>Ga0157375_10000001_pt1 | contig 696576 bp, 604 predicted proteins | sample M35metaG_FD_115311 | JGI IMG/M metagenome (GOLD analysis project Ga0157375, IMG submission 115311) | Miscanthus rhizosphere microbial communities from Kellogg Biological Station, Michigan, USA - M3-5 metaG | ecosystem: Host-associated > Plants > Roots > Rhizosphere > Soil | place: USA...
AGTTTCTGTTCTAAGGCCATGGTCCGGAATTCGACAGGGTGACGACGTTCTCGGTCAGCTCAGGTTGAAAGATTCGCCCAGGTAAATCCGCCGGACCTCCGCATCTGCCGAGAGACTTTCTGGCACTCCCTGCCGGAAAATTTCACCTTCTTTGATGATATAGGCGCGATCCGTGATCTTCAATGTTTCCCGCACGTTGTGATCGGTGATCAGGATTCCGATCCCCCGCGCGCGAAGCTGTGAAACGATTCGCTGAATCTCAAAGACAGCGATTGGATCGATTCCTGCAAAGGGTTCATCTAGCAAGATGAATGCCGGGTTGATCGCCAGGCTCCTTGCGATCTCCACTCTACGCCGTTCCCCACCCGACAACGAGAACGCCCGGTTGCGCGCGATGTGCGTGATGCCGAACTCCTCGAGCAGCTGCTTGGTCCGCGCCTCGCGCTCCGCGAGCGGCAGATTCATCGTCTCGAAAACGGAGAGGAGATTCTCCTCCACCGTCAGCTTGCGGAAGACCGACGCTTCCTGCGGGAGGTAGCTGATGCCGCGCTGCGCACGCAGATACATCGGCAGCTCGGTGATGTCGTCGTCGCCGAGCGACACGTTGCCGTCGTCGGGACGAACGAGTCCCACGATCATGTAGAAGGTGGTGGTCTTCCCCGCGCCGTTCGGCCCGAGCAATCCGACGATCTCGCCCTGCTGGATCTCGACCGAGACGTCGCGCACCACGCGCCGCCCCTTGTAGACCTTCACCAGATGACTCGCCGCCAGCCGCAGCGGCGAGAAGGAGACGATCGGGTCGGCCAGGGTCATCGGGGGGAAAGATATCAGACAGCGGCGCTACGGCCCCGGCTTGTACGTCCCCTGCGTCTGCGTCGTGGGCGAGACCACCTCGACCTTGTTGCGCGCGAGGTCGAACTTGATCTGCTGGCCGCTGAGTGTGCCGGTCGGATCGGTGGCGGTGGCGGGATTGCCGGTGATGTAGACCAGGCGGCGCGGGACCTGGTAGATCGCCTTGTCGCCGGTCCCCTTGCGGTTCGTCTGCTTCTCGGTGAGCACGATCTTGCCGTCCGATTCGACGTGATCGAGCTTCTTGTTCGCGTCGAAGAAGAACGCCGCCTTGTCGCTGGTCATGCGGTGCTGCTCGTCGTTGATCTTCACGTTGCCGACCATGTCGACGCGGCGGTCGCTTTTGCGCGCGTTGAGCTGATCGCTGTTCGCCAGGATCGGCGACTTCTTCGCCGTGTCGCTCTCCTGGTAGAGCGTCATCCGGACGTTGCCGCGCGCGGCGATCGAGTCACCCGCCCCCTGCACCTGCATCTCCTGCGACATGACGGTGTTCGTGTCCTGCCACGCGCGGACGTTGCCGGTGAAGACCGCGACCTTCGTCGCCTGCCGCATGAGCAGCGAGTCGGAATTGACGAAGACCGGCTTCGCCGCGGGGAAGATCGTGGTCGCATCGGCGGACGCGCCCACCTTCCCCGGCTTCGACGCGAGCTGCGCGATGACGTCGCCCGTCGCCTTCGCCGTCCCCGCTTTCGGCGAGAACTCGATCTGCTTCGCCTTCAGCGTATCCCCCTCGGAGATGACGGTCGGGTCGAAGCCCTGGTCAGCCGTCAGCATCACGCGATCGCCGGCGATGTCGTAGTTCGCGCGCATCGCCGTCGCGTCGTGCGTCGGGTCGTGGTACTTGAAGTTCCCTTCGATGATCGACGTCGTCGCCTTGTGCGTCGCGAGATCGAAGAGCACGGTGAGGTGATCGCCGTTGACCTGCCGCGCGACCGGCGCGAATTCGCGCATGACGACGGCGTCATCGGCGCGCAGGTCGTTCACCGCGCGATTGACGAGACTGACGCGGAAACGATTCGCGGTGAGGTCGCGCTTCGGCGGTCCTTCGATGATCGCGTGCGCGACGCCGGCGTCGCCGAACGCATTGATCGCGCTGATCTGGCCGTCCGGCCCGATCTCGCTGCTGAAACGCTCGCAAGTGATTTGTTTCTGTCCGCCGAGGTTCTCGCCGGGGTTGCCGACGGAGCTCATGGCGATGAAGACATGGCCGTTGCCGTCGAAGGCCATCAGGCGTTTGCGGTCGACGGTGAAGCGTCCGACGCTGTGGTCGCACGTGAGGCGGTCGGCGCCGCGCGTGACGACGACGTGCTGCTGGAACGTGACGTCGTTCTCCTTCCGCCGGAAGGTTCCCTCTTCCGAGCCGATCGTCATCTGCGCCTCGGCCGCGGACTCCGGCGTCATCGTCGCGTTGAGCTTCGCGAAGAGGCGCAGCGTCTCGCCCGGGACGTCCATGTCGAGACCGCCCGCGTTGCCGGTCCAGCGATCGATCTTGAACTGCACCGGGATGCGGTTGGTGAGGCGGTCGCCGTCGTAATGCATCTCCGCGGTCGTCACCTCGACGCCGTCGCTCGATGTGACTTTCACCCCGCCCTTGAGCTCTGCCTCTTTCGTCTGCGAGTTGAACTGCGCGTTCGGGCAGATGATGTTGTAGGTCAGCCCGGCCGGCCGGTAGACGGTGAGCTGCACTTCCTCGAGCGTGTTCCAGCCAGAGTTGTAGGCGACGACGCGCTTGGCGTGGATGTGCATCGCCAGCTTGCCGGCGATGGTCTGCGTGTCGTCGAAGATCTTCGACTCGACGCGCGGCGTCTCTCCCGGCCGCGACGTCGCCACAGGCTCGCTGGCCGGCTTGTCGCGTACCTTGCTGCGGTTGAAGCTCAGTACGAGCAGGAGGAGGAATCCGAAGAACGCGAATGGAAGCGCGACCTTCAGAATTCGGATGGTGCGTTGCACGCGTTCCGCAACTCCTTCCTCGTCTGCGTCATTCCGAGCGTAGTCGAGGAACCCGGGTGGCCTGGGCGGCACCTTGATCGCGCCACCTCCCGCCCAGCTCCCTCGACTACGCTCGGGATGACGTGCTTTCCCGCGCGTCGGCGATCGTCAGCTTCGCCCCCGATGGCGAATAGCTGTCCGGCTCGGCCTGGAACAGCACGTCCGCTCTGACTCTTTGCACGATCTCCGCCGCGAGCTGTCTGACCGAGGGCCACACCACCGCCGCGATCCTCCCGCTTCCGTCGTCCAGCATCAGCTCGCAGCAATCCTCGGCGAACATCCGCGTGCTCACGACCTCGACGCCGCGCACCATGAACAGCGGCTGCGGATTGCCCGCGCCGAACGGCTGCAGCATCTCGTGCGCGGCGATGAACGCGCGGTCGATCTCGCCGAGGGTCAGGATCGCATCGACCCTCGCCTCGCGGACGAAGAGCGATTCGTCGAGCGCGTCGAAGTTCGCGGTGAGGCGCTCGCGCAATGCCGGAAGGTTGCGCGCTTCGAGTGAGAAGCCGCAGGCGTATTCGTGACCGCCAAAATGGGTGAAGAGATCGGCGACCTCCTCGAGCTGCGCGTGCAGGTTGATCGACGGAATCGAGCGCGCCGATCCGATGCAGCGGTCGCCTTCGATCGTCATCACGAGCGTCGGCCGGTGGTACTTCTGCGCGATGCGCCCGGCGGTGAGCCCGAGGACTCCTTTGTGCCACTGCTCGCGGGCGAGGATGATGATCCGCTCGTCGCCGCGCACGTCCTGTTCCGCGGCGGCGCGCACCGCGGCCTCGACTTCCTGACGCGCGGAGTTCATCCGATCGAGCTCGGCGCAGACGATCCACGCCGAGTCTTCGTCTTTCGAGTGGAAGAGCTCGATCGCGGTGTTCGCCGAGGCGAGGCGTCCGGCGGCATTGATGCGGGGACCGATCTTGAAGCCGACATCTACAGATCGTAGAGGCTTGCCGAGCAGTCCGATGCGGCGGATCAGTGCACGAAGTCCCGGATTGCGCGGGTCGGCAAGGCCGGTCAACCCGAGGCGCGCGATGGTGCGGTTCTCGCCGATGAGCGGCGCGACGTCGGCGATCGTGCCGATCGCGGCGATCTTCAGCAGCGAGTCGATCGAGATCTTCTTGTCGTTGCGGCGGATCAATTCGCAACAGAGCTTGAACGCGACGCCGACGCCCGCGAGGTCTTTGAATGGATACGTACAGCCGGGCTGCCGCGGGTTGAGCACCGCCGCGGCGTCGGGCAGCGTGCCGGGCGGAAGGTGATGGTCGGTGATGATCACGTCGATGCCGCGATCGATCGCCAGGCGGACCGGCTCGACCGAGGTGATGCCGCAGTCGACGGTGATCACGAGCTTGACGTTGCGCTCCGCCAGCACGCGCTCCAGGACCTCGATTTTCAGGCCGTAACCGTCGACGAGACGATGCGGCACGACGAAATCGACATCCGCGCCGATCGAGCGCAGCACGGTCTGCAGCAGGACGATCGAGGTGACGCCGTCGACGTCGTAATCGCCGTAGATGAGGATCGTCTCCCGATCGCGCACCGCCCGCCCGATCCGCTCGCACGCCTCGCCGATGCCGTGAATCGTGGACGGATCGTGCAGATCGTCGACGGTCGGCGTCATGAAGCGGCGGAAGGTATCGTCATCGACCACGCCGCGCCGGATGGCGATGCGCCGCAACGCATCATTCGCAATCGGGATGGGAAGATCGCGGGGGGAATCGGCTAGGAGCCAGTGGTCGAAGATCATGAGTTACCGGTTGCCGGTTGCCGGCAACTGGTCACCGGCAACTACTTCTCAAAGTACCCCATCTTCCTGAATTTCTTGTACCGCTCTTCAGGGAGTAGAGCCGGCTTGATCTTCTGCAGCTCTTTGAGCGCCTTCTCCAGGTACGGCGCGAGGATCTCGGCGGCCCTGGCCGGGTCGGCGTGGGCACCACCCGAGGGCTCAGGGACGATTTCGTCGATGACGTTGAGTTTTTTCAGATCGCCGGCGGTGATCTTCATCGCGGCGGCCGCATCCGAAGCCGCGGCGGGACTCTTCCAGAGGATCGCGGCACAGCCTTCGGGACTGATCACGGAGTAGACCGCATGCTCGAGCATCAGCACGCGATCGCCGACGCCGAGGGCCAGCGCGCCGCCGCTCCCACCCTCCCCGATCACCGTCACGATCAGCGGCGTCTTCAGCGACGCCATCTCGCGCAGGTTGACCGCGATCGCCTCGGCCTGCCCGCGCTCTTCCGCGCCGACGCCGGGGTACGCGCCCTGCGTGTCGACGAAGCTGAAGATCGGCAGCGAAAACTTCTCCGCGAGCTGCATCGCCCGCAGCACTTTCCGGAATCCCTCGGGGCGCGGCTGGCCGAAGTTGCGAAGGATCTTCTCCTTCGTGTTCCGCCCCTTCTGATGCCCGACCACGCAGCACGGCGTGCCGCGGAATCGGGCGAAGCCGGTCACCACCGCGGGGTCGTCGCCGTACTTCCGGTCGCCGTGGATTTCGGTCCATTCCTCAAAGAGATAGGAGATGAAATCGAGCGTGTAGGGACGCTGGGCGTGGCGCGCCACGAGCGTCTTCTGCCACGGGGTGAGGTTTGAATAAATTTCGGCGGATACTTTGGTAAGCTTCTGTTGGAGCTCGGTGATCTCGGCTTGCCTCGCGGGCTCTGCCTCCATCGCTGAAAGCTCTTCAATTTGCCGCCGCAACCGGACGATCGGCTCTTCGAACTGCATCGGATCGCCGTTCATGGAGCGTGACCGTAACAGATGACTGCGACCGAAGCAACGCCAGAGAAACCGCCCCAGAAACCGTCGCTCATGGAAACATGGGGAGAGAACGAGGTGATGCGCCACGTTCCTCCGATCGACTGGATCAGCAACAAGCTGGAAGTCGACATCCGGCGCCGGATCGACCTGCTCTGGGCCCCCGTTTCGACGATGCCGACCGCCGATCCACGCTGGCCGGCGGTGGAGCACGCCTTCCGCGCCTTCTGCCGCGCGCTCGACCGGCTGGCCGACATCGCGAAGCACATCCGCAACTCGCACGCGCCGAACGATCTCGCGCTGCACATCCCCTGGGCGCTCAATCACGCCGCGAGCTGCCTGCGCACCGTCGACGCGCACACGTTCGGACACCGCTTCCCGGTCCAGACGCACGAGCGCTCGAAGGCGGAGCCGCTCTACGCCGCGCTGCTGGTCGTGCTGCAGGATCTCGACAAGATCACGCCGCTCATCCGCGAGATTGATCCCGGCATCGACGAGCGCCTGCTCAATCAAACGCCTTCGCTAGACGCTCCGGCCATAGCGGCAGACGCTCCCCCGACTGCCTGACCGCGCGGTTGTACGTCGCGAGCAGATGCCGTTGATCGCACATCGCCGCGATGAGCGCGTCGCGCCCGAGGGTCTTCTCGATGACCACCGCCATCCGGTAGCCGACGGTGTACCAGGGGCCGACGATGCCGAAGAACTCGAACGCCCGCTTGTCCGCGGCGTCGCCCGCTAGCTTCCGATCGAGCACCGCTTCGAAGAAGGTCGCGACTTCGGCGAAGTTCGCGTCGAGCTCCACCATCTGCTTTTCCCACTCGACGCGTACATCGGCTTTGCGCTGAGGCGGACCGGCAGGTCCACCCGCCGCCGCGAGCGTGGCGAAGCCTTCGCCGAATGCGCTGATCCATTTCTCGAGCTTCGCCAGATTCTCGGGGAGCGGCTTGTCGTCCTCCTTGCACGCGGTGCCGTAGCCGATGTGATGCATCTCGTGCGCGATCGTCGCTTCGAATTCCTCGCGCGGGATGTCCTCGACGTACATGAAGATCGCGTTCCGCTCGAAGACGAAACTGTTCTTCGCCGGCTTGATGACCGGGTAAACGCTTGCACGGATCGTCGCATCGGGCGGCAGATACGCGAGCGCCAGTCCCGCCGCGCGCTTCGGATCGCTGCGCAGCCAGTCGTCGAGCGTCCGGGCCAGCATCTCCCGCTTCGCGAGCAGCTCGTCCGACATGACGAATTTGCGGAAGGTCTTCTCGTCGAACGGCCGATGCATCGACAGCTCGCGCTTCTTCAGCCGCACATACCCCTCGGAGTTGAAGAGCGTTGTCCACGCGGCGTCGGGAATCGGCTGCTTCGCCGCGCGCAGATCGAGGATGGCGAGCACGGCGCGCGCTTCATCCGGGACGAAGTTGACCGAGAGGTTGGTGGAGAGGACGAGGGCGAGGAGGGCGAGATGCATGTTCGATTCGACGCCGCAAACGCGCGGCGGTTGGCCAAGCCGTCATCCCGAGCGTAGTCGAGGGACCTGCGCGGGAGGGGGCGCGATGAACGTACCGCCACGCACCCAGGTCCCTCGACTACGCTCGGGATGACGAGCCTCACAACATGTTCAAAGGATCGACGTCGATCGCCACGTCGACCCCTTTCCACTTCTTCCCCAGCATCACTGATTCCACCGCCTTGCGCAGTGACACGCGCTGCGGCGAGCGGACGAGGATGTGGTATCGCCACACGCCTTTGATCCGCGCGAGCGGCGCGGGGGCCGGTCCCTGCATTCGCGTGCCGGCGAGCGGGGCGACCGCTTCCTCGAGCTTCCGGCCGACCTCGAGCGCAGCACGCTCGACGTCCGGCAATTTCTCGCCGCGGAAGACGAGCGCGACCATCGACGTCACCGGCGGGTAGTGAAACGTCCGGCGGAACTGAATCTCCGATTCGTAGAACGCTTCGTAGTCGTGCCGCAGCGCGTGCTGGATGGCGTAGTGCGTCGGAAACGCGGTCTGGATCATCACCTTGCCGCGCAATTCGCCCCGGCCTGCGCGTCCCGCGACCTGGGTCAGCAGGTAGAACGTCTTCTCCGCGGAACGGAAGTCGGGATAGCCGAGGATCGAGTCGGCGTTGAGGACGCCGGTCAGCGTGACGTTCGGGAAGTGATGCCCTTTGCTCAGCATCTGCGTACCGATCAGCGCCTGCGTCTGCTGGGTGCGGAAGCGGTCGAGGATCCGCACCAGCTCCCCTTTCTTGCGCGTCGAGTCGCGGTCGAGCACCTCGACGCAAACATCCGGAAAATCACGGCGAAACCGCTCTTCGACTTTCTCCGTCCCGAAGCCGACCGGCTGCAGCACTTCGCCGCTGCAGAGCGGACATTTCGGCGGGATGCGCATGCTGAATCCACAGTAGTGACAGATGAGCCGTCCTTCGCGACGATGCACGGTCAGCGTCACGCTGCAGTCCTTGCAGCGGAACTCGTGTCCGCATTCACGGCAGAGCAGGAACGGCGCGTAGCCGCGGCGATTGATCAGGATGATCGCCTGCTCGCCGAGGGCGAACGTCTCGCGCATGGCGTCGCGCAAGGTCGAGCTGAAGATCACGAAGCCGCGGTCTTCCTTCTCCGCCTTCTCTTTCTTCAGGTCAATGACTTCTACGTCGGGTAGTGGACGCTCCTCGACGCGGCTCAACATCTTGAGCAGCGTGTACTTCCCTTTCGCCGCGTTCTCGCGCGACTCGAGCGACGGCGTCGCGGAGCCGAGGACGATCGGAATCTTGCGCGACGAGGCGCGGACGACGGCGAGGTCGCGGGCGTTGTAGCGCGGCGTCTCTTCCTGTTTGTACGCGCCGTCTCCTTCTTCGTCGACGACGATCAGTCCGAGTCGCGGGAACGGAGTGAAGAGCGCCGAGCGCGGACCGATCGCTACGTCGACTTCGCCGCGCCGCGTGCGCCACCACTGGTCGTACCGCTCGCTCGGCGAGAGGCTGCTGTGCAGGATCGCGATGCGATCGCCGAAGCGCTCCTTCAACCGCGCGGCGAAGACCGGCGTGAGCGAGATCTCCGGCACGAGCAGCAGCGCCTGCTCTCCCCGCTTCACCACCTCCCTCATCAGCTCGATGTAGACCTCGGTTTTTCCGCTGCCGGTCACTCCTTCGATGAGGAACGGCGCGAACGTGCCGAGGGTCGCTTTCACCGCGTCGATGGCCGCGCGCTGCTCGAGCGAGTGGCGGAACTCGCTGATCGACGTCGAGTCGAGTCCGGCGAGAAAGGCGTCGAGCGTGTGGCGTCGCGGACGCCGCTCGATGCGCACGATCTTCTTGCGCGCCAGTGTGCTCAACGTCGACGCGCCGATGCCGGCATTCTCCAGCGCGCGCACCGACATCTCGCCGCCGCGCGTCTGCAGCAGCTCGATCGCCTCGAGCTGTTTTCCCTTCAGCGTTTCGGTCGCGGTGTCGAGCACGACGAAGCGGTCGTAGCGGACGCCCTTCGCATCCTGCAGACGATCGCGGATGGCGATGATGCCGGCGGCGCGCAGCCGGTCGATCGCGGAGCGCGAGACCTTCAGCTCTTCGAAGATCAGCGAGAGCGGGAGCGGACGTTTGCGCAGCTCGTCGATGAGCGGGCGATCGGCGTCGAGCGTGCGCGACGGATCGTCGGCGGCGAGCACCACCTCGCGTCGTCCGCGCGCCGACATGTTCGCCGGCAGCGCCGTGCGCAGCATCTCGCCGAGCGGCGCGATGTAGTACTCGGCGGCCCAGCGGCAAAGGTCGATGATCTCCGGCGTGAGCGCCGGCTCGTCGTCATCGAGCACCGCGCGGATCGGCTTCAGCTTCGATTCGTCCTCGACGTGATCGATGAGCGCGACGACGAAGCCGGTGGTCCGCTTCGTCGCGAGCGGTACCTCGACGCGCGAGCCAAGCCGCACGGCATCGCGCAACTCCTCGGGGATCGAGTAGGTGAAGCTGCCGTGGACGGCGACCGGCACCGCGACTTCCGCGAACGCGGAGATGCCGTGCGCCATCAGTTGCTCCGCCGTCCGAAGATGATGGCGGCGATGAGCGCCGCACCGGCCGCGACGTACGCCGCGATCTCCCCCGCCGGCAAGCGCCATCGCGGCACGGTGACGAAGCTCATTTCGTAGGCCGTGCCGTCCTGACTGCCGGTCGCGATCTGCACGCCGGCGACGATCACGCGGCCGTTGCCGTTCATCCCTTTGACGCGCAGCACGGCCGCGCCGGGATTGGCGATATCCCAGCTTCGCTGCTCGTGACCGGAGACATATTCGTGGGTCGTCGTTATGGTCCGTCCGTTCGCGTCGAGCAGCGCAAGCGCGAACGTGAGCGGCTGGCCGGTCGTCTCGACGACGTAAATCTTGTAGCGGAAGTCCGGCCCGCCGCCGAGCCCCTGCACGATCGCGCTGTCGCCCGTGCCCGCGGAAAACTGTTCGGGAATGGCATTGAATGATGATGCGACGCTCCGCGCGACCGGCTCGCCGGGTAGCGTGCTGAAGAGTCGCGCGTGAGCGAGCACCGGGGTCTTCGCTTCGATGCGGATCGCGCCGAACGCCGCGGGCGCACCGAGGAGCTCCGCACCGACCGGATCGAAGCGGCGCGTCTGTTTCGCCGCGAGGCGGATCGTGGTGGTGAATGGCTTCGGATTCGGCTGTCCCGCGAGCATGAAGGAGAGCTTCACATCGGCAGACTTCGAGGAGGGATTCGTCAGCGTGAACGCCGTTTCGTAGCGCCGGCCATCGCCGCCGACGCCGCGGCCGAAGATGGGGATGAAGAGGTCCTTTGAGGAATAGGCGGCTCGTGCGGGCTCGGACAGCAGACAGCAGACAGCGGACAGCAGGAGAACCGCCCGAAGCCATCTGCTGTCTGCTGTCCGCTGTCCGCTGTCCCGCACCATCGAAGCGTACAATACCGAACCGTCCGCCCTCTCCATCCCGATGAGTGCCCTGCTCTACGCTGTCACTGCGGCCGCGGCGATTGCCGGGCTGCGTTTCGTGACGCCGCTCTCGCGGCGCGCGATCGTCGTCCTCGCGCTCCTGCCGCTCTGCCTCACGGGCCGCGCGCTGCTCACCGGGCGCATCTACGCGCCGATCGACATCGCGTACACGAACGAGCCGCTCGCGTCGCTCGCCGAGGAATCGGGGATCACGCGCGTGCTCAACCCGGCGGCGTCGGATGTCTTTTCGCAATTCCTTCCCTGGCATGCGGCGATGCGCGATTCCGTGCGGCATGGCCAGTGGCCGCTCTGGAATCGCTTCGACGCTGTCGGCCATCCGCTCCTCGGCGCCGCGCAGGTTGCGCCGCTGCATCCCGTCACGATGCTCGGCCTGCTGTTGCCGCCGCCGGATGAGCCGGCCTTCGCCGCGTCGATGCTCTATCTTCTCGCGGCTCTCTCGATGTTCGCGCTTCTCCGCGAGCTGACCCTCGGCGAGCTCGCCGCGTCGTTCGGCGCCGCCGCGTGGATGCTGTCGACCTACCTCGTCGCCTTCGCCGGCACCTCGCACGGTCTGTCGCTCTCAGTCCTGCCGTTCGTGCTCCTCGGCGCGCGCCGCGCCGCGCGCAAGGGCAACGTCCGCTCGCTGATCGTGCTCACAACTGCGCTGTTGCTCCTCCTGCTCAGCGGACATCCGGAGACGACGCTGCACGTCGTTGCACTGGCGATCGCCTTCTTCGCGTTCGAATGGCTTCCGCGCCGGCGCCGCACCGCGATCGGCGCCGGCCTCGGCGCGGGGGCGATTACGCTCTGCCTCGCCGCGATCTACCTCCTGCCGATCCTCGACACGATCGATCAAACGCGCGAGGTCAGCGAGCGAAAAGCAAACCTGAATTCGCATTCAGGTTCGGCGGAGCTCACCCATCGGCTGCGCGTGAACCTCCTGCCGTTTCTCGAGGGCCAGCATGGCGAGCCCGCGATGCATGCCGAGGTGCACGGCTGGTTCTCGACCGCCTACTCCGGCTCGCTCCTTTTTGCGCCGGCGATCTACGCGCTACTGTTCGTGCGCGATCGTCGCCGCTGGTTCTTCGGCGGACTGCTCCTCTTCGGCCTGGCCGCCGGCGTGAAGATGCCGGGGGTGGCCGACGTGCTGGAGCGGATCCCCGGATTTTCCATCGCCCTGAACGAGCGGATGATCGCGTTCGCCGCGTTCGCCATCGCCGTCCTCGCCGCGATCGGCGTCGACGAATTCATCAAGGAGCGTCGCCGGGCGCTGGCGATGCTCTTCATCGGCACGGCGATCGTCGTGCTGATCGCCTTCATCGCGGCCCAGCCGGTGATCCACGAGGCCGCGCTGTCGCGCAGCTTCGTCCGCCTGAACGCGCTCCGGATGCTCGTCCCGCTTTTCTTCGGCGCCGCCATCGCCCTCGGCATCCGTTCGCGACGTCACGCCGCGATCGCGCTACTCGCGCTTCTCCTGATGCAGCGGGCCGGCGAGACGTCGATGCTGCAGCCGACGCTTCCCCGCGGCGCCTGGTATCCGCCGATCACCGCGCTCGACGCGATCGCGCGCGGCGATGACGTGTTCCGCGTCGTCGCCACCGGCGCCATGCTTCCGCCCAACATCGCCGCGCATTACGGACTGGAAGACGCGCGCGGCTACGAGGCGATGACCCTGGAACGGGCCGGCGAGACGCTTCCGATCTGGTCCGCCTCGCAACCGGTCTGGTCGAACCGTGTCGACGACCTCACCGCGCCGATGCTCTCGATGCTGAACGTCCGTTACGCCCTCGCGCCGGTGCGCACCGCAACGCCCGCGGGCTGGAGTCACCGCGCCACCGGCCGCGGCTTCGAGCTGTTCGAGAACGAGCGCGTGCTGCCGCGCGCCTTTGTCCCGCGGGTCATTCACTTCGCGCCGCGTGCACGCGTGCTCGAGGCGATGCGGTCGTGCCGCGACTTTGCGAGCGAAGGCTGGATCGAGAGCGACGGCGAGCAGCGGACGATCGTCAACGGCAGCGGATCCATCGACGTCACCCGCAAGGGGTCGCAGCTCCGCATCGACGCATCGATGACGTCGGCGGCGTGGGTCATCGTGTCGGAGAACGGCTGGCGCGGCTGGCGCGCGCGCGATCGCGGCAGCGTCGTTCCGATCCGCACCGGCAATGACGCGTTCCTGGCGATGCATCTCGGCGCGGGCGAGCACAAAGTGACGCTCGCCTACTGGCCGCATGCGTTCGTCATCGGCCGCGCGATCACGCTGGCCACGATCACGCTGCTGCTGATCGCCTTCGCGCTGCTGCGGCCGGTGGTGGCCGAGGATGAAGACGTCGTCCTGGAACCCGTGAGCGCCTAGAACTGGATCCCGAGCTCCGCCATCACCTTCTTCATGTCCTGCCACACGTCTTTCTTCGCGGCCGGCGTGCGAAGCAGGTAGGCGGGATGGAGCGTCGGCATGACCTTGATGCCTTCGTACTCGAGCCACTGTCCGCGCGTGGCCATGATGGAGTAACTCCGCTCGAGGAGACTTTGCAGCGCGAACTTGCCGAGGGTGACGATCACGCGCGGTTTGATGAGCGCGATCTGGCGGCGGATGTACGGGCGGCACGATTCGAGCTCGTCCGGCTCCGGATTGCGGTTGTCGGGCGGCCGGCATTTGACGACGTTCGTGATGTAGACGTCGTCACGCGTCAGCTTCATCGCCTTGATGATGTCGGTCAGCAGCTGTCCCGCGCGTCCGACGAACGGCTCGCCCTGCAGATCTTCATCGCGCCCCGGCGCCTCGCCGATGAACATCAGATCGGCGTTCGGATTGCCGACGCCGTAGACGACCTGCGTGCGCGTCCCCGCCAGCTTGCATTTCGTGCAGGCCAGCGCAATGCGCCCCAGATCGTCCAACGTCTCGTCGCTATTTTCCTGTGTGGGGACAGGCGCCCCCGCCTGTCCGCGCAGGTCCAGATGCGTGTATCCGAGGTCGCGCAACAACGCGAGCTCCGCGTGAAGGTCCATCGCCGAAGTCTATACTCCCGGCCATGCGAAAACTCTTCATCGTCCTCCTCCTCACCCTCGCGCTCCCGATGGCCGCGAAAGACAAAGCCAGCGCCACGATCAAGGTCATCAACCAGAGCAAGTGGGAGATCCATCATCTTTTTCTCTCCTCCACCAGCGAGGAAAAGTGGGGACCCGATCAACTGGGCGATGAAACGATCGCCACCGGCGAGTCGTTCACGCTGACGCACATCGACTGCGACGACTACGACATCAAGGTCGTGGACGAAGACGGCGACGAGTGCGTGGTCGAAGAGGTGAACCTCTGCGGCGACAACACGGTCTGGAAGATCACCGACAAGATCCTCCTGAAATGCGAGAACGAAAACTAGCAGTTGCGACGTTGATGTAGCAGTTGCTAGACTGCGCTCATCGTGACGCAATGGTACCTGCTCACCCACAACGTTCCGCCCCGCCCCCTCTACCTGCGCGCCAAGATCCGGCAACGGCTGGCCCAGGTGGGGGCGGTGGCGCTCAAGAACTCCGTCTACGTCCTGCCGAAGAATGACGACGCGCTGGAAGACTTCCAGTGGATCGCGCAGGAAGTCACCAGCGGCGGCGGCACCGCGCACATCGTCGAGGCGAACTTCGTCTCCCCTCCCGCCGACGAGATCGTCGCGACCTTTCGCACCGAGCGCGACGCCGATTACGAGGCGCTCATCGCCGAGGCGCGTGAAGCGCGGAAGCGTGGACGCGCGGCGGACGCCGGAAGCGTCGTAACCCGACTGACCAAGCGCCTCGACGAGATCCGGCGCATCGATTTCTTCGATGCACCGAAACGAACGGCCGCCGAGGAGGCGATTGCTGCGCTCGATGCCCGAGCGACCGGAAAGGAGAAGCCGCGCATGTTGAAGGAACGTCCGGAGCTCGTCGGCAGAACGTGGGTCACGCGTCCCGGTGTGAAGGTCGACCGCATCGCCACGGCGTGGTTCGTCCGCCGCTTCATTGATCCGAAGGCGAAGTTCCGCTTCGCGCCGCCCGACGCGCGTTTCGGAAAGGACGAGCTGCGCTTCGACATGGTCGGCGGCGACTTCACGCACGACGGCGATCGCTGCACGCTCGAGACGCTGGTGCGCGTCACCGGCCTCCCCGACCGCGGCGTGAAAGCGATCGCCGAGATCGTCCACGACCTCGACCTGAAGGACGCGAAGTTCGGCCGCCCCGAGGCCGCGGGCATCGCACGGATGATCGAGGGGCTCGTGGCGCGATACGCGAATGACGAGGAGCGGCTCGAGCATGGGTTCGCGATGCTCGATGATCTGCACGAAGCGTTATCGAAACGGCGATGAGCGACGTTTCGCTCGCTCGCCTCGCCCTCTACTTCCTCCACCTCGGCGCCACCGGCTTCGGCGGCCCCATCGCCCTCGCGGCGCGCATGCAGAAGACGCTCGTCGACGAGCGCGAGTGGTTCTCGCGCCAGGACTTTCTCGACGGCCTCGCACTCGCGCAGCTCTCCCCCGGCCCGCTCGCCGCGCAGCTCGCGATGTACCTCGGCGCGATCAATCGCGGCGTCTTCGGCGCGACCGTCATCGGCGTCGCGTTCATCCTTCCCTCGCTGCTGATGGTGTGGGCGGCGGCGTTCGCGTACGTGCGCGTCGGCGGACTGCCGTGGATCGGCGCGGCGTTCTACGGCGTCGGCGCGGCGGTGATCGCGATCATCGTCCGCAGCGCGTGGAAACTCGCGAAGGTCACGCTCGCGTCCGACCTGCTCCTCTGGACCATCGCGATCGCAATGGCGGTCGTCACCGTGCTCACCGGCCGCGAGATCATCTGGATCTTCTTCGCCGCCGGCCTCCTGCCTCTCGCACGAAAACATGTAGCACAGACACTCCTGTCTGTGCCCCTCGTCGAAATCCTCTGGTTCTTCACCAAGTCCGGCGCCTTCGTCTTCGGCAGCGGCCTCGCCATCGTCCCGTTTCTCTACGGCGAAGTCGTGCAGGGCCGCCACTGGCTCACCGACCGCCAGTTCCTCGACGCCGTCGCCGTGGCGATGATCTCGCCCGGCCCGGTCGTCATCAGCGTCGCGTTCATCGGCTACCTCATCGCGCGCGAGCCGGGCATGCTGGCAGCCGCGATCGGCGTCTTCGTACCGTCGTATCTCGTCGTCATCATCACGGCGCATCGTTTCCGCGCGATCGCGCGCAAAGAAAGCGTCCGCGTCTTCGTCAGCGGTGTCACCGCGGCCGCGATCGGCGCGATGACCGGCGCCGCGATCGTCCTCGGGCGCCGCGCCATCATCGACCTCCCGACAATCCTCATCGCCCTCGTCACGTTCGCGATCCTCCTGCGAACGAAGATCGCAGACCTCTGGCTGATCGCCGGGAGCGCGATCGTGGGAGTGCTGCTGCGATGACCGGCGAATTCATGTCGCTGCTCGCGGATCTGGTACGCATCCCGAGCATCTCGACTGCACACGAAGATGTGCAGCACTCGGCCGAGGCATTCGCGGACGTGCTGCGCGCGAACGGCTGCGATGACGTGCAGCTCCTCGGCAGCGCCGTCTACGGCTATCGCCACGTCGATCACGCGCTGCCGACCGTGCTCGTCTACGGCCATCACGACGTGCAGCCGGTCGGCCGCGCGGACGCGTGGATCTCGCCGCCGTTCGAGCCGGAGATCCGCGACGGGCGGATGTACGGCCGCGGTACGTCGGACGACAAAGGTGGCGTGCTCGCCTACGTCGCCGCGACGCGAATCAGTCGCGACTGCAACGTCAAGTTCCTGATCGAAGGCGAAGAGGAGATCGGCTCGCCGACGCTCGGCGCGCTGCTCGATGCGCATCGCGAGCTGCTGGCGTGCGACTACGCCGTCCTCTGCGACACGCCGAACTTCGCCACCGGCACGCCGTCGATCACCTATCGCCTGCGCGGCAACGTGATCATCGACGTCGAGGTGCGCTGCCTCGAGCGCCCCGCGCACAGCGGAAAGTTCGGCGGTGTCGCCCCCGATGCCGTGCAGCGGCTGTGCGAGCTGATCGCGTCGCTCGAGCTGCCGCGCGATGCCGACGAGACGATCGACCTGCCGTTCGACGAAGAGGCATTTCGTCGCGACGTCGGCGTGCTGCCCGACGTCCCGCTCCCCGCCCGCCCGTACGAGCGGATGTGGGCAACGCCGTCGATCACGATCACCGGCATCGAGGCGACACCGGTGGCGCAGGCAGGGAATCAGATCAACGCCTCGGCGCGCGCGCGGCTGTCGCTGCGCACGGTGCGCGGTGATGAAGGCAAGTCCCTCATGCGCCAGCTCGACCAGCCGTTCGTCACCGCACAGGTGATCAGCAGCGCCGATCCATGGAAGGCCGATCGGACGCATCCGCTGTTCGACGCCGCGCGCCGCGCACTCGAGCGCGGCTTCGGAAAACCAGCGGTGATGACCGGCTCCGGCGGCTCGATCGGATTCGTCCCGCCATTCGCCCGACTCCTCGGCGACACGCCGCTCCTTCTCACCGGCGTCCAGGACCCGCCATGCAACGCGCACTCGGAGAACGAGAGCCTGCACCTAGGCGACTGGGAGAAAGCGATGCACGCCGGCGCTTACCTGTTCGAAGAGCTGCGGAGGCTGCAATGACCCTGTTTCTCGATCGCGACCAGATCGTCAAGCTGTTGACCATCGACGACTGCATCGACGCCGTGGAGCGCGTCTTCAGGGATGGCGGCGAGGCGACCTCCATCGGTCTCGGGCACTTCCACGTCAAGGCCGCGATCGTCGGCAATCGCTTCGCGGTCAAAGTGAACGGCAACTTTCCCGGCAATCCGGAGCGTCACGGTCTGCCGACGATCCAGGGATTGATCATCCTCGCCGACGCGGAGCGCGGCACGCCGCTCGCGGTGCTCGACTCGATCTCCATCACCGCGATGCGCACCGCGGCCGCGAGTGCCGTCGCCGCGAAGTACCTGGCGAAACAGAACGCGCGGACGATCACGATCGTCGGCTGCGGCACGCAGGCATCCGCGCAACTCGCGGCGATGCGCCGCGTGCGCCCGATCGAGCGCGTCTTCGCCATCGATGTCGATCGCGCGAAAGCCGAGGCGCTGGGAGAAGTGCGATCACTCGGCGACGCGGTGCGCGACAGCGACATCGTCGTCACCTGCACGACGTCGACGACGCCGTTCCTGCGGCGCGAGCATCTGCATCCCGGACTCTTCATCGCGGCCGTCGGTGCCGACAATCCGAAAAAGTCGGAGCTCGCGCCGGAGCTGATGGCGCATGCGAAGGTCGTGGCCGACGTGCTGGAGCAGGCGGCGACGATGGGCGATCTGCATCACGCAATCGACGCCGGCGTGATGACGCGCGACGACGTCTTCGGCGAGCTCGCGGACGTCATCCGCGGCCGCGGACGGACGAGCGACGACGAGGTGTTCGTGTTCGATTCGACCGGAACAGCGCTGCAGGATGTCGCGGTGGCGTCGATCGCTTACGAACGCGCGCTGTAGGCGACGACGAGGTCGAGGATCCGGTTCGCGATCACGCTCTTCGCCGCGCGTTCGATGCGCGTCGTGCTGCCGTCCTTCGCGATTACCAGCACCTCGTTGTCGTCCGAGTCGAAGCCAATCGAGGTGTCGGCGACGTCATTGGCGACGATCAAATCCGCCCCTTTGCGCACCAGCTTCTCGCGGGCGTTTTCCTCCACCGCATTCGTTTCCGCGGCGAAGGCGACGATGAACGGGCGCGGCGAGAGCGAGCCGAGCTCGCTGAGGATGTCGGGAGTCTTGCGGAGCGAGATGGTCAACTCGTTGACGTCCGGCTGCTTCTTGATCTTCTGCGCCGCGACGTCGACCGGCGCGAAGTCGGCGACGGCGGCGGCCTTGATCACGATGTCGTGCGGCGCGGCGAGCACCGCGTCGCGCATCTCGGCGGCCGTGGTCACGCGCACGACCTTCACCGGCGGCTCAGCCAGCGCGGTCGGACCGGAGACGAGCGTCACGTTCGCGCCGCGTCTCCGCGCTGCCTCGGCGATGGCATAACCCATCTTCCCCGACGAACGATTGGAGATGTAGCGGACAGGATCGATCGGCTCACGCGTCGGGCCGGCGGTGACGAGCACCGACTTCCCTTCGAGGTCGCGCGTACCGAAGTGCGCGCGGACACGCTCGACGATCACCGGTACATCGGGCAACCGTCCCGCGCCTTCTTCGCCGCAGGCGAGCAGGCCGCTGTCGGGCTCGATGATCTCCACGCCGCGCGCGCGCAGCGTCTCGACGTTCGCCTGCACGGTCGGATGCGCGAGCATGAACGTGTTCATCGCCGGCGCGACCATGACCGCGCCGCGATGCGCGATGGCGTACGTCGTGAGCGCGTCATCGGCAATACCGACGGCGAGCTTGGCGAGGATGTTCGCGGTGGCGGGGGCGATGAGCAGGAGATCGGCCCAGCGCGCCAGCTCGATGTGATCGACGCCGCCCCGCTCGGGATCTCCCCATTGTTCGACGATGACGCCGTGCTCCGAAACCGTCGCCAGTGCGAGCGGCGACACGAATCGAGCGGCGTTGGGTGTGAGGATGACGCGAACATCGCCCCCGGCATCGCGAAGGCGGCGTACCAGCTCGGGAGCCTTGTACGCCGCGATGCCGCCGGAAACGCCGAGGACGATGTTCATCGCCGTTGCCGGCTATTCGGTCAAAGCGGAAGACTCGGTCTCCGCGACCGGCTCCGACAGCTGCCACTTGATCTGATTGCGATCGATCTCTTCCATGGCTACGCGGGTCGGCTTGGCGTGCTTCGTCTTCAGCTTCGCTTGCGAGCCCTGGATCAGCTGCTCGGCGCGCTTGGAAACGAGCAGCACGTAGCGGAACTTGCTGTCCACTCCTTCAGGCAGTCCTTCCATTTCGTTCCTCCTTGAGGCGGTCGGCCATTTTGGCGATGGCTTCGAGCGCGGTTCTGGTCTGCAGTTTCTTGGCGATGATCGCGGCCTTGAGGCACTCCGTGGCCACCTTCAGATCATCGTTGATGATGACGTACTGATAAAACTCCTTGCCCGCATCGATCTCGTCGATCGCCTTCTGCAGCCGCGTCTGAATCTCCGACTCGGTGTTGAGGCCGCGATCGCGAAGCCGGCGCTCGAGATGCTCGAACGACGGCGGAAAGATGAAGACATTCAATGAGCGGTGTTGCAGATCGGGATCTTTCGCGATCTGCGACGCCCCCTGGTAATCGATGTCGAGGATGACGTCCTGCCCGTCCTGGAGCCTGGAAAGAACCTCCGCCTTCGACGTCCCGTACCGCTGCTCATGAACCCACGCGTGCTCGATAAATTCCCCGTTCTGAGCCATTTGCCCGAAGTGCGAGGCCGAGACGAAGTGGTAATTGATGTGGTCGACCTCACCCGCCCGCGGCGTGCGCGTGGTGTGAGAGACCGAGAAGTAGAGGGTGATTCCGATCGCGCCGAGCTGGGCGCGAACCTCGTTGATGAGCGTCGTTTTCCCCGCTCCCGACGGGCCGGAGATGATGAACAGCGTCCCGTCCGGGTGGAAGTTACTCGACATTCTGGACTTGCTCGCGGATGCGCTCGACCTCGGTTTTCAAGTCTACAACAACGGTTCGAATGTCCGCGGTACGCGACTTCGAGCCCATCGTGTTGATCTCGCGCAGCATCTCCTGGGTCATGAAATCGAGCTTCTTTCCCGACGGCTCCTTGCCGCTGATCGCCTTCTCCATCTGCTCGATGTGATGCGTCAGCCGCGTCAGCTCCTCGGCGATGTCGCCCTTCTCCACCATCATCACCACTTCCTGCGCCAGCCGGTCCTCGCGGATCTCGACGTCGCCGGCGGCGGAAGCGATGTCGGCGACGCGCTGGCGATACGACGCGAGCAATTCATCGCGCACGCCGTCGCGGCGCGCCGCGAGCTTCGCCTGCAGTTCGCGGATCGTGACGAGCCGCGCGGTGATGTCGTTCTGCAGCGACTCCCCTTCCCGCAGGCGCATCGACATCAGCTGCGCGAATGCATCGCGCACGAGCGCCGACAGCTCCTCGCGCTCCTCGTCGCTGATCTCGCTCTCGATCGGCTCGACCTGCAGCAGATCGGGGACGCGCATCAGATCGGAGCCGCTGAACGTGCCGCCGCCGATGCCCAGCTCGTCGGCGATCGCGCGGAGCTGCGGGATGACGTTGTTCGCGATCTGCGCGTTGATGCGGACGCTGTACTCCGGCTGCTGCGTGCGTTGCACGCGGACGGAGATGTCGAGCTTTCCGCGCGAGAACGTCTCGGATGCGATGGCGCGCACGAGCGGCTCGAGCTCCCAGAAAAACTCGGGGAGGCGGACGGAGACCTCGAGATAGCGATGGTTGACGCTCTTCGTCGTCACCGCGACGAACCAGCGCGCGGAGAGTGCGCCGGCACTGCGGCCGAATCCAGTCATGGATGTGATCATTGTTTTTCCACCATTTGCCCGGCCTCATCGGCCAGCGCATTCATGCGGCGCTCGATCTCCGCGCGCCACTCCTCGACGTCGCCGTCACGCGGCACGACGATCGGCTCGCCGTAGAGAAAGAGCGCGCGCGTGAACGGATACGGGACGACCATGCGGTCCCACGAGCGCAGTAACTTTTTTTTTTAGCGGCGAAGGCCATCGGGACGATCGGCAGGCCGGTCACCTGCGCCGTGTAGATGACCCCGTCCTTGAGCACGCGCGCGGGTCCCCGCGGACCATCGGGCGTGAAGACGATGTTCTTTCCGGCGCGCGCCTCGCGGATCAACTCGCGTAACGCTGCACTCCCGCCGCGATTCGATGAGCCGCGCGCCGACTCCACGCCGTACCAGTCGAAGACGCGGGCGATGTACTCGCCGTCTTTCGAGCGCGAGATCATCACCGTGATCGGCCGCCTGTAGCGCGAGTGGGCCGCCAGCAGCAGATGCGAGTGCCAGAGCGCGAGGATGTACTGCGGCGTCTTCTCGATGTTCTCGACGTTGACGTGGCGCAAGCGGACCGTCGCGCGCAGCGTGCGGATGAAGAGCGCGGCGATGAAGGAGAGCGCCTTCATGCGAGCGCCTCCGTCACGCGATCTTCTTCCGCAAACTGCAGGTCGTACAGCTTGCGATAGACGCCGCGATGCACGAGCAACTCCTCGTGCGTGCCGGTCTCCACGATCGCCCCTTTATCGAGAACGACGATCTTGTCCGCGCTGCGGATCGTGGAGAGCCGGTGCGCGATTACCAGCGTCGTGCGCCCCTGCATCAGGTTGTTGAGCGCCTGCTGCACGAGGCGCTCGGACTCGGTGTCGAGCGCCGACGTCGCTTCGTCGAGCACGAGGATCGGCGGATCCTTGAACAGCGCGCGGGCGATGGCGAGGCGCTGGCGCTGACCGCCGGAGAGGAGGACGCCCCCTTCTCCGATCATCGTGTCGTAGCCGTTCGGCAGCGCGGTGATGAACTCGTGCGCGTTCGCCGCTTGCGCCGCTTCGATGACCAGCTGCTCGTCGACGTTCGTCCGGCCGTACGCGATGTTGTTGCGGACGGTGTCGTTGAAGAGCACCACTTCCTGCGTCACGAAGCCCATGAGCGAGCGGAGTGACTTGAGCGTCACGTCGCGCACGTCGATGCCGTCGACGGTGATGCGCCCCTCGGTCACGTCGTAGAAGCGCGGCAGGAGATTCACGAACGTCGACTTCCCGGCGCCGCTGCCGCCGACGAGGGCGACGATCTCGCCGGGATGGACGAAGAGGTCGACGTCGCGCAGGACCGGATCGTTGCCGTAGGTGAACGTCACGCCCTCGTAGCGGATGCCGCTGCCGACGCGGGCGAGTACCTTTGCGTCCTTCTGCTCCTCGACCTCGTTCGGGATGTCGAGCATGCGGAAGACGCGCTCCGCCGCGGAGAGCGCGGTGTTGAGCGAGAGGTTGACCTTGTTGAGTTTCTTGAGCGGCGCGTACATCGCGGCCATCGCCGCGAGGAAACTGAGGAACTGTCCGAGGGTCAGCGTGCCGGCATTGATGCGGCGATGCGCGTAGAGGAAGAGCGCGATCATGCCGAAGCCGGCGAGCAGCTCCATCACCGGCGAGGTCAGCGCCTGCACGCGCTGCGCCTTGAGATTCCACGACAGATGCCGCTTCGTCGCAGCGCGGAAGCGCTCGATCTCGAACGGCTCCATGGTGAAGGCCTTGACGATGCGCACTCCACGGATCGTCTCCTCCAGCAGCGTGGCGATGTCCGCCATCCGCTCCTGCGAGCGATGCGTCGTCCCGCGCAGACGCTTGCCGAACTGCACGACCGGGACGACGAGCAACGGCGCGCCGATCATGCTGATGAGCGCCAGCTCGGTGTTGGTGATGAAGACGAAGGCGATCAGTCCGATGAGGGTGATCGATTCCTGGAAGAGATCGCCCATGCGCGTCGAGACGGCGGCCTGGATCGCATCGGCGTCCGACACGACGCGGCTGACCATCTCGCCGGTCGAGCGGTCGGCGAAGAAGCGGTGGCTCTGATTGATGATCCGCTCGTACAGCTGATTGCGCAGATCGCGCACCGTCGACAAGCCGACTTTCTGGAACGCGTACTCCGAGAAGAACGAGGTGAACGCCCGGATCATGAAGACCGCGAGCAGCGCGGCCAGCACCTTGCGCCACTTGTTCTCCGGCTTGGCGTTCCACCAGTGATCGACGCTCTTCGTCACGCGATCGACGCCGTTGATGAGCCAGCCGCGCTGACCTTCGGGCTTGTCGCGCTCGAGCACGGCGTCGAGCATCCGCTGCTTCGCGGGCTCGATCTTCTGCACAGTTTTCTGTGGAGCTGACGACGGGGCCAGCACCTCGTCGAAGAGCGGGCGGATAAGGCCCATGAGCATCGTCTGCGTGGCGGCGAAGATGATCATCGAGCCGAAGGCGACGATCGCCCACGCTTTGTAGCTGCTGAGGTACCGGTACAACCGGCGGAGGATCTTCATCGACGAACCACGCTCATTATCGCCTCGGCCGCGCGGCGGCTCGCCCCTTCTTCGCCGAGGCGCGCGCGCACGTCCGCGAGCTCGCGCGTGATCCGCTCGTAGTTCGCCGGCTCGATCATCTTGCGGACCTCGGCGGCGATGCGCTCGCCGTTGACGTCGCGCTGGATCAGCTCGGGCACGACCTCTTTCTCCGCCACGATGTTGACCAGGCTGAAGAACGGGACCTTCACCAGCTTCAGCGCGAGGAGATACGTGAGGCGGCTGAGGCGATACATCACGATGGTCGGCGTGCCGAGAACGGCGCACTCGAGCGTGGCGGTGCCGGACGACGAGAGCGCGACATCCGCCGCGGCGATCGCTTCGCCGCGATCGTGCGGGAGAATCGGCACGTCGATGTTCTTCTGCTTCACGATCTGCTCGAGACGCTCGTGCTCGATCGTCGGCGCCTGCACGATGAACGCGTTGACGTCCGAGTCTTTGCGCAACGCGGCGACGGCATCGAGCATCGCGGGCAGCAGCGTGTCGACCTCGTGCTTGCGCGAGCCGGGCAGCAGTGCGACGCGCAGCGCTTCCTTGCGCGGGGCGCGGCGGACGCCGGCGAGCTGCTCGATGATCGGATGTCCGACGTAGCTCACCGGCACGCCGTGCTCGCGGTAGAACTCTTCCTCGAACGGGAAGAGGACGATCATGTGATCGACCGTTTCGGCGATGTGCCGCACGCGTCCGCGGCGCCAGGCCCAGATCTGCGGCGAGATGAAGTAGACGACGCGCAGCCCGAGCGCCTTGCAGCGCTTCGCCACGCGCATGTTGAAGCCGGGGTAGTCGACGAGGAGCACGGCATCGGGACGCTCGCGCTCGATGCGCTCCATGAGGTCGCGCATGATGCGCATGAACATCGGCAGATGGCGGATGACGTTGAAGAATCCGACCATCCCCAGCTCGCTGGCGTGGTGGATCAGCTCCATCTTCTGCTTCGCGAGCAGGTCGCCGCCGATGCCGAAGGTCTCGAGGTTCGGTTCGAGTTTCTTCAGCTCGCGGACGACGTGCGCCGCGTGCAGATCGCCGGAGGCTTCGCCGGCAACGACAGCTAGTTTCATCGCCTGAAAAATCCTGAGGAGCGCAGCGACGAAGGATCAACCAAGGCGCCGCGCGATATTCGCCACGTGCGCTGCCTGAAGGAACAGACATCGCGGCGCCGCCGTTGATCCTTCGCTTCGCTCAGGATGAACTGCCTCATTTCGGGAACGGGTACATCGCCCACGCCAGCGCGATGCCGCCGAAGAAGAGGGCGACGAAGACCCAGATGAAGAATCGGATGCGCTCGCTCTTCGTGCTCCGCCAGAGCAGCGCAAAGAACGCGGAGGTGGCGAGGGCGTAGAGGAACATCAGGACGACGTGGCTGCGCAGGGCGTTCATTCTTTTCGCCCCCAACCAGTTAATGCCGAGCGAAGTCGAGGCATCATCGGCGGCACCGCGTTGCATTCGGCATGTGCAGCGCACGTGGCGTCATCCGCGCGGCGCCGCCGTTGATCCCTCGCTGCGCTCGGGATAAACCTGTCCCAACCAGTTAATGCCGAGCGAAGTCGAGGCATCATCGGCGGCGCCGCGTTGCATTCGGCATGTGCAGCGCACGTGGCGTCATCCGCGCGGCGCCGCCGTTGATCCCTCGCTACGCTCTGGATGAACCTGTCCCAACCAGTTAATGCCGAGCGAAGTCGAGGCATCATCGGCGGCGCCGCGATGCATTCGGCATGTGCAGCGCACGCGGCGCCATCCGCGCGGCGCCGCCGTTGATCCCTCGCTGCGCTCGGGATAAACCTGTTCCTCATTCCTTGCGACCCTCCGCGATGTCATACACGTCGAGCACGAGCAGAAGATTCATCAGCCCCGCGGTCAGGGTGAACGCCGTGCCGTACTCGAAGGTGATCGACGTGATGTCGCCGCGGCCGCCGATGGCGCGTCCGATGAAGTAGAGCGTCCCGGAGCCCATCGAGCCGAACGTCGCGAGCATGCTGAGGATGTTCCCCTTCTCGATCGTGTAGAGGCGTCCGTCGATCAGCATTCCGATGACGAAGAGAAACACGATGATGACGAAGAAGGCGAGCGCGCGTGCGCGGCGACCGAGGTAGAAGTGGCCGCCGCCCGGGATGATGAAGGCGAGCAGCATGGCGATGACGGATCGGATGTTCATTCGGTGTTGAAGTCGCGGGGCAGCTCCGCGAAATGCGGCTGGAGTTTATCGAAAGTCGCTCCAGGCTCCTCGGGGACGAGACGCGTGCGCGCGGTGACGGTCATGAAGTTCGAGTCGCCGGCCCAGCGCGGGACGATGTGCATGTGGTAGTGGTCGGCCACGCCCGCTCCGGCGACCTGGCCGAAGTTCATGCCGACGTTGAAACCGTCGGGGTGATAGACGTCGGAGAGGATGCGCTGGGCCTCGGCGGTGAGGCGGATCAGCGCGCGCAGCGACGCATCGCTCGACTGCATCAGCAGCGCCTCGTGCGCGATCGGCGCGACCATCAGATGGCCGTTCGTGTACGGGTATTTGTTCAGCATCACCAGCGCGTACGTGCCGCGGTAAACCGTGAGCGTCTCGCGCATGTTGTCCGAGGCAGCCGCGATGCAGAAGATGCAGCCGGGCGGCTGATCGCTTTTCGGAGAGGTCAAGTAGGGGAACCTCCAGGGAGTGAAGAGGACGTCCATCGACGGTTACTCAGCCGCCGCTTCCTCCACCGTTTCGCTCGCCACTTCCCCTTCGCCCAGCGCCTTGTTGATCAGTTCCTTCAATTCCTTGCCGGGCTTGAAGTACGGGATTTTCTTCGACGGGACTTCGACCTTCTCGCCTGTCTTGGGATTGCGGCCGGTGCGGGACTTGCGGCTGCGGAGACGGAAGCTGCCGAAACCGCGGAGCTCGATCTTCTGTCCGGCGCGGAGGGAGTCGACGATCGAATCGAAGACGATGTTGACGATCGTCTCCGCCTGCTTCTTGGTGAGCTGGACGACGCGCGCCACCTCGTCGACGAGCTCCGCCTTCGTCATCACCCCTGCCTTCTGCTCGTTGTCGTCCTCGAGATCGAGTTCGTCCACCACAGTTCGCCTCCTCTCCCCTAATTCCACTTGTAGAGAAACCGCAGGCCGCTTCCGCCCAGCACGCGCTGCACGGCCGATTGCGCGTCGCTGGAGCTGGTCAGCAGCTCGAGAAGACCACCGTCACGTTTGCGCGGATAGATCAGCCCCGGCTCCCCTTCGACCTTCGCCAGCTTCGCCGCCAGCGAGACCGCGTCGTCGAGGTTGCCGAGCTTGTCGATGAGCTTCAGCGCGAGCGCTTCCTCGCCGGTGAAGATGCGTCCGTCGGCGATGGCGCTGACCTGCGCCTCGCTGATCTTTCCCTTGCGTCCCGCGGCGACGGCACGGATGAACTGTCCGTGCAGCTGATCGCTCACGTGCTGCAGATACGTCCGCTCGGTCTCGCTCAATTCGCGATACGGCGAGCCCGCCGCTTTCATCGTGCCGCTGGTGATGGTCTCCGGCTTCACCTTCGCCCAGGCCAGCAGGTCCTTCAGATCCATCCACTGCATGATCACGCCGATCGAGCCGGTGATCGATCCCGGGTTGGCGACGATCTCGTCGCACGCCGACGCGATGTAGAAGCCGCCCGACGCCGCGACGCTGTCGAGCGACGCGATGACCGGCTTGCCGCTCGTCTCGCGAATCTTGCGGATCGCCTCGTAAATCTCCTGCGACGGCGCGACCGCGCCGCCCGGACTGTTGATGCGCATCACGATCGCTTTGACGCTCGAGTCGTCGGCGTACTTGTGTAGCGACTCGACCGCTGTGCGCGACTCGACGATCTCTCCCTCGATCGGCACGACCGCCACCTTCTCCGTGGCGAAGCGATGTTGATCGTCGCCGGCGAGTGCGATGAGCACACCGATGGCGACGACGAACAGGAACGCCATCAGGCAGCCGGAGAACGCGCCGAAAAAGAAGAAACGACCGCGACCTGTCTTGATCTCGGACATCGGATCAGCTCTGCGGATCCTCGTGCGTGTCGTCGCCGCTCTCAGGCTCGTGCGGCTCTTCGTGTGATTCCTCGTGCGGCTCGTGCTCGTGCTCGTGTGCCACGCCCATCGTGGCGCGCTCTTCGTCGGTCAGCGGCTCGACGTCGCGCGTGGTCAGTCCGATCTTCCGCTCGCCCGGATCGATCTTGATGATGCGCGCACGCACCGCATCGCCCGGATGGAACACCTTGTCGAGCTTCACGCGGCCGTCGCGCTGGATCTCGCTGATGTGGGCCAGGCCTTCGACGCCGTCGGCCAGGCGGATGAAGAGGCCGAAGTCGGTGATCTTCGAGACGGTGCCGACCACTTCGTCGCCCATGTTGTGAGCGCGGGCGAAGTTGTCCCACTCGTTCGGCAGGAACTCGCGGACCGAGAGCGACAGCCGCTGGTTCTCGCCGTCGACGTTGATCACGCGCGCCTGCACCGTGTCGCCCTTCTTAAGCACTTCGTTCGGGTGCTTGATGCGGCGGTTCCACGACATGTCGGAGATGTGGATCAGGCCGTCGATCCCCTCTTCCACTTCGACGAACGCGCCGAAGTCGGTGAGGTTGCGGACCTTGCCGGAGATCACGGAGCCGACCGGATAGCGCTCGGCGATCGTGTCCCACGGATTCTGTTCCAGCGCTTTCAACGAGAGCGAGATGCGGCGGTTCTGCACGTTGACGTCGGCGACCACCGCTTCGACCTCGCCGCCGATCGACAGCAGCTTCGACGGATTGCGCACCTTCTTCGTCCACGACATCTCGCTGACGTGGATGAGGCCTTCGACCCCTTCCTCGAGCTCGACGAACGCGCCGTAATCGGCGAGTGAGACGACGCGGCCGTGAACCTTCGTGCCGAGCGGATAGCGCTCCACGACGTCGGTCCAGGGATCCTGCGATTTCTGTTTGTAGCCGAGCGAGACGCGCTCGTTGGCCGGATCGAATTTCAGGACGGTGACCTCGATCTCGTCGCCGAGGTTGAAGTATTCGCTGGGGTGATTGACGCGCCCCCAGGAGATGTCGGTGATGTGCAGCAGGCCGTCGATGCCGCCGAGGTCGACGAAGACGCCGTAGTCGGTGATGTTCTTCACCACGCCGTGCGTCAGCTTCCCTTCCTCGAGCTTGCCGAGCGTCGCCTGCTTGGCGGCGACCTGTTCCACTTCGACGATCGCGCGGCGCGAGAGGACGATGTTGTTTCGTTTCTTGTCGAACGAGACGATCTTGAACTTGTACTCGTGCCCGCGGAGCGAGTCGAGGTTCTTGACCGGCTTGGTGTCGATGAGCGATCCGGGGAGGAAGGCCTTCACGCCGCCGACGTCGACGGAGAGTCCGCCTTTGACCCGGTCGATGACGCGGCCGCTGATCGGCTCGTCGGCCTTGAACGCCGCTTCGATCCGGTCCCAGACCAGCATCCGTTCCGCTTTTTCACGGGAGACGGTGACGTAGCCCGAGGAGTCCTCGAGACGGTCGACGTAGACGTCGATCTCGTCACCCGGCTTGACCTTGACCACGCCCTGATAGTCGGTGACCTCATGTTTGGCCAGAAGTCCTTCAGATTTATAGCCGATGTCGACCACGACCTCGTTGGCGGTGATCTTGAGGACGCGTCCCTTGACGATCTCCCCTTCGGTGAAGCTCGACATCTTCTTGTCGTAGATGTCGAGCAGCTGCTCCATGCCGAGGGATTCCAGCTCGCCTCCGTTCTCCGTGCGGGGCGTTTGCTGCTGTTTTTTAGGGTCCTGATTGGATGCCATGAACTGGGGAACCTCCCTCGACGAGTGGCACTGGTAACGACAAAAAACGCGTACGCCCCGCGGCCGATCTCCGCGACGTAAAATCAACGCTAAGTTGTTGATACACGCCGAAATCGGGATTCTAGCGGTCGGGCCGGAAGTGAGTCAAGAAATGCCGGATCGGACCGCTTCGACAATCCGCGACACGACCTCCGGAATCGTCAGATCGGACGTGTCGACGACCGTATAGCTGGCGTCGTAGGTCAGAGGGGAATCGGCCCGGGTGGAGTCCTGGGTGTCGCGCTGGATCGTGTCGGCGAGCACCCGGTCGAAATCGACCGCCTGGCCCCTGGCCATCAGCTCGCGATACCGCCGCTCCGCCCGTACCTCGGGGCGCGCCGTCAGGAAGAACTTGTGCCGGGTGTCGGGAAAAACCTTCGTCCCGATGTCGCGCCCCTCGAGGACGCCGCCGTTACGGTTCCCCATCGCCTGCTGCAGTTTCACCAGCACGCGGCGGACGGCGGGGACGGCCGAGACGTGGCTCGCCGCCATGCTGATCTCGGGGGTGCGGATGAAGTCGGTGACGTCCTCACCGTTGAGCATCGTGCGCGGCTTCTCGCCCGGGACGAACTCGATGTCCGTTTTCGATGCGAGCTCGGCGAGCGTCGCGTCATCTTTGACGTCGATGCCGGCGCGGGTGGCGGCGAGTCCGATGGCGCGGTACATCGCGCCTGTATCGATCTGCGGAATCCCGAGCTCCTGCGCGACGAGCCGGCTGACCGTCGACTTGCCCACACCGGCAGGGCCGTCGATGGCCACGATCAGAGGCTGCATCAACCTCTCCGCGCGGCGCTCTTGTGGCGGGGGGCGGGCTTCTTCTTCGACGACGACGCGGACTTCGCTTTCGTCACCGGCTTCTTGCGCGTCGTCGCCGCGGCCTTTGCCCGCGTGGCGGGACGGGCCGTCGTGCGGCGCTTCGCCGGCTTCTTCGAATCCTGCAGCGTCGCAAGCATCTTCACTTCCTGCTTCGACAGCTCGCGCCAGACGCCGGCGGTCAGCTTCGGATCCCTGATCGGTCCGATGGCGACGCGCTTGAGCTTCGACACCGGATGACCGATGGCCTTGAACATCTTGCGGATCTGCTGCGTCCGCCCTTCGCGCAGTTTCACTTCGAACCAGCTGTTGCCTTCATCGTCGGTGCGGCCGGTCGTCTTCACGCGCGCGATCTCGCACGGGAGCGTGCGCTTGCTGTCGATGGTGATGCCGCGCTGCAGTTTGTCGATGAGACGCTGCTCGGGCACGCCGCGCACTTTCACGTGATAGGTCTTCACCGAGCCGTGCGTCGGATGCGAGACCTTGAACGCGAGCTCGCCGTCGTTGGTCAGCAGCACGAGTCCTTCGGAATGGAAGTCGAGACGGCCGACCGGATAGATGCGCTCGCGGATGCCGCGCACCAGATCGATGACCGTGCGGCGGCCCTGCGGGTCTTCCACCGTGGTCATCACTTCCTTGGGCTTGTAAAGAAGGATGTAGCGATGCGGCTCGGCGTGGGTGATCAGCTTGCCGTCGACTTTGATGTGATCGCGGCTCGCGTCTGCGCGGGAACCGAGCTCGGTGACGACACGTCCGTTCACCGTGACCCGTCCCTCCCGAATCATCGTCTCCGCTTCGCGTCGTGACGCGAATCCCGCGTGGGCGATGATTTTCTGCAGTCGCTCCAGTTCCATTACTCTCGCTGTTCGCCGCTCGATGATTCTACTGCATCGTCATCGACGTTCGCTGCGAGTTCCGCTTCCGCTTCCGCCGTCGCTGCTGCTTCATCGACGACCGGAACTTCGAGCGCTGCTGCTTCCGCCGCGGGCGATGCCTGCTCCGATGCAGCGATTGCCGCGACGATGTCGTCGCCGATGTTGTCGCCGATCAGATCGCCGAATTCTTCCAGCGCCGGAAGATCGCGAATGTCGTTGAGGCCGAAGTGCACGAGGAAATCGCGCGTGGTGCGATAGAGGAACGGACTGCCGACGACGTTCTTTCGTCCCGCCACGCGGATCATGCGGCGCTCGAGCAGCGTGCGGATGACGGCGTTCGAGTTCACGCCGCGGATCTCCGACACTTCCGGCGCCGTGACCGGCTGGCGATACGCGATGATGGCCAGCGTCTCCAGCGCGGCGAGCGAAAGCCGCGACTCCCCTTTTTTCGCAAAGTACTTTTTCAATACCGGGTCGTGCTCCGCGCGCGTGGCCAGGCGCCAGCCGCCCGCGGTCTGCTCCAGCATGAAGCCGCCGACGTTCGCGTCGAGGTTGCGCTTGATCTCCTCGAGCTGCGCGATGACCGCGTCGCGGCCTTCGTCGGAGAACGCGTCGACGAGATCGTCGAGACTCACCGGCTCGTTGCTGACGAAAAGGATCGCTTCAATGGCTGCACGTAGTTCGGTTGATTCCATCGTCATCAGTCGTAAAGGTGGAACTGTTGTTCATCGATCTCGACGTCGGTCTTCGCCAGCAGGATGTCGCCGAACGTCTCGCTCTGCTGCAGGTTGACGCCGCCGAGACGCACCAGCTCGAGAGTGCCGAGGAAGATGGAGATCAGCTCGTGGCGATCGCGTCCTTCGAGAAACCACTGCAGGCGGATCGGCGACTTCTCCTTCAGCTTCGCATACAGCTCCCCCATCTTCTCCGAGACCTTGTGCAGCGTGTGATGCAGCTGCAGGGCCTGCGGATGGTTCTGCTTGTAGCGATTGAGCGCGGTGCGGAAGGCGTCGATCAGGTCAAAGAGCGAGACCTCGCTCATGTCGATCTCCGACGCATCGACGCCGGGCGGCGTCTGCTGCGGCCGCGACCAGATCCCCATGCGCACGACGTCGAGCTCGGCGAACGATTCCGCGACCGCCTTGAAGCGCTGGTACTCGAGGAGGCGGTCGACGAGCTCCTTGCGCGGATCCTCGCCCTGCTCTTCCGCGCTCTCGTCGCGCGGGAGGAGCATCTTCGATTTGATGTTGATCAGCAGCGCGGCCATGTAGACGTAGTCGGCCGCCACTTCCAGGTCGAGCTCCTCCATCGCGTCGAGGTACGCGTTGTACTGCTCGGTGATGAGCATGATGGGGATGTCGAAGATGTCGACCTTGTGCTGCTTGATGACGTGCAGCAGCAGATCGAGCGGACCGTGGAAAGTCGGGAGCGTGACCTTGTAGGCGGTCGACTCTTCTTCGGGAAGCGCCGCTTCCGGAGCCGGTGTGGTGATCTCGTCGCTCATCGGAACTCGGGGTAATCGATCTTCATCGCCGCGCGCACCAGCTCCAGCGTCTCGCCGGCGCGCTCGCGCGCCTTGCGGTTGCCCTCGCGCAGCACGTCCCACACGTACGACGGGTTGGCGTCGATCTGCTCGCGCTTCTCGCGGATCGGCCGGAGCTGCTCGATCATGATCTCGGCGAGCAGCTTCTTGTCATCGACGCAGCCGATCTGCGCGGTGCGGCATTCGTGATCGACGCGCGCGATGGTCGCGTCATCAGAGAACAGCTTGTGGAACTGGAAGAGATTGCAGATGTCGGGATTGCCCGGATCCTTGCGTCGCAGGCGGTTGGGATCGGTGAACATCGTCATCACCAGCGAGCGGATGTCGTCCGCGCTCGCCGTCAGGCCGATGGTGTTGTTGTACGACTTCGACATCTTGCGCGCGTCGAGTCCCGGCACCTTCGGCGTCTCGGTGAAGAGCGCCTGCGGCTCCGGAAAAACGTCGCCGTAGAAATTGTTGAAGCGGCGGACGATCTCCCGCGAGATCTCCAGGTGCGACGCCTGGTCCTCGCCCACCGGCACGAGGTTCGCGCGATAGACGATGATGTCGGCGGTCTGCAGCAGCGGGTATCCGAGGAAGCCGTAGGTGTTGAGGTCCTTGTCCTTCAGTTGTTCCTGCTGATCCTTGAAGGTGGGGACGCGCTCGAGCCACGGCAGCGGCGTCACCATCGAGAGCAGCAGGTGCAGCTCCGCGTGCTCCTTGACCTCGGACTGCACGAAGATCGTCGACTTCTCCGGATCCATGCCGGCGGCGAGCCAGTCGGCGACCGCGTCGTACGTCGCCTGACGCACCCGGCCCGGATCGGCGTAGTCGGAGGTCAGCGCGTGCCAGTCGGCGACGAAGTAATAGCAGCGGTACGTGTCCTGCAGACGCACCCAGTTGCGTACCGCGCCGAAGTAGTTGCCGAGATGAACGCGGCCGGTTGGCCTGAGGCCGCTGAGGACGAATTGACGAGGCTGACTCAAGAATTTCTCACGGGGTTGGTGTCAAGGACGCGGCAGTGTAGCAGCGATATCCGCGGCGTACAATCGAGCATCCCATGCCCTCCCCGCACCTAGCGAATCTATGTCGGCTGACGGATTCGCTGTCGCGCGCAGCGACGCTCGAAGAGGTCTACAACGGTGCCCTCAATGCGTTGCAATCGTCCCTCGGAGTGGCCCGCGCGTCGATTCTCCTTTTCGATGAAAAGGACTTTATGGGCTTCGTGGCGTGGCGCGGACTGAGCGACGCGTATCGCGCCGCGGTCAACGGCCACACACCCTGGAAACCCGACACGCCGCATCCGAAACCGATCGTCGTCATCGACGTCACCGCCGACGCCTCGCTCGCGTCGTACGCGCCGGTGTTCGCCTCCGAGGGCATCCGTGCACTCGCCTTCTTCCCGCTCGTCTATCGCGATCGCGTCATCGGAAAGTTCATGTTGTATTGGGCCGAGCCGCATGCGCTGAGCGAAGAAGAGATCGATCTCGCGCAGACTATCGCCGCGCAGATCGCGTTCGGCGTCGCCCGCGTGCGCGTCGAGCAGGAGCTCGAACGGGAGCGCGCGCGCATCAACGCGATCATGGTCAACGTGCCGGGCGTGGTGTGGGAGGCGATCGAAGAAGGGGACGATCGCGTGGTGACCTACATCAGTCCGCAGATCGAATCGCTCCTCGGCTACAGCCCCGAGGAGTGGTATCGCAATCCGCAGTTCTGGCGCCAGATCGTGGTCACGCCCGACGGCAAGGCGATGGAGCAGCTGCGCAAAGAAGGTCCGCCGATCCATCGGTATCAGATGAGGGCGCGCGACGGCCGACTGATCTGGGCCGAGGCGCGTGCGTCGTATCGCAATGAGAACGGAAAGCGGATGGTCCGCGGCGTGACGATCGACGTCACAGCGCAATACGACGCCGAGCGGCGCGAGCACTTTCTCTCCGAGGCATCGGCCCTGCTCACCTCATCATTTGATTACCACTCGACGCTGCAGAGGATCGTGCAGCTGGCGGTTCCGGAGATCGCGAGCTGGTGCGCGATCGACGTGAGCGACGACCTCGGCGACCTGCATCGCATCGCCGAAGCGGGCACACCATCCGCCGAACGAATCGAAATCCCGCTCACCGCGGCCGGCCGCACGCTCGGCATGTTGTCGCTCGTCTCTTCCAATTCCGAACTGGCGACCGAGCTCGCGCGCAGGATCGGCTTCACCGTCTCGAACGCGCGGCTCTATCGCGAGGCGCAGGAAGCGAATCGCGCGAAGGACGAGTTCCTCGCCACGCTGTCGCACGAGCTGCGCACGCCGCTCACGGCGACCCTCGGCTGGGCCACGATGCTGCGGATCGGCGATCTCTCGCCGGAGAACACGCGCACCGCGGTGGAGACGATCGAACGGAGCATCAAGACGCAAACGAAGCTGATCGACGAGATCCTCGACGTCTCGCGCATCGTCACCGGCAAGCTGCAGCTCGCGAGCGCGCCGGTACGCATCGCGACGATCATCGAGGCGGCGGCGGAAACGATCCGCCCGAGTCTCGCGGCGAAAGGTCTCGAGCTGACGGTCGAAGTCGCGCCGATCGAAGGGATCGTGGTCGGTGACGCCGCGCGGCTGCAGCAGGTCATCTGGAACCTGCTGTCGAACTCCGTGAAGTTCACGCCGTCGGGCGGCACGATCTCCATCACGATGGACGAAGCGTCGCGGGAGACGGTGCGCATCGCGGTGAAAGACACCGGCGCCGGCATCGCCCGCAAGTTCATGCCGTACATCTTCGAGCGCTTCCGGCAGGGCGACAGCAGCTCGACGCGCGCGCATGGCGGCCTGGGGATCGGACTGTCGATCGTCCGCAGCATCGTCGAGCTGCATGGCGGGACGGTCGAAGCGTTCAGTGACGGTGAAGGACTCGGATCGACGTTCACGATCACGTTGCCGGTCGCACCCATGATCTCGGCCGTCGCACAGAACGACGCCACGGCTTCGGTGGCGCAGGATCTCGCCGGCGTGTCGGTGCTGCTGGTGGAAGACGAAGAGGACACGCGCACGATGCTGACCACCGCGCTGCGCCGTTCGGGCGCGCGGGTCATCGCGGTCTCATCCGCCGCCGATGCACTCGATGCCTTGCGCGAGACGCCGGCGAGCGTCGTGGTGAGCGACATCGCCATGCCGGGCGAAGACGGTTGTTCGCTGATGATGAAGCTGCGGGCGGGAACGATCGAGTCGTGCCGCGACATCCCGGCCATCGCGCTCACCGCCTACGCGCGCACCGAGGATCGCGACCGGATCATCGCCAGCGGCTTCGGGATGCACCTGGCCAAACCGATCGATCCGGCCGACGTTGTGCGGGCGGTGCAGAAGATGTCAGTCCCGGGCGGCGCTGGCGATCGTCACGCCAAGTAGTCCTTCGAGCACTTCCTTCGCTTTCGGCAATCCTTCGTTCTCGATCAGGTCGATGGCGATCCGCTGCGCTTTCTCCAGCAGCGCGTGGTCGCGGAGGATGTTGCCGAAGCGGAAGCGCGCCACGCCGCTCTGGCGCGTGCCGAGGAACTCGCCCGGGCCGCGGATCTCGAGATCGCGCTCCGCGACGTCGAAGCCGTCCTTCGTCTTCTCGAACAGTCTCAGTCGATCGACCGCCTCGGGGTTCGCCTTCTCCTCGCAGACCACCACGCAGTACGACTTTCGCTCGCCGCGACCGACGCGTCCGCGCAGCTGATGCAACTGGGAGAGGCCGAAGCGGTCGGCGTCGAGGATCACCATCATCGAGGCGTTCGGCACGTCGATGCCGACCTCGATGACCGTCGTCGAGACTAGGATGTCGATCTCGCCGCGCTTGAAGTGCTGCATCGTCTCTTCCTTGTCCGATGCGCTCATGCGGCCGTGCAGCATCGCCACGCGGCGATTCGGAAAGCGCTTCTGCATCGACTCGAAGCCGGCGGTCAGCGGCTTGAGGTTCGACTTCTCCGACTCCTCGATGATCGGGTAGACGACATACGTCTGTGCGCCGGCGTCGACCTCTTCGTCGATGAAGCGCCAGACGCGGTCGAGCTGCGTCGACGTGCGCAGCACCGTCTTCACCTGCTGGCGTCCCGGCGGCAGTTCGTCGATCACCGACAGCTCGAGGTCGCCGTACATCGCCAGCGCCAGCGAGCGCGGGATCGGCGTGGCGGTCATCACCAGGATGTCGGGCGTCTCGCCTTTCTCGAACAGCGCCTGGCGCTGCTCGACGCCGAAGCGATGCTGCTCGTCGACGATGGCCAGGCCGAGCGACTTGAAGCGGATCTTCTCTTCGAGCAGCGCATGCGTGCCGACGGCGAGCTGGATGTAGCCCTCGCGCAGTCCCGACTGCAGCGTGCGGCGCTCGCCGGCCGACATCGAGCCGGTCGCCTTCGCCGTCACGATCGAGTGGTCAACTAGTTGACGAATGCGCTGGTAGTGCTGTTCCGCGAGGATCTCGGTCGGCGCGAGCAGCGCGACCTGGTGGCCGTTGCGGATGACGACGATGGCGGCGATCAGCGCGACGATCGTCTTGCCGCTGCCGACGTCGCCCTGGAGCAGGCGGTACATCGGCGTCGACGCGGTGATGTCGTCGACGATCTCCTTCACCACCCGTTTCTGCGCATCGGTCAGGCGGAACGGCAGGATGCGGCGAACCTCCTCGCGCAGCTTGTCGGCGACCTCGATCTTCCGCTCCTTCTTCTGCACCTCTTCGCTCGCGCGGCGGACGCGCAGGGCGAGCATGAAGCTGAAGAACTCCTGGAGGATCAGCCGCAAATGGGCTGGCGAGCGCTGGCGGAGGAACTGTTCGTCGAGGACGGCGGGGCGATGAACGGCCGCGATCGCTTCCTTCAATCCGATGACGGCGAGGCGCTCGCGGATCTCCGGAGGCATCGGGTCATCGAGCTCGGGGAGCGACTCGTCGAGCGCCCGTCCGATCAATTGCCTCAATGACTTGGGAGGGATATTGGTGATCTTCGAGTAGATCGGGACGATCGATCCCTCATCCTCTTCTTCACCTTCGAACTTTTCCCAGTCGGGGCTGTCGATCTGCAGGCTGTAGGACGAGTAGCGCGGGATGCCGTAGACCGAGAGGCGGTCGCCGCGCGCGATCTGGTCGGAGAGGTAGGGCTGGTTGAACCAGACCAGCTTCACCGCGCCGGTGCCGTCCTCGACCGCTGCCTCGAAGATCCGCATTCGCTTGCGCGGCGAGACGTGCGCGTTGGCGGAGATCACTTTGCCGCGGATCAGAACCGGCGTGTCGATGTGACGCCCTAGGTCGGCGATGCGGGTCGGATGGCGGCGATCCTCGTAGCGGAAGGGGAAAAACCAGAGGAGCTCGCGAACGGTGGTGATGCCGGCAGCGGCGAGCGCCTCCGCCCGCCCTTTGCCGACACCTTTGAGGAACTGGACTGGGGTGTCCGGATTCACGCTGTGGGATTGTGCACGATGATCGAGTTCTACGCTGAGGAGAGCGGACGATGTCCTCGAAGCAGACTTTCTGTTCCTCGAAACGAGATTTCTTTACCTCGAAACAAACTTTCACTTCCTCGGAGCACCATTTCACTTCCTCGGAGCAGACTTTCACTACCCCGAAGCACCATTTCTCTTCCTCGAAGCAGACTTTCACTACCTCGAAGCACAATTTCACTTCCTCAAAGCAAACGTCCACTTCCGCGAAGCAGACTTCCACTTCCTCGAAGCACAATTTCTTATCCGAAGATGGCGGCTTGACAGGCGAGGGCGCCCGTCCCCCCAACAGGACACCGCGACTAGTCGAAGACGGCCTTCATCGAGATCAGCCCGATCTTCACCAGATCGCCGTTGTGCATCGTCACCGGGATTCCGGTCGGGATGCGCTGATCGTTGACGTAGGTCCCGTTCACCGTCCCGACCTCCTCGAGCATCATGTACTCGCTGCCGGAGCGGATGATCTTGGCGTGACGCCGCGAGACCGAACGGTTCTGATCTACAGAGGTTAGATCGATGTCGGGGAGGATTCCGGTGACCGGATCGGCGCGGCCGATGGTCGTCTCGTCGCCGGACGAGAAGAAGAACGCCGTGCCGGTCGAGACGTCGACGAGGCGATGACGCGTGGTCTTCTCCGGCTGTGCCATCTGCGTGGCGTCGAGTGCCGAGTGATCGACGTCGACTTCCTTGCCGACCAGGCGCTCGAGCAGCGCGTTGGCCTCGCGCAGGCGCTTGGAGTACTTGCGGATGATGCGGACGGCGACCTCCGGGTTCTTCCGGAGCATCTCGTCGAAGCGCGCGCCGTTGATGACGACGACGCGGACGTCGGAAATGGCGATGGCGTCGGCGGTGCGCGGCACGCTCTCCAGCACGGCCATCTCGCCGAAGAAGTCGCCCTTCTCCAGCTTGGAGAGGACGTGCGACTCGCCGGCGATGTGCTTGACGATGTTCACCTCTCCTTCCTGGATGATGAACATGTCGGTGCCGAGGTCGCCCTGCGTGAAGATGGTGTCGCCGGCGGCAAACATCTGACTCGAATCCTTCACCGGATCCTTTCCGGTGCCGGGACCGGCGCCGCTCGACGTCTTGAAGACTGCCTTCATGATTTCAGTTTAACCGAGGGCGACGGCGGGCTCCGTGATGGCGAGCACGTTGTCGATCGTGCTGAGGCGGGCGCGAACGCCGATGGGCATCAGGAGATTGTCGCCATCATGACCGAACGGAAAATGACGAACGACCGGGATGCTCATCGACCCGAAAAATTCTCGGAGAAATACGGTGATTTCCGCATCGCTCCCACACCCTCTCAGACTCCCGATAATGACCCCTCGGATTTTTTTCAGTCTACCGGTCAGCCTTAAGTGCGTCAACATTCGGTCGATGCGATAAACCGGCTCGTCGACGTCTTCCCAGAACCAGATTCCGTCATCGATCCAGAAGTCGTACGGCGTCGCGGTGAGATCGTTCGTGAGCGACACGCAGCCGCCGAAGAGCACGCCCTCCGCCTCGCCCTGATTGAGCACCTGATCGCCGTTGAACGACCACCTCAGCGGCGCATCGCCGGCGAGCATCGACCAGAACCACGCCTCGCGATCGGGCGAGAGTCCGTCATGCCAGTCGGTGTTCATCATCGGACCGTGAAAGGTCGCGACACCCGCGCGAACCGCGACCGCCTGGTGCAATGCCGTGAGGTCGCTGAACCCGATGATCGGCCGCGGATTCGCCGCGACAGCGTCGTAGTCGACGCGATCGAGGATGCGATGCAGTCCATATCCGCCGCGCGCGAAGAAGAAGCCGTCGAACTCCGAGGAGCGAAGGAAGTCGTTCAGCACCCCGACGCGCTCGTCGTCACCGCTGGCGAGATACCGATCGCGGACGGCGATGTTCGGCGCGAGCGTGACGCGCAGTCCGCGGGCGCGAAGGTTCTCGGCTGCGTGCTCGATGCGGGGAAGCTCGGAGGGAGAGGAGGCGGCGAGGACGGCGATGTGGGAGGAGCGGGTCAGGGGGCGAGGCTTGCGAATCATGGCTTGCATCGTAAAGCGTGGAGCGGACCTGTAAGCCGAATTCTGTCTCCCCTTGTCTTTCGACAGGGGCGAGGATCATTCATCTGCCACTCGCGTTACCGCGGTGGTCGAGCAACCTACCCGAAAGCTCGAGCGGGAACGGGCGGTCCCTCGCTTCCCTATTTGGTCTTGCTCCGCAGGGGGTTTGCCGTGCCGTCGCCGCTCACGCGGGACGCGGTGCGCTCTTACCGCACCGTTTCACCCTTACCTCCGTCCGCTTGCGCGTCCGGTTTGGCGGTTTGTTTTCTGTTGCACTGTCCGTCGCATCGCTGCGCCTGGTCGTTAACCAGCCTGCTGCCCGTCGGAGTTCGGACTTTCCTCGGTAATCACTTACCGCGATCCTCCGGTCCGCTCCACGCGTTCGAGGATAACAGATACACCACCGGGAAATTGCGCCGGTAAATAGCTACAGCTAAATGCGTTATGAAAAATGTCGGCAGGCCGACATCAAAATCGATCGCGATTTTTCGGATCGGAAAACCACGCCTGCCAGTCCTCCGCATCCGCAGGCTCGTCGCGCTGCAGCGACTCCAGCTCGCGAGCGAATTGCTCCGCCGAAACGACCGCCACATGCCTCCCCTGCACCCGCGCCGCGCAGCCGCGATCGGAGGTCACGACCGACCATCCGCGGCCGCTCGAAACGCGCTTCACGATGAGGTCATCGGCAGGCACCGTGCCGCTGAAAACGATGCTCACGCTGCCGAGACTCTTGGCGAAGGACGGCGGCTCCGGACCATCGAAGAAGCAGACGACGCGCGTCCGTTTGGTCCGGGCGAAGGAGGCCAGCAGGCGTACGAGCTGCCGCTTCGGATCGTCGCCGCGGAGGTCTGCGCCGACGCGCCCGAGGACGTTACTGCCGTCGATGACCCACGGCATCTACTTCGGGATGTGGACCACGACCGGCGTCGCCTCGCGCAGCGATTGCGGGATCGACGAGATCGCGTTCTGCGCCGCCTGCTGCGTCGGATAGCGGCCCCAGAAGACCCGATAGCAGGAGCGGTTGCGATAGCTGATGGCGGTGAACCAGACGTTCGTGCCCCCCTCGCGCAACGCCCGCGTGATCGACGCCGGCTCGCAGACGAGCTCGAATTGCACGGTGAAGGCGCCGCTCTTGTCCGCCGCGAACTCGCGCGCCATCGCCTCGTAGCGCGCCGTGTCCGCCGCGGTCGCCGGCGGCACCGCTGCGGCCGGCTTCGTGGCTCCCGCGTTGGTGATCAACGCGCCGGAGCTGGTCTGTTCGACGCGTGCGGCGGTCGAGGTCGTGATGACCATCGGCGCCGGTTTCGTCGGCACGGGCGCAGGTGTTGGCGCGATGGTTGTGGTCGTTGCTACCGGCAAAATCGTGGCAGTTGTCTCGGTCGCGGTCGGCACGACGGGCGGCGGCGGAGGCGTCTGATGGATCACCGGCCGCTTAGCCGGACGCTTCACCACGACCGAGTCAGCCGCTTTCTCCGCCTGCTTCCCCTGCCACCACAGCCAGACCGCGTAACCGCTGAAGCCGATGATGATGATCGCGACCGACACGATCAACGCATCGACCCACTTTCCCGGCTTCGAAGCCTTCTTGACGACGTCCTTCATGGGCGGCGGGTTCTTGCCGCGCACCGGCACCGCGGCCCGCGCCGCGGTCTCGATCTGCGCCTCGTCGAAGCCCCACTGCTCCTCGGCGGGCGGCGTCGCCTCCGGCATCCGCTTCGGTTTCTCGAACGGCTGCATCGGCGTGATCGGCGGCGGCGCGGGCTCCTTGTCCCACGACGGCATCGCCGCCGACTCGTGCGGCATCGCCATCTCCGCCGGCTCCGGCTCCACCTCTTCCGGCGCGGTCTCGAACATCGCCTCGTTCATCGGCGGGAGATCGAGTGACGGCGCATCTTCGAAATTCGATTCGAACGCCGCTGCGAGCGCGGGTGACGGCATCGGCGTGGGCGCCGGGATCTCCGTCGTCGGCATCGGCTCATCCCACATGTCGGCGGCATCGGCGACCGCTTCGGTGTTGAAACTGAAGTCGTTGCTGCTGGCCGGCATCGACCAATCCTGAGCATTTACTTGAGGTTTCGGAGCGACCGTCAGCAGACCGAGAACATGCAGTGCGTGCAGCAGCTTGTAGACGTTGAAGGTGTCGGTGCCGGAGAGCATCGCCACTTCCGACGCGCTGTTGACGCCGTCGATGTTCGCGGCGATCGCCGCCGCTTCCTGATTCAGTCCGAGGCGGCGGAACGACTCGTCGAAGTCGGAAGCCTTCGACAGCACCGCGCTGCCGCCGTCGAGCGCCGCGTCGAACTTCGCGCGGTCGTTGTCGGTGACGATCAGCTCCGTGATGATCTGCGGCAGCGGGAAGAGCGTCCCCTCTTCGCGCTTCGGGAGGTAATCGGCGACGACGGTGAACGAGCCGGTCGCCCAGGCGGCGATGGAGCGGATGACGCCGATCACCTGAACGCGACGCGCCCAGGTCAGTTCCTTCTTCGTGATGAAGCCGAGTCCGAGGAGCGCGTCGCCGAGCGTCTCGGACTCCTTGCGCTTGGCCAGCGCCTGCTTGACGTGCTCGCGCGAGACCTTGTTCGCGCGCATCAGGATCTCGTCGATGGAGTCGGCCCGGTCGTTGGTGCTGGCCGACAGGATGTCGCCGGTCTTGAAGTAGATGATCTTGATGATGCCGTCGTTCTCGAAGCGAATTGCTCCGGTGAACTGCTCACGCCCAAGCTCGACGAGCCTTTCAATCAGACTGATCTCGCCGATTTCGCCTTCGAGCTTCATCACAGCCGTTTCCCCCTGCACACGCTTTTGTGCATTGTAATTCGTAGATGCACTTACACGGAGTGCAACTCATCGTAGAGCGATTGCCCGACCTTCCGCCCCAGCACGTTGATCAGATCCGCCGCCGACGCCTGCCTCACCCCGCTGATGCTGCCGAACCGTTCGAACAACAGCTTGCGGCGCTTGTCGCCGATGCCCGGCAGATCTTCGAGCTCGCTGTGCAGCACGCGCTTCGAGCGTCGCCGGCGATGCGATGAGACGGCGAAGCGGTGCGTCTCGTCGCGCACCATCTGCAGGAGCTGCAGCGCCGGGTCGCGACGCTCGAGCCGGATCGGCTCCTCGCGATCGGGGACGTAGATCTCTTCCTCGCGCTTCGCCAGGCCGGCGATCGGGATCTCCTCGATGCCGAGCTTGTTGAGCGCCGCGAGTGCGGCGTTGAGCTGCCCGCGGCCGCCGTCGATGAGGATCATGTCGGGGAGCGGCTTCTCCTCTTCGAGCAGCCGTCGATAGCGGCGATCGACCGCCTCGGCCATCGAGCGGAAGTCATCCGCGCCGACCACCGTCTTGATGTTGAAGACGCGGTACTGGTTCTTGTCGAATTTCCCGCGGTCGAGGACGACCATCCCGGCGACGGAGTCGGAGCCCTGGATGTTCGAGATGTCGAACGATTCGATCTTCGACATGTCGCGGTCGAAGCCGAGGACCTGCCCAAGTCTTTGTGCAGCGATCTGCAGCCGGTCCTGCGTCGATTTGCGGAAACGCGACTCGTGCGAGAGGCGCGCGTTGCGGTTCGCCAGCTCCACGCGATCGACCCCTTTGCCGCGCTGCGGCACGCGCAACGACACCTTCCGCTGGCGCTGGGACGTGAGCCACTGATTCAGCAGCTCCGGCTCGTCGACGTCGAACGGGATCAGGATCTCGCCCGGAATGAACAGATTGTCCTGGTAGTAGCGCTGCAGGACCTCGGCGAGGAAGTAGCCGCGCTCGTAGTCCTGCACCTTCTCCCAGAAGAGCTCGCGGCGGTCGACGACGTTGCCGTCGCGGATGACGAAGAGCTGGACGGCGACGTCGCTCCCCTCTTCGTAGAGTCCCCAGACGTCGAGATCTTCCTCTTCCGCCGAGGCCACCTGCTGCTCCGCCTGGATGCGCTCCACCGTGCGGATCAGGTCGCGGTAGTAGCTCGCCAGCTCATAGTTTTCGCCCTCGGCCGAGCGGTACATCCGCTGCGTGAGCCGGTCCTGCAGCTCCTTCGACTTGCCGCTCAGGAACAGGACGACGTCGTCGACCATCTCGCGATACGCGTCCGACGTTGTCAGCCCGACCACGCACGGCCCGAGGCATTGATGCATGTCGTAGTAGAGGCAGGGCCGCGTCAGCGCGCTCTTCCCCTCGTGGATCTCGAGGTCGCAGCTGCGCAGCTTGAACTGGTCGGCGATCAGCTTGAGGATCCGCCGGGCCGTGCCGGCGAAGAACGGGCCGAAGAAGAGGTCGCCCTTTTTCCGGTCGGCCCGCCGCGTGAACACGACGCGCGGGTAGTCCTCGGACACCGTGACCTTGATGTACGGGTAGGTCTTGTCGTCGCGAAGCAGGACGTTGTACCGCGGCTGGTGCGTCTTGATGAGGTTGTTCTCGAGGAGGATCGCCTCGAGCTCGTTGTTCGTGGTCACGAAATCGATCGCGTCGATCTCGTTGATGAGGGTCATGATCCGCGCGTCGCGCGCCCCGCGGCCGACCAGGTACGACTGTACCCGGTTGCGGAGATTACGCGCCTTGCCGACGTAGATGACCTCGCCTTCCGCGTTCTTGTGGAGATAGACGCCGGGCCGTTCCGGCAGTTCCTTCAGGCGCAACTTGAGCTTTTCGAGACGATCCATCGAGCGTGCTTACAACGATTTACGGCCGCGAAACGTTCCTCGATCGTACGATTCGTACGATTGCAATGGTACGATTCGTACTATGAAGACGACACCCCTGCTCTCCGACCTCGAGCTCGCTTTGCTCGGACTCATCCGTGAGCTGCCGCGGAGCGGGTACGCGCTGCGGAAGGCGATCGTCGATTTCCCCCAGTTCAGCGACAGCCCGGGCGCGATCTACCCCGCCCTTCGCCGGCTGCGGACTGGCGGACTGATCGAGGCGACCGGCGATGGCGGCGGACGGAAAACCGAGGTCTTCCGTGTGACCGCGGCCGGGCGGCGGGCTCTGCGGGCGACGCTCGAAGCACCGCCCTCGGAGCGCGAATCAGCCGATCGTCAGATGCTCCGCTTCGCCTTCATCGACCTCGAGCTCGATGCCGGAGCGGTCGCCGACTTTCTCCACGCGTACGCGCGCATCGCCGAGGAGCGGGCGGCGAAGCTGCGCGGCCGGAGCTTCGTCATCGATCGGAGCGCGTCACGGCTCGCGGTGGAGCATGAGGTCGAGGTGCAGGTGGCGCGTGCGCGGTGGGCGGAGCGCGCGGCGAAGCGGATCAAACGGTAGCGAGAAACTCCCCCGCCTTCATCCGGAACGCATCGGTCCATTCGTGACCGGCATCAAGCTCGATGATCTCCGCGGCGGTCAGGCGCGCGCGATCCGCGGCCAACTTCTCCGCGGTGTACCAATCGTCGCGTGAACCGCGCCCGATCAGCACGTGCGGCAGCTTCGACGCATCGACGTCGGGCGGCAGGTCGCCGCCGAGGATCACGATCGCATCGCAACGGATGGAGGCGGCGGCGCGATACGCCATCGCGGCGCCCTGCGAGAAGCCGGCGAAGACGAGCCGGTCGTAGTTGCCGAACGACTCGACGGCGCGGCGGACATAATCAATGTTGTCGCCGATCGCCGCCTCGCGGTCCTGGCGCGTCATCCAGCTCGCAACCACGGTCTCGCTCCGCGAGCGGTAGAACCGATGCAGCGCCTGCACGGAGGCGAGCGTCCACGAATCGGCGCCCGGAATCTGCTCCAGCTCCGCGAGCAGCTCCTCCGCGTTCTGCGCGTAACCGTGGAAGCCGACGAGCAGGCGCCGCGCATCGCCGGCGCGAACGACGACGCGTCCGTGCGTGCGGGCCTCAATCAAACGTGCGTCCAAACGAACGTCCATGGCGCGCATGGTACTCTCCGCGCGTGCGGCGGATCACGGTGATCGTCCCCTGCTTCAACGAGGAGCAGCGACTCGACGTCGACACCTTTCGCGCCTTCGATCTTCCCGGTTACGACCTCCAATTTCTCTTCGTGAACGACGGCAGCCGCGATGGCACCTTGCGCGTTCTGCAATTGCTCCGCGACAGCAATCCGGCGCGCTTCGACGTCCTCGATCTCGAACGGAACGGCGGCAAAGCGGAGGCCGTTCGCCGCGGCATCACGAAGGCCGCCGAGCACTCACCGGACTTCGTCGGCTTCTGGGATGCCGACCTCGCCACGCCGCTCACCGAGCTCCCCTCGTTCCTCGACGTCTTCACGCGTCCGAACATCGAGATCGTCTTCGGCGCACGCGTCCGGCTCCTCGGCCGCGAGATCAGCCGCCGCCCCGATCGTCATTACCTCGGGCGCGTCGGCGCGACGCTCATCTCGCAGACCCTCGGCCTCGCGATCTACGACACGCAGTGCGGCGCGAAGCTGTTCCGGATGAACGACGCGGTCACCAAAGTCTTCGCCAGGCCGTTCCTCTCGCGCTGGATCTTCGACGTCGAGATCATCGCCCGCTACCTTCAGCTGTGGGGCCGCGACCGCGTCGCGCACTCGCTGTACGAACTGCCGGTGACCGTTTGGCACGACGTGCAGGGCTCGAAGGTGCGCTCCACCGACTTCCTTCGCGCGCTGCGCGATCTCTGGAAGATACGCCGCGCGTATTTCCACTAGAATGCGCGCCGCCATGACGCCATTCGCATTCTCCGACGTGCCGCTGTCGACGCTCGCGCAGGGGCTCGTCGGCTCCGAGATCCTCCGCATCTCCGCCGAGATCACCGCGCTGAAGCGCGAGGGTCGCGAGATCTGCAACCTGACGGTCGGCGACTTCTCCCCCGCCGAGTTCCGCATTCCGAAGGCGCTGGAGAAGGCGATCACCGACGCGCTGGCGGCGGGTCAGACGAACTATCCGCCCTCGGACGGAACGCTCGAATTGCGCCGTGCGGTTGTCAAATTCTACGAGGAGGAGCTCGGCCTCTCGTACCCGATCGAGTCGACGCTCATCGCCGGCGGGTCGCGTCCGATCATCTACGCCGCGTACGCCGCGGTCGTCGATCCCGGCGACAAGGTCGTCTATCCGACGCCGTCGTGGAACAACAACCACTACACCTATCTGATGCGCGCCAACGCGTGCGAGATCGTGGTCGGACCGGACGAGAACTTCCTGCCGACCGCCGAGCTCCTCCGCCCGCACATCCGCGACGCGCGACTCCTCGCCGTCTGCACGCCGCTCAATCCGACCGGCACCGTGATGTCGCGCGATGAAGTCGAGGCGATCGCCCGTCTGGTCGTCGAAGAGAACGAGCGGCGAGCGAAGAGCGGCGAGCGCGCACTCTTCCTCCTGTGGGATCAGGTCTACTGGACGTTGACCTTCGGCGAGAACAAGCACTACGCGCCGCCGCAGCTCGTCCCCGAATGCGCGCAATGGACGATCTTCGTCGACGGCATCTCGAAGGCTCTCGCCGCGACCGGACTGCGCGTCGGCTGGACGGTCGCGCCGCCGCACGTCACGTCGCGGATGCGCGACATCATCGGCCACATCGGCGCGTGGGCTCCCCGCGCGGAGCAGATGGCGACCGCGTGGTTCCTCGGACAGAAGGACGAGATCGCGACGTACCACGAAACGATGAAGCGCGAGCTGCAGCTCCGCCTCGATCTCCTCCATGACGGCATCGAAGCGATGCGCCAGGACGGGCTGCCGGTGCGCGCCTTCTCGCCGCAGGGAGCGATCTACCTCTCCGCGCAATTCAATCTGATCGGCCGCAACGGGATCACGACCAACGATCAGATCCGCCACATCCTCCTCGAGGAAGCGGGCTTCGCCGTCGTCCCGTTCCAGGCGTTCGGCCTGAAGAAAGAGGATGGATGGTTCCGGCTCAGCGTCGGAGCCGTTTCGCCCGACGACATCCGCGCCGCGCTGCCGCGTGTCCGGGAAGCGATTGCGCGACACGCGTAAAATCGCTTCATGCACACACTCCTCCTCGCAGTCCTGCTCGGCCTCGGCGTCGGTGCGAAAGATCCGAATCACATCGTGGTCAAGATCGACGGCACCGACCGCGTCATCGATCTGAAGGCGAACGCCAGCGGCGACGCCGCGCAGCAGTTCCTGCAGTGCCTAGTCAAGGGGCGCGTCCTCAAGGTCTCGAAGGATCACGTCAAGCTGCTCGACGACAACGACGTGGCCGATCACCTGCGCGAGTTCATGAGCAGCAAGACCAGCGTCGACCCGTGCGCTTTGGGCAAGGCTGTTTACACGCCGAAGCACTGACACCGTCGTAAAATCGAAGCCTTCATCCAGAAGGAGTTCCCGCTATGTGGAAAGCCAGAGTCGGCGTACTGGTGCTAGGTGTCTTCGCTGTTCTTTCGGTCCGGGCTCAGGTGCCGGTCATCGTCAAGGAGATCGGCGATCTCGAAGGGGTTCGCGATCCGAAGTGCTACGCGACGGCCAGTCGTCTCGAGGATTTCATCTACGGCACGCCGCTCGAATCGGAAGCGCGCTTCAAGAAGATCGCGTTGCAGAAGCAGCTGATCCGGACCGCGTGGATCAACGCGTCGGCCGCCGCCACGAAGTCGGGCAAAGAGCGCATCGACGCCGACACGCTGCGCCCGGTCCTGCAGACGCTCGTCCCCTACTCGTCGACCTCGGACGGCAACTGGACGGTCCGCCAGATCAGCATCACGGCGCGCGACAAGCGCCAGTACGGCAGCGTCGCGTACGCGTTGCGCGCGATCCTCGGCGTGCAGCAGGACGCGCTGCTCGACGGCACGACGCTCCTCCCGCTCGACGACGCGGCGGTCGAACTGTTCAAGGAATCGATCGATCTGGTCAGCCTCGCGGCATTGCAGACCGCCGATCAGCGCGCGCGTTTCGCGAACCGGCAGAAGATCAATGCAGCCGATCTGTCGGGTGCGTGGGCCGACATCGTGAAGCACGAAGAGCCCGTGGCAACGAAGAGCACAGCTCCGGCGCCGACCGAAAAATTCGCCACCATCAAAGCGATCGTCGCGGAGAAGCTCGCGGCGTTCGAGAAATACAACTCCCTCACCTTCCCCGTCTTCCTCCGCAACATTCAGGTCTACATGGCGCGGCACATGTGGCCGACCGACCCCGAGGAGGGAGAGCGGTTCAAGAAGCAATTCACGGAGACGATGGTCGCGTGGACCGCCGACGTAATGCTCGAAGCGGAGAAGAACGCGAAGAAGGCGAAGCATTCGCTGATCCGCGTCGAAGACGTCGATGCCGCGGTGCAGCGCTACGAGCCGCATGAGCTCAATCGCTACGAGGACTGCATCTACTTCCCTCGCCTGCCGCACGACGAGCGGATCGTGATCGAGGCGTACGACCTCGACGCGTTCCGCGATCCCGGCCTGCACTGGCTCTACCTCGGCGAGGTGCTCAAGGATCCGAATTACAAAGGGACGCTGGAGCCCGATCCGTTTGCCGCGGAACTGCTGACCGAGGGGGGCGCGCAGATGGGAACGTTGATCCTGCGCGTCGCCGGAAACTTCGCCACCGAGGAGGGCGCGGAGCGGCTCGACCACACGCACCTCACCAAGGCGACGCAGCGCATCCAGACCCTGCTCGACAAACATGCGTCGCTGCCGCCGGCGAAGAAAGCCGCGACGGCGATCGCATCCGCCCCCGCGCCGAAGGCGAAGAGCGCGGGCGGCAAGTACTTCACCGACATCACGCAGGCGAGCGGCATCAGGTTCGACCATCGCATGTCCGACTGGCTCGCGCGGCAGATCCGCAGCTACACCGTGACCGAGGGGAACACCGCGCGGCTCGCGGTGCCGCCCGCATTCGGCGGATCGGGCCTGGCCGCGGATGACATCGACAACGACGGCGACATCGACGTGCTGATCCTGGGCGGCGCCGGCAACGCGCTCTATCTCAACGACGGCAAAGGCCATTTCACCGATGTGACCGAAGGCGCCGGCGTGCGCTGGACGCGCGCCGACGGCACGGCCGGTGAGCCGCGCCAGCCGATCATCGCGGACTTCGACAACGACGGTCTCGAGGACGTGATCGTCACCTACGTCAACGACGACCACCGCTGCTACCGCAACCTCGGCAACGCGAAGTTCGAAGACGCGACCGCGCGTTGTACGCTCGGCGGCAAGGGCCTCGTCGGCGGACCGGCGACCGCGATCGACTACGACAAGGACGGCCTGCTCGACCTCTACATCGGTTACTTCGGCGATTACATCCACGGCGAGGTGCCGACGCTGTCACGCCGCAACTCCAACGCGCTCCCCGACAAGCTCTTTCACAACAAAGGCAACTTCGTCTTCGAGGAGGTCGCGAACAGCGGCGTCGAGAACCTCGGCTGGGCGCAGTCGGTCGGGCATCTCGACTTCGACGGCGACGGCTGGGAAGACCTGATCTGCGGCAACGACTTCGGCGCGAACGCCTGGTACCGCAACCTCGGCAACGGCAAGTTCGAAGACGTCTCGGCGAAGATCGGCACCGACAAGCCGAGCTACACGATGGGCCTCGGCATCACCGATCTCAATCGCGACGGGCATCCCGACGTCTACGTCTCGAACATCGTCACGATGGACAAGGACGAGAAGTACGTCCTCCCCGACGCGAAGACGCGGATGAAATTCAATCCGGTGAAGATGGCGAGCATGCGCGTCGTCGAAGCTAATGATCTCTTCACCTCGACGTCAGAAGGCTCGTACGAACAGTCACAGGCCGTCGGCCGCGGCTACAAGTCGACCGGCTGGTCGTGGGGCGCGAACTTCTTCGATTTCGACAACGACGGCGACGACGATCTCTACGTGCTCAACGGCATGAACGAATACGCCGTCTACTCGAGCGTCAACCCGTATCTCAAAGACACGCTGCTGCCGGTGGCGGAGAAGGAGTCGCCGGTCTTCTTCGTGAACCGCAGCGGACGATTGCTCGAGGAGTCGACGAGCAGCGGCGCGAATCCGATGGGCAACGCGCGCAGCTCCGCGCAGCTCGATTTCGACGGCGACGGCGATCTCGACCTCGTGGTCAACAACTTCAATTCACCGGCGATCGTCTATCGCAACAACGCCGCGCCCGCGAATCGCTGGATCAAGATCAAGCTGGTCGGCGATCCGGCGAAGGGCGTCACGCGCGATGCGATCGGCGCGCAGATCCGCGTCGATACCGCGCATCAGAAGGGCCTGTGGCGCGAGGTGTTCAGCACCGTCGGCTATCTGACCTCCGATCCGAAAGAGCAGCACTTCGGACTCGGCGCGGATACGAAGGCCGACGTGACGATCGTCTGGCCGAATGGGGAAAAGGAGACGCACAAGGGGCTGATCGCGGATAAGACGTACCGCTTTACACAAAAATCCGCATCTCCTTGAGCTCGCGCAACCGATCGCGGATCTCGGCGGCGCGCTCGAAGTCGAGGTTCTTCGCCGCCTCCTTCATCTCCTTGGTGAGACGGCTGATCGTCTTGTCGAGATCCTCGTCCGCCACCAGGTCGAGCTTCGTCTTTCCTTTGACGACGCCGAAGTCGTGGTAGTCGAGGTTCGACATCTTCACCAGGTCGCTGTCGACCGCCTTGATGATCGACGCCGGCTCGATGCCGTGCTCCTCGTTGTAGGACTGCTGGATCGCGCGCCGGCGTTTGGTCTCGTCGATGGCGTAGCGCATGGAGTCGGTGATCTTGTCGGCGTACAGGATGGCGATGCCGTAGAGGTTGCGCGCCGCGCGGCCGATGGTCTGGATCAGCGACGTCGATGAGCGGAGGAAGCCTTCCTTGTCCGCGTCGAGGATGGCCACGCAGGTGACCTCGGGGACGTCGAGCCCTTCGCGCAGCAGGTTGATGCCGATCAGCACGTCGAACGTCCCGAGGCGGAAGTCGCGGAGGATGGCGATACGCTCGAGCGTCTCGACGTCGGAGTGGAGGTACTGCACTTTGATGCCGAGCTCCATCAGATAGCGCGTCAGGTCCTCGGCCATCCGCTTGGTGAGCGTCGTGACCATCACGCGCTCGTTCTTCACGATGCGCTCCTTGATCACGCCGATCAGATCGTCGACCTGCCCCTTGATCGGCCGGATGATGATCTCCGGATCGAGCAGCCCCGTCGGCCGGATCACCTGCTCGACGTAGACGCCGCCGGTCTTCTCCAGCTCGAACGGACCGGGCGTGGCGGAGACGTAGACGATCTGGTCGAGTTTCGACTCGAACTCGTCGAACGACAGCGGCCGGTTGTCGATCGCGCTCGGCAGACGGAATCCATATTCGACCAGCGTCGTCTTGCGCGCTCGGTCGCCCCCCCACATCGCGCGCACCTGCGGCACGGTCTGATGCGACTCGTCGATTACCAGGAGAAAGTCGCGCGGGAAGTAATCGATGAGCGTCGGCGGCGGCTCGCCCTTGCTGCGGCCGGAGAGATGGCGCGAGTAATTCTCGATGCCGTTGCAGTAGCCGAGCTCCGCGATCATCTCGAGGTCGAAGAGCGTGCGCTGCGAGAGCCGCTGCGCTTCGAGGAGGCGATCGTTCGCGCGCAGCTCGGCGACGCGCTCGTCGAGCTCGACGCGGATGTTCTCCATCGCCTGCATCAGCCGCTCGCGCGGCGTGACGTAGTGCGTCCTCGGATAGATCGCCATGCGGTCGTACGTTTTTCCGGCACGTCCGGTGATCGGATCGATGCGCGTGATCTTGTCGATCTCGTCGCCGAAGAACTCGATGCGCACCGCGTCGTCCTCGTACGCCGGCCAGAGCTCGAGGATGTCGCCGCGCACGCGGAACGAGCCGCGCCCGAGGTCGTACGGCGTGCGCTCGTACTGCATCTCCGTCAACTTGCGGAGGTACTGCATCATCGGCTTCTCCACTCCCCGCTCGAAGAAGAGGAGCATGCCGAAATAGAGCTCGGGATCGCCGATGCCGTAGATGCAGGAGACGGAGGCGACGATGATCACGTCGCGGCGCTCGAAGATCGATTTCGTTGCCGCGAGGCGCAGCTTGTCGATCTCGTCGTTCTTCGTCATCTCCTTCTCGATGTAGAGATCGTTCTGCGGGATGTAGGCCTCGGGCTGGTAGTAGTCGTAGTAGGAAACGAAGTACTCGACCGCGTTCTCCGGGAAGAAGTTTTTGAACTCCTGGTAGAGCTGCGCGGCGAGGGTTTTGTTGTGGCTGAGGACGAGCGTGGGCCGGTTCGCCGCCTCGATCAGCTTGGCGACCGTGAACGTCTTGCCCGAGCCGGTCACGCCGAGGAGGACCTGATGCTTCTCGCCCGATACCACACCGTCAACTAATTGACGAATCGCCTCCGGCTGGTCGCCCTGCGGTTGAAATGGGGAAACGAGGCGGAAGTCCATGAGCCCGAGGATGATAGCAATAGCCACATTAGGTAGAGGGATTTGACGCCGAGGTATCATTTTTCAGCATGAAGGTTGCCGAGCTGAAGCAGGTGGTCGACGCGAACGCGGTGGAGATGCGGGAAGGATTCGCGAAGGTGGAGGAGCACTTCGCGAAGGTGGAGGAACGCTTCGCGAAGGTGGATGACGACTTCATCGACATGCGACGAGAGATGCGCGCCGGGTTTGCGCTGATGGAGCGTCGCATTCAGGCGTCGCAAACGGAGTTGAGCCGTCAGATGGACAACGTGATGGAGCACCTCATGGACCGCGTCGCGGTGGTCGCCGAGGCGACAGTCGAGGCCCAGATCGACCGGAAGATCGCGGCGTCCGAGGTGCGGATGACGCGCAAGTTCGGCAAGCGCTAGTCGACCGGCCGCTCCATCACCCGATCGGTCTGCAGATCACTCCCCAGCAGAAACGGCTGCGAGCCGCAATCGACGAACCCGCACTTTTCGTAAAACGCGATCGCCCTCGCGTTACGCTCCCAGACGCCGAGCCACAGTCGCGTCGCGCCCAGGTTTCGCGCGAGCTCCAATACGACACTCATAAGTGACTGTGCGATCCCGCGGCCGTGCCACGCATTGTCGACATAGAAGCGGCCGATCTCGATCTCCGGGATGTGAATGCGCAACTGTGCATACGCGATCAACGCCTCCCCTTCTTCGACGACCAGCGTAATGCGAGCCGGATCGGCGATCTCCGCGCGTTGCACCTCTACGCCATAGGCCGTCGACATGTACGCTTCCATGTCCTCTGGCCGATTGTGCGCGGCGAAGGTGTCGTGGAAGGTACGCGCGGCGAGCTCCGCCAGGCGCGCGGCGTCGTCGGGGATCGCTCTACGGATCATCGCGCGCTGTTGATCTCGCGGAGCTTCTTCGTCAGCTCCTCGAGCTCCGCAGGCGTCACGTGCTCGTCGATCGCGTCGTCGCGGATCAGCCGGAAGACGGCCAGCAGGTCGTCGGATTTCACCTTCCCCGCTTCGGTACGTTTCTCCATCGTCACCATCTCCGCGACGAAGTCGGTCTTCTGCGCCGGCCTGACGTCTTTGTCGCACATCGCCAGCAGCTCCGACTCCATTCGTGCGAAGACCCAGCCGAACATCCGAGTACCGCCGCCGCTGTTCACGAATGCGCCGCCGGCGAAGAGAAAAATGAGGATGATCAGCGATGCCGTGCCGCAGCCGATCGGCACCCAGCGAGGAAACATCCGGTCCTTTTCCGCGACCGGTGTGCAGTAATAATCGGCGGGGACGTGCGTGGCCGGTTTCTCAGGCGTGATCTCGGACAAAGTCTCCTCGCGGCGAGCGCGAAGAATGTATCATGGCACCGCTGCCGCGATTGATGCGGGAGCGAAGGAAGGAATTCATCGTCCAATGCCGCCGCTGTCCAAAGTGACGGTCCTCATCCTCGACGACAACCCGCTGGTTCTGAAGCTCGGAAGAGCATTGCTCGAGCGAGAGGGTTGTACGGTCCTGACGGCCTCGAGCTGGATCGAGTTCAATCATGTACTGGCGGGAAATACGCCGGACATCATCTTTCTCGACGTCAATCTGCCGAGCATCAAGGGGAATCGTCTGTCCGAGGTGTTGAAGTCACAGTCGAATAAGAAAGACATCCCGATCGTCCTCATCTCCGATCTTCCGGAGAAGTCACTCGAGGAGATGTTCCCCAGCTCCGGCGCCAACGCGTGGATGCGCAAGCCGCTGACCCGCGACAAGATGCTGGACATGATCACGAAATACGTCTCGCCGGTTTAGCCGGCCGTATTCGTGGCAGGCGGCGGCACTGGAGCCGGCGCCGGCGGTTTCTGAGCCGGCGCTTCCTCGACATTCGGCGCCGGCGACTCCGCTCCCTCGCCTGATTGCGCCGACGCATCGTTCACCGCGGTCGTCGGCTCCGACTCCTTCGGCTGATAGAACGGCCGCTGCAGGTAATACGGCAGCTTGCTGACCGCCACCGTCGCGCCACTGCAATCCTTGTCGGGCTCCTGGCCGGCGATGAACGCCTCCTGGATCACACGCTCGCATGGACCGACGCCGCGCCGTCCGCTCTGGAGATCCATCGGCACGATGACGATGCCGGGCGGTATGTCGAATTCGGGACGCGGCGTGCGCAGCTTCATCGCGTCGATCTGCTTGAAGATGTCGATCCAGATCGGGAGCGCTACTGCCGCTCCGGTCGCGCCGCCGCCGAGCGTGCGGCTCGGATCGTCGTAGCCGACCCAGACGCCGACCGTGTACTCCGGACTGAAGCCGATGAACCAGGCATCGGTGTACGCGTTGGTCGTCCCGGTCTTGCCGGCGATCGGCGGCGCGAGGGTGTGTGCCTCGTACGCCGTGCCGCGATCGATCGTCCCGCGCATCACCTTTGTCAGTTCGAACGCCACCTGCGCGCTCGTGGCCTCGGAGAGCTCCGGCGCCTGCTCCTCCAGCACCCGCTCGGTCTGATCGGTGATCTTGCGGATGTATCGCGGCTTCACGTAGACGCCCTGATTGACGAAGACGTTGTACGCCGCGGTCATCTCCATCGGTGAAATGCCCGCCGCGCCGAGGGCCAGCGACGGATAGCGCTCCAGTTGCGCGGTGACGCCGAGGCGGCGCGTGAAATCGACGACCTTGTCGCCGCCGATCATCATGTACGTCTTCACCGCCGGCACGTTGATCGACAGCTCCAGCGCGCGCTGGATGGTCACGATCCCCGCGTATTTGCCGTAATAGTTCTTCGGCGCGTAAATCTGATTCCCGACCGGAATGGCGATCGGCGCGTCGAACAATGTGTCCGCCGGCGTCAGTCCCTTTTCGAAGGCCGCGCCATAGACGAACGGCTTGAACGACGAGCCGGTCTGGCGCCGCGACTGTGTGGCGCGATTGAATTTCGAGATCTGGAAGTCATAGCCGCCGACCAGCGCGCGGATCTCCCCCGTCTTCACGTCGAGGATGACCACCGCCCCCTGCACCTGCGGCAGCTGGTCGAGCATCCAGGTGTGCTTTTTCGTCTTCGCGTCTTCGTCGACGCGCACGTAAACGACGTCGCCGCGCCGCAGCGAGCCGACCATCGTCTTCTTGCCGGTCCACTTGAATGACGCAGCGGGAAGCGATATCTCGTCCTTATTGAGGCGGACCGTCACTTTTTCGGTATCGACGCCGAGGACAATCGACGGATAGAGCTTGTCGACGGCATAACCCTCGCTGCTCCACGCCGGATCTCTGTACGTGAGCGGATCGAGTCCTTCGCTGATGAGATTGCGCGCCGGCTTACGGAAACCGCGCCGGTGATCGAAGGTGCGCAAGCCGCGCTGTAATGAATTCTCCGCCGCCTGCTGCATGCGGAAATCGAGCGTCGAATATACCTTCAAGCCGCGCTGATAGAGGTTTTCGATGCCGTATTGCGGCGCGTGCTCGATGTATTGCCGAATTTCCTCTGAAAAATAGGCGCCGACGCGCGGCGCTTCTTCCTTGTAAGTCCCGAGGACGATCGGCGAATTGACGTATTGCGCGAGCTGCGCGCGGCTCTTGATGTAATGCTCGTCGAACATGCGCTGCAATACGTGATTGCGGCGCGCGAGGGCGCGGTCGGGATGGGTGATCGGCGTGTCGCGCATCGGCGTGCGCGCCAGTCCGGCGATCAGCGCCGCTTCGGGGACACTCAGGTCTTTCGCATGCTTGCCGAAATAGAGCCGCGACGCCGCCTCGACGCCGTACGCGCCGTGTCCGAGATAGACCTGATTCGCATACAGCTCGAAAATCTGGTCCTTTGTGAAGGTTTTCTCGATGTCGATCGCCAGGAAGGCTTCATTGACCTTGCGGCGGAAGCTCTTTTCCGGCGTCAGGAACACCTGCTTCGCCAGCTGCTGGGTGAGCGTCGACGCCCCTTCGATCTTCTTTCCGGCGATGAGGTCCTTCAATCCCGCGCGCAGGATCGCTTTCGGATTGATGCCGCCGTGCTTTCTGAAATCCGCGTCCTCGGTAGCGATGATGCCCTGCACCAGATACGGCGAGATGTCGCGCATCGTGACCACGATCCGGCGCTGAATCGAATACTCGGCGAACGGCACGCCATTGTGGTCATAGATGCGCGTGATGATCGCCGGCTGATAGTCGTCCAGCCGTTTCATCGTCGGCACGCGGATGGCGCGGGCGAAGAGAAATCCCGCCGGGACGCCGAGGACGATGGCCACGAGGATGAACAGAAGGCGCGACTTGCGGCGGCTCATCGGCGCGGCGGGAGCGAGCTGGTGTTCGGTCACGAGGTGATTTTAGCTGTTTAGCGGTTCAGCTGTTGAGGCGTTGAGCCCTTGCTGAACAGCTGAACGGCTCAACCGCTGAACAGCTACAATTCGCACGATGTCTCATGCCCCCCTCGCACAGGCGAAGCCCGAATGGAGCCGCCTCGTATCCGACTCGCTCAAACAGAACGGTGTCTGGCACACCTGGTACAAGCTCGTCGAGGCGCGCAACGCGTATCCCGAGGATCTCGCCCTGCGCGGGTACAGTGAGATCGTGCGCAATGCGATCGTCCGCGACCTGCTGCAGCATCCGAAAGGGATGCAGGCGGTGCCGAAGCTCAGCCCCGAGTTCCTGACGAATTTCGACCGCTTCAATCTCAACGCGCAGGAGGGGTATCTGGTCTCGCTGATCGACGGCCGCCTCGACCTGCAGAAGCTCGTCCTGCTCTCCCCCTTCGACCAGTTCACGACCCTCTTCATCCTGGCGAAGCTGGCGAACGAGCGGGCGATCACGGTACCTCAATGACCAATCAGCGATATGTCATCGCGGAGAAGCTGAACGTCCCCATCGTCATCGCCGGCGAAGCGGGCGAAGTGCGCTGGAACAACCTGGCCTTCGACGAGACGTTCGGCTCCGACGCCGCGCACTGGTTGAAGGAAGCGGCGCGCGCCGTGGCCGGCGAGCGCGGCTGGCTGCACGGCTTCTTCCTCGACGCCGATGAGCACCGCTCCACCGACGTCGAGATCGAAGGCCGCACCTACCGCGTCGATCGCATCGGCAATCCGTCCGATTTCGAGGAAGGCGCCGTCGCCCTTTCGTTCGAGGACGTGACGCGCCAGCGGGAGATGGAGCAGGCGAAGTCGGACTTCACCTCGATGATCGTGCACGACCTGCGCGGTCCCCTCTCCGGCATCCAGGGCACGCTGGAGTTCGTCCTCTCGCAGGAGGGGACGCGCCTCGACGCGATGTACACCGACCTGCTGCAGGAAGCGCAGCGCGAGTCGGAGCGGATGATGAACCTCATCAACGAGCTGCTCGACTTCTCCAAGATCCAGTCGGGCAACTTCACGGTGGAGGGCGAGCCGGTGCGGGTGGCGGGCGTGCTGAAGCGTGCGGTCCGTTCGTTGCAATCGGTCGCGGCGCGCGACGAGATCTTCCTGCTCAACGCGCACGGACGCGACGTGCCGCAGATCATCGGTAGCGTGGAGAAGCTGACGCAGGCGATCATCAACCTGATCTCGAACTCGCTGAAGTTCACGCCGAAGCGCGGCCTGATCAGCGTCGGCGCGCAGATCGTGCGCAACGGCGAGCTCCCCGAGTCGATCGTCATCACCGTGACCGACACGGGGATGGGGATCAAGGCGCAGGAGCTGCTGCAGGTGTGGGAGAAGTACAAGCAGAGCGGCAACAAGTCGCTCCGCGGCGGCGGCGGCACAGGCCTTGGGCTCTACATCGTCAAGCAGATCGTCGAGGCCCACGGCGGCGAGATCAGCGTGGCGTCGATCGAGGGGGTCGGCACGAGCATGGTGCTGAAGCTGCCGGTCAAGCGCGCGGCGTGAGGCTCATGTGAGCTCTCACCATCCCGGCGCCTTCATCATGGCCCTGGTCGCGGTGGGGACCTGCGTTGCGCTCCGCATCGCCACGTCACTTCCGATGCTCGTCATCATTCCGATCGGCTTGATCGCCGGCGCGGCGATGACCGCTCTGGTCACGATTTACTTCCCCGGCCATGTCGCAAGACCGGACCTGATTCCGGAGCCCGACACCGTGACGCACACCTATCGCGCGCGGCGCGCGTTCGAGCTCGAGGGGCGGCATTACTTCATCGAGCTCGAGGACCGTTCTGTCATGTTCCTCAGCGGCGGCTATCTCTGGAACGCGCACATGCCGAACAGCGAATTCGTCCTGAGCTGGAAGCGGCTGACCGGATTCCGCGCCGGCATCGAGTGCATCGGCAAGCCGCTCGAGCCGGAGCTCGTCGTGCCGGCGCTGACCGAGGAGGAGATGCGCAGCCTCCCCGCGGACGGAGCGATCCTCGAGGGCCGGACGTACGACGATGTGAAGGAAGAGCTCACGCGGCGGCGCGGAGCGGCGTGAAAAAACTGCTCGCGATCGGGTTCCTCGCACTCGCCTGTTCGCGCGAGCAGCATCCGCCGCAGGTCATGCCCAAGCGCTGCGACGGACTGTGCGGACAGGTCGTCGATGCGAAGACGAAGCAGCCGGTTCGCGAGTTCACCATCTTTCTTTTCGCCAATCGTCCGTTCAATTTCGGCCTGCCGCCCGGATACCCGATCCCGCCCGGTCCGATGATCGAGGAGCGGGTGATCGAATCGAACGACGGCTCGTTCGTCCTGAAGACGCCGCCCGAGCCGGTGTTCGTCGGCGTGAGCGCGCGCGGCTACAAGTCGATCATCACGCCGAAGACCGTCGATGCATCGACCGCCGTGAGGATTACGCTCATGAAGTCGCGTCACATTCCGGGTCACGTGTCGGACGAGCAGGGCCGCCCGATCGCGAACGCGCGCGTCGGCGAAACGACGAGCGACGCGCAGGGCGACTTCTGGATCGACGAGCCGCCCGCCGAGTGGCGGCAGCTCGACATCAGCGACGACGTCCATGAGCCGCAGCGCGTGATCGTCAGAGCGAACGACCAGCGCATCGATGTCGTCCTGCGCGCACGACCGTAGATCACTGATTCGGCGACGTCCCGAACACGAAGATCGCGTCTCCGCTGTCGTTACGCACCTCTGAGGCGTAGCCGTAGATCGGCATCTCGGGATTGCCCGTGCTGAACTCGATCGTCACGTCCTCGCGCGGCGCGATGCCGAGCGACGTGAAGACGTCGTTGACCGGCACGTATTGATGTGCCGGGACCGGGAACGTGCGCCCGCCGATTCCGTTGTTGTCCTTGTCCGCCACGTACATCGTGACGCTGACCGCCACGTCGTTCGGATTGGCCACGCCGACGTTCAGGCGGTTGTTGTTGAGGCCCGACAGTCCGCTCAACTGCGCCTGCGAGCGCAGCCACTCCTTCGCGATGCCGGGCAGCGATTGCCCGAACTCGCCCGCCGAGCTTCCGGCGTTGAAAATCCGCGCGCGCACTTCCACGCCGCTGTTCTCCGGCGGCAGGGTCACGACCTCGAGCATGCCCGCCGCATTCGACAGTCCGAACAGGTTGAGCACCACGTCGCGATACACCAGCGTCGAGTACTTCCCGACCGTCGCCGTGCGCGTGATGAGCGAGCCGCCCGTGACGTAGAAATTCATCGTCACCTCCTGGCCCGGCTCGTACGGGTTGTGGATGAAGAGGTCAGTCCGCCATTGCGATCCGAACCCGCCCGGGAAGCGGCCGATGACCGGGACGATGACGGTGGAGCCGTTGGTCCGGATGGCGAAGGCCGGCGCGGCGAGGACGACGATCAGGAGAGCGAAGAAAACGTAGCGGCGCATGACCACAGTGTGTAGCACGCCACGGAGACAATCAGTGAGAGCAATCACTCACCGGCCGACGACCGCGTCGATGCCGATGGCGATCTCATCCTCGCTGATCCCCTCGACCACCTCGCACGTCCCGATTCCCGTCGGCAGCACCATCACCCGCGTCGAGCCGGTGTTCTTCTTGTCGTGCTCCGTCGCGGCGAGAATCGCGGCGCGATCGATGCCCGGCAGCAGCGGCGCCGGATCGTAGGCGCGGATCGTCGTGTCGATGCGCCGCCGCGTCGCGTCGCTCAGCACGCCGCGCCGCACCGCGATCTCATTCGCGCCGATCATCCCCCAACCGACCGCCTCGCCATGCGTGATGCCTTCGTAGTGCATCGCCGCCTCGATGCCGTGCGCGATGGTGTGGCCGTAGTTGAGCAGCCGGCGCAGGTCTTTCTCGCGCTCGTCCGAATCGACGATCGCGGTCTTCACCCGCACCGCGCGCTCGATGATCTGATCGAGATCGTCGCGGCGCTGCTCGAAGAGATCGAACAGCGCGGAGTCGCCGAGGACGCCACCCTTGAGCGCCTCGAACATGCCGCTGCGGATCTCGCGGGCGGGGAGCGTGGCGAGGACTGCCGGATCGACGACCACCGCGCGCGGCGGATGAAATGCGCCGATCAGGTTCTTTCCCTTCGGATGATTCACGCCGACCTTGCCGCCGTACGCGCTGTCGACCTGCGCCAGGAGCGTCGTCGGCACCTGCACGAGATCGATGCCGCGGAGGAAGATCGACGCCGCGAAGCCAGCGGTATCGCCGACGACGCCGCCGCCGACGGCGACGACCGTCGAGTCGCGTTTCGCGTGATGGTCGAGCAGTTCCGTCACCAGCCGCTCGGCGGTGGCGAGCGTCTTGTTCGACTCGCCGTCGTCCATCACCAGGATCGTGGCCTGCGGATCGAACGATCGCGCCACGCGCTCGCCGAGCTCGCGAATCGCCGGCGCGGTGACGACGAAGACGCGCCCGCGCGACGACACCAGCTGGCCGACTCGATCGATCGAGCCGCGGCTGATGTGGATCGGGTACTTCTTCGTCGAAATGATCACTGTGGTTGTTGCTTGATGGCGATGCCGAGGTCGTCGAGCTGTTTCGCGTCCACCGTCGACGGCGCCTCGCTCATCAGATCCTGCGCACGCGCCGTCTTGGGGAAGGCGATGACGTCGCGCAGCGATTCGGCGCGCGCCATCATCATCACGATGCGGTCGACGCCGAGGGCGATGCCGCCGTGCGGCGGGGCGCCGTAGCGGAACGCCTCGAGGAGAAAGCCGAAGCGGTTCTTCGCATCCTCATCGCTGATGCCGAGGGCCGAGAACATCTTCGCCTGCACCTCGGGCTGATTGATGCGGATCGATCCGCCGCCGAGCTCGATGCCGTTCAGCACCACGTCGTACGCGCGCGCCATCGCCTTCGCCGGATCGTTCAGATCTTCAGCGGATGCAGGCGACGTGAACGGATGATGCCGCGCGAAGTAGCGCTGCGATTCCTCGTCCCACTCGAACAGCGGGAAGTCGGTGACCCAGAGGAAGTTCCAGCGGTCATCGGGGATCATCCCCTCCTCGCGCGCGACCTTCAGCCGCAGGTTCCCGAGCACGTCCCAAACGACCGTGTTCTTTCCCGCGACGATCAGCGCGAGGCTGCTCGGCTCTCCGCGCGCGATCTCGCGCAGCAGGTCGAGCGAATCGGCGTCGACGAATTTCTTGAACGACGCATTCGGCGCGCTTCCTTCGAACTTCACCCACATCAGGCCGGCGGCGCCGAGCTTCTTCGCGTACTCGGTCAGCTCGTCGACCCGTCGGCGCGAGTACGACGACGCGCGCGGGATGACGATCGCGCGCACCGAGCCGCCGGCGGCGATCGCCTCTTTCATCGGCGCGAACTCGACGTCGCGCGCCCAGTTCGTGAGGTCGACCAGCTCCATGCCGAAGCGCGTGTCGGGACGATCGATGCCGTAGCGATCCATCGCTTCCTGCCACGTGATGCGCGGGAACGGCGCCTTCGCTTCGATGCCGGCGAGCGGAAAGACCTCGGCGAACAGTCCTTCGATCAACGAGTAGATGAACTCCTCGTCGATGAACGACGCCTCGACGTCGATCTGCGTGAACTCCGGCTGGCGGTCGCGGCGCAGGTCTTCGTCGCGGAAGCAGCGCGCGATCTGGAAATAGCGCTCCAGCCCCGCCACCATGCAGAGCTGCTTGAAGATCTGCGGCGACTGCGGCAGCGCGTAGAAGTTGCCTTTGTGCACGCGGCTCGGCACGAGGTAATCGCGCGCCCCCTCGGGCGTCGACTTCGTCAGGATCGGCGTCTCGATCTCCAGGAACTCGTTGCGATTCATGTAGTCGCGGATGGCGAACGTCACCTTGTGCCGCAGCACGAGGTTGCGCGTCAGCGCCGGGCGGCGGAGGTCGAGGTAGCGATACTGCAGACGCAGCTCCTCGGCCGCGTCGGTGTCGTCCTCGATGGCGAACGGCGGCGTGTCGGCGCGATTGAGAATCGTGATCGCGCTGGCGACGACTTCGACGTCGCCGGTCGGCAGCTTCGGATTGCGGACGTTGTCGGCCCGCGCCGCGACGGTGCCTTCGATGCGCACGACGAACTCACCGCGCGATTCCTTCGCCGCGTTGACCGTCGCGTCATCCGCGCCGCGGCCGCGATCGATCACGACCTGGCAGACGCCGCTGCGATCGCGGAGGTCGATGAAGATCAGGTCACCGAAGTCGCGCTGCTTCTGGACCCAACCATTGAGGGCGATCTGCTGACCAACGTGCTCGAGCCTGAGTGTTCCTGCGAAGAGACGATTCATTTGGCGAGGTACTTTTCCTTGTATTCGACGTAGTGACGCCATGACTGCTCGAGCCGTTCGAGCTCGGCGTCCGTGAGTGTTCGCTTCACCTTGGCCGGCACGCCGGCGACGAGCGTGCGGGGCGGAACGCGCATCCCTTCACTGACCACCGCGCCGGCGGCGACGAGCGCGCACTCCCCCACCACCGCCCCGTCCAGCACGCGCGCGCCCATGCCGATCAGCGCGCCGCGCTTCACGGTGCAGCCGTGCACGATCGCGCCATGTCCGATGGTCACTTCCTCCGCCACGATCGTCGGCCAGGCGTCGTGCGTGACGTGCAGCACGCAGTTGTCCTGGATGTTGGTCCGCGAGCCGATGCGGATGTGATTCACGTCGCCGCGCAGGACCGTCCCGAACCAGATCGAGCAGTCGTTGCCGATCTCCACGTCGCCGACCAGCGTGGCGTTGTCGGCCACGAACACGCCCTGCCCGAGGCGGGGCGCCTTGCCTGCGAATGGAAGGACGATCATGGCGCGCGACTTTAGCATCTTTGACACAATGCCTCAGAGTGACCATCACGAGCCGAACGTGCCCTGGCTGCGACGCCGCCGAGGCTCGTCGATTCGGCGAGAGAAACACGCATCTGATCCTGCGATGCGAACGCTGCGCGACGCTCTACACGATCGACGGAATCGAGCACACGTATGAGGGCGGTTACGCGTGCGAACCGGAAGCCCCGCCATTCCTCGCGCGTCGCTTCGATGACATCGTCGCCCGCTTCGACTCGTCGCGCCGGAACGGACGTCTGCTCGACATCGGCTTCGGCGCGGGAGATCTCCTCGGCGCGGCGCGCGGCAACGCGGGACCGAGGCGTTTCACGGCACGCTACAGGAGGCATCCGCACGAGCTGCTTCGGCGCGGACGCGTCACGCAGCGAGAACGGCTCGATTCGGCGTACGCGCTCAACGCGTTCTTCGAGGAGCACCGCGGCAGGCGCTTCGTTAAGCGGCTGATCAACCGAGCGCTCTCCATCACGCGCCTCGGCGATTCATTGAAAGTCTTCGCGCAGCGCGCATGACAAACGTCAGGGGACTTGCGCCGTCGCCATCGCTAAAATCGCGTCATGCCGAAAGCGATTGAGTTCCGCCATCGTGCGCACGAAGTGTCCCGCCTCGAGGCCTTCAGCGACGTCATCTTCGGATTCGCCATCTCGCTGCTGGTCGTCTCGCTGGAGTCGCCCAAGTCGTTCCACGAGCTGACGGAGATGATGCGCGGCTTCGTCCCGTTCGCCGTCTGCTTCTTCATCTTCATCGACATCTGGTTCGAGCATCACGACTTCTTCCGCCGCTACGCGTTGCATGACAGCACGGTCGTCGCGCTGAACACGATGCTGCTGTTCGTCGTGCTGTTCTATGTCTATCCATTGAAGTACGTGTTCGTCAGTTTCACGGAGTCGCTTCTTCACGGCCGGCACGAGGGGCTGCGGATCGAGGACCTCCCGGCGCTTTTCACGATCTATGGCGTCGGCGGAATGGCGATCTTCACGTTGCTCGCGCTGATGTATCGGCACGCGTGGAAGAAGCGCGAGCAGCTGCAATTGAACGAGGTCGAGCAGATCGACACGCTCTCGTCGATCTGGGACAACGCGACGATGGCCGGCTTCGGCCTCCTCTCGACGATCCTCGCCAACGCGCTCCCGCTGCGGCTCTCGATGCTCGCGGGGTTCATCTACACGTTCATCGGCATCCCGAAGTGGCTCATCCCGCGGGCCATGGGCAAACGCCGCCGCGCGGCGGAGCAGCGGCTACTGAACGACGCTGCTGCTGCTACGGCCTGATCGATCCCACAAACGCCACGTCCAGAAGCACCAGAAGAGTCCCCAGACGATGGAGAGCGTCGCGAAGCTGACAGTGGCGACGATGGGACCGCGATGATCGGAAAGGACGCCGGCGGCGATCGACGAGATGCTCATCGTCAGCGTGAGGAAGCCGTAGTCGGCGGAGAAGATGCGGCCGCGGATCCAGTCGGGTGATTCGCGCTGCAGACCGTACGTCGAGGTCTGCCACGCCGCGCCGCCGCCGAGGTGCGCGATGAAGATGCCGATGAGCCCCACGATCAGCGTCTTCGAAAATCCGAGGACCACGTAGCCGGTTCCGAAGGCGAGGATGCAGAGCGTGATCGCGCGGTACTGCGTGTCGTCGCGCTTGATGAGCGCGCGGATCACGAACGGACCGAAGAGCGCGCCGATACCGCGCGCGCAATAGAGGAGGCCGATGCCCATCGCGCCGGCGTTGAAGACTTCCTTGCCGAAGACGCTGAGCATGGCGATCGTCCCCGCCCCCGTCGCGTAGCCCCCTTTGACCGACAGCAATGCCAGCACGCGCGGCGTCTTCTTCGCGTAGCGCACCGTCTCCCGCATCGACTCGAGCAGCGGCGGGTGCTCGTGCGTGTGCGATCGCTCCTCGGAGAATCGCGCGCGCATCATCCAGAGCACGCAGGCCGAGGCGAGGAAGCTCGCCGCGTCGACGATGAACGAGAGATCGCGGCCGAAGCGCATCGTCACCAGCCCGCCGATCGCCGAGCCCACCGCGAGCATCGTCCCCCACGTCGCCCCCATCAGCACATTCGCCGGCCCGAGGTCGTCGGTGGCGACGATGTTCGGCAGCGCGGCCTGCGACGCCGGCTCGAAATACGCCGAGCCGATCGAGATCACGATCACGCCGAGGTACGCGAACGGCAGCATCGCCGGCGTGTGCGAGAGGAGCGGCAACAGGCACGCGCCGGCGCGCACCAGGTCCATCACGATCATCAGCTTGCGACGGTCGACCTTGTCGACGAGATGACCGGCCAGCGGCGCGAAGAAGAAGATCGGCAGCGTCTGGCAGAGCAGCATCAGCGACGCGAGCGTCGCCGAGCCGGTGAGCTCGAGCACGAGGTCGAGCAGCGCGACGGTCAGGAACCAGTCGCCGCCGAGGGAGACGAGCGTGCCGATGTAGAGGAGGCGGAAGTCGCGGTTGTCGCGGAGGAGGCGCCAGTACATGGCGTCGTCACCTGAGAATCGACTGCACCCGTTTTCCCAGGTGCATCACCCACGGAGTCGAAGCTTTCTCCGCGGTCAGCAGAGGGACGTCGAGGTGTGTGGCCAGCGCGACATAAACCGCATCGTAGGCGGTCGCGCCGATGTCCAGTGCGACGGGCAGCACTTGCTCCAGCGGCGGTTCGACGACAGCCAGCGGCGCATCGAGATGCAATGCCCAGATTTCCCGGGCCAGTGGCGCGTCGAGGGTTTTGCCGCGGACGTGCGTGCGCGCGATCGCAACGCTGGTGTCGAGAACGTAACGGCTCATGTCCTCCGGCGGTCCTCGCGCAGAATCGCGGTCACGCTTTTCCCGAGCTTGAGGGTGCCGGTCCGGCTCTGAATGGACGCCAGCCGTTCCTTGTAGCTGGAGCGCCGATGCTCGGCCGCTCTGACCTGGACGAACGTTCGGAGCGCTTCGTCGACGAGCTCCCGCTTCGTACGTGTCGAGGAGTACCTCATCGCCTCTTCGACCAGATCCTCATCCAACTCGATGTTCGTACGCATACGCCAAGTGTAATGCGATCCACACGACCCAGTAGCTCAACCCGACTCCGCCACCGCGTGCACTTCCGAGCCGACGCGCGCGTACGTGAGGAACGAGTACGGGTGGTCGTTCTTCTCGTCCGCCTCGAAGTGCTCGGAATCGACGAGGCGCCATTCGTTGACGTCGTCGAACTCGGGAAAGAACGTGTCGCCCGGCGGCTCGGCGTGGACGCGCGTCAGGTACATCACGTCCGCGCGATGCAGCGACTGCGCGTAGATCTCCGCACCGCCGGCGATGAAGACCTCGTCGTCGCCCTGCGCCAGCAGCAGCGCGCTCTCCACGGAGTTGGCGGTGAGGACGTCGGGCACCGCAAAGTCGCGATTGCGCGTCACGACGATGAACTTGCGGCCCGGCAGCGGCCGTCCGATCGTGTCGTACGTCTTGCGTCCCATGATCATGTGATGACCCATCGTCATCGCCTTCAGGCGCTTCAGATCGGCGGAGAGGTGCCACGGCAGATCGCTCTTGTGGCCGATGACACCGTTGTCGGCGACGGCGACGATGATGCTGACTTTCATACGGCGATCGGCGCCTTGATCGATGGATGCGGGTCGTAGTTTTCCAGCGAGAAGTCGCTGAACCGGAAATCGAAGATCGACTTCACCTCGGGGTTCAATTTCATCGACGGCAGCGGTCGCGGCTCGCGCTCGAGCTGCAGCTGCGCCTGTTCCAGGTGATTCGTGTAGAGGTGCGCGTCGCCGAACGTGTGGACGAAATCGCCCGGCGCGAGGTCGCACACCTGCGCCACCATCATCGTGAGCAGCGCGTACGACGCGATGTTGAACGGCACGCCGAGGAAGACATCGGCGCTCCGCTGATACAACTGACACGACAGCCGCCCCTCGGCGACATAGAACTGGAAGAGGGCATGGCAGGGAGACAGCGCCATGCGGTCGAGATCGGCGACGTTCCAGGCGCTGACCACGAGGCGCCGCGAGTCGGGGTTGCGTTTGATCTGGTCGATCACGTTGCTGATCTGGTCAATATGTTGACCGTTCGGCGCAGGCCACGAGCGCCACTGGTAGCCGTAGATCGGCCCGAGGTCGCCGTTCGCGTCTGCCCACTCGTCCCAGATCGTCACCTTGTTCTCGTGCAGGTACGCGACGTTCGTCTCGCCGCGCAGGAACCAGAGCAGCTCGTAGATGATCGAGCGGAGGTGCAGCTTCTTCGTCGTCAGCAGCGGAAAGCCGGCGCCGAGATCGAAGCGGAGCTGGTGGCCGAAGACGCTCAGCGTGCCGGTGCCGGTGCGATCCGACTTCTTCGTACCGTGGTCGAGAATGTGGCGAACGAGGTCGAGGTACGCCTGCATCCCGGCATTTTACGGTGAGGTACACTCCTCCGCCGCATGCTCCGCATCGGTAACGTCCCCACCATCGACCTCGCCTCGCAATTCGGAACGCCGCTTTACGTCTACGACGCGGCGGTCGTCCGCCGCCAGATCGCGAACGTGAAACGCGCATTCGCGGCGCTGCCGATCCGGCCGTTCTACGCGATGAAAGCGAACGCGAACCTCGCCATCCTGCGCCTCGTGCGCGAGCAGGGTTTCGGCTGCGACGCCGTTTCGCCGGGCGAGATCTATCTCGCCAAACGCGCCGGCTTCGCGTCGAAGGACATCTGGTTCACCTGTTCGAATGTCTCGGACGAAGACCTGCAGTCGATTCACGATCCGGAGATCGTCATCAACGTGAACTCGATGTCGGAGATCGATCGCGTGATCGCGCTCGACCTGCCGAACCGGATCGCGCTGCGCGTGAACCCCGACGTCGGCGCGGGCCATCACCAGGATGTCGTCACCGCGGGCGGCGGCGTGAAGTTCGGCATCGACCTCGCGGAACTGCCGTCGGCGCGCATGGTGGTCGAGGACAGCGGGCGGCGGGTGGTGGGACTGCACGCGCACATCGGCTCGGGGATCGATCACATCGAGCCGCTGCTCGAATCGGCGCGGCGCCTGCTCGAGGCGTCGACGGAATTCGATCACCTCCGCTTCATCAATTTCGGCGGCGGCATCTCCGTCCCCTATCGTCCCGACGAGACGCCGTTTCCGATCGACGACTACGGCACGGAGCTGACGCGCGTGGCCGATCACCTGCTGCGCGCGCGCAACCTCGAGGCGATTGTCGAGCCGGGACGCTACGTCGTCGCGCAGTGCGGGACGCTGCTCGCGCGCGTGACCGCGATGCGCGTCAGCTCGGGCATGACCTGGCTCGGCGTCGACACCGGCTTCAATCACCTCGTGCGCCCGTCGAAGTACGGCGCGTACCACCACATCACGAACTGCAATCCGGCGAGCGACTCGTTCGAGAACGTCATCGTCGCCGGCAACCTCTGCGAGTCGGGCGACGTCTTCACCCGCGACAGCGACGGCAACGTCGTCACGCGCCGGATCGAACGGACGAACGTCGGCGACCTCCTCGCCTTCCACGATGCGGGCGCCTACGGATTCTCGATGGCGTCGCTCTACAACGCGCGCCTGCTGCCGACGGAGGTGCTGGTCGATGGCGATGACGTGCAAGTGGTGAGGGAACGGCAGACGCTCGAGGATCTCGCGAGAGGGATGGAGTGAGACAGCGGACAGCAGACAGCGGACAGCGGATCCGCTTGCGAGAGTTGTTGCTGTCCGCTGTCTGCTGTCTGCTGTCCATCGCCTGCGCTACGACAAAACCCGAGATGCTCGATCTCAAGATCACAAACGGAAGAATCATCGACGGCACAGGCGCCCCCTGGTTCCGCGGCGACGTCGGCGTGCGCGGCGACACGATCGTCGCCATCGGCGACCTCGCCGCCGAACCGGCGAAGACGACCATCGACGCGCAGAACCACATCGTCTCTCCCGGCTTCATCGACCTCCTCGGGCAGGACGAGAACGCCGTCTTCCGCGATCCGCACCTCGAGCCGAAGATCCGCATGGGCGTGACGACGGAGCTCACCGGCGAAGGCGGCTCGCCGCGGCCGTCGATCCGCGACTTCTTCAATCGCCTCCAGAAAAACGGCAGCGCGGTGAACTTCGCGCTGCTCGTCGGGTCGGCGAATCCGCGCGAGATGGTGATCGGCAACGTCAATCGCCAGCCGACCGCGGCGGAGATGGCGGAGATGGAGAAGATCGTCGAGCAGGAGATGCGCAACGGCGCGATCGGCCTGTCGACGTCGCTCATCTACCTGCCGGCGATGTTCTCCACGACGGACGAGATCGTGCAGCTCGCGCGCGTCGCGGCGAAGCACGGCGGCGTCTACTTCACGCACATGCGCGACGAAGGCGATCACATCGACCTGGGACTCGACGAAGCGTTCCGCATCGGACGCGAGGCGAACATCCCGATCAACATCTGGCACCTGAAAGTCGGCGGCCGCACGAACTGGGGGCGCATGCCGCATGTGATCGAGCGGATCGTTGCCGCGCGTGCCGAGGGGATCGACGTCGCGGCGAATGTCTATCCGTACGCGGCGTCGGCGACCGGGCTCTCGACGCTCCTCCCCGACTGGTCGCTCGAGGGCGGCTACACCGAAATGCAGAAGCGGCTCGCCGATCCGGAGCAGCGCGCGCGCATCGCCGAGGCCTTGCGCGGACAGTTCGAGAAACGCGGAGAGCGCGGGATCTACATCACGCGCATCGACAACCCGGCGCTCGCGTCGTCCGAAAAGAAATTCATCGAGCAGATCGCGGCGGACATGAACCTGGCGGTGGATGAGGCGCTGATGAAGCTCTTCGCCGAGACGCCGTACACGCCGTCGGTGATCTTCTTCTCCATGCACGAGGACGACGTGAAGGTCGCGCTGCGCCAGCCGTTCGTCTCCGTCGGCTCCGATTCCGGCGCACCGTCGCCGGAGCAGCGCGCGAAGAACGTCGCCGTCCATCCGCGCGCGTACGGCACCGCGGCGCGCGTCGCCGGCCGCTACGTCCGCAACGAGAAGCTCTTCACGCTGGAAGAAGCGGTGCGCAAGATGACGTCGCAGGCCGCCGATCGCATTCGCGTCACCGACCGCGGCATCCTGCGTCCGGGGATGAAGGCGGACATCATCGTGTTCGACGACGCGACGATTCGCGACCTCGCGACCTACGAGCAGCCGAATCAGTTTTCAGAAGGAGTCATCGACGTCCTCGTGAACGGCGAGCTCGTACTGCGCGACGGCGCAATGACGAACGCGCTGCCGGGGCGGCCGATCCGAGGACGTGGCTATGAAAAATGAGGACCCGGTAAAACTCGTCCGCGCCGTCGGCTTCGGCGGCCTCGTGGCGATGTGCATCAACGCCGTCGTCGGCTCGGGCGTCTTCCTCCTCCCGAGCGAGTCGTACAAGCTCCTCGGGCCGTTCTCGCTCTGGGCGCCGCTGCTCTTCGCCATCCCGGTCTTCATCCTCGTGCTCTGCTTCGCCGAGGCGGCGAGCCATTTCAGCGAGCCGGGCGGCGCGTATCTCTACGCACGCACCGCGTTCGGCGACTTCGTCGGATTCGAGACCGGGTGGATGAACTGGATCGCGCGTCTGACGTCGCTCGCGTCGCTCTCCAACGGCTTCGTGTTGTCGCTGGCGTTTCTCTGGCCCTCGGTCGGGCAAGGCAACGCGCGCATCGCGATCATCCTCAGCACATTGTTGATCCTCGGCGCGATTCACTTCGTCGGCGTCAAGTACGGCGCGGCGTCGATCTATGTCTTCACCTTCGGCAAGCTCGTGCCGCTGATCGGCTTCATCGTCGTCTCGCTCATCGCGTTCAAGCACAACCCGATCCCCGCGTCGATGCACCTGCCGGGCGCGGGGACGAACTGGAGCGACGCCGCGCTCTTCATGCTCTTCGCGTACGCCGGCTTCGAGAACATGGGCGTCCCCGCGGGCGAATATCGCAATCCGAAGAAAGACCTCCCGCGCGCGCTGCTCGCCGGCACGCTGGCCATCGCCGCGATCTACGTCCTCACGCAGCTCGGCGCGATGGCGACCGTCCCCGATCTGTCGAAGAGCGCGACGCCGATCGCCGACGCCGCGCGTGAGCTGGTCGGACCGATCGGCGCGCTGATCGTCACGCTCGGCGCGTTGCTGTCGATGGCCGGAACGAATTCCGGCACCGTGCTCGAAGGCTCGCGCATGCTCTACGCGCTGTCGCTCGACCGGCGCATGGGACCGATCAGCTACGTCCATCCGCGGTTTCGCACGCCGTCGGTCGCGATCGTGATTCACGTCGGACTGGCGATGATCCTCGCGGTGCAGGGCTCGTTCGTGACCCTCGCGCTCCTTTCCGCCGTGGCGCGACTGACGACGTATCTCTTCACCTGCGCCGGCGTGCCGTTCCTCCGTCCACGCGCGGAGCGCTTCCGCCCCGCGGGACTGATCCTGCCGGTCCTCGGCGTCGCCGCGTCGCTGCTGATCTGCATCTCGCTCACGCGCGACAAGCTGCTGATGGGTCTGTACGCGCTCGTCGCAGGCGCACTCGTCTACGCTTTGTCGGCGCGTTCATTGCGTGCAACAAAAGCATGAACGAACAACCGAGGGACTTGCGTGACACGCTGCGCGGGATGGGCGTCCGCGCGAGCGTACTTGCAGTTGGCGGACTCGTGGTTGGCGGCGCGCTGGCGGCGATGGCGTTGAAGGCGGCCGGGACGTTGATGCAGGTCGCGGCAGGCGCGACGCTGATCGTCGCGGCGAGCGGATTCGCGACGTACGGAGCGCGTCGCATGCGGCAGCGCCTGGCCGGTTAGAACATCCACGTGCAAACCGCAACGGCAACGATTGCCGCAACGACATCACCGATGATCGCGGACGGAATCGCGTGCCGCGTCCGCTTCACGCCGACCGCGCCAAAGTAGACCGCGAGGACGTAGAAGAGCGTCTCGCTCGAGCCGTACATCGTCGCGGCGATGCGCGCGAACATCGAGTCGGCGCCGTAGCGCTTCACGATGTCGGTCGTCAGCGCGAGCGATCCGCTCCCCGACAACGGTCTCAGCACGGCGAGCGGAAAGACTTCGGGTGGAAACCCGATCGCGTTCATCGCCGGACGCAGCGCATTGGTCAGCATGTCCATCGCACCGGAGCCGCGGAACATCCCGATGGCGACGAGGATCCCGACGAGGAACGGGATGATCTTCACCGCGACGTTGAAGCCGTCCTTCGCCCCTTCGATGAAGACGTCGTAGACCTTGATCCCGCGCAGCATCCCGACGAGCGGGATGCCGACGAGGAGCACGGGGATCGACCAGAGCGAGATCTGCTGCAGGATCTCGCGGATCATTCCGCCACCTCTCCTTCTCCCGCCGCAGCGGGAGAAGGTGGCCGAAGGCCGGATGAGGGCGTCTCAGGCTTCGGGAAAAATCGCTGCAGAATCTTCGCGCTCGTCACCGCCGCCAACGCGCCGCAGAGCGTGGCGATGATCGTCGTCGGAATGATCGCCGTCGGCTGCTTCGAGCCCGCGGCGGCAAGGACGCCGATGATCGTCGCGGGGATGAACTGAATCCCGGCAGTGTTCAGCGTCATGAACGTCACCATCGAGTTCGACGCCGTTTCCTTGTCCCCCTCGTTCAGCTCCTGCAGCTCTTCCATTGCCTTGATGCCGAGCGGCGTCGCGGCGTTGGAAAGCCCGAGCATGTTCGCCGCGACGTTCATGATCATCGCGCCGATCGCCGGATGCTCCGGCGGGATCTCCGGAAAGAGCAGCCGCGACACCGGCCGCAATGCGCGCGAGAGCAGCGACACCAGGCCCGCCTGCTCCGCGACCCGCATGATCCCGAGCCAGAGCGTCATGATCCCGACCAGCCCGAGGGCGATCTCCACGGCAGTCTTCGCCGAGTTGACCGCGCCGCTGGTGACCTCGGCGGCCGTGCCGTTGAACATGGCGACGAGCAGAGCGATCGCCATGAGAGCGAACCAGATGTAATTCAGCATCGGAGCAGTTTAGCGGTTCACCGGTACCTCCTGAGGTCGATGAGCTTGTAATCGTCGGTGAGGGTAACGTCGGCGCGGTCGCCGTTGTAGCCGCGCAGGGTGATGAGCCAGCGGCCGCCGGCATGGGAGACGCGCTCGATGGTCATCGGCGGCGCGCTGGCCATCCCCTCGGTTCCGCCGAACATCACGTCGAGCGGCGGGGTGAGAGACACCATCGTGCTTTGAGGCCCGGCCAGCAGCGCGGGATCCCGTTCGATCTCGGCGAGGACTTCCTCGCGTGCGCGCTCGATGCTCGAAGCATGCTTGGCCGATGCGCGGAAATGGAGCGTCGGCGGCGTTTGCGGAATGATCACGGCAATGCGCCCGTCGCCGGTGAAAAGGGTCGTGCCGCGGCCGGGGAACTTCTCCAGGCCGGGATCATCGGAAGGCGCCTGCCAGACCCACCAGTAGGTCCCGGCGGTGGGCTCCCACGCCAGAAGAATGTCGTACTGCAACGGCTTCGCCGCCGGCACGGTGATCCGGAAACTGCGCACCTCGAGAGGCTTTTCGGACGGACCGGCCGCGGGGCGAACGAGCTTCTGTTCGGAGCCGGGTACGACGGAGATGCTCGACGTGTGCGATGCACACGCAAGCGTCAACGAAAGCGCCAGACCTATCTTCTGCATAGCGCGAAGCGCATGTCGATGCCTTTGTCCGGCAGCATGCCGCTCAGCTCCGCGTCTTCGTAGCCCGGTTTGCGCACGATGAAGCGGAACGCGCCGAGGTCGTGGAACGTGATGAAGAACTCTCCGTTCGGATCGGCCGCGAACGTCGAGCCGTCATCGCCCGCGATTTCCACCTCGGCGCCGGAGATCAGCTCTCCGTGCTCGTCATACACGATGCCGTGCGCGAACTTCGGCAGAATGCACGTGATCGTGATCGCTTCGGCGACTGGGGCGAGCTTCATCGGCAACTCGATCTGCACGTCCTCGGCGCCGACCGCGATCTCGCGTGACAGCGTCAACGCGCCGGCGAATTCTGAAATGATCGTATGCGCGCCGCTCTTCACGTTCTTGAACGTGAAGCGTCCCTCCGCATCGGAGATGCGCACGGTCTTGCCGAGACGCACCGTCGCACCGGGCAGCGGCGAATCGGCGATGGTCACGCGGCCGGTGATCTGAAAGCCGAGGAGCGTCGCGAGCCGGTACCTCCTGACATCGATGAGCTTGTAATCGTCGGTGAGCGTGACGTCGGCGCGGTCCCCGTTGGGACCGTGGAGCGTGACCAGCCAATGGCCGTCCTGCCGTCCGACGGCGGCAATGGTCATCAGACGCTGCGAGCCGTCGCTCGCGTAACTGAACGAAGAATCGAGCTTGTCGCGCAGCTCGATTTCCGCGACCGCGCGCTCGGCATGCGGTTGTTGCGTTCGTAGCCGGAAGCGGGCGATCTCGTTTCGGGCCTCGGTGGCGCTGGAGAAGCGCGCGGTCGACTCATCGGCAAAGAGCCGCGTCGGTCCGCCGACGGAGAAGACGACCAGTCGCTGCCTGGAAACACCGATGCCGGTAGAGGTCGTGTTCAAACGGTCCGGAAAATGGACCGTGATTTCCGGGTGGTGCGAGATCCACCAGGCCAGCCGCGTCTCGGGCTCGTAAACCACGAGCACCTCGCTGCCGGTCAGATGCAACCGCCGGAGCTCGTACGTGATGCTGCGTCCATCCTGCTGCACGCTGGCCGTGCTGCTCCCCGCGAGCTCCGCGCCGGGCGGCAGCGCCGTAGCCGTCGCGCAGGACGCAGCGAGCAGGAGCCAACTCATGAGCATGACGCTCCCCACGCTACGACGATCACCACTCGCCGCTGGTCAAGTAGCTGTCAATTCCCTTCGCCGCCTTCCTCCCCGCTCCCATCGCCAGGATCACGGTTGCGGCGCCGGTGACGATGTCGCCGCCGGCGAAGACGCCGCGCTTCGACGTACGCAGAGATTCGGGGTCGGCCTCGATGTAGTTGCGCTTGTTCGTCTTGAGGTCGGGCGTGGTCGACTGGATGAGCGGGTTGGCGCTGGTGCCGATGGCGATGATCGCCACTTGCGCGGGGATGAAGACCTCGGCGCCTTCGATCGGGACCGGGCGGCGGCGGCCGGAATCATCGGGCTCGCCGAGCTCCATTGACTGGCATCGCACGCCGGTGAGCCAGCCGTGCTCGTCGCCGATCAGCTCGATCGGGTTTGTGAGTGCGCGGAGGTCGATTCCTTCTTCCTTCGCGTGCTTGACCTCTTCCTTGCGCGCCGGCATCTCCGCTTCGCTGCGGCGATAGCAGAGGGTCGCGCTGCGCGCGCCGAGGCGGAGCGACGTGCGTACGGCGTCCATCGCCGTGTTGCCGCCGCCCACCACCACCACGTCTTTGCCGCGGCAGTCGTAGACCGGCTCGTCGTATTCGGGGAAGCGATATGCGCGCATCAGGTTGACGCGCGTGAGGAACTCGTTCGCGGAGTAGACGCCGTTGAGGTGCTCGCCGGGGATGCCGAGGAATTGCGGCAGGCCCGCGCCGGTGGCGACGAAGACGGCGTCGTAGCCTTCGTCGTTCATCAGCTCGTCGATCGTCACGGTCTTGCCGATCACGACGTTCGTCTCGAACTCCACGCCGCGCTGGCGGAGGACGTCGACCTCCTGCTTCGCGATCGCCTTCGGCAGGCGGAACTCCGGGATGCCGTAGACCAGCACGCCGCCGAGCTCGTGCAGCGCTTCGAAGACGCGGACGCGATGTCCTTTCTGAATCAGGTCGCCCGCGGCGGAGAGTCCGGCCGGACCGCTGCCGACGATCGCCACCGATTTTCCGCTGGGCGGTGCATTGACCGGAATCCCGATCTGTCCCGTCTCGCGCTCGTAGTCGGCGACGAAACGCTCGAGGTGTCCGATGGCCAGCGAGTCGGTGCGCTTGGTCATCAGGCAATCGCCTTCGCACTGATCTTCCTGCGGGCAGACGCGTCCTGTGATCGCGGGGAGCGCGTTGTCCTCGCGGATCTTCGCCGCGGCGCCGAGGTAATCGCCGTCGATGATGAGCTGGACGAAATCCTTCACCTTCACGGCGACGGGACAGCCGCGCGTGCAGGTCGGCTTGGCGCACGCCAGGCAGCGCAATGCCTCCTGATTCGCGAGGTCGGGCTTATAGCCGAGGTTCACCTCTTCGAAGTTGCGCGCGCGGAGCCCGGCGTCACGTTCCGGCATGTGCTGCCGGGGCATCTTCATGCGGTCTTTGTTTGGAATCGTGTTAGGCATTGCCGCTCCTGCTCGCGGTACATCGAGTTGCGCTGCATCAGCACGTTGAAGTCGACGTCGTGCGCGTCGAACTCGGGGCCGTCGACGCATGCGAACCGGCTCTGGTTGCCGATCAGCACGCGGCAGCCGCCGCACATCCCGGTGCCGTCGACCATGATCGAGTTGAGGCTGACGACGGTTCGGATGTTGCGGTCGCGCGTGGTGTTGGCCACGGCGCGCATCATCGGGATCGGGCCGATGGCGAGGACGTAGTCGATACCCGGCAGGATCTCGATCAGCTTGTCGGTGACGAGACCCTTCTCGCCGTAGCTGCCGTCGTCGGTCATGATCAGGACTTCGTCACTCGCGGCGCGCACTTCGTCCTCCAGGATCAGGAGGTCGCGCGTGCGCGCGCCGAGGATCGAGATCACGCGATTGCCGGCGTCGCGAAGGGCGCGGGCGGTGGGGAGGGCGATGGCGGTGCCGACGCCGCCGCCGATCACGCAGACGGTGCCGAAGCGCTCGATCTCCGACGGCTTGCCGAGCGGCCCGACGACGTCGAGAATGGAGTCGCCTTCCTCCAGTACGTTGAGCTGGATCGTCGTCTTGCCGATCCCCTGCACGACGATGGTGATCGTGCCGCGTGCGGCGTCGGAGCCTTTGATCGTGAGAGGGATCCGCTCGCCGGTCTCGTCGATGCGGATGATCACGAACTGCCCAGGTTTCTGTGCACGTGCGATGCGCGGGGCGTCGATCTCGAATTGTTTGACGTTGGGACCGAGGAAGCGGGCCGAACGGATGTTGAACATGCAACGAATTGTGGGAGAGGGCGACACGTCGCGACGCGAACAGGGACACACGCGTGGGTGATGAGTGTCACGCTATTCTTCGTGCGTGCGACGACTTCTCGCTCTCGTTCTCCTCGCAACGGCGTGTCACAAGCCCGAGCCGCCCGCTCCCCCGCCCCGGCAGTCGGTCGTGCTCATCACGCTCGACACCACGCGCGCCGACGCGATCACCGCCGAGATCGCGCCGAACATCACGGCACTGAAACAGCGCGGGATAGACTTCACGCACGCCTACACGGCGGTGCCGCAGACGCTGCCGGCGCACACGACGATGCTCACCGGCGTCTACCCCGCCGCGCACGGCGTGCACGAGAACGCGCGGCCGCTGACCGGCAATCACGCGCTCGCGGCGGAGACGCTGCGCGCGTCCGGCTATCACACGGCGGCGTTCGTGTCGGCGTTCGCGCTGGCACGGCGATTCGGACTGGCGCGCGGCTTCGAGGTCTACGACGACGACTTCGGCGCCGGCGCGGAGCGCAACGCGACGGAGACGACGAATCGCGCGCTGGCGTGGCTGGCGCAGCAGAAGAGCGGGCCGTTTTTCCTCTGGGTCCACTACTACGACCCGCACTATCCGTACACGCCGCCGGAGTCGTATCGCGCGCGCTTCGCGAAGCAGCCGTACTACGGCGAAGTGGCGTACATGGACGCGGAGTTGGGCCGCCTGGTGAATGCGCTCAGGAGCCCGGTCACGATCGTCATCGCCGGCGATCACGGCGAAGGCCTCGGCGAGCACGGCGAGATGCAGCACGGCAATCTGCTCTACCAGGCGACGACGCATGTGCCGCTGCTGGTGATCGGCGGCAAGAGCGGCGTCTCCGATGCGCCGATCTCGACGCGACGCGTGTTCGACATCCTCACCGGCGCCGCGCCGCAAGCGGAGACGGTCATCGCCGGCGAGGCGATGAAGCCGTTCCTCGACTACGGCTGGCAGCCGCAGGTGATGGCGATCGAAGGACGGCAGAAGACGATCCTCGCGGGGACGACCGAGGTGTACGACGTCGTCGCCGATCCGATGGAAGCGCACAACCTCGCATCGCAGGCGAACCTCTCGCGCGATGTGCGCACGACACTGCGCGACTATCCGGTGCCGTCGCTGCAGGAAGCGGCAACCTCCGCCGCTCTCTCCGATGAAGAGCGCCGCCAGCTCGCGGCCCTCGGCTATGTCGCGTCGGGCGTGAAGCCGGTCGTGCGCAAGGACGCGCCGCGTCCCGCCGACATGGCGCCGCTCTTCCCGATCCTCGACGAAGCGGCCGGGTTGTTCGTGCGCGAGCAGTACGCGAAGGCGATCCCGCTGCTCAAGCAGATCCTGCAGAAGGACCCGCACAATCTCGACGCCGCGCTGCGGCTGGCGACGTCGCACTCGACGCTCGGCCACGAGGCGCAGGCAGTCGCCGCGTTCGAGCGCGCGCGGGCCATCGCGCCTGATTCGCCGGATGTGCGCACGTATCTCGCGTTGCATCTCGCGCGCGGGGCGCGGTGGGCGGAGGCGGTGCCGATGCTGGAGCAGATTCTCGCGGCGTCACCGGACAAGGTGCCGGCGATCGAAGCGCTCGCGTTGCTGCGGCAGCGGCAGGGGCGTGTCGAGGAGGCGGTTGTGTTGCTGCAGCGGCTGTATCGGTTGCGCACGCCGTCGAGTGCGGAGCTGGTGCGGCTTGGGGAACTGGCGATGCAGGTGGGGAACACGCCGGTGGCGATCGAGGCGTTCGAGAAGGCGCGATCGGGACACGATCTCGAGCTGGGGGTTTTGTATCTCGCTTCGAATCGGTTGACCGAGGCGCGGGATGCGCTCGATCGGGTGCCGGCGGCGAGTCCGGACTATCCGATGGCGCTGTTCAAGAGGGCGCAGGTGAGTGTGCTGTTGGGGGAGGGGGATGCGGGTTCGCGGATTGCGTTGGCGCGATCGCATGCGAATGCGATGACTAGAGGTTTGATTGAGCGGGAGAAGTTGTTTGTTGGCTTGGCCCCTCACCCCTGACCCCTCTCCCCGCTTGGCGGGGAGAGGGGGATGGTAGGGCTAGAACTGCACGCGAGCAGTGATCTGGAAACGCCTCGGAGCGTAGAACGATCTTGCGAATGGGGCGCGGACGGCCCAGTCGGAGCGGTTGAACGTGGCGTTCGGGGAGAGCAGCGGTTTGAGCACTGCATCGGAGATCGTCACCGGGATGGGGACGGTCGGCGTGTCGGGATTCTGGGTGATGTTCACGAATCCGAGCGCGTTGAGCGATGCGGCGGTGCCGGTGCCGATGCGCGTTTCGTAGTTGTAGCCGGTCTGCTTGTCGAAGACATTGAAGACGTCGGCGGCGAACTGCAGGTTCATGCCGCGCGGCAGCCGGAAGTTCTGCGTGTAATTCCAGTCGAGCTGATGATGCGACGGCGAGCGGCGGCGTCCGGCCGGCTCGGCGTAGCGGTTCGTGTCGCTCGCTGACGTCGTGAACTGGCGATACGGCAGCACCGACTCCAGCTGATACGGCTGGCCCGACTGATAGAGCGCGAAGGCGCCCGTCGTGGCGTTCCACGGCAGGCGGTACGTCCCGTTCAGCTTCAGGTTGTGCCGGCGGTCGCCGCGCAGGTCGCCGTACTTGTTGTCCCACAGCTGGCGTCCCGCGGCGTCGCCGATGTTGGACGATCCGATGAAGATCGCCGCATCGTTGGCGCTGCTGAACGACGTGTTGTCCTGGTCGAAGTTGCCGTAGTAGTGGCTCCAGGTGTACGAGCCGCCGACGGTCAGCTTGTTGGCGCGATACTCCGACTCCGCCGTCGCCTCGAAGTACTTGGTGAAGGCGCCGTCGAGGTTGGCGATGACGTAGGTCGAGCCGCTGCCGATGGCGCCGCGGATGGCGGTGAGGTTCGGGACGTACGGGTCATGCGAAATGCCGGCCGGGGCGTTGAAGTCGGCGCGCGCGGTGTTGTTCGTGTCCTCGAGGTAGTGAGCGCCCTTGCGGTAGCGGCCGTACACACGCGAGCTCCAGGCCTGTGAGAGCTGGCGGCTCGTGCCGAGCATGTACTCGAGCGTGTCCGGATGCTTGATGTCAGAAGCCCACCACTTGCCCGAGGACGACGCGTTCGGCGAGATCCCGAGGAGATTGCCGTCCTTGTCGAAATAGACGTTGAGCTGCTGGACGAGATTGCGGTCCCACGACGCGGCGCGCGCGTCGGAGTTCGCCGGCGCCATGTAGCGCGCCCTGCTGGCGAACACGGTGTCGCGTCCGTTGTAGGCCCACGTCGCGCCGAGGCGCGGCTGGATCATGTCCGTGAACTGGAACTTGTGCATCAGGTACTTCGTGCCGGGCGAGCTCACATATCCGGCAATGTTGTCCGCCTTCGCCAGGCCCTGACCGTAGAGCGTGTCCTGGCTGACCATCACACCCACATTGAACGTCCAGTTGTCCATGTGGATCGTGTCGTTGAGCTCGATGTTGGTCGTCTTGACCTCAGAGTGGATCGCCGGGACACCCTTCGCGCCCTGCTGGCTGACCTGGGCGATGAAGAACGCGTTCGTGGCGGTACCGCAGACGTTCGCCGGGCAGACCGTGCCGGCGGCGCCGGTCCCGGCCGGAACGGTGATCAGGCCCCAGCCGTTGGAGGTCTGGAAGCGGTCTTCCGAGTCCTTCATGTGCTGGAAGCCGGCGTGCAGATCATGCGTGATTGCGCCGCCGAGCGTGTAGTTGTACGCGACCTGGCCGGTCTTGCGAAAGAAGCTGTCGTCATCGCGTGCGAACTGTCCGCCTCCGACCGTGCCGCCGCCGCTGAGCGCGCCGGCGGTGCAGCTCAGATTGAACTGCGCCGGGTTCTGCGGACAGATGTAGCCGTACTGGTTGATGAACGGCGCCACGAACGCGCTCTGGGCGGCGTTGGACGTGATCGCGGTCGGCACGACGAGACGTCCGAGGTCGGCGAGGTGCGCGATGTCGAGATGCGATCCGACGGCGAAGTTCGGCACGACGCTCGAAACGTGCGCCGCGGTGCCGATGCCGGGATTCTTGTAGTCGTACAGCTTGAAGCTGGCGTAGCTGTTCGAATTGATGATCCAGGAGGTCTCCAGCGTGGAGATCTTGAGGTTCACCTTGTTTTCCGTGCCGGTGGTTCCCGCCTGCGTGGCTGAGAAATCGGCCGGCAGCTCGGTGGTGTGCGAATCGCGATAGCTGCCGTTGACCAGCAGCGACGAGATCGGCGTCCAGGTCAGCTTGCCGAACCAGTCGCGGCGCGAAAGCTGATACGCCGGCAGGTCGCCGTAGAGGTTCGTCTGGCTCGAGCGCTTGAAGTCGGGCCGGTAGTACGAACCGTAGAAGTAGAGCTGGTCCGGAACGATCGGACCGCCGAGGTTGGCGCTGGCCCACGAGCGGTCGGTGTTGTACGTGAGCAGCTGCGCTCCGCTCTGGTCGGCCACGAAGCTCTTGTTCAGCACCTGGTAGCTCGCTTCGCCGCTGAACTTGTTCGTGCCTGACTTCGTCACCGTGTCGATGAGGAAGCCGCCGGCGCGGTTGAAGTCGAGCGCCTTGGCGCCGCCGCGGGTGACGGTCACCTGGTCGATGTCGTGATTGTTCGGATCGGAGGAGTTGGAGTTGAGGATGCCGAACAGCGGCATCGTGATGTTGACGCCGTCGAACTGATAGACGTTGTCCTGGCCGCTGCCACCGGCGCTCGGACCGCGGAACGTGTCGGCGTTGTACATGACGCCGGGGATGAACTTCTGCAGGTCGCTGTAGTTCTGCGTGATCGGCAGCTCGCGGATCTGATCGGTGGTCAGGCCGCTCTGCAGCGCGGTCGACTCCTTGTTCACGAGTGTCGAAGTCGCCGTGACGGTGATGTTTTCGCTGACTCCGGCCACTCCCAGAGCGACGTTGACCTCGTTGTCCTGCTGCAGGCTGACCGCCGCCTTGCGGGTCGACGACTGCATGCCGGCGAGGCTGTACGTCACGTCGTACGTTCCGGGGATCAGCGCCGGAAGACGATAGTCACCGTTCGAATCGGTGTTCGTCACGCGTGGCTGAGGCAACACGTTGGAGCGCGCTTCGACGGTGACGCCGGGAAGCGCCGAGCCGTCCGTGGCCGTGACTCTGCCGTGGAGAGCACCTGTCTGCTGCGCGAAAACCGGGACCGTGATGAGAATCAAACAGAAACAAAGAAGCCGAACCCCATGTCTGGATGTCATCGAACCTCCCCTCGATTTTGGAATGCGCCGATACGAAACTGGCCGATTGTAACGCCGCTACGAGCTGTTAGCTCTTAGCTGTTAGCTCTCAGGAGAAACGAGGCGCTTGCGCCCGGTCTCCTCGGTCTCCCTAAGAGCTAAGAGCTGACAGCTAAGAGCTACGTCTCCCTTATCGGCCACTCGAGCTCACCGAGGAAACGCTGGTCGTCGCGCCAGCTGGCGTGGACCGAGACGTGGAGGTCGAGGAAGACCTTCGCGCCGAGGATCGACTCGAGCTCCACCCTTGCCTCGGTGCCGATCCGCTTGATCATCTCGCCCCGCCTGCCGATGACGATCGGCTTCTGCGAATCGCGCTCGACGTGGATCGTGGCGTAGATGCGGATGAAGTTCGTCTCTTCGTCTTCATCGAACTTTTCGACGGCGACGGCGGTGGTGTACGGCAGCTCGTCCGAGGTGTGATGCAGGACCTTCTCGCGGATGATCTCCGCGGCGAAGAAGCGCTCCGGCTGCGTGGTGAAGTCCTCGCGCGAGTAGCGCGGCTCCCCTTCCTCCATGTTGGCGAAGAAGAGCGACACGAGCTCGTTGACCCCTTCGCCGGTGGCGGCGGAGATCGGGATGATCTCGTCGAAGAGCTGGAAGCCGGAGTAGCGCTCCATGACCGGGAGCAGCGCGTGCTTCTTGTTCACGACGTCGACCTTGTTCAGCACCGCGAAACGCTTCGTCTCCGTCTGGCGCAGCATGTCGATGACGTACTGATCGCCCTTACCGAACGGCTCCGCCGCGTCGACCATCAGCGCCACGACGTCCGCCTCGCTCAGGCTGGAGCGGACGTGATCCATCATCCGCACGTTGAGCTTGTGCAGCGGGCGATGCACGCCCGGCGTGTCGAGAAACGCGATCTGCCCCCGCTCCTCGTTGAGGATGCCGACGATGCGGTTGCGCGTCGTCTGCGGCTTCGCCGAGACGATGGAGACCTTGTGCCCGAGGACCTTGTTGAGGAGAGTGGATTTGCCGGCGTTGGGACGGCCGACTAACGCGACGACTCCGAAGCGAGGCTTCACTCCGACTCCTCCTCATCCGTTTTCCAGTTCGGGTCCTTCACCACGCGCACGCGGTAGATCCGCCGCTTGTCGGCGCGGTCGACCTCGAACAGCCAGCCGTTCTTTGCCACGATCGCGCCGGCTTTCGGGATGCGGCCGAGGGTGGTGAAGATCATGCCGGCGACGGTCTCGTAGTCGCCGCCGGTGAGCTTCGCGTCGAGCATCTCCTCCAGCGCGTCGATGCGCAGCAGTCCGCTGACGAGATAGCGGCCGTCGCCGAGGTCGACGATCGTCGCCTCTTCGTCCTCGTGCTCGTCGGAGATCTCGCCGACGATCTCCTCGACGATGTCCTCGATGGTGATGAGGCCGGCGGTGCCGCCGTACTCGTCGACGACGACGGCGACCTGCAGGTGCTCGCTCTGGAATTCGCGCAGCAGCTCGCTCACCATCTTCGTCTCGGAGACGAAGTAGGGCGGCCGCGCGAGCTCGGCGATGGAGCGCTGCTCGCCTTTGAGCACCGTGTCGAAGATCTCCTTGATGTGCACGATGCCGGTGATCTGATCGATCGATTCGGTGTAGATCGGGATGCGCGAGTACTTCGACTCACTGAACATCCGCGCCAGCTCCTCGAGCGGCTTCTTCGCGTCGAAGGCCTGCACGTCGATGCGCGGCGTCATCAGCTCGCGCGCCACGCGGTCGCCGAAGTCGACGATCGATTGCAGCAGCTTCCCTTCCGACGCCTCGAGGATTCCCTCTTCCTCGCCGACGTCGATGTACGCCTGCACCTCTTCGTCGGTGACTTCCTCTTCCTCGTCTTCGTCGGCCACTTCGCGCTGCCGCTCCAGGCGCTCGAAGAGCTGGCGCAGCGGGAAGAGCATCGGCCAGAAGACGTAGTAGAAGAAGTGCGTCAGCGGGATCATCCGCCGCAGCAGCATCTCGCTGGTGTCCTCGGGGATGAACGCGAGGACGAACTTCCAGATCATGATGATGGCGACCCAGATCAGCGCCGCGACGAAGAAGGCCTCGATGACGGAGCGCTCGACCTCGAAGGCGAGCACCGTCGCGCCGAAAGCGATGACCAGCGAGATCTGCAGCAACGCGCCGGTGACGAGCTGGAAATTGCGCGCGTCGTAGATCTGCCAGCCGCCGCGCTCTTCCGCTTCACCGGAGAGCCGGCGCAACGCGACGGGGCTGACCTGGAGAGCAAACGACCGGAGAGCGTCGAAGATCAGGTAGAGAAGGCCGCTGAACGCGGCTAGAACGATCCAGAAGGTGTCGGAGCCACTACTTCCCATGTCAATGTGCGGCGGATTCTAGCTCAAGAGGAGCGCGACCACCGCCGAAGCGAGCCCGGCCTTCATCAGCGATTCGGATCGTTTGTGCAAACGCATGAAGCGCGCGCGACGCGGATCGTCGTCGGTTGCATCGGGCTCCGGACGCGTTGCTTCCATCGCGCGCTCCAGTCCGAAGAGCTCGTACAGAACGATCGCCGCCATCACCGCGAGCGCGAGCCAGCGGATGGCGATCCAGGGTGAGATGGCGTGCGTTTCCCAGACCAGATGCTTGATTGCAGCGGTCACGATCATGATCACGACCGCGGCGAGACGAAGACGCGAGAAGCGGCGCAGGATCGGTCCGAAGATCGAGCCGGCCTGATGCCGCGGCAATGAGCGGAACAGCGCGGGCGCGACGAGCGCGCCGAGGATCACGCCTCCTCCGATCCAGACGCAGAGCCCGAGGAGGTAGAACGTATGTGTAACGATGTACAGCCAGTTCGGCATAATGGGTTTACGGTATCACCATGATTCCCCTGCTCCTGCTCGCAACGACTCTCGTGCTTCGCAGCGGTGACCGGATCAGCGTCGAAGGGACGATCACCGAGAGCGCCGGCCGCGTCGTCTTTCGCGCCATCGACGGCACGCTCTATTCGCTCGCATCCTCGGAAGTCGAATCGATCGACACGCAAGCCCCGGCGACCGCTCCCGCGCCGGAGAAGAAAAAGCTGAAGCTCTCCGCGGAAGAGCGCGAGCGTCTGCTGCGCGAGCTGGAGAGCAATCACGAAGGCGTCGCCGCGCCGGTCGAGCAGCGAAAGCCGGCGGTGCTGCCGCCGGCGAAAGATCAGACGGAAGAAGAATGGCAATGGCGCCGCGAGTCGCGCGCGCACGAGGAAGCGGTCCGCCGGGCGAAAGAGAATCTCGAGCTGCTCCTCGACCGCATGGAGAGATTGCAGGGCGAGATCCGCGGACTCCTCGGGCTCGGCTACATGCCGCAGCAGTTCACGCTGCAGACGACGCAGCTCCAGGACACGCGCGATCAGATCCCTTACGCGCAGCTCGAAGTGACGCGCGCGCAACGCGAGCTCGCGCAGTTCCGCGATGATGCAAGGAAGCGCGGGATCATGCCGGGGTGGCTGCGCTAAGCGGGTTGCGGCCCGAACGTCTCGCTGATCAGCTGCGCGGGATCGATGTCGAGATCGCTCAGCGCCGCGTTGACGCGCTGCAGGAACGGATCGAAGCCGCAGACCATGATCGTCGCGGCGGTGATGATCCGCTTGTTGCGATCGATCAGCGTCTCGATGCGCCCGCTCTCGTGCACGATGGCACCGCTGCGCGCGAGCGGATCGAAGTCGCCGGCGTAGAGGATGTGCCGGCGGTCGGGCTCGTAGAGGACGAAGATGCGGCGCGGGTCCTTCTTCGCCAGCATGTGCAGCACGATGCTGCGGATCGGCGCGATGCCGGTGTCGCCGGCGAGGAAGACGACGTCGCGATGATCGTCATCGGGAAGGAGAAAACTTCCGTACGGTCCGTCGACGGTGATCTCCGATCCCGCTTTCAAACGCGAGACCGCTTCGCCCCCCTTGCCGTGACCGACGCGCACGCAGAGCTGCACGGCCTGCGGACGCTCCGGCGCGGAGGCGATGGTGTAGGCGCGGGACACGCCTTCGGGAAAGCGGAAGTTCACCCACTGTCCCGGTTTGAACGCGAAGCCTTCGTCGAACGCGATCGTGAGCTGCAACACCTTCGGCGCGAGCTCCTCGATCTCGGTGACGATGGCTCCGCGCGCGTTCACGGCATCAGCCCCACATGCCCGATTTGGCGAGCTTTCCGATCTTCTTGAGGATGCGGTCCTTCTTGAAACCGCGGAGGTGATCGACGAAGAGCGTCCCGTTGAGGTGATCGATCTCGTGGCACATGGCGCGGGCCATCAGGCCGTCGCCCCACATCTCACGCTCCGCGCCGTTGCGATCGAGATAGCGCAGCTTGACGCGCTCCGGACGGGTCACCACCTCGACGAAGTCGGGAATGGAGAGACATCCCTCTTCCTCGGTGATCTGCCCTTCGACCTCGACGATCTCGGGATTGATGAAGACGTGCAGCTCGTCAGGACGCTTGCCGACGGAGAGATCGACGACGGCGAGGCGCTTCGAGACGCCGACCTGATTCGCCGCCAGGCCGACGCCGGGGGCGGCGTACATCGTGTCGACCATGTCGTCGATGAGCGACTGCAGTGACGCGTCGATCTCCGTCACCGGCTCGGCCGGTTTGCGGAGGACGTCATCGCCATACTTTCGAATCGGAAGCACTGCCACGGTTGTCTACGCTCTCTTCTTCAGGTTGTCGATCATCGCCTCGACCGTGTGCTTCGCGCGCTTCTTGTAGAAATCGTCGAGCACTCTGCGAATGCCGGGATATCTGCTCAGCGTGCCGTCGAGCTTCGTCTTGTCCAGACGCAGAATCTCCGTCGGTTGTGACGCGGTGATCGTTGCCGTGCGGGGCTTTCCGGTCAACACGCTGACTTCTCCGAAAAAATCCCCTTCGCCGAGCTTGGCGAGGTAGACGCTGCCGCTGTTTCCGGTGCCGCGCGTGTAGACCTTCACCTCCCCGCTGACGATGACGTACATCGCGGTGCCGGTCTCCCCTTCGCTGATGATCACGGCCCCTTCGTCGAACTGCTCGAGCTCCATCTCGCGCACCACCGCTTCGCGCTCGTCGGAGGTCAGCTCTTCGAAGAGAGGGCTCTTCGGAACGGAGCGATCGAACAGCGGCTCGCTCTTTCCCGCGACGGACGGCGCGGGCGCGGCCGTCTTGGCCAACTGTTCCTGCACCTTCTCCGCTTTCTTGCGGACGGCGATGGCCTGCACGGTGAGACCGTTGTCGTCGTAGTACTTGGCCGTCGCTTCGTATTGCGTCGCGGCGTCGTCGAGCTGACCGGCGCCCGCGAGCGCGTCGGCGTACTGCAGCCGGATGCGTGGATTGGAGGGGTACTTCTCGTGCTCCCGCTTCAGCAGCGGGACGGCGCGTGCATACTCTTTTTTCGCCAGGAGTGTCGCGCCGCTTTCGGTCTCATCGGCCATTTCGCCGACATTGTATAAGACGCCTACCGCGCCACGCTGTGGCGGCGCGGAAGGATGCCGTAGAGAACCGCGAGCGCGCCGTTATCGAGTCCCACGACGAGATCGGTCGCTCCGTCATGATTCACATCGCCGACGGCAAGATGATCGTGCGAGGAGAAGTTCGAATAGCGCGGCAGGCCATACAGCTGCGCTTCGAAGACTCCCGGCCTGGTCTGAATCCAGATCTGCAGGCCCTTCGAGCGATCGCCGACCGCGATGTCGGAGTCGCCGTCACGATCGAAGTCGGCGACCAGCAGCGTTTCGGGCCCGTCCGCGGACTGCAGCACGGGACCGGCCTCGAACGTTCCGCTCGCGCTCTGCAGCAGCAGACCGACAAAGGGAGGCATCTCCGAAAACGTTCCGCGGGAGATCACGGCGAGATCCATGCGCCCGTCGCCGTTGAAGTCTCCTCCCTCGACGTCGTCCATAAGATCGTGCCACGGCAATTTCAGCTCGAGCGGCGCGTCGAACCCGGTGCTCGTCGCATGGCTGATGTGCATCACGCCGAGGGCGCCCTGCCCGCTGGCGTCGATCGCATCGCGCCTGCCGTCGCCGTTCAGATCGAGAAGATCGAAATCGTCGTAGCCATAGCCAGTCATCGGATAGTCCCGGCGGACGAGAGCGGTGCCGCCGGCCTGCTGCTCCAGGACGTACATCTCGTCGCCACCCCATGGCATGCCGACGATGTCGGTCCGGCCGTCGCCGTTGACGTCGCCGACGCCGAGGTCGTAGACGCCGTCCGACATGTCGTACGACACCGGCGCACTGAGCGTGCCGTCCGGCTTCTGGAGAAGGACCTGCACTTCATAGCCCGCGAGAGCGATATCGATGCGGCCGTCGCTGTTGAAATCGCCGGCCTGGATGTCATAGCCGGAGGCGTCGACGTCGATGAACACCGGTTCGGCCAGCATGCCGTTCTTGGTCTGATAGAACAGCAGCAACGGACACGGATCTCCCGGGTAGCACGACTCGTTCGCCGCGACGTCGTCGAGACCGTCGCCGTTGAAATCCGCGACGGCGATCGAATTGGGGCGGTACCGGCTCGATTCGAACGCGACCTGCGGCTCGCGGAACGTCTTCGCGTGAAGCGACGTCGCCACCAGGAGCAGTGCGGCGAATGCTTTCATCAGAACTTGATCCGCTCCAGCTCCTGCTTCGCGGACGCGGCCGACGTGGAGTACGGATAGCGCTTGATGCACTCGTCGAACGCCTGCCGCGCGAGCTGCAGGTCGCCGCTCTTGGCGAGCGCGACGCCGGTCTTGTACGCGGCGTCGGGCGCCTTGTTCTGATCGCCGTAGTCGTTGGTCACGCGGCGGAAGAACTTGATCGCGTTCTGATAGTCGGCGGATGCGAACCAGGTCTCGCCGATCCAGTAGAGCGCGTTGTCGGCGAGCTCCCCGCTCGGATCGGCGTCGTAGACCTGCTGGAAGGCCTTGCGCGACTCGGCCAGCTTGCCGCGGCCGTAGAGCATCAGCGCGGCGCGGTAGTCGTCGGCGATTTGCGCGCCGACGATGGCGCGGGAGACGGGACCCTCACCCCCGCTTCGCGGACCCTCTCCCGCTGCGGCGGGCGAGGGAGCTGCTGGCCGGGGGCCGGGTGAGGGCTCCCCCGCGCCCGAGGCCTCCATCCGCGAGATCCGATCGCTCAGCACATCGAGCCGCTCGAGCATCTCCGTCATCGCGGTCTGCATCTCCGTCAATCTTTGATCGACCGACGGGCCGGGTGGTGGCGGCGTCGGGACGTCATCGGCCGCATCCCGCGCCGCCTGCGACGAGGCGCAGGCGGACGCGAGGAGGATGACGATCACCGTCGCCAGTTTCTTCATGCTTTGCTGTCACCGAGGCGGCGCTTCGCCTTGCCGGCGTAATCGCTCTTCGGGAACTCGCTGATGACGCGCTCGAAGTAGAGCTTCGCCTCGTTGGTGCGACCGAGGCCGGTGAGCGACGTGCCGAGGTCGTAGAAGACCGCGTCGCGCTCGGAGTAATTCGGATACTGATCGACGATCCCGTTCAGCCGCTGCAGCGCGGCGTAGTAGCTGTGCCGCTTGATGTAGTAGCGCGCGACGAGGTGCTCGTGCTTGGCCAGCCGGTCCCTCACCTCGTGCAGCTTCGCATCGGCCTCGGGGCGGAGCGGGCTGCGCGGATAGGCGCGGATCATGTCGTTGAACTTCTCGACCGCCTCCCGCGTCTTCTGCTGATCGCGGTCCGGCTTCTCCATCTGCTTGTACGAGACCATGGCGATCTGCAGCATCGCGTAATCGCCCTTGTCGCTGGTCGGATAGCGGTTGATGAAGTCGCGGTACTTGTACTGCGCCTCGATCAGGTTCACCGGATCGCCCTGCGCGTAGTACGTGTCGGCGACGCGCAGCAGCGCGCGGCGTCCGAGCGGATCGTTCGGATAGTTTTCGTAGACGTAGCCGAAGTAGCTGCGCGCCTTCTGCCACCGCTTGCGGGCGAAGAACGCGTCGCCCTTTTCGAACAGCTGCTCTTTCGTCAGTTTGACGAACTCCGGATCGACGGCGGCACGGACCACGCGCCGCGGACCGCTGTGCCGGCAGCCGGCACCGGCGAGCGCGATCACGACGATCGCCGTTAACGCTAAGGTTCGACGGAAATTCAAACAGCCTCCTGTTATGCGACTAGGGATGAAACAGCGGTCCGGATCGCTTCCATTGCAGCGTTCCGGTCCGGTTTCCCGAAAATCGCCGATCCGGCTACGAGAATGCGCGCCCCGGCGGCGACCACGAGCGGCGCGGTCTTTTCATCGATCCCGCCGTCGACCTCGATCTCCACCGGAAGGCCCCTCTCCCGGACCATCTGGGAGATATGACGAATCTTGGGCACAACAGGTTCGATGAATTTTTGACCGCCGAATCCGGGATTGACGGTCATGACCAGCACGAAGTCGCAAAACTCGAGCGCCGTCGTCAGCGCCTCGGCCGGCGTGGCGGGGTTGATGGCGATCCCCGCCTTCGCTCCCCCGTCGCGGATCAGCTGCAATCCGCGCTGCAGATGCGCCTCCGCCTCGTAGTGGATCGAGATCATGTCGGCGCCTGCATCGACGAAGCGCTCGATGTAGTTCTGCGGCTGCGAGACCATCAGATGACAGTCGAACGTCAGCTTCGACACCGCGCGGCAGGCCTTCACGATCGCGGGGCCGATGGTCAGGTTCGGAACGAAATGACCGTCCATCACGTCGAGGTGCAGGACGTCGGCGCCCTGCTCGATGCTGGCGATCTCGTCCGCGAGCTTCGAAAAGTCGGCGGAAAGAAGAGATGGGGCGAGTTTGATGGTCACTGGATGACGGGCTGCGCCGGCTGCGCGCTCTGTTCGATGATGTTGGTTTCTTCCGCCTTGCTCACGACGAGGGAGATGGCGTCCCGCCCGCTCACCGGCGCGCCGCGCAGCGGAAACTGGCGAATGATTATGCCATCCGGGATTCCCGGGTACGCCTCGAACTTCACCGTCGCCACGTGCAGGCCGTTGGCCTCGAGGCCGGGACGAACGGAGTCGAGCGCGCGATCGATGAGGTCGGGCATCACGTACGTGCGCGACGTCGGCGGCGCGTTGACCAGCAGCGAGACAGGCGTCTGCGCCGCGACGACCGTGCCGATCGGCGGCTCGCTGGCGAGGATCCCCTCCTTCATCGCGCCGTCTTCCGCGTAGCTCAGGCTCCCCATCTTCAGGTTCTGCTGGCCGAGGCGCAGCAGCGCGGTGCGCGGCGTCTGCGCGTCGAGATCGGGGACGCGAATGACGAGCGGTCCGGCCGAGAGCTCGACCTTCAATCGCGCGCCGCGCTTGATGAAGCTCGTGGCGCCCGAGTCGCGGTTCTGCCACGCGACGTAGCCGGCCGGCACTTTGTCGGAGTTGCGGACGTGATCGCCGACTTCGATCACCACGCCCGCGTCGGAACAGATCGCGCGCGCCTCGGTGACCGATTTGCCGATCAGGTTCGGCGTCGGCAGCGAACGGCCGCGCACGAAGAAGTTGAACCAGAAATAGGTGCTGAAGCCGAAGGCGGCGAACAGCAGGCAACCGAACAGGAGATTCGACAGACAGCCGTGCTTCATCGTCTCTGTTCGGGCCTCTCCGAATCATGCTGCTGCGCGGGACGCTTCGGCGTGGTCGGATGCTCCGACCGGTACTCCGCTTCATCGTACTTCCGGTCGCCCTTGGAGACGTAGATCGGAATCAGCGCTTCTTTCCAGACGTCTTCCACGCGCTCGGCGAAGACGAAGCTCAGTCCTTCCTTCACCTCGTCCGGCACCTCGGTGAGGTCCTTGCGATTCCCTTCCGGCAGCACGACGGTCTTGATGTTCGCGCGCTGCGCGGCCATGACCTTTTCCTTGATGCCGCCGACGGAAAGTACTTTGCCGCGCAGAGTGATCTCCCCCGTCATCGCCACGTCGTGGCGTACGGGACGCTCCCCCATCACCGACGCGATGCAGGTGGCGATGGCGACGCCGGCGGACGGTCCGTCTTTCGGGATCGCTCCCGCCGGGAAGTGGATGTGGATGTCGAATTCGTTGAAAAAACGATCTTCGATCTGCAGGTCTTTCGACTTCGAGCGAACGTACGAATAGGCCGCGGAGACCGACTCGCGCATGACGTCGCCGAGCTGACCCGTCACCGTCGTGCGTCCGCTCCCCGGCATCCGCGTCGCCTCGATGAACATGATCTCGCCGCCGAAGCTGGTCCACGCCAGTCCGGTGGTGACGCCGATCTCCGGATGCCGCTCCGCGAATTCGTGCTCGAACGCCGGCAGACCGAGGTAGGTCTCGATGTCTTTCGTCTCCACTTTGTAGTGCGCGAGCTCCGCCGCCGGCTCGGCCTCGGCGGCGCTGGCGACCTTGCGCGCGATCTTGCGCATGATCGTGGCGAGCTTCCGTTCGAGATTACGCACGCCCGCTTCGGCCGTGTAGTCGCGGATGACGCCGAGGATCACGTCGTCGTCGATCGAGAGATGCTCCGCGTCGAGGCCGTGGTTCTCGAGCAGTTCGGGGATCAGATGCTTCTTCGCGATCTGCAGCTTCTCGTTCTCCGTGTAGCCGGAGAGGCGGATGACCTCCATGCGATCGCGCAGCGGACTCGGGATGTTGTCGAGCATGTTCGCGGTGGCGATGAAGAGCGTGTGCGAGAGGTCGTACGGAATCTCGAGATAGCGATCGACGAACGCGTGGTTCTGCTTCGGATCGAGCACCTCGAGCAGCGCCGACGCGGGATCGCCGCGGTAGTCCTTACCGATCTTGTCGATCTCGTCGATCATGATCAGCGGGTTGTTCACGCCGACCTGGATGTAGCTCTGGATCAGCTTCCCGGGCATCGCGCCGATGTACGTCTTGCGATGCCCGCGGATCTCCGATTCGTCGGTCACGCCGCCGACGGCCATGCGCACGAACTTGCGTCCGAGCGCGTCGGCGATCGCGGCGCCGAGGGACGTCTTGCCGACGCCCGGGGGTCCGGCGAAGCAGAGGATCGGTCCTTTCAGATCGCCCTTCAGCTTGAGCACCGCGAGGAACTCGAGCACGCGCTCCTTCACCTTCTCCAGGCCGTGATGCCGCTCCTCCAGCATTTCCTCTGCGCGCTTGAGATCGAGTTGATCCTCGGTCTTCTCGGTCCAGGGGACCTGGAAGACGATGTCGAGATGGCCCTTGATGACGGCGTAATCGGATGACGACGGCGAGAGCTGCCCGAGGCGGTTCACTTCGCGCCGAAGCTGCAGCTTCTGCTCTTCGGCGATCGGCAGTCCCTCGAGGCGATCGCGATACGTGTCGGCCTCGCGATCGGCCTGATTCGCTTCGCCCAGCTCGTCCTGGATGACGCGCAGCTGTTCGCGCAGGTAGTTCTCGCGCTCGCGCCGGTCGATCGACGACTGGATGGAGCGCTGCAGCTCGCGATCGACGGTTGCCTTCCCGAGGTCGCGGGAGATCGAGTCGATGAGTAGCTCGATCCGCTCGATCGGGTTGACGGTTTCGAGCAGGAGCTGCTTCTCCTCCAGCGGGAAGTTGACGAATGAGGAGAGGAGATCGGCGAAGGTGTCGGGACCTTCGCTGATGTTCATCTTCAAAATGTTGAGCAGCTCGTTCGAATATTTGTTGTCGCTCTCGACCAGCTTCTCGAACAGCGACAGCGCGCGATTCATCAGCTGCTCGGTTTTGACGCCCTTCGGAATCGGCCGCGGCGCGATCTCGCGGAGGATCGCCTCGAAGTACGGCTCGTTCTGCACCATCTGCACGAGCTCGACGCGCTGGCGCCCTTGGAGAAAGAGTTGATAGCGATCGGACGAAAGCGGAAGCCGCTGCACGATCGCCGCGAGCACTCCGACATTCGACAGATCCTCGGGGCGCGGATTCTCTTTGTCCCCCGACTTCTGGCAGAAGGCGGCGATGAGGTTCTGATCGTCGGGGAGGCTTTTCAGGAGCCGGACGTTGCGATCGATGCCCACCTGCAGCGAAAGGACGCCGCCGGGAAAAAGGACCGAAGAAACGAGCGGAATGATCGGCAGGCGGCTGGGGACGTCGATCTCCAGCCAGTCGGAAACGCTGTTCGGATTGTTCGATTTTCCGCGAATAGGTTGTGCCATCGAGAGTTCCGTGCGGTGCTCACCTCGCGTGGCGTCGTTTACGCGGGCACGCGAATTGTAGAAAATGCGGCGAGGTTGAACAATCGCTCCGAGATAGTTCTCATTCAATGAACGAGCCGGTTATGTCGGAAGTGCTCTCCAATCCGTCCTTCAAACGAGCGGATCTGCACTGCCACAGCCGTTTTTCGATCTTCAAATATTTTCGCCGCGCCAACACCCGAGACTGCTACAACGCGCCGGAAGACGTCTACCGGATCGCGAAAGAGCGCGGCATGTCGTTCGTCACGCTCACCGATCACGACTCCATTGACGGCGCGCTCTACCTCCTGAACAAGTACCCCGACATGAACGACTTCTTCATCGGCGAAGAGGTCGAGACGCACTTCCCGGAGACGGGCCAGCGCATTCACGTCGGCGTGTGGGGGCTCAACGAAGCGCAGCATCGGGAGATCCAGCGCCTGCGCCGCAATATCCGCGAGCTCGTGCCGTACATGAAGCAGGAGCGGCTCGTCTTCGGCATCAATCACCTCTTCCAGAACTATCGGATGAAGAACGTCGCGGCGCGCTACATCGGCGAGCTGATCGAGATGTTCGACGTCTTCGAGGTGATGAACGGCGCGATGGCGTCGTTCCACAACAAGATGGTGCAGCAGCTCGTCGCCACGCTGCAGGGCGAAGGGCGGCGGATGTCGATGGTCGGCGGCTCGGATGCGCACACGCTGAAGCACGTGGCGAAGGTGCACACCGTGTCGAAAGGCGAGACCCCGGCGGAGTTCATCGAGAACGTCCGCGCCGGCGACTGCTTCGCCTGGGGCAGCGAGATGCGCTTCCGCGATCTCGTGGCCGACATCTACCTCCTGATGCTCGCCTACCACGGCGAGACCGTGAACGACTTCCGCTCCGCCGAATACACGGCGATGGACAAGACCATTCAGCTGGCCGCGCGACTGGCGTCGATCCCCACCGCGATCAGCGGCCTCCCCGCCGCGATCACGTCGCTCAACTATCTCAAGCAGATCGTGGTGACGAAGGGGATCTCGTTCCGGTTCGCGAAGCTGGTGGAGGAGATCAGGCCGGGGCTGGGCGGCGGTTCGTAGGCCGGCACGGCCGGCTGCGTTGGTCGCTTCGCCTTCGGCCCGAGCAGTGACGCCTTCACCAACCGTGGCTTCGAGCGGCGCAACGCGCCTGACGTACACGCTCAGGGTCTGAGTCGTTGAGCACTGCCTGATCGATCAGACCGCACGAGCGGGTTTGGGCGGCGGTTCGTAGGCCGGGCCTTTTCATCTGACCCGGGAGCGAATTCATTGTCCTTCAGACGAGATTCATCCCATCCGCGGTCGGATTTATTGTCCTCAAAGCGAGATTCATCCCATCGGCAGTCACATTCATTGTCCTCCAGACGAAATTCATCCCATCCGCGGTCACATTCATCCCATCCGCGATCGAATTGATTGTTCTCAAACCGAGATTCATCCCATCCGCGGTCGGATTCATCCCATCACAGGGCACATTTAATCGATCGAAGGCCATATCCATTCGACCGAAGGCCATATCCATTCGACCGGCGATCGTTCGAGCGCGTGATGGTCGGGTATCGGCGATAAAATCGCTTCCATGGAAACGGCGAAGGAGCAGGTCCAGCGGATTCTTCAGATGCTTCCCGAGGACGCATCGCTGGAAGACATCCAGTACCACATCTACGTCCGGCAGAAGATCCAGCAGGGTCTCGATGATGCAGACGCAGGACGCGTCGTCAGCCATTCCGAAGTGCAGCGGATGACCCGCCGCTCTTAGATGTCAGGAGAGGCCGCGGTCAGTCCAATCGAGCGCCGATCCGGAAGAAGCCTTGGGCAACAAACGCCGGCGGCCGTGCCGCCTTAGAAATTCACCGCCAGGCCGCCCATGTACTTCTTCGTCGCGCCGTCGCGCTCGTTCACGTCGAGGAGGAACGGAGAGTTCTGCGCGTGCGCGACTTCCAGCCCCAGGAGGAGCTTGAGGTCGATCGGGAGGCGGAGCGACTGCGACATCCGGAAGTTCACCCGCTCGCTGCGATACGTCGTGCCGGTCTGCTGCGGCTGCTGCAGCTCGCGATACGACACCGCGATGCTGGTGCCGGTCGGCGTCCAGGTCGACTGCAGATCGCCGGTGATGTAGACCTTCTCGCCGATGAACAACTGGCTGCTCGACGGCGTCGCCGTGCCGGCGCTGGTCGACACGTCGATGGCCAGCTTGTGCGCGATGTCCTTGCGATACGCGAGGCGCAGATCGCGGCGGACGTCGCCCGCATCGACGTACATCCCATCCCAGAACGGCTCGAAGCCATCGCTGAAGACCATGCGCATCGGCGAGTCGATCGCCGCGACCGTCGCGATCGCCGAAACGCGATCGCCCTGATCGTCGCCCGACACGACGCCGAACGAATACGTGTAGCGCGGCATGAGGCGCGAGTCGTCGGTCCAGATGACGATGCTCGGCAGGGTCATCGGGCCGCGCGACTGGTCCCACACCTTGTACATGCCGTTGGCGATGAGCGAGGTGCGTCGGATCTTCCACTCCACGCCGGTGCGCGGCGCCCACTGCGTGCCGTCGAGCGCGAGACGCGACGACATGCCGTAGTGGACGATGAACGCCGGCACGAGCTCGACGCTCGCGTTCGCCGTCACGTCCGCCGTGCGCAGCACCGCGTTGGCCGTGTTGTGCAGGCTCTCCTGCGAGACGCGAAGCGACACGCTGACATCGTTGCGCCGCGTCTGCACCAGCGTCGTGTCGCCGGCGATCTCGATCAGGTTGGAGCCGTACGGATTCGACTCGAAGAGATTCTGCTGCTCGAAGTAGCGGACGGCGACGCGGTTCGTGCCGTGCTGCCATTCGAAATTGTGGGCGCTGAAATCGGCCTCGTGGTCGCTGACCGCGACGTCATCCCGATAGCGCCACCAGCTCTTCGTCGACGCCACGCGATACGCATCCGTGGGCGATGATCTGAGCTCCATCGACATCACACTCGACTGCGCGATCGGCGCGCCGAAGCGCTGGTCGTCGGTCGGATCGTCGATGCGATGCAGGTTGCCGTGGATGCCGACCTGCCAGTTGTCGCCGATCCGCCCCTGCACGCCGAGCGCGGTCTGGGCGACGGACGGCACCGACTGCGCGGCGACGCCGGTCATCGAGACCATCTCGCCGCGGATGCGCGGCATGTCGTACGCCACCTGCACCGGCGGCGCGAGGACCTGGTCGAGCTCGTGGAGGATGTCGGGCGGCAGCGAGCCGCGGATCTCCCAGATCTCCTGGTTCACGTCGCGCGCGCCGCGGGCGCTCTTCTCGTTCTGCAGCCGGATGGTGATCCGGTTTTCGGGACGCGTCGGGACGAGCATCGCCGTCGCCGGCAGGAAGCCCTGCTTCACCGCGATGATCTTGTAGACGCCGGCGCGGATGCGCGGGAGGGTGAAGGTGCCGTCGAGGGCGGTGAAGGTCTGGACCGCTTCGAAGTCGCCGATGTTGAGGGCGATGACGAGCGCGTTGGCGACTGGACGAGCCGAGTTCGTGACGTTACCGAGCACCGCGAGGGCCGCCGGGAGAGGAGCCTCAGGGCGAGCGGTGCCGGCCATCGAGACGATGACGATCACAAATGCGATCGCGCGGTATCGGCGCATGGTCCTCCTGTCGCAGCGGCGAGTTTACCACCGGGGAAGGTTACGAGCATGTTCCAAGCCCGCGAACAGACGGGGTCAGCCGTCAGTCTCTGACGCGGTGCACCCTGAGCAGATTCGTCTTCGCCCTCGTGTAAATCGGCGACCCCATCAGAATCACCAGCCGGTCGCCGGGTCGCACGATGTCCTTCGACAGGAGAAACTCGTCGACGCGGTCGACGATCTGCTCGTGGAAGTCGCCGGTGTCCTGGAGCACGTACGGCTGCACGCCCCAGAGCAAATTCATCCGTCGCGCAACCCAGCTCGACGGGGTCAGGGCGATGATCGGCGCACGCGGGCGGAACTTCGACATGAGGCGCGCGGCGAACCCGGTCTGGGTAAAGACGACGATGTACTTCGCGTCGATCTGCTCGGCGGCGTAGTTCGCGGCCCCGGCGAGGGCGTCGGTGAACTCGTCCGACTCGCTCGACTTCTGGAACAGCGGCGCGCGCGTGGCGCGGGAGTCGTACTCGCGCGCGTTCTCGGCGCCGATGATGATGCGCGCCATCATCTGCACCGCCTCGACCGGATAGAGCCCCGACGCAGTCTCCGCCGACAGCATCACAGCATCCGATCCGTCGAAGATCGCGTTCGCCACGTCGCTCGCTTCCGCGCGCGTCGGACGCGAGTTCGTTGTCATCGACTCCAGCATCTGCGTCGCCGTGATGGCGAAGCGTCCCCACCGGCTGGCGCTCTGCAGGATTCTCTTCTGGATGACCGGCACGGCCTCGGGCGGCAGCTCCACGCCGAGGTCGCCGCGTGCGACCATCACGCCATCGCTCACCTCGAGGATGTCTTCGAGGTTGTCGATCGCCTGCGGTTTTTCGAGCTTCGCGATCACGTTCACGTCGTCGCCGCCCGACTCGCGGATCAGCTCGCGCAGACCTTCGATCTCGCTGCGGCGGCGGATGAACGACGCCGCGATGTAGTCGAGCTTCTGCTCGCAGGCGAACTTCACGTCGACGCGATCCTTCTCCGTGATCGCCGGAATGGCCAGCTCGGAATCGGGGAAGTTCATCCCCTTCTTCGACGAGATCGGTCCGCCGTGGATGACGCGCGTGGTGACGTGCTTCTCGTCGACCGCCGTGACCAGCAGCTCGACCAGACCATCATTGATGAGGATGCGATGTCCGATGGCGACCTCGCGCGGCAGCGCCTCGAACGGCGTCGAGACCATCTGCGCGTTGCCGAGCGTCTTTTCGGTCGTGATTACGAACGGCTGGCCGTTCTGCAGCTGGATCACGCCCTCGACCTCGCCGATGCGCAGCTTCGGGCCCTGGATGTCGCCGACGATCGGCACGTAGCGGCCGATCGACGTCGCGCAATCGCGCACGGCGCGGATGATGCGCAGCTTGTCTTCGTTGCTGCCGTGCGAGAAGTTCAGACGGAAGGCGTCGACGCCCGACGTGAGCAGGCGGTAGATCGTCTCCTCGTTGCTGCACGCGGGCCCGAGGGTGGCGAGGATCTTCGTGCGGCGCATTCGGGCGTGAGTTTATCCGAGGGACGACGAGGGCGCCTCCGGCGGGCCGGCACGGCCGGCAGCGCTCGAGGTTTACGCGAAGACAAACGCTGCCGGCCGTGCCGGCCCGCCGGAGGCGCTCCCGTCGTTCTCCGGTTACGACGCCGCCAGCGCCGGCTGCAGCGAGCGTCCCACGACCTGCGCGATCGCGTCGCACTCGCGGACGATCTGCGCGAACGCTTCGGGCAGGATGGCCTGCGGTCCGTCGCTCAGCGCCTCTTCCGGCTTGTGATGCACTTCGATGAGCACGCCGTCGGCGCCGACCGCGATCGAGGCGCGCGACATCGGCGCGACCTTGTTCCGCTTGCCGGTGCCGTGACTCGGATCGACGAGGATCGGCAGATGGCTGATCCGCTTCACCGCCGGCACGATCGACAGATCGAGCGTGTTGCGCGTGTGATCGGAGAACGTCCGCACTCCCCGCTCGCACAGCACGACGTTGTAGTTCCCCTCGGACATGATGTACTCGGCCGACAGGAGCAGTTCCTCCAGCGTCGCCGACATGCCGCGCTTGAGCAGCACCGGCTTGCGCGAGCGTCCAGCGCTCCGCAGCAGCGAGAAGTTCTGCATGTTGCGCGCGCCGATCTGGATGCAGTCGGCGTACTGATCAACGAGCTTGATCGACTCCTCGTCGATCGCCTCGGTGACGATCGGCAGGTCGAACTCCTCGCGCACCCGCGCCAGAATCTCGAGGCCGCGCTCGCCCAGTCCCTGGAACGAGTACGGCGACGTGCGCGGCTTGTACGCGCCGCCGCGCAGCAGCTGCCCGCCGGCGCGCTTGATACCGTCGGCGATGGCGCGCGTCTGCTCCAGCGACTCGACGGCGCACGGTCCGCCGACTACCACGATGCCGTTGCCGCCGACGTCGACGCCGCCGATCGAGACGATGGTGTCGTCCGGCTTCGCCTCGCGGCTCACCAGCTTGTAGGCATGCGTGACCGGGATGACTTCCTTGACGCCGGGAAAGTTCTCGATGACGAACGGATCCTTGTTTCCCTGCTGTCCGGTGATGCCGATGGCGGTGCGATGCGCGCCCGGAATGGGATGCGCTTTGAGTCCCAGGCGTTCGATGTGCCGGACGACGGCTTCGATTTCTTCGGGCCGGGCGCCGGCCTCCATGACGACGAGCATTGGCGGGATCTCCTGCTGAGTCCGCGCGGAATCGATGTTCTCCGCGGCGGCGTTCTAAGCGTGGTCAGTATAATCGACACCCCGATAGTCGGATTTCCGGAGCCAAACTCATGAAAAAAGCGCTCGTGCTGTTCGCGTTCGCGTCGCTCATCGCGGCGCAGTCCTTCGCCTCGTACATCGTCGTCCTGAAGGGCGGCAAGCAATACAAAGCGAAGGCGAAGTGGACGATCGTCAACGGCAAGGCGCTCATTCAGCTGGACAACGGTCAGTCGATCACCATCGACCCGGCTCTGATCGACGAGGCGAAGTCGGAAGAGACGACGAAGCTCGGTCTCGGCGACGTACGCATCATGAACCTCGACGCGCCGCAGCTCCCGGGCGGCGTTGCGCCGAAGCAGACTGCTCCGACCCTCGGCGACCAGATCAAGCTCCGCAAACCGAATCAGCAGGCCCAGGCGGCCGCGCCCACGCCGACGCCGACTGTCGCGCCGGTCAGCAGCAGCGCGATCAGCACCGAAGTGATCATGAAGTTCGAGCGCGCGTATGAGAACGTCGGCATCTTCGAGCACAAGCTGACGTCGTCGGGCGCGCACTCCATCCGCGCCGAGCTCACCGCCGATAGCGAGGACAAGGTGTTCAACGCCATCTCCGCGACGTCGTTCCTGATGGTCCGCAACGCGGGCGTCACCGGCGCGACGGTCGACATGGTCGAGCTCTTCATGAAGACGACGAACGGCGGTTCCGCCGGAAGGTTTCAGATGACGCGCGAAGACGCGACGGCGCTCGATGCGAAGAGCATCTCGCAGCAGGATTACTTCGTGCGCAAGGTGATTTACTAGCGCAACACTTCCGCTCGCGCCTGTCCGCCGTACACCATCACATACCGGAAGTGCCGCACCTCGGGGTCGATGACCGTTCGCTCCCCGGGTGCGAAAACCACCGGCCGGATCTCCCCCTCCACCGTGAACAGCTCCGGCCGCACATTCGCGAAGCGCAGGTTGATCTCGCGCGCCTGTCCGCTGGCGAAGTTGATCGCCAACCGCGCGCGGCCGTCGCCGATCTCTCCGAAGTCGTACGCGGTTGCGCGGACGCGGCGTGAGCCGACCACCGCCACGCCGCCGATCACCTTCGTCTCCGGGATGCGCGTGAAGAACGTGAACGCATCGCGCGGCGCAACGACCTTCTGCACCGGCATCTGCGGTTTGCCCGGCGCGACCGCCAGGTAGTTCCAGCGTCCCGTCGGCGGCTGCCCGAGGATCATCGGAGCGGCGAACGAGCCGACGTCGCGTCGCGGCAGCGCATCGTTCCAGGTCGAGAAGATCTTCCAGCTCTCATCGGTGACGATGTAGTTCTCGATCTCCGGCGAGATGTCGAGCGCGGCCATCAACCCGCCGACGCCGTTCGTGCTGCGCACTGCCACCACGATCCGGTTGCGACCTGTCTTCGCCAGTTGCGTCACGTCGAAGACATCGAGCGCGTCGTGGTCCTCGCCGAATCGGCGACCGCCGATCTCCTGTCCATTGAAATAGAGCGTGTACTCCGGATCGCCCGCCACTTTGATCTTCGTGTAGTAGCGATTGACCGGAAGATCGAAATCGCGCGCGGCGAAGAAGACGACCGGCACGCCGCGGCTGAGCTGGTGGTGCGGCCAGATCCACTGCGCCTTCCCCGTCACGTCGAAGAACTTCTGCGAGTAGAGGCGGTTCAGATGCGTGAACGCGGCAATGAACAGGAAGCCGAGCGCGATCACGATCGTGAGCCGGCGCATCAGATCGCGATCCTCGCTGCGGATAGAATGCTCGGCCGGCATGAAGGCGGTGATTGTAATTCCGGCGCGTTACGGCTCGACGCGCTTCCCAGGCAAGCCGCTCGTGCCGATCGCCGGCATCACGCTGATTCAACGCGTCTGCGATCGCGCGAAGCTGACGAAGCGCGCCGACGCGATCTACGTCGCGACCGACGACGACCGCATCTTCGAGCACGTCGCGAGCTTCGGCGGCAAAGTCGTAAAACCGGTCGGCGATTTTCAAACCGGCACCGATCGCATCGCCGCCGCGCTGCCGCTCATCGAACAGCGCGAAGGCGCGACGTTCGACGCGATCGTCAACGTGCAGGGCGATGAGCCGCTGATCGACATCGGCACCGTCGATGCGTTGATCGAGCGCCTCGATACCACCGACGCCGACATCGGAACGCTCGCCTGCCCGCTCGAAACGGACGACGAGTACGTCAATCGCGACGTGGTGAAAGTGGTGGTCGACGACTTCGGCAACGCGATCTACTTCTCCCGCGCCCCGATCGGCTCGCGGACGACCGCACTTCGTCACATCGGCGTCTATGCCTATCGCCGTGAAGCAATTACGCGATTCGTGGGCCTCCCGCAGTCGACGCTGGAGCGGGCCGAATCACTCGAACAGTTGCGGGGCCTTCAGCGGCGTTTTAAAATTGCGGTGCTACAGACAACGAAGCCGCACCTCGGAGTCGATCGCCCCGAGGACGTCGTGAGGGTTGAGAACGAACTTGCGAAGCAACCGTGATATTCGGGGGAATGAGTGAGCCGCGGGCTCACTGCCTTCACAACACGGCGTACTCAGCGGCAAAGTCTCCCCACAAAACACGAATGCAAAATGCAGAATGCAAAATGCAGAACGGTCGTAGTGTGCCCGCCTGAATTTTGCATTTTGCATTCTGCATTCTGCATTTCTAACTTCTGGAGGACCGCATGAGCACCAAATACATCTTCATCACCGGCGGCGTCGTTTCCGGACTCGGCAAGGGCATCGCTGCGGCCTCCATCGGCGCATTGCTCGAAGCGCGTGGTTTCCGCGTCACGCTGCAGAAGTTCGATCCGTACATCAACGTCGATCCCGGCACGATGTCGCCGTTCCAGCACGGCGAAGTCTTCGTCACCGATGACGGCGCGGAGACCGACCTCGACCTCGGGCACTACGAGCGCTTCACCTCGATGCGCGCCTCGCGCAAGAACAACTACACGACCGGACGCATCTACCTGAAAGTCATCGAGAAGGAACGGCGCGGCGATTACCTCGGGAAGACCGTGCAGGTCATCCCGCACATCACCGACGAGATCAAGAAGTGCATCAAGGGTGTGAGCGAAGGAGTCGACGTCGTCATCGTCGAGATCGGCGGCACGGTCGGCGACATCGAATCGCTCCCCTTCCTCGAGGCCATCCGCCAGTTCCGCCAGGACATCGGACGCGGCAACGCGATCAACGTCCACCTCACGCTCGTGCCGTACATCAAGGCGAGTGAGGAGCTGAAGACGAAGCCGACGCAGCATTCGGTCAAGGAACTGCGCGAGATCGGCATCCAGCCCGACATCCTCCTCTGCCGCTCGGAGCACACGATCCCCGAGGATATGAAGAAGAAGATCGCGCTCTTCTGCAATGTCGAAGACGACGCGGTCATCCCGGCGTACGACGTCGAGTTCATCTACCAGGTGCCGCTGACGTTCGCGCGTGAGGGACTCGACGAGATCCTCCTCGACAAGCTGCACCTCCCGCACGAGGAGATCGGCGCGCTGACGCGATGGGAAGAGATCGTGCGCAAGATGCGGCACCCCGAGGATGAGGTGCGCATCGGATTCGTCGGCAAGTATGTCGAGTTCGGCGACTCGTACAAATCGCTCAACGAGGCGCTGGTGCACGGCGGCATCGCGAACAACGTGAAGGTGCGCATCGTCTACATCGACTCCGAGTCGCTGGAGGAAGAGGGCTACCACGGCGAGCTGGGAAGCGTCGACGGCATCCTCGTCGGCCCCGGCTTCGGCTCGCGCGGCGTGGAAGGAAAGCTGCGCGCGATCCGCTACGCGCGGGAGAAGAAGATCCCCTACTTCGGCATCTGCCTCGGCATGCAGTGCGCGACGATCGAGTTCGCGCGCAACGTGGTGGGGATGGTCGGCGCGAACTCGACGGAGTTCGACGACGAGGCGCCGTACAAGGTCATCTACAAGCTGCGCGACCTGATCGGCGTCGACGCCCTCGGCGGCACGATGCGCCTCGGCAAGTATCCGTGCTCGCTGAAGGAAGGCTCGCTCTCGCGCGACGCGTACGGCACGGAGCTCGTCGAAGAGCGCCACCGCCATCGCTACGAGGTGAACCCGGAGTACGTCCCGCAGCTCGAGGAGCGCGGCCTCCACGTCACCGGCGCCTCACCCGACGGCAAGTTCGTGGAGATGGTGGAGCTGGAAGGACATCCGTGGTTCGTCGGCTGCCAGTTCCACCCCGAGTACAAGTCGCGGCCGAGCGCACCGCATCCGCTGTTCCGTTCGTTCGTCGCCGCGGCGCGCGCGTACAAGGCGTCGAACAAGACGACGGTGCAGATGCCGCAGCCGCGTGAGGCGGAGGAGATGGTTTAGTAGGGAGGAGGCGCCCTCATCCTCAACGCAACAGCGCCTTGAACCGCGGGTCTTCACGCAACGGATCGAAGCCCGGATCGTACGGCAGCCACGCCAGCTGCCACTCGCCTGCCGCTTTCCCGCGCTCCAGCATCGAGAGCGCGGTCTCGCGTTCGCCGAGGTTCGCGCGGAGTTGCGCGCGGTAGTAGTTCGGCAGGAACCGTGAGCGCGCGAGATCGTCGGCCACGTTCGCAATCCGCTTCGCATCGCCGGCCCGGCCGGCGCGCGCGAGCATGATGCCTTTCCAGACCAGCACGTTCGGATTGTTCGACGGCTTCGCCTGCTCGATCGCGGCGAGCGCGTCGTCATGCCTGCCGAGGTACGAATAGGCGACGGCAAGGTACGCGGTGGCATTCGGATAGTCGGGAAACTGCTGCGTCAGATTGAAGAGGATCGAACGCGAGTGCTCGTATTGCCTCACCAGCAGCAGATGAACGGCGTACGAGGACGGAATGCCGGGCGACATCGGATCGAGTGAACGCGCACGCTGATACGCCTCGTCCGCTTCGGCGAATTTTCCGCGGAACAGAAACTGCTTCGCGCGCTCCAGATGCGCCGGGGCAAAATTCGGATCGAGCTCCAGCGTGCGCGCGAGCTGGCGCTGGTACTCGGCCTGGTCGTGCCGTGATGACGCGACCATCGCCAGCTCGAAATGCGCGTCCGGCAACGAGTCGTCTAGCGCCACCGCCTTGTGCAATTCGGCGAGCTCCTGCTCGTTCGCCGCGCGGTTCGGCACGATGCCGTAGACCGCCTGCCGGCCGTGCGCCGTGGCTAGGCCGACGTAGGCTCGCGCGTAGCCGGGGTCGAGATCGATCGCCTGATGAAAGTACGCGATCGCGAGCTGCAACGCGGGCGCGGTCTGGAATCGGAGCTGGCGCTGCCCGTTCTGGTACGCCTCGTATGCCTGCCGATTCGGGGTCTGCCGCAGAGGGCGGAGCGTGCCGTCACCCGTCGTCTTGTCGCGAACTGCTTCCGCGATCTCGTACTCCAGCTGCCGCGCTTCGGGCCATGCGACCGGAAACTCTTTCGTCCAGGCCACATGGTTGCTCGCGCCGTCGACGAGCGCCACGTCCAGTTTGAGCCCGCGATTCGACTGCAACGTCCCGATCAGCACCGCGTCGACATGCAGCTCGCGCGCGACCTGCTGCCGGTCGGCGCCTCCGCGATAACGGTTCATCGAAGACGTCGCGATCACGCGCAGTCCGGCACTGCGGCTCAACTCGTGCGCCACACCGTCCGCCAGCCCCTCGCTGAGCAGATCGAGATTCATGTCCCCGGTCGCGTTGACGAACGGGACGACCGCGATCGACCCGATCGGCAACCGTCGCACGTGCCGATAGCCGACATAGCCCGCGACACTCAGCACCACGACGACGAGCGCGAGCGCTGCGCGCGGGCGTCGCCGCGGCGCTGGTGCGGGCGTTCTGACCGCCGTCACCTCATCCATCCCGCGGATCGCGCGCGCGACGTCGCGCATCGAGCGGAACCGCTGCTCCCGATCTTTGGCCAGGCAGCGCCGGACGATCCGCTCGAGCGCCGGCGAATCGAGCGGCGGCGGTTCGCCGTGGAGGATCTCGTGCATGACGTCGACCGCCGATTCGCCGTCGAACGGAGGACGCTTCGCCACCGCCTCATAGAGCATGCAGCCGAGGGCGAAGATGTCGACGCGCGCGTCGAGATCGCGACGTCCCGTCACCTGCTCCGGGGCCATGTAGCTGACGGTTCCGACGACGAGACCATCCGCCGTGACGTGCGCTCCCGGCACATCCGCCGCCACCTCCTTCGCCAGTCCGAAGTCGACCACCTTCACGAAGCCGTCCGTCGACACCATCACGTTCTCCGGTTTGAGATCGCGATGGATGATGCCGGCGTCGTGCGCCGCCGCGAGCGCGTCGGCGACGTCGGCGAATTGCGGAAGCAGCGAATCGAGATCGTGGTGCAGGCGGCGTCGGAGCGTCGTGCCGCGGATCAGCTCCATGGCGATGAAGCGCAGCGTCTTTCCGTCGACCGTCGCCTCGCCGATGTCGTAGATCGTGACCAGATGCGGATGATTCAGCGCGGACGCGGTGCGCGCCTCGCGCTCGAATCGCGCCAATGCATCGCGATCGGCGGCCAACTCCTCGGGAAGGATCTTGATCGCCACCTCGCGTCCGAGGCGGACGTCGCGGGCGCGGTAGACCTCGGCCTGACCGCCGCCGCCGACATGGTCGATCACTTCGTACGGGCCGAGCCGCGTGCCCGGCGGAAGCCTTCCGTCGCTCACTTCAGCAGCGCCTTGAACCGCGCGTCTCCGCGCAGCGAGTCGAAACCCGGGTCGTGCGGCAGGAGCTTGACCTGCCAGTCGCCGTTGCGCTTCACCTCTTCGAGCAGCGACAGCGCCTCGTCGCGATCGCCGAGCTCGGCGCGCAGCAGCGCGCGGTAGTACGGCGGGAAGAAGCGCAGCTTGACCGCGTCGTCAGTTTGCGAGGCGATCGTCCGCGCCTCTCGCGTGCGTCCGGCGCGGGCGAGGATCACCCCTTTCCAGAGCGCGTAGTTCGGATTCGCCGCCAGATTTACGCGCTCGATCTGCGCCAGCGCCTCGGCATGACGCTCCATGTACGAGTACGTCGTCGCGAGGTGCGCGATGCCGGTCTGATACTCGGGGAACTGCTCCGTGAGGTTGAAGAGGACCGTCACCGCGCGGTCGTACCGGCGCATCACGATGAGGTACGCGCCGTACGACGACATCACGTGCGGCGACATCGGGTCGAGCGATCTCGCGCGCTGATACAGCGTCTCCGCCTCGGCGAACTTCTTCTGCAGCAGCAGGTGGTTCGCGCGATCGAGCCAGGCCTCGGCGAAACTGGGATCGAGCTCCAGCACACGCGCCACCTCGCGCTGATACATCGCCTCGTCTCCCGCCACCGAGGCCACCAGCGCCAGATACCAGTGCGCGTCGGGAAGCGATTCGTCGAGCGCGATCGCCTTCTCCGCTTCCGCCTTTTCCTGTTGCACCCCGTCGCGCGTCGACACGACGCCGATGATCCCCTGCCGTCCGTGCGCATACGCCAGACCGGCCCACGCCTGCGCGTAGTCGGGGTCGAGCTCGATCGCCTTGTGGAAGTACTCGATGGCCTCCTTCAGCGCCGGCGCGGTCTCCTTCTGCGCGGCATGCCGTCCGTGCTGATACGCGGCATACGCCTCCGGATTCCGCGTCCGCGTGCGCGGCGGCGCCGTCTTCCAGCCGACGCGATGGCCGAGGTCGCTCACCACTTCGCGCTGCAGCGTGGCGGCCTCCGCCACCCCGCCCGCGTACTTTCTGCTCCAGAGCAGCACGCCGTCCGCGGCCCGCACCAGTCGCGCATCGAGCGACAGCCGTTCGCCGATCACCTCCAGATTCCCGACGAGCGCCGCGTCGACCTTCAGCTCGCGCGCCGCCGCACGCGGGTCGCTCGTGCCTCGGTACCGCGCCGTCGACGTCGGAGCGATCACGCGCAGGTCATCGATGCGGCTCAGATCGCGCACGATTTCGTCCGCCATTCCTTCGCCGACGAACTCCGCCTCGGCGACCTTGCCGCTGAACGGCAGCACGGCGATCGAGCGAACCGCTGGCGGATGCGGACGCACAACCGCGAGGAGAGCGACGACGGCGGCCGTGACGGCGAGAGTTGCGGCGATCCAGCGCCACGCGCGACGCGGCGGAGGGGCTGCGATTCGCGGAAGCTCGCCCGCCGCGATCGCCTCACGGATGTCGGCCGCGACCTCCCGCATCGACTGATACCGCTCCTGGCGATTTTTCGCCAGGCAGCACTGCACGATCCGGTCGAGCGACGGCACCGGCAGTGCCGGCGCCTCCTGGTGCAGGATGTTGTGCAGCAGATCGACGGCCGTCTCGCCCTCGAACGCGCGCTGCCCGGCCACGACTTCGTACAGCATGCAACCGAAGGCGAACACGTCGACGCGCTGGTCGAGATCGCGGCTGCCGTTCACCTGCTCCGGCGCCATGTAGCCGATCGTCCCGAGGAACATCCCCTCGGAGGTGTCGCGCGGTGCCGTCGTGTCACCGAGGGCGAACGGGAGGTGCTTGGCCAGGCCGAAGTCGACGACCTTGGCGAACCCGTCGTCCGAGATCATCACGTTTTCGGGTTTCAGGTCGCGATGGATGATGCCGTGTTCATGCGCGCATGCGAGACCTTCCGCCACGTTCGCCAGATGCCGCAGCAGCGTGTCGCGATCATCGCTCTGCAGGTGCGGACGCAGCGTCGAGCCGCGGACCAGCTCCATCGCGATGTAGTGCAGGTGGCGCCCCTCGGCCTCCGCCTCACCGACGTCGTGGATGGTGATGAGATGCGGATGATTCAGAACCGACGCACTGCGCGCCTCTTGTTTGAACCTGGCGAGCAGACCGCGGTCGACGGCCAGCTGTTCGGGGAGGATCTTGATCGCCACTTCGCGTCCGAGGCGGACGTCGCGCGCGCGATAAATCTCCCCCATCCCACCGCTGCCGACGATGGAGATAACCTCATAAGGCCCGAGCCGCGCACCCGCAGACAGGGACATGTCAGTATGGAATTAATTGTAGCGTGCACCGGCTCACGGAGCCGTCAGCGCGTTGAACCGCGCATCGCCGCGCAGCGAATCGAGCGACGGATCGAACGGCAGCCAGATCGTGTGCCAGTCGCCGTCGCGCTTCGCTTCCTCGAGCAAGGCGATCGCGCGATCGTGATCGCCGAGGACCGCGCGCAATCCGGCGCGCTGATACGGCGCGTTGAAACGCGTCTTGGCCTCGGAGTCGACCGCGTCCGCGATGGCGCGCGCCTCGGCGATGCGTCCCGCGCGCGCGAGCACGATCCCCTTCCACGTCCGGAAGTTCGGGTTGTCTTCCTGGCGCTCCTGCTCGATCGCGGCGAGCGCCTCGGCGTGGCGGCCCATCGCCGAGTAGACCTCCGCGAGGTAGGCGTGCGCATTCGCGTAGTCGGGAAACTGCTCCGTCACCATCGTCAGCGTCTTCAGCGCGTCCTCGTAGCGGCGGACGAGATAGAGGTGAATGCCGAACGACGCCGCGGGACTGGGCGACAGCGGATCGAGCCTGCGGGCCTGATCGAATGTCTTGAACGCATCCGTGATCTTCCCCTGCATCAGGAGGTTGTTCGCCTGATCGAAGTACGCCGGCGCGAAGTTCGGATCGAGCTCCAGCACGCGCGCGCGGCGGCGCTCATGCTCCGCGCGATCGCCTCGCGTTCCCGCGGCGAGGGCGAGCGTCCAGTGCGCCTGGGCCAGCGTGTCGTCGATGGCCAGCGCCTTGCGCGCCTCCGCTTCTTCCTGCACCACGCCGTCGCGCGTCGACACGATGCCGAGAATGCCCTGCCGTCCGTGGGCCTGCGCCAGCGCCGCCCACGCGCCGGCGAATTGCGGATCGAGCTCCAGCGCGTGATTGAAATGCTCGATCGCCGCTTTGAAGCCGGGCGCTGTCTGTTTGCGGAGCTCCTGCTGCCCGCGGAGGTACGCCTCGTACGCGGCGGCGTTGCTCGTCGCATTGCGCTGCGGCACGAGCTTCAGACTGACCTCGTCGCAGAGGTCGCGTGCGATCTCCGCCTCGAGCGTCACGAGATTCGACAGATTGCGCGAGTAGCGCTTTCCCCACAACGCGGCGCCGTCACTGGCTCGGACGAGTTGCGCGTCGAGTGAGACGATCCCCTCCGCCGTGCGCAGCCTGCCGACGAGCACCGCATCGACGTTCAGCTCGCGCGCGACCTTCCGCGGATCGACGTCGATGTTGCGATACCGCGCGACCGACGAGCTGGCGATCACACGCAGCGCCGGAATGCGACTGAGGTCGTTCACCACTTCTTCCGCGATTCCCTCGCTCAGAAACGCAGCCTCGGCGTTCGCGGCGCTGTTCCGGAACGGCAGCACCGCGACCGAGCCGATCGTCGCGTGACGCGGATGCAGCATGTAGATGAGGGCGGCGGCGAGCGCGATCACCGCGACCACGGCCGCGATCATCAGTGACCGGCGGCGTTTCGGGATGCGCGGCACGTACTCCATCGGCTTCGTGATCGCGCTGCGCAATTCCGCCGCGACGTCGCGCATCGACGAATAGCGCGCGCTCGGATTCTTCTCCAGGCAGCGCCGCGCCACGCGATCGAGCACCGGCACCGGAAGCGCAGGCGGATCGGTGTAGATGATCCGATGCATCGTGTCGATCTTCGAGTCGCCGCGGAAGACCTCGTGCTTCGTCACCGCCTCGTGCAGCATGCAGCCGAACGAGAACATGTCGGCGCGGTGATCGACGATGCCGCCGGTCAGTTGCTCCGGCGCGATGTAACCGACGGTCCCGATGATCGTTCCCGCCGCCGTGGTGAGCGGCGCGGTGACGGCGTCCTGCATTTCACCGAGCGGCGTCACCGGCTTGGCCAGTCCGAAGTCGACGAGCTTCGCGTAGCCATCCTCGGAGATCATCACGTTCTCCGGCTTCAGGTCGCGATGCACGATCCCGTTCTCGTGCGCGCGGGCCAGGCCGTCGGCGATGCCGATGAGCCAGCCGACGAGCTTCGACGCGTCGTCCTGCATGTGCTCGCGCAGGCTCGTGCCGCGGATCAGCTCCATGGCGAGGTAGTGCACGTCGCGGTCGTCGACCGTCGCGCTGCCGACGTCGTAGATCGTGACGATGGCGGGATGATTGAGACCCGAGGCGGTGCGCGCTTCGCGCTCGAAGCGCATCAGCGCCTCGGGATCGTTGCCGACAGATGGCGGCAGCACTTTGATCGCCACTTCGCGCGAGAGGCGCGTGTCGCGTGCGCGGTAGACCTCGCCCATTCCGCCGCTGCCGAGTGGAGCGAGTACTTCGTACGGCCCGAGGAATGTGCCGGCGGCGATTGGCATGCAGGGGTGCGTTGATTGTATCGCCGCGCCGTTACAATGCGGCCCGCATGACGACGCGCGCAATTCGCATCACGGACGAGATTTCCTTCGGCGGCGAGCACCCGCCGCTCTTCATCTGCGGCCCCTGCGTGATCGAGTCGCAGGAACATGTCCTGCGCATGGCGCGCACGCTGCTCGCGCTGCGCGACGAGCTGAAGATCAACCTCGTCTTCAAGTCGTCGTTCGACAAGGCCAATCGCTCGTCGATCGAATCGTTCCGCGGACCGGGCATCGAGAAGGGTCTCGAGATGCTGCGCGTGGTGAAGGAAGAGACGGGACTGCCGCTGCTGAGCGACATCCACGAATGGCAGCAGGCGGAGCGCGCGGGCGCGGTGCTCGACATCATCCAGATCCCTGCGTTCCTCTGCCGGCAGACCGATCTGATCGCCGCGGCCGCGCGGACCGGCAAGCCGGTCGGCGTGAAGAAGGGACAGTTCCTCTCGCCCGAGGAGACGAAGAACATCATCGACAAAGGGCACGAGGTGGGGAACGACCGCGTCTTCATCACCGAGCGCGGGACGTCGTTCGGCTATCAGAACCTGGTGGTCGACATGCGCTCGTTCCCGATCGTGCGCGCCCTCGGCGCGCCGGTGGTCTACGACATCACGCACTCGATGCAGCGTCCTGGAGGCGAAGGCAAGCAGACCGGCGGCACGCCGCAGTTCGCGCGTCCGCTGGCGCGCGCCGCGGCGGCGGCGGGGGCGGACGGCTTCTTCATGGAAGTGCACGACAACCCGCCGGAAGCGCTGAGCGACAAGACCACGCAGCTCCGCCCCGAAGTGGCGCGGGCGATCATCTCGGACGTGCTGGCAATTCGCGCGGCACTCCCGCCGATCTGACCTATGTCGCGCTTCCGCACGATCCTTGCGGCCGCGATCGCACTCTTCCTCCTGCTCACGCTGCTCGATCGCTTCAAGCTGATCGAGCTGCTGCTCATGCGCACCGGCCTGCCGCTGGTCGTGGCGCTGGCGGAAGCGCTCGCGATCATCGGCGCCGGCTTCGCGGTGCGCGGCTTGCGCGGGCGCGTCTGGCGCGTGCATGACGAGAGCGGCGCGCTCGATCTGCCGCTCGACTTCGTGATCGGCTATCCGATCTTCGGGACGCTCTGCTTTCTCGCCGGGACGATCAGCGTGGCGAAGTGGACGATGCTGCCGCTGCTGATGATCGCGATCGTGTTCGGGGCGTATGCGATTGCGCGGTGGCGGGAGGAGACAGCGGACGGCGGACAGCGGACAGCGGATTTCGGATCATCGATTCCCATCGCCATCGTCTTTCTATGCGCGCTCGTCGCGGCGCAGGCGCCGCCCGCGAGTCTCGACGAGCTCGCGTATCACCTCGCCATTCCGAAGACGTGGCTGCTCGAAGGGCGCGCCATCGCGCTGCCGCTCCTTTCGCATTCGTACTTTCCGCTCGGCATCGAGTCGGCCGATCTGCCGCTCCTCACGCTCCTCGGCGATGACGGCGGCATCGCCTCGCACTTCGTGCATCTCCTCGCGGCGATCGCGACGACCGTGTTGATTCAACGGCGCGCGAAGAACCTGCTCATCACCGCGGCGATCGTCACCACGCCGGCGATCGCGATCACCGCCGGGTGGGCGATGGTCGACTTCCCGCTCCTCGGCATCTGCGTCGCGCTCTGGCTGGCGCTCGAGAACAACGACGATGCCACGGCCGCTGCCGCGATCGGCGCGGGACTGCTGACGAAGTACACGTTCATCCCGTTCGCGATCGTCGCGCTCATCGCCGCACGCAAATGGCGGCCGGCGATTCCGGGACTGCTCATCGGCTCCGTCTTCTTCATCCGCAACCTGATCGTCGCCGGCAATCCGGTCGCGCCGTTTCTGAGTGCGACCGCGCCGCATCTCACCCACTACCGCTCGTACCTCGCGGACTACGTCTTCGATCCGCAGTTCATCGACGAATCGCTCGGCGCGGCGATGCTCTCGCTCGCGCCGCTCGCGGCGGGCGTGATCCCGTTCGCGCTCCTCGCCGCGGGCATCGTTTTCTTCATCCTCGGGCCGTCATCGCGGCTGCTCGTCCCGTTCTTTGCGATCCCGGCGATCAGCGCGAGCGTGGAAAAGAAGTGGCTGCGCTGGCTCGTCGTGATCGCGATCGCGGTGCAGACCGCGATGGTCGTCTACCTCACCGATCGCGGCGGCGCATTCGGACTCCTCGCGGGCGAAAGCGAAGTGGCGTACCTGACGACGCAGCGCGCCTCGTACGCATCGATCCGCTGGCTCAACGCGACGCTTCCCGAGAATTCACGCACGCTGGTCATCGGCACGGGCGAGAGCTTCTGGTTCTCGCGTCGCGTGCGCGCGGGAGGCAACTTCGATTCGGAGCGGATCTCCGCGTACCTCGCCACGCCGACGCCCGAGGGTTTGCGCGAGAGGCTGCGCGCGGAAGGGATCACGCACGTCGCGATCATCACCGTCACCGCGCCGCCGACGCAGGTGGCCCAGAAAATCGAAGAGCGGCAGACGCGCTTGACGCCTGCCGCTCAGAGGATGTTGTCGCAGTTTCTCGATCGTTATGCGGCGAGCGTCACGGCCGGAGGCAACGCGACTCTGTTCGCGATCAAACCGTAACGGCTTCTCCCACCCCGGCCGCCGCGCGCAGCGCATCGGCCTTGTCGGTCTGCTCCCAGGTGAACTCCGGCTCCGTGCGGCCGAAGTGTCCGTACGCCGCGGTCTTCTTGAAGATCGGGCGGCGGAGCTTGAGCGAATCGATGATGCCGCGCGGCGTCATCTGGAAGTGCTCGCGCACCAGCTCGGCGATCTTCGACGCGTCGATCTTCGCCGTGCCGAATGTGTCGACGTAGACCGACACCGGATCGGCCACGCCGATCGCGTACGCCAGCTGTACTTCGACCTCGTCCGCCAGGCCCGCGGCCACGACGTTCTTGGCGATGTAGCGCGCCATGTAGCAGGCCGAGCGGTCGACCTTCGTGGGATCTTTCCCCGAGAACGCGCCGCCGCCGTGACGTCCGCGGCCGCCGTACGTGTCGACGATGATCTTGCGGCCGGTGAGGCCGGTGTCGCCCTGCGGTCCGCCGACCACGAAGCGGCCGGTCGGATTGATGTGGAAGACGGTGTCCTTGTCCAGCAGCTCGGCCGGGACCGTCGGCTTGATCACCTGCTCGATGATCGCGTCGCGGAGGTCGTTGTTGCTGACGTTGGGCGAGTGCTGCGTGGAGATGACGATGGCGCTGGCGCGCACCGGGCGCTTGCCGTCGTACTCGATCGTCACCTGCGACTTGCCGTCGGGACGGAGGAAGTCGAGGTCGCCCGATTTGCGCGTGTCGGTGAGGCGCTTGACTAGCTTGTGCGCGAGCTGGATCGGCAGCGGCATCAGCTCCGGCGTCTCGCGGACGGCGAAGCCGAACATCAGGCCCTGATCGCCGGCACCGCCGGTGTCGACGCCCTGCGCGATGTCGGGCGACTGCGGGTCGATCGAGGAGATGACCGCGCAGGTCTCGCTGTCGAAGCCGTACTTGGCGCGCGTATAGCCGATCTCGCGGATCGTGTTGCGGACGATCGACGGGAAGTCGACGTACGTCCGCGTCGTGATCTCGCCGGAGATCATGGCGAGACCGGTGGTGACGAGCGTCTCGCAGGCGACGCGGCCCACCGGATCTTCGGCGAGAACGGCGTCGAGAATCGCGTCGGAAATCTGATCGGCGATCTTGTCCGGATGACCCTCGGTCACCGATTCCGACGTGAACAAATGGCGGTTGCTGGACATGAAAAGTGCTCCTTGTGAGTAATCGGCGAATCCTAACACGTGGGCCCCCCTCTTGCAGACTCAGCACTCGATGCTCCGCACACGAAATCTGCCCGCCTATCGCGACCTCCTCGTCCTCTTCACCCGCTACGGGCGAAAGGACTTCCACCTCAACCTCGACCCCGACGAGATCGTCGCCGCGAACAGCGAAACCGAGGCGCCGGTGGAGCCGGAAGTGAAGGAGCGCGCGAAGGCCTTCGCCACGTCGCTCAAGGAGCTCGGACCGACCTACGTCAAGTTCGGCCAGCTCCTCTCCACCCGCCCCGACATCGTGCCTCGCGAATACATCGACGAGCTCGAGCAGCTGCAGGATTCGATCGAGCCGTTTTCGTACGCCGAGGTCGAGAAGACGATCGAAGAGGAGCTCGGCGTCCGGATCTCGAAAGCCTTCCAATCGTTCGACGCCACTCCCCTCGCGGCCGCCTCCCTCGGGCAGGTGCATTACGCGGTGCTGCGCGACGGCCGCGAGGTCGTGGTCAAGGTGCAGCGGCCGAACGTGCGCGATCAGGTCAAGCACGACCTCGAGGTCTTCGCCGAGATCGCGGAGACGATCGAAGAGCACTCCGACGTCGGCCGCAAGATGAACCTCGTCGCCACGCTCGAGCAGGTGCGCATCACGCTCACCAGCGAGCTCAATTACCTGCAGGAAGCGCGGAACACCGACCTGCTGCGGCAGAACCTGGCGCAGTTTCCGGAGATCTACATCCCCGCGGTCATCCACGACTTCAGCTCCTCGCGCGTCCTCACGACGGAGCTCATCAAAGGGCGCAAGGTCTCGAAGCTGACGCCGCTGATGATCGTCGACCGCGACTACGCAGAGCTCGCGTCGGTGCTGACCCGCGCCTATCTCAAGCAGATCTGCGTCGACGGCTTCTGGCACAGCGATCCGCATCCCGGCAACGTCTTCCTCCGCGAGAACCAGATCGTCCTCCTCGACTTCGGCATGGTCAGCCGCATCACGCAGGAGATGCAGGACGAGATCATCAAGCTGCTGCTGGCCATCTCGTCGAACAACGGCGTGGAGGTGGCGGAGTGCTGCGTCCGGATGTCGGAGATCGAGGAGCGCTTCGACATCACGAAGTTCCATCGCGAGATCTCCACCCTCATCGCCGCGTTCCACGACGTCGACCCGAACAGCGTCAACACCGGGCAGATGCTCTTCCAGGTCATCGCCATGGCGAACAACAACGAGCTGCGGGTGCCGGCGGAGATGGCGATGCTGGCGAAGACGCTGCTGAACCTCGACGCCATCACGAAGAAGCTCGACCCGAACTACGACCCGCAGCGCGTCATCCGCGAGTACTCGCAGGAGCTGATGACGCAGAAGCTGCGTCAGAAGTTCGATCCGAAGAACTTCTACCCCGCGCTGCTCGACCTCAATCAGCTCGTGCTCGACCTACCGCATCGAGCGCGCGAGATCCTCGACCTCACCGCCGGCGGCAAGCTGACCTTCGGCGTGAAACTGACGCAGGCCGAGGAGCTCCTCGGCGGCATGCACAAGATCGCGAACCGGATCACCGTCGGCCTGGTGATCGCCGCGCTGCTCGTCGCGTCGTCATTGATGATGCGCGTCCCGGCAACGTTCCACCTGTTTGGCTACCCCGTGCTCGCCGTGATCGGATACCTGCTCGCCGGGGCGGCGGCGGTCTACCTCATCTTTTCGATTCTGATGAAGGATCACAGGGACAGGGAGCGGACGAAGATCAAGTGAATTGGTGACCCCGAGAGGACTCGAACCTCCGACCTTGAGTTTAGGAAACTCCTGCTCTATCCACCTGAGCTACGGGGTCTTACAGGCTGCGGCAGGCTAACATTGTGGCCTCGATTTCGCAATTTTGGAACGTGTGAAAACCACTCTCCTGGTTGCGATTTTCGCGCTCACTCCCCAACTCTTTGCCCAGACGAAACCGTGCCGCTGGTATCAGCTCCGTTGTCACGAGCAGACCGAGATCTCGATCGAAGGACTGCCGCCCGAAGCGCCGCGCAGCGGCACGGTGATCACCGTCGACGTGAAGAAAAATCTCGTCTACCTCTTCAAGGACGGAGAGCTCGTCAAAAAATCGAAGGCCGCGACCGGCAGCGAGAAGACGCTGGTCAAAGGCGACGACATGTGGATGTTCCACACGCCGCGCGGACACATGAAAGTGCTGCGCAAGATCGATGACCCGATCTGGCGCAAACCCGACTGGGCCTACATCGAAGCCGGCGAGCGCATCCCGCCGAAAGACTCACCGAAGCGCCTCGTGAAAGGAAAGCTCGGCAAGTACGCCCTCGACCTCGGCGAAGGCATTCTCATCCACGGCACCGACGACATCGCGTCGATCGGCCGCAGCGTCTCGCATGGCTGCATCCGATTGCCCGAGGAGATGCTCGAGGAGGTCTACAACGCGGCGCGCGTGGGAACGGATGTGTTCATCTTCGAGGGGGCGGCGGAGTGAGGCGGCGCTAGAATTCAGCTATGAAGAAGAAGGCCAAGAATGCGCTGCCGAATCCCGGCAAGGGACCGGAGAGAATCTCGCGTCCCTACCTCATGCCGAGCGGAAAGAGCGAGGTTGGCAGAGCACGAATCCGCAGAGCCGTTCTCGCCGCGAAAGCGGAGCGCTTGAAGAAGATCAGCTGACGGATGCCCGTCCATCGGAACTACGCTCGGAACGTCTTCATCAATTGCCCGTTTGACGACGAGTACACACCGCTCTTCGAAGCGATGGTGTTCGCAATACTCGATTGCGGATTCCTGCCTCAGTGTGCACGCGAACGGATGAACTCCGCTCAAATGCGTTTGGACAAAATCCTCGGTCTCATTCGCGACTCGAAGTACTCGATTCACGATCTGTCGCGGACGACTCTCGACGCACACTCGGCCCTTCCGCGATTCAACATGCCGTTCGAACTCGGCATCGTGTTGGGCTGCAGCCGATTCGGAGCAGGCAGGCAGCGCCAGAAGAGCATCCTGATTCTGGATACGCGGCGACATCGCTATCAACGTTTCATCTCCGACATCGCCGGACAGGACGTCGGCGAACATCGCAATGACGTCAGGCGGGTCATCGCCGCCGTCCGCGACTGGCTGCGGACGGAGTCGGGCCTGGTCGACATACCTGGTGCGGATTTCATCCTCGAGCGTTACCGGGCATTTCGGCGAGACCTCTCGGCGATCGCGAGGCTCGCGCATCTCAATCCCGACCGGCTCACCTACCTCGACTACTGCTATACGGCTGCGTCGTGGTTGAAGGCGAACGCCCGCTGACCGCCCCTCACGCCCCCACCCGCCCCACCACCGCGAGCAGCTCGTCGATGTCGTACGGCTTCATGATCGACGGCACGTTGCGGTGCTGGGCTTCGCCGAGGGCGCGGGCGTCGGCGTGGCCGGTGGAGAAGATCACGGCGAGGCCGGGGAAGCGTTTCGCCAGCTCCTCGTACACCTGGAAGCCGCTCATGTCGGGGAGGTTGACGTCGAGCAGGACGAGCTCGGGATCGAAGGCGGCGACGGTGTCGAGCGCGGCACCGCCGGTGGTGACGAGGCGGACGTCGAAGCCTTCGTCGATGAGCAGCGCGCAGATCCCTTCGCCGACCGACTCGTCGTCCTCGACCAGCACGATGCGTCGCGGGCCGGTGGCGCGCGGCTGCGGTACCGGCTCGACTGCCGGCTTCGTGGCGGGAGTGAGCACGATCGTGAACGTACTTCCCTCGCCGACGCGGCTTGAGACGCGCAGCGCGCCCTCCTGCTGCACCATCGCCTGATGCGCGATCGACAGGCCGAGGCCGGTGCCGGAGCGTTTCGTCGTGAAGAGCGGCTCGAAGATGCGGTCGAGCAGATGCTCCGGAATCCCGGGACCGGAATCGGTGATCGACACCTCGATCTGTCCGTTCTCCGCACGCGATGCCTCGATCGTCAGCTCTCCGCCGTTCGGCATCGCGTCGCGGGCATTCACCAGGATGTTCGTTGTCACCTGCGTCAACAGTGAATCGTCGCCGCGCGCGTAGAGCCCGGCGTCCTTGATCTTCGTCTCGACGAGACAGCCCGATCCGAGCGTCGCTCTCGCCTCGCGGGCGATGTCGGCGATCCATTTCTCCACGTCGATCGTGACGATCGACGTCGACGACACCGGACGCGCCAGCCGCTGGATCTCCTGCGACACCTGCCGTCCCCGCTTGATCGCCTGGAAGATGTGCTTCGTGGCGACGTCGACCTTCGGATCGTCCGGCGCGCGCCGTTTCAGCAGCTCGGCGAACGGGAGGATGCTCATCAGCACGTTGTTGAACGTATGCGCCACCGACGCGGCGAGCTGCCCGAGGCTGGCCAGGCGTTTTTCCTTTTCATGCTCGATCTCTTCGTGGCGGCGGCGCGTGACGTCGCGCGCGATGCCGAGGACACCGATCACTTCGCCGTTGAGCTCCATCACCTGCGGCGTCGACTCGACGATCACCTCGCCGCCGTCTTTCGTCCGCAGCCGGTAGTCTCGCGTCACACGCTCGCCGCGCAGCACAGCGGCGAAACGGCGGCCCAGACCCTGGCGATCTTCAGGCGCGAGCAGCTCCGAGAAGGGACGGCCGATCCACTCATCGACGCTCCACTTCGTGATCTCCTCGAAGGTGTTGTTGAGCGAGGTGAAGTACCCCTCCGTGTCGACGGTGAAGATGATCATCCCCCCCTGCTCGAACAGCGCGCGATACCGCGCCTCCGATCGCGCCAGCTCCTCCGCGGCGCGGCGGCGCTCGGTGACGTCGGAGATCACGCCGAACGCATGCCGCTGACCGTTGACCTCGGCGATCTCCGCGCGGTTGTGGATCCAGATCCATCGTCCGTCGCGCCGCCGGAAGCGATATTCGACGTCATACTTCGTCCCGTCCCGGAACAGCGCTTCGTACGCGGCGAGCACGCGCTCGCGATCGGCGGGATGCACGTGACGCGACCAGATCTCGAGCTCGCCGTCGAGGACCTCCTGCGCGGTGAAGCCCCAGACGTCGACGATGTTCTCGCTGACGAACGACGGCTTGCCGATCAGGTCATCGCGCCAGACGACCTCGGGGATGTTGGCCAGGATCGTCTGGTAGCGCGCCTCGCTGTTTTGCAGCGCGACCTCGCTCTCCTTCCGGGCGGTGATGTCCTGCGCCATGCCGATCATCCGCCGCGGAGCGCCGTCGCCGATCACCTGCCCGCGGGCATGAATGATCCGCTCCGCGCCGTTGATCGTCACCCGGAGCTCCGCGTCGAACGTCGAGCCGCCGGCCGCGGCCTCGTGCATCTGCGCGATCAGGCGCGTCCGCTCCCCCGGATCGACGAGCACCTGTCGATCGGCCAGCTTCGCCGAGTCGTTCTCGAAGTCCCACTCCCACCTTCCGATCTGACCGAGGTGCTGCGCCGTGGCCAGCTGAATCTCGCGGCCGCGCAGCTCTTCTTCCATCCGCCGCCGCGGCGTGATGTCGGTCACCAGTGCGAGGACGACCTTCTGTCCGGCGTTCGGATCGTGCGCGTTGCTCAGCGACACCGACGCCCAGAACATCGTGCCGTCGCGCCGGCGGAAACGAAACTCGTGAGCCTCGCCCGGTCCGTTCGCCGCGCCCTGCAGTCTGGTCAGGGCGATGGCGCGCTGCTCCGGATCGATGAAGTCGAAGAACGACGCGCGCTGCAGCGACTCGAGCGAAACGCCGAGGAGCGCGGCCATGCGGTGATTCGCATACGTGGTGACGCCTTCGTGATCGAACGCCCAGACGCCCTCGTGCGCGTTCTCCACCAGCTCGAGATAACGGCGCTCGCTTTCCCGAAGCGCGGTCTCGGCGTGATGCAGCCGAAGCTCGCGCTGCAGGACGTACGGGAGGCGATAGAGCTCCGAATGGGTGAGTACGGCGACGTCGCCCGCGATCGATTCGTCCTCGGGGATCTCGTCGAGCAGCAGCAGCGCGGGCGTGCCGCCGAGCTTCTCGCGCAGCGCATTCACCACCGCGCGCCGCTTCACCGCCGACGAGCCGATGATCGCGAAATCGCAGGCCGCATCCGAGCCGTCGTCGGCGTACAGCGTCACGGTCATCGAAGAGGGCAAATGGCGGCGTACCGCCGAGCGCTCATCCTCGGAGCAATAGAACAGCCCGACCGCGACAGCAGTTCGCATCTGGATCGAACTCGATTAGAACAAGCGGCGTGCCAGCCGCCTGAAACCCTGGTAAGTGTAGAGCGGGCAGTACCTTACTTCGAGCGACGGGATGTTGAGCTTCGTCCGGATTCCGATTTGCGTTCGGGATCTGAACGCTTTATAGCAGTAATTCGGGACAATGTCTCCAGCAATTGTTCCGCTTCGAAGGGTTTCCGCAAGAAACCAACATGGGGCCGGCGGAGGAATTGCGCCACTGCCGTGTCGTCCAGCTCCGCGGTGATGAAGACGACCGGCAGCCGCGGCCAGCGCGTGGCGATCTCCGTGTAGACGTCGACGCCGCTCACGTCGGGCAGTCCGATGTCGAGCAGCACGACGTCGGGAAGCTGCTTCGTGATGGCGCTCATCGCGGCGCGGCCGTTCGTCGCCGACCGCACTTCGATCCCCTCGGCTTCGAGCACCGCGCGCAACGCGAACGTGACCGCGGGATCGTCTTCGACCAGCAGCAGGCTCGACACCGACCGCGCCGCCGCCGGTTCCACGTCGCCGGCGACGAGCGGAAAGAAAAGCCGGAACTCCGTGCCGCGGCCGACTTCGCTCTGCACGTCGATCGTGCCGCCCTGCGCGCTCACCACCTGGTGCACCACCGCGAGCCCGAGTCCCGTGCCGCTTCGCTTCGTCGTGAAGAGCGGCTCGAAAATCCGCTCGCGGATTTCCGGCGCGATCCCCATCCCGCGATCGGCGATCACCAGCTCGAGACGATCGTCCTGCGTCGCCTTCGCCGTGATGGCGATCGGACCTTCCGGCGCCGCGTCGCGCGCGTTGATCACCAGATTCGCCAGCACCTGGTTGAGCAGCGCGACGTCGCCGCGGATGAAGAGCTCGTCGCCCGCTTCGAGCTGCGCGCGTCCGCCGGTCAGCGCCATCGCCTCGGGGAGGAAGTCGTTCAGCCAGCGATTCACATCGATCGTCGCCATCACCGGCGCCGGCTCGCGCGTGAAGCGGAGGATCTCGTCGGTGATCCGCCGTCCGCGTCCGAGCGACTGCTGGATCTGCGTCACCGCGTTCTGCACCGGCATTTCTCCCGGCGTCTTGCGCCGCAGCACCTCGGCGAATGTGCTGATCCCCATCAGCACGTTGTTGAACTCGTGCGCCATCGTCGCGGCCAGCTGCCCGAGGCTGGAGAGGCGGCGCGACTCGCCGAGCTGGCGCTGCAACTCGACGCGGTCATGGGCCGCGCGCTCTTCGTCGGTCGTGTCGCTCACTTTTCCGATCCAACGCTGATGACGCAGCTTCGCCTGCACGCGGAGGTAGCGGATCTCGCCGTCGTCGCGGCGGATGCGGAGCTTCACGTCGAGCGAGCCGCGCGTGCGCGCCAGCTCCAGCGCGCCGCGCAGGCGATCGCGGTCGCCGGCGACGGTGCGGCGGAAGAAGTAATTCAACGTGAGCGGACGCGACTGCGGCTCGAGTCCGAAGAGCCGATAGAGGCCGTCCGAGGCCCGCACGGCGTTTCTCGCACCGAGATCGAAAACGCCCGCGGTCGAGAGGTCGTGCGCCTCGGAGAAGGTGTGCGTCGCGTCGATGTCGATCGCGGTGATCAGCAGCGAGTCGCGACCGTCGATCAGCGGCGTGACGCTGAGCAGCATCCAGAACGACGTCTGGTCGCGGCGGAGACCGCGCACTTCCCGGTTCGCGACGCCGCCGTGCTGTTCGATCTCGCGCGCGATCCGCTTCCAGTCGGCGCGATCGGCGAGCAGCGTTTCGAAACGCACGTCCTTCGTGTTGTCGACGCCGAACATCTGCGTAAAGGCGCGATTCGCGCCGGTGATCACACCTTTCGGAGTCGCGGCGCAGACGGCGGCGACGCTTTCGCTGAAGAGCAGCCGGTAACGTTCTTCCGAGGCGCGGAGCGCGACCGACATCCGCTCGCGGCTCAGAAAACGGCCCGCCGAGGCGGCGATGCGCGTCAGCTCGTCGATCACCGCGTTGCTGTAATCGCCGTCGCCGCAGAACAGCTCGAGGACCGTGACGACCGTCGTGCGATCGATGATCGGGACGACGATCGCCCCCTCGGTGACCACTGTCTCGCCGCTCCGCCGCACCCGTTCCACGAGGCCGCTCTCGCGCACGGCCGAGCCGCTCGCGCTCCACCAGACCGTCCGTCGCGACGGATCCTCATCGACGGCCCAGACCGCCACCGCGTCGAAGCCGAGCGTCTTCCCGATCGCCTCGGCGACGCGCGGAGCCGCGGCCGCAAAGCTGGTGTGCTGCGACACGATGTCGACGAAATCGGCGAAGAGGCTCCAGCGCGACTCGTCGCGGATGATGACCGACATCAGCGCGTCGTCGCCGCGCGACCACGGCTCGACGACCACGCCGGCGCGAAACGACTCGCCGCTTTTGCGCGTGGCGTCGACGCGAAAAGTGCCGCCGGTGCGAAGGCGCGGCAACCGGACGATCGTCGACAAAGGTTTGCCGACCATTTCCGAGGCCGAGTAACCGAAAGTCTGCTGCGCGCCGCGGCCCCAGAAAACGATTTCTCCGGACGGCGCCGCCGTGACTACAGCATCTGTGACTGGAGGGCGTCGCACGTAAAGCGGCGTAAGTATATTCTTACGGAGGGCAGGATGGCAATATCAGCAACTTTTAAACGTCTATGCTTTTGCCTTCATCCGCGCGTACAGCGTTGACGGGCTGATCTTCAGTTGGCGGGCCGCCTTGCGCACGTTGCCGCTCGTCGCCGTCACCGACGCGCTGACGTAGTCGGCGATGACGTCGTCGAGCGGACGGATCTCCCACTCCTCGTTCGGCATCCCGCCGAGCGCGGCAGCGCCGGGCGGCAGGGCGTTCGTCTCCAGCGCGAGGTCTTCGCTGCGGATCTCGTCGCCGACCAGCGTCAGCAGCGCGCGCTCGATCACGTTGCGCAGCTCGCGCACGTTCCCCGGCCAGGCGTAGCTCGAGAGCTTCTTCATCGCCCGCCCGCTCACCTTCGGCATGGAGCGGCCGATCTCTTTCGCCAGCGCAGGCATCATCGCTTCCACCAGGATCGGGACATCTTCCAGCCGCTCGCGCAATGGCGGCATGCGGATGCGGACGACGTTCAGGCGATAGTAGAGGTCACCGCGGAAGCGTCCCTCGCCCACCTCGGCGAGGAGATCGCGATTCGTCGCCGCGACCAGGCGGAAGTCGGCGCGCAGATCGCGAATCCCGCCGACGCGCCGGAAGCGCTTGTCCTCCAGCGCCTTCAGCAGACGGGCCTGCACCGTCAGCTCCATCTCGCCGATCTCGTCGAGGAAGAGCGTGCCGTCGGCGGCGATCTCGAAGAGTCCCGGCTTCGTCTGCATCGCGTTCGTGAACGCGCCGCGCTCGTGGCCGAAGAGCTCCGACTCCAGCAGCTCCTTCGACAGCCCCGCGCAGTTGAGGTCGACGAATGGCGCGCGCGATCGCGGCGAGCGGTTGTGGATCATCCGCGCCAGCACACCCTTGCCGGTCCCCGATTCGCCTTCGATCAGCACCGGCGACGGCGCTTTGGCGATCTGCCCGATGATCTGGTTGAGCTGCACGATCGACGGCGAGATGCCGGGGAAGCGCTCGACGTCTTTCGGCTCCGCGCGGCGGAGGGCGAACATCTCGCGCTGCGTGGCGATCATCCGCTTCACCTGCTGCAGGGTCAGTTGCAGCGACTCGTATTCGAACGGTTTCTGCAGGAAGGTCTCGGCGCCGAGGCGCATCGACTCGACCACGCGCTCGAACGTGCCGTGCGCCGACATCATGATGATGGCGGTCGACTCCGCGTACATCTTCAGCTCGTGCAGCAGGTCGATGCCGTTGACGTCGGGAAGCTGGACGTCGAGCAGGACGACGTCGGGCGAGAACTCGGCGAAGACGCGGCGCGCCTCCCGTCCGTCGCCCGCGGTGCGGACGTCCCAGTCGTCTCCGAGGAGCGCTTCGAGGCCGGCGACGATGGAGGGCTCGTCGTCGATGATGAGGATGCGGTCGCGTAGTTCTTCAGCCATTTCGCGCAAAATCATACGCCCGTCCAGTTTCCGAACGCAGTAAATTTTCCGCCTAAAAAGCTAACTGATTGAATAGACTAGCGTTACTGGATTTCGGACAAGTGGTCTGGGCCTTGAGATATGGGAGCGGCAGGAGAAACAACATGCTGCTCTCAGTCTTCGCCGTCGCCGCCATGACCATCAAGATCGATCTCATCGGCCTGATCCAGAAGCGCTACCACCCGGCGCCGCAGGTGAAGAGCCTGACCTGCCACATCGACACGGTCTCGTACCGCTTCGTCGGCGAGCCGGGGACGGAGTTCCACTACGACGGAGACACCTACCGTGTCCCGCAGAACGGCTCGATCGAGCTCGTCTCCACGCGCGCCCAGAACTACGAAGTGAACGGCCGCACGCTTCCGCTCAACCTCTGGCCGAAGGACAACTTCGGCATGCGCACCATCCCCCTTCCGAAGCAGAACTGAAGCAAGACCAAAGGAGAAACCACCATGACCGACTTCGTTCTCAACACCGTCAACGACATGCGCGGCGGACGCCAGAGCTGGCGCGTCATCGTCACGATGTCGCTTCCCTCCCTCTTCATCGCCCTGCTTCTCGCCACCTCGCACTTCTGAAGGAGCTCGTCATGCCGGACATGAGGCGTATCACCCTGGTCCATCGCAGCCCGTCGCTCGCATCACGCGACTGGGACGGCACCTCCCACGCGCCGACGCGGATCATCTTCGTGCGCGCCGCGTCGATGCTCGAATACGCGCTGCGGCACGCGCTGTCGGAGCTCGAGCGCGACGTCGAGCGCGTGGTCCTCGACCGCGGCGCGACGGCGGGCGAGAGCATGGAGTTGCTCTCTCGTCTTCCGCAGCAGTTTCAGGGCGACGTGCTGATCATCCGCCAGGACGGCGGCGGCTACCTGAGCGCCAGCTCCCGCGGCGACGGACGCGTGCTCTATCCGCTGTCGGCGGACGACATCGAGTTCTACCTGATCACGCACGGACTGGTGATGGAGGAGCAGCACCGGATGACGGCGTAGCACAGACAAGAGTGTCTGTGCCACACGCTGTGCTACGCTCCCGTTCGTGCAGCTCTGGACGGCGTTTCTGCATACGGGGGTGGTGGGTAAAGCCGTCCTGGCGATCCTCCTCCTCTTCTCTGTCATCTCGTGGGCGACGATGATCGTCGTCGCCCAGCGCTTCCGTCGCTCGGACAGCGCGTCGCGCCGCTTCACCGCGGTCTTCCGCAAGGCGAAGCGCCTCGCGGACGTGCAGGCGGCGACCGGCCCCCTCGCCCACTCCTCGCTGGTCGGACTGTTCAAGGCCGGCTACGCGGAGATCGAGGCGCAGATCGCGCACGGCGACACGAAGGTCAAATCGCTCGACGCCGTGGAGCGCTCGCTGATCCGCGCCACGCGCATCGAGTCGGCCCGTCTGCAGCGCTTCGTCCCCTTCCTCGCCACCACCGCGGCGGCCACGCCGTTCATCGGACTCTTCGGCACGGTGTGGGGAATCATGGAGGCCTTCACCTCGATCGGCACGGCGGGGACGACGTCGATCACGGCGGTCGCGCCCGGCATCAGCGAGGCCCTGATCAACACGGCCGCCGGCCTCTTCGCCGCGGTTCCCGCGCTTCTTGCATACAACCTGTTCGTCCAGCGCATGCGCCAGGCACGGGGACAGATGGAAGACTTCACGCTCGAGTTTCTGAATCTGACGGAACGCAATTTCACCTGAGAGCGTCTAATAACGAGTGATGTTCAGGACGACCGACAGCGACGACATGAATGATCTCGCCGAGATCAACGTCACGCCGCTGGTCGACGTCATGCTGGTGCTGCTGGTGATCTTCATGGTCACGGCGCCGATGCTGACGCAGGGGTTGACGGTCTCGCTGCCGACGGCCGAGGGACGAAGCCTCGAGCTCGCGTCGGAGAATCCGGCCAAGATCACGATCGCCACGAACGGCGCCGTCTACGTCGACGACACGCCGGCCGGATCGACGAACCTCGAACAGACCCTCGGCACGATGCTGCGCGCGCGGCGGGTCAAGCGCGCGCTCCTCGAGGCCGACAAGTCGGTGCCGTACGGGCGGGTGGTGGCGGTCCTCGACGTGATGAATCGGGCTGGGGTTGAGCAGCTCGGAATGGTGACTCAACCACGGGAGCGGGATGGACGACCGCGTCGGTGACATCCTCGCCGCGCGCGCCACGCTCGACGCGGGCCGCGCGCCGGCGATCCTCATCTCCCTTCTGATGCACGGCGGGATCTCCGCGCTCGCCATCTGGAGCGCGATGCACGCGACAGTGCCGCAGCAGGTGTCGGTGCTGAATATCCGCTTCGCCGGATCACCCACTCCGATCGCGCCGATGACCCAGACGTCGGCCGCGAAGCCGAAGCCTCCCGAACCGCGGATCGAAGCGCCGAAGCCGAGAGTCGAGGACGTGAAGCCGGCGGTCACCAAGCCGGTGCCGAATGCGGTGCCGCTCTCGCCGTTCGGGAAGTCGACCAAGAAGGGGGCTGAGAATCCTGTGGTTCAGCCGCCGGTGGGCACGCCCGCACCGGCACAGGCAGGAGTGCCTGTGCCACAGGGGGGGTCCGGAATCACGGGACTCGAGGGGGGCGACTTCCCTTACACGATCTACATCGAGCGGATGCACACGCTGATCGGGCAGAAATGGCTGCGGCCGCAGGTGAGCAATGCCACGACCATCATTTACTTCATCATCGACCGCGACGGCACGATCCGTGATGCGAAGGTGGAGACACCGAGCATGAACCCCACTTTCGACCGCGCCGCGCTGCGCGCCGTTCTCGAATCGTCACCGCTTCCGCCGCTGCCGTTCGGCTACGGTGGGACCTTCCTGGGAGTACACCTGACATTCCGATGAGAAAACTTCTTCTCCTGCTGTTCGCGGCGCTGCCGCTTTGGGCGCAGACGCAGATCACGACGACGATGGATCCGACGAAAGCGACGTCGGTCCTGCGCATCGCCATCCCCCAGCCCGAATTCACCGGCACGACGTTCGAGACGATCAATTCGCCGCTCTTCAAGCCGCTCACGCGCGACATCGCGATGTCCGGCATCTTCGCCATCGCGCCGCTGCCGCCGAACGTCCCGATCACCCCGGAGGTGCTGCAGCGGATCAACGCGCAGCTCCTGCTGAAGCTCGCCATCCGGATGGAAGGCGAGGACTTCGTCGTCGAGGCGCGCGTCACCGACACGACCGGCCAGACGCAGTTCGGCAAGCGCTATCGCGGTCCGCTGGCGGCGCTCACGCGGCTCGCGCACATGCTCGCCTCCGATCTCGTCCGCTCGCTCAACGGACGTCCCGGTCCGTTCCTCTCGCAGATCGGCTTCGCCTCCGATCGCGACGGACACTGGGAGATCTGGCTGATGGACTGGGACGGCGGCAACCAGCGCGCGATCACGCATCACGGCGCGCTGTCGATCCTCCCCAGCTGGTCGCCCGACAACGAACGGATGGTCTACACGTCGTTCGCGCGCGGCACGAGCGACATGTACGTGATCAACCGCCGCGGCGGCGGCCGCATCCGCGTGGCCACCGGCTTGCAGCTCAATACCTCGGCGACGTTTTCGCCGGTGTCGAATGACATCGCGTTCGTCGGCTCCATCAACGGCAATCCCGACATTTACGTGATCAAGGACGACGGCTCGAATCGACGACGCCTGACGAACTCCTCGACGATCGAGTCGACGCCGGAATGGAGTCCGAACGGACGGCAGATCTCCTTCACCTCGGGACGCACAGGCTCGCCGCAGATCTACGTCATGGACGCCGAGGGAGCGAATGTGCGGCGCATCTCGTTCGACGGCGACTGGAACGACGACGCGACCTTTTCGCCGGACGGCGAGCAGATCGCGTACACGTCGCGCGTCAACGGACGCTTTCAGATCCGCATTGCGAATCTGAGCAACGGCGAGAGTCGCATTCTCGCGGGTGAAGGGTCAAACGAGCAGCCGACCTGGTCGCCCGACGGCAAATGGCTCGCGTTTCAATCGAACCGCTCGGGTAAATGGCAGATTTATCGGATCCGCCTCGACGGGACGGATATTGAGCAACTGACCTTCACTGGAGAGAACAAGGACCCGGACTGGTCGAAGAAAAGTGATTGAATATCATCTGACTTAAGGAGTTCAGCATGAAGAAGACAATGAAAGCTTTCGCGTGGACTGTGTGTGTGGTCGTGCTGGGTATGTTCGCGATGGCCTGCCCCAAGAAGCCGAAGCCGGTGACGCCGGAGAAGATCGTCACGGATACCGCACCGCCGGTCGTAGCGACGCCTCCGCCGCCGCCGGTCGAAACGAAAGTCGAGAACAGCGACTTCGTGCAGGAGAAGCCGGTCCAGGCCGAGACGCTCCCTGCCGACATCGAAGAGCTGAATCGCTATGCGCAGTCGCATGGCTACATTCAGGACGCCTACTTCGAATACAACGAGGCGGGCCTCTCCGCCGATGCGCAGTCGGCGCTCACCTCCTCGGCCAACTGGCTGAAGGGCGACGGCAAGGCCTACAGCCTCCTGGTCGAAGGCCACTGCGACGAGCGCGGCACCGAGCAGTACAACCTGGCGCTCGGCGACAAGCGCGCGAATACCGCGAAGGAGTACCTCGCCACCCTCGGCGTCGACGGCTCGCGCATCCGCACCGTCAGCTACGGTGAGGAGCGTCCCTTTGATCCGGGTCATGACGATTCGGCATGGTCGAAGAACCGCCGCGCGCATCTCGTGATCGTCGGGAAATGATCATGAGCATCCGCCAGAGCATCGCCGTCGCCGCCGTCGCGCTCCTCGCGACGGCGTGCGCCTCTTCTTCGGACATGGAGAAGCTGCAGAGTCAGATCTCCGACCTGCAGGAGCAGATCGCCGCGCTGAAGCGGACGGCATCGAGCAAGGAAGAAGTACAGAACGTCAACACGAAGATCGCCGACCAGACGCAGACGCTGCTGAAGTCGAACGCGACGCTGGTGACGAAGGTCGACTCGATCGAGGACCGCCTGAACAACGCGCAGGGATCGATCGAGCAGACGAACTACCGGCTCGACCGGCTCGTGCAGCAGGTGACGCAGACGCAGCACGACGTCGACGATCTGAAAGCCTCGGCCGCCGCGCAGGCTGCTGCAGCGCCCGCCACCTCCTCGCCGGGAGCAACGCAGTCGACCCCGGCGATGAGCGAAGTCACCGTGCAGTCGCCGGCGACCTCGAGTGTGAATCCGCTCGACACGTACCAGGCGGCCTACCGCGACTACGGCCGGGGCAATTACGACCTGGCCATCGCCGGCTTCCGCGAGGTGGTTTCGAAGGCCCCGAAATCGGACCTGGCGGACAACGCGGCGTACTGGATCGGCGAGAGCCTCTACTCGCAGAAGAAATATCGCGAGGCAATTGCACAGTTTGACAGCGTCGTCACCGGTTACTCGAAGTCCGACAAGGTGGCGAGCGCGCTCCTGAAGAAGGGGTACGCGTACATCCAGCTCAACGAAAAAAACATGGGGATCGTGCAACTGCAGTACGTGGTGCACGAGCACCCGAAATCGCCCGAGGCCGCCAAGGCTCGCGAAGAACTGAAGCGCCTCGGGGTCGATTCACGGTAAAATGCCCGGCTTTCAATCAATTAACGTCAGACAACAGGAGCATTGATTCATGGCGAACATTCGCTCGGCCGAGAAGCAGAGACGTCAGGCCGAAAAACACAAAGAGCGCAACCGCGCCGGTAAGACGCGCCTGCGCTCGGCGCTGAAGAAGGCCCGCACGGCCGTGGCCGAGGGAACGGCGGACGACAAGTCGATCGCGACCGGTTTCTCGGAGATCGACAAGGCAGCGAAAAAGGGTGTGATCAAAACCAACACCGCCGATCGCTACAAAGCCCGCCTCAGCGCCGCCGCCCGGCGCGCTGCCGCGAAGTAGTCCTTTCCTGTGGGGGGACAGGCGGCCTCGCCTGTCCTCAACCGCATGACTCCCCCACCTCAGGTCATCGCCGTCCTCGCGATCCTGCATAGCCGTCACGGCCGCGGATTGATCGCCGACAGCGACGTCCGCGCCGCCATCGATTCACTCCCCAACGCGCCGCGCCTCCCCGGCCCGCAACGCGATGCGATCGTGCGCGACGTCAGCGCCTGGCTCGAGCATCAAACGTTGCGCGATGAAGTCGCCGCACTGATCGGCTTCGAAGTCGACGACTCACTCGCGCTCTCACCGGAAGAAGACGCGCAACTGGTCGAGCTGCTGCGCTCGAGAAGCCCGATCGCCCTCGAGGACATCAACGCCGTGACCCGCCGCTTCCTCGAAGACGTCCTCGCCGGCGCCGACATCCCCGACGAGCTGCTGGAGACAATCGTCGATACCTACGTCCGCCGCGGCACCCTGACGATGGACGAGCACGGCGGTCGGTACACGATTTCGCTGGCTTGAAACAGGAACGACGGGAGCGCCTCCGGCGGGCCGGCACGGCCGGCAGCGCTCATGTTTGCGCTCGACCTCAAACGCTGCCGGCCGTGCCGGCCCGCCGGAGGCGCCCTCGTCGTCCCCCTGTCAGAAGCCTTCGAGTAGATTCGACACCAGCGACTCGGCGAAGCGGCCGGCGATCTCCTGGATGGCGCGGCTCTCCTGGTCGAACGCGTCGGCGGTCTGCAGGTCGACCTGGTAGTTCTCCGTGAAGCGGTACTGGTCGTTCTTCCAGAGCACCTTGTCGTCGTTGCGGTGATCGAGCAGCTCGATGTTCGCGGTGATGGCGACCTGGTACTGCGTCGCGCGTCCCTGCTGATTGAAGGCGATGGGGAAGATGCCGAAGCTGTCGATCGAGCCGCGCAGGATGGCGTCCGCCTCCGCCGGCGTCTTCACCAGGCGCAGCCGTCCGCGGGAGACGAATTCGTCGGCCACCGACTGCGTGACGCGCTGTTCGAGCTCGACGCGCGTCGTCTTGTTCACGAACGCCGGGACCTCGATCGTCCGGATCGACGCATCGAGCATGTTGCCGCGGCCGACCAGCGCGTAGCCGCAGGAGGAGAGAAGAAATGCGAGTGCTGCGAGTGCGAGGAGTTTGCGCATCATCCCTTCACCACGATATTCACCAGCTTACCCGGCACGTAGATCTCCTTGGCGATTTCTTTTCCCTCGATCCACTTGCGGACGTTCTCGTTCCCCTTCGCCGCGGCGATCGCGTCTTCCTTCGACGGCGGATTGGCGACGTCGACCTGTCCGCGCAGCTTGCCGTTGACCTGCACCGCGAGGGTCACGACATCTTCCTGCATCAGCGCCGGATCGGCCACCGGCCACTTCGACGTGAGGATGAATCCCGCTCCCCCCAGCTGCTGCCACAGCTCCTCGGTGATGTGCGGCGCGAACGGATGGAGCATCTGCAGCAGCGCGAGGTACGCCTCGCGCGCGTTCGACGCGCCGGTGTTCTCGCCGATCGCATTCGACAGCTCCATCAGAAACGAGATCGCCGTGTTGAACTCGAAGCGCGCCATCCGCTGCGTCACGGAGTCGATGGTCTGATGCATCTTGCGGGTGATTTTGCTGTCCGCTGTCTGCTGTCCGCTGTCCGCGCTGGTCGAAGCGATGGTCGAGGCCATGTGCCACACCCGTCCCAGAAACCGGTGCGCCCCCACCACTCCCTCATCCGACCACGCCGCTTCCTTCTCCGGCGGCGCGATGAACAGCGTGTAGACCCGCTCCGTGTCGGCGCCGTAGCGCGCGATCAGCTCGTCCGGCGGGACGACGTTGAAGCGCGACTTCGACATCTTTCCCACTTCTGCCGTGAGCTGCTTGCCGCTGCTCTTCTCGTACGGCACGCCGTCGCGATGCTCGACGTCGTCGAGCGCCACCCAGCCGCCGTCGGCGTTCTTGTAGCCCTCTTTCGTGATCACGCCCTGGTTGAAGAGGCGCGTGAACGGCTCCTCGAAATTCACCAGGCCCATGTCGAAGAGCGTGCGGCAGATGAAGCGCGCGTAGAGCAGGTGCAGGATGGCGTGCTCGATGCCGCCGATGTACTGGTCGACCGGCAGCCAGTGATTCACCAGCTTCGAGTCGAAGATCTGCCCGTCGTCGTGCGCCGAGATGTAGCGCGCGTAGTACCACGACGAATCGACGAACGTGTCCATCGTGTCGGTCTCACGCCGCGCGGCGCCGCCGCACTTCGCGCACGTCGTGTTCACGAACTCCTCGTGGTTCGCCAGCGGATTGCCGCGCTTGCCGGTGAACTTCACGTCGAGCGGCAGCCGCACCGGGAGCTGGTCCTCCGGCACCGGGACGATGCCGCAGCGCTCGCAGTAGACCATCGGGATCGGCGTCCCCCAGTAGCGCTGGCGCGAGATCAGCCAGTCGCGGAGGCGATAGCGCACCATCCCCTTGCCGATGCCGCGGCGCTCGATCTCCTCGATCATCTTCGTCAGCGCTTCGGCGAACTTCAGTCCGTCGATCAGCGGCGAGTTCACCGCGATGCCGTTCTCCTTGTCGACGTACGGCAGGTCGCCGCCTTCCACCACCCGGCGGATCGGCAGGCCGAACTCCGTGGCGAACTCGAAGTCGCGCTCGTCGTGTCCCGGCACCGCCATGATCGCCCCCGTGCCGTACTGCATCAGCACGAAGTTGCCGAGCCAGATCGGGATCTCTTCATTGGTGAACGGATTGATCGCCGTCGTGCCGGTGAAGCGCCCTTCCTTCCCTGCCTCCTGCCGCTCCAGGTTCGTCTGGTTGCGCACCGACTCGATCCACTGCTCGATCTCCGCGCGGTTCGGGTTGCCGGCGATCAGCGCCGGTACGTCGGGATGCTCCGGCGCGAGCACCATGAACGTCGCGCCGTAGATCGTGTCGGGACGCGTGGTGAAGATCCGGATCGGATGCCCGAGCGTCGGGCACGGGAACTCGACGTCGGCGCCGATGGAGCGTCCGATCCAGTTCCGCTGCATCAGCTTCACCTTCTCCGGCCAGTGCTCGAGCGTGTCGAGGCCGGCGTCGAGACGGTCGGCGTAGTCGGTGATCTTCAGGAACCACTGCGAGAGGTCGCGCTGCTCGACCAGCGCGCCGCAGCGCTCGCAGCGGCCGTCGATGACCTGCTCATTCGCCAGCACCGTCTGATCGTTCGGGCACCAGTTCACCGGCGCCTTGCCGCGATACGCCAGGCCGCGCTCATAAAGCCTGATAAAGAGCCACTGGTTCCAACGGTAATAGCCCTCGTCGCACGACGCGAGCTCTTTCGACCAGTCGTAGAGGATTCCCCAGCGCCCGAACTGCTGCTTCATCTTCTCGATGTTGCGCAGCGTGCTCTCGCGCGGATGAATCCCCTTCTTGATCGCCGCGTTTTCGGCCGGCAGACCGAAGGCATCCCACCCCATCGGATTGAGCGCCGCGCGCCCCTGCATCCGGAAGAAGCGATAGAGCGCGTCGCCGAGGATGTAATTGCGGCCGTGTCCGACATGAAGGTCGCCGGAGGGGTACGGGAACATGTTGAGCATGTAGAACTTCTCGCCGCCGGGATTCGCGACGTCGACACGCGCTACTTCCGCGTCGGCCCATGCTTTCTGCCACTTCGGTTCGATGTCCTGGGGTTCGTATTGCGCCATAGAGCGACGGAGTTTAATGCATCGTTCGCCGGCGCGGCGGCGCTTCCGCCGCGGGCACGAGCTCGTAAACTCCGCGGCCATGCGTCGCCGCGAGGAGCCGCCCGTCGGCCGTGCGCGCGAAGGCCATCACGATCACCGCGGGCATGCCGGTGCCGAGCTGCTCCCACATCCCGTCGCCCGCCAGCCGGAATGCTCCGCCGTCGGTGCCGGCCCACAACGTCGTCCCATCGATGAACAGCGTGTCGACCGGCAGGTCAGGCAGACCGGCGTCGATGCGATCCCATGTCGCGCCGCCATTCGTCGTGCGGAAGAGATGTCCGGAGTGATAGCCGGAGAACGCGACCCAGGCGGTCGATCCGTCGCCTTCGAGCGCGAACGACGTGACGGTTCGCTGCGGCAGATTCGACGTCACGTCGCTCCACGTCGCGCCGCCGTCGGCCGAGCGCATCACCCGTCCCTGCGCCGAGCCGGTGTAGATCGCATTCGGGCTCGACTCCGTGATGCCGATCGCCGTGACGTGATCGGCCAGCCCTTTCGTCAGATCGGTCGTGCCGGCCGTCGGCTGCCAATGAAAGCCGAAGTCGCGGCTGACGAAGAGCCGGTAGCTGGCGAGGTAGAGCGTGTAGGCGCTCCGGTTCATCACCAGCGGCGCGATGAAGGCAAAACGCCCCGACTTCGTCTCCGGCTCGAATGTTTCGCTGGTCGTGAGCTGGCGCGTGATGAAGCCATTGCTCGCAAAAAGATAAAGCTCGCCGAAGATGTAATTCGAGATGAACCGCTGCGAATCGTGCGGATCGAACACGATGCTGCCGAAGTCGCCGGTCTCGGTCTCCAGCCAGAGTCCGCCGGCGCTGTTCGTCTCCAGGCCGTTGTCCTGGGTACCGCCGTAGATGCGCGACCCGTCGAATGGATGGCCGCTGATCCCGTACAGCTGGATGAGCGACGTCGCGAGCGGTCCGGCAAATGTGAACGTCTGCGTGGCGTTGCGGCTCACGTAGAGCCCACCGTCGTTCGTCAGCCACGTCGCGCCGTCCGACGCGAACACGATCGCGTGCTGGTCGGCGTGCATCGTCGCGTTCGACGCGTTGAAGTTGTTGCCGTTGTAGTTCTTCGTAATGTTCGTCCAGTGCGCTCCGCCGTCGGTCGACCGCCAGAGGTCGCGCATGCCGCGGAAGAGCGTCCGCGAATCGGGCGGACTGACTGCGAAGTAGCCGAAGGGCGAGGAATCGACTGCCAGCCCCGACGCCGTGGAGGTCTGCCACGTCGCGCCGGAGTCATGACTGACGAGCAGCTGCACGTCGGCGGCGTTCGACGTGGCGTAGACGAGCGTCGGATCGGAGGGCGCCGTCGCGACATAGATCCCTGTCCCGAGCCGCGACGCCACCGACGACCAGTGTGCGCCGCCGTCGGTCGAGCGGATGATCCGTCCCGGCAGACCGGCGACGAGCGTCGTGGCGTCGACGCGCGCCAGCGAATCGAACGTGCCGAACATCGACGGCGTCCAGGTGCGCCCGCCATCGCGCGACTCGAAGATCCCGCCGTCCTGCGTGACGCCGATCGACGCGAGCTGCCGGTTCTGCAGGATCACGACATGCTCCGGATCGTTCGGATCGGTGATCACGCGGCGGATGGTGCCGCGCTCGATCGCCGGGGTCGTCGAGACGTGGCGCCACGTCGCGCCCCCGTCGTCGGAGCGAAGGATGCCGCTGCCGAGGACGGGGCCGATGATCGGGTCGCCCATGCCGGCGTAGACGACGTTCGCGTTCGCGAAGGCGAGATCGCCGACGCTGAGGTCTGCCTGATCGTCGGTGACCGGAACGAACATCAGGCCGCCGTCGATGGAGCGGAGGATGCCGCCGCCCGAGGCGCCGATGAGAATGAGCCGCGGATCGGCCGGCGAGATCGCGATCGCGTTGATCCGTCCGTTTGCCGTGGCGAACGGCGGCTGCACGCCGACGACGGCGGTGCCGACCGGCTTCCAGCCCGGACGCGCGTCGCTCGAAACCCGCCGCGTTCGGCGCCATGCTTCGAGTCCCTCACGCCGCGCGCCGGGAGGAATCTCCGCGAACGGAAACGCGCGCCGCTCGATGAAGTAGCGGGAACGGGCGTCCTGGTCATCGAGCGGGGTGACAGGCATCCTCGCCGGCCGCATGCAGGCGGTGAGGAGCAACAGCGCGAGCGCGCCACGGCGGATCATTTCAACCTAGGACGAACGTCACCGGTCCATCGTTCTCAATCGACACCAGCATCATTTCGCGAAAGCGTCCGGTGCGCACCGTGAGTCCCGTGACGCCGAGCTCCGTGACGAACAGCTCGAACAGCTCGCGCGCCCGTCCCGGCTCCTCCGCGTTGTCGAAGCTCGGGCGGCGGCCTTTCGCGATCGAGCCGGCGAGCGTGAACTGCGAGACGGCGAGGATCGCGCCGCCGACGTCCGCCAGATCGCGATTCATCTTTCCCGCCTCGTCGCCGAAGATGCGCAGCTCGCGGATCTTCTTCGCCGCGTCGCGCATCGTCTGCTCGCCGTCCCCTTTTTCCACCGCGCCGAGGACCACGAGGCCGAGGCCGATCTCCGAGACGAGCTCCTCGCCGACGGAGACCGAGGCGCGGCGCACGCGCTGGATGACGCACTTCATCGCATGAACCTGCCGAGCTCGATCAGCACGCGCTTCCACTTCGGCTCGAAGAACCAGCGCCATCGCGCGAAAAGCCGCTCCGGCCAGCGCGCGGGCCGCGCCAGCACCACCGCGTAGTACGACGGCTCACTGGTCAACATCTTGTCTTCTTCGATCATGAGCCGCTGCACGAGCTCGTCCGGCGCCTGCTTCCAATCGAAGTATGGATAGAGCACCGACAGCAGGTTGCCGCCGTACCCGCGCATCGCCTCGACGCGAAACCCGATCGCCAGCTGATCCATGATCTCGCCCGACCGAATCGCCTCGGACGGATCGTCCGGCTGCACCGGCAGCGGCAAGTCATCGGCGAGACGGTACGGATCCGGAATCGTCATCAGCGCCGTCTCGTGTGGCACGATGCGCTGGCGATCCCACTCGTGCCGCGACGGGCCGACGAACTCGTCGAGGTAGAGATACCCCTCCGGTTTCAGCGCCAGCAGCACCGCGCGGTAGAGCTTCTCCAGCTTCCCGACGTGATGCAGCGACTGATGAAAGAAGACGATGTCGTAGCGGTTGCGCGGCAGCGCGGGACGATTGAAGTCGGAGGCGAAGTAGCGGATGCGATCGTCGACCCCCTGCTCCGCCGCCAGCCGCCGCGCGACGTGCAGCGAGTGAACGGAGCCGTCGAACGCGTCGACCGTTTCGCAGAGGCCGCGCTCGACCAGCTGCCGCTCCAGCGGGCCGGTGCCGCAGCCGATCGACAACGCGCATCCGAATTTGCGATCTCCGAGCTGTTTTTCCAGCCATTCGATCGGCCAGAGGAGCTCGCTTCCGCCGATCATCGTGTTGATCCGGATGCGGACGCGGAGGTCTTCCATCCAGCTGGTGTGAATGGGGTCGGCGACTTCGGCGTCCCAGAAATCGCCGGCGCGGGTGACGTCGGACATGAGCGCCGTATTCTACGCAGCGTAGGAGTCAAACGTTTCGATACAATCGCCCGCCAGTTCAAGGAGACGAAGCACACATGATCAACAAAGTCATCCTCGTCGGCCGCCTCGGAAAAGATCCGGAGGTCCGCTCCACGCCGAGCGGCACGAGCGTGGCGAAGTTCAGCCTCGCCACCGACGAGCGCTTCACCGACAAGAGCGGCGAGAAACAGGACCGCACCGAGTGGCACAACATCGTCGCGTGGGGAAAGCTCGGCGAGATCTGCGGCCAATACCTGCGCAAGGGAAAGCTGGTCTACATCGAAGGCTCGATCCGCACCGACAGCTGGGACGACAAGGAGAGCGGCCAGAAGAAATACCGCACCGAGATCGTCGCCCGCGACATGAAGATGCTCGACCGCCGCGGCGACGACGAAGGCGGCGGTGGCGGCAGCTACGGCGGCTCATCCCGCGGCTCCTCGCGCGGCAGCTCGGCCCCCGCGCCGGACATGGGGGATGACGAGGAAGTACCGTTTTAGTTGCCGGTTACCGGTTGCCAGTTACCCACCCCGGTAACCGGCAACCGGTAACTCTCTGAATCCCCTCTCATCACGGCTCGCAAAAACCGTGTTACGTTCGCTCGATGTACGCAGGCGAGCGCTTCAACAGCATCACCCACCTCATCGGCTCGGTCCTCGCCCTCGCGGGCGCCTCGGTCCTCATCACGCTGGCCGCGCAGCGCGGCGGCGCGACGCGCATCACGGCGGTCGCGATCTACGGCGCGATGCTCTTCATCCTCTACCTCAGCTCCACGCTCTACCACTCGTTGCGCGGCAGGGCGAAGCAGATCTTCCACGTCTTCGACCACTGCTCGATCTACCTGCTGATCGCCGGCACCTACACACCGCTCACGCTCATCACACTGCGCGGGAAATGGGGCTGGTGGATGTTCGCCGTGATCTGGGCGCTGGCCATCGCCGGCGTCGTGAAGGACGCGCTGTTCCACGGGCGGTATCGCGCCGCGTCGGTCGTCCTCTACATCCTCATGGGCTGGCTCGTCGTCGTCGCCTTCACGCCGCTGAAGCTCGCGCTGCCGTCAGCCGCTCTCACGCTGCTGCTTGCGGGCGGCCTCGCCTACACCGTCGGCGTCGTCTTTTTCGCCATGTCGAAGAAGGTCGCCTACACGCACGGCGTGTGGCACCTCTTCGTGATCGCCGGCAGCGTGTGTCACTTCGTCGCCGTCGCGCGTTACGTGGCCTGAGATGGAGATCCGGCCGCTCGGGTCCCCGGTCGAGGAAGAACGCTGCGCCGCGATGATGGCGGTGAGCGATCCGTGGATCACCTACGGACGCAGCTACGAAGGTTGTCTCAGCACCGTGCGGCAACCGATCAATGAGATCTGGGTCGCCGCCGAGGGCGATGAGCTGCGCGGCTTCGTGATGATCGTCATGCAGGGTGCGCTGGTCGGCTACATCCGCGTCCTCTGCGTCGATCCGAGCGTCCGCGGCCAGGGCCTCGGATCGCAGCTCCTCGCGTTCGCCGAGGAGCGCATCTTCCGCGAGTCGCCGAACGTCTTCCTCTTCGTTTCCGAGTTCAACACCCGCGCACGCGAGTTGTACAAGCGCCTCGGTTACGAGCAGCTCGTCGAGGTGCGCGACTACATCGCCGCCGGCTACTCCGAGGTGCTCATGCGCAAGACGATCGGGCCGCTGGCGACGTTCGTGAAAAAGGACTGAACGTCAGGTCCACTCTTCGCGGCCGCTGCGTCCCGTTCCCGGCGTGCGGTTGTTGATCCGGCGATCGATCTCCGGCACGACCTGCTCGTGATGCCGCGTCTGGCGGAACGCATCAACGAAGCGGATGCACTCCTCCATCACGTCGTCGAAGTGCCGCGGCGGCGGGCCGGCCTGCGCGCGCAGCCGGTTGCAATGCTCGCGATAACGCTCGCCGCGCGCGCATGCCTCGTCATAACGCGCGCGCACCGCCGGGTCCCCGTCGATCCGCTGGCGCAGGAAGCGCTGCAGATCGGGGATGCGCTCGATGTGACTGCAGAAGAGAATCACGTCGTTCCCCGCCATCAGCGCGCGCTCGCCGATCCATTCGTAGGACCCGAGGTCGGAGACCGCGTGCATCTCCATGTCATCGCTCACCGCGAGGCCGTCGAACTTCGCGATGTCACGCAGCAGATGCGTCGTGATCTTGTATGACAGCGACGCCGGCAGCCCCGCCTCATCGAACTGCGGATAGGTGCCGTGTCCGATCATGATCGCCGCCGCTTCGGCGCCGAGTCTCGTGAACGGGATGAGGTCGCGCCGCGTGAGCTCGTCGAGGGAGGCGTCGATCACCATCGCGCCGTAATGCGGATCGGCCGAGCCGGCGCCGATGCCCGGAAAGTGCTTCGGCATCGACGCGGTGCCGGTGCCGTGCATCCCGCGCATGAACGCGCCCGCGAGCTCGATCACGCCGTCGACCGTGTCGCCGAACATCCGCCGCTCCAGCCCTTTCGGCGACAGCACGCCGCGGACGTCGACGACCGGCGCGAGATTGCTCTCGATGTCGAAGTAGCGGAGCGCCATGCCGATGACCTTCCCGCTCCACTCCGCCATCTCCACGGAGCGATCGCCTTCAGCGAACGCCTCCGCGCTCGGGAGGCCGGGGATGATGTGCCGCAACCGGTCGACGCGTCCCCCCTCCTGATCGATCATGAAGAGCGGCGAGCGTTTGGAGATCGCCTTGATCTCGGCGATCAACTGCTTCAACTGCACGACGTCCTGGATGTTGCGGCCGAAGAGAACGACCGCGTACGGCGAGTGTTCCGAGAGGATCTTGCGCTCGAGGTCGCTGAGCGATTTGCCGACGAGTCCGATGCCGAGGAGTGAATTTCCCATCAGGTGTCCAGTTTCTCCTTCAACTTCGCCAGCTCGTTCAGCGCCTGGAGCGGCGTGAGCGCGTCGAGCTGAAGCGTGCGAAGAGCATCGAGCACGTCCTGTTCCCGCGAGTCGAAGAGAGCGAGCTGACGCGTCGCTTTCGGCGCGCCGGTGCGCGTTTCCTCCACCATCGCCCGCTCCTTGCGCTCGAGCGTGGAGAGGATCTCGCGCGCCCGGTCGATGATCGAGCGCGGGATGCCGGCGAGCTTCGCCACCTGGATGCCGTAGCTCTTGTCCGCGGCGCCCGGCACGACCTTGCGCAGGAAGATGATCTGGTCGTTCCACTCCTTCACCGCGACGTTGAAGTTCGCCACGCGCGGCCGCGTCTTCGCCAGGTCGGTGACCTCGTGGTAGTGCGTGGCGAAGAGGGTGATCCCGCCGCGCTCGGAGTGATCGTGCAGGTACTCGATGATCGCCCACGCCAGCGAGAGGCCGTCGAACGTCGCCGTGCCGCGGCCCACCTCGTCGAGGATGATCAGCGAGCGTTCGGTCGCGTTGTTGAGGATGTTCGCGGTCTCGTGCATCTCGACCATGAACGTCGATTCGCCGCGCGCGAGCTGGTCCGAGGCGCCGACGCGGGTGAAGATGCGATCGCAGATGCCGAGGCGCGCCTTCGCCGCCGGGACGAACGAGCCGGCCTGGTTGAGCAGCACGATCAGCGCTACCTGGCGTAGATATGTTGACTTGCCGCCCATGTTCGGGCCGGTGATCACCTGGATCCCGTTGCGGTCGCGATGGATGTCTGTGTGGTTCGGGATGAAGCGCTCGGACACCAGTTGCTCGATGACCGGATGGCGTCCATCCTCGATCGCAAGCTCCGGCTCGTCACTCAGTTGCGCGCGAACGTAGCGGTGGCGCACCGCGATCGTGGCGAGCGAGGAGAGCGCGTCGATGTCCGCCACGGCACGCGCCGTGGCCAGGATCGACGCCGATTCCTTCGATACCGCCTCGAGCAACTCCTCGTAGAGCCGGAGCTCGATGGCGTTCGACTTCTCTTCCGCGCCGAGGATCTTCTCCTCCAGCGTTTTGAGGTCGGGCGTGATGAAGCGCTCCGCGTTCACCAGCGTCTGCTTGCGGATGTAGTCGGGCGGCACGCGCGCCAGGTTCGATTTCGAGACCTCGATGTAGTAGCCGAAGACCGAGTTGAAGCGGATCTTCAGCGACGAGATCCCGGTGCGCTGCTTCTCCGACGTTTCGATCTCCATCAGCACCGACTTCGAATCGCGCGCGATGGTGCGCAGCGAGTCGAGCTCCGCGTCGACGCCCGGCTTGATCGCGCCGCCGTCGCGGACGTTGATCGGCGGCGTGTCGTCGATGGTCGCGGCGATGCGATCGATCACTGATTGCGTCGATGGCATCTGTCGCAATCCCGCCAGCAGTGGTCCCTGCAGCGGCAGCATCGCCTCGGCCAGCTCGCCGACCGACAGCAGCGATTCCGCGAGCGTCAGGCATTCGCGCGGCGTCGCGCTGCGCAGCGTGATGCGCGAGACGAGCCGCTCCAGGTCGGCGATGCGCGCGAGCCGCGCGTTCATCTGCTCCAGGATGGCGCGCGATCGGGTCAGCTCGTCGACCGCATCGTGGCGCTCGAAGATCGCCTCGCGCGCGACGAGCGGGCGGGTCAGCCAGCGCCGCAACGTGCGCGCCCCCATCGCCGTGCGCGTGCAGTTGATAACGCTCCAGAGCGAGGCGCGCGGACGTCCCGCGTCGCGCGAGTCGAGCACCTCGAGGTTGGCCAGCGTGGCCGCGTCGAGCTGCAGGAAATCCGCGGCATTGTCCACGCGCAGCGCCTGCACGTGATCGAGCGTCCGCTTGTGGCTCGCCGACGCGTAGCGCAGCGCCGCCCCTGCAGCGGAGACACGTGCGTCGTCGCCCTCCAGCCCGAAGCCGCGCAGGCTCTGTGTTGCAAAGTGCTTTGCGAGGTAGTCGTGCGCGCCGCGCGGCTCGAACATCGACGGCTCGATCGCCGTCGCGGCGAGGCCGAGCTCCTTCACGTGTCCGGCGAAGCCGTTGTCATCGCGAGGAAAGATCGCCTCGCGCGGATCGAAGCGGGCGACGTCATCGCCGAGGCGCGCGTCGTCCATGTTCTTGTACGTGGTGACGAAGAAGTCGCCGGTCGAGACGTCGAGATAGGCCGCGCCGAGGGACTGTTCGTGCGGAACGAGCGAGAGCAGGTAACACGACTCGCGCTCGACGATCGAGCTCTCCGTCGCGGTGCCGGGCGTCACGATGCGCACGATCTCGCGCCTCACCAGCCCCTTCGCCGCGGCCGGGTCCTCGACCTGATCGCAGATCGCGACGCGCAGTCCGTGGCGGATCAGTTTCGCGATGTACCCGTCGGCCGCGTGGTACGGCACCCCGCACATCGGCGCCTCGTGCTCCTGCCCCCGGCCGCGCGCCGTGAGCACGAGATCGAGCAACGGCGCCGCCTTCTCCGCGTCCTCGTAAAACATCTCGTAGAAGTCGCCGAGACGATAGAAGAGGATGGCGTCGGGGACCTGCCGCTTGATCTCGAAATACTGCTCGAGCATCGGCGTCAGCTTCGCGGGGCGGGACATGGATTGAGTTTATCCTGAGTTACGGATGCTGCCTGTTTACGCGCTGCCGCTGTTGCTTTTCGCCGCGAAAGCACCTGTCCTTCCGGCCGATTTCAATCTGATTCTCCGTCGTGGCGGATGTATGGGCGTCTGCGCCAGGTCGACCCTCACAATCGATGAGCGCGGCGTCGTGCACTTCAACAGCACATATCCGTTCAAACGAACGCGGACCCGGACGATGACGCGGACGGAGATGACGGAGCTTGTTCGCTCGATTCGTGAGTTCGACTTCTTCAACTTTCAGTACGCCGGATCCCGCGGCTGCTCCATGGATGGTTACTACGACTCGTTCGGCATCCGGATGATGGGACACGAAAAGAGCTTCGAGGACCACGGATGCAACGACATCATTCTGGACCAGTTCAAGGACCGCATCGAGGCGCTCGCCCTCCGCAGGATCGATTGGGGAGAGCAACTTCGCGCCATGCGCACCTTCGTGCCGGACTCGTGCGGCGAAGACGATTGCCGGAAGGCCTCGATCAGGGTTGCGCACCGCTCGATGCTGCTACTCAGCTTTGGATATCCCCTGACGCCGCACACTGCTGTGATTCGCGTGGGCCGCGACGGCTCTGTGCAACTGCGTCCAGGACATTCTCCGTACATCTACGAGGTCCAGTCAAAACTCAGCCCTCGACGGCTTCGCGAGTTGCAGGATGCCGTCGCAGAACTAAAGAGCGTGAAGGGCGTGCGTGAACCATTCGGGCAGTTCTGGCCGGAGAAATGGCTGAAGTTCGTCGTTCCGAAAGGCGACAAACTGCCGATCGTCGACCTCCCGCTGGCCGCGATCTGTTCGCCCTCAACGACGGCAACTCTGGAAATGCTCGTCGATGAGCGCACGTACATCAGCGACGCGAAATTGATCAGCGTTGAGATCGTGACCCAAGGAACAAATTTTCCGGTTTACCCGTGGCCTGCAGAGGATCTTGTCCCTGCCGCGCAGCTTTCGAAGCGCACGTTCACACCGGCCGAATGGAACGCGATCGCTAAGCGACTCGACGAATCGCCCCCGGCCAATGAATACGCGCCGCCCCTGGACGGCAAACAGTTCGGTGTTTCGGAAGCCGTGTATCTCCGGTTGATCACGTCAACGAAGTGACGGCTTCCGGATCGCGATCAGCGCCCCATCCCCCGCCCGCAGCTCGACCACCTTCGCCTCGCGCAATCGCGTGTGCGGCATCCGATCGCACAGCACGATCCACCGGTCCTCGCTCCCCGCCTCCCCTCGCTTCGCGTACGCGACGTGCACCGCTTCGTAGTCGCGCATTCCTCTCGCGCGCAGGATGTCGACGGCGCGCGCACCGGCGTCATTACTGAGGATGCGGCCATGACGTCGCGACGGATCCTCGGCGCCGCGCAGGGCGACGAAGGCGATCGCGCAGATCAGAATCCACACGAAATAAAGCGCGGAAAAGCGGGGGCGCACGGCTTGCTATGATAGCCGCCGATGACACGCGCGGAGATCGAGCGGAAGCTGATCGAGATCGTTCGAAAAGAAAAAGAAATCCCCGAGGATGTGCTACGGCCGGAGACGGCGCTGGCCGAGGCGGGGATCGATTCGCTCGACGCGCTGACCATCCTCTTCGGCATCGAGGAAGAGTTCCACATCTCGATTCCCGACGATCGCGCGCGCTCGATGCAGACGTTCGGCGACATCATCGACGCGGTCGAGGCGCAGCTCGCCGCACCACCATCGTGACGCGCGTCGCCATCACCGGCATCGGCCTCATCTCGCCGTTCGGACGCGGCAAAGCGGCGGCGCTCGATGCGTTGCGTCATGGCCGCAGCGGAATCCGTCGCATCACCTCGATCGATCCGACGACCCTCGCCTGCCAGATCGCGGGCGAAGTGCCGGCCGAGGCGCATGAGGGACTGCAGAAAGGCTTCGATCGCTTCAGCCGCTTCGCGCTGATCGCCGCCGACGAAGCCGCGGAGCAGGCGCAATACATGGACTTCGATCCGGAGCGCGTCGGTGCGCTGATCGGCACGGGCCTCGGTGGATGCGAGACGCTCGACGTCGCATACAAGCGCGTCTACGGCGAAGGGCAGACGCGTGTCGCGCCGGCGTCGATCGCGTGGTCGATGTACAACGCGGCCTCGAGCGCGGTCTCCACGCGCTTCAAAGCGAAGGGCGTGTCGTACGCCGTCGTCTCCGCGTGTGCGTCGAGCGCGCACGCGATCGGCCTCGCGTTTCAGGCCATCCGCACCGGACAGGCCGACGCGATGTTCGCGGGCGGAGCGGACGCGCCGCTCACCTTCGGCATCATCCGGGGCTGGGAGTCGATGCGCGTCCTGGCGATCGACAACGAGCATCCCGAGGCGGCGTGCAGACCGTTCAGCGCCGATCGCAAAGGGCTCGTGCTCGCGGAAGGCTCGACGGTCTTCTTCCTCGAATCGTTCGACAGCGCGAAGAAGCGCGGCGTCGAGATCCTCGGCGAGATCGCAGGCTTCGGCGCGACCAGCGACGCGGGCCATATCACCGATCCGTCAGCCGACGGCGCGGCGCGCGCGATGTCGATGGCCTTGCGCGACGCGGCGATCGAGCCGGCGGACCTCGGCTACATCAACGCGCACGGCACCGCCACGCGAGCGAACGACATCACCGAAACGACGGCGATCAAGAGCGTCTTCGGCGACGCGGCGTATCGCGTCCCGGTCAGCTCGACGAAGTCGATGCACGGGCATGCGATGGGCGCGAGCGGCGCCATCGAGATCGCCTGCTCGCTCGTCGCGCTCAACGACGGCTTCATCCCGCCGACGATCAATCTGACCAGTCCCGATCCGGCCTGCGATCTCGATTACGTGCCGAATGAGGCGCGTGCCGCGGAGGTGCGGACCTTCGTATCGAATTCATTCGGATTCGGCGGAATGAACGCGGTGGTGGCGCTGAGGACGGCGCGTGGCAATCAACTTGCTAGCTGAACTATGATTTCGTCGCTCGGGAGGCTGGCTTGATCGTAGAAAAGAAGCACACCGACAACTTCACGATTTTGTACGTGGAGGGGCTGATCAAGCTCGGCGAGAGCGCCGAGTTCTTCTCCTCGGCTCTCGAGACGGTCCTCAAGAACGAGAGCACCAACGTCATCATCGACTTCACGAAGATCGACTACATCGATTCCACCGGCATCAGTGAGCTGGTCGGCTACCTCGGCAAATTCACCACGCAGAACCGCAAGCTGATCCTGGTCAACCCCTCCGAGCGAATCCAGAAGCTGCTGAAACTGGCCAAACTCGACGCCGTGTTCAAGATCTACAGCACGGAGGAAGAGGCCATCGCCGCGGAGTCGGGATCGCCCTCGGCATCCCGAGCGTGAGACTGGCCAACGTCTACCGCGGCCCTCATCTCGAGTCGTTTCACACCGGCTCGATCGCCGTCGTAGACGCCCGCGGGCGGCTCCTCGCCTTCGCCGGCGATCCTCATCTCCGCACCTCTCTCCGCTCCGCGGCGAAGCCGTTTCAGGCGATCCCGCTGCTCGAGTACGGCGGCGTGGAGGAGTTCGAGCTGACCGCCGAGGAGATCGCGCTGACGTGTGCGTCGCACGGCGGCGAGCCTGTGCATGTCTCGACCGCGGCCGCGCTTCTACGCAAGGGAGAATTTGACGAAGAAGACCTTTTGTGCGGCGCGCATGTGCCGTACGACGAGAAGGCCGCGGCGGAGCTCCGCGCGAGTGGCGAGGCGCCGTCGGTGCTGCACAACAACTGCTCCGGCAAGCACGCCGGGATGCTCCTGGCGACCGAAGTCATGGACGTCCCCTCGGCGAATTACATCGACGCCGAGCATCCGCTGCAGGTGCTGATGCGCACGACGCTCGCCGATTTCGCCGCCGTGCCGCCCGACGAAATCCCGATCGCCGTCGACGGTTGCGGCGTCCCCGCCTTCTTCCTCACTCTCTTTCGCGCGGCGTTTGCATATGCCCAGCTCATGGAGACGGCGAGCGGCAAAGGGATGGAGCGATACGAGGAGAGTGCGTCGCGCGTCGTACAGTCGATGACCGGTTTCCCGCAATACGTCGCCGGCGCCTGGAGCATGACCACGCCGCTGATGCAGGCGTTCAACGGCGCCCTCCTTGCGAAAGAAGGAGCCGAGGGTTTCTACGCGATGGCGGTCGCGCCGGCGCTCGCGTCGGAACTGAGTGACGATTGCGCGATCGGCATCGCGCTGAAGATCAACGACGGCTCGATGACCCGCGGACGCAACCCGGTGATCATCCGCACGCTCGATCTCCTCGGACTCGACGCCGCCTCACGCCCCGAACTGCAGCGCTACCGCGACTGGCCGCTGCGCAACGTCGCCGGCACCCACGTCGGCGAAGTCCGCGCGGAATTCGAATTGGAGTTCTTATGAAAAAGCTGTTCGTGCTGCTGTCCGCTGTCTGCTGTCTGCTGTCCGGTTGCCGCACCGTCGGCATCTCCCGTTCCAGCGCAGGCTTCGCCGAGGTCTCGCCGATGGTCGCCTCGGAAATGATCCTCGACTCCAATCAGGTCGTCGTCCTCGATGTCCGTTCGCCCGAGCAATATCGCGGACCGGAAGGGCACATCGGCGGTGCGCTCAGCGCTCCGTTCGACACCATCGAGCGCCAGCTGCCGGAGCTGCTGCCGTACCAGAACCAGACCGTGCTCGTGTACGGCGAGACGTCGAACGACGGCGCGCTCGCGGCCAAGCTCCTCACCGTGGCGGGGTTCCGCAACGTCGTGCACGTCACCGGCGGCATGCAGGCGTGGATTGAACGCGGGTACCGCGTTGTTAACTCGCGATAGTTGCGTCATTCCACTTCAAAGGAACTCCCAATGAAGAAACTTCTCCTGGCCATTTCGATGGCCTCCTTCGCTCTTGCCGCGCACGCCGCCGACACCGCGGCGCTCACGCGCTGGGCGACGAAAGCGCTGAACAAGTGCCCCGATTCGAAGATCACCCTCGAAGAGATGAACGTCCCGGTCGGCCCGGTGAACTTCCTGGTCTACACCGTGACGCAGACCTCGAGTGACAAGGCGTGCGGCGGCCAGAAGTACCTCCTCTATTCGCCGAAGACCGAGCAGATCCTGATGGGATCGGTCGTTCCGCTGCCTGCCGATGCGCGTCCCGCCGAAGTGCGCGTGAACGAGGTGTCGAACCAGTTGCTGAAGGTCGATACCAAAACGACGATCGCTCCGTTCCCGCTGCCGGACGGACTGCGCGCCGTGACCATCACCAAGCAGACGCAGTACGGCCCCTTCTCGTACCACGGCTTCATCGATCAGGGGCAGCGCTTCCTGATCATCTCCGACCGCTCGAACCTGCGCGAGGATCCGTCGAAGTCGCTGCTCGACACGCTCGGCGTCTCGAACGGCGTGCATCGCGGCAAGACGAAATCGACGGTGAACATCGTCGAGCTCTCCGACTTCCAATGCCCGACCTGCGGCAAGGCGCACAAGACGGTCGAGCCGATGATCGCCAAGGCGCTCGGCAAGATCAGCTACACGCGCCTCGACCTCCCGCTCTTCGAGCATCACCAGTGGTCGCTCTTCGCCGCCCTCGGCGCACGCGCCATCCAGAAAGTCGCGCCGGCGAAGTACTGGACGTACGTGAATTACGTCTTCGAGAACCAGGAAGAGATCGACAAGCAGAAGTTCGACGACGTGCTGAAGAACTTCTGCGAGGACCGCGACCTCAACTGGGCGGCAGTGGAGAAGCTCTACCGCGATCCGATGGAGAAGGCGAAGCTCCTCGATCAGGTCAGCCACGCCTTCGACGCCGGCATCATCTCGACGCCGACCTACATCGTGAACGGTCAGATCCTCGGGTTCGGACCGGAGGGGAAGTTCACGATCGACAGCATCAAGAAGGCGATCGCGAGCGCGAAATAGCGCGAGGTTCGCCCCTCAGGTGCTACCTCGAGTTGGGCCGCGAGGTTTCCATTAGCCAGTAATTCGATCGTATTCGGCATGAGAGCCGATCCAACCCCAGAGGACGCCGCCATCCGTGTCCGTACCCAATGCGCGATAGTGCAGCCCAATTCGTACGGACCAATATGGACCAACGCGTTTGAGGTGAAGTGATGGATGACGCGGGTTGGCGATGAGGAGCCGATAGTTGTCTTCAGCCAGCCGCTGAACTTCGGAGGGTAGTTGCCTGAACAGGTACCAGAAGTGAGGGCTCGCGTAATGGCTCAAAACTTTGTGCTCTTGCCTTGCCGATGTGCCTCACGCGCTTCCTCGAACAGCCGTTCGAGCTTGCCAGACGCGGCGTCTTGCTCGATCTGCCGATCCCACTCTTCCCAGTCTCGCTCCAGGAGCCATGTGCGCAATTCCGCGAATTCCGATGGCGACAATTGCTGAATCTGCTCTTCCAGTTGTTCAAGCTTCGTCATGATTCTGCCCGCAAACGATTCTACCTAACTCGCCACCGCCTGACGGTAGCGGGCGATCTTCGAAGCGCGCGCCGACACGCAAGGAGTGCACGCTGATGCGTCGCCAGTTCCAGCGATGATCGTGAGGGTCACCACCCCACGCTGATCTTCGCCGAATAGCTCCTCTGCTCTGCCTGCGTCGCCTCCACCACGATCTTCGGAACGAAGAGTGAGAGGCGCACGCCGGCGGAGTAGCGATTGATGCTCGACTTGTCCTTCAGGTTGAAATTGATCGAGTCGATCGAGCCGCGCGCGTCGGTCTTCATGCGGCCCACCGCGGCGAACGGCGTGATCGGACCGAAGCCTTTGCTGATGAACGCTTCGACGCCGTACGTCTTCAGCCGATAGACATCGACGCCGCTCAATTTCGTGTAGACGCCGCGCAGCGAGATTTCCGGTTTGGCCACGCCGCCGCGGATGATCGGCATGTCGAGCGCGCCGCCGTAGATCTTGATGCCGCTGTCGCTGATCTTCGCGTACGACCCGGAGATCGTGCCGCCGCCGTAACCTTTCGCCACGATCAGGCGCGGCACGCCGACGTAGCCGTCATGCGCGATGATGCCCTTCGGCACGGAGCGCTTCCAGTAGTCGGCGTTCTGATCGATCTTCATCAGCGTCGCGCCGATGCCGATGTCGAAATGCAGCAGGCCGCTCGCGCGCGCCGGCTGGATCGGATCGGCGTAGATGCCCTGGGCGATGATGCGCGAGAACTTCGCGAAGTCCTCGGGCGTGATCGTGGGCTGGAATTGAATGTCGTCCGCGGCGCGCATCGGCAGCGCGGCCAGCACGATCAGAAGAGCTGCGAGATGTAGTCGTTGCTGAGCAGAAACCCCGCGGGAGTGAAGCCGACGCGCGCATCCGACCGCCGCAGCCACCCCTCGCGCAAACCACGTTCCGTCCATTCCACTGCCTCCTGTCCGCAGAGCTCGATGAGCCGGTCATAGTGTACCCCGCTGGTCTGACGCAGCTGGAGGAAGAGAAGTTCGTGCCGCTTCTCGTCGTCGCTCAACGACTCGGTGAAGTCTTCGGCGTGCGTTGGATCGGCGATGTAGCGATGGATGTCGCGCGTGTTGGCGAAGCGGCGCTCGTCCACAAATGAGTGCGCGCCGATGCCGAACCCGAGGTACGGCTCGCGCCGCCAGTAGCGAAGGTTGTGCTGCGACTCCTCGCCCGGCCGCGCGAAATTGCTGATCTCATATTGCTCGAGTCCCGCACGTCCGAGTCGCTCGACCGCTTCGACGTAGAGCCGCGCGACGTCGTCTTCTTCCGGCAGCGTCGTGCGACCCCGCGCCACCTGCACCTGCAGCGGCGTCTTCTCGTCGAGGTCGAGCATGTAGAGCGAGAGATGCCCGACGCCGAGCGCGATCGCCTCATCGAGCGACGCGCGGAACGACTCGATCGATTGTTGCGGCAGCCCGAGGATCAGGTCGAGATTCGTCCGCATGCCGCTGTCGACCGCGAGCCTCACCGCGTCGCGTGCCGCGCGCGCGTCGTGAATGCGTCCGATCTCGCGGAGCTCCGCGTCGTGGAACGATTGCACGCCGATCGAAAGACGATTGACGCCCATCTCGCGCCACACTGCGATCGCATCGCGCGTGATGTCCTCGGGGTTCGCCTCCAGCGTGAATTCCGTCGATGGATCGAATCGCGACGCGATCCGCGCCAGATGTTGCAGCGATGTGCGCGAGGGCGTCCCGCCGCCCAGATAGAGTGTCTCGATGTCGCCGAGGGGTCCGCGTGCGTCGATCTCGCGCAACAGCGCCTCGACGTACTGGTCCTCCAGCGTCATGTTCGTGCTGATGACGAACGGGCAATACGCGCAGTGCGTTGCGCAGAACGGGAGATGAATGTAGATGCCGAGGGACATGAAGGTCCATTTTGTCGCGCTCTTCCTGCTTTTGTCGCTGCCGGCCGCTGCACAGCTGCCGCCGTGGACGCGCGGCATGCTCGATATCCATCAGATCAGCACCGGCCACGGCAACGCCGCGTTCTTCATCTTTCCCGACGGCACCACGATGCTCGTCGACGCCGGCGCCGTCGGTGACGACACCACCGGCGCGAAGATCGCGCGCTACATCGAGCGGATGATGGCGCCGGAAAAGCCGCGCCTCGACTACGCGCTCATCACGCACTACCACGCCGATCACATGTCCGGCATCCCCGACGTCGGCAGCGCGATCCCCATCGGCACGCTCATCGATCGCGGCGTCGCGTACCTCCCGCCGCCCGACGACGCGATGATGAAGAAGTTCCGCGCGTTCATCGCCGACAAGCATGTGAAGGAAGAGGCGATCCGCGTCGGCGCGAACGATCAGATCGTGCTGCGCCGCGAGCCCGAAGCGTTCAAGTCGTTCGAGGTGCGCAACGTCGCCGGCAGCGGCCAGGTCTGGACCGGCGAAGGAAACGGCGCGCGGTCGATGTTCCCCGCGACCTACGCGAAGGAAGACACGCCGAGCGAGAACATGTGCAGCGTCGGCATCCGCATCCGCTACGGCCGCTTCGACTTCTTCACCGGCGGCGACATGCCGGGTGTCCCCGACGCCGGCGCGCCGGAGTGGCAGTCAGTGGAGACCGCGGTCGCGCGCGTCATCGGACCGACCGACGTGCACGTCGCGAATCACCACGGCTCGATCGATCCAGAGAGCGCGTTCTTCCTCGCCGCGCTTCGCTCGCCGGTCATCATCCTGCCGTCGTGGTCGCCGACGCATCCGTCGCAGGACTCGCTCAAGCGGATGCTCGCCACGCGCCTCTACCCTGGTCCGCACGACATCTTCGCCACGAAACTGTACGACGCGACGAAGACGAGCATCGGCTCGCGCGCCGACCAGCTGAAGGCGCAGCACGGCCACATCGTGGTCCGCGTGGCGCCGGGCGGCGACCGCTACCAGGTGTTCGTCCTCGATGACGTGGCCGAGGAGCCGAACGTCGTGGCGATTCACGGTCCGTACGACGCACGTTAGCCGACCCGGTCGGCGGCGTTGATCGCTCCGCCCTCGGCACGACCGGCGGACGCCTTCGCCGATCGTGGCTTCGAGCGGCGCAACGCGCCTGGCATTCCGGCAACCGGCAACTGGTACCGGTCGACCAACTGCTAGAATTATTTTCCTGATGTCCGACGACAACCCGACTCCCACCCAACGTGGCCCGCGCCTCCTCTGGACGCTCCTCGGCGCGATGGTCATCGTCGCGCTGCTGCCGCTCCTCGTCTCGCACTACTTCCTCATCGACCTCAACCGCGATTCGCTCGAGACGCTGGAGCGCAAATACCTCACCCGCTCCGCGGTCGGCATCGCCACCGACGTGCAGAACCTCCTCCTCAGCAACACGCAGCAGCTGACGAAGATCGCCGGCAGCATCCGCATCATGAAGAAGGCGCTGCCGCCGGGCGGCGATCCATTCACGTACGCCGCGGAGACGAACTGGATCACCGACTACCTCACGCCCGACAGCGACCTCCTCGCGCTGCGCCTTCTCAACACCGAAGGGGCGGGCGCCGAGGCCAAGCCGGCGCAGCTCGACCCGCAGGTGCAGCAGGAGATGAACCTCGCGCTCGAGGCGGCGAAGCAGGGACAGACCTACACCGGCACGTTCCAGTACCTCAACTCGGCGAATCAAGCGGCGGTCGTCATCGCCGTGCCGGTCATCGATGACGGCAAGGTCATCGGCACGGTCGAAGGACTGGTCAGCCTCAAGCGGATCGCCGATCACATCAAAGACGAAGGCAAAGGCGACGTCACGGCGTTCCTCGTCGATCTCAACGGCAGGGTGCTGATGCACAGCGAGCCGAGCGTCGACGTGCAGCGCCCCGATTTCTCCAGCCTCAAGATCGTGCAGGAGTTCAAGAAGACGCCGCTGCGCATCACCGAGCCGTACACCGACAGTCACACCGGCCGCAACATCACCATGCTCGGCACGGTCGCGCCGGTCGGACGACCCGACTGGGGCGTCGTCGTGCAGAAACCGGAAGAGAAGGCGTACGCGTCGGTGAACAAGATGATCCGCGCCACCGTGGAATGGGGCGGCGTCGCTCTGCTCCTCGCCATCATCGCGGCGGTGCTGTTCGCGTCGAACATCGCGCGACCGATCCGCCTCCTCGCGGAGCGCACCGCGGAGATCGCGCGCGGCAACTACCAGCAGCGCGTCGAGCTGAAGACGCACAACGAGATCGGCGAGCTGGCCACGAACTTCAACGCGATGTCGACGGCGATCGAGCACGCGGTCGAACAGCTGAAGAAAGCGGCGAACGAGAACCACCTCCTCTTCATCAACTCCGTCCGCATGCTCGCCGCGGCGATCGACGCCAAGGACCCGTACACGCGCGGCCACTCGGAGCGCGTGGCGCGCTACTCCATCGCCATCGGCAAGAACCTCGCCCTGCCGGAGAAGGAGATGCGCAACCTCCGCATCTCCGCGCTGCTGCACGACGTCGGCAAGATCGGCATCGACGACCGCATCCTGCGCAAGCCGGGCGCGCTGAGCGACGACGAGTTCGAGGTGATGAAGGGCCATCCGGCCAAAGGCGCCGCGATCATGAGCGGCGTGGCCCAGCTGATCGACATCATCCCGGGCATGAAGTACCACCACGAGAAGTGGGGCGGCGGCGGCTATCCCGACGGCATCGAGGGCGAAGAGATCCCGATGCAGGCGCGTATCGTCGCCATCGCCGACACGTTCGACGCGATGACCACCAATCGCCCCTACCAGAAGGCAATGGAGATCAACTACGTCGTCGAGAAGATCAAGAGCTTCGCCGGCACGCGCTTCGATCCGAAGGTGGTCGAGTCGTTCGTGCAGGCGGTGAAGCGCGGCGACATCCAGATCGAAGACCAGGTGAGAGGCGCCGCCTGAAACTGTTCGCGCTCGCGCTCCTGGTTGCCACTCCCCTCCTCGCCGCCGACGATCCTCTTCGTGTCGAGCGCAACGCCGTCGCGGCGCTGCTGCGCGGACAACCGGCGGCGGCGCTCAAGCAGCTCGGCGGCATGAAGTCGACCGGGACAACGGCGCCGGACCTGGAGAACCTCCGCGGTCTCGCCCTGATGATGAACGGCGACGTGAAGGGCTCGCTCCCGTTTTTCGAGCGCGCGCTGCCGCTCCCCGAGGCGCGCTTCAATCGTGCGGTGGCGATGCTGAAGCTCGCGAAGTACGCCGAGGCCTCGGCGGAGCTGGAAAAGATCTACGGCGATGCGAAGTCGCCGCTGCGCGCCTCGGCTGCCTATCACGATGCGCTGGCGCTCGACGCCCTCGGCAAATCGAACGATGCGATCGCCTGGCTCACGCGCGCGCTCGACCTCGATCCGAAGTTCGATTCCGCGCTGCTCTACACCGGCATCATCCGCGAGCGCCTCGGCGACCTGCAGGCCGCGGGCAAGGCCTACAAGCAGTTTCTCGACCGCCATCCCGAATCGACGGTGGCGATGCTACGCTTCGGCATCGCTGCACAACGCGCCGGCCGCCCCGAGGCCGCGCGCAAGTACTTCGAAAAAGTCATCGCCGCCGTGCCGTCGTCCGCGGAAGCGGCCGAGGCGCGGATGTATCTCGAAATGTGGGAGTAAGAGAAGCGCATGGCGTTCCACGGAATCCTCGCGCAGTTACTCAGCTCCACCGCCGGCTCGGTCGCCGCGATCTTCCTCGATTGGGAAGGCGAGACCGTTGCCCTGCTCACGGCGCGTGACGTCGAACAGGACGAGCTCAAGGCCCTCGGCGCCTATCAGGGCATCTTCCTCAAACAGCTGCGCACGCTCTGCAGCAACCTCGACATCGGCGAGCCGCAGCGCTTCAAGGTCGAGTTCGCAAAACGGAAAGTGCTGAGTTGCGACGTGAAGGATGGATACTTCGTGGTCATGCTCGTCGAAGCGACGACCAACGAAGGCGAAGCGTGGCATCACCTCGCCCACTGCCGGCAGGATCTCCTAGAAGAGATGTAGATGAGATGTAGATGATCGCCCTCCTCCTCGCCGCCACTCTCTCCAGCGCCCTCCGCGCACACATGACGTTCCTCTCGGACGACATGCTGGAGGGACGCGGCACCGCGACGCGAGGGCATGAGATCGCAGCACGTTACGTCGCCGCGCAGCTCGAAGGGATCGGACTCGAGACGAAACTGCAGCCGGTGCCGATGCGCCGCGCGGAGCTGATCGCGAGTGAGAGCCGCGTCGAGCTGATTCAGGCCGACGGCACGCGCAAAGTCCTCGTCGCCGGCAAGGACTGCATCATGGCCGGCGATTTCCGCGGCCTCTCCGACGTCGAGGCGCCGCTCGTCTTCGCGGGCTTCGGCGTCACCGCGCCGGAGCACAAATACGACGACTACGCCAAGATCGACGCACGCGGAAAGATCGTCGCCGTCACCGGCGGCGCGCCGAAGGATTTCAACGCCGAGGAGCGCGCGCACTACGCGAGTGCGAAGGGCGAAAACGCCGCCGCGCATGGCGCGATCGGCATCGTGCGGCTCTGGACGGCGGAAGACGAGACGTCGGGAGCGTGGGACGCGACGGTCCGCTCGTATTCGAGCATCGGCAGCTTCGCCTGGCTGGAAGGGAACGCGCCGCATCCGTTCCTTCCGCAGCTCCGCGGCGCGGCGTGGATCGGTCCCAACCAGACCCTGACGCCGCGCATCCGCATCGTCAACAAGAGCAAAACGGACGACATGCAGAGTCCGAATGTCGTCGGCACGTTGCGCGGCACCGACGCCGCGTTGCGCGACGAGTACATCGTCCTCAGTGCGCATCTCGATCACCTCGGCATCGGCGAGCCGATTCGCGGCGACTCGATCTACAACGGCGCGGTCGACAACGCCTCGGGTGTCGCATCGCTGATCGAGCTCGCGCGGATGTTCGTCGCCGCCCCGCCGCGCCGTTCGATCCTCTTCATCGCGGTGACGGGCGAAGAACCCGGCCTCATCGGCTCCGACTATTTCGCGCAGCACCTCCCCGTCGCGCGCGACACGATCGTCGCCAACATCAACATCGACGGCAGCTCCGTGTGGGACTTCGACGCGCTCTTCGCCCGCGGCGCCGATCACTCAACGCTGAAGACGAACGTCGAAGCGAGCGGCGAGACCATCGTCCCCGATCCCTTCCCCGACCAGGCCGGTTTCGTCCGCAGTGACCAGTACTCGTTCGTCCGCATCGGCGTCCCGTCGATCATCCTCGGCGCGAAACGCTCCGGCGAGGCGCGCGTCGTGGCGCTGGAGTGGCTGAAGAACCGCTACCACCAGCCGAGCGACGACATGTCCCAACCCCTCGACTTCGACGCCGCCGCGCGGTTCACGACCGATCTGTTCAAGATCGCCCAGTCGATCGCGCAACAGGATCAGCGTCCGAAGTGGAACAAGGGGGATTTTTTCGGCGCCCGGTTCGGGACGGCGGCGACCAAGGAGTGACGCGTCGCCGATTCACGGGGCGATCTCTGTGACCTCTCCCGGTCCTGTCGTCTCGATAGCCGCTGCGATCCGCGGAATGAGCGGCCTCAGGTCCTCAATGCGATTACGAACGCGCGTCACGACGACCACGCCGATTCCGATCTTGGGTAGGTTCTGCTGATAACGCAGCTTTTGATCGCCGGTTACGAGAATCGTGAATCCTTCGCTGACAGCTCTTCGAAGCAGGATGCCGTTCTTCAGGCGCAGCCAGTCCTGGCTATGCACCGTGGCGACGTCGTGCCCACCAGTCAGTTCTTCCGCGAGCTCGACCGGCAGTGACTCATCGATGAGTACACGCAACTTCTGAGACCGCCTCTTTCGCCAGCTCCAGCGCCGCAATCGCCTGCTCGCGGCTCACGGACGGAAACGACGTCAGAAACTTGTCGAGCGAATCGCCGGCTTCGAGGTAGTCGAAGAGGTTGTAGACCGGCACTCGTGTCCCGACGAACACCGGTGTGCCGCTCATGATCTCGGGATCACTGTGCACGACGCTTTTCGCCGAATCCATCGCCACCATTCTACGGCCGGCATCCTGCGAAACGCGTTCCGCGCCGCGCGACTAGCCCTCTTCCAACGCCTCTAAATTCGACAGTATCGACTCGATCCGATTCCGGATCTCGCCGCGCTCCTTCTGGAAGCGGTCGTTCTCTTCCTCCAGCGTGGTCACGCGCTCGGTGGCGTTTTCCTGGTCGCGCACCTTCGCCTCGGCGGCCTCGAGCTGCGTCTTCAGCGTGTCGCGCTCGCGGCGCAGCTCCTGGATCAGCGCAACCGCGCGCTCCACGCGTTCGTTGAGGCGCCCGAGGATTTCGGCTTCTTCGGTTCCGGCCAGCGACATCTGGTCTTCTTTCGTTTTCTTCATAGCAATTTCACCGGTAGGAGCTCGGCCACACGCGATGCGAGGCGTTGATGCGCTTCGCCGACTTCATCCTGCGTCAGCGAGCGATCGAAGGCCTGGTACCACATGCCGAGCGTCGTCTTGATTACGTTCTCCTCCCCTTCCGGCTCGAAGTGGTCGCGCAGACCGACCTCGTGCAGCCAGGGGACGTCGAGCGTTTGAATGGTTTTGATGATGCGGCCGTACTCCAGATCGCGGCCGTGCGTCATGGCCATGATCATCGGGACGCCGGGGAAGCGCGCGACCGGCGCCATCGTCCACGTACCGGTCGATTCGAGCAGTGCCTCGATGTCGATTTCCGCCGCCGCCACATCGCCTTTGATGCCGTAGCGCTGCAGCAGCTCCTGCCCGAGGAATCCGACCGACGCGATGCGCCGATCGTCGTGCCACGCCGCGGCGCGCTGACCGGGGCGATACCAGCGGTCGTCGGACGTCGTGAAGGTCAGCGGAACATGGAGCTTGTCGGCGATCTGCTCGACGATGCCTTTGACGTCGAAGAAATCGACCGCGCGCTTCGAGTCGCCCCAGAACGTGCCGATGCTGCCGTACATCACGAGCGCGACCTGCCGGCGCTCGCGGACACCCTCGGTCGCGCGGTGATACGTCCGCCCCAGTTCGAACAACGCGCCATCGCGCGTGCCGTACGAGCGATCGAACACCGCGGTCTCGAGCAGTCCGGGCAGCAACGACAACCGCATCGACGCGATGTTTTCCGTCAATGCGTTCGTGATCGTGATCGGCTGCTCGTCCGACACCAGCGCGTTGGTCTCCGCGTTGATGAACGAGTACGTCACCGCCTCGGACAATCCGCATCCGACGAGGATGTCGCGCACCTGATCCTCGGTATCCGCGATCCGATTCTCATGCACGTCGCCGGTCGTGAGACGCGGCAGCGAAGCCGGCACGTTGTTCAGTCCGAAGAAGCGCAGCACCTCTTCGACGAGGTCCATCTCTTCGAAGATGTCGGTGCGCGACGTCGGGACGATCACGTCGAGGTCATCGCCTGCAACATCCGCCGTGAATCCGAGCCGCCGGAAGAGCTCGAGCGCGTAGCCGATGCCGACCGCGCCGCCCGACTGCTCGTGCAGCTTCGCCGCACGCAGACGCAGCCGCTTCGGCGCGATCTCGCGTGCGACGACGTCGATCAGCTCCTCGGCCGTGCCGCCCGCGAGCTCCAGGATCAATTGCGTCGCCAGGTCGATCACCGCCGGTCCGTCGTTCGGATCGACGCCGCGCTCGAAGCGATACGAGGCATCGGTCTTCACGCCGAGGCGGCGCGCCGTGCGGCGGATGACCGACGGCGTGAACGCTGCGCATTCGAGGAGCAGGTTCGTCGTCGTGTCGCGGATCTCGCTGTTGAATCCGCCGATGATTCCGCCGAGGCCGGTCGGGCCTTTGCCATCGGCGATCACGCACGTCTCGGGATCGATCGTGCGGACGACGTTGTCGAGGCACTTGATCGACTCGCCCTTCTTCCCGGCGCGGACGATGATCTTCTGATCGGCGACGAGGTCGAGGTCGTACGCGTGCATCGGATGCCCGAGGGCGAGCATCACGTAATTCGTGACGTCGACGACGTTGCTGATCGGGCGGAGGCCGACGGCCTCCAGCCGGCGCTGGATCTTTTCGGGCGATGGCTTGATCTTCACGCCGCGGATCACGCGGGCGGAGAAGCGCGTGCACATGTCGGGAGCGTCGATCGTGATGGAGACGCCCTCACCCGCCCTCCGGGCACCCTCTCCCGCTGCGGCGGGAGAGGGAGATGACGGGCGGCCGAACGCGGCGGCGAGCTCCTTCCCCATCCCCGCGTGCGACATCGCGTCGATGCGGTTCGTGGTGATCTCGGCGTCGACGACCGTGTCGTCTCCGTGGCGCTCCATGGCCTCGATCGCGTGGCCGATCTCGGTCATCCGTTCGGCGAGTTGTTCATCGCTGATACCGGAGAGATCGACGTAATCGTTGAGCCAGTCGCGCGAGAGTTTCATGGGACGCGGATTGTAGCCGACAGCACGGCTTCCGCGGCGTCGTGCGGGTTGTTCCGCTTGTGCAAAACGTCGTCGAGCAGCTGGTCCCAATTCTCCGACACGTTGCGCGCGTGCTGCATGAACCGCTCTTTCAGCTGCGTCTCGATGCGGATGCGCACGCGGTCGCGGTTGCGGCGATCGAGCTCGCCCGACGTCGCGAGATAGTCGAAATGTTTGATGATCGCGGCGTCGAGCTCAACAATCCCTTGATTGTGCGACGCCACCGTCTTCACGATCGGCGGGATCCAGTCGCCGTGCTCCTCGACCAGCGACATCATCATCGTCACTTCCGTCACCGTCTTGTCGGCGCCGGGGCGATCGGCCTTGTTCACCACGAAGATGTCGCCGATCTCCATGATGCCGGCCTTGATCGCCTGGATGTCATCGCCCATACCGGGGACGAGCACCACCATGTTGGTCTGCACGGTGCGGATGACTTCGACCTCATCCTGACCGACGCCGACGGTCTCCACGAGCACGATGTCGAATCCCGCCGCGTCGAGCAGATCGACGACGTCGTTCGTCGCCTTCGCCAGTCCGCCGAGAAATCCGCGCGTGGCCATCGAGCGGATGAAGACGCCGCGGTCGGTGTAGAGGTCCGCCATGCGGATGCGATCGCCGAGGATCGCGCCGCCGGTGAACGGCGACGTCGGATCGACGGCGATGATCCCGACGCGCTTGTTCTGCCTGCGGTAGTGCTTCGCCAGCGACGCGACCAGCGTCGACTTTCCCGCGCCGGGCGATCCGGTGATGCCGATGATCCGCGCGTTGCCGGTCTGCTGGTAGATGTCGGCGAGGAGGCGCGTGGCCTCGGGATCGTCGCGCTCGACGAGGCTCACCGCCTGCGCCAGCGCGCGATACTTGCCGGAGACCACGTCAGCGCTGAGCTTCATCGCTCGCTGAGAATACTTCTCGCGATGACCATCCGCTGGATTTCCGAAGTCCCTTCACCGATCGTGCAGAGCTTCACGTCGCGGTAGTACTTCTCGGCTGGGAAATCCTTGATGAAGCCGTAGCCGCCGAAGATCTGCACGCCTTTTTCCGTCGCCCGCACCGCGACCTCGGAGGCGTACAGCTTGGCCATCGCCGAGAACTGCGTCACCCGCTCGCCCGCGTCCTTCATCGTCGCGGCGCGGTAGCAGAGCAGGCGCGCGGCGTCGGTCTCCGTCGCCATGTCGGCGAGCATGAACTGGATCGCCTGGAACTCCGCGATCGCCTTGCCGAACGCGGTGCGCTGGCGGGCGTAGTCGCGCGCCGCCTCGTACGCGCCTCGGGCGATGCCGATGGCGAGCGCGCCGATCGAGATGCGGCCGCCGTCGAGGATCTTCATCGAGTCGATGAAGCCGTAGCCGATCTCGCCGAGGATGTTCGACGACGGGACGCGGCAATCCTCGAGCACCAGCTCCGCGGTGTCGGAGACGCGCATCCCGAGCTTGTTCTCTTTTTTGCCCGGGCGGATGCCGGGGCGATCCATCTCCACCGCGAACGCGGTGATGCCGTGCTTCTGATCGTTGCGATCGGTCACCGCGAGGACGACCGAGATATCGGCGTAGGTCGCGTTGGTGATGAAGTTCTTCGTGCCGTTGAGCACCCACTCATCGCCGTCTTTGACCGCCGTCGTGCGCATGCCCGAGGCATCGCTTCCGGAGCCCGGCTCGGTGAGTCCCCACGCGCCGATCCACTCGCCGCTGGTCAGTTTCGGCAGCCATTTCTTCCGCTGCTCGTCGTTGCCCGCGAGGTAGATGTGGCCTGTGCCGAGGGAGTTGTGCGCGGCGACGCTGAGGGCGAAGCCGCTGTCGACCACGCCGAGCTCCTCGATGACGTTGACGTAGTCGACGTACGACAGTCCGGCACCGCCGTACTCCTCGGGGATGGTCACGCCGAGCATGCCGAGCTGGCCGGCGGCCTTGAACGTCTCGACGGGGAAATGCTGCGCTTCATCCCACTGGAACAGGTGCGGCTTGATCTCGCTCTCGGCGAAATCGCGGACCATCTGTTTGATCTGTTTTTGTTCGTCGCTGAGACGGAAATCCATGAAGAGAGCTCCTCGAATCAGGGGTCGCTCGGTAGGCGGCGCGCATTCTAGCAGATGGCAATCTGGCGCCCCGATCAGCGTCTCCTAAGATATGCGCATGCAAAAGACCGCCCTCGCCCTCCTCGCGATCGTCCTGCTGACCACGTGTGGCGGCGAGCATCTCAGTTCTGTTACAGCACCGAAGAACATCACCTGCGACGCCGCGTTCGGGGGCGACTGGCACTGGATCCTGCAGACCTGCGGCGGCTTCAACGACGACGTTTCGCACGGCCAGCTCTCCACCACGAACGGCTGCCGCCTGACGCTCGACACCACGCCCGCGGCGCTCAAGGCGCAGGGGCAGGCGTTCACCATGGTCGTGGCGTTCGACACGAAGAAAGTGACGCTGGAACGGAAGGGGACGATCTGCGACGCGATCGACAACGGCACGATCGAATCGCAGAACGGGCGCTCGTTCTCCATTCACTTCTTCGCCACGCCGACCGAGAAGTGCTGCGGCAACGACTACTTCGCGACCATCGCGTATTAAACTCGTCCCGATGAAGCGACTCCTCACCCTCGCGCTGCTGCACATTGCGCTGCTGCAGATGGCCCCGATCCTCTTCGCGCAACAGAACGCGAAGAAACCGCCGCAGAACGCCGCGCCGAAAGGGGGCTTCCGGACGGAGTTCAGCGGCGACCTCGACGACGTCCAGAAGAAGATCATCGACCTGGCGAACGCCGTCCCCGCGGAGAAGTACACCTGGCGTCCGAGCGCTGATGTCCGCTCCGTGAGCGAGGTCTACATGCACATCGCCGGCGGCAACTACTTCCTCGCCACGTTCCTCGGCGTGCAGCCGCCCGACGACATGCCGAAGGACATCGAGAAGATCACCGACAAGAAAGAAGTAATCGCCGCGCTCCAGAAGTCGTTCGACCACCTGCGCATGATCCTGAAGAACACCACCGACGCCGACCTGGAGAAGCCGGTGAAACTCTTCGGCAAACCGACCACCCACCGCGGCGTCTTCGTCACCGCCCTCAACCACCTGCACGAGCACCTCGGGCAGTCGATCGCGTACGCGCGGATGAACGGGGTGACGCCGCCGTGGAGTGTGAAGGAGTAGGAATGACGCTCAACGAGATCGTGCACTCTGATCCCGACATTCTCGGTGGCACGCCGGTTTTCGTCGGGACGCGCGTACCGGTTCGAACGCTGCTCGACTATCTCGAAGGCGGCGAGCCCCTCGAAGAGTTTCTCGACAACTTTCCGAGTGTGTCGCGTGAACAGGCAATTGCGTTTATCGAAGAGGCCGGGCGCGCGGCCCTCGCTCAGATCGCGTGAGACGAGTTCTCTTCGACGAAAACATGCCGCGGAAGCTGCGCCGCGATCTACCTGAATTCGTCGTCCGAACAGCACAGGAAGAAGGATGGTCGGCGTTCAAGAACGGCGACCTGCTCACCCGTGCGTCGCAAGCCTTCGACGTACTCGTTACAACCGATCAGCGCATGCGGTTCCAGCAGAACATGCCGCGCTTCGGCATCGGCGTGGTCGTCATCGAATCACGCGACACTCGCCTCATTCACCTGCGTCCGCTACTCGCACAGATGCGTGACGCGATCGCAACCGTGGCGCCGGGACAGGTCGTGATCGTTCGTCCCGCGTCGCATCACCTCACGTAATTCGTCACATACTCCGGCGCCTCCACCCCCACCCGCTCGTCCGTCACCGGCACTCCCGGCGTCAGCGCGAGCGGCACGACGCCCGCCCAGATCGGCAGTTCGTAATCCTCGTCGTCGTCGGCCGGCCCGCCGGTGCGGATCTTCGCCGACGCCTCGCTGATCGGCATCGACAGCACGATCGTCTGGCGCAGCTCCTTCTCGTTCGGCTGGCGGACGTCCTTCGACCGTCCGCGGCAGACGTGCTCCACGAGCCGCTCCAGCGCGCGCACCTTTTCCTCCGGATCGGTGACCTCGGTCGCGGTGCCGAAGACGACGACGGAGCGGTAATTCATGGAGTGATGGAACGCGGAGCGCGCCATCACCAGGCCGTCGAGCAGCGTCACGGTCACGCACGCCGGGACGCCGGTGCGCAGGTTGCGCAGCATGCCGCTGGCGGGCGAACCGTGGAAGTAGAGGCGGTCGCCTTCGCGCCAGTGGATCGTCGGGATGACCACCGGATCGCCGTGGAAGACGAAGCCGGCGTGACAGATCAACGCCTCGTCAAGGATGCGGTTCACCGTCTCGACGTCGTACGCGCCGCGCTGCGGGAGGCGGCGGACGGTCGTGCGCTCGGTCTGCAGCGTCGCGCTCATTTCGCACTCTCCTTTTTGATCGTGACCGCCGAGGCGTGTCCTGCGACGTTTTTCCAGGCGCCTGCCGTTTTGACCCAGACGTCGGTGTAGCGCAGGTCGGCCTCCACGCGATCGTCCTTGTAGACGTACTTCTGCACGATGCGGCCGGTGATCACCGCGGTGTCGCCGAAGAGCCGGACGTTGACCTCCGTCGGCTCGTACGGCTGCATCTCGAGGCCGGGCGTCGCGAGCTCGCTGATCAGCGCGGAGCGCGTCTTCGCCTTGCCGGTCGAGGTGATGAGGACGTAGTCGTCGCTCATGTTTTTCGTGAACCACGCCGCGTCTTTCGTGTACGTGGCGACGACCAGCTCGTGATCGAGGCGGCGGAGGTCTGCCAGGTCATCGGCCAGCGCGGGCAGCGCCAGGAGGATCAAAACGATTGCCAGTTTCTTCATTGTTCTAGTACAATCCTTCGTCAGTGTTAGTACAAAACTACCTCAGCGGCGACAGCGCCGTCAACATCGCCCGTTCCATCGAGAGCGCGGTCGCCGGCGGAAAGATCGCCGGCGGCTCGCTCCTCCCGCCGGTGCGCAGCGCCGCGGCGCATCTCCGCGTCTCCCCCGCGACCGTCGCCGCCGCCTACCGCGTCCTCGGGCAGCGCGGCGTGGTGATCGCGGACGGACGTCGCGGGACGCGCGTCCGCCATGCGCCGCCGATCGCCATGCCGGTCTCCGCCCCGCTGCCGGAGAGCGTGCGCGATCTCGCCGGCGGCAATCCCGACGACGCGCTGCTCCCTGCGATCCCAAAACTGGCGCACGAGCAGCGGCTCTATCGCGACGACCTCAATGACCCTCGCCTCCTCGACCTCGCGAGGACGCAGTTCATCGATGACCACGTCCCGGCAGAGACGATCGCCGTCGTGAGCGGCGCGCTCGACGGCGTGGAGCGCGTGCTGCGCGAGCATCTCCGTCCCGGCGATCGCGTCGCGGTCGAAGATCCGTGCTTCACCGGCGTCCTCGATCTCCTCAGCGCGCTCGCCCTCATCGCCGTGCCGGTGATGATCGACGACGAAGGTCTCGACCCCGATGCACTCAAACGCGCACTGCGCGGAGATGTCGCGGCGCTGGTGATCACGCCGCGCGCGCAGAATCCGACCGGCTCCGCGATCAGCGTGTCGCGCCAGCGTGCACTGCGCGCGATCCTGGCCAAACATCCCGGGCTGCTGCTGATCGAAGACGATCACGCCGGACCGATCGCCGGCGCGCCGTATCGCACGCTCGTCGATGCCTCGCGCGAGCACTGGGCGGTCGTGCGCTCCGTCTCGAAGTCGCTCGGTCCCGACCTGCGCGTCGCTGTCCTCGCGGCCGACGAGCGCACCATCGCCCTGGTCGAAGGCCGCCAGAACCTCGGCATCCGCTGGGTGAGCCACATCCTGCAGCGGATCGTCATCGCGATGTGGAGCGACCGCCGCGTGCAGTCGTTGCTGCGACGCGCCGAGCGGACGTACACGAACCGACGCAATGCACTCCTTCGCGAGCTCCGCATGCGCGGCATCGAAGCGCACGGCGCCTCGGGACTCAACGTCTGGATCCCGGTGCGCGAAGAGACGCCCGTGGTGCAGGCGCTGATGACCGCCGGGTGGGCGGTGCAGGCGGGCGAGCGCTATCGCCTGACGACCGGACCGGCAGTGCGCATCACGATCGCGACGCTGGAGCCGGAGGATGCGGCGCGGGTGGCCGAGGATCTTGCGCGCATGCTCACGCCGTCGTCAGTTCTCGCGCGAACATCCCGGGCGTATAGGCCGTGATTCGTCCCGTGAACGCCGACGCCGCCACCGTCAGCGGCGACGCGAGCCACAGCTTTCCCGGGCCGCTGCGGCCGCGGAAATTGCGGTTGATCGCGCTCACGGTCACCTGATCGGTCGTGTCCGAGACGCCCGGTCCGCAGCCGATGCACGCGCCGCATCCCGGATTGAGCACCACCGCGCCGGCGCGCTCGAACGTGTCGACCAGTCCGTTGTCGCGCGCGAACCTCTCCACCGCCTGCGAGCCGAACTGCACGAAGAACTTCACGCCCTCGGCGACGCGCAGGCCGGCATCGACCGCCTCCTTCGCCACCTGGTGGTAGAAGAGAAAGTCGTCGATCTTCCCCGCGGTGCAGGAGCCGGCGTACGCGATGTCGATCTTCACCTCGCCGATCTCGTCGATCAGCGCGCCGTTGGTCGGATCGGATGCCACGCCGTGATCGGGATCGCCCGGATGCGCCACCATCGGCTCGATCTTCGAGAGCTCGATGATGTGTGTCCCGCCCGCGTACTCCGCATCGGGATCGGGCGACACGGCGCGCGCGCGCAGCCGCTCGACGTCGACGCCCGGCCTCATCTGCGCAATCCATTCGAACGAACGCTCGTCCGCTTCGACGATCGCCGTGCGCGCGGAGCATTCCGTCGCCATGTTCGCCAGCGTGGCCCGCTCGTCCATCGACAGCGTGCGCAGTCCCGGGCCGGTGAACTCCATGATCCGGTCGAGCGTCTGCTGCGGCTTCGCGTAGTGCAGGAGGATGTAGAGCATCACATCCTTCGCCGTGACGTTCGGCTTCAGCGTGCCGATCAGCTCGAAGCGGATCGACTCCGAGACTTCCACCATCGTGAAGCCGGAATGCGCTAGGTTCGCGTACTCGGTCGAGCCGACGCCCCACGCCAGCGCGTTGTTCACGCCCCCCATGCAGGTGTGCGAATCGGTCGCCTGGATGAAATCGCCCGGATCGATGAACTCCTCGCGCGCAACCTCGTGGCAGATTCCCGGTGAAATCTTGTCTGTCGCCGAATAATCGCGGCAGCCGGTGTGCGCCTGGAACTCGCGCTGCAGCTCGCGCAGGCGATCGATCTTCGGCAGGAACGGCCGCATCTTCGCCACTTCATCGGCGTAGATCAGGTGATCCTCGAAAATCGCGAACTTCTGCGGATTGATGATCCGGTACTGCGCGCCGTACTCGTCGCCGAGGAAGTAGTGGACCTGGCCGGTGGTGAACTCGTGCGTGTAGCCGCCGTCGACGTCGACGACGACGGAATCGCCCGGTTTCACGTAATCGCCCGCGCGCAGATGCCGCGCGAGGATCTTCTCCCCCATCGTCATCGGACGCGGCGGCGTGTCGGGATGCGGCAGCTCGAGCTCGCCCCGCTCCAGCGCCTTCGAGAACGGGAAGAGACCGCCCTCGCGCACGATGAGCTGCGAGATCGGATCGTATTTTTTGTAGAGCTCCTCGAGCGGCACGCCCTCGCCCGCCTGCAGGCGGATCAGCATGTCGTGATCGCCCATCAGCAGTCCCTGATTGATGTTGTTCCCCGCGTGAATCGGCGCGAACGACGCCGCGATGGCAATGCGGATCCCGCTGAAGACCTCGGACTGCGTCGCCTGCTCGCGCGAGCTCCCGACGCCCTTGCGCATGCCGCTCACGATCACTTCGAAGTTGCCGTCGCGCAACGCGTCGGTCGGCACGACCCGCTCGCCGTTCACGATCAGCCCCGCGTACGCGTTGCGCGCGATGTCCTCCGGCTTGTAGTCGAAGCAGACCCACGCCGGCGTCATGACGTCGGTGTTGATGTCGTCCATCAGATCGTCGACGCGCAGGTCCTTCATCTGCAGATCGAGCTCGCCGCGCAGCTGCGCGCGGATCAGCTCGGGATCTTTGGTCAGGAAGAGGACGCGTTTGCCGGGGGTGAGGGTGATGACTGAGGGAGGCTTCATCGTGGTTTGAAACGTATCACTTTTCGCGCTTCATCCCCTGCCGCGCCCGGATCACGAAATGCAGCGGACAGCCAACCAGCCCCAGCCCCTCGCGGAACTGGTTGTCGAGGTAGCGGCGATACGAAAAGTGCAGCGGCTCGTCGATGTTCGAAAACAGCGCGAACGTCGGCGGCGCGGGGCGCAGTTGCGTGCAGTAGTAGAAGCGGCGCGGGCGGCCTTTGATCGCGGGCGGCTGATGCTCGCGGACGGCGCGCTCGAGGATCTGGTTCAGTTCCGAGGTGCGGAAACGGCGGCGGTAACCGCCGACGATCGTGTCGATGCGGGGGAAGACCTTCTCGACGCGGCGGCCGGTCTTCGCGGAGATGAACTCCAGCGGCGCGTACTGCAGGAACTTCAGCTTGAAGCGGACCATGTCCTCGAATTTCTTCGACTCGTCCTGCGTGTGCTCGCCGACGTCCCACTTGTTCACCAGGACCAGCGCCGCCTTCCCCGCTTCATCGGCGTAGCCCGCGACGGTCGCGTCCTGCGCGGTCACCCCGTCGACGGCGTCGATCACGATCAGCGCGATCTCGCAGCGCTCGATCGCCTTGCGCGCGGAGATCACGGCGAGCTTCTCCGCTTCCTCCGTCGTCTTTCCTTTGCGGCGGATGCCGGCGGTGTCGATGAGCAGGTAGCGCTTGCCGTCGCGCGCGATCTCCGAGTCGATCGCGTCGCGCGTCGTGCCGGAGATCGGCGAGACAACCGCGCGCTCCTCGTTCAGCAGCCGGTTGAGCAGCGATGACTTGCCGACGTTCGGCCGGCCGATGATGGCGACGCGGATCGGCGCATCGGCCTCGTCTTCTTCGTTGAGCTCTTCGATCGATTCCGGCGGCACGATCGCTTCGATGACGTCGGTCAGCTCCTGCAAGCCCGCGCCGTGCTCGGCGGAGATCGGCATCACGCGCTCGAATCCGAGCTCGTAAAACTCCGGCACGTTCGCCTCGGCGTCCTTGCGATCGGTCTTGTTGACCATCAGCACCGTCTTCGCCGCGACGGAGCGCAACTGCTGCGCGATGTCGCGATCCTCGGAGACGATGCCGGCCGCGCCATCGACGACGAAGAGGATGAAGTCCGCGTCGTCGAGCGCGCGCTCCGCCTGCGCCTTGATCTCATCCGCGTACGCCGACATCGGCGACTCACCGTATTCGAGTCCGCCGGTGTCGGTGAGCTCGTAGCGGCGGCCGTCGTCGAGCGTGACGATGTCGGAGAGGCGATCGCGCGTCATGCCCGGCAGGTCATGCGTCAGCGCGCGGCGCTTCCCCGCGAGGCGGTTGAAAAGCGTCGACTTGCCGACGTTCGGACGTCCCACGATCACGATTTTTTTCACAGTGTGAATCCGTACGTCGGGATGAAGCGCGAGGCTGCGTAGAAGAGCAGTGCGCCCATGACGGTGTTGAAGAAATTGAGCACGCCGTTCGGGATCTCGCCGCCGTGTTTGCGGTTCCAGTTGCCGGCGAGACTCTCCGCGTACGACCCGAGGAATGCGCAGGCGGTGATGACGGCAACGGTGCGGCTGCGAGCGATGACGACCGATCCCATGAAGCCGGGATGATAGTGGTGGACGGTCGCGGCGACGCCGATCATCGCGACGACGGCCGCGGCGATGATGCCCGCGAGCGTCCCTTCGATCGACAGCGCGCCCTCGGTGCCGGGCTCGACGCGCTTGAACGTCGTGGCGAGAAACGCGCGCCGTCCGAAGAGCTGTCCGATCTCCGAGCCGGTCGTGTCGCACGCGGCGGTCGCGAGCGCGGCGATCCCCATCAGCACGGGCAGGATCTCGTGGCCGCGCCAGACCGCGATCGCACACAGCGCGGCGACGCCGACGTTCGCGAACGCGTGTCCCGCGCCGCGACGTCCGCCACCTTCCTGCGCCAGACCGGCGTGCGATTTCCGCTTGTAGCCGAGCTTCGTCACCAGCGTGCCGATGATGAAGAACGCGAGCAGCGGCAGGTAGAGCGCGATGCCGGTGCCGACGATGATGATCGTCCCGAGGAGCCAGCCGGTGATCAGGCCGGAAAGGTTCACGCCGCGCAGCGCGTAGCCGATGATCGCGAGAACTGTATTCGCCGCGATCCAGCCCCAGATGTTCGGCGGTGTCTCGTGCAACGGAAAGGTCGCCGTGCCGAAGACCGCGAGCGTCGTGGCGGTCGCGAACGGCACGGTGATGTTGTCGTTGACGCCCAGCGGCAGCGATTCGACGATCGCCGCGACGACCGCTGCTGCAATCGCCACCGCGAGGTTGTCGTAATCGAAGTAGAGCGCCGTCGCCACCGCCGCGGCGATGCCGACGATCAGAAACGTGAGCGAGCCGCCGAGCGACTTGCTCGCGTTCCACGGGAGCGGGCGAATCGGAAAGCGTTTGCCGATCAGCGTGGCGAAGCCGTCGGCGAACGCGAGGATCGTCCACGGAATGGCGATGAAGATCGAGTGCTGCTGAAAGATCAGGATGAGGATCAGCACGCCGAGCGGATAGACGACGATGCCGCCGTCCCACCCCCGCTCGTGCCGCGAGACACCGCGGCCGAAGAGCCGATGCAGCAGCAGCCAGTTGCCGAACGTCGCGGCGAGCGCGACGACGGCGCACATCTGCCACGTGAAGTAATGCAACGCGATCACGCCGAAACCGGCGGCGATGTGGATCGACTTGCGAAGCGTTTCGTTCGCCTGATGAGGCATTGACTGCTGCATGACCACGGCGCACTTTACAATGTCGCGCCGCTCATGAACGAGCAAGCATCGAACCCGCCGCTCCTTTCCGTCATCGTTCCCTGCTACAACGAGCGGGCGACGGTGGCGGAGCTGTTGCGGCGCGTGCGCGCCGTTCCGATCGAGAAAGAGATCATCGTCGTCGACGATCAATCGACCGACGGCTCGCGCGACGTCGTCGCCGCTCTGGCGCGCGAATGGCCGGAGATCCGGCACTTCATCCAGCCCGCGAATCAGGGCAAAGGCGCGGCGATCCGGCGCGGCATCGAAGAGGCGCGCGGCGACATCGTGGTCATCCAGGACGCCGATCTCGAATACGACCCCGACGAATATCCGAAGCTGATCCAGCCGATCGTCGACGGACACGCCGACGTCGTCTTCGGCTCGCGCTTCGCCGGCTACCCCCGCCGCGTGATGCTCTACTGGCACCGCCTCGGCAACACGTTTCTCACGTTCCTGTCGAACGCAACGACCAACCTCGACCTCACCGACATGGAGACCTGCTACAAGGTCTTCCGCCGCGAAGTGATCCAGTCGATCCGCCTCAACTCGAACCGTTTCGGCATCGAGCCGGAGATCACGGCGAAGGTGGCGAAGCGCGGCTATCGCATCTACGAAGTGCCGATCTCGTACTACGGCCGCGACTACTGGGAAGGAAAGAAGATCAACTGGAAGGACGGCTTCAGCGCCCTCTGGACGATCCTCAAGTACGGGCTCTTCGACGATCCGTCGAACGAGCCGACCGGCTACATCACGCTGCGCCGCCGCTCCGCGCTGCGCAACTACAACAACTGGATCTGGGAGCGCGTGCGACGCTACGTCGGCCAGCGCGTGCTGGAGCTGGGCGCCGGCACCGGCGCGATGACGCGCTTCCTCTACGGACGCGAGCTGATCGTCGCCACGGACAAGGAAACGCCGTACGTCGATCGCCTGCTCAATGCCTTTCGCAGACGCCCGGGGATCATCGTCGAGCGCTTCGATCCGGAGTCCGATGATGCGCAACGGCTCGCGCATCACAACTTCGACACGGTGCTCTGCATCAACGTCCTCGAGCACACGCAGAACGACGTCGCGGCGCTGAAGAACGCGCATGCGTTGCTGCAGAGCGGCGGCCGCGTGATCGTCTTCGTCCCCGCCGATCGGTCGCTCTATGGCCCGATGGACCGCAGCGTCGGCCACCTCCGCCGCTACGAGCGCGACGAGCTGGCGTCGAAGCTGCGCGAGGCGGGGTTCGAGGTCGAGGACGTCGGGTTTCAGAACCGGACGTCGAAGCTCGCGTGGTGGGTGAATTCGAAGGTGCTGCAGCGCGCGGAGCTGCCGTCGGCGCAGTCGAAGGTGTTCGATCGCTTCGTGCCGTTGATTCGGGCGCTGGATGGGGGGAATCCGTCGACGGGGTTGAGTTTGATCGCGGTGGGAAGGAAACGCCCTTCTCCCCCGCGCACGGGGGAGAAGGTGCCGAAGGCGGATGAGGGGGCTGCGGTTTCATGACGCACGACCCCTCACCCGCCTTCGGCACCCTCTCCCCGCAAGCGGGGCGAGGGACGTTGCAGCGAAGGTCCGCCCTCATCCTCGCGGGCGGCGCAGGCACCCGCCTCCGCCCCCTCAGCTCCGATGAATGTCCGAAACAATTCCTCCGCCTCTGGCGCGGCCGCTCGCTCATCGAGATGACCTTCGATCGCATCGCGCGGCTCGTCCCCGAGGATCAGATCTTCATCTCCACGAACGAGCAGTACCGCGCGCTGACGCTCGAGCATCTGCCGCGACTGAAACCGGAGAACGTCATCGCGGAGCCGGCGCGGCGCAACACGGCCCCCGCCATCGCCCTCTGCTGCTTCAGCATCGCCGAACGCCTCGGCGACTCCGCGACCATCGCCTGCCTCCCCTCCGATCACTTCATCGCCGACGAGCCGGGATTCATCCGCGTGCTCGAGCGCGCGTACGCGTACGCCGAGTCGCATGACGACCTCGTCACCATCGGCATCACGCCGACCGATCCGAACACCGGCTACGGCTACCTCGAGCTCGGCGACGCGATCGAGGACGAAGTCATCCGTCTGCGGCGATTCACCGAGAAGCCGTCGCGCGAAACGGCGGAAGAGTTCCTCCGCGCCGGCAACTACGCGTGGAACGGCGGCATGTTCATCTGGCGCGCCTCGGTCTTCCGCGACGCGCTGACGAAAGCGTCGCCCCACCTCGCGACCGTGACGCTCGCGAACTACGAGGCGATGCCGAACATCTCGATCGACTACGCGCTGATGGAGAAAGCGCCGAACGTGGCGACCATCCGCGGCGACTTCGGCTGGAGCGACGTCGGTGGATGGGACGCGCTGCGGGCGTCAGGCGCGGAGATACCCGAACAGTTTTGACGCGTTCTCGCGCAGGATCTTGTTCTGCGCATCCTCGCTCAACCCCAGCGCCAAAAACTCCTCCACATTCTTCCGCGGCGACACCACCCCCGGCGACGGCCAGTCCGTCCCCCACAGCGCCTTGCCGGCGATCGACTCGAGGCGCGGGAGGTAGCGCAGCAGCGACTTCGGCGGGATGCCGGAGAGATCGAGGTGGACGTTCGCATGACGCCGCGCGAGGAACACCGCCGTCTCGCCGTACAGCGGGCGTCCGGCGTGCGCGAGGATGATGGTGAGGCGCGGGAAATCGATCGCCACGTCGTCGATCGGCATCGGATCGGCGAAGACGTTCCGCGCCTTCGGGAAGACCGACGTGCCGGTGTGGAACATCACCGGGACGCCGCGCTCCTCGCACGCGCGATAGATCTCCGACAGCTGCCAGAGATCGCCGCGCTTGTACGCGTTCGGCGAGAAGAGCTGATGCGGCGGATGGATCTTGATCAGGCGGATGCCGAGGTTGAGGACGCGGTTGATCTCGTCCCGGACGTGCAGCTCGTGCAGCGGATTCACCGAGCCGACCGGCAGCAGGCGATCGCGATGGTCCTTCGTGAAGTTCGCGATCCAGTCGTTCACCTCGCGCTTGAACCCCATCACGTCGGGCGAGACGTAATTGATGCAGCAGGCGCGCTCGATGTCGTTCTCGTCGAGGAAGCGGACGACGTTGTCCGGCGACGCCAGCACATCCTTCGCGCCGGCGTGCGACGGGTCGTCGATCATCGCCAGCACGTCGGGGCTGACCATGTCCCACGGTTGGATGTGGAGGTGGACGTCGAAGACCCGGGTCACGACAGCATGACCAGCCGCATGCAGATCGCGCTGCTGGGGCACGCGTCCTGGAACTCGCGCGACGCGAGAAGCTGGGGATGCACTTCATCGCGATCGATCGTCTTGAAGCCGCGCTTGCGGAAGTACTCCTCGGCGTCGGTGGTCAGCAGATAGAACTCGCGCAGACCGCGGGAGGCGAGACGGTCAAGTAGTTGACGAACGATGCGCCGGCCGATGCCGCTCTTGCGGTACTCGGGGTCGACGACGATGGAGCGGATCAGCGCGGTGACCTGGTAGGCCTCGGAACCGCCGCATCCGATGATCTTCGAGCCGTCGCGGGCCACGACGAACGTCTTCCAGTGGTCGTCGATCCCTTCCAGCGGCAGGTTCGCGTCGCGCAGAAGCGACTTGATGAACGGGACGTCGGCCTCGCTGGCCGCGGTGATCCGGATCTCGTTGTCCATGGGATGAGGCGATCATAAACGAAAGGCCGCGCGATGCGCGGCCCTTCGCCCTTCTCAACTCACCACGTCAATTAGTGCCGCTCACTGCCGCGCGACGAACTGTCGCTGTCGAGGTTACTGCTTCCCTGCATACCGGAGTCGCCGACCGAGCCGGAACGACGGCTCGGCTCGTTGGAGATGTCCTCCGAGCGGCCGATGTTCTTCCCGAAATTCGACTGCGAGTCGCTCTTCGATTTGTCGAGGTTGGATGACGTCGAACGATTCACATCACCCGCGCTCGTGCTGCCCACGTTCTTACTCATCTTGTCTCGATCTCGGTTTTCCATTGTTACCTCCGTTTTTTCTTTTGTCCGGGCAGGTGCCGCAGACAGTGATTGATACTGCAACGGAGGTGCCGACATGTCGAGCTAAACCATTGAAAACTCAGCGCAATTCGAACACAACTGAAACCGTGTAGCTGTTCTCCTGCGCACCGGATTCGACCGGTACCTCGCTGACCTCGGCTTTCGCCGCCATGACCATTCCATACGGACGGGGCGGTGGCGCATTGACGTTTCCGCCCTCGCCGATCGAGATCGCCGGTCCGAGGGTGCGTCCCGCCGCCTGCGCCAGCAACGTCGCCTTCGCCTTCGCGTCATCGAACGCCGCCTTGAGTCCCGCATCGCGTCCGCGGGCCGGATCGGAGACCTCGAAGTTCAGTCCCGACGATTGATTCACGCCGGCGTTGATCGCCGCCTGCAGCAGCTTGCTCGCCTCGGCCGGGTTGGGGCGCGTGACGGTGATGTTGTTCGAGACGTTGTAGCCGAGGATGCGCGGCAGCTTGCCCTGCTGATAGTCCTGCTGCGGATAGATCGTGAAGTTCGAGGTGCGGAGGTCGCGGTCGGTCGCTCCCGCCTTTTTCAGCGCGGCGATGACCTCTTTGATCTTCGCGTTGTTTTCATTGACCGCCTCGTCAACGGTCTGGCCGACGGTCTGCACTGCAACGTTGAATGTCACGCGATCCGGGATGACCGATGTGCGGCCGAAGCCGGTGACCGCGATCGTGTCGCGCTGCGCCGGCGTCTGTGCAAATGCACCCGCGGCGCAACTGATGAACGCAAGAATGAGAAGCGTACGTTTCATGGTAGAACCTCCTTCTGATGCCCGATCCCAACGATAAAGTCCCTGGTCAGCCTTCCGGGCGGTATTACGTCGACACACAATGCATCGACTGCGACCTCTGTCGCGAGACCGCTCCCGATAATTTCGTTCGCAATGACGAAGAGGGCTTCTCCTTCGTCTACAAGCAACCCGAAACCGAGGCCGAAGAGCTTCTCTGCAAGGACGCCATGGACAATTGTCCGGTCGAGGCGATCGGGAACGACGGCAAGTAATCAGTGCAGTTTCTTGTCCACACTGACCTGCTCATGCCAGTCGTCGGCGAGCAGGACCTCGATCAGTTCCTGTAGCTCTTCCATGTGGAACGGTTTGGTGAGCGCGGCGGTCATGTTGTTGCCCTTGGTGATGGTCAATATGTCGCCCTTGCCGGATGCGACGACCACGGGCGTCTGCTTCCCTTGCTGCAGATACCAGGCGATCCACTCCTCGCCGCTCATGCCGGGGAGGTTGAGGTCGAGGAGGATCAGCCGCGTGTCGGGATTGCTCTGCAGCAGGCTCATCCCTTCGAGGGCGCCGGAAGCGGAGAGCACTTCGTAGCCTCTCTTCTGCAGAAATGATTTGTAAAGGGCGAGGACTTCGGGGTCGTCTTCGATTGCCAGGATCTTGTGCTGATCATTCTGCCGTGTCGCCGCGTCGACCATCATCATTGTCTCCTCCAGGCATCGGTCACTGCTGAGCCAATGCGATAATCGCGCCGATGGGCATCGCGCTCTGGCTCCTCGCAGGCGGCACGGTCTGCGCCCTCGCTCGGGTCATCCGAAAACTGCGCCAACCCTTCCTCGGCGAGCTGCTGGTCGCGCTCGTTTCGAGCGTGCTCCTCGGCGGTCTCGCCACGGCTCTCGACTTCGGCGGATGGCGCGAGCTCGACTGGCGCGCGGGATTGTTTGTGCTCCTCGGCTCGTTCACTGCGATCGGGTTTTTCCGATTAATCCGAGGTGATTCCATGAAGCGAGTGGCGACGGCTGTACTCACTCTCGTGCTTTTCTCGACCTGCGCCGCATATCAGGCGCAGCACAGCGGTACGGACAGCAAGACGACGCAGCCCGAGGAGCAGGCGAAGCAGGTGAAAGCCGATCCGGCCGTCACCGCCGCCTTCGAGGCCCAGCCGCTCGCGCACAAGCAGGCCATCCTCATCTCGGAGCTCGATCACTACACCGAGGAGCTCAAGTCGAACGGCAAGTACGACTGCTGCGTGAAGCCCGGCTGCCGCGAGTGCGTCATCCGCGCCGGCGAGTGCCACTGCCGGAAAGTGATCGACGCGAACGGACCGTGCTGCGGCGAGTGCACGCAGTCGTGGATCGAAGGTCGCGGCAACACCGCGGGCGTCGATCGCGAGAAGGTGCTCGAGCACCTCGGATGCGTGCGCGAGCTCTACGAGAAGAAGGTGCCGGATGGCGTGACGCCGCCCGCGCAGGCTACTTCTTCGAAACCCTAGGCCACGCGATCCGCTCCTTCGCCCCGCGCGATCTCGCGGCGATCTTCGGCAACAGCGCGATCACGTCGGCGCGCAACCGCGCGAAGTCGTAGCCGCGATCGTTCGTGACCGCATCGATCACGCGCACCCCCTCCTGCAGCCGTTCGATCGCGGCGCGGAACTGGTTGCGCTCGACGTGATGGATGCCGGTCGCCACCTGCATGAACGTGCGGACGAAATCGATCTCGTCGCGCACCGCCTCGAAGAAGAGATCCTCGAACGCATCGGCCGCGAGATCGAAGTCGCCGGCGTTGAAGTGCGCGATGCCGGCCAGCAGTCGAGGGTCATCCGTCATTTCGTGTATTGTCGCCCGCGATGCTTCGCGGCGTCGCAATCGCCATCCTGCTCTTCTTCAACCTGCTCTTCTGGGGCAGTCTCGTGCTGCTCGGCGGCCTGGTGAAACTGCTGATGCCGACGAAGCCGAGCCGCACGCGCGCCGTCCGCGCGCTGGCCTGGCTGGCCGAGCACTGGGTCGGCGGCAACGACGCCATCTTCGACATGCTGCTGCCGACGAAGTGGGAGATCACCGGCATCGAGGGGACACGCTACGACGGCCGCTACCTGATCATCAGCAACCACATCTCCTGGGTCGACATCTTCGCCGTGCAGCGCGCCTTTCACGGCCACGCCGCGTTCATCCGCTTCTTTCTCAAGCATCAGCTGATCTGGTCGCCGATCCTCGGGCAGGCGTGCGCGGCGCTCGAGTTCCCGTTCATGCACCGCTACTCGCCCGAGTACCTCGAGAAGCATCCGGAGAAGCGCGGCAAGGACCTCGAGACCGCGCGCCGGCTCTGCCGCCGCTACCGCTTCATCCCCGTCGCCATCCTCAACTTCGTCGAAGGGACGCGCTTCTCACGCGACAAGCACGCCGATCAGGACTCGCCGTATCGCCACCTGCTCCGCCCGCGCGTCGGCGGCGTCGCGTTTGCGCTCGCGTCGCTCGGCGAGAACCTCGATGCCATGTTCGACGTGACGATCGCCTACCCGCGCCACGACATCACGATGTGGCAGTTCGCGACGGGACGCGTCGGCAAAATCACGATTCACGCACGCCGCCTCGACGTCCCGGCGGAGTTCCTCACCTCCGCCGTGACGGAGCCGGGCGACGTGCGCGAGCGCTTCAAGGTCTGGATCGATCAGCGGTGGCGCGAGAAGGACGCGGAGCTGGACGCGCTGCTTCGACAGTCGTCAGATACCTGATCTCCCCGCCCCCCTGCACCAGCCGGAACGGCTGGATCTCAATGTCGTCATCGCCGCGCATCACGATCACGATGCCGCGGCTCACGCCCATCGGTCCCGCGGCGAAGTAGCGGACGCCGATGTCGTACTTTCCATCGACCAGCGTCTCCGTCCGGATGACCTCGGGGCCGAGCCCCTGCGTGATGTCTTCGTACAGCGCCAGTCCCGTCTTCGTGGCGCGATGTCCGTAGAAGCACTCCTCCCCTTTCGGATCGACGACGTGCAGGTCGACGTCATTCGCGTCGGTCTCCCACGCCAGCGTCACGCGCAAGGCGTCGCGGCGCGTGAGGTCGACGGCGTATTCGTGCGCGCGCTCCTCGATCGCGTTCCGCTGCGACGGGTCCTTCGCCATGATCGCGCGATAGATGTAGCCGAGCTCCTCGCGCACGACGCGCTGCGCGTCGCCGTACCACTGCGGGAACTTCTGGCGCGTCGCCGATTCGAGCACGCGCGCCGCTTCCTCGAGCCGTCCCTCGCGCCAGAGCAGCAGTGCGAGATGGCGATAGCCGTTCACGCGATCGGGACGGATCTCGAGAGCATGGCGGAGGGGCGCTTCGGCAAGCGAGCCGCGACCATCGCGGAGCAGCAGCAACCCTGCGCGCTGCAGCAGCTCCGTTTTCGCAGGCGCGACTTCGATGATCGAGGCGTTTGCCCGCGCCGCCTCCGCCATGTTGCCGAGGCTCTCGTCGGCCAGGCCGAGGACCTCGTACACCTGCGGGTTCTCAGGATCGTATGGCTGCCACTCCAGCGCGAGCTTGCGCAGCGCGCTCCAGTCGCCGGCCGCCGCCAGCGCCTCGCTCAGCTGGTTGTAGAGCTCGCGGTCGGACGGCGTGGCATCGAGCTTCGCCTGCAGACGCTCGATGTCGTCCTTTTTCGGGATGACGTGCTTCGTCCACGTCGTGTCGCTGCGGCGCTCCTCGCGCGGTGCGGGGAGCGCGGGAGGCGCCGGCACAGCGCGGACGCCATCGGTTGCCCGGACGAACTCCGCCGAGAAACTCGCCGATTCCCGGGCGGCCATTCCGCCCGTCATGTCGGCCATGACCTTCATTTCCTGCACCGCGTCTTCGACGAAAACCGGACTCGCCACGGGCGGCGGCGGCACGGCGCTCTTCGGCATATCGACAGGCCGCGCTGTCTGCGCCGGCAGCACTGCATTCTTCCGATCGAGCCGCTCGATCCCCGTCGCGCCCACCGTGAGGATCTGCGCGAGCGCCCGCCGATCGAGTCCGAAGCGCTGGTAATCCCACTCCGACTCGAGCACCAGCAGCGTCGTCCGCGGAATCACCACGCGCTGCTCGATGCTGAGCTTCACCTGCTGCGTGGCCAGCGCCTGCCGCACCGTCTCCGACGACTCCGTCGCTTCGCGATCCGCGAGGTACGCGAGATTCGCACGCCACCCTTCGCGCTCCAGCAGCGGACCGAACGTCGTCGAGGAGAGCACGGTCGATTCGCCGGGGATGACCTCCCCCGCGCGGAGCTTGCCGATGGAGATCACCTCGTCCCCCATCTGCACGTCATCGGCGTGCGACGGATAGACCCATTCCGCGAACGCGTCCTTCAGCTCGAGCGAGATGCCGAGCGGCCGCCGCACATCCGCCGCCGCTTCTTTCGCCCGCGCCTCGAGCGACTCGCTGAACGGCACGCGGATCACGCGGCCGCGTCCCGCGGTCAGCGCTTTCGCCACGGCCGCGTCCTCGCGGCTGCCGAGGATCAGCGCATGCAGCACCGTGCGCGGCGGAATCGCCCGCGCCGCTTCGTCGAGGTCGTGGCGCTCCGTCGCGCCGAGGGTGGCGACGAGGTCGCTGGCGATGATGATCGCGTGATCGGGATGCGCCTTCGCCTGCTTCGCGATGTGCCGCAACAGCGCGGCGAGATCGGTGCCGCCGAGGAAGAGTCGCGCGCGCAGCAGATGCTCGATCTTCCTCGACATCTCCGCCGCGGTTCCGGTACCGAGCGTGGTGATCTCCTGATCGAATGCCTCGACGCGCACCGTGTCGCTCGCCGGCAACGCAGCGAGCATCGTCTGCAGCGCCTTGATGCGATGCGCGGCCCCTTCGGCGGAGGACGCCGAGGTGTCGACGTAGAGCAGCCACGCGTGCGGCGCCTCGGTGACCATCGACCGCATCTCCGGCCGGAACGATCGGAGGTAGAAGTCGCCCGCGCGGAGGAGATGCGTCGTCGGCGCGTTCGCCGCCGGCTTCCACGTCAGGTTGATGTCGTGCTGCGGCACGACGTCGCGCTTCTCCATCGTGATGACGTCGGCGGTGCTGTGCGTCAGCGAGTCGCTCTCCGTCGTCGTCGACGACGATTCGCCCGGCAGCGGCTGCACCAGCGCCCTGAACGTCAACTTGTTGACCTTCGGCAGTCCGCGCAGCGGCAGGTTGTACGTGCGCACGCCGTTGCGCATCGGCAGCAGCGCGCTGTACGAGAGGAGGATGCGCACCGAGGCGTTCGCTTCGATCGGGAAGATGCGGGCGGAGAAGCGATTCCCCTGATCCTGCTCCAGCAGCGCCGGGTCGCGCATCTGGTGGAGGAACTGCTCGTACACCTGATTGGCGCGAAGCCGCTCGACCACTTCCCCTTCCATCAGCTGTCCGTTCACCTCTTTCGCGAAGCGGCTGATCGCCGCGTCGGGAGGAAGCACGCAGTTGAAGCGTCCTTCGACGCGCCGCGCTTTCGGATTGCGGAAACGGAACTCGAGCTCCGTGAGCGACAGCATCCCGTGAATCGCGCTGTGGATGTCGAGCTCCTCGAGGATCAGCTCCTGACCGTCGGGATCGGAGAGTGAGAACGGCGTTTGCGCCTGCAGGACGCCGGCGACGAAAAGGGTCGCGATCAGGAGTCGCAGCTTCATGTGACTTCCTCCGCGTGCTTAGACGGCGTCCGGCAACGTAAAGTAACCGCGTGACTACGCTCGCGCGCCGCCTCAATGCCTTCGACGCCACGATGATCGTGATGGGCGGCATCATCGGCTCGGGGATTTTCATCAACCCGTACGTCGTCGCGCGGCAGTTGCATTCGACGCCGCTGATCCTCGGCGCCTGGATCGCCGGCGGCGTGATCGCGCTCCTCGGCGCGTTCGTCTACGCGGAGCTCGCGTCGATACGCCCCGAGGCCGGCGGGCAGTACGCGTATCTGCGCGATGCGTATCACCCCGCCGCGGCGTTCATGTACGGCTGGGCGCTGCTGCTCGTCGTGCAGAGCGGCGGGATGGCGGCGGTGGCGGTGACGTTCGCGCGCTACGCGATCGAGCTGACCGGCTTGCACGCCCCCGAATGGACGATCGCCACCGCGACGCTGATCGCGCTGACGCTGATCAATTGCCTCGGAGTCCGCAGCGGCTCGAATACGCAATCGCTGCTGATGATCCTCAAGCTGCTCGCCATCGCCATGCTCCTCGGCTCGGCCGCCATGTTCCTCGGCCGCTCGCAGATGGCGCTGCATCCGCTGATGGACGGCGGCGGATTGCTCGGCCGCTTCGCCGCCGCGATGACCCCGGTGATGTTCGCGTACGGCGGCTGGCAGACCGCGACGTTCATGTCGGGCGAGCTCAAACGCCCCGGCCGCGACCTCGCCATCGGCCTCGTCGCCGGCGTCCTCGGCGTCATCGGCATCTACGCCGGCGTCAACGTCGTCTGCCTCATGGCCCTCGGCACCGACGGCCTCGCAGCGACGACCACCCCCGCGTCATCCGTCATGCGCCTCGCCTTCGGCCCCCGCGGCGCCCAACTCATCGCCCTCGGCATCGCCATCTCGACGTTGGGTTTCCTCAGCCAGGGCATGCTGACCGCGCCGCGCGTCTACTACGCAATGGCCAATGACAAGTTGTTCTTCAATGCAGTAGCGCGCGTGCACCCCACGACGCGCGTCCCGATCATGGCGATCGCATTACAAGGCGCCGCCGCGATTGTGATCGCACTATCCGGGACTTATGAGCAGATCCTCGGCTACGTCGTATCGACCGATTTTCTGTTCTTCGGACTGACAGGATTAGCCGTGTTCCGTTTCCGCGGCCGCGCCGCCGCCCACCCGATTGGGACCGTGGTGTTCGTGATCGCGTGCTGGGCGGTGGTGGCGGGGACGGTGGTGGCGGCGCCGGTCAATAGTGCGATCGGGTATGGGATTTTGCTGGCGGGGTTGCCGGCGTATTGGTATTGGCGGCGCACTAATGCCGCGCCGTCCGCCGTCTGACGCCGCCCGCCGCCGGCTGCCATCCCAATTGCACGACCTCGAAATCGCTCGCCTTGATCGCGGTGAACGCTGGATTGAGCACGTCATTGTCCCAGCGCGTGTCGTAAACGCCGCTCACGTACAGGTCGCTGCCGTTGTCGGCCACAATGAGGCCGTAAGTCTTCATCGCCTGGAAAATCTTTTGTACTGAGGCGGGAAAACGGGTGATGTCGACGCCCGGCTTCAATCGCAATCGCGCGCCCATCGGCAATGCGCTGCTGTTGCTCCCCGCCTTGTGTGAGCCGGGAAATACGTAGCCATTCGAGGCGCGCACCGTGACCCGTAATGCGTGGCGGATCGGATCGGGACTCGTCACTTCGTCATAGCGGACCAGGCCCGGGAGAATCGCCAGGCCGGCGGCGTCGGCGCTCGTCCAGCCGTCGGGACGGCGCGTGTTGGAATCGAGCGGAAAGATCGCGCCCGATCCCGCCTCCCAGCGCGTGCCGGTCCAGCGGGTCGCGTAGAGCTCGTAGAGGATGCGATTGTCGCGATCGACGAGCAGCATGTGCCGGTCGCCGTCGGCGCGCGCGTCGCCGCCCGCCAGCCCGCCCTCGATCCAGCGCTGCTCCGTCTTCGCCTGTTCCGGAATCGGATAGCCGGGCGGGCGGCCGGGGGCGGCGTAATCGCTCTCGTCGTCGTAATCGAACGTCACCGGGACGAGCGGCTGCGAGCCGGAGACGACGATGTACGGCATGCCGTAGATCGGGGCGTCCGGATCGCCGCTCTCGCCGCCGAAGTCGGGGTGCATGCCGCGTGAGGTGCCGATGAAGCTGATGAACGACGCGCTCTTCGGATCGACCGGAGCGTTCGTGATGTCGGTGTTCCACCAATTCGTTGACGGAAAGAGAGGCATCGGCGGGGGGAGCTCGCCGTTACGGACCGGCTGCCCGAGAAGGGGAAGGGCGAGGAGGAGGAAAAGGGGCAACTGGCGCATATCCAACATTTTCCCCCCTCCCGTTCACCGTTTTGTGGCGCCGGTCACGGCGGCGACCCGCTTTCGTCATCACATTGTTTACGGTTACAATCGCCGCAGCTCCAAATAACCAAGGTCCGAAGCGGCTGTCCGACACCTATGTGAGAGAGAGGGGACGCTTCATGTCTCGTGGTTCTTCCTGTACCAGGGCCGTAGCTCGTCGTTCGCGCATCCTGTTCGCTTCATTCGGGTTCAGCATTGCGGCAGCGGTCACACTGGCGATCGTCCTGACGTTCACCGGTGCAACCGCCGAGGCGAGCACGTGTGCGTTGAGCAACACGTCGGCGCCGGTCAACTGGAGCAATCCGGCGAAGTGGACATCGTGCGCCGGCACCTATCCGAACAACGGCGACACCGCGCAGATCGGACTGACCGGCGGCTACACGCTGGTGGTCGACGTCCCGGTCAACGTCGTTCTGCAGGTGCAGACGTCGTCGTTCACCGGCCTCGACGTCTCCAACACCCTCCAGCTCGAGGCCTCCAGCACCTCCGTTTCCGGCGCCAACATCACCATCAACAGCGGCGGCAAATTGACCACCGCTCCCAGCACCGTCATCACGAACGTTCTGGCCAACATCACGGTCAACAACGGCGGCACCCTCGAGGTCCAGAGTGGCGGCCAGTTCAGCATCGGCAGCTTCACGAGCTTCACCTTTGCCGGCGGTCAGCTGCAGGGGCCGGGAGCGCTCAACAATCCGGTCAGTACGCCGATCGTCTTCACCGGGGCGAGCGGTCCGATGTCGATGACCGGCGCGCTGATCTTCAACAACTCAGGAATCGTCAACCTCGTCTCGTCGACCAATCAGCTGTCGATCGACAGCGGGACGCAGTTCAACAACCAGAGCGGCGCGACCTTCAACATCACGACGTCCGTACCGATCGCCACGGACGGATTCGGCTCTCGTGCCATCAACAACGACAGCTCGATCGTCGCCACGGCGGGAACCAATCCGACGATCAACGTCCCGGTGAACAACAACGGGAGCATCACGCTCGGCTCGACCGGCGGCACGCAGACGCTGACTCTCGCGAGCGGCGGCACGCACACCGGCACCTTCAATGTCAGCAGCCCGCCGACCGGCATCGTCGCCTTCAGCGGCCCGCACAATTTCAACGCCGGCTTTACGTGGAACAGCAACGCGAACAGCGTCTTCAAGATCCTCGGCGGCACCTCGACCTTCAACACCGCGCTGACCACGCCGTTCTTCACGCAGGACGCCGGCACGGTCGCCGGCACCTCGATGATCACGGTCACCAACACCTTCGACTGGAACGGCGGCTCGCAGACCGCCGCCGGCACGACGCGGCTCCAGACCGGCGCCACGTGCACGATCGACGGCACCTCCCCCGCCATCATCGACGGCAGCCGCCTCTTCGACGTGCAGAGCAGTTCCACTGTGACCTACAACCCCGGCGCGGGCGGCAGCCTCGGCTTCACCAGCAGCGGCGTGATGTCTCTCGGCGGCACGCTCGACATCAAGAGCGACACCGCGATCTCCAGCGACGGCTCCGGGGTCATCAACCTGAGCAGCACAGGCACCATGACCAAGACCGCCGGTACGCGCACCGATGTCCAGCCGAACATGACCGTCCCCACCGGCGCCAAGTTGCTGCCGGTGGCCAACACCATCGCGCTCAGCGGTGGAGCCAGCATCAGCGGCTTGATCAACACCTCCACGCCCGGCTCGTTCCTCGAGATCTCCGGCAACAGCGCCGGCCTCAACTCCGGTACCACCGTCAGCTCCGGCAACCTCAAAGTCACGGGCGGCACGCTCTTCATCAACACGACGCTGACCATCGCCACGCTGGCGCAGAGCGCCGGCACGATCAAAGGTCCGCAGACGCTGACCGTCGGCAACACGTTCGACTGGACCGGCGGCTCGCTCGACGGCGACACCAGCGGCCTCGGCACCATCGCCATCGCCACGCCGAACGGCATCGCCAACATCAACGGCGGCGCGACGCAGATCACCCGCCGCTTCACGCTGAACAACGGCGGCACGGTCCACTATCAGCCGAGCGCCGCGCTCGCCGTCGACCAGGGGGGCCAGATCACCAACACCGGCTCGTGGAACCTGGAGAACGGGACCGGGCTCACCTCCGACCTCGGCACCTACCTCCTCACCTCTCCCGCCTTCACGAACAGCGGACTGCTGTCGAAAACGGTCCCCGGCGCGACGTCGTTCGCCGTCCCGCTGGTCAACGGCAGCACCATCTCGCTGAACAACGCGGCGGAGATCGACCTCACCGCCGGCGGGACGATCAACGGCGGCAACATCACCTTCAACAACAGCGGCGACATCCTCGGCATCCAGTCGAACGTCGTCACGGTCACCGCCGGACCGACGGTCAGCAGTAACGGCTTCGTGAAGGTCAGCAACTTCGGGACGCTCGTGCTCAACGTGCCGACCACCATCCCGAACTTCCAGCTCGATACCAACAGCACGCTCAACGGCGGTGATCTCAACATCACCACCGCCATGAAGTGGAGCGGCGGCACGATGAACGGCGGCGGCACGACCACGCTCGGCATCGGCGCCACCGGCGACATGACGTTCCTCAGCGGATCGCCGGTCCTCACCGGCCGTACGTTCACCAACAACGGCAACATCACGCTGACCAACGCCTTCCCGCTGCAGTTCCAGGGAGCGGGCGTCTTCAACAACAACGCCGGCGGCACGCTCAGCATCACCGGCCCGGGCGGCACGTCGACGAGCGGCGTCAGCAACTCGTTCACCAACAGCGGCAACCTCTATCGGACCGGATCGAGCGGCACGTTCTCATTCGATCTGCCGGTCACCAACAACGGCGGCATCGTCGACGTGCAGTCGGCGAGCAGCTTCTTCGACTTCCAGTTCGGCGGATCGATGAGCTCCGGCCAGATGAAAGGATCCGTCGCCTCGGGCGCCGTCGAGTTCTCGGGCGGCACGTTCAACGTCAACGGCGGTAACTTCGGCACCGTCGGCGGAGTGAAGGTCGCCGGCGCGACGCTGAACATCAACGTCCCGGTCACCGCGCCCGCGCAGTTCGCGATGTTCAGCGGAACACTCGGCACCACCGCGGCAGGCACGCTGTCGATGAACAGCGGCAGCACGCTGAATCTCAACGGCGGCACGGTCTCGACCCTCACGCTCGTCGCGAACTCGCTCGGCGCGATCAACTTCGACACGACGACGACCTCGGTCATCCTCAATGCCTGCAGCCTCGGCTTCAACACCGGCTCCTTCGGCCAGTGGCTCGGCGGCAACGACCTCCTGATGCAGAACGGCGCGAGCATGGTGATCGCCGGCACCGTGACCTGGGGCGGCAGCGGCAACGTCGCCATCAGCGGCGCGACGCCGACGATCACCGTCAACGTCGGCGGCATCCTGCAGAAAACGACGAGCACGAGCACCGTCGGCGTCGCCGCGAACCTGCAGAACACCGGCGGCACGATCACCTCGCAGGCCGGCGCGCTCCAGCTCAACTTCAGCGGCACCAGCAATCACAACGGGACGTTCGACACCGGAGCCGGCTCGGAGATCGCCTTCGGCGGCAACAACGGCACGAGCGTCTTCAACACCCTCACCGGCACCGGCGTCGGCTTCCTCCATGTCCTCAACGGCACGAACACCATCGCGGCGAACGCGAACGTCACGAACCTCGTGTTCGATCAGGGGACGATCGACGGCGCCGGTACGCTGAACTTCACCGGCACGTTCGACTGGAACGGCGGCACGCTCAACACACCGACCACCAACGGCGGCGGCACGCTGAACCTCAACGGCGTGATCGGCCCGATGAACCTCACCGCGAATCTCACCAGCGGGGCGAACTTCACCTCCCCCGTCAACGCCTTCAACATCAACGGCGTGACCTACACGAACAACGGCACGTTCGACATCACCGGCGCCGCACCGGTCTCCGGCCTCGGCACGTTCATCAACAGCGGCACGCTGACCAAGAGCGCCGGCGGCAACAGCCAGATCTCCACGACGTTCAACAACACCGGCTCGGTGAACGTGAACGCCGCAACCCTCACCCTCAGCAACGGCGGCACCGACAGCGGCAGCTACGCCTCATCTGCCGGAATGACGCTCGATCTGACCGGAGCCCGCACGCTCACCGGCACCTCCGTGGTCGGCGCGTCGATGGCCGGCACGTTCAGCGTCGGCGCGAACGTCACGTCGAGCGGCACGTTCACGCCGTCCGGCATCGTCTCCGTCAACAGCGGCGGCACGCTGACCCTGAACACGCTCGGCACGGCGACGATCGCCGCCCTCGTGCTCAACGGCGGCGGCACGCTCAACGGCAGCTCCGCGCTGCAGCTCGCCGCGGCCAGTCACTCGCTCTTCGGCGGCACCATCAGCGGCAGCGGCAGCTTCACGAACAACGGCGTGGCGCTCTTCTCCCCCGGCACCGTCACGCTCGACGGCCGCACCTGGACCAACGGCTCGACCGGCGCGATGACGTTCTCGACCACCGGCCAGCTCGACATGATCAACGGCGCATCGCTGGTGAACCCGACCGGCGGCGCGATCAGCTTCAACAACAACAACTCGATCACCAACACGGCAGGCGCCGCGACGATCAGCAACGCCGGCACCTTCCACAAGATCTGCTGCCTCGGCAACAACGTCGTCGAGCCGGCGTTCACCAACACCGGCACCGTCACCGCCGGCGCCGGCCAGATGGACTTCACCAGCTTTACGCAGAGCGCCGGCACGACGAACCTCAGCGGCGGCGCGCTCTCGTCGGCCGCGGTCATGAACTTCTCCGGCGGCACGCTCACCGGCGACGGCCAGATCATCGCCGCCGTCACCAACAGCGGCGCGACGATCGATCCGCTGGTCACGCCGTCGACCGGTCCCGGCACCATCACCTTCAGCGGCCTGTTCAACCAGACCGGCTCCGGTACGCTGATCCTCGATCTCTTCAACAACGGCACCGCCGACAAGATCGACGCGCCGGGCCAGACCGCGAACCTCGGCGGCAACCTGCAGCTGCAGTTCGTCTCCCCGTACGTCCCGGCCAACGGCGATTCGTTCGTCGGCGTCAACGCCGCCACGCTCACCGACACCTCGGCCAAGAGCTGGCCGCCGTTCGGTCCGGCCAACACCGGCTTCTTCACTTCGACGGTGCAGGGCGGCACGGATCTCATCCTGACCGCCGTCGTGCCGCAGGCCGACATCGACGTCTCCGCCACCACCGCCCCCGCCACCGTCGTCCACAACAACACCTGGCCCGTCACCATCCCGGTGACGAACAACGGTACGGCCGGCGCGACGAACGTCATCGTCACCGTCAACCCGACGAACGGCACGCTCAACTCGCTCTCCACCACGCTCGGCACCTGCGGCACGCCGTCGCCGAACCAGTGCACCATCGGCAACCTCGGCATCGGCGCCACCGCCACCGTCAGCGCCGGCATCCTCGCCACGACGCTCCCCAGCGTCTCCGCGACCGCGACCGCCGCGGCGAACGAGTCCGATCCGAACGGCACGAACAACTCGGCCAACGTCACCGCGACCGTCACGCCGCTGGCCGACCTCTCGCTCACCATCACCGACTCCCCCGATCCGGTGAGCGCCGGCACGACGGTCAACTACACCGCGACCATCACCAATGCGGGCCCCGACGCCGCGAGCACGACGACGACCCTCACCGTCGCGGGCGGCACCTTCGGTACGCTCCCCTCCGGCTGCGTCAACGGTCCGCCGAACACGATCCTCTGCTCCGTGTCGATCGCCCCCAGCGGCTCGGCGAACTTCGTGGTCCCGGTCAACGCGCCGGGCGCCGGTCCGGTCAGTCTGAGCGGCAACGTCGCTCCGTCCGGCGCGACCGACAACAACTCCGGCAACAACAGCGCGTCGCAGTCGACCACGGTCACGCCGAAGGCCGACCTGGCGATCGTCAAGACCGGTCCAGCGACCGCCGGCGCCGGCACCAACGTCAGCTACACCATCGTCGTCACCAACAACGGTCCGTCCGATGCGCCCGCGGTCGTCGTCAGCGATCCGCCGGTCGCCGGCCTCACCTGGGTCAGCAACAGCGGCGCGTGCACGACGCCGTTCCCCTGCACGATTGCGTCGATCGCCAACGGCGCGAGCGCCACGATCCTCGCCACCTACTCGACGTCGCCGTCCGGACCGGCCACGAACGTGACCAACACCGCGAGCGTCTCGTCGTCGGTCGGCGATCTGAACGGCGCGAACAACAGCAGCAGCGCCACGACCGCGATCGGCCAGACCGCCGACGTGCAGGTCACCGTCACCGGCTCGTCGAACTCGACGCCCGGCTCGAACTTCGCGCTCAGCGTGAAGATCCTGAACAACGGCCCGTCGGTCGCCACCGGCATCTCCGTCTCGCTCGCCATGTCGTCCGGCATGACGTTCGAGTCGAACAGCGGTGCCTGTACGACGGCGTATCCGTGCTCCATCGCCTCGCTCAACCCCGGCCAGTTCGTGACCATCAACTCGATGTTCAGCATCGGCACCGGCGGCACGACCGCCACCGCGACGTTCACCGTGTCGACGTCGAGCACCGATTCGAACACCTCGAACAACAGCGACTCGCACACCGTCACCACGAGCTGCGCGAGCAACGCTCCGACGCAGCTCGTCCCGCAGGGCGCGAATCAGCCGACCGAAGGGATTCTCTCCTGGAACGACGTCGGCGCCGCCTCCTACAACGTCTACCTCGGGCCCGCCGGCAGCGGCTGCACGACGTTCTACGGCGCGCGCTCGATGAGCATCACGCGCGACACGCAGATCTTCTACGCCCTGCTCCAGCCGGGCACGCAGTACGAGTGGGCAGTCGAAGCGGTCGCGCCGAACTGTCAGACGCTCAAGTCGTCGTGCGTCACCTTCACCACGAAGACCAACTGCAACGCCTCCGCGCCGCAGCCGGTCTCGCCCGTCGGCGGCACCGTCACCTCCCCCGTCACGTTCAGCTGGACGCCGTCGAACGGCGCCACGCTGTACACGGTGAAGAACGCGGCCGACGACTCGGTGCTCGGCACCTCCGCCACCACGTCCTTGGCCAACATCATCATTCCGGATGGACCGTTCACCTGGTACGTCGTCGCCGACGTTCCGCAGTGCGGCCAGCTCCGCTCCGCGAATGCCACGTTCAACGCGTGCAGCATCCCGGCCGCGCCGATCGTCGGCGCGGTATCGGAGGCCACGACCGGGCAGACGTACTCGGTGCAGTGGGATCGGATTGGGGGAGTGGTCAGCTACGACCTCGAGGAAGCGACCAACGCGTCGTTCAACAACGCGCAGGTCTTCACCATCCAGCAGCCGGCGCAGGGGAACATCTCCGTGCCGTTCACGAAGACGACCACGCAGTCGGCGCTGACCTTCTTCTACCGCGCCCGTGCGAAGTCGCTCTGCGGCCAGGCGTTCGGTCCGTACTCGACGCAGATCCGCGTCGTCGTCCTCCCGCCGCCGTCGAGATCGCAGCGGAATCCGAGCGTCACCGTGCCGGTCGGCAGCCGTCTCATCGTCGTCCAGCAGGTCTTCGTCCCCGGGCTCAATGACGGTCTGGTGCACACCTTCACCGCGACCGTCGACAAGCCGTGGCTCACCGTCGATCCGCCCAGCGGCATCCTGCCCGCTGACGGCATCACGCTCGACGTGAAGGCCAATCCGTCCGACCTGCCGAACGGCACCGAGACCGGCACGGTCGTCGTCGTCATCAACTCGCCCTCCGGCAAGACCGGCACGAACGGCACGACCGTCGTCAGCGTCCCGGTCTCCGTCAATGTCGTCACGCCGGTCATCCCGTCGTCGAAGGACCTGCCGCCCGACAACACGCTGATCATCCCGTCGGTCGGTCACCTCGACGGCGCCAACTCGCACTGGCAGTCGGACATCCGCCTGGCGAACACCGGCGCGCAGAAGCTGCAGTACGCGCTGAAGTTCACCCCGGCCGATCCGACCGAGGGGGGCGTGAAGACGACGACCATCAACGTCGAAGGTGGAGCGACCACCGCGCTCGATGACATCGTCAAGAACTGGTACGGCATCGGAACGCTCGGCGAAAGCGCCAACGGCGTCCTAGAGGTCCGTCCGCTCACGCCGAGCAACAAGGGTTTGCCGGGATCGGACGCCGACGCGCCGAGCGTGTCGAAAGTGACGGTGGTCTCGAGCCGCACCTACACCACCGGCGAGAACGGCACGCTCGGCCAGTTCATCCCCGCCATCCCGTTCAGCAATTTCATCAGCAAGGGGACGCAGCAGGCCGCGGCCGCGGTGCTCAGCCTGCAGCAGATCGCGCAGTCGGCGCAGTACCGCACGAACGTCGGCATCGTCGAAGGCTCCGGTCAGCCGGCCGTGGTGCTGCTCAGCATCTTCGACGTCACCGGCAAGAAGCTGAAGGACGTGCCGCTCTCGCTCAAGGGCGGCCAGCAGATGCAGCTCGGCAGCTTCCTCGCGTCGGTCGGCATTCCGTCGCTCAACGACGGCCGCATCGAGGTGAAGGTCACGAGCGGCGACGGGCGCGTCACGGCATATGCCTCGGTCGTCGACAACCAGTCGCTCGATCCGCTGCTCGTCTCCGGCGTGAAGCTCGGCGCGGCGAGTGCGAGCAAGTACGTCGTCCCCGGCGTCGCCGACATCAACACCGGCCTCGCCAACTGGCGCACCGACATGCGCATCTTCAACGGAGGCCTCAGCGCGCAGAACGCGGTGCTGACGTTCTTCCGCCAGGGCGCCTCGCCGCTGACGCAGAACATCGTCATCAACGCCGGCGAGATCCGCACGCTCGACAGCATCGTCGCCTCGCTCTTCGGCGCCGACAACTCCGGCGGCGCGGTGCACGTCACGACCAGCGGCAACTCCAACCTCGTCGTCAGCGGCCGCACCTACAACGCCACGAGCAACGGCACGTTCGGCCAGTTCATCCCCGCGGTGACCCCCGCGGAATCGATCGCCAGCGGCGACCGCCCGCTACAGATCCTGCAGGCCGAGGATTCGGTCCGCTATCGCACGAACCTCGGCCTGGCCGAGGTGACCGGCAAGCCGGCCGGCGTCGACATCAGCGTCAACCTGCCTGATTCGAAGGTCACGCCGGTCGTCCACGTCGACCTCGCCGCCAACGACTTCCAGCAATTCAACGTCTTCAAAGCCCTCGGCCTGGAGAACACGTACAACGCCCGCATTACGGTGCGCGTCACCACCGGCGACGGGCGTGTGACGGCATATGGATCGGTAGTCGACATGCTGACGAACGATCCGACGTACGTGCCGGCGCAGCAGTAGCGATTCATTGGCGCAGCCCGTGACTTTAGTCGCGGGCTGCGCAAGGCGGGTTGGCTCTACGTCGAAGCAAGATTTCGCTGCCTCGAAGCGACGTTTCTCTACCTCGAAGCAAGATTCCACTTCCTCGAAGCAAGCTTTGCCTTCCTCGAAGCAACGTTTCACATCCTCGAAGCAGGATTTCACTTCCTCGAGGCAAACTCTCACTTCCCCGAAGCAGGATTTCTGTTCCTCGAAACAAACTTTCACTTCCCCGAAGCAGAATTTCTTATCCGAAGATCACGCACGCTCCTAACCCCATCCCCGCATCTTGGTCCGCTACCCCCAATTGTCCGAGCGCGACGCGGCAAAGAGACGTCTACGTGCCGAGTTTGCCCGGAGAGTCGGCTCCAGTCAGTCTCGTGTAGCGAAGATGGAAGCTGGGAATCCGACTGTGAGCATTGACCTTCACGTTCGATCACTTCTCGCTGCAGGCGCCGACCGCGGCGAGCTCGGACGAATCGTCGGTACCCCGTAAGACGACCGCGACGTTTCTCAGGTCAACCGCACCTCGCGGTCTTAGCCTCGTAGACTTTTTCGCCGTTTTTCCCGCCTTGGCGTCAGTCCTCTCTACCTCGCGTGGAACGTTTGCACGCGACGGCCAACCGAGGGAGCCTCTTTATCGGAGGTACGCGATGAACAAACGAATTAAACAGATGTTGCGCGAGGTCAAACGGCGCGGAGGGCTCATAAGCGTCAATGGCTCAATCCCGGATGACGTTGCGGAGCGTTTCCTGGAAGAAATACTGGCGTGTCCCGATTGCGCCGCCGCCGCAGAACCGCCGATCGACCAGATTCTCGCGGGACCGGCGCATCCAAAGGGGCGCAAGGGTCCTTGAGCATTGTGTTCATTGCCCTTGTGGCGGTTGCCAGAGCTCGACCTTGTTTCCCTCCGGATCCATGACCCAGCCGAATTTCCCGTATTCCGAGTCGTCGGTCTGATCGAGCACCTCGCAACCTTCCTCGCGCAATGCCTGAAGAAGCGCCGGCAGATCTTCGACTCGATAATTGACCATGAAGGTCGACTTGCTCGGCGCGAAGTGCTTGCCGTCCGCCGGACCGATCGACCAGGCCGTAGTCCCGTTGGCCGGCTTGCCTTCGGCGTCCGTCCAATCGAAGGCCGCGCCACCCCACTCCTGAACGTCGATCCCGAGGTGCTTCTTGTACCAGGCGCACAGCGCCTTGGGATCCTTCGCGGTCATGAAGATGCCGCCAATGCCTGTGACTCGTCGCATTCGAACCTCCGATGATGCTGAAGCCCGAAGGGTAGCGCGTCCGCGGCCTGACTACAACGGCTCTCCCTGCACGGCCGGGGCCTGCGTGGCTACGCCTTGAACTTCCTTGTTACTTGCATGTACAGCCCAGCTTCGTGTTCCAGCCTGTGTTGATCCAGTGCCAATATCCCGGATACAACCACAGGCAGACGCGCTGGTTCGACTCTCTGCGTAGGTTTAACCAAAAGCTCTCGAAAGGCCGCTCATCAAGTTTGATACGCACGAGAACTCGGCGATCCGCGGGAACGTTTCTTATGGAAACAGTCTGGCTGGAGTGCACGGCTGCAGGCGCAAGTTTGCCAACCTGAAAGGTGAAAACGGACTTTGACGAAGGCCCCCACGTTTCCGGCGACATGTTGGGTAGATTGTCCTGGGGCGCCGGCTTGAAAGCAGCGATGCAAATCATTCCGCCGTGGTTCGCGTCTTTCGGCACGGCCACCGCGGAGAATGCCCCCAACGACAGAACGATCAGGGGAAGTACCGAACGGGTACACGCTGCGATTTCCATGCTTGGCAGTATGAGTAGCGCGCGCCCCGGATTTCAACTCTGGGCCGAACCACAGCCCGTCATGACCACCACCCTGACGGATCAGAGTGTTCGTCGTTGCCAGGCGTCTGGACCAAGTACATATCGATATTCGTCCGAGACGACCCCACGAATAACCGCGACATTTGCTGTGAATCGCACTTGCCTAAAGCCGAGCTTCTCGATTAGTCGTTGGGAAGCGAAATTCCGCGCGTCGATCTCCGCCACGATCTCTTTGACTTGACGCCGGCGGAACAGGAACTCCACTACGGCGCTACAACCTTCATGAGCGAAGCCACTGCGCCAGTGCGCGGCAAACGTGAAGTAGGCCAGATAGGCAGATGAATCACGATGAATGGTTGCCTGGACAAGACCGACGTAATCGCCATCCGCCTTCTTCTTCAGGAACCAATTCAGCCACTCTTCGCTGCCGTCAGGTGACCGGCGCGTCGAGAGCTCCCGATATTGCTTCTCGAGCGTCCCGAGGTTGTCCGGCTGATCGAATGGAATGAATGCGTAAAGACGCTCGTCCTGCCAGCAATGGAACGTCAGCGCAGCGTGCCTCTCCGTGAGCGGCTCCAACTTCAACCGCCGGCTCCGAAGTGCGGGCTGTTTGCCGTCTTGCATTCACCACAGAAGATAATCACTGCGCCGCCGCACCGCAGACGCCGACACGAGTACATGCCTGGTTTGTCTGAAACTCGACTATGACTTTGAATTCTACCGCCGGAATCTGCCAATCGGAGCTTCGGAGGTGCCATCCAGCCGAAGCCCGCCGCCTGCTTTTATACGCCAAGGCTTAGAATTGAGCTATGGACGACTCCGACAAGCTGGATGCGCTGGCAAGCGCGTCTTCTGTTCTAGTTCCAGAAGTGCTGCCCGTCTTCGAGCAGGTTGTCCGCAAACCACCGCTTCAGCCGACGCTTGATCACTATACGACCGCGCCCGGACTCTTGGGGATATTGAGGAGGGAATCGATCTGGGCTACGAACGCGCGATACCTGAACGACACGTCAGAGTTAGTCTATGGGCGTGGTCTCGTATCCAGGATTATCGACGAGCAGGTTGGCCGCATGGAAGGCCATCAGAAGAAATGGCTCGCGGATTTCGTCGGGGTGGTCGATCGAGCATTTGAGACCACCGACACATATATCGCGTGTTTCTGTGAAGGACCTGATCTTTTGAATCAGTGGCGTGCGTATGGCTCGGGACGTGGCTTCGCGATGGGCTTCTCCGCGCCGCGACTCAGTCGTCTCGTTCCCAACGGTTTATTTCGGGTGGAATACGAGCCGCAGGTCCACTTGGGTCGTTGCTTTCAAGCATCCATCCTTCGTTGAGGAACGCGAATGGCGAATGTGTCCCATTGTGCCCGTGAGCAAGGTACAGGTTCGAAGTGACGGCGGATGGCTTCGGCCTTACATGGATATCCCGTTAAAAGTCGGGGAGGCGTCAATGCCGCTCACGAGCATCACGCACGGTCCATCACCACATCCGGAACTCGAGAAGCGAAGCCTCAGCCTTGTTTTGAGCGAGTCGAAGTATGAAGCAGTGCCGGTGTTCGGGTCCGAAGTTCCCCTTCGCGTGTAGTCGGCGCCTGACCTCAGGACTCAAAGGCTGGTCGGCTTCGGAAGGTAGGTAACTCCGGCCACGTGTTCAAAGTCCGCGTCGCTCGTTATCACCTCGGCCTCAAACATTCGCGCCGTGGCAAGGATGATGGCGTCAGCCATCGGAAGTTTGTGCTCGATACTCAGGTCGGCCGCAACGAGCGCCAGGTCATCGTTCAGCGGTACGACGACCGTCTTCTGCATCGCCGCAACAGCCTCCAGTCCGCCTTCTTCGCCCCGGAGTCTCTTCGCGTGTTTATGAACCTCGTACAAAATGATCGTAGGTGTAACCACCGCCGAAGGCTGGCGTAAGCGCTTTGCATTCTCGTCACCGAGTGGTCCGTCCGTGAGGAACTCCAGCCAACCGGATGAATCCACGACAATCACAGACGTCGATCCTTCTTCTCGCGATGGCCGGCCGTAGGCATCCCGCGCAAGATGCCACGAAAGGCCGACAGGGGACGATCCGGGATCAGAGTGATCGAGTTGCCTTTGCTGATCACCTGCATTTCCTGTCCTGGCTTCAGGCCGTGTCGGTCACGAATTTCTTTCGGTATGACAACCTGATACTTGGGCGACACTCGAGTTCTGGCCATCGTAGCTCCTGAATCAGCGATCGATGGTGGAAGTGTAATACGCATGCCCGTCCACGGCCTGATGTACGCTCGCGCTGCGAGCAGCAGATGGCCCGAATCGAAATCGAATATCAGTACACCGTGGCGTTCGCACGGCGTACTGCGGTGAGTTTTCTTCGTCGCTATGGGCGAAGAGCGTTCGCTCTGGCCGGAATTCTGTTTGTGATCGGCGTCGCGCGGGTGCTGACTCAGCGGATCGATGGACTTGCGATTGCGTTTCTCCTGATCCCGCTTCTCATACCGGTGACGTGGGCTGTCTCCATCCGTCGCGCGACGAAGCTCGCACGCTCGCTGGGTGACCACAGGATCGTCATCGTTCTCGACGAGGAGGGCATCGCGTTCGAAACGACAGAACGCCGATCCTTCATCTCATGGCCGTCGCTGAAAGAGGTCTGGAAGCTCAGGGACGTGTGGCTCGTGTTTCCCTATGGCGCCGGCGCTGCCAGCGCGTATACGGCCATTCCAGTGGAGGCAATGACCCCAGACGCGATGTCGCTGATGTCCCGCAAAATGCACGAGCACGGAACGATTGTGCGGACGTAGATCAATGGAACCGGAAGGATCACCCGGCGGCGCGGCGTGCGTGGGATTTTTCCGCTTACCCCGATGTTGACGCTGACATGCGATCACTAGGCGTTGTTTTCGCGCTTCTCGTCCTGGCCTGCAATTCCACGCCGACAGCTCCGGACAATTCGATTCCCGCGAGCGGTGCCACGATCCTCCTTTCATTCGGGAGCTCGAAGCAGGTCGACGCCGACCTCCGCGTCTCGTTCGCCCAGGTCGTCGAAGATTCGCGTTGTCCGGCGTCGGTCCAATGTGTCTGGCAAGGCAACGGAGCAATTCGTCTCGACGTCACCACCGGCGGGGGCACGCAATCGACCAGGCTCAACACCGCCGGCGGCCCCACCTTTCCGACCGAGGCCTCTGTCGGCGGCTACACGTTCACGCTGGTGAAGCTCGATCCGCAACGGCAGACGGCCGATCCCGTTCCGGCTCAGCAATACCAGGCCACGATCCGCGTCACGCGCGCAATGTAGGAAAGCACGGACTCCCCGCTCGCAGGCCTTAATGAGGGCTGGATGTATGGCAAGATGGCGGGATGGGAGGAACTATGCGAGCTTTGACCTGTCTGTTCACCTTGATCTTCGCTCTCTCGGCTCATTCCGCTGAGCAACCTGTCAATCGACCCGCCAATGCGGACCTCTGGATTGCACACCTCGACCGCTATGAGGCCGCGCACTCCGATCTGACGGACGAGCAGCGCCTGGTTCTGTCGCAGGGCCGCGACCTTCTTGCCGGCGGTCTGCTGCGGCAACTCCGTTCCCCGAACGGGATGGAAGCGGCGGAGGCGCAGAGGATGCTTGCGGCGTTCAAGGCTCGGGCATCGAATGCATTCTCCCGGGAAGCCTACGCGGAAGCGTTCGTTCGACTCCCGCGGCCCTCATCTCAGTCGGCGGTTCCGATGTATCCATACTGCGACTGCAACGAGTACACGGGCGACTGCGCCGGTGAGTGCGTGACCGGCGGCGGCGGATGCCGCGCCACGCCGGATGGATGTGGCATGTTCGGAACCGATCCCTGCTTCGGTCTCTGCTTCTGACCACCACTAACGCGCAATCCAATCAGTCCAGACCGTATAGCCGAATTCGCGGCTGCGGATGCCGATCCGTACGCGTCCCGAGGTTCCGCCGATGTTCGTCTTCAATTGAAGGCGCTCACCCGGCGGGACCTCGTGGGTCTGTGTGCTCAACGGCAGGATGGTATGCCGCGAGTTTGTGCCGCCTGACTGCACCTCGATGATGACCCGCGGATGATCGGGGGCGCCGGAAAACACGAACGCTTCCAGCGAGTAATTGCGCAGACCGAGGGTGACGGTTCCGTCCGATGCGATCGACTCGATGGAGAGGCTCAGTCCGCGCGGAGCGTCCTCTTCATCCGCGGAGTCCTCTTTCGGGGCGAACAATCCGCTGCTCGTTCGCGTGACCGAGGTCGTCGTGTTGCAGGCGAGCGCGAAGAGGACGAGTGCAATCGCAGACCGGCGCATCTCCCGATTTTAGACTTGCAACCTCAATAGTGAGTCCCGTCACGTCCTCCCCCTCCTCCGCAACGTAAGCTGTCTGCATCCCGGTACATCGCAGCCCGTTTGTTATTTGGTGAAACCGGGCTAAAATCACGGTTTCAGCAACCAAGTCCTGGTCCGAGGACGATCGAAATCATTCGACGTGCGGCAGCGCGCGTCTTTAGCGGAGAGAGACATGAGCAAGTCGCGTCTTGCGGCTGTTGCAGTCGTCGTCTGTGTTGCTGTTCTGGGCGCCGTTGATCTTCAGGCGGTGACCATCACCTCCGCCGGCAGCGGCAACTGGAACAACACCACCACCTGGTCGCCGCAGCAGATCCCTACCGCCGCGGACGACGTCGTCATCATCGGCGGCATCTCCGTCACCATCCCGACGCTCTACGGCGCGGTCGCGAACAGCGTGACGTTGCAGGGCGACGTCGTCAGTCCGCAGATCCTCGACCTCGACGCCGCCGGCGCCTCGCTCACCGTCACCAACGGCATCACCTTCACCGCTCCCGGCGCCTCGGTCGTCGATCAGCTGATCGTCGGCCAGGGGACCGTCAACAGCAGCGACATCTCCATCGACGCCGGCTCGACCGGCATCTCGCGGGTGGTCATCAGCACCGGCTCGGTCACCACCGGCTCCGTCACCTTCGCCGGCATCGCCTCCAACGCGGAGATCAAGTTCACCAGCAACGGCACGCTGACCCTCAACGGCAGCCTCGGCGCGGGCGGAACGCTTGTCCCGTCGACCGGCACCGTGCAATTCACCGGCACCGGCGCGCAGTCGATCGGCGGCTACTCGTTCTTCCACCTCGGCATCAACAAGGCGTCCGGCACCGCGACGCTGCTCGCTCCGATCACGGTCGGCGTGAACGGCACGGGCGGCGATCTCGTCATCACCGCCGGCGTCCTCGCCGACAACGGCAACCAGATCACCGGCAACAACACCGGCACGATGGCGATGGGCGGGACGTCCGAGGTCAGGCTCGGCTCCGGAGCGGGAAGCACACTGCTGCCGCTCTTCGGCAACTTCTCGTTCACCTCCAGCAGCACCGTGACCTACCAGGGGCAGGCCGCGCAGTCGATCGACGCGACGCCGTTTTACGGCAACCTGAAGATCGACACCCTCACCGCGACGGCGAGCATGTCGGGCAACACGAACATCGCCGGCAACGTCACGATCAGCTCCGGCACGCTCAACCTCGGCACCTTCTCGCACAACGTCGGCGGCAACTGGACCAACGCCGGCACGATCGCGCCGGGGAGCTCCGTCGTCAACTTCAACAGCAACTCGGCGGCGCAGTCGATCAGCCGCGGGACGTCGGCGTTCAACAGCATCTCGTTCAGCGGCGCGGGCTTGAAGTCGATCGTCGGCAACGGTCTCTTCGTCAACAAGGACGTCACCATCAGCGCCGGCTCGAACTGCGACTTCGGCGCGCTGCTGCATCAGATCGGCGGCAACTGGACGAACAACGGGACGTTCTCCGGCACCGGCTCGACCATCGACTTCAACGCCGCGGCCGGCTCGCAGAGCATCGGCAGCAGCAGCTTCTACAGCATCTCCTTCACCGGCGCCGCCACGAAGAGCGCCACCGGCGCGCTGACCGTGGTGAACAACCTCGTCATCAACTCCGGCGCGACGTTCAATCCCGCCGCGTTCACCCACAACATCGGCGGCAGTTGGACGAACAACGGAACCTTCACCCCGGCCGGCAGCACGATCAACTTCAACGGCGGCTCGGCCCAGAGCATCGCCACGACCACCTTCAACAACATCACGTTCACCAACGCCGGCACGAAGACCTTCGCCGGGACGATCAACGTCAACGGCAGCATGACGGTCAACTCCGGCGCCACGGTCAGCGCCGGCAGCGGCGTGAACAACATCGCCGGCAGCATGACGAACAACGGCACGCTGACCAACGTCGGCAACACCTGGAACTTCAACGGCTCGAGTCCGCAGACGATCACGGGCGCGGTGCAGTTCGCGAACCTGACGCTGAACAACGGCACCGGCATCACGCTCGCCGCCTCGATCCTCGTCGACAACACGCTCGCGCTGAACGTCGGCACCATCACCACCGGCGCGAACGTCGCCGTGATCAACACCGGCGGCGCGGTCACCCGCACCAGCGGCTTCGTCAACGGCGAGCTGAAAAAGAAGAACGCCACCGGAACCTTCACCTTCCACGTCGGCGTCGTCGGCAGCTACTCCCCCGTCACGATGGTGATCACCGGCACGACCGACATGGCGGTCGCCGCGGTCAGCGGCGGCGGATGCTGCTTCTTCGCCGGCTCGAATCACCTGCAGCACTCCTGGAAGGTCTCCGCGACCAGCCCGGTCACCGCGAACCTCACATTCAACTGGCTGGTGGGCGAGGTCGTCGGCACCGAGTCGAACTACATCCTCGGCAACTACGTCAGCTCCTGGACTTACTTCAGCGGTGCAGTCGACGACAGCACGCACACCGCGACCCTCGCCAGCCAGTCGATCCCGGCGGGCGCCGTCAACTGGTCGGTCGGCGAAGCGGCGAGCCTCGCGGGCACGCCGACGATCACGAACCTCAGTCCGAACAACGGTCCGGTCGGCACCGTCGTCACCATCACCGGCGGCGCCTTCACCGGCGCCTCGGCCGTCGCGTTCAACGGCACCAACGCCGTCACCTGGTCGGTCGACAGCGACACGCAGATCACCGCGACGGTCCCCGCCGGCACCACCACCGGGCCCGTGACCGTCACCACGCCGGGCGGCACCGCCAACAGCGGCACCTTCACCATCGCCTCGTTCCCGACGATCGCCTCCTTCTCGCCGACCGCCGGAAGCATCGGCACGCCGGTCGTCATCAGCGGCACCAATTTCACCGGCGCGACCTCCGTCACGTTCAACGGAACCGCGGCGTCATACACCGTCGACAGCGACTCGCAGATCACGACGTCCGTCCCGAGCGGCGCGACCACCGGCCAGATCTCCATCACCACGCCGAGCGGCTCCGGCAACAGCGCGAGCAACTTCACCGTCAACGCGCCCGGCCTCATCACGAGCGCCGCGAGCGGCAACTGGAATTCACCCTCGACGTGGGTCGGCAACACGATCCCCGGCACCTTCGACACGGTCGAGATCCTGAACACGCACACCGTCACGCTGACGGCGAACGCCGCCTGCGACGGCCTCTCGGTCAACTCCGGCGCCACGCTCAACCTCGGCGCGAACAATCTGACCGACAGCGCCAGCGGCTCGTTCTTCGGCAGCGTCACCGGCAGCGGCACGCTGATCTTCTCGACGAACAGCGGCGCCACGATCGACGGCAACGCCTCGATCGTGCCGCCGGTGAACTTCGCCGGCAACCGCACGTTCGCCAACACCTCGACGCTGTCGTTCGGCAGCGGCTTCAGCATCAACACCGGCGCGACGGTGACGAACAACGGCGCGGTGCACGTCGACAACGCGAACGGCATCACCGGTACCGGCAGCTTCGTGCAGGGCACGTTCGCCACCGTCACCAACGGCGGGCCGTTCCTCCCGGCCGGCACGCTCAACGCCACGGCCTCGCCGAACTCCATCGACTACAACGGCGCGGCGCAGACGGTGAAAGCGGTGATCTACAGCAACCTGACGCTGTCGGGGAGCGGTGCGAAGGACCTCACCGGCGTCAGCACGATCAACGACGCGTTTACGCTCGCCGGAACGGCGTCGGCCACCGTGGCCACAAACCTCGGCATCGGCACAGACGTCACGCTCGGCAGCGGCACCACCTTCACCCTCGGCTCGTTCACCATCACCGTCGGCGGCAACTGGACCAACAACGGCGGCACGGTCTCCCAGGGCTCCTCCACCGTCATCTTCATCAGCTCCGGCTCGCAGTCGATCCAGCGCAGCACGCAGGGATTCGCCAACGTCCAGTTCAGCGGCGTCGGCACCAAGCAGATGACCGCCGCCGCCGGTCTCTTCGCCACCGGCAACGTGACGATCGACCCGGGCGCGACCTTCGACGGCAACACCGCCTCGGTCCATCAGGTCAGCGGCAACTGGACCAACAACGGCACGTTCATCGGCGGCACCTCGACCGTCATCTTCCAGGGCGGCTCGCCCTCCATCATCAACGGCTCCTTCGGCAATCTCCAGATCAACAAGACGGCCTCGGTCGTCTCGCTCGGCGGCTCGGTCACCGTCGCCCTCACCACCTCGCTCACCTCCGGCACGCTGCAGACCGGCGCGTCGACGCTCACCACCGGCACGATCAACGGCAGCGGCGCGCTGACGATGAGCAGCGGCACGATGTTCGTCTCCGGCAACACCAACGCCTGGACCGGCACGTTCACGCCCGGCTCCGGCACGGTGGAGCTCAACGGCACCGGCTCGCAGTCGATCCGCGGCGGCACCTACAACAACTTCACCGTGAACAAGAGCGCCGGCACCGCGACGATGCAGGGCGCGCTGACCGTCGACAACCTGCTGCACATCGTCGCCGGCACGCTCGCCGACAACGGCTTCCAGATGGTCGCCGGCGGCGGCATCCCAACGCTGCAGATCGACAACGGCGCGACGCTCAAGCTCGGCAGCGCCGGCACCGCGACGACGATCCCGGCCGGCTTCACCACCAGCCTCGCCACCACCAGCAACGTCATCTTCGGCTCGGGCTCGGCGCTGCAGCAGATCGCCACCGCGCCGTCGTACGGCCACCTCGTCGTCGACTCCGGCGGCGCCACCATCACCAAGACGCTCAACGGCGCGACGCTCAACGCCGCTTCGCTCGACCTCACCAACACCGGCGGCACCGTCACGCTCGACCTGCAGGGGAAGACGGTCAACGTCACCGGCAACGTCGGCGGCGCGGGCGCCATCACCTTCGCGTCATCGACCGGCAACCTGAACGTCGGCGGCAACTTCCTCACCACCGGCGCGTTCACCGCGGGACTCAGCACCGTCACCTTCAACGGCAGCACGGCGCAGCTGATCCGCGGCACGACCTACAACAACCTGACGATCGCCAACTCGTCGGCCACCGCGACGCTCAACAGCTCGACGATCGTCAACGGCACGTTCACCGTCAGTGCGGGCGGCTCGTTCTCGATGGGCACCTCGCAACTCCGCACGTTCGGCGCGGCGAGCAACAGCGGCACCTTCGACGCCGGCGCGAACACGCTCGATCTGCGCGGCGACTTCGCCCAGAACGGCGCCTTCAACGCATCGACCGGCACCGTCGCCTTCAACGGCACCGCGGCGCAGAGCTGGAACGGCACCTTCGCCACCTCGCTGAACAACGTGACCGTCACGAACGCGGTCGGCGTCAACATCAACAACAGCATCACCGTGAACGGCGTCTTCACCTTGAACGGCGCGAACGTGACGACCGGCGGCGGGCAGCAGGTCTCCATCACCTCGCTCGGCTCCGTCTCGCGTTTGAACGGCAGCTACTTCATCGGCAAGCTGCAGATGTTCGCGCCGTCGGCCACCGTCACCGCGTTCCACCTCGGCACCGCCAGCGGCTACGCGCCGGTCGACGTCACGCCGGCGCTCTCCGGCGACATCAACATCACGTCCGTCAACGGCGCGCATCCGAACCGCACCGGCTCGAACGTGATCCAGCGTTACTGGACCATCGGAACAGCGACGACCACCTCGGTCGACATGCAGTTCTCCTACAGCGTGTCGGACGTCGTGGGCGCCGAGGGGATTTACACGGCGGGTCATTACAGCGGGGCGGTCTGGGATCGGCCTGCGACCACCGTCAACACCACCACGCACACGGCGACGGTCAGCGGGATCAGCGCATATGCCGGCGACTGGACGGTCGGCGAGCCGCTCAGCCTCGCGGGCAGCGCGGTCTGCAACTCCGTTCCCTCGGGAGCTGTCTCCTGGTGGCGCGCCGAGGGAAATGCGGTCGATGACAAGGGATTCAACAACGGCGCGCTCAGCGGCGGCGCCTCCACCGTCTCCGGCAAAGTCGGCAACGCCTTCACCTTCGACGGCGTCAACGACTCGGTCAACGTTCCGATGTCTGCCTCGCTGCAGCTCACCACCGGAATGACCCTCGAGTTCTGGATGAAGGGCAATGCGGCGAACACCCTCACCTCGTGCTGCCAGGGCCTCGTCGCCACCGACATGTACGCGGCGGAGATCGCCGCCGGCGGCATTCACTTCGGACTGAGCACCGACAACGGGGTGACGCAACCGTTCCCCAGCAGCGGCGTGGTCGCGATCAGCACGAATCAATGGCATCACATCGCCGGCACCTACGACGGCGCGACGATCGCGCTCTACGTCGACGGCTCGCTCGCCGCAAGCACTCCGCACACCGGCTCCATCTCGGCGAACAGCGGGTTCCTCTCGATCGGCTCCGAGGATGGGCGGACCGCGGCGTGTCCGGCGTGCGTCGGGACGCGGTACTTCCATGGTCTGATCGACGAAGTCACGGTCTACAACCGCGCGCTCAGCGCAAGCGAGATCGCGAACATCTACGGCGCCGACTCCTTCGGCAAATGCTTCAGCGCTCCGGCGCCGAACGTCAGCGGCTTCACGCCGTCGACCGGCTTCGTCGGCACCAGCGTGACGATCAACGGCACGGGCTTCACCGGCACCAGCAGCGTCACCTTCAACGGCACCGCGGCGACCTACACCGTCGTCAACGATACGCAGATCACGACGACCGTCCCCGCCGGCGCGACCACCGGCTCCATCGCTGTCACCACGGCGGGCGGCACCTTCACGACCTCGGGCAGCTTCACCGTCTTCACCGGCACCGCCGATCTCGCCGTTTCGGTGAGCGCGCCGCTCTCCGCGACCTCCGGGATCGCCTTCAGCTACACCATCAGCGTCAACAACCTCGGGCCGGCGAGCGCGGGCGGCGTCACCGTCACCAGCAGCCTCCCGGCCGGCGTTACCTTCAACAGCGCAACCGCTGGCATCCCGTGGAACTGCGGCTTCAGTTCCCCCACCGTCACCTGCACTGCAAGCACGCTCGCCACCGGCGCCGCGCCGAACATCGTCGTGAATGTCACGCCGACCGGCACCGGCACGATCACCAATTCGGCCAACGTCGCCACGTCGAGCACCTTCGACAACAACGGCGTCAACGACTCCGCCTTCGCCATCACCACCGTCGGACCCGCGACCGCCGATCTCGCCGTGACGCACACGGCGTCGCCCGCCACCGCCGGTGTCGGCGGCACGATCACCTATACCGTCATCACAACCAACAACGGCCCGTCGACCGCGACCGGTCTCACCATCACCGACGTCCTCCCACCGAACGTCACCTACACCGGCGCGACCGGCGCGACCTGCAACGAGACCTCCGGCACCGTCACCTGCACCGTGGCCAGTCTCGCCGCGAGCGGGAGCATCACCATCAACATCACCACCACGGCGAACGCGGTCGGCACCGCCACCGCCAGCGCCTCGGCCACCGCCACGGAGACCGACGGCAACTCCGCGAACAACACCAACATCCCCGCCACCGCCTCGGTCACCGGCAGCACCGTCATCGTCACGAACACGAACGACAGCGGCGCCGGCTCGCTGCGCCAGGCGCTCCTCGACGCCAACAGCGCCGTCTGCACCGCCACCTGCAACGTGCAGTTCGCCATCGGCAGCGGCGCGCAAACGATCGCTTTGTTGTCGGGCCTCCCGACCATCAATGTGCCGATCGTGATCGACGGAACGACGCAGCCCGGTTTCTCCGGAACGGCGCTCATCTCGATCGACGCCAATGCCGACTCGACCAACGCGCCGGGACTCAACCTCACCGGCAGCAACAGCACGCTGCGCGCGCTCGTCGTCCTCCACGCGCACAACCACGGCGTGATCCTCGGCGGCTCGACGGGCGGCAACACCATAGAGTCGTGCGTCATCAAGGGGAACGACCTCGAGGGCATCCACGTCACCAGCGCGAACAACACCATCGGCGGCGTCACCGCGTCGCTCGGCAACGCCGTCTTCGCCAACGGCGACTCCGGCATCGTGCTGATCGGCAGCACGGCGTCGAACAACGTCCTGCGCAACAACCTGATCGGCGTCGACACCACCGGCGCGACCGCCTGGGCCAACGGCATCGACGGCGTGCAGCTCCTCGACGGCGCGTCGAACAACACCCTCGATCTCAACACCATCTCCGGCAACACCAACTCCGGCATCTACCTGACCTCGAGCGGCGTGCCGACGCAGAACAACACGATCCAGGGGAATCGCATCGGCACCGACAGCTCCGGCGCGTTCGGCATCGGCAACGGCGTGGCCGGCATCTACCTCGGCTGCTCCGCGCCGAACAACACGATCGGCGGCACGACCGTCGCCACGCGCAACGTCATCGGCGGCAACGGCACCGGCGTTCACAACCTCGGTTGCGGCTCGAACGGCAACGTCATCGCCGGCAACTACATCGGCACCGCCGCGAACGGCACGACCGCCATCAGCAACGGCATCGGCATCGAGCTCGAGGGAGGCGCGTCGCAGACGATCATCGGCGGCACGACCACCGCCGCCGCGAACCTCATCGCCAACAATCCGACCTCCGGCGTGAAGATCCTCTCCCCCGCCGCGGCCAACGGCATCCTGCACAACGCGATCACCAACAACGGCCCCGGCATCAACCTCGACAACCTGCCGCTGTCGACGACCAACGACTCGACCGACAGCGACACCGGCGCCAACAACCTGCAGAACGCACCGGTCCTCAGCGCCGCGTCGCTCAGCGGCTCGAACCTCGTCGTGACGTTCTCCGTCGACTCGGCGAGTGTCGCCGCGACGCAAAGCCTCGTGGTCGAGCTGTTCAAGGCCGACGGCACCGGCCAGGGGAAACAGTTCCTCGGCACGCAGTGCTTCAACGGCAACAACATCAGCACGACGATGACGATCGCAAGCGCGCCGGTCGTGGCGGGCGATCCGATCACCGCCACCGCGACCTCGTACGCCACCGCATGCGCCGCGACGACGCCGAGCTTCAGCGACGGCACCTCTCCGTTCGCCGCGACGCTCAACGCCGTCTGCACGCCGCCGGTCGCGACGATCACCGCGCCGTCCACGGTCTGCCCCAACAGCACGAACAACGCGGCGAGCGTGCCGGCCACCGCCGGCGCGACCTACAACTGGACGATCACCAACGGCACGATCACCGCGGGCCAGGGGAGCTCGTCGATCCTCTTCACCGCGAACACCAGCGGCAGCATCTCGATCGGCGTCACCGCGACGCTCGGCTGCTCGTCGACCGGCAGCGCGACCGTCACCATCGCCCCCGCCACGGCGACGATCACCGCGAGCGGACCGACGACGTTCTGCGCCGGCGGCAGCGTGAACCTGAGCGCCAACAGCGGCTCGTCGTACCAGTGGTTCAAGGACGGCAACCCGACCGGAGCGACGTCGCAGACGATCACCGCGACGGTCAGCGGCAACTACCACGTCATCGTCACCAACGGCAGCTGCTCCGCGACCTCGGCGGCGACGAACGTCACCGTCAATCCGGCCCCGACGACGACCATCACCGGCCCGACCACCGTCTGCCCGAACGCTCCGTTCACCCTCGACGCCGGCGGCCCGTTTGCCACGTACAACTGGTCGAACGGCGCGACGACGCAGAGCATCACCACGCTGACGTCGTTCACGCAGACCTACACCGTCGTCGTCACCGACAGCAACGGCTGCAGCGCGACGGTCTCGCACACCGTCACGGTCAGCGGCGCGCCGAGCGCGATCATCACGGCACCGTCCAACGTGCAGGCCAATTCGACCGGCCTCGTCGCCTCGGTTGCCTCCGGCGCGAGCAGCTACAACTGGACGATCACCAACGGCACGATCACCGCGGGCCAGGGCACGTCGTCGATCACCTTCTCCGTCGGCTCATCGACGGCGACGCTCGGCGTCACCGTGACGAACGGCACGTGCACCGCGACCGGCTCGAAGACGGTGACGATCAACAACCTCGCGGACCTCGCCGTCACGATCACAGGCTCGCCCGATCCGGTCGCCGCCGGCGGCACGCTCACCTACACCGTGCAGGTGAAGAACAACGGCCCGAGCTTTGCCTCGAACGTCAACGTCAACACCTCGCTGCCGGCCGGCGCGAGCTTCGTCTCCGCCACCGGCGCCGGCTGGACCTGCTTCACGAATACGACCGTGCAATGCGCCGCGCAGTCGTCGCCGGTCGGTTCGAATTCGGCGATCACCATCACCGTCACCGCGCCGGCGAACGCCGGCCCGATCACCGCGAGCACGAGCGTCAGCGCCGCGACTCCCGATCCGACGTCATCGAACAACTCCGCCTCGGTGACCACGACCGTCGGCGCCTCGAACTGCCCGTCGCCCTCGACGCTCATCGCCCCCGCGAACGGCGCGACCGGCGTCCTCTCGCCCGTCTCGCTGCAATGGAGCGGCGTCGCGAATGCGACCTCGTACGACGTCTACCTCAGCGTCGACGGCAGCGCCGGCACGATCACCGGCTCGACCGCCGGTACGTCGCTCTTTGTGAATCTCCCGAGCGGCTCGATCGCCTGGTTCGTCGTCGCGCATGTTCCCAACTGCGGCGACCTGACCTCGGCCACCTCGCACTTCACCATCACGCCGGGCGCGAACTGCGGCACACACAGCACGCCGACGCTCATCGCCCCCGCGCAGAACGCCACCGCGCTCTCGCCCGTCGCCTTCTCCTGGCAGCCGGTGCCGGAAGCGATCGGCTACCGCCTCTTCGTCTCCGTCAACGGCGGCGCCGATCAGGACTTCGGCACGACCGATGGCGCCACCACGCTCACGCACGACGTGCCGGCGGGCAGCATCACCTGGGTCGTCGACGCGCTCTTCAACGGCTGCCCGTCGACCCGCTCCGCGCGCGGCGCGTTCAACGTGCCGCAGGTCGACGGTTGCGCCGGCCACGCCGCGCCGTCGCTCATCGCACCGGCGAACAACGCAGTCTCGCAATCGTCGAGCATCGACTTCCACTGGAACGCGGTCGAAGGGGCGAGCGGCTATCGCGTCTGGATCGCCGTCGACGGCACCGCCGCCGCTGTCGCGGGCGAGACCGACGCCACGACGCTGCACAGCGTCATCTCCAGCGGCGTCGTCGACTGGTTCGTCGAAGCGCTCTTCGACGGCTGCGCCTCGACGTCCTCGCCGCACTTCGTCTTCACCGTGCCGCACGCCGAGAGCTGCGGCAACGCCGTCGCCACGCTGACCTCGCCCGCGAACAACTCATCGACGACGTCGTCGATCGTGACGTTCCTCTGGAGCGGCGTCGCCGGCGCCACCGGCTACGAGCTCTACGCCTCACTCGACAACGGCACCCCGATCCTCCTCGGCAGCACGACCGGCGCCACCTCGCTGACGAAGGAAGTCGGCGCGGGCACGCTCAAGTGGTTCGTCCGCGCGCTCTTCAACGGCTGCCCGTCGCGCGATTCGCAGAGCTTCGTGTTTGTCTACGCGCCGCCCGCGGCGTGCGCCAACAACGCGCGTCCGCTGCTCGCCACACCGGCCGACGGCGCGCTCTCCGTCACCTCTCCGGTCAGCTTCGAATGGAGCGACGTCGGCGCGGCGTCTTACAGACTCTTCATCAACAGCGAGCTGCGCGACACCACGCAGCAGCCGCGCCGCAACGGCCTGCAGCTGGCGACCGGCCCGTACGAGTGGTACGTCGAGGCGACCTTCAACGGCTGCACCTCGCTCCGCTCCACCGTCTCGCACTTCACCGTGATCTCGAAGCCGGCCTGCGTCGTCCCGGCCAAGCCAACCATCCTCGCGCCGAGCGAGGTCTCGACCGGCGTGGCCTACAAGGTGCGCTGGCTCCCGGCCCTCGGCGCCGACGCGTACGTCGTGCAGGAGGCGAACAACGCGTCGTTCACCAACGCCACGACCTTCCCCTCGACGATCGACAACAAGTTGACCTTCACCCATCCGAGCGCCGGCACGTTCTTCTACCGCGTCCGCGGCATCAGCGACTGCGGCAGCGACGCCGGTCCGTTCTCCGCCACCGTCGGCGTCACCATCCTTCCGCAGAATGGAAACGGCGGGGCGGCGTCACCCGACGCACCGGTCACGCTGACCTACTCCATCCCGCTCGACGCCGCGCTCGCCGGCGCGAGCTTCACCGCGACGCCGACCGAGCCGTGGCTCACCGTCACGCCGTCGACCGGCACCGTTCCCGCCGGCGGCCTGACCCTCACCGTCACCGCGAACACCGCCGGCCTCCCCCTCGGCACGAGCCTCGGCGGCGTGACCATCACCACCGCGACGCCGAGCTCCGGCAGGTACTCCAGCAACGGCAACACGACCTCGACCACCACGCTCACGGTCAACGTCGTGCAGCCGGTCTCGCCGACGTCGAAGTCCGCCCCGCCGCCCGACGCGCTGATCATCCCCGCCGTCGCACACGCCGACGGCTTCAACTCGCACTTCCAGTCCGACGTCCGCCTGACCAACACCTCGCCGCAGGTCATGAAGTACCAGCTCACCTTCACGCCCAGCGGCGAGACCGGACTGGCGAACGGCAAGCAGACGACGCTCGACGTCGATCCTGGCCGCACCGTCGCACTCGATGACGTGCTGAAGTCGTGGTTCTCATCGGGATCGACGGACGGCTCCACCGGCACGCTCGAGATCCGTCCGCTGACCACCACCGCGGCGAAGATCACCAGCAACGCGATCAGCGGACTGGCGAACCTCGTCACCTTCGCCTCGAGCCGCACGTTCAACAACGCGTCGAACGGCACCTACGGCCAGTACATCCCGGCCATTCCGTTCGCGAACTTCATCGGCAAGTCGGCCGGCACGATCACGCTGCAGCAGATCGCGCAGTCGGCGAAGTACCGCACGAACCTCGGCATTGTCGAAGGCTCCGGCCAGCCGGTGTCGCTGATCCTCTCCATCTTCGGCAGCAACGGCCTGAAGATCAAAGACGTCCCGCTCGATCTCAAGGGCGGCCAGCACACGCAGCTCAACAGCTTCCTCACCACGCTCGGCCTCTCGCTCGAGGACGCGCGCGTCGAGGTCAAGGTCGCCAGCGGCTCCGGCCGCGTCACCGCCTACGCCTCGGTGCTCGACAACGAGACCTCCGATCCGCTGCTCGTCACGCCGACGCTCCTCACGAACACAGGCTCGACGAAGTTCGTCATCCCCGGCGTGGCCGATCTCAATGCCTGGCACTCCGACGTCCGCATCTTCAACGCGTCAACATCGAAGGTCGACGCGCAGCTGACCTTCGTCTCGCAGACCGGCAGCGTGCAGACCAAGCCGCTCACCCTCGGCCCGAACGAGATCAAGCAGCTCGACAACCTGCTCCAGACGACGTTCGGCATCACCAACGACGGCGGCGCCCTGCACATCAGCACCGCGACCGCCGCGAACCTCATCGCCACCGCCCGCACCTATAACCTCACGACGAACGGCACCTACGGCCAGTTCATCTCCGCCGTCACCCCGAACGACGCCGCCGCCCTCGGTACCCGTCCGCTGCAGCTGCTCCAGATCGAGGAGTCCGATCGCTATCGCACCAACGTCGGCTTAGCCGAAGTGAACGGCCAGCCGGCAAGAGTCGAAGTGACCGTCGTCCCGCCCGATTCGAAAGTCTCCGCCGTCGTCCAGCTCGACCTCGGCGCCAACGAGTTCCGCCAGCTCAGCCAGATCCTCAAGCAGGTGGGGATGGAGAACACGTACAACGCAAGAGTCAGCGTCCAGGTAATCAGCGGCACCGGCCGCATCACCGCCTACGCCTCGGTCATCGACCAGCAGACGCAGGACCCGACGTTGCTGCAAGCGCAATAACGTGTCCCCCTCTCCCCGCCCCGCGGGGAGAGGGGCCAGGGGTGAGGGGCTAGGCTCCCCGAGCCGCTTTGATCAGCGACTCCATGTGGTTGAGGTATTTCTCGAACGCGCGCCGCCCCGCCGCGGTCAGCGCGTATTCGGTGCGCGGAACCCGTCCCTCGAATCCCTTGCGGCACGAGACGAAGTTCGCCTCTTCAAGCTTGCGGGCGTGGACGCTGACGTTGCCGTCGGTCGTGTTGAGGATCTCTTTCAGCTCGTTGAACGTGAGGCTCGGATTCACCGCCAGCGCGCTGAGGATCGCCAGGCGCGTCTTCTCGTGAATGGTGCGATCGAGGTCGGGGATCAGCACCCGCTGGGGGACCGCCTCGGACTTCCTTACCGCTGCAGTTTTAGCCACCGTAGCTCCTTGCGATCACGTATCCAAAGCTGAGATGCAGTCCGCCGAATCCGAGTCCCATCAGCACGTTCCCCGACTCCGGGATCACCGCGGCGGTGAGACCGATGAGCATGAAGAGCAAGCCCATCACCGGAATGACGCGGATCGAAAACGCACCGCTGCTCACGAACGACGTCCCGTACAACAGCAGCCACATCGCCGGCATCGCCGTGTAATAACCGCCGCTCCAGAGCACATATGTCAGCACCGCCGCGGCGATCAGCGGCGCGAAGTAGCTGGCGAAAAATCGCCGCGCGGCAGGTGCCGTGAAGTCCGTCCCGGCGGCGCGTCCCTTGATCGTCATCGTGACGAACGCGATCACCGCGGCCACCGCCGCCTCGATGAGCCACGCATTCAGCCAGCGCTGGCCGGTCATCCCGCGCGCGACGAAAGACGTCGCGATCGCCGTGAGGCCGATGACCAGCCCGCCCCACCCCGGTATCGAGGTGAACGAGCCGGCGCGCTCCATCGTCTCGCGGATGTAGCGCAGGTTGTCGAGTGCGTGATCGCCGATGCGGACCGGCTCGGGCATGCCGGAAATGATACGGCAAAGTGCTTTATGGAACTGAGGCGAAGGTCAGCGTCGCTTCGTTCTCGCCGGCATGCACCTGAATCCTCACCGGCGCGTCCGACCGGCTGCCGCTCATCACCGCCTGCAGTTCTTCGCGCGAGCCGAGCGGCCACATTTCGTAGAAACCGATCGGCATGCCGCGAAACACGGCGCGCCCGCTGCCGTCCGAGATGGCCACGCTGCCGTGCATCTCACCGAGGGTCTGGAGGACTTCGATCGGAAGTGCGACGCCGTTGGCGCGCACCAGGAGCCAGATCTCCCCGATCGGCACATGCTGCTCGTTCTCCGTCCGCACCACGATCGTTGCCGGCCCCTCGGCGATGCGCATGACTTTCCGCGGCTCGTCGCGATCGGTGAGTGCAAGCGTGGCGAAGGCGCCTTCGCGCGGCACGATGAACACGTGCCGTCGCCCGCCGTTCGGCACCGGCACGTGCACGAGCCCATCAGCGTCCGTCGAGCGTTTGCCGGTGAGCTGCAGACCGTCGTAATCGAGAACCACGGCCCCCGCGACCGGCTGGCCGGAGGCGTCGCGCACCTCGATCGTCTTCTCACTCGACGGCTCGACGCGCAGCTCGACTTCGCGGTCGCCGTCCCCTTCGTTGATGACGCAGCGCAGCGTCGGCGAAGGGAGATATCCATCCGCCGCCGCACCCATCGAATACTCGGCGGCCGGCGGCGCGGAGAAGCGGAAACGTCCTTCGCCGTCGCCGGTGGTGACCCACACGCCACCGCTTGCCGCTCGCAGATAGATGTTCGGTTTCGAAACCGGTTCGCCGCTGATTGCATCGCGGACGACGCCGCGAATCTCGCGCGACGGGATCTCCACGGACCATTCGAGGACCTCGGCGGCATCAAGCGCTCGCGACGTATGGAATGGCGTCGTCATCGCAGGGCCCAGAACGAGTAACTCGAAGTTCCCCGCCTGCCACAGCGGGAGCGTTGTGTGACCTCTCTCGTCCGTCTTCAGCTCTGCGTCCCATCTTCCATCCCAATGGGAAAGACGCACCCGCGCATCCGGCAGCGGCTGCGCCGCGCGCGACACGTCCAGCTCGAGTTGCATCGGAAGAATCTTCAGGTGGACCGGCGGCGCGTCTTCGCGGACGTCGAGATCCATCGCCGCCTGCTCTGTCTCTTCCCGTCCGCGTACCACGACCACATACGACCCCGGCTCGATCGCCTGGAATGCCACCGACGCTTCGGCTCGCGCGAGATGCCTGTGCGCGAGTCGTTGCGCCAGTCGCATCGTTTCGTGCCGTCCGTACAACTCGACCTCCACGTCCCCGATCGTGTCCGGCCGCTCCACCTCGATCGTCAGCGAGGCGGCTCGTTTCAGCGCGATGTCCAGCAGCGATGCGCTGCGGCGTGACGGAGGCACCGCGACTGTCGCCGTACCAAAGCCGGGCGACTCGATAGCCACGCTCTTCGGCCAGGCATCAGGATCGGCGTCGAACGCAAAGTCCCCGCGCGCGTCGCTGAGTGCCGCCACCGCCTCGCCGCCGTCGAGCTTCACCGAGGCTCCGAAGACCGGCTTGCGCGTCGCGTCTTCGATGATCCGCCCACGGATCACCGGCAACGGCTCGAGGACCACGCGAAGTGCGGACGGTTCTTTGGCAATCGTCACGTGCCGCTTCACCGTCCTCATGCGCGCCGCACGAATCTCGACGTCGTACTCTCCTTCGCCCGCGCGAACGGACAGCGGCAGCGCGGCATGTCGTGCGGGCCGCCTCAGCTCCCACTCTTTGCCGCCATAATGGATGGTCAGCACGAACGCGACCGGAGGCCTCGACGTAATCTCGATTTTCACGACGCCGCCGCCTGCGGGTCCGCTATTGGTCGTGCCAAGCACGACGATCGCCGGGACGTCGGAGCATGGTTTGCTCGCGAGGCAAAGGCTGCCGGGAGTCTCCGCAACGCCGTTCAACGCGGCGGCCCACAGCAGCATGAGGTAGCCAAGCACGGGGCGCTAACGTACCGCCGCAACGTGCTTCCGGCAATAAGGAACTTTAACGTTCCGGCGCCGCCGCCCGATCCACGAACCACCACGTCTCGACGCCGTTCGTCGCCTGCGCGATTGGGTAATCCGCCCCCTCGCGCACCTTCGTCAGCACCTCGCGCTTCGAGGCGCCGGTGGCCAGGACGATGCGCAGTTTCGCCGCGCGGATCACCGGCTTCGTGATCGTCACGCGCCACGTCGCCAGCTTCTCGACGAACACGGCGGTGGCGATGCGATCTTCGACTTCGAGCGCCGCGGTGCCGGGGAAGAGCGAGGCGGTGTGGCCGTCGTCGCCGACGCCGAGGATCACGAGGTCGAGGTTCTCCAGTCCGCGGGCGCGCCATTCGGCTTCGAAGGTGTCGACTGTCTTGGCCGGATCGGCGAGCTCGGTGTGGAAACGGAGGAAGCGTTCCGGCGGCGGCATCAGCGTGCGGTTGATCATCCCGGCGTTCGATTGCGGATCGTCGATCGGGACGTAGCGTTCATCGACGACGACCCAGGTGATCGGCTGCTCGCGCATCGACTCACCGAGGAGCTTGTAGAGAGGCTCGGGGGTCGAGCCGCCGGAGAGGGCGATCGACTGGGCGTTGGACGACGCTATCGTCCGCGCGGCGGCCGACATCAACTCATCCGTCGAATCGAAAATCCGCAGATTCATCGCGCCGCCCGCTTCGCCATCTTCGTCGCGATCGGCAGCACCTTCATCAGCAGCTTGTCCGACTCCGGCTGCTTGAGCTGCCGGGTGATCAGCTCGTGCGGCTTGTTCGTCAGCGAGCGCGTCACCGCCTCCGGCGTCCGTTCCACGCCGTCGACGTTCGACGTCAGCACGGACTTCTCGCGGTCGCGCGTGATGCTCGCGCACGAGCCGTCGTCGAACGAGATCTCCACGAACGCCACACCGCCGCCGCGCGTATGCAGCCTGCGATCGAAGCGATACTCGACCGGTCCGTGCACGCCTTCCACGCGGCCGTCGCGGTCGACCTGATGTCCCGCCTGCGCCGCCAGCCACGAGGCGAAGTAGAGCGCGCCGACGTTCTCGCCGAACAGCGGCTCGTCCTGCGACACCGTGGCCACGATCCGCACGCGCTGGATCGTGCGCAGTCGCGCGCGCATCTGCTGCGGATCGAAGATCGACGCCGCGGCGACGCGCCACTCCTCCAGCCGCGCCCAGTTCAGATCGGCCGGCGCGGTCGTCGTCTGCTCAGCGACCTTCGTCACCAGCGCGAGATCGGCGGGGCTGTCGAACTGCGAGGAATCGACGATCAGCCGGTCGGCCGGATCGAGCAATGCCTGGACGTACTCCTCGTTCTCGTGCGGCAGATCGCCGAGCCACCAGACCGCAACCGGCATGTCGGGGATCAGCAGCGCATTGACCAGCGGCGGCACGCGATGCACGCGGTCGCCTCCCGCCACGATGGCGATCTCCTCGGAGCAGACCTGCTTGTTGCCGCCGATGAGGTGGCAGTTCGCGCCGATCCACGACGCGAGGTCGGGCGGGGCCGAAGGATTTGCGTGGACGATGATCGTCCGCTGCGGCACGGAGGCCGCGGTCTGGCAGAGCGTCTCGGTCGCATGCGCCTGATCGTTGCTGTTCGCCGTGTGCGCGACGACATTCCAGAGCGCCGCGCGCGTGATCGCTTCCTCGCCATCGGCCGTCTGCGTGCGCCAGATCTCGGAGAGGCTGCGCTCGATCGCTCCGATGTCGACACGCAGGTCGTCGGGCGGCATCAGCTCGGTCACGGTCTCCTCCACCGCCGCCCGTCGCGCTCGAGCAGCAGGTCGGACTCGGGCGGACCCCACGTCCCCGCCGGATACGGCGCGGGCTCGCCCTCTTTCGCCCACGACGCGAGCAGCGGATCGAGCCATGCCCACGCCGCCTCCACTTCATCGCGTCGCGCGAAGAGCGTCGAGTCTCCGAGCATCGTCTCCAGCAGCAGCCGCTCGTACGCCTCGGGCGGCTCGGCGCCGAACGACGTCGCGTAGCGGAACTCCATCGTCACCGGCGCGCTGCGCACCGTCGGCCCCGGCACTTTCGAATCGAACTTCAACGAGATCCCTTCATCGGGCTGAATGCGGATGGCCAGCACGTTCGGCTGCACGCGCACTCCCGGCACGCGGCGGAACAGCGGATTCGGTGCAGGGCGGAAATGGATGGAGATGTCGGTGACGCGCTTCGGCAGGCGCTTGCCGGCGCGGATGTAGATCGGCACGTCGGCCCAGCGCCAGTTGTCGATGAACGCCTTGATCGCGACGTACGTCTCGGTCCTCGAGTCGGCCGGGACGTTCACTTCCTTCTTGTACGCCGCCGCTTTCTCGCCGAGCACCGAGCCGTCGTCGTACTGGCCGCGGACGACGAACTCGGACTGGCGGTCGACCGGCATCGTCCGCAGCGCGCGGATCACTTTCACCTTCTCGTCGCGGATCGCGTCCGCTTCGAACGCCACCGGCGGCTCCATGCCGATCAGCGACACGAGCTGCAGCAGGTGGTTCTGCACGATGTCGCGGGTGATGCCGGCGGTGTCGAAGTAGCCGCCGCGCTTCTCCACGCCGATCGACTCCGCGACGGTGAACTGCATGTGGTCAATGTATTGACGGTTCCAGAACGGCTCGAAGATGCCGTTGGCGAAGCGCAGGACGAGCAGATTCTGAACCGTCTCTTTGCCGAGGTAGTGATCGATGCGGAAGACCTGGCGCTCGCGGAACGTCGTCACCGCGACGCGGTTCAGTTCCTTCGCGGACGCGAGGTCGCGGCCGAACGGCTTCTCGATGATCACGCGCGTGTACGGCCCGCCCTTCTCCGGATCGGTGACCATCCCCTCGGCGCCGAGGAAGTCGGAGATCACGGGGAAAAACGCGGGCGGGACGGCGAGGTAGTAGATGCGGCGGCCGCCGGTGCCGCGCGTGCGATCGCATTCTTCGAGCTTCTGCTTCAGGCGGTTGTACGCCTCCGGCTCGGCGAACTCACCGCGGACGTAGAAGAGCCCCTTGGCGAAGTTGTTCCAGATCGCCTCGTCCACCGGACGCGTGCGGGCGTACTTGTCGACCGCCTGGCGGACGTCGGCGCGGAACGCCTCGTCCGTGTAGTCGGGACGGGCGAAACCGATGATCGTCTGACCCGCGGGAAGCAATCCGTCGTGCGCCAGCGAGTAGAGCGCCGGCAGCAGCTTGCGGTGCGTCAGATCGCCCGACGCGCCGAAGATCACCAGGCAGGAGGCGTCAGGAACCCGTTCCTGTTCCAGGCCTTCGCGGAGTGGATTCGTTTCCGGGATGGGCGGGGCTGCTAAGGACATCCTTGAGCACCTCCAGCTGTTCGTCGGTGAGCGAGTCGAGGATTTTTTTCATCAACCGGCGCTGCGCAAAATGCGACCACATGAAGTAGCCGGTGACGATGACTAGAAGGACGCCGAGTACGACGGCTTCGACCATGAATGCCGGTCGATGATACACCCCGTCCCGCGTGCTATTCTCCGCCGCCGGAGAGAACCTATGTGGCAATACACGCCTAGAGTTGCGGTGATTCGCGGGCTTCGCACGCCATTCGCAAAATCGGGGACGCATTACGGTCATCTCTCCGCGCTCGACCTCGGAAAAATCGTCGTCGCCGAACTGGTGGAGCGCTCCGGCATCGACCCGAACGACGTGCAGGAGGTCGTCTTCGGCAACGTCATCCCCTCGGTCAAGGCGCCGAACATCGCGCGCGAGGTCGTCCTCGGTACCGGACTGCCGCGCAAGATCCCGGGCGTCACCGTCGGCATGGCGTGCGCGTCGTCGAATCAGGCCATCACCACCGCCGCTGATCTCATCTTCCGCGGCTACGCCGACACCGTCATCGCGGGCGGCGCCGAATCGCTCTCCGACGTTCCCATCCTCTTCTCCAAGAATTTCGCCGATGCGCTCATCACCGCGAGCAAGCAGAAGAGCGTCGGCGGCAAGGTCGGCGCGTTCCGCAAATTGAAGATGAAGGACTTCGCGCCCGATGCTCCCGCGATCGCCGAGTCGACCACCGGCCTGACCATGGGCGAGTCGGCGGAGAAGATGGCGAAGGAGAACGGCATCCCGCGCGAGGCGCAGGACAAGCTCGCGCTGCAGAGTCACACGCGCGCCGCGAAGGCGACCGCAGATGGACGCTTCAAGGATGAAGTGATGACCGTCGTCGTGCCGCCGACGTACGAGAACATCGTGGAGAGCGACAATCTCGTGCGCGCCGATACGACGCTCGAAGCGCTGGCGAAACTGAAGCCGGTGTTCGACCGAAAGTTCGGCACGATCACCGCCGGCAATGCCTCGCCGCTCACCGACGGAGCGGCCGCCGTGCTGCTGATGTCGGAAGAGAAGGCGAAGGCACTCGGCCTCAAGCCGATCGGCTTCATCAAGAGCTACGCGTACGCGGCGACCGATCCGTTCGATCAGCTGCTGCAGGGCCCCGTGTTCGCGCTGCCGACCGCGCTCGACCGGGCGAAGATCAAGCTCGAGGACATCGGCGTGATCGAGATGCACGAGGCGTTCGCCGCGCAGGTGCTGTCGAACATCCAGTGGATCGGCTCGAAGAAGATCGCGCAGGAGAAGCTCGGCCGCAGCGAGCCGGTCGGCGACATCGACCCGGAAAAGATCAACCACACCGGCGGCTCCATCGCCCTCGGCCACCCCTTCGGCGCGACGGGATCGCGCATCGTGACCACCGTCTGCAACGAGCTGCAGAGGACCGGGCAGCAGTACGGGCTGGTCACCGTGTGTGCGGCGGGCGGGATCGGGGTGGCGATGGTGCTCGAGCGGGAGTAGGAGGAGCGCGGACGTCCTCGTCCGCAGTCGCTGGCCGTCCTCGGCCGGCGACCCATCACCCGGAAGAGTCGTCGAGCGAGACGCTCGCCGACTGCGGACGAGACGTCCGCGCTCCCTACATCGCCGCCTGAATCTGTTCCTTGTGCCGCTCGACGAACTCCTCGAACGTCATCATCCCCGGATTGAGTGACCGCGCCGTCTCCGCGCTCCGCGCTCCCAGCACTTCCTTCTCGAAGTCGCGATACACCTGGAACATGTTCCCCATCTCGTCGGCGCCGGGGAAACCGTAGCCGCGATATTCGTCTGCTTCGGCGGCGTGGTAGTGGATCGGGGGGATGCCGAGGATGGCGGAGAGCTTGTCGCCCATCTCGGGGATCGTCAGCGCCTCGCTCAGGATGCCGACGGTCTTGCCGACGTACTCGTCGCCCGCTTTGAAGATGCCGTAGGCCACCTTGCCGATGTCCTCGGCGGCGATGCCGGCCAGCTTCGCGTTCCCCATCGGGAAGGCCCAGCTGCCGTTCTTCGGGGCCATGCCGAACATGTAGAGGTTGTCCCAGTAGAACGACGTCACGAGGAACGTCGCCGGCAGGCCTTCGAAATACGCGTCCGCTTCCGCCTTGGCGTCGAAATGCGGCACGCGATACTTCTCCTGCAGGAACGGCATCCGCGTGTCGTCGGGCGACATCAGCTTCCGCGTGTCCTCCAGCGTCGACCAGATCACGTGCTTCACGCCCGCCGCCTTCGCCGCGTCGGCGATGTTCTTCGCCTGCGCCTTTTCCTTCTCCGCGGAGAAGTGCTCCCAGAAATTCGTCACCGCGTAGACGCCATGCGCGCCGGCGAACGCCTTCTTCAGGCTCTCCACGTCATCGAGATCGGCGGCCACGACCTCGGCCCCTTTTGCCGCGAGCGCGGCTGCTTTTTCCTTCGACGGATCGCGCGTGATCGCGCGGCAGGCGAAGCCTCCGGAGGGATCGTCGAGAATCGCGCGGCAGAGACCTCCGCCCTGGGAACCGGTGGATCCGATGACGGCAATGACTTTCGTTTCGCTCATGGCGGCGAAGTATGGCATCAACGCCGCGACGCGCGCCTCGGTGAATCGCCCTTGAACCGCCGATACGCGCGGAAGAAGCTGCGGCGCGTGCCGAACCCGCAGCGATAGCCGACGTGCGTGGTGTCGAGCTTCGTGTTCCGCAACAACATCTCGGCGCGGCGGAGCTGCAGGCGCTTGATGAACTCCGACAACATCACGCCGTGGCGCGCGTGGAACGTGCGGCTCAGATGAGAGAGCGTCACGCCGTAACGCATCGCCAGCTCCGAGGCGCGCGGCGATTCCTCGCGGCGGAGGCAGTCGGCGACGTAGCGGGCGACGTCGACCTTCCTGACGTTCAACGCCATGCAGGCATCATAGAGGAGCAAATCCACCTGCATGGCGTAACGTCAAATAATGACTCTATGTCTCGCTCGACGCGTGTCGGAAGATGACGACAACGGCCGCACTGTTTCCGGGCCTGCTTGCACGGACCGGCCGCGATTCGAAAGGGGGTGAGGCGAGAGAGCATCGAAACGATGAGGCGGTGATGCGCGCGGCACCGCCAAACCGGATTAGAATCGGGCTCTCGCCAGATCGGTATTTGCGTACAGGAGGAATCAATGCGCCCAAGCCCCCGGCCGCTAATCCTTATCCTGCTGCTCCTGCTTCTCCCCACCCTCGCTCTCGCACAATCCCAGGCCACAACCGGTGTCATCGAAGGGACGGTCGTCGATGCATCGGGCGCCGTGCTCCCCGGCGTCACCGTGGTGATGAAAAACACCGCCACCAACTACGAACAGACAGTGGTCACCGACAGCGGCGGCCGTTTCCGCGGCGTCCTCCTCCCGCTCGGTCCCTACGAGGTCAGAGCGACGCTGGAAGGCTTCGGCAGCCAGGTGCAGAAGGGCTTTCAACTCCAGGTCGGCCAGACACTGACGGTCAGCATCAAGCTCTCGCAGGCGGCCGTCTCGGAACAGATCGTCGTCACCGCCGCCGCGCCGCTGATCGAAACGGCGCGCACCGAAGGGGCGACGCGCATCGATGAAAAGTCGGTCTCCGGCCTGCCCAACAACGGGCGCAACTTCCTCGACCTCACCAAGCTGACGCCCGGCGTGAGCATCGTGCAGGGTCCGGACGGCGACGAGCTCTCCATCAACGGCCAGAAGGGCATCCAGAACAACATCTCCGTCGACGGCGCCGACTTCAACAACCCGTTCTTCGGCGAGCAGCGCGGCGGACAACGCCCCGCCTTCACCTTCAACCTCGACGCGGTGAAGGAGATGGTCGTCGTCGCCGACGGCGCGAACGCGGAGTTCGGACGCTCGCAGTCGGGCTTCGTGAACGTCATCACCAAGTCGGGCACGAACGAGATGGACGCCACCGCGCACTTCGTGGTCAAGGACGACGCGCTCAGCTCGCGGGCCAAGGAAGCGAAGTCGAAGTTCGACTCGCATCAGTACCAGACCGGCCTCACGCTCGGCGGTCCGATCGTGCGCGACAAGCTCTTCTACTTCGGCGCGCTCGACATCCAGCAGTCGCGCTCCACGAAGCAGACCGACCCGCTGCGCATCGAGCAGCGCGTGGTCGACGCCCTCGCGGCCCTCGGCGCGGCCAACGAGAACGGTCCGATCCAGCGCACCAACGACGCGCGCGTCCTCCTGGCGAAAGCCGACTGGTCGCAGAGCGCGAAGAACCTCTTCACCCTCCGCTACAACTACACCTGGTCGGAGCAGAAGAACGGGACGTTCGACGTCGACTCGTGGGGCCGCAGCGCGAACGCCAACGAGCGCGACTCGTCGCATGCCGTGACCGGCTCGCTGGTCTCGACCTTCACCAGCGACCTGCTCAACGAGTTCCGCTTCCAGTTCGCCAAGGAGAACCGGCCGCGTCCCTACAACGGACCGCTGATCGCGGGCCAGAGCCGGCCGCTCCCCGACACCGCGTTCGACTTCGTCCGCAGCTACCGCTTCGGCGAGCCGTTCTTCATCCCGGTCAAGTACTACGACACGCGCGTGCAGTTCAACAACAACGTCTCGTTCCTGCGCGGCGCGCATTCCTACAAGATCGGCGCGGAGTACAACCGCGTGAACTCGGTGCAGACCTTCCTCGGATTCGCCAACGGCCGCTACATCTTCAGCTCCACCGACGGCTTCCTCAACTACCTGCACAACTCGCATTACGTCGAGTGCTCCGACGGCACGTCGTCGCAGACCGGCGTCTGCCCCGCGGGCGCGTCGGTCACCGGACCGGTGCTGCTCTATCTGCAGCAGGCCGGCGTCGGCAACATCTCGGTGGAGGAAGCGGGGACGCAGAGCATCCCGCAGAAAGAGCCGGCGATCTTCGCGCAGGACAGCTGGCAGGTCACGCCGAACCTGAACGTGCAGTATGGCCTTCGCTGGGAAGCGCAGATCGAGCCCGATCCGATCACCCCGGCGGACCAGGTCTTCTACGCCGGCCTGATCGGCAAGACGTCGAAGGGACTGGAGTTCCCGTCGAACGGCAAGGTCCCGTCCGACCGCAAGATGTATCAGCCGCGCCTCGGCTTCTCGTGGAATCCGAACGGCGACGGCAAGAGCGTCCTCCGCGCGAACGCCGGCATCTTCTACGGCCGCATCCCCGGCCTCTCGCTCGCCTCGTCGCGCTCCACCAACGGCAGCCGCGGACAGACGATCTTCCGCAACAGCGCATTGACGCCGTTCCTCGGCGCCGTCCCCGCGTATCCGAACCTCATCCCGCAGAGCCAGATCGGCAATCCCGATCATCCCGACGTCTTCGTCTTCGACAAGAACTTCAAGAACCCGCGGACGAAGTCGGCCAGCGTTTCGTGGGAGCAGGAAGTCATCCCCGACTACTCGTTCCTCGTGAAGTACAACTACGCCAAGGGCGATCACATCACCCGCTTCACGAACCGCAACGATCCTCTGCTCGGATCGCCATGGTCGACGGGCCTCGGCGCCGACGGCAAGAACGGCATCGGCGTGCTGACCGTCGTCGAATCGACCGCGAAGAGCCTCTACCAGGGCGTCACGCTCGGCGTCACCCGCCGCCCGACGAATCACGTGCAGTTCCAGCTCTTCTACACGTACTCGAAGGACAAGTCGGACGACGACAACGAGCGCGATCCGTTCTCCTTCCGCTACGCGAAGATCACCGACCTCGGTCCGGAGTACAACTACAGCGACCGCGATCAGCGTCACCGCGTCAACGGCTGGATGCTGTGGAACGCGCCGGCCGGCGTCGACCTGAACGTCCGCTACTCGTACCGCTCGGCGCAGCCGCAGTCGCTGTCGTGCGTCGTCAGCGAGTCGTTCTGCGGCAAGGATGCCTTCGGCGGCTCGCGCTTCATGGCCATCGCCGCGACGCCCGCCGACCGCATCAATCCCGACGGTTCGGTCACCACGCGCAACCTCGGGCGGAAGGACAACCGCTACTCCTCGCTCGACCTTCGTATTTCGAAGCCGTTCCACCTCACCAGTGGCCTGACCGCCGAACCGGCGATCGACATCTTCAACCTGTTCAACAGCAAGAATTCGAAGCACCCCGAGGTGACGAACCTCATCTTCAACTTCGACGGCACGGTGCAGAGCGGCATCGGCGACCCGCGCCAGGCGCAGGTCGGCCTCCGCCTCATCTGGTAAATACTCCCACCCCTTCTCCCCGCTTTCGGCGGGGAGAAGGTGCGCGAAGCGCGGATGAGGGGCCAAACCCCGGCACGATGAACGGCCCCCTCATCCGCCTGCGGCACCTTCTCCCCCGTCACGCGGGGGAGAAGGAAATAGCGACCTTCCCGAAGTGCTGCGCTGCCTCCAGGTAGCGCAGCGCTTCGGGCGCTTCGTCGAACGGGAACACGCGGTCGATCACCGGCCGCAAACGATGCAGCGCGATCGCGCGATTCATCTCCTCGAACATCGCCACCGAGCCGACGTAGATCCCCTGCAGCCGGATGTTCGGCAGGATCGCGCTGATGTTCAGCGGCTCGACGGTCCCGTTGATCACGCCGATGACGCTCACCTGCCCGCCCGCGCGCACCGATGCGATCGACTTCGCCAACGTCCCGGCGCCGCCGAGCTCGAGGACGTTGTCGGCGCCGCGTCCATTCGTCAGGCGCAGCACTTCCTGCTCCCACTCCGGCGTCGTGCGGTAGTTGATCGTCTCGTCGGCGCCGAGCTCCTTCGCCTTCGCCAGTTTCTCGTCGCTGCTCGAGGTGATGATCACGCGCGCGCCGTGCAGCTTCGCGAACTGCAGCGCGAAGACCGCGACGCCGCCCGTACCGAGGATCAGGATCGTGTCGCCCGGCTTCGTTCCGGAGAGCGCGTGCCATGCGGTCACCGCGGCGCACGGAAGCGTCGCGCCTTCTTCGTAGCTGAGGTGATCGGGGATGCGGACGAGCGTGCGCTGATCGAACACGCGCGCGGTGGCGAGCACGCCCGGCACGGCGCCGCCGAGGGAGGTCTTGCCGTACTCGCGCTGGTAGCCGCCGTCGATCCATCCGAGGAAGAAGTTCGCGGCGACGCGATCGCCGGTCTTGAAGCGCGTGACCCCTTCGCCGACGGCGACGACTTCACCCGCGGCATCGGAAGCGAGGATCACGTCGTCCGCGAAGTGCGTGTACTTGCCGCCGGCGATCAGCAGATCGCGGTAGTTGAGGGAAACGGCTTTGATGGCGACGAGGACGTCGCCCCACGCGAGGTCGGGCAGCGGGACGGTGTCGTAGGTCAGATTGCGACGAACTGCGGTTGCTGTCTTCATGGTCGATATGAATAGCGCCGTTACTATCCTTTGGGAAGTAGGCACTTTGTCGTACCATAGGAACCCGGAGGTGCGTTGTGAAACGCAAGGTGAGCGAGATTCCCCAGACCACGCAGCGCATGGCCGAGCAGGCCTTGAGCCGCATCCATTCCATCGACGTCTTCGACCAGACCTGCGCCTCGCATCAGGCGGTGGGACGTCTGGCCGACAAGTGGACGCTCCTCCTCTTCTACGCCCTGGCCCAGGGGACGAAGCGCTACAGCGAGCTGCAGCGTCAGATCGTCGGCATCTCGCCGAAGATGCTCACGCAGACGCTTCGCTCGCTCGAGCAGAACGGCTATGTCGAGCGCGAGATCTTCCCCGAGGTGCCGCCGCGCGTGGAGTACTCGCTGACCGAGCTCGGTGTGAGCTTCGTGCAGCCGGTCGCCGTGCTCTACCAGTGGGCCCAGGAGCACAAAGACGAATTGATCCGCATCCGCAGCCGCGTCGCGCGCCGGGCGGTAGCGCGATGAAGACGCCGAAAGCGGTCATCTTCGATTGGGACGGCACGCTGGTCGACACGGCGGAGGCGAGCTTCCGCTGCTACGTCCGCACCTTCGAGTCGTATTCGCTGACTTTCGACCGCGACGCGTACGCGCGGACCTATTCGCCGAACTGGTACCACACGTTCCGCTGCGTGGGGCTGGCCGAGGAGCATTGGGCGGAGGCGGACGAGCGGTGGCTGTCGCACTTCGCCGCGGAGACGATCGAGTTGATCGACGGCGCGCGTGAGGTGATCGAAGCGCTGACCGCGCGCGGCATCGCCGCCGGCATCGTCACCAGCGGCAGCCGCGGCCGTGTGATCCGCGAGCTGCACGAGTACGGACTGGCGCCGCATTTCTCGCACTGCGTCTTCGGCAGCGACGTGGTGAACAAGAAGCCGCATCCCGAGGGACTGCTGGTCTGTCTCGACCGCCTCGGCGTCTCGGCGGACGACGCGGTGTATGTCGGCGACAGCCCCGAGGATGTATCGATGGCGCAGGCGGCGGGAGTGTTCTCCGTCGCGGTGCCGGGCGCGTATCCGAATCGCGAGGCGCTGCTGGCCGTCGGCGCCGATGTGCTGCTCGATTCGCTGCGCGATCTTCATGGCATACTCGACCCCGATGCCTGAAGTGATTCGCGCGGTCTGTCCGCACGATTGTCCCGACACCTGCTCGATGCTGGTAACGGTTGATGACGGACGCGCCATCCGCATCGCCGGCGATCCCGATCATCCGATCACCCGCGGCTTCCTCTGCACGAAAGTGGCGAAGTATCTGGAGCGGACGTACCACGAGGGACGGCTGCTCTATCCGCAGATCCGCAGCGGCGCGAAGGGCGAAGGGACGTTCCGCCGCGTGACCTGGGACGAGGCGCTGTCGCTGATCGCGGAAAAGCTGAACGCCGTCCGCGCGATTCATCCGCAGTCGATCCTCCCCTACTCATACGGCGGCACGCTCGGCGCGATCCAGGGCGACTCGATGTCGATGCGTCTCTTCCATCGCATCGGTGCGTCGCTGCTGGAGCGGACCATCTGCGCCAGCGCGGGGATGACCGCCTGGAACGCGGTCTACGGCATCCGCATGGGGACCGACACGGAGTCGATCCCCGAGGCGAAGCTGATCCTCCTCTGGGGCACGAACACCCTGACGTCGAATCCGCACCTCTGGCCGTTCATCCGCAAGGCGAAAGCGAACGGCGCGCGGACGATCTGCATCGATCCGCTGCGCACGCGCACCGCCGACGCCTGCGACGAGCACATCGCCATCCGTCCCGGCACCGACGCCGCGCTGGCGCTGGCGATGATGCACATCCTCTTCCGCGACGGACTGTTCGATCGTCAATATCTCGAGCAGATGACGATCGGCTGGGAGAAGCTGCGCGAGCGCGTGCTGGCGGAGTACTCGCCGGACCGCGTCTCCGCGATCACCCGGCTACCGGTCGAAACGATCGAGCGCCTCGGGCATCTCTACGGCACGACGCAGCCGGCGTTCATCCGCCTCAACTACGGACTGCAGCGTCATGCCGGCGGCGGCTCGGCGGTACGCGCGATCGCGTTGTTGCCCGCGGTCACCGGCGCGTGGAACCTCGCCGGCGGCGGCGCGCAGCTGTCGACGTCGCAGACCTTCACGCTCGACAGCGCGTATCTCGAGCGCACCGACCTTATCCCGCCGGGGACGCGCACGATCAACATGACACGCCTCGGCGAAGCGCTGACCGAGACGAACGATCCGCCGGTGCGCGCGATGGTCGTCTACAACTCGAACCCCGCGGCCATCGCGCCCGATCGCGAGCGCGTGCTCCAGGGACTGCGCCGCGACGATCTCTTCACCGTCGTCATCGAGCATTTCCAGACCGACACCGCCGACTACGCCGACGTCCTCCTGCCGGCGACGACGCAGCTGGAGCACGAAGACGTGCACAAGGCCTACGGCCACATCTACCTGCAGCACAACAAAGCGGCGATCGCGCCGCTCGGCGAGGCGCTGCCGAACAGCGAGATCTTCCGCCGCCTCGCCGCGCGTATGGGACTCGATCATCCCGAGCTGCAGGAGAGCGACGAGTCGATGATGCGGCACGCGGTGGCGAAGATCCCGGGCATCACGCTCGACGATCTGCGCGAGCGCGGCTCGATCCGCCTCAACCTGCCGTCGCCGCATCTCCCCTATCGCAGCGGCGTGCGCGTGCCGACGCCGAGCGGAAAGATCGAGATCGATTCATCGCGCTTCAAGGCGGAAGGCCTCGATCCGGTGCCGTCGTACGTCGCGCCGTACGAATCGGAGGAGCGCGATCCCGAGCTCGCACGGCGGTATCCGCTGGCGCTGATCTCGCCGCCGGCGCACTCGTTCCTCAACTCGACGTTCGTCAACGTCGCATCGCTGCGCCGGTCGGCGGGAAAGCCGATGCTGGAGATTAACGCCGACGACGCGACGCGGCGCGGTATCAACGCGGGCCACGCGGTGCGCATCCACAACGACCGCGGCTTCTTCACCGCCGAGGCGGTGATCACCGATCGCGTGCGCCCGGGCGTGGTCTGCGCGCCGTCGGTGTGGTGGCCGAAGCTCGCGGCCGACCGGAAGAACGCGAATCAGACGACGTCGCAGGCATTGACCGACATCGGTCACGGCGCGACGTTCTACGACAATCTCGTCGAGGTGAGCCCGGTTTGAGCCTCTCCGTCATCATCGTCATGACCCTGGTCTGGATCGCGATCATCGTCGCGAACGAGCGGTACGGCATTCTCCGCTGCGACGATTTCCCGAACCTCGGCGCGAAGATCTTCGCGTACGTCTGGCTCGGCCTGCTGCTCGTCGGCGTCGGCAGCGCCACCGCGTACGCCGCCGCGCATCAACCGACCGCGGAGCAGCTGGCGAAGATGTCGTTCGGCAGCTTCTTTTTCCTGCACATCGTCTTCGTCATCTTCCTTCTCGGCTGGTGGCTGGCGACGCGCATGCCGTCGTTCCGCACGTTCCTCAACATCAGGGCGAGCGGTGAAGATGCGCTGGCCGGCTTCGCCATCGGCCTCGGCGGCTGGATCGTCACCATCCTGCTCGTGCTGCTCGTCGCGCTGATCCTCAGCGGCGCCGGCCTGATGCCGCAGAAGCTCGAGCCGCCGGCGATGATCGCCTACATGGCGAAGGTCGCGTGGTGGAAGAAAGCGCTGGTCGTCTTTTCCGCGATGACCGTCGAAGAGGCGTTCTTCCGCGGCTTCCTGCAGAAACGGATCGGGCTGATCGCCTCGACCATCCTGTTCGCCGTCGCCCACGCCGGCTACGCACAGCCGATGCTACTCGTCGGTGTGACGATCATCTCCCTGATCATCGGCACCGCGTTTTACCGGACGAAGAACCTGCTCCCCGGAATCGTGGCGCACGGCGTGTTCGATGCCGTGCAGCTCTTCGTGATCATCCCGATCGCGTTCCGGATGTCGGGGTTTTGATCACTGCTCCGAAACGACGACCCCGTCCCCTTCGAAGCGGATCTTGAAGCCCGCGTCGTCGACGTTCTCGATCATCACGTTCTCGAGCGTCTTGTCGTCCATGACCTGCGGGATGAGATTGCCGGTCCAGGCGACGAGCGCGTTCGAGGAGATCGAGAGCGGATACTCGCGCGTGACGCGCAGGGTGAGCGGCTCGATCGAGGTGGAGATGGCGAGAGAGCCTTTGCCGAAGATCTTCACGGTGTCGATCTTGCGCTGGTAGGTCGAGTCGTAGATCGGCTCGACGCGATAGGTCAGCGAGTCCTCGAGCGCGAGGAGGTTGTGGCCTTCGACGTAGATGAACTCTTCGTTCAGGTCGAGGAGGAACGTCTTGCGCCCTTTCTCGTAGACGAAGATCTTTCCCTGCCCGACCGCCTTCACCAGCGTCTGCGCGGTGGTGCCGACGAGTCCTGATTCGGCGACGAACTTCAGGTTGCCGGAGTAGCTGGAGACGGTGCCGCGCTTCACGTGCACGTTACGCGCGAAGTTGATCTCCAGGAATCCGTTCTCGTGCAGCGCGAAGGTCTTCGATGCGCCTTCGATCTTGTGTCCGAGGTCGAGGCGCCGCTCCTCGTGTAGCGGCGTCTCGTCCACCGCGTCCTGCAGCTTGCGCGCGGCGGTGTGGCCTGCGCTTGCTTCGAGTGCGGGTGCCGGGGCGGGTGGTGGAGGCGGAGGCGCGACGGTAGGCGGCGGTGGAACCGGGGTCGCCACGGTGCCGGGCATCGTCTTGATGGCCGGGATCTTCTCCGTGATGATCCGCTGCGTATTCTCGGTTCGCGGCAGGATCGGCTTCGGAGGTGCGGGCGGTGGCGGCGCGGGTGCCGCAACCGGGGGTGCGGGCGGCTGGATCTCCGCTTCGACTTCCTTCACCAGCTTGTCGGCGCCGGCGAATCGCAGGTGTTCGAGCGCGGGGCCGAGCTTGCGGCGCTGGCGGTAGAGCAATCCGAGGTAGAGATGCGACTTCGCGTAATTCGGGCGCAGCTCGACGGCGCGCAGGAGGAAGTGCTCCGCTTCGTCGAGCTTCCCCTGCTTGAAGAGGATCAACCCGAGGTTCGAGTGGAGGATGAAGACGTTCGGATTTTCTTTCGCCAGGCGGCGATAGATGACCTCGGCCTCGGGGAACGCATTCGTCTTGAAGTAGACCAGGCCGAGGAGATTGAGGACATCCGAATCATCGGGACGGAGGCGCTGCGCTCCTTCGAGCTCGCGCCGTGCCTCGGCATACCGCCCTTCCTGAAATGCCTCGCGGCCCCGGTTGTAGTGGAGAAGGAAAACGCCCTGATCGAATGGCGCTGCGATGACGGGATCTGGCATGCCGAGAGGGATTGTAGCGTGGGATGGACAGACAGGAGTGTCTGTCCCACACCTCAGCGCGAGCCGAGGTAACGGAAGCCGGGGATCAGCGTGCTCGCGAGCGGAGCGCCGGCCTTGAAGCCGCCGCCGAGGACGCCCTTGCCGCGGCCTCCGGCAAACGACGTCGAGCCGCCGCTGCCGTCGTAGGGGCGTCCGTAGTAAACCGTGAGCGCCCGCTTCACGTAGGTCATCGTCTCGTTGTACGGCGGGATGCCGCCGTGCCGCGTGACCGCGCCCTCGCCGGCGTTGTACGCGGCGAGCACGCGCGGGAGGTCGTACGAGAACATCTCCAGGAGGTCGGCGAGGTACGCCACGCCGCCGCGGATGTTCTCCTCCGGATCGAGGATCTTCTTCACGCCGTAGCGCGACGCGGTCTCGGGCATCAGCTGCATCAGTCCGCGCGCGCCTTTGTTCGACGTGCACTGCGGATTGAAATTCGACTCGACCTGAATGACGGCGCGGACGAGGATCGGATCGACGTTATAACGATCGGCAGCCTGCTCGATCAGCCGGTCGTACGAGGAGCGGCGATCGCGCTGTTTGGCCAGCCACTTGAGATCGGAGACCTTCCCGCCGGTCGTGGCGACGTTGTAGATCACCTTCCGGCCGTCGCTGCGGACCATCAGCTGCACCTGCGCGAACGCGGGGAGAGCAACGAGACAGACCATCGCCATGCGGACGAGACGCATTGTCAGTGATGGTAGCACACGCCAAAATGCGGTCATGAGCTTCGCACCGATGCAGAAACAGGTCGACGAGTGGATCACCACGCACACCCACGGCTACTTCGAGCCGCTGATGATGACGGCGCGCCTCACCGAGGAGCTGGGCGAGCTCGCAAGGGCCATAAGCCACAAACACGGCGATAAGAAACCGAAGCCGGGCGAGAAAGAAGGAAACGTCGCGGAAGAAATCGCCGACCTGATTTTCGTGCTCGTATGTCTGGCCAATTCGGAAGGAATTGAGCTCGACGAAGCGTGGAAGGGATTACTGGAGAAGCTCTACGTGCGCGATGCGACGCGTTGGAAATCGTAATTATCGATTACACATCGCATACGCCTCGCGGAACGTCGGATTATCGATCAGCGCGCGATTGACCTCGAAATAGCTGCGCACGACGTCATTGGTCTGCAACAGACGGCGGCGAAGCTCGATGGCGATGGCGCGCCAGAATTTCGCGCCCGCGGTGGGATTGGTGCGGAGAAATTGCGCCAGATCGTGCATCGATACAGAGAGCACTTCCGTATCGCTCACCGCTCTCAATGACGCCGAGGCTACGCCGTCCTCGATGATTGAGAGCTCGCCGAACGTCTGGCCTTCCACCAGGTCACAGAGCGAGACCTCGCGGTCATTGACACGTCGTGTCACACGAATACGGCCGTGCACCATGATGTGCAGGGCGCGATTTGCATTTCCTTCTTCCAGAACGAGATCGCCCGGCGCAAAGCTGCTGATCTGCATCGTGCGGCGCAGCTGATCGAGCTCGTCCGGCTCGAATTCCCCGAATAACGAAACTCCACGTAGAAAATTTGCGTCCGCCAAAGCGATCTCCGGTTAAAATTGGACATCCTTAAAGCAAAGTGATTGGTAGCGCCGCTCCGCAAGAGTACTGCGGACGGCGTAGTCGTTCAACGGCCGTTTGACGGAACGGGAGCAGCGAGATGGATGGACTTCTTCGCTCACTGATCAAAACGGTTCGGCGTCGCCTCCGCGAAGACGAAGAGGTGACGGTCGAAGCAGTCACGAAAGAGCTCGGCTACACGAGGCAATACATCTCCGGACGCTTTCATCGCGTCACAGGACGGCTCTTGAGCCATTTCCTGAAAGAGAAACGGCTGGAGAAAGCGGCCCGCCTGCTGCGCAATGGCAATCTGCGTGTTTCACAGATCGCGCGACGCTGCGGATTCGATTCGGAGAATTACTTCCGCCAGCAGTTCCGCGAGCGCTATGGCATGTCGCCGCGGCAATTCCGGTCGAACGGGCACATGCGAATGGCCGCGGTGATTCCGCGTCCGCCGCGACCCGCGGTCGCTTAGCCCACCGGCGCGCTGTCGAACCCTGCCTCGATCCAGAGGTAGCGCAGCGTGTTGCCGTCGAGCGTGCGCGCCCCGAGCGCGTATCGCGTGAAGAGCAGCACGTGACGCAGTCCCGAATGCGGGACGCCTGTCTTCCCCAGATAGTCGCGATGCGCCTGCGCCGACGCGAACGTCGTCGCCTCGAACGAATTCACCAGCCGCACCACCGTCCCCTGCACTGTGAGCTCTCCCCTGCGCAGGAAGTAGCGCCGATGAAAGAGACGCAGCTCGCCTTCCTCGGACTGAATGCGCAACGGCTTGCCGGCGTAAATCGGCGTCGTACGGATCCGAAAGCCGCGCACGCGACCCTCGGCGATGACCGCCGCGATCTCCCGCGCCAGCGCGTCGCCGACGACCTCGCGCTCCCGGACGATCAGGATCCAGTCGCTCGAAGCCGCGTCGATCGCGCGATTGAGCTCCGCGCGGTGATCGACCAGCGCCACGCGCGGCGCGACGTCGAGCACGAGCTGCTCGAGCTTCGTGAAGTGCGGCGTCAGCGCGGTCAGGTCCTCGGTGTGGACATGCCCGAGCGTCACGATCGAAAGCGCGCCGCTCTCAGGACGCACGGCATCGACGAGCCGATCCCACGCCGCGGGCAAAGCTACTCCTCGACCCGCTCGTGAATGCGGACGATGCGCGAGGCCCGTCCGCTCTCTTCGTCGATCTCGATCATCGCGCCGGAGAGGCGGATGTCGCGCTTCGCCACCTCGAGCTTGCGCGGCGTATTGAAGAGGAAGCGATGCAGCGCCTCTTCGGGACGGAAGCCGATCACCGAGTCGTACGCGCCGCTCATCCCGACGTCGGTCTGATACGCCGTGCCGTTCGGCAGCAGGCGCTCATCCGCGGTCGGCACGTGCGTGTGCGTCCCGAGGACCGCGGAGACGCGGCCGTCGAGATAGCGGCCCATCGCCTGCTTCTCCGAGCTCGCCTCGCCGTGGATGTCGACGATGATCACCTTAGTTCCGTCGAGCTCCTTCAGCTCGCGATCCGCGGTGTGGAAAGGGTTGTCGCAGGGCGGCATGAAGACGTTGCCCATCAGCTGCAGCACCGCGACGTTCACGCCGCCCGCTGTCTGCCGCACGACTTTTCCTTTGCCGGGGTTTCCGGTCGGATAGTTCGCCGGCCGCACGACATGCGGGTAGTGCTCGTAGTTGTCGACGAAGTCCTTCTTGTCCCAGATGTGGTTTCCGGACGTGTAGGCGTTGATCGGCAGCTCGCTGAGCTCCTCCATGATCGCCTCGGTCACTCCGAACCCGCCGGCGGCGTTCTCGATGTTGACGATCGTGAAGTCGATCCGCTCGCGGTCGACCACGTGCTCGAGTTTCTGATGCAACGCCCGCCGGCCGGGTTGGCCGACGACGTCGCCGATGTAGAGGATTTTGATCATGGGTGCGCGGAGGGCGGCGGCATGGCCGCCGCACTCCGAGGGCTACTTCGCGTAATCGACTGCTCGCATTTCTCGAATGACGGTCACTTTGATCTGCCCCGGATACTGCAATTCCGACTCGATCTTGCGCGCCACGTCCTTCGACAGCCAGATCGACTGTTCGTCGGTGATCTTCTCCGCGTTCACGATGATGCGGAGCTCGCGGCCGGCCTGGATGGCGAAGCTCTTCGAGACGCCCTCCATCTGGTTCGCGATCGATTCGAGGCGCTCGAGGCGGTGCACGTAGTTTTCGAGGATCTCGCGGCGGGCGCCGGGGCGGGCGGCGGACAGCGCGTCGGCGGCGTTCACCAGGACGGCTTCGACCGTCGTCGGGTCGTAGTCGCCGTGATGGCACTCCATCGCGTGAATGATCTCGCGCTTCTCGCCGTACTTCTCCAGCACCTGCCGTCCGAGCTCGAGATGAGTGCCTTCCATCTCGCGATCGATCGACTTGCCGATGTCGTGCAGCAGTCCGCCGCGCTTGGCGATCGTGTCGTTGACGCCGAGCTCCACGGCCATCAGCGCCGCGAGCTGCGCGACCTCGAGCGAGTGCACGAGGACGTTCTGTCCGTACGACGTGCGGTAGCGGAGACGCCCGAGGAGCTTGAGCACCTCGGGGTTGATGTCGGTGATGCCGAGCGAGAACGCCGCGGCCTCCCCTTCCTCGAACAGCTTCTGATCGAGCTCCTGGCGCACCTTCTCGACGAGCTCCTCGATGCGGGCCGGGTGAATGCGGCCGTCCTGCATCAGGCGCTCGAGCGAGATGCGCGCGATCTCGCGGCGGATCGGATCGAAGCCGGAGAGGATGACCGCCTCGGGCGTGTCGTCGACGATCAGGTCGACGCCGGTGGCCAGCTCGAGCGCGCGGATGTTGCGACCCTCGCGTCCGATGATGCGGCCCTTCATGTCCTCGCTCGGGAGGTCGACGACGGAGACGGTGTTCTCCGCGACGTAGTCCGAGGCCATGCGCTGGATGGCCATGCCGAGGATCTTCTTCGCCTTGAGATTGCCGTGCTCGTTGGCCTCGGTCTCGATGCGCTTGATGATCTGCGCCGCCTCGAGCTTCGCTTCATTCTCGATGCCGCGGATCAGCTCCTTCTTCGCCTCTTCGACGGTGAGGCCGGCCACCTGTTCGAGCTTGTGGCGCTGATCCTCGATGAGCTGATCGAGCTCCCCCTCGCGCGCTTCGACCCGCTTTTCGCGGCCGTTGAGCGCGCGGTCGCGGTTCTCCACCTCGGCGATGCGCGAGTCGACCTGCGCGGTCTTCTTGTCGAGGTTCTCTTCCTTCTGCTGGAGACGCTGCTCCGACTTCTTCATCTCGTCGCGGCGCTGTTGCGCCTGACGATCGAAGTCGGACTGCATCTGCAGTCGTTTTTCCTTGGCCTCGAGGTCTGCTTCCTTGACCCGGGCCTCGGACTGTTTTCTTGCGTCTTCGACGATGCGCTCGGCCGAACGACGTGCGTCCTCGACCTGTGCTTCGCCTCTCTTGCGGTAGACGGCCGCCCATAGCAGGGCGGCTACAATCGCCCCGGCGATCACGCCGGCAACGATGCCGATCAAAATGGTGCTAATCACTCGCTCCTCCCGGTGGGGAGGCCCGCGCAGCTGAAGGAAAATCGGAGAACCCCGCGTGAGCCGTGTGAGGGATTCTTACTTGAACCTGCCAAGCAGGTGGGCGCCCTACTGGAACCGTTTAGCTACCTTCCTGCCGCCACATGAGCGACGAAGGTGTGCACGCAGTTCACAGACTCGAGCACCCGAAGTAAGAAAGCATCGGTTCAAGCGTTAGATCATTCATCACGAACTCTGCAGGGACTCCGAAACTGCTGGACTGACGTCCGGCTCAGCTAATGACCTTGCTGAGCCGCTCCGATATTTCCTCCGTTTTCTCGATCCATATTCCAGAAGCGCTCTCTCGCTGCTTCTTGTATCGAGAAAACTCGTCGGCGATGTTGAGAGCGGCGAGAATCGCGATTTTCATCGGGTCGACCGTGGCAACCTGGCCTGCGACCTCTCGCATCCTCCCATCAACAAACCGCGCAAGCTCCGATAAGTACTCCGGGTCTCCTTCCCCACGAACGTTGTACGTTTGACCAAAGATCTCGACTGTGGTCGAGTCGTTTTTCTCCATCGGAAAAAATTACCTGTGAGACGGCGGCGATTATAGCAGAGGGATCACGCCGCACTTTGCAGCTCAGTAGGCGCGTAGTGGAGAAGATTGTCGAGGGACGACTGGATCCCCCAGTCGTAGTGCGGACGCGCTTTCTTGTAGATTTCGAGCGCGTATTTCCTCCCCTCGGACGTCGCGGCAAGCCGCTGGTAGACGCTGAGGACATTGCCTCCGCCCCGCATCAGAAAACGCTCGAATGACGGCATTGCCGGGGCATACCGCGTGTCGGCCATGGCGGCCCACCAGTTGATCGAGGCTGTATTCAAGGAGGAGAGCTGCAACGTCGCGTTGACCTCTCCCATGTGTGCCGACAGTGAGTTGAACCCGGCCCAGAGGAAGAGATCGCGCTCGATTGGCGTCCATGTCGACACCCCGAGCGATGCGAGGCTCTTCCCGCTCGCGAACGAGCTGGCGACGGCAGACGCGCGCGTCCACATCGCCGCGGTCGGCGGGACCGTCACGTTCGGTGGCATTCCTGTCCCGTAGATCCACTCGTCGACATGCAATGACTCGAGCGACCCGATCCGCTCGCGCAGCAGATCGACGAAGGCACGATCGTCGGCCCAGTGAAAGCGGTAGCGCCGCAGCCACTCGCTGATGAGCGCATCGAACGCCGGGCGGCCGAGCGAATCCTCGAGCATCTTCAGAAACAGCGCGCCTTTCGCGTACGACGCGGTGTTGAACGTCGAAGGGGCATCGCCCGGCTTGAAGGTGCGATGCATCTTCGTCACCTCGGGCGACCGGCTGGTCGCCGCGACGTAGTTCTCGTACGAGCTGCGGTCGAAGAAGTAATCGAGCTCGGCCCGCTCGACGTCATTCATCTCATCGATGATTCGCGCCTGGTAGTACGACGCGAAGCCTTCGTTCAGCCACGTGTCGCCCCACGTCGCGCAGGTGACGAGATCGCCGGTCCACGAATGCGCCAGCTCGTGCGACACGACGGTCGAGAGGTTCCGTTCGTGATTGCCCGGTGCCGCACTGAGCACATTGATGAAATTCGCGTTCGGATTCTCCATCCCGCCGGCGTGAAAGTTCGGCGGCATGAGGACGATGTCGTAGCGATCGAACGGATACGGCCCGAGGACGCGCTCCGCCGCGTCGACCATCTCGGGGACGTATTGCAGGTCCTCCATCGCCGCGGCGGAGTTCACCGGCTCGGCGTAGAAACCGGTGCGCTCATCGAGCGGATGAAACTCCATGCGGCCGACGGCGAGCGCGATCAGGTATGGCGGGATCGGCTGCGTCATCGTGAAGGTGTACGTGCCGTTCGGCGACGTCTCGGTCGGATTCTTCGCGCTCATCACGGCGAGCAAGCCGGGCGGCACGTGGACCGTCGCCTCGTACGTCATCCGCGCGGCGGGCGTGTCCTGCACCGGGATCCACTCGCGCGTGCGATCCGGCTCCCCTAACGTGTAGAGAAACGGCGAGACATCGCCGTCGGTCGCCAGCGGCGCGAGCCAGTTGAGCGCGTTCGATCGCGCATTCGGCTTCGACGCGTACTCGATGCGCACCGCTTTCGACGCCGGCTTGATCGGAATCGACAGCGCCTGTCCGGTCGAGTAGTACGTGCCGAGGGTCCAGTTTGCCTTCGCGCCGTCAACGGTGACCGCGAGGATGTCGAGATCGCGCGTGTCGACCACGAACGTCGACGCGCCGGTCGGGTTGGCGATCGTGTGCGTGGCCGAGCCGCGCACCTGATATTTGTCGAAGTCGACCGTGAGATCGAGCGCGAGGTGCGTCGTATGCGCCTGCGTGATGTCGGCGGAGCTGAAGACGTCGACCGGCGGCAGCGGCTCGTACGGCGGAGGCGGCAGCGCGGCATGGCGCCGTTGCGCAAAGATCGGCGCGGCAACCAGCAGCGCGATGGCGAGGAAGCGGCGAACGGGCATTCTCATCGTCGGTCGTTCAATGGAGACGCGGTTTCAACACTTCTTCTTACCTGTTTCACGATTCGCTGACGAGACAGAGGCCGCAAGCTTGACGACGGCGTAACATCCTGACGGTCGAGAGCCTGGACTTTGCGCCCGCCGCATGCCGCTCCCGCCAGCCCGCGACCTCTTGTTCGGGCGGCGATCAAAATGATCGCCGGCGTACTTCGGGGAAGCTTTCTCCTCGCGATTCTCGCAACGTCACTCCCCTCGTTCGCGCAGGTTCTGTTCGACGCCGCGTCGAACGCCACACCGGCCACGACCTCCACGGCCGCGGCGATTACCGTCACCTGGAACCACACGGTCGGCCTCGCCAAGAAGCCGTATCTCGTCGTCGGCGTCTCGATCGATCGCACCGGCGGTGGCGCGCTCGTCAGCAGCGTGGTCTACGGCAACGAGGCCGGCGGCCCTGCCTCGGCCATGACGCTCCTCGGCGCCGTCAACAACGGCACCGCCGTGCGGACCGAGCTCTGGGGGTTAGCGAATCCGACTCCCGGCACGCATCAGATCGCGGTCAACGTGACCAACGTCGGCGGCGCGAACATCAACGTCGTCGCCGGCGCGAAATCGTTCTCCAATGTCTTCCAGACCGGGCCCGCCGGCACGGTGGTGACGGCAACCGGCACGAGCACGACGCCGTCCGTCGCGGTGACGAACGGCGCATTCGACTATGTCGTCGACGCCGTCTCGTACAACGGCAACGTGACGCTCTCGCCGACCGGCGGCCAGACCAACACCTACAACGTCGCGGTCGGCGCTCCCGCGTTTTCGGGCGCGGGCGGCATTCGCACCGGCGTGAACAACGCCACGATGTCGTGGAGCTCGAGCGGCGGCGCGCAGGCGTGGGCCATCGCCGCGGTGCCGCTCAAATCGGCGACACCGCAGATCCTCTTCGACGCGGCGAGCACGCTGACGTTCACCGGCACCACCGCCAGCTTCACCGGCTCGTGGAATCACACCGTGACGAACGCCGCGAACCGCTACATCGTCGTCGGCGTCTCCATCGATCGGAGCGGCGGCAACGTGACCGGCGCGGCGACGTTCGGCACGGAAGTCGGCGGTCCGAATGTCGCGATGACGCTGCTCTCGGGCGTCAGCAACGGGACGAACGTGCGCACCGAACTGTTCGGACTGCGCGCGCCCGCATCGGGCGTCCATCAGATCACCGTCACGATCACCAGCACCGCGGGCCGCAACGTCACCGTCATCGCGGGTGCGCAATCGTTCAGCAACGTCGATCAGTCGGCGCCGACCGGCACGGCCGTCACCGCGACGAACAACACGACCACGCCGACGGTCAACGTCACGAACGCCGCGGGCGACTACGTCGTCGACGCCTTCGCCTACAACGGCAACGACGCGCTCACCGAGGGCGGCACGCAGGACGCGCGCTACGTCAACAACACGAATACGCTGACCAACTTCGCGGGTGGCGGCAGCGGCTCGCGCGGCTACGTGAACACGACGATGTCGTGGACGTCGCCCAACAGTCAGAACTGGGCCATCGCCGCGATCCCGCTCCGCCAGATCACCGTCGGCCTGCGCAAGACCGCCTCGGCCGATGTCATCAAGCTCGGCGACACCGTCACCTACACGCTCGTCGCCACGAACTACACGGCGGCCGCGGTCAACAACGTCACCATCACCGACGCCATCCCCGCCGGCGCGACGTTCGTCTCGCAGAGCGGCTGCGCCGGGACCGGACCGGTCAGCTGCAACATCGGCACGCTCGCCGCGAACGCGTCGTCGGCGCCGATCACCATCACCGTCGTTCCGAATGCGGCGGGCACGATCTCGAACGTCGCGACCCTCACCTACTCCGGCGCGGCGACGGCCAACTCGTCCGAGACCGTCAACATCGTGGCGCAGGGCAAGGTCTGCGCGACGCCGGGCAAGGACGGCGCGGGCGGCACACTCGCCGGCATCCGCAACGACTACTGGCCGGGGAACACGAGCGTCGCCGCGGGCGCGACCGGCATCACGCTCGGCGCGCGCACCGCCGGCGGCGCGGGGAACGGCATCGCCATCGGCGACCTCCTCATCGTCATGCAGATGCAGGACGCCGCGTTCGACACGACGAACGACGAGACGTACGGCGAAGGGACCGGTTCGACGAAAGCGACCGGCACCGGCAGCGGCGCCGCGACGACGCTCAACAACGCGGGACGCTGGGAGTACGTCATCGCCACGAATGCCATCGGCGCGGCGGGCGGCGCGCTCACGCTCCAGGGCGGCGGCGCTGGCGGTGGACTGCTCTACAGCTACACGCGTCAGACGTTCGCCACGACGACGACGCAAGGCCAGCGGATGTTCCAGATCATCCGCGTCCCGCAGTACACCACCGCGACGCTCGGCTCGACGCTCACCGCGCTGACGTGGAACGGTGCGACCGGCGGCGTGCTGGCGATCGACGTCAGCGGCACGATCTCGCTCGGCGGTGCGACCGTCTCGGTCAACGGCCTCGGATTCCGCGGCGGCGCCGGACGGCGGCTCACCGGTGATGCGACCGCCGGACTCGCCGCGACCGACTTCCGCACCTCCGCCACGCTGACCACCAACGGCTCGAAAGGCGAAGGGATCACCGGCACGCCGCGCTACATCTATCAAAGCGGCGCGACGATCGGCGCTCCCGGCGCGAACACGGCGCTCGACACCGGCGTCGAAGGATTCGTCGGCGGCAGTTACGGCCGAGGAGCGCCGGGGAACTCGGGCGGTGGGTCGACCGATGGCGATCCTCCGAACAATCAGGACAACAGCGGCGGAGGCGGCGGTGGCAACGGCGGCTTCGGCGGCGCCGGCGGATTCGGCTGGGCCTGCAACTGCGAATCGGGCGGACAGGGCGGAGGCGGCATCTCGCCGAGTCTCACCCGCATCACGATGGGTGGTGGCGGCGGCGCCGGCACGACCAACAACGGCTCGGCCGCCGACGCGACCGGCACGATCACCGCCGACAGCGGTGGACCGAACGCCGCGAATGCGAACGGCTATTACAGCTCCGGCGCCAACGGCGGCGGCGTGATCATCATCCGCGCGCTGCAGGCGACCGGCACTGCGACGCTGACCGCGAACGGCCTGAACAGCGCGAACGTCGGACGCGATGGCGGCGGCGGTGGCGGCGCCGGCGGCTCGATCCTCTTCACCACGCAGACGGGTGTGCTCACCGGCCTCACCATTCAGGCGAAGGGCGGCAAGGGCGGCAACGCGTGGCTGCTGCAACCGCCGGGCGGCAGTCCGGGAGAGCGCCACGGACCGGGCGGCGGCGGTGGCGGCGGCTACGTCCTCCTCTCCAGCGCGGCGGCGTCGATCGACGTCACCGGCGGCACGAACGGACTCACCACCACCGCGAACGATGACTACGGCGCGCAGCCCGGCACCACCGGCGTCATTCAGTTCATCGCCGGCAACAACGTCCTTCCGGGCGGCGACGGCGCGAGCTGCGCCATCGCCGATCTCGCCGTCACCGACAGCGCGCCCGGCACGCCGGTCGACTGGCTCGGCAACATCACCTTCACGCAGACCGTCGTCAACAACGGTCCCTCGCCCGCCGACTCGGTCGTCTACATCACGTCGACTCCCGCGGCGACGACGTTCCAGTCGATCTCCGTTCCGGCAGGCTGGACCTGCATCACTCCGGCGATCGGTGGGACCGGCAACATCACCTGCACGCGCTCGACGTTGACGCAGGCCAACGGCGTGCAGAACTTCTCGCTCGTCGTGCAGGCGGTCAACGGCACGCCGTCGGGCTATCTCGTCTCGAACACGAACAGCGTCTCCAGCCTCACCGCCGATTCGAACATCGCCAACAACACCGCGAGCGCCACGAACCCGGTGGTCGTCGGCAGCGAGGCCGACATGTCGGTGACGCTGACCAACAACGCGACGACCGCCACCACCGCGGGCTCGAACGTCACGTTCACTTCCATTGCGAAGAACGTCGGCGCCACCGCCGCCACCGGCGCGACCTGGACGATGGCCATCCCCGCGAACATGAACTATCAATCGATGGGCGTGCCCGCGGGCTGGACCTGCATCACCCCCGCGGTCAACGGCACCGGCACGATCAGCTGCAGCACCGGCGGCACCATCGCGCCGAACGCGACGGCCACGTTCACTCCGGTGCTCCGCGTCAACGCCGGCACCGCGGCCGGCACCGTCATCACCGGCACGGCGAACGTCGACGCCACGAACGACAACAACGACTGGAACAACAGCGCCAGCTCCTCGTTCACCGTGCGCGGCGCCGCCGGCTACGACATGGTGGCGACGATGAGCGCCGCGCCTGATCCGGTCGCGCCGGCCTCGAACCTCACCTTCACCTCCGTCGTCACGAACAACGGACCGGCGAGCGCTCCCGCCACCGGCGCGGGCGTGCAATGGGTGATGAACGTCCCGGCCAACACCAACTTCCAGTCGATGGGGACGGTTCCCGCGGGCTGGGTCTGTGCTACCCCGGCAATTGGCGCGACGAGCGGCGCGATCACCTGCACGTACCAGGTCGCAGGCGTCAATCAGGCCTTCACCACCGCGACGACGTCGACGTTCCAGCCGGTCTTCGCGGTCAACGCCTCGACCGCTTCCGGCACGACGATCACCGGCAGCGCCACCGTCAACATCAACGGCACGACCGCCGCCGACAACGTGCCGGCCAACAACACGGCGAGCGACAGCGCGCTCGTCACCACGCTGACCAACGCCGACATCTCCGTCGTCAAGAGCGTCGGTCCGAATTCGATCGGCAACGGCCAGCTGACGAACTACAGCTTCGCCATCACCAACAACGGTCCGGCGATGGCGACGAACGTCCTCTTCTCCGACGTGCTGCCGGCCTCGCTCACGTTCCAGTCGTTCGCGTCGTCGAGCCTCGCCAGCTGCGGCTACACCGGCGGCACCACGACGTTCGCCTGCACGATCGCCACGCTGCCGGTCGGCAACACCATCACCGTCACGCTGATCGTGCAGGCCGCGAGCACCGGCACGATCCCGAACACCGCGAGCAAGACGTCCGCGGATCAGAGCGACCCGGTCGCGCCGAACAACAGCAGCACCGTCAACCTCAACGTCTTCGCCATCACGCTCGTGCAGCTGCGCAAGCTCGACGCGGTGCAGTCGAAGGACAAGGTGCTCGTCACCTGGCAGACCGATTTCGAGTCCGACAACCTCGGCTTCGATCTCTACCGCGAGCTCGACGGCGTGCGGACGAAGATCAACAGGAAGCTGATCGCCGGCTCCGCGCTGCGCTCGAGGAAAGACGATCGGCGCGCCGGCTACTCGTATCGCTTCCGGGACAAGCTGCCGTCCGCGAATGCGCTGGCGCAGTACTGGCTCGAAGACGTCGATCTCAACGGGACGCGCACGCTGCACGGACCGGTGTCGCCCCTCGCCGGCATTCTCCCCGGCGGTGACGACAGTCCTCCGCTCGCAGGCCTCGGCTCCAACGGCAGCGTCCTGCAATCACCGGCCGGCGTCGGCGTGCTGCAATCGCTCGCCCTCCCCGCCGGCTCGACGAAAACGCAGCTCGATCTCGCCGCCGATGCGGGACTCAGGATCTACGTCGCGCAGGAAGGCTGGTATCGCGTCACGCGCGCCGCGATGCTCGCCGCGGGTTTCGATCCGGGGTCAGATGAGAAGAAACTCTCGCTCTACACGTCCGGCACCGAGGTGCCGCTGGTCTCCGACGCCGACGGCATCGAGTTCTACGGTCTCCCCGTCGACACCCGCTCCACCGGCGCGCGCACCTACTGGCTCCGCAACGGCACAGGGACCGGCACGCGGCTGCGCACGGCGAAAGACAAGGGGGGCGATCCGGTCAGCGGTCCCGTGCCGTTCACCTATCGCCGCATCGAGCGCTCGATCCACTTCGCGGCGCTCATCAACAACGGCGACGCCACGAACTTCTTCGGCCAGGTAATCACGTCGTGGCCGGTGACGCAGGACCTCATCATCGGCGCGATTGATCCTTCTTATGGAGGCAACGCGTCGATCGACGTCACGATCCAGGGCGCGACCGAAGGCCTCCAGCACATCGTCGATCTCGCCCTCAACGGTCACGACCTCGGCGTCGTCACGGTCGACGATCAACTGCAGCAGACCTTCACGTTCACGTTCCCGCACTCCTTCCTCACCGCGGGCACGAACACGCTGGCGATGCAGGCACTGAACGGCGACTTCGACGTCAGTCTCCTCGCCGACACGCGCCTCACCTATCAGCATCTCCTCCGCGCCGACGACGGCGAGCTCGAGATCGTCGTGCCGGGACGCCGCGCGGTCACGGTCAGCGGCTTCACGTCGAACCGCGTGCGGGCCATCGACGTCACCGATCCGCAGCAGCCGGTCGAGCTCGAAACGACGCTCACCGACGGCTCCGCCACGTTCACCACCGCGGACAGCGGCGCGCGCACGGTGCTCGTCTTCGACTCCACGCGCGTCCTCGCGGCGCAGGAGCTCGCGGTCAACCGCCCGTCGTCGTGGAGCGACGGCAAGTCGGGCGGCGATCTGCTGATCATCACCAACGCGCTCTTCACCTCCGCCGCGTCGACGCTCGCAACCGCGCGGCAGCGCGACGGCATCAGCAGCGCGATCGCCGACGTCGACGACGTCTACGATGAAATGAACTTCGGCATCCGCGATCCGCAGGCCATCCGCGCGTTCATCCAGAGCGCGACGAAGTGGAAGAAGGCGCCGAAGTGGGTCCTCCTCCTCGGCGACGCCAGCTTCGATCCGCGCAATTACCTCGAGCTCGGCGCGTTCGACTTCGTCCCGACGGCGATGATCCCGACGCTCTATCTCAAGACCGCGTCCGACGACGCACTCACCGACTTCGACGGCGACGGCATCGCCGACGTGCCGGTCGGCCGTATCCCCGCGCGGACCGCGGACGACGCGTCGCTGGTCATCAACCGCATCGCCTCGCGCGGCACGCCGTCGATGTCGAATGCGCTCTTCATCGTCGACCAGCCGGTCGGCTTCGACTTCGCCGCCGCCGCGCACGACGCCGCGCAACTGCTGCCGCCGTCGATCACCGGCCGCACCATCGACTCCGGCGTGAGCGCCGCGATCAACGACGGCGCGCTGCTCGTCGACTACATCGGCCACGGCTCGACGGAGCTCTGGGGCACCGAGTCGATCTTCAGCTCGTACGAGGCGATGACCCTCACCAACGGCACCCGCCTCCCGTTCGTCGTCGCCATGACCTGCCTCACCGGCGCCTTCCACGACGTCTACACCACCAGCGTCGCCGAAGGCCTGCTGTTCGCCCCGAACGGTGGCGCCATCGCCGTCTGGGGCTCATCCACCCTCACCGAGCCCGATCAGCAGGCGCTGATGAACAACGAGCTGATGCGCCAGCTCTTCACCACCGGCATGACCCTCGGCGAGGCCACCCGCCGCGCCAAGCTCGCGACGACGGACCGTGATGTGCGGACGTCGTGGATCCTGTTCGGCGATCCGTCGATGAAGATGAAGTGACGCGCAGCGTGTAGCACAGACACTCCTGTCTGTGCCGACGCCGACGAACCCTCTCCTACCTAATCCCTACTCACCCGTAACTTCAATCCTCTCCGCATTTGGGCAGAATAAACGCATATTGCTTTACGCTCCGTTACCGCCTAGATTATTTCTTGCGGAGCGACTCCCCAAATGGCTGCGCCAGCTCGACGTCTCGACTCACAGATCAACTTCCTCCAGCGGCTACCGCAACGTCCCCTCCCCGTCCTCGTCCCTGCTCTACCACCTGTAGAACCGGGGGAACGCGACGAGGTGCGGCGTCTTCGCGAGAGTCTCGAGACCGCCGTCCGCTCCAAAGTCATGAGCGCGACGGAGCTGATCCGTGCGCTCGACAAACAGCGCCGCGACGAGCTCCTCCCCACCACCCTCGAGCCGCTCGACGCGCTCCTCGGCGGCGGGCTTCCGCGCGGCAAGATCGTCGAGCTCGCGGGACGCCGTTCCGCCGGACGCTTCTCCATCGTCCTCGCCGCCCTCGCGGCCGCGACCAGTGCCGGCGAAGCGGCCGTCCTCGTCGATCTCGGCGATCACCTCGACCCGCAGATCCTCGAAGCGAACGGCGCGGACCTCAGCCGCGTCCTCTGGATCCGGCCGCAGAAAATGAAGGACGCGGTGCACGCCGTCGAGATGATCGCCGCCACCGGCTTTCAACTCGTCGTGCTCGACGCCGGGCTTCATCCGATCCGCGGGAAACGAGTGGCCGAGGCCTCGTGGGTGCGGCTGGCGAGAACGGCGGAAGCGCAGGGGACGGCGATGCTGATCTCCACGCCGTATCCGATGACCGGCACCGCATCCGAGATCGTCCTCAACGCGCAGCGCGTTCGGCCGAAGTGGACCGGCAGCGGAAAATCGCCGCGCGTCCTCGCCGGGATGACCGTCGACATCGCCGTGACGAAGCACCGCCACGAGAAGGAAGGACGGAGCGCGCGGCTCGAATTCGTCACTCTCGAAGCCGCAAACGCGCAGGTGTAGACTCGCGACATCCCGTTTCGCCATCCGAGAAGAGAGAGCTCTGGAGGTGATATGCAGCCCGTCCGCGCCACGGTCGTGTTGTCGCTCCTGTTCGCCGCGCTCACCACGTTCGCCGACGACCTCACCTTCCTCGAGCACCAGAGCACGATCGTGAACGGTCAGATCTCGAACACCCTGACGACGAATGTCGCCACGCTTCCGTTCAACATCACCGCAACCGGCGAGCGCTACACCGGGAACGTCGAGGTCACCTTCCCGCCGACCCTCTCCGGCAAACCCGACGCGAGCGGCCAGTTCTTCGTCTTCGACGCGCCGGTGAAGACGACCGTGAAGATGACCTTCACCTACACCACGCGCACCGGCGATCCGAAGGACACGACGTACGGCAACAAATACGAGATCTACACCGCGGACACGGACGGCCCGTCCGGCAGCGACCTCACGAAGTGCCTCAACGGCACGCAGGGCGAGGTGCCGCGCGTCAATCCCGGCGTCTACAACCTCACCTACACCGCCGACTGCACCTGGCCGAAAGCGAAGTACTGCGCCAGCTGCAACCAGAAGGTCAACTTCAATTCGTCGTTCCTCTTCACCACGTTCAACAACGGCGGCATCGGCGGCTTCTGGATCGTGGTCCGCACGCGCTACGGCGCCGCCCCCGATCTGCAGGTCACGGTCGTCGATCCGAACTGCGCGTCGCCCTCCGACGTCGATTGCAACGGTGCCGTCCTCGACAGCTTCAACGCGAACGTCACCGCCAACACGTCTGCGCTCCGCGATGCCTCCGCGGTACGCACCGGCGTCTCCGCCGACGGCGTGACGCTTCTCCTGCTGCGGGCCAAAGTTCCGGAGGCGAAGGCGACGTCGCCGAACGTGACGTTCACGCTGATCGGCACCAAGGCCGGGACGCTGATGAAACGCGACGGCAGCGGCGCCGGCAACAGCGTCGACGCGCCGTTCGAGCTCACGTCGAACGGCAGCAAATACGCGTTCGCCGTCTATCGGGCACCACTCGATCACCCCGCGCCGTCGGCGCTCTTCTCGACGTCGTTCACGATCGAGGCGAAGCAGGCGGGATCGCCGGTCACGCCGACGCAGGCATCGCTCCGCCTCGTGCCGCCGCCGGTGATCCTCGTGCACGGCGTCTGGAGCGATTCCTCCGCCTGGGCCTTCCTCAGCCGGCATCTCCGCACGCTCGGATACACGATGTGCAGCGGCTGTCTGCCCGATTACGGCCGCATCAATCCCGCGCCGGAGTTCAATCCGTTATCGCGCGACAGCAAGTTCGTCATCGACGTCGTCCGCAAGGGCATCAACGCGGCGCTGCGCGATGCGAGACGCCGCGGAATCGCGGCCACGCAGGTCGACGGCGTCGGCCACAGCATGGGCGGAATCGTGCTGCGCGCGCGTGTCGCGTACGACCTCGAGCCGTACAAGGACCTCCGCAACTACTTCCAGGGCGATCTGCACAAGATCATCACCGTCGGCTCGCCGCATCAGGGGTCGTCGCTCGTGACGTGGCTCATCGATCATCGCTGCGATGCATTCACCGGACTCGCCAGCGCCAGCGGCCGCGAGACGATCCAGCGGGAGTTCGAAAAGATGGGGCGGCCGCTCGGCCCCGCGGTCTACGGCTTCCAGGTGGCCAGCGTCCCGCTGCAGAACCTCGGCAAAACGAACGTGCCGGGACACGCCATCATCGGCATCGAGCCCGCGACGTCGGTGACCGAGCAGACGCTCAACGACATCTTCCAGTGGACCAACAACACCAGCGTCACGATCGACAACGTGATGGGAGGCACGGCGTCGCACGACACGATCGTGCCGACGGCGAGCCAGAGCGCGAGCATCGGCATCGCCGCGACGCGCATCAACGGCGTCGTCCACGCCAGCCTCGCACCGGTCGACGACATCGGCGAAACGGAATCGCAGCCTGTGTTCGACCGCGTCGCCGAGCTGCTGAAGTCGTCGATCGCCAACAGCTCCGACTTCGCGCCGTTCCAGCCATACACCGCGCCGGCCGGGCAGGCCGTTCGCGTCCCCGCCCCCTGCCCCGCCGGCCTCACGCTGCCGGTCGAGACGAATGCGACCGTGACCGTGACGCCGGCCGCCGGCACGGTCGTCAAACCAGGCGACATCGTCGTCCTTTCGATGTCGATTTCCGGCGGAAATGCAGTGGAAGGAGCATCGTTCGCGGCCGGCAACCGCTACCTCCGCGTCACGGGGGCCGGTCCGGCATTCACCGCGTCGTATGTCGTGCCGTCCGATCGCGCGGGACGCATCGATGTCGTCGCCCGGACGTTCGGCAAGACGGGCAACAACTTCACCGGATCGACGTTCATGAACGTGCAACTCGCGCAGCCGCCGGCGTCGATTCAGCTCGCGCCCGACCAGCTCGCGTTCACATCGCTCGGCGAGAAACTACAGGTCGTCGTCATCGGCACCCTCGCGAACGGTTCGGAGATCGATCTCACCTCCTCCACCGCCGGCACCACGTACAAAACCGGCAGCGGAAAGACGACGGTCATCGCGGTGAACACCGAAGGAATGGTGGAGGCGAAAGGGAGCGGAAGCGACACCGTGATCGTCACCAGCGGAGGGAAGACGGCGACCCTCGCGGCTACGGTCGTAGCGGCTCCGCCGCGGCGGCACGCGGCGCGGAGATGAGGCAGTTCGGGCCAATACGGCCCGCGGTAGATGGCTCTCGGATTGCACTTCCAGCGTTCTGTCGCTTCAGGAGAAACCGATGGGACTCTTCAAGAATCTGATGAACAAAATCTTTCACGCCACCGCCTACGCGGAACGTGCACCCGACGCTCGACCGAATCCTCCAGCCGCAACAGCAACGCCGGCGGCCGGAGCGCAGCCCGCGGCGCAGGGGCCGGTCGACGTTGCGGCGGTCCTCGATCAAATGGCGGCCGCGCATCACGAGAAGCTCGATTGGAGACACTCCATCGTCGACCTCATGAAACTCGTCGGCATGGACAGCAGTCTCGCGGAACGTAAAGAGCTTGCCGCCGATCTCAAGTACACCGGTGACACGAATGACTCCGCGACGATGAACATGTGGCTGCACAAGGAAGTGATGCGCAAACTGGCGGAGAACGGCGGAAAGGTTCCGGCGGAATTGTTGGCCCACGAGGCAGCGCGAACCTGAGCTCAGATCACGATCGTCTCGTGAATCGGCTTCCCTTCCCAGAACCGCGCGATCGACAGCGGTGAGCAATCGAGCGTCCGGTACTCGCCGTACATCGCCACCTCGGCCATCGCCAGGCCGGCGGCCGGGGCTTCCATCGCGCCGTGGCCGGAGAAGCCGGTCGCGAACAGGAGATTGGGGTAGTGCGGGTGCTCGCCGAGGACGGCGTTATGGTCGACCATGTTCGTGTCGTAGAGGCCGGCCCACATCGACATGAGGCGGCAGCGCTCCATGCCCGGCACGCGCTCCTGCATGACGAAGTTGATTTTCTCCGAGTAGTACTCGGCGTCGGCGGTCATGTCGAAGCCGGCCTCGGTGAACGGATCGGCGCGGCCGATGAGCAGGTTCGGACCCTCGGGGCGAAAGTAGATGCCGTCGTCGATGATCGTCATCGGGATGCGATCGAAGCCGTCGATCGACGGCAGGTTCGTGATGAAGAGCATCCGCTTGAGCGGCTTGACCGGCGGCAGATCGTCGCCGGACAGTCCCGAGTCTTCCATCAGCTGATTCGTCCACGCACCGGCGGCGACGAACACCTTCTCGCTCTCGATGAATGTCCCGTCCTCGAGCTCGACGCCGCGATACGAGCCTTCGCTGATGCGCAGCCGCTTCACCGCCGTGCGCAGGCGGAGCTCCGCGCGTCCGCCGAAGGCCTGAATCGCGCGCTCGTAGTAGCCGACCGCGGCGGCGGAGGGATCGAACGCGCCGCAGTCAGGACCGAACACGCCGCCGCCGAATGCCTTCATGCCGAGGATCTCGTTCACCTCGGGATCGATGTGGTCGATGCCGGCCTTGAGGCCGGGGACTTTCTTCTCCACCTCGCGCGGCGTGAGGAACTCGATGCGCACGCCGTTGCGCTCCCACTCCGCGCCGAAGGTTTTGGCGTTCTCGAATTTGTCTTCCGTCTGGCAGAAGAGGTAGCCGCGCTGATCGAAGCCGATCGGCCAGTCGAGCTCCTCGCGGAACGCGGCGAGCTTCTTGATCGAGTAGCTCGTCAGCTGCATGTTGATCGGCGTCGTCCAGATGTTGCGGAAGCCACCGGCGGAGAGCGCCGTCGAGCCTTTCGAAAGCGCGTCCTCGCGCTCGAGCACGAGCACTTTTCCGGTGTAGCCGAGCTGCGCCAGGTGATACAGCGTGCTGCCGCCGATGATCCCGCCGCCGATGATGATCAGATCGAAGTCGGTCATGTTGCCTTTGCGATTGCGATCGCGCAGACGCGCGAAGCTTCCTCTCTGAGCAGCGCTCGCGCGCATGCGCGCAGCGTCTCGCCCGTGGTGCAGATGTCGTCGACGATGAGAATGCGTTTCCCCTTCGCGCGATGCGATGCGGCGAACGCGCCGCGCACGTTGCGGGCACGCGCGTCACGCGCGAGGGTCGATTGCGGAGCACCGCCGTGCTGCTTGCGCAGCAGCAGCTCGGACGGGATGCCGATGCGCTTCGAAAGCGCGCGGGCGATCAGCTCCGCCTGGTTGTAGCCGCGGCGCCGCGCGCGCAGCCAGTGCATCGGAACGGGGACGATGACGTCGAAGTCGCGATCGCGCAGCGTTTCCTCGAGGAGCGCTGCGAGCTGGTCGTCGAGGAAATCGTGGCGCTCGAACTTGAAGGCGTGGAGCACGCGCTCGAGCGTGCCGGAGTAGCGTCCCCACGCATCGCACCAGTCGACCGGAAGCGGATCGGGCAGGCAGGCGAAGCAGACGTCGCCGTCCGCTTCGCCACTCCACGGCATCGCGCAGGAGCGGCATTTCGGGACACTGATTTTCGGCAGCGCGGACCAGCAGGAGGCGCAGACGGGGCCGGTTCGTCCGATCGCGTCGTCGAGCAGCTGCAGCTCGCTCCGGCAGGCAACGCACCGCGACGGGAGAACGATTCGCAGCGCCTCACGTCCAAGATTCGACAGCGCGTTCGCCAGCACGGCGCACATTGTATCCAGACAACCGGCAGCAGACAGCGGACCGCAGACGCGATTACTATTCAGCGCTATGAAAAAAGCCGCACTCCTTCTCGTGCTCGTGACCCTCGCCGTTCCGGCGTTCGCTCAGAACTCCCAGCTCGGCATTCTCCTCGGCGGCAGCAAGCGTTTCTTCGCCACGAAAGACAACGTCCAGTCCGACAACTGGAAGCTGAGCAACTCCGTGCGCGAGGTCTGGTACGGCTACAGCCTCGAGCCCGACACCATGCTCAAGATCAAGGTTGGCGAGATCACCGCGCCGCTCGGCGATGCCGATGCCGACACGCCGAACGTGCAGAAAGGGCGTATCGAGCACCTCGACCTGGCGATCGATTACCGCTTCAGCGAGACGTTCGGCACCACCGGAATCTTCGCCGGAGCCGGGCTCTACAAGCAGCGGAGCGGCGGCACGCCGGACGAGGGAACGGATTACGGCTTCAGCTTCGGCGCGAACGCCGACTTCCCCCTCTCGCGCCGCTACGGCGTCATCGTCGAAGGGACGTATCACTGGGTGAACTACAGCTACAAGCCGCGATTCCTCACCCTCACCGGCGGTTTGCGCATCAAGCTGTAAGCGGTATGCGCTTTGCTCCTCCTGTTGGTGAAACGGAGGAGCAACTATGGCCAACAACAATCGCGTCCGCGACGTGATGACGCCTGATCCGCAGTGCGTCAGCGAAAAAGACTCCATCATCGATGCTGCCCGCATCATGCAGAGCTCCGACACCGGCGTCGTGCCGGTCGTCGATGGCAAGAAAATCGTCGGCATGATCACCGACCGCGACATCGTGGTGCGTCTCGTCGCCGAGGGGAAAGACGTGGGAAACGCGCGCGTCCATGAAGCGATGACGAAGAGCGTGCGCAAGGTCGACGAGGACTCGGCGATCAACGACGTCGTCGAGCTGATGTCGAACGCGCAGATCCGCCGCGTGCCGGTGGTGAACAGCAAGGACGAGATCGTCGGCATCGTCTCGCTGGCCGACCTCGCCAACAGCACGACCCCGACCGGCAAGGTCGGCAAGGCGGTGGAGGAGATCAGCGTGGGACCGGGAAACAACTAGTACGATAGCGCGATGCGTACCACGCTTCGCATCGCGCTAACCCTCTTCCTTCTCACGACTTCCCTCTTCGCCGCCCCGGCGAAGAAGAAGGCCGCCGCGGCTCCCCCGCCGCCGCTTCCGGTCATCGTCGACACGCACGCCGACACCCCTTCCGAGTACCTCAAGCAGCCCTTCGACCTCGGCGTCTGGAACAACTTCCACTCCGTCGACTACCCCCGCATGAAGGCGGGCGGCGTCGATGCCGAGTTCTTCGCGGCGTACGTCCCGGCGAAGTACGCCAACAAGGGCGCCGCGTTCTGCATGCGGATCATGGAGACCATCCACGAGATGGTCGACGGCTATCCGAAATGGGCCGGCTTCGCCACCTCCACCACCGACATCCGCAACATCACCGGCGACGGCAAGCGCGCCATCCTCATCGGCATCGAAGGGGGTCACGCCATCGAGGACTCGCTCGATCTGCTGCGCGCCTTCTACCGCTTCGGCGCGCGCTACATGACCCTCACGCACACCAACACGAACAACTGGGCCGACTCGTCGGGCGGCGAGGCGAAGCACAACGGCCTGACGCCATTCGGCAAAGAAGTCGTGCTGGAGATGAATCGCATCGGCATGCTCGTCGACGTCTCGCACGTCAGCGACAAGACCTTCTACGACGTGATTGAAACGTCGAAGGCGCCGGTCATCGCCTCGCATTCATCGGCGCGCGCGCTCTGCGATCACCCGCGCAACATGACCGACGACATGCTGCGCGCCGTGCAGAAGAACCACGGCGTGGTCATGGTCAACTTCTACCCTGTCTTCCTCTCGCAGCGAGTGCGCGACGCGGCGAAACGGCGCGACGAGATGCTCAAGCCGCAGATCGCCGAGTTGAAGGCGAAGGACCCGTCCGAGGGAGACGTGTTCGAGGCGGGGATGGACGAGCTGTACAAGGCCAATCCGTTGCCGAAGATCCCGTACACCGTGATTGTCGATCACATCGACCACATCGCGAAGGTCGCCGGCGTCGAATCGGTCGGCCTCGGCTCCGACTTCGACGGCATCTCCGACACCCCCTCGGGGATGGAGCACATCGGCAAGATTCCGAGCATCCGGGCCGAGCTCAGGCATCGCGGCTACTCCGAGGCCGACATCCGCAAGATCATGGGAGAGAACTTCATGCGGGTGTTCAGCGAGGTCGAGCGTGTCTCCCGGGAAATGAACAAGTAGCGGCGGCAGTTTCGAACGGCCATGAAATCACTGATTCTGAGCCTCTTCGCGGCGTTCGCCGCAATGGCGGTCCTCGCCGACGATGCGCCGGCGCCTAAAGCACTCGATCCAAAGGTCGAGCGCCTCGTCCTCGACTCGGTCATCATCTGCAGGCAGATGACGCTGTCGGTCGAACCGTCGCCGATCACGCTGCCGGGGTCGTTCACCTCGACGCTGATCAAGGTGGCCAGCCCTCGCGCGGTCTGCGAGGCGCAGCTCATCGGCGTCGGCTCGCGCTCCGGCGGCTACTACCTCGGCGTTCCCTGGATCATCAAGGACATGGAAGGGAAGTCGCTCGAGGAGCGGATCAAGAACTTCGCCTGGAAGAACATGAAAGAGTCGTTCACCCCGGAGATCGATCACCACGTCACGGTCGACGGCCTCTATCCGGTGACGCTCTGGCAGACGACGGAGCGCGGCCGGATGCCGATGCAGGGCGAGGTCGACGTCGAAGGGGGCGTCTTCTTCCTCGGCCACTTCCGCCGGCTGTCGGAGGACGTGAAGAGCGTCCGCCTCAAAGCGTTCGAGCCGTTCCTGGCCAACGCGCCGACGGAAGGCTCCTCGAAGCCGGCCGTCACGGTCATCGAGTTCTCCGACTTCGAATGTCCGTCATGCCGTCACGCCGCGGGCTATCTCAACCCGATCATCAGCAAGTACGGCGACAAGGTCCGCTACGTGCGTTACGACCTGCCGCTGCTGACCATGCACCCGTGGGCGTTCTCCGCCGCGGTCGCCGGCCGCGCGATCTACAAGCAGAAGCCGGCCGCGTTCTGGGATTACAAGAAAGAGGTCTACGACAATCAGGAGAAGCTGTCGGCCTTCATGATCGACGACTTCGCCCGCAACTTCGCGAAAGACCACGAGCTCGACCTGGCGAAGTACGACAAGGACATCGCCTCGGACGAGATCAAGAACGAGCTCCTCAAGGCCGCCGGCGCGGCGTTCTCGAATGACATCCGCTCCACGCCGACGTACATGGTGAACGGGCAGATGATCGATCCCGGCGAGACCGGGAAGGGGCTCGAGGATTACGTCGCGTCGCTGCTGAAGTAACACGTAGGGCGGGTTCTCTAACCCGCCAGGGGCGGGTCGGAGGACCCGCCCTACGTTTTTCTAGAACTGCTCCAGCAAATGTGCGATGTCCTGCCCCGTCGCATGGACGCTGTCGCGCATGACCTGCACGTCGCTGCCGCCGGCGACTTTCCACGTCCCGCCCGAGCGGCGTTCCTGCGTGAAGCGAACCAGCACCTCGCCCGTCTTCGCGTCGACGATCTCTCCCGACATCCTGCTCCCCGCGGCGCCCGCGCCGTAGCCGACGAGATAGCGCTTCGCACGCGAGCCGGGCGAGACGTCTTCGACCGTGCCGCGCAGGATCAGCGTGCGCGCGCTCTTCGGCGCGGAGGGCACCGACTCCACCTTCACCTTCCCTTTCACCTCGTCGCGTAGCGCTTCGGTGAAGGACTCGGTGTAGCTGTCGACGACGCTCTTCACCGAGGAGTACGACTTGTCGCTCTCCTTCGGCAGCGGCGTGTTCGACGTGTCGAACGGGACGACGACGACGCGGTCGTAATCGCTCAGACGGAACGTCTTCACGATCTCGATGCGGTCGATATCCGGGCCCCATTCCTTGTAGGTGCCGGGCTCGGTGCTCGGTTTGGCGTTGCCGCGGGCAAGGGCGAGCGGGGCGATCAGAATCAGCAGCGAAAAGAGAAGAAGGTTCGTGCGGGTCATGCCGACGATTTTAGATCGCCTGCCACACCAGATCGAGAAACGCCTTCAGCATCCGTCCCGTGAGTCCCCAGATCTCGTACGGACCGTGGTGGTAGAAGTACGCGGGATACCGCCGGTCCCGAAACGACACATACCGCACCTCGGGGTTGTGCTCGTCGAGCAACGCATCGACCGGCACCTCGAACGTCTCGACGACTTCCGCCGCCTGCATCACGTACTCGATCCGCTCGTGCACGACGGCGGCGAACGGCGCGACGAGGAAGCCGCTGTGCGTGACGAGATCATCGAGCCTGCCGAAGACTTCGACCAGGCGCGACGGAATGCCGACTTCCTCCTCCGCCTCGCGGCGCGCGGCGTCTTCGAACAGCTCGTCCGCTTCGACGGCGCCGCCGGGAAAGGAGATCTGTCCGCTGTGCGCGGCCATGTTCTCCGCGCGGCGCGTGAAGAGGAGCGACCAGCCGTCAGGCGAGGCGATGAGCGGGATGAGCACGGCGGCGCGGCGGAACTGCGGTGCGTCGATCTCGATGGCCGGACGGGCGGCGATCAGCGCGCGCAGCCGCTCGAGCGCGCGATCGTCAAACCGCGCCAATGCGGACCTCCGCGAACGGCTCGGCCTCGAGCATCGGGATGCCCTGCACGGCATGCGCGAGACGCACGACGCCGGGCGGCAGTGGAATCCTCACCTCATCGCCCGGCGCGAGATCGGTGGGCAGCTCAATCCAGCGATCGTTCGCGATGAGGCGGTACGACGGCTGGCCATACAACCGCGTGCGGATCGTGAAGTCGCCGGTGTTGCGAAGCGTGACGGATGACGCGTCGCTGCTGACCACTTCCAGTCGCGGCAGCAGCGGCACGATCCGCGTCGCGGCGCGCGCTGCGTACGGCTGCGCCGTGCCGTGCAGGACGCCGAGGTAGCCGGCGATGGTGTGCGCGATCGTGCAGTGCGCTTCGAGCCATGCGCGCTGGCGATTCGGATCGACCGATCCATGCAGCAGGAACTCGGTCAACATGTTGACCTCATCACCGCCGAGCGGGATTTTCGTCACGCAATCGTCCGGAAACTCGGCGAACTGCGCGTAATCGCTGACCGCGACCGGCTTGCCGGCATCGAGCGCGCGGATGAGCGTCCCCGACGTCTCTCCCGCCGAGGGGTAGCGGAGATTCACCAGGCGATCGGCGGCGGCGTAGTACGAGGAGAAGTCTTCGTCCGGGACGTAGCCGGTGAAGACGACGCCGTCGCGGCGCATCGCATCGACGTCGATGTTCGGTGCCGGCTCGCCGACGACGAGCAGCGTCAGCGACGAATCGTGTTTCCTCGCCGCGGCGAATGCTTCGAGCACGACGTCGGCGCGCTTGGCGGCGGTGAGAAATCCGAAGAGGCCGATGATCCGTCCCTCCGGCACGCTGACCTTGCGATGCGATTCCTCGTGCACGTACGGATGCGGCACGACGTAGACCGGCGTCTCGACGCCGAACGACATCAGCCGCTCCGCCGCCCATTTGTTGTGCACGATCACCGCGCGCGAGCGCCGCGCGATGTCGATCGAAGCAGGCAGCAGGAAGTTGCCGATCTCGTCGTGCATCCCCGCCGCCCGCCCTCGCGCCCACGCTTCGCCCGCGTCGCCATGACTCGCGCGCAGCGCCGCAACGTAGCCCTCGACATCGCCGCGCGCCAGCGTCATCTCGACGACGAGGTGATGGAGCACGACGTCATGCAGCACGATGATCCCCGGCTCGCGCATCGCGAGGCGGTAGATCTCTTCGTGGAAGGGGTTGTTGCCGAGGTGGTAGATCGGTTGCCGGTTGCCGGTTGCCGGTTGCCGCAGCAACGCAGGCAACACCATCGACGAATAGTGCGCGACTCCGGTGCGCGCCGGCGGCATTGGCGAATGCCAGGCAACCGGCAACTGGCCACCGGCAACCATCGCTAGTCCGCGCTCGTCCGCGCTTCCTGCGCCAGATACGCCTCGATCAATCCATCGAGATCGCCGTCGAGAATGCGCGTCGGATCGCCCACCTCGTAGCCGGTCCGCAGGTCCTTCACCAGCTGATACGGCTGCAGGACGTACGAGCGGATCTGCGAGCCGAAGCCGATCTCCTTCTTCTCCCCTTCGATCTTCGTCTGCGCGTCCTTCCGCTTCTCCACCTCGAGCTGGTAGAGGCGCGCACGCAGGAGACGCATGGCGACGTCGCGGTTCTTGTGCTGGCTGCGCTCGTTCTGGCAGGTGACGACGATGCCGCTCGGCATGTGCGTGATGCGGATCGCCGAATCGGTGACGTTCACGTGCTGGCCGCCGGCGCCGGACGAGCGATACGTATCGACGCGGAGATCCTTGTCGTTGATCTCCACCTCGATGTCCTCGTCGATGTCGGGATAGATGTAGACCGAGGCGAACGACGTGTGGCGGCGTTTGGCCGCGTCGAACGGCGAGATGCGCACGAGGCGATGCACGCCGCGCTCGGCCTTGAGGTAGCCGTACGCGAAATCGCCGCGCACCATCACCGTGACGCTCTTCAAGCCCGCCTCTTCGCCCGCCTGGTACTCGAGCATCTCCGTCGACCACCCTTTGCGCTCGCAGTAGCGGAGGTACATCCGCAGCAGCATCTCCGCCCAGTCCTGCGACTCGGTGCCGCCGGCGCCGGGATGGATGGCGAGGATGGCGTCGTTGTCGTCGTGCTCGCCCGAGAGCTTCATCGTCAGCTCGATGGCGTTCACTTCCGCTTCGAGCTGCGCGACGAGCTTCTCGATGTCGTCATCGACGGCTTCGCCTTCGCGCTGCAGTTCGAGCAGCACGTCGAGCTCTTCTGACTTGGAGTCGATCGACTCGCCCGCCTGGATGCGCTTCTCGACGCGGGCGCGCTTGCGGCCTACGTCCTGCGCCTTCTCCGGGTCGTCCCAGAAGCCGGGCGCGGACATCTCGCGCTCGATCTCGTCGAGCGTTTTGCGCGCGGAAGCGGGGTCAAAGATAGCTCCGGACAGAACGTAGTCGGGAGCGGAGGTCGTCAACTTTGGTGAGGGTGTCGTCTCGCATGATTTCTCAGTATCGCGATCATAACCACAACGGCGGCAACCCACGCAAACCAATCGCCGAACCGCACATACGGCGTCGTCGTCGCGCGCGCCTGAAACTCCGCGTAGATGATGCCGCTCTGCCCCATCGGCAGCTCGTGCAGCACGCGGCCCGTCGGATCGACGATCGCGCTGATGCCGGTGGTGCCGGCGCGCAGGAGGTAGCGATCGTCCTCGATGGCGCGGAGGCGCGCCTGGTTGAGGTGTTGCCGTGGCGCCGAGGTGCCGTCGTACCAGGCGTCGTTCGTGATGGTGACGAGGACGTTCGCGCCGTGGCGCACCTGCGTCCGCGTGATCTGCGGATAGACGACCTCGTAGCAGATCGCCGGTCCGTACTGGAATCGTCCGGGGAGCGGCGTGTCGCGCGTGCCGAACTCGAACTCACCGACGGCGTGCACGAGCTTCTCGGCGAAGAAGAGCATCTTGCGCAGCGGCACGTACTCGCCGAACGGCACGAGCCGGATCTTGTCGTAGTGGCCGATGGTCTTGCCGCCGCTCACGAGGAACGCGGCGTTCCACATCCGATTCACGTTCTTCGGATCCTCGGCGATCGACCCGAGGATGATGTCGACGCCATTCAGGCGGGAGACCTCTTCGATCGACTGGCGATAAAAATCGGTGCTGCTGTACGAGAGCGGCACCGTTGACTCCGGCCAGATCACGATCTTCGCGCCGGCGCGGATCGCCTCGTCGGTCATCGACATCATCCGTTTGTAGATGGCGATGAGGTTCGTGTCGTTCCAGCGCATCTCCTGCGAGATGTTCGGCTGTAGCAAAGCGGCGCGCGTCATCGGACTGCCGTTCGGACGATCGACCAGCTTCGAGGCGACGAGCCCCGTGGCCCACCAGACGAAGAGGACGATCGACGCGCCGCCGATGACCAGAATGCGCGCGATGCCCTGCGGCCGTTGCGTGATCAGCCACGCCACGACGACCGCCGGAATCAGCATCAGGAAAGCGACAAGATACGGACCGGCGACGCGATCGATCTGAACGAGCGAGGTGTAATCGACGATCGCCGCCGCGATGAGGTTCCACGGAAAGCCGGTCATCGCGTACGTGCGGATGAATTCGACGACCGGCCAGGCCAGCGCGACAACCAGCCAGCGCGGAAACGAATTCGGCCGGATGCGCCAGAAGAGCCATCCGTACAACGCGCCGTACAACCCCAGGTACAACGACATCGCACAGAAGAGCAGCACGCCGACGACGTACGGCAGCCCGCCGTAATGCGACATCACGCGCACCACCCACGGCACCATCAGCAGCCAGGCAGTGGTCTGTGCGATCCATCCCAGTCCCGCCGCCTGCCACCCGCTGCGCGCACCGTGCAACGCGACGTAAAGCGGAATGAACGCGACGAAGGCGAACCAGCCGATCGCGACGTTCGGGAAGGAGAAGGCGAAGAGGAGGCCGGAGATGAGGGCGAGGAGGATGCGGAGCGGCATCTACTTCTTGAAAAGGGCCTCGAACGCCTTCCTCGCGTCGTCCGGCGTCTGCGGCTGGCGCGGCTTGTCAGCGGCGAGGTCCTTCACGATCTTCGGGTGGAAGAGGGCGCATTCGTTGCGGGCGTGTTTGTTCGCCACGCGCACCGGAATGTTCTCGCGGCACTCCCAGAGCGTCGTGGTGTCGAAGAATTTGCAGTTGCCGCAGGTGTGCAGATCGGCGCCGCACTTGAGGCAGGCCTCGTCGTGCGTCGGATTCTCGATGCCGACGCGGAGCTGGCCGCATCGGTTGCACTTGAAGGCCTCGGGGCCGAAGCCGCCGGCCGTGCGTCCGCGCGGCGCGCCTTCCATGCGCTGGCGCTGCGGCTCGGGACGCGGAGTCTGCGGACGCTGTCCGCCGCCGCCGGAAGGACGCGAGCCGTAGCCGCCGCCGTCCTGATATCCGCGATGCTTGTATTTGCGATCGTCGCTCAAAGTGATTACCTCATGAAAACGTAGTAGACCGCCGCGAGAATCAGCAGCAATCCGATGATGAACAGAATCAATCGGACGGCGAGACGCGCCAGCTTCAACACGAACCAGATTGCGAAGATGGCGACGAGGATGCCAACGATCTCAGCGGTGGTCGGCATTCAGGGATGCGATGAGTGTAACAGCTTCGGGGAAGGAATTATGCTCATTGGTCACTGAACGAATCGCGAGCTCGTGGCACGCGGAATGACCACCGCCGGATCGTTCGTCCCGTTTTCCGTCAGCGTGTAGAACGGAATCACGCTGCCGCTGAAACTGAGCGTGAACGTCTCACCCGGCGCGAGCTCGCCGACGAGCTGCGACGCCGGCACGAGCGTGAAGTAGTCGCCGGGAAACGGGAACGTCTTCAGACTCTTCACGTGGCCCGTGCTGTCGAACGCGAGCACCTGCACGATCGCGCTCGTGAGCGTGCGAAACCCGAGGTTGAGTCGGAAGCGCGGGTCGGGCGCGTCGACGGTGAAGGATGGCGGCGTGAGGAAATCGAACGGCAGCACGGCCGGCTCGAACGATCCGAATGTCCCGGACGAGGCGTCGGTGTAATGACGCGCGAGCACTGTCGGCGCCAGAGGCTCGCTGTCGTCGTCGGGGATGATGTCGAGCGACCCGAGGCCGGTCGTGCCGATCGCTTCGACGATGTCGTCCCACGCGAGCGTCTGCTTGATGTGATCGAACACGTAGCGGATCGACGGATCGGAATTGCTCCCCTGCCCCGCCGGATGAAACACGATCCGCCCGCGCTGCTGGCCGGCGTTCGACGTGATGCGAAGCGAGGTGCGGAACTTCGCGCCGGTCGCGCCGATCACCGAGCCGACGATCGGCACGATCACCTTGCGCGTCATGCGCCGGAATTGCGGATCGGGCTGCATCGTCAGCTCGAGCGCGCCGCGGCATGCGCCGTCGATCACCTGGTCGGGCTCGAACTTCGCCTCCACGCGATACGAGAACGTCGTCGCCTCGCTCACGCGGTGCGGGATGGTGAACGTCGTCGCCGGGATGTCGTACGACCGCGTGGTGACGAAGTTGTCGGGCGACTCGGTGACGAGATACGACTGCGCGCCGATGTAGCGGTCCCATTCGATCGCGGTCGGCGCGTCCGCCGGCAAGGCGCGGACGTTGAGGTCGCAGGGGGCGGCGAGGAGAGCGGGAGCGAGAAAAAGGATCAGGAGGGCAATCGGTCTCATAGGAGCAGTCGAACCGGCTGTTCGACGTACTGCCTCAGCGTTTTCAGATACTCCGCGCCGGCCGCACCGTCGACCACCCGATGGTCGCATGACATCGTAATCTTCATACGGTCGCGGACGACGATCTGTCGCTCTGCTGTGACAACGGGGCGCGCTTCTGCTGCACCGACCGCGAGAATCGCGACGTTCGGCGGATTGATGATGGCGGTGAATTCCTCGATCCCCCAGGCCCCGAGGTTGGAGATGGTGAAGGTCGAGCCCTGGTACTCGTTCGGCTGCAGCTTGCGGTTCTTCGCCTTCTCCGCGAGCGCGCGCACGTCGGCCCCGATGTCGGCCACCGACTTCTGATCGGCGTTGCGCACGACCGGCGTGATCAGCCCCTCGGGCGTGGAGACGGCGATGCCGATGTGGATGTCGCCGTGCTGCGTGATCGCATCGTCGCTCCAGCTCGCGTTGACGTTCGGATGGTGGCGCAGCGCAAGCGCCGCGGCGCGGACGATGAAGTCGTTGAGGCTCAGCTTCACGCCGAGCGCCTCGTTGACCTGCACACGCATCGCGAGCAGGTTCGTGACGTCGTAATCGGCGGTGAGAAAAAAGTGCGGAATCGGCCCGATCGATTCGGAGAGCCGCTTCGCAATCGTCCGCCGCATCGCGGTAACCGCAATACTTTTCCCTTCTCCCGTCGCAACGGGAGAAGGTGCCCGGAGGGCGGATGAGGGTCTCTGTCCCCCGCCAGCACTCTTGATGTCACTAGCAACAATCCTCCCCCCCGGCCCCGACCCACTAACCTGATCGAGACTGACCCCCATCTCCGCCGCCATCTTCCGCGCCAGCGGCGACGAGCGCCGCCGTCCACCAGCCGAAGGCATCGCCACGACATTCGCGGCGGCAGGCTGCGCGGCCGCACGATCGACGCGCGGCCCCTTCATCTCCATCGCCTCGCCGTACTCGCCGGTGGTGTGCTTGATCGAATCTTTCTTGTCGGTCGCGCGACGCGAAGGCTCCGGCTCTTTCTCGCCTTCAGCAAGCACCAGCGCGAGACGGCCGCCAACCGGCACCATCTCCCCTTCTTTCGCGCTGAGGTCCGAGAGCGTGCCGTCGTTCTCCGCTTCGAGATCGAGGTTGACCTTGTCGGTCTCGATCTCCAGCACCGGCTCGCCCTTCTTCACCGCGTCGCCCGGCTTCTTGTACCAGCGGACGACTTTCCCCTCGGTCATCGCATCGCCCATCTTGGGCATGATGATCTCGGCCATTCTTACTCCCGGTACATCACACGCTTCACCGCCGCGATCACATGCTCTTCATGCGGCGTGGCCAGCAACTCGAGATTGCGCGCGTACGGCATCGGCACATCCTCGCCGGTCACGCGCGCGACCGGCGCGTCGAGCTCGTCGAACATTTTTTCGTTGATGCTCGCGGAGATCTCCGCGCCCGGCCCGAACGGCTTCCACTGCTCCTGCACGACGACCGCGCGATGCGTCTTGCTGATCGACGCGTACACCGGCTCCATGTCGAGCGGACGGAGACAGCGCAGATCGATCACCTCGACCTCGACGTTCTCGTCCTTGGCCAATTTCTCCGCGACGATGAGCGACATCTGCAGCATGCGTCCCCACGAGACGATCGTCACGTCGCGCCCTTCGCGCGCCAGACGCGACTGCCCGAACGGCACGGTGTAGTTCGGATCGTCCGGGACTTCGCCCTTCATCCCGTACAGCGCCGCGCTCTCCAGGAACATCACCGGATCTTTTCCGCGGATCGCGGTCTTCAGCAGCCCCTTCGCATCGGCGGGCGATCCCGGCGCGACGACCTTGATGCCGGGGAAGTGCGCGTAGAACGACTCGAACGACTGCGAATGCTGCGCGGAGAGCTGCACACCCGCGCCGTGCGGTCCGCGGATGACGACCGGGATGTCGACCTGGCCGCCGGAGAAGTAGCGGATCTTCGCGGCGTGATTGAGGATCTGATCGGCGGCGACGATGGCGAAGTTCACCGTCATCATCTCGACGATCGGACGCAGACCGAGCATCGCCATGCCGACCGCCGTGCCGACCATCCCTGCTTCCGCGATCGGCGTGTCGATCACGCGCTGCGGACCGTACTTCTTCAGCATGCCGGCGGTGATGCGGAACGTGCCCTCGTAGATCCCGATGTCCTCACCCATGATGAGGACGTTCGGATCGCGGTCCATCTCTTCCATCATCGCGGCGCGGATCGCGTCGCGGTAACTCATTTCGCTCATTCGCTGACATCCTCGGCGACCGGCCGCGGTCCGTGCTCGGCCACGACGTCGGTGAATAGCTCGGCCGGTTCCGGCGCCGGACTCTCTTCGGCGAACTTCACCGCCGCGGAGACGCGCTCCGCCGCCTCGTCCTCGAAGCGCTTCACGTCCTCGTCTTTCAATCCGCACATCTCGGCGAGACGGTTGCGGAGGATGAGGATCGGATCGCGATGCTTCTGCTTCTCCACTTCATCCTTCGAGCGATACGGCTGCAGGATGTCGGCCGCGCCGTGACCGGAGAAGCGGTACGTGATCGCCTCGATGCAATACGGCTTGCCGTCCTGGCGCATCCTGCTGATCACGCGATCGGCGACGCCGCGCACGGCGAAGACGTCCTGCGCGTCGACCTTCTCGCTCTGGATGTTGTACGCGTTCACGCGCGCCGCGAGATCGGTCAGCGCGGAGTGGCGATCGATCGCCGTTCCCATCGCGTAGCCGTTGTTCTCGATGACGAAGAGCACGGGACACATCCCCTGCTTTCCCCACAGCCCGGCCATGTTCATCGCCTCGTGGAACGAGCCGATGTTCATCGCGCCGTCGCCGAAGTAGCAGACGACGATGCGCTCGCTCTTGTTGTAGCGGAGCGCGTATGCGGCGCCGGTGGCGAGCGTCAGATGTCCGCCGACGATGCCGTAGCCGCCGTAGAAACCGTGCTCGACGTCGAAGAGGTGCATCGAGCCACCCTTCCCCTTCGAGACGCCGGTCGCTTTGCCGAAGAGCTCGGCCATGACCTTGCCCGGATCGGAGCCGAGCAGGAGCGCGTGAGCGTGATCGCGATAGCCGGCGAAGACGACGTCTTTTTTCTTCGTGGCGCCGAGGATTCCGACGCACACGGCTTCCTGCCCGCTGTAGACGTGAAGGTATCCGCCGATTTTGCCTTTGCGGAACTCGCGCTCCGTCGCTTCCTCGAAGCGGCGGATGAAGATCATTTCCCGGAGGATGTCGGTCCACTCCGGCGCGCATGCCGCGACATCAGCGACGGCAGTAGACGGTTCTGATTTCTGCTTCCCCATGAGGGCCACGGATTCTAAGCAAAAACTGTGCGTCACGCTATGCGGCGCGGTGACGCGTCAGACAATCTATGCGTTAACCTAACGAAATGCCCCGTCCAATCGCGATTGGTCTCCTGCTCTTCTCCCTCTCCTTCCCCGCCGTTGCCGCGATCAATGCACCGACCGAGCGCGAGAAGTGGATCGTCATCGACGCCGGCGATCTGCACGTCTTCAGCAACGCCGATGAGCGCGAGACGTCGGAGATCGCCACGAACCTGGTGCGCATGCGGGAAGCGATCGGACGGATCACGCAGCTCAAGGTGCGCTCCGCGGTTCCGACCAACGTCTACGTCTTCCGCAACAGCGCTTCCTTCGCGCCGTATCGCGACGCGGCCCTCGGACGTCGCGCGTCGATCAGCGGCCTTTTCCTCGGTAACGAGCAGGTGAACTTCATCCTCCTCGACGCCGATGCGCCGGGCGGCATCGACCGCGTCGTCTACCACGAGCTGACGCACTACTTCGTCAAGAACACGCTCGCCGGACTGCCGCTCTGGTTCCACGAAGGGATCGCCGAGTACTACTCCACCTTTTCCGCGCACGGCGACAGCGTCGACCTCGGCATCCCGGTGAAGGAGCACGTGCTCTGGCTCCGCGATCAGCCGCTCATTCCGCTCGCGCAGCTCTTCGCCATGGACGCGAACGACAAGGATTACAACGAGGGCTCGCGCCAGGGCGTCTTCTACGCCGAGTCGTGGGCGCTGATGCACTACCTCCTCGCCGGCAATCCGCAGCGTCACGATCAACTGCCGAAGTTCCTCTCGCTGCTCGCCGCGAAGCAGCCCGCCGATCAGGCGTTTCAACAGGCGTTCAACGCGTCGTTCGAGGAGATGGAGCGCGAGCTGAAGGGTTACGTCCGTCGCCTCTCGTTTCAGTACCGCCGCTACTCCGTCGCCGATCTCGCGCTGCCGCAGGTCGCTGCGCCGCGGACGATGGATCACGCCGACGTGCTCTATCGACTCGGCGACCTCCTTACGCGCGGCACGGATGGCCGCGGCAATGCGGACGCCGAGCGCTTCCTGAAAGGCGCGATCTCGGAGAATGCGGAGCATGCCGCCGCGTATGCGACGCTCGGCCTGCTGCATGACCTCAGCGGCCGCGCGGCCGAGGCGTCGATCGAGTACGAGCGCGCGGTGAAGTTCGGCTCGAACGATCCCGACGTCTACCTCTTCTACGGCGTGACCGTGTTCCGCAGCGTCTACAACGCCGCGCGCGGAGCGAAGACGCCGCCGGGTGAGCTGCTCCGCGCGCGTCAGCTCTTCCAGAAAGCGGCGGAGCTCGCGCCGCAGTCGGCGCGCGCGTACGCCGGCATCGGCGCGACGTACGTCATCAGCGAGGACGACCCCGCGTCCGGCATCGCGGCGCTGGAGAAATCGATGTCGCTCTCGCCCGGCCAGGACGACGTCGCGTTCAACCTCGTGCAGCTTTACGCGCGCGCCGGGCGGCGCGATGACGCCTCGCGATTGTTCGAGAACGTCGTCTCGAAGAGCGGCTCACCCGACGCGATCCGGCAGTGCCGCGAGGCGATCCTCTTCGCCGACGTGCAGCGCGCGCAGTCGCTCATGCAGGCGAACAAGATGGAGGAAGCGATCCCCATCCTGCGCACCGTCATGAGCAACACGACGAACTCCGACCTCAAGTCGCGCATCGCCACGTTGATCTCCAGCTACGAAGGCCACAATCAAGCCGAGCAGCAGGCGGGACAGATCAATCAGGCCATCGAGCTGGCGAACAAAGGCAAGATCACCGAGGCGCTGGCGCTGATCGATGCGCTCCTGCCGCAGATCACCGATCCCGAGCTGCGCGAGAACACGCAGACGATGAGGGACGAGATGGTGAAGGCTTCGAAGCAGAAGAAGAAGTCGTAGCTAGAAGCGGCGCGAGATCCCGATCGAGATCACGCCGCTGGTCCCTTTGATCTCGTCGCGAAAGACCGGCATGTCGTAGGTGTAATAGCGCGCCGCGATGAACGGCTCCCACCCGCTCTTCGTGCGCAGCGCGAGTCCGGCGTCCACGTTCCAGGTGTTGTCCGAGGCGGGGAGGTTCGACCGCACGAAGGAGGGACCGACGCCGATCCACGACGTCGTGCGACCGATGGGAAAGAGCCGCCGCACGTCGATGTGCCAGACGTGCAGATCGTAGCCGCCACGAATGACGTCGACCGCCGGTGAGAACGACCAGTTGCCGCGCCGCGCGTCGAGCTCGACCGTGCCGGCGACGTTGCCTTGATAACTACCGATGCGTAGGCCGCCGCGAATCTCGGCGTGGAGAGGGAGAGCGAGAAACACAACCAGGAGAAGGGTCTTCATGCGAGCAAATACGTCGCACTCGCCCGCATCGTCCAGCGTGCCTACGCCGGCGCGAGCCCTTCGTCGAGATCGGTCCCGCGCAGCAGGAAGATCATCGCCACGACCGCCAGCACCGCGCCGTTGACCGCGAGTGCGACAGTGATCGACCAGCGCTGCGCGACCCATCCCGCGAGGAGATTGCCGAGCGGCATCCCGCCGCGGAACGCGAGCATGAAGATCGACATCACGCGGCCGCGCATGGCGTCGCTCGTCGTGAGCTGCACGAGCGAGCTGTACATCGAGATCACGCCGACGATGCAGGCGCCGGCGAAGAAGGCGATGGTCATGCTGATCGCCAGGTTGCGCGAGAACGCGAACGCGAACAGCAGGCAGGCGAACGCCGCCTGCAGCGTCAGCGCGATGCGTCCCTTCTTCGACGCGTTGCCGGTCGCGGCGACGACCAGCGCGCCGGCGACGGAGCCGACGCCGTAGGCCGTGAGCAGCCACGAATAGCCGCGCGCGTCGAGGCGGAAGATCGAGCGCGCGACGACCGGGAGGAAGGTCACGATCGGCATGCCGAGGAACGTGCCGGCGAACGCGAGGAAGGTCAGGAGCTGCAGCGACTTCCGATGCCAGACAAAGCGGAAGCCGTCCTTCATCTCATCCATGAAGCCGCGCTTCTCCCCGCTCGCGCCGGCGACCTGCGGCGAGCGGATCATCATCAGCGCGATGATCACGGCGACGAACGAGAGTCCGTTCACGCCGAAGCAGATCGCCGCGCCCCACGCGGTGAGGGCGAGGCCGGCGAGGATCGGACCGATCACGCGCGCGAGGTTGAACTGCATCGAGTTCATCGCCACGGCGTTCGAGACGTCCTCCCGTTTCACCAGCAGCGGCAATAAGGAGATGTAGGCCGGGCCGCTGACCGACTGCGCGCTGCCGGTGAGAAATGAGAAGAGGAAGATGTGCCAGACCTGCACCGTCCCGGTCCAGATCAGGAATCCGAGCATGAAGGCGAAGCCCATCTGCATGTACTGCGAGAGGAGCATGATGCGGCGCCGCTCCAGGCGATCGGCGAGCGCGCCTCCGATCAGGGAGAAGAGGAGCATCGGTCCGGTGGCGAGAAAGCCGTCGACGCCGAGGAGGAACGCGGAGTTGGTCATCGAAAGGACGACCCAGCTCTGCGCCACGGTCTGCATCCACGTGCCGGTGGTCGAGGTGAACGCGCCGAACCAGAGGAGGCGGAAGTCGCGGTAGCGGAGAGCGCTGAAGGTGCGGGCGAATGCGCCCTGCGGCGCCTGGAGCTCCGACTCCAACGCCTCTTCCTGCGGCAGCGACGAGCTCATGCCCCCGCTCTCACCTTCAGCCGGACGTTGCGCCCGGCTGTGTGGGCGTGGCAGATGGCGACGGCGAGGGCGTCGGCGGCATCGGCGGCGAATTCCATCGCCGCGCAGCCGGGCAGCAGCAGCCGCACCATCTTCATGACCTGCTCTTTTTCCGCGGCGCCGTAACCGACGACCGCGCTCTTCACCGAGCGCGGCGCGTATTCGAAGATCTCCAGCCGCGCGCTCTGCGCCGCGAGAAGGATCACGCCGCGGGCATGCGCCAGCTGCACGAGACTCTTGACGTTGTGTCCCGCGAACGGCGTCTCGACCGCGATGGCGTCGGGCCGCGTGCGATGAATCACCGCGCAGAGCTCCTGGTGAATCCGCTCCAGCCGCTCCGCGAGCTCCGCCCCGCGCTTCGTGCCGATCGCGCCCTGCTCGACGAGCGCGAGACGGCCGCGCTCGTAGTCGATCACGCCGAAGCCGGTGATGATGGAGCCGGGGTCGACGCCGAGAATCCTCACGCCTTCGATTGTAGCGAGTTCCGGAAGCGAATCTCGTAGATGGGACGACCTTGTTCCCGATATTTCGCCTCGTAGTTCGTCCGCGGCGGATCGTCGGGACCGGGCACGCGCCGTTCGGAGGGAAAGCGCGCCTCGATCAACGGCGCCGCGGCGTCGAAGTACTCCTTGTGATCGGTGACGTAGATCCCCCACCCGCCCGGCACGAGCACCCGCGCGAACTGCTCCAGCACCTCGGGCCGGATGATCCGCCGCTTCTGCTGCTTCGACCGCGGCCACGGGTCGGGAAAGTAGACGTGCACTTCCGCGATCGAGGCGTCGGGGATCATGTCCTTGAGCACGAGAAACGCGTCGTGATTGATCAGCCGGATGTTCGTCAGGTTGCGCTTCATCACCCGCTCGCGAATGACGCGGTGGTAATGCAGCGACTTCTCGATGCCGATGATGTTGAGGTCGGGACGCTCGGTGGCGGTGGAGATGAGGAAGCGGCCCTTGCCGGATCCGATTTCGATGATGGTCGGGTTGTCGTTGCCGAAGATCTCGGGGAGGTTGAGTTGTATGAAGCCCGTTTCGCGGGGGTTGATGGTTGGGTCGTGCACTTCGCGATTTTAGTTGCCGGTTGCCAGTTACCGGTTGCCGAGGGAAAATCGGAAAGGCTGCCACGCGAATGTCGCTCTTTCTTCAGCGACTACATGAAGACATTTGAAAATCTCGATGCGTTTCAGGCAGCAATAGCTATGACCGTCACCATTTACGAAGTGACGGAGGCGTTTCCAGCATCAGAACGATATGGCCTCCAGGCGCAGATGCGCCGAGCCGGCGTTTCGGTCATCAGCAACATCGCAGAGGGGCAAGGCCGTCTGACCAACGGCGAGTGGCGGCAATCGCTAAGTCACGCCCGCGGATCGCTCTATGAGATCGAAGCGCAACTCATCATCGCCAGGCGCTTGCACTTCATCGAAGAGAAAGACGCCGCGAAGCTGCGAGCAGCCTGTCGTCGCACAGGCAAAGCACTCGCCGGCCTGATCACATACGTGCGCAACCTCGAAAGGCAACCGGCAACTGGCAACCGGCCACTCCGAGCTAACGCAACAAATCCATCGCGCTCGCCACCACCGCCCTCACCCCCGCCCTGATCGTCGCCTCCGGCATCGGCGCGAACTTGGAAGAATGCAGCGACGGCAGCGCAGCGCCGGAAGCAACCAGCGCGGGGTCGACGGCGCCGACGTTCAGCATCACCGACGGGATCTTGTGGTCGAGCGAGTAGAGGCTGAAGTCTTCGCTCACCATCAGCGGATCGATCTTGATCACATTCGCGGCGCCGAGCTCCTTCGAGACAACCGACGCGAGGCGCTCGGTCAGCGCGGGGTCGTTGTACGTCGAGCCGATCGACTCGCCTTTCAGATGCTCGAAGACCGGCATCCGGTCATCGGGGACTCCATTCGCAACGGCCACGCCGCGGGCCACGCGCGCGATCCCTTCGAGCACACGCTTGCGCACTTCCGGTTTGTACGTGCGGACGGTCAGCAGGAGCTGCACCTGGTCGGGGATGATGTTGCGCTTCGTGCCGCCGTGGATCGAGCCGACGGTGACGACGACCGGATCGAGCGGCGAGTTCTCGCGGCTCACCAGCGTCTGCAGCGCGAGCACGACTTCCGCCGCCATGACCACCGGGTCCTTCGTCTTCTCCGGCGACGCGCCATGTCCGCCGAGGCCGCGGATGGTGAGGTTGATCGAGTCGGCGCTCGCCATCAGGTAGCCCGGCGTGTAGCCGATCGTGCCGGCGGCGAGGCTGGCGTTGTCGTGCACGGCGAACACGTAGTCGGGTCGCGGAAAGCGCTCGTACAGGCGGTCGCGCAGCATCGCTTCCGCGCCCTTCACCACTTCCTCCGCCGGCTGTCCGATCAGCACGAGCGTGCCGTGCCACTTGTCCTTCATCGACGCCATGACCTTCGCCGTGCCGAGGAGCGTCGTCATGTGGACATCGTGTCCGCACGCGTGCATCACGCCCTTGTTCGCGCTCGCGTACGCAAGATCGGTCTGCTCTTCGACCGGCAGCGCGTCCATGTCGCTGCGGATCATCAGCGTCGGTCCCTTGCCGTTTTTCATCACCGCGACGACGCCGTAGCACGTGGCCTCGGTGTCGGTGTACTTGCCGACGCGCTCCGTGACCTCGTAACCGAATTCGCGCAGACGCGCGGCGACCAGCGCGGACGATTTCGCTTCCTGTGTCGACAGCTCGGGCGCGGTGTGCAGCGCCTTGTACGTCTCGACGAGCTGGGGCAACTCTTTCGAGACGCGATCGTCGATCGATTGAGCGGCGAGAGGAAGAGCGAGAAGAAGGACGACGAACGTGCGCATTCGCGCAGACTACAACGCCATCTGTCCCTCGGCCAAAACCTCGCCCGCCATTGCCACCTGGTTCTTCCCGTTCTTCTTGGCGAAGTAGAGCGCGGCGTCGGCGCGGGCCACGAGGTCGGCGGCGTTGACGCCGTCGCGGGGGTAGACCGACACGCCGACGCTGATGGTGATGCGCAGCGTGCGGTTGATCGACGTCTGCGGGAACTCGCGGCGCTCGACCACCTCGCGCAGGCGGTTCGCCGCGTCGCGCGCGGACGACGTCGGCGTGTCGGGGAAGATGATCGCGAACTCCTCGCCGCCGTAGCGCGAGACGATGTCGCTGTCGCGGGCGTTGGTCATCAGCTCCTCGACCAGCCCCTTGAGAATCTCGTCGCCGATCGGATGGCCGAACGTGTCGTTGATCCGCTTGAAGTTGTCGATGTCGAGCATCGCCAGCGTGAACTCGTTGCCGCTGCGCGCGTGGCGGTGGATCTCCTTGGCCAGCGCTTCCTGGAAGTAGCGATGATTGAACGCGGGAGTCAGCGCGTCGATGAACGTCAGGCGCTTGATCTCCTCGTACTGCCGCGCCGACTGCAGCGCCGTCACCGCCTGCACGGCGAAGATCTCGAGCGTCTGCACCTTCTCGATCGTCGGGACCTTGCGGTCGTGCGGCTGGCGCACCGAGAGGTAGCCGATCGGCTGCTCGCCGCTCACGAGCGGGACGATCAGCATGTCGTTCTCGTGCCAGTCGTCGGGGAGGAAAACGCCGGTGTCTTCCGGCACGACGAAGAAATCGTGCTCGCTCTGGCGGAGCGACGTGTGCGGCACGAAGAAGGAGTTCGAGACGCGGAACTCCGGATTGAAGAACGTCTCGATCTCCGCCGACGACACCTTCTTCTTGCGCACCTCTTCCCAGATGTCATCGAGGCCGGCGTGCGCGCGGCGGACGTACTCGCCGTGCTTCGGCTCGAAGAGCGCGAAGACGATGACCTCGAATCCGAGGGAGTTGCGGATCGCCTGAGCAATGCGGGTCAGCGCGGCGTCGATGTCGAATGAGCCGATGAGCGAGTTGGAGACGTCGAGAATCGTCGACATCGTCACGGCCTGCTTCTCGAGCTGTTCCGTCTTGTCGCGCATCTCGCGGCGGAGCAACTGGTCCTGCAGCGAGAGCGCGGTCTGATTCACCAGCAGCGTCAGGAGGTTCATGCTGCCGCTCTTCAGGATGGCCGGATCTTCGGTCTCGAAAATCAGAATGCCGTAGATGACTTCCTGCGTCTGGATGCCGATGAGCACCTGGATGGCGCGGTCGGTCGACAGCGGGAAGCGGCGCATGTCGGCCTGAAAGACGAACGCGCGGCTCGGCGCCGACTGCGCGAAGCCGGCCGACTCGACCCACTTCAGGATGTCCTGATCGCTCGGCAGGCATTCGCCGAAGCGGTAGACCGTGCCGGGGATGTCGGGATTCGTCTCCCACGTGACGACCGCGCACGCCTGCAGTTTCGCCAGCCGCGTCATGAGGCTCATCAACCGCCGCAGCGTTTCCTGATCGCCCTCGGCGGAAAGAATCTGTGTCGACGACTCGGTGAGGATCGACAGCTCGCGATTGCGCCGCACGAGGTCGGCGTTCTGCTGCTGCATCTCCGACTCGGTGCGGATCGCGTACGCGACGAGCAGCAGCGGCAGCACCGCGAGCGTGAAGCCGGCGATGCCGTAGGTCGAGAACAGCATGATCTCGATGCCGACGACCGGGCTGCCGAGAATCAGCATGCGGCCCTGGGCCATCACCACGCGCCGGAAGTCGAGCGGATCGGCGTCGCCTTCGAACCAGCGGCGCAGCGACACGAGGAGCAGATGGAAGATGAGGTAGCCGACCAGCAGCAGGATGTAGCCGGAGATCTTTGCCATCACCGGCGCGCCGGGAAGGACGGCCGACGTGTAGAGCAGCGCCGCGATGGTGTACGAGAGCGCGAGCTGCGCTCCGTTGTAGACCGGCTCGAGCCGGACGCTCTTCTGCGTCAGGAAGAGATAGACCGCATGCAGCAGCGTGCCGATGGCGACGGAGACGAGTGCGACCGGCGCGCTGTGGAAGAGGATGATCGCGCCGAAGACGACCGAGGCCTCGAAGCTGACCGACGCCTCCCCTGCCTCGATGCGGAAGAACGAGGCGGCGAGCACGAGCCCGGCGAAGAACAGCGCGTAGCCCGCGAACGACGCATCGTGCGTGGCGAATGCCCACACGACTGCCACCGCGGTCAGTACGACGACTGCGATCTGCCAGGTTCGATAGAGTGCTGCACGGGGCATACGCCTCTTTAGACGTGTGAGAGAGACATTTATTTTACAACTACAATCGCGCTTCCATGTGGGAAGCGGTCATCGGACTGGAAGTCCACGCGCGACTTCTGACCAATACGAAAATCTTCTGCGGCTGTGCCGTCGCCTTCGGAGCGCCTCCGAATACGCAGGTTTGCCCTGTGTGCCTCGGCTATCCCGGCGCACTGCCGGTACTGAACCGGAAAGCCGTGGAGCTGGCAATCCGGATGGCCATCGCCACGGATTGCACGATCCACAACCGCTCCATCTTCGCCCGAAAAAACTATTTCTACCCTGACCTCCCGAAGGGCTACCAGATCTCGCAGTTCGACCGGCCGCTGGCCACCGGCGGAATGGTGAACGGTATCCGCATCACCCGAATCCACATGGAGGAGGATGCGGGCAAGCTGCTGCATCACGGCGATGTGTCGCATGTCGATCTGAATCGGGCCGGGACGCCGCTCATCGAAATCGTTTCCGAGCCTGACATTCGTACGGCCGCCGAGGCCGATGCGTACCTGACCAGGCTGCGGCAGACGCTCATGTACGCCGGCGTGTGCGACGGCAACATGGAGGAAGGCTCGCTCCGCTGCGATGCGAACGTCTCGGTCCGCAGAAGCGGCGAGCCGCTCGGCACGCGCACGGAAGTGAAGAACGTCAACTCGTTCAAGTTTCTCCGCGCGGCGATCGAGTACGAGATCTCGCGGCAGATCGCGGTGCTCGAAGGGGGCGGGACGATCGATCAGGAGACGCGGCTCTTCGATCCGAACAACGGCGAGACGCGCGTCATGCGCTCGAAGGAAGAGGCGCACGACTACCGCTACTTCCCGGAGCCCGACCTGCAGCCGCTCGACGTCGACGACGCGTGGATCGAGGACGTGCGCCGCTCCCTGCCCGAGCTCCCCGCGCAGCGCGCCGTGCGCTATCAGAGCGAGCACGGACTCTCGGCGGTCGACGCCGACATCCTCGTCGCGAACCGCGAGATCGCGGAGTACTTCGACGCGACGGTCACCGCGAGCGGCAACGCCCGCTCCGCGGCGAACTGGGTGCGCAACGACGTGCTGCGCGTGCAGAACGAAGGGGTCGACTACAAGCTCGCGCCGGAAGGGCTGGCGAAGCTGATCAAACTGATCGACAGCGGCGCGATCGGCGGCAAGGCGGCGAAGGAAGTGTTCGAGGAGATCTCGGCCAGCGGCGAAGATCCGGAGACGGTCGTCGAGCGCAAGGGACTGCTGCAGGTCAGTGACCCTGCGGTCATCCGAGAGGCCGCGCAGCGCGTCATCGAGCGCAATGCCGCGCAGGTCGAGCAGTACCGCGCCGGCAAGGTGCAGGTCTTCGGCTTCCTCGTCGGCCAGTTGATGAAAGAGACGCGAGGAAAGGCGAAGGCGGAGCTGGCGAACGAGATTCTTCGCGAGCTACTGGCCTGACCCACCCATCATCTTCTCCACCGGACTCGCAATCTTCTTGTAATCCGCCGGCACGACGAACAGCGACGGCGCGACGTTCGTCTTCCTCACGTTCGTCACGTTCGTGGTCGAGATCATCTCGATCAGCGAGCCAGCGCCCTGCCCCACCTTCATGCGCGTGACCTGGCGCAGCGGGAAACCCTTCACCGCTTCGCTCTGGGCGGCGATCAGCTTGTCGAGCATCGGGAAGCCGGTGCTGCCGAGGCGGCGCTGGAGGAACGAAGCGGCGTCGGTGGGGACCTTGTCGGTCGTCCAGCTCTCCATCGTCACCTCGAGGTGCATCGGCTGCGCGCTGATGTTCATGTCGGCGCTCGCCGTGACGACCTTGTGCTGCGTGGCGTAGCCTTCGATCGTGCCGCCGTCGCCCGCGTCGCGGACGTTCACCTTCTCGTTCGACATCTTGACCATGCCGGCGAGCGCCGCCGCGTTCAGCGACGAAAGGTCGAGCTGCCAGTACGTTTTCGCCTGCGGATCGAGAACGTCGATCGTCGAGCCGCCATTGTGGGAAATCGCGACCGATCCGTTGCGGAACATCATCCCGTCGCCGCTCTTGAACTCGAGGCGCATGTTGCCGCCGTCGACGGTGATCTGGCCTGCCTGTTCCGAGGCCTGCATACCGGTGGACACGGTGCGGAAATCGTAGGTGATCCCTGCCGTCGCCGGAAGGGTGGCGAGCACGATAACGACTGAGGATAGAAAGCTTTTCATGTGCGTCTCCAGTGCTATGATTCGCCGCAAAATTCCGAGTAGCTTCAGTCCCCTTGCAGATCGTCTAGTTTGAGGAGGTTACACCTTGCGTCGTTTCAGACTTTTGATACTGATTTCGGCAGCATCACTGGCAGTGAGTGGCGTGGCATATGGATCCGGCTTCTCGATCTTCGAGCAGGGGGCAAAAGCGACCGCGATGGGTGGTGCGTTTGCCGCGACGGCTGATGATCCCTCGGCGATTTTCTACAACGTCGCCGGAATCGCGCAGTTGCGCCGTATGGAAGTGAGCGCGGGCGGAACGATCATCAATTTCGCCAACGAGTTCCGCGGCGATCCGAACGACACGCTCACCTCGGGCGCGTTCGGCGAGTACAAGCATCACACCTTCGTCCCGCCCAACGTCTACGCCGTCATGCCGATCGGCAACAACATCACCGTCGGCGTCGGCACCTTCGCCGGATACGGACTGCGGACCAACTGGGACGATCCGTGGGTCGGCCGCTTCATCTCGCGCGACGCGAACGTGAAGACCGTGTCGGTCGAGCCGGCCATCGCCTGGCAGACCAGCGACGGACGCCTGGCCATCGGCGCGGGCGCCGAGTACCGCCGCTCGCACATCATCCTCGACCGCAACAATCCCGCGTTCAACCCGTTCACGCAGCGCGTCTTCGACGCCGTCAACGCGCACCTGAACAGCGACTGGGACAGCGCGTGGGGCTGGAACGTCGGCATCCTCTTCAAGCCGTCGCCCACCTGGCGCCTCGGCGCTTCGTACCGCGCCGACATGACCATCGACTACCACGGTGACGCCGTCTTCACGCAGATCCCGAGCGGCAACGCGATCGTCGATGCGGGCGTCAAGGCGCAGCTGCCGCCGAACCAGAAGATCAACACATCGATCAACTACCCGGCCACCGCCATCGTCGGCCTGGCGCACACGATCAGCGTCTGGGACGTCGAGGCCGACGTCACGCACACCACGTGGAGCCGCTTCAAGGACCTGACCGTCAACTTCGAAACGACGCCGGCTCTCAGCTTCGTCCGTCCGCAGAACTGGGAGGACACGTTCTCCTACCGCCTCGGCACGAACGGCCACGTCGCCACGCACTGGGACGTCCGCATGGGCCTCATCTACGACGAGAACCCGCAGCCGACCGAAGGCGTCGGCCCGCTGCTCCCCGATTCAGACCGCACCGCGCTCTGCTTCGGTGTCGGCTGGCACAACGGACCGTTCACGGTCGATCTGGCGGAGATGGTCCTGCACTTCAAGAAGCGCAGCACCAATGGTCTCAGCCCCGAATTCAACGGCACGTACAAGACCGATGCGAATCTGATCGGTATCAACCTCGGGTACAAGTTCTAGTTCAAGGAGAACCGAATGACGCGCAACAGAAGCTACGCACGCATTACAGCGGCACTGCTGTTCGTGGTCCTGGCGGCCGTTCCGATGTTCGCCGCGCAGGGCAAAGCCGACTTTTCGCACATCGTCGCCCTCGGCGACAGCTACACCGCCGGTTGGGTCAACGGATCACTCAACGAGCGCCATCAGATCTACAGCCCGGCCGCGATCTTCGCCATTCAGACCGGCGCGAGGCTCTGCCAGCCGACAGACTCGGCGACGGTCGACTGCTTCGCGCAGCCGCTCGTCACCTGGCCCGGCATCCCGGGTGAGCTGCAGCTCACTTCGCCGTCGCTCACCGGCGTCATCGCCACGCCTTACAACGGCGTCCCGGCGATGAGCGGCTTCGCCCGCCCGTACAACAACATGGCGACGCCCGGCGCGATGCTCTTCGACATCCTCAACACCAAGGGGACGGAGCAGACGCCGGTCACGTTCACGCAGGCCACGCCGTTCGGCGCGGTCGTCGAGCGCGGGCTCGGCAGCCAGGTCGATCAGGCCGTGGCGCAGCATCCGACGTTCGTCCTGGCCTGGATCGGCGGCGACGACTTCTTCCTCGCTGCGACCAGCGGCGTGGCGGTCGACTGCGGCGCCAATCCGCCGTTCTTCAACTGCATGAGCCCCGTCGACCGCTTCAAGACGCAGTACGCGGCGGTCCTCGACAAGATCATCGCCGGCGCTCCGCAGGCCGGCATCGTGGTCGGCGACTTCCCGGCCGCGGTCTTCACGCAGATGCCGTACACGGCGCTGATTCCGGCGATCGTGCTCGACACCACGCTCAAGCCGGTCCTCAACAACGGCCAACCGATTCCGCTCTTCGGCATCGTCAACGGCGCCCCCGCCGCGCTGCCGCTCGGCTCGACCGTGCTGCTGCCGTCGGCGACGAAGCTCCTCTCCGGCACCGGCATCCCGCCGCAGCTGGCGACGCTGCCGCCGTTCAACACGCTGCCGAACGCCGGCAAGCCGCTCGCCGACGCCGACGTCCTCACGCCGACCGAACAGGGATTGATCGCCGCGCGCATCACCGCGATCAATGCCGCGATCCACGAGGTCGCCGCCGCGCGCAACATCCCGGTGGCCGATGTGACCGGACTGTTCAACCGCATCAAGGCCGGCCAGGTCAACGTGGCGGGCGTCCCCATCACCGCCGCGTACATCACCGGCGGCGCGTTCGGTCTCGACGGCAACCACCTCACCGACATCGGCTACACGCTGCTGGCGAATGAGTTCATCAAGACGACGAACAGCGCGTACGGCTCGCACATCCCGCTGGCGCCGTTGTCGCGCTTCTTCCAGAACAACGACCCCGACACCGCGGCCGCGATCAGCGGCAACAACCTGATGTCGCCGATCCCGAACTTCTCGGCGGATGCGATCAAGACGCTCGAGTTCTTCAAGGGCGCCCCGGCGCAGCCGCGTTTCCGTACGACCACGCACGGCGACGCGAAGACTGGCGCGGAGAAAGACACGAAGCAGCAGTAACCATCAACGCATCGAAATGAAAAAGGCGGCCTGCGGGCCGCCTTTTTTTGTAGCACAGACACTCCTGTCTGTGCGTCTCTTCGCGCTACGTTCCCGCCGGTCGTCCCCGCGGCGACGGCCTCGAAATATCGATCATCGCCATCCGCTCCTTCTCGTCGTACCAGCAGTGGAAGCGTTTGATGCCGGGGACTTCGATGTCGTAGAAGCGAAAAAAACTCGGCACGTGAAGTGATGTCGATTTGTCTGACTGACGAATCTTCGCCGCGCCTTCTTCTTTTTTGTCGAGCGCGCGGATGCCGATCACTTTTCTTTTCTTGTCGTAGTAGAGGTTCGCGCTCGTCTTCCCGCGGAGCCTCAACATGTTGGCGACGGGCGACGGCAACCGGATCAGCCGCGACTGCACAATGGTCGCCGAGGCGGGAAAGCGCTCGAACTCAGGCTGCGGCTCCCATTTCTCAAATGCCATCACTCCGACTCCTCACCCATCACATCGCGCCGCGGCGCGCCGAACCCTGCTGTCGTAGGTGATAAGATCATAAAATTCCGAAGTTTTTTGTCAACAATTAATCGCACTCGTTTGCCTCCCGAAAAACGGAGGCGGGGCGGTGATGATTCCGGTTTTAGTCACAAATAACATCGGTTTTATGACGAACTGAACCGGCCGCCCGCAACGGCTGAGCCCGGCTAACTCTTTGCTATCATTCGCACTTCCTCGGGGTACTCATGAAAACCTTCTGTCTCGTCCTGGTGAAGCCGTCGCATTACGACGATGACGGTTACGTCATCCAATGGTTCCGGTCGGCCATCCCCTCGAACTCCCTCGCCGCCCTCTACGGCCTGGCCCGCGACTGCGCCGAACGCCAGGTTCTCGGCGCCGATGTGCAGCTCGACATCCATCCGATCGACGAGACCAACACCCGCATCCGACCCGAAAAACTGGCCAAAATGATCGAGCGCGCGGGCGCCGGCATGGTGATGCTCGTCGGCGTTCAGTCCAATCAGTTCCCGCGCGCGCTCGACCTCGCGCGTCCGCTCCGCGAGCGCGGCATCCAGGTCGCGATCGGCGGCTTCCACGTCTCCGGCACGATCAGCATGCTGCAGGGAATCGATCCCGATCTCGATGCCGCGCGCGCCCTCGGCGTCTCACTCTTCGCCGGTGAAGCGGAAGGGCGGCTCGACGAGGTGCTGCGCGACGCGATGAACGGCGAGCTGAAGTCGCACTACAACTTCATGAACGATCTGCCGTCGATTCAGGGGACGCCGATCCCGCTGATCACGGCGCTCCGCGCGTGGCGCACCGCCGGCGGAGTGACGAGCTTCGACGCCGGCCGCGGCTGTCCGTTCCAGTGCTCGTTCTGCACGATCATCAACGTGCAGGGACGCAAGTCGCGGCGCCGTTCGGCGGACGACATCGAGAAGATCGTCCGCGTGAACGTCGCGCAGGGACTGCACAGCTTCTTCATCACCGACGACAACTTCGCCCGCAACACGGAATGGGAATCGATCCTCGACCGCCTCATCTCGCTGCGCGACGAAGGGATCAAGATCCACTTCATCATCCAGGTCGACACGCTCTGCCACAAGATCCCGCGCTTCATCGAGAAGTGCGCCAAGGCGGGCGTGCGCCGCGTCTTCATCGGCCTGGAGAACATCAACCCGGACAGCCTGGTCGGCGCGAAGAAACGGCAGAACAAGATCACCGAATATCGAAAGATGCTCCTCGCGTGGAAGGAAGCGCGCGTCATCACCTACGCCGGCTACATTCTCGGATTTCCGAACGACACGCTCGAATCGATCCGCCACGACATCGAGATCATCAAGCGCGAGCTCCCGGTCGACCTCCTCGAGTTCTTCTTCCTCACTCCCCTCCCCGGTTCCGAGGATCATCAGGTGCTCGTGCGGAAGGGCGTGGAGATCGATCCCGACATCAACAAGTACGACCTCAATCACGTCTGCACCGGACACTCGAAGATGTCGAAGGACGAATGGGAGCAGGCGTACCTGATGGCGTGGAACACGTACTACACGATGGACCACGTCGACAAAGTGCTGCGCCGCCTCGTCGCCAAGCGCGCCAGCGCGAGCAACGCCATCCTGCTGATGACGTGGTTCAAAGGCTCGATCCACATCGAGGGCGTGCATCCGCTCGAGGCAGGCCTCTTCCGCTACAAGTTCCGCCGCGACCGCCGCTCCGGCCTCCCGGTCGAGCCTCGCTGGAAGTTCTACCCGGCGTACGTCTTCGAATCGATCGCCAAGCTCTCGAAGTGGGCGAAGCTCTACTTCGGATTGCGCAAGGTCTACGTGAAGATCAAGAAGGATCCGAAGCGCTACGAGTACATGGACACGGCGCTCACCCCGGTGGCGGATGACGACGTCGAGATGCTCGAGCTGTTTCATAACGAGCGCCCGGTTGCGGTCGGGCAATAGTCCGAGGTAGCCTCGGCGCGGGACTTACGCGGGTCGAAAACCCGCCATGCTGTCGAAAATCTGGAGCGCCGCGACGCTCGGCATCGATGCGGTCCGCATCGTGGTCGAGGTCAATGCCGGCAACTCTCACCAACCTGGATTCTGTCTCGTCGGACTGCCCGACGCCTCGGTGCGCGAAGCGTATGCGCGCGTGAAGGCCGCCCTGCACAACTGCGGATTCTTCCTCCCCGCGCGCTATATCGTGGTCAATCTCTCCCCTGCCGACGTGCGCAAGGAAGGTTCGGCCTTCGACCTTCCGATCGCCATCGGGATTCTCAACGCCCTCGAGCTCATCCCCGATAAACAGGTCGCCGGACGCATCTTCACCGGAGAGCTCTCGCTCGATGGAACGATCGCCCCGATACGCGGCGCGCTGTCGATCTCCGCGTCGCTCGGCAACGACATCCGCGAGCTCGTCGTGCCGGCAGCCAACGCAAATGAAGCTGCCGCGGTCAGCGGCGTGAATGTGATCGGAGCGCGGCACCTGCCGGAGCTGCTCGCTCACCTGCGCGGCGAAGCTCCGCTCTCGCCGACGATCTCCACCACCGTCGCAACCGCGACGCATTTCGCGGATTTCGCCGACGTCCGCGGTCAGCTTCACGCGAAACGCGCACTGGAAGTCGCGGCCGCGGGCGGGCACAACGTGCTGTTGATCGGCCCTCCCGGCTCGGGAAAGACGATGCTCGCGAAACGGTTGCCGTCGATCCTGCCACCACTCACGTTGCGCGAGGCAATCGTAACGACGCAGATTCATTCCGTAGCCGGGATGCTCCCGGCGGGAAGCGGGCTCCTGACCGCACGCCCGTTCCGCGCTCCTCATCACACCATCTCCACGGCCGGTTTGGTTGGGGGGACTTCGATGCCCCGACCTGGCGAGGTGAGTCTTTCTCACCATGGCGTGTTGTTTCTCGACGAGCTCGCAGAATTCAGGCGGGAAACGCTGGAGGTCATGCGGCAACCAATGGAGGACGGTGTCGTGACCATCTCGCGCGCCGCACGAACAATCACGTATCCATCTCGGTTTACGCTGGCGGCGGCGCTCAATCCCTGTCCCTGCGGGTTCTTCAATGACAAGCGCCGTGAATGCACTTGTACGCCGCCTCAAATCGTCAGGTATCTCAGCAAGATCTCCGGCCCGCTGCTCGATCGCATCGATCTGCAGGTCGAGGTGGGGGCGCTCACCACCGACGAGATCTCGTCGCTGAAGCAGGGCGAATCGTCGGAGTCGATCCGCGCTCGCGTCGAATCCGCGCGCAGCATCCAGCGCGAGCGACTCAATGCCTGCAATGCCGAAATGACTCCCCGCCACATGCGCCGCTTCTGCGAGCTCGACGCTCCGTCCAAGCGCCTCCTCATCGCCGCCATCGATCGCCTCGGGCTCTCAGCCCGCGCACATGACCGCATCCTGAAAGTCGCGCGGACCATCGCCGATCTCGCCGGAGTCGAGCGGATCGACTCCGCGCATGTCGCGGAAGCGGTGCAGTATCGGGCGCTCGACCGGGCCTACTTCCGGACCGGATGAGCGAACACCGGATGGCCGGTCATGTACGCCGGACGCGGCACGCCGAGGAGTTCAAGGATGGTCGGCGCGACGTCGATCATCGCGATCGTGCCGGTGTGTCGATGCGGCACATCGGGACCGATCGCGTAGAAGATCGCCTGCGTGCGGCGATCGCCCGGCTGATGTCCGTGCACGCCGGCGCTCAGCTCGTTCGCGTTGCCCTTCTTCAGAAACGCCTCCTCGGCGGTCGAGCGGCTGATGCGCTTTCGCGTCTCGGGACTGAGCGTGCTCGGCACGAGCACCGGCACCGCCGGATCGAAGCGGCTGCTCAGTCCCCATCCCGGCTTCGCGGAGGCGTAGACGTCACCCGCGTTCGGATTCTGCAGATTGATCGAGGCCAGATCGGTCGTAATGGTGCGGAAGACGCGCAGGTCGCGCAACGCACGCACGACGCGCGCGATCACCGCCGGCACGTCTTTGTCCTCGATCGTTCCGTGCGCGAAGCGCCGCTTCGCATTCACATACACCTGCACCGACGCCCCGCTCGAGATCGCACGCACCTCGGCGTCCGCACCGCCGACGCGCAGTCCCGCGGCCGCGAGCGCGTTGTTCACCAGCACGACCGAGTGCGTCGCGATCATCCCGTGATCGCTGACGAAGATGAAGTTCGTGTCGGGCGATGCCGCGATCCACGAGGCGATGATCGCGTCGATCTTCCGGTAGCCGCGCTCGATGAATTCCGCGTATCGCTTCCGCTCCGCGTAATCGGCCTGACGCGGATCGTCGACCAGGTAGCGATGCTCCACCGCGTCGATGAGCGGAATGTACGTGACGAGGAGATCCCAGTCCGATCGCGCCAGCCGCTCCTTCACCGCATCGCTCACGAAGTCGGCGTATCGCTCGGCGCGCGCGACGAACTCCTCCTCCGTGATCTCCCCGGTCGTGGCGAGCGATCCCGAAGGATCGTTCCCCGCCTTCGACATCTCGTTGAACGTCACCGTCTCCGTGCAGGTCGTCTCCGGCGATGTCGCCTCTGCGCCCGGAGCGGACAGACAGATGACCCGCTTGCCGGCATGCTGCGCGACAGCCCACAAGCGATCGACGGCGCTCGGCACTGCGAACGCGTTGCGCAGATCGCCCGCGATCTCGCCCGACGGCAGCGCGACGCCGGTGATGCCGTGCGTCGACGGCCAGGCTCCGCTGAACATCGTCGGATGGCTGACCGGCGTCGACGACACGGCCGCCGGCGTCATGCTCTCCGCGACGACGCCGCGCCGCGCGATCTGCTCGAACGCTCCGCCCTTCAACGCGTGCGACGCGAGGAGCCGGTCGAGGATGACGTCGGAGGCGGCGTCGATGGAGAGGAGGACGACGCGTGTGCGGGCGGAGAGCGGAAGCGCGAGAAGAAGAGCGAAGAAGATCGGGAGGCGGCGCATGTTCCGCGCAGTCTCGCCTCGGCGACGCGTTCAGCGATTGGAGATTTCGGACACGCCGCGCTCCAGCGTGCGCTCCCGAAAGAGCTCGCCCGGCGTGCCACCGGCCAGCGATTGGAACTCGTCGATCATGTGCGCCTGATCGTAGTAACCGCTCTCGCCGGCGATGCGCGCCCAGTCGGGTGACGGCTCCGCGTCGGCCGCCGCGATGGCGCGCTCGAGACGCTCGATTCGCTGCAGATGTTTCGGACTGAAGCCCGCCGTCTGCCGCACGACGCGACGCAGATGACGCTCGGAGACGTCGAGCGAGCGGCAGAGCGCGGCGATGGACAGCGTCGAGCCGGTCGACCGCCGCACGCGGCGCAGCACCTCGTTCGCCAGGCGCGTCTCGCTGGAGATGCCGTGGCCGCTCAGCCGTCGCATCTCATCGAGCAGATCGACCAGCGGGCGTTCCGATGCGACGAGTCGATCGAGAACGTGATCGAGCCGCCGCGCCGCCGCCTCCTGAAACGGGATGACCGCGTTCACCAGATCGCGCGGATGGACGTCGATCAGATCGCGACACCACTCCGGATGAATGCGGATCGCGTCGAGCCGCAGACCGCGCTCCGGCGAGAAGAAACGGGGCGTGGCGATCGGTCCGATCAACGCCAGCTGCGCGTCGACGAGCCGGTTCCGTTCATCGCGCTTCGTGATCAGCGCGATGCTCAGATCGGCGTCGGGCGGAAGCCGATGTCCGCGTCCCGGAACCGGCGGCGCATCGAACGGGCGCTCGTACGACCAGAGCGCGGCGACGAGTCCGCGCAGGTCGGCGGGCGGCGCGAATTCGCGGTAGCCGCCGAGGCGTTTTTGCTCGCTGAGCGCGTGCCGGTCCATGGTGCGAGGTCTATGGTAAAACGCGCCCATGCATATCACCGTGCCCCACCACACCACCCGTGAAGAAGCGCGACGCAAAATCGAGGAGCGGATGACGAACCTCGAGAGCCAGTACGGCCACTACGCCACCGACATCGACAAGAGCTGGGACGGAGATCGCCTCACGTTCTCGGTCAAGGCCAAAGGGATGAGCGGCAGCGGATCGCTGGAGATCACCGACAGCGAGGTGATCGTCGACGGCAAGCTGCCGCTGATGGCCCGCCCGTTCGAGTCCCGGATCAAGAGCACGATCGAACGGGAAGCGGCGGCGATGTTCGGCTAGAAGGTTGCCGGTTGCCGGTGACCTGTTGCCGCGAGGCAACCGGAAACCTGGCAACTGGCAACTCGTTAACTGGCGTCTACGTGCAGGATCTTCTTCAGCGCGTCGACATTGGGATCGACGAACAAGCGGCCGTCGACTTCGACTGCCGGATCCGTTCCGAGGTGGACCGTGCTGGAGGACTTCAAGTCCTCGGGCCGAACCAACTCGTGATCCACGTGATGCTGCGACAGGAAGCCTGCGATGAGGCTCGTCTTCTGTCGTTTGCTGCCGGGGAAAAACCGTACGGTCATCTTCCCCTCCTCTCACACCCGGTTACGTCGGGAGTTCCATAAGATTTGAACGATGTAAGAACGGTAAGCCCGTTCTCCTGATATGTCAAATAACGCCGGACCGGCGTCGTATACTGCGTTGAACGTGGCGTTCGTCCGCCTCATTCTCAAGAACGCACTGCGAAATCGGCGCCGCACGTTGCTGACCACCCTCAGCGTCGCCGTCTCCCTCTTCCTCCTCGTCAGCCTCCGCACCCTGATTACGGAGATGAAGGGCGACACGTTGATGACCGTGCAGTCGGGCCGCCGCCTCATCACCCGCAGCGCCGTCTCGCTCCAGGTCCCGCTGCCGATCGCCTACAAAGAAAAGCTGGCCCGCGTCCCGAACGTCGACCGCGTCTCCGAATACCAGTGGATCCCCTCCTGGTATCGCGAGCCGAACGTCCCGCTCATGATCATCGCCTGCGACCCGGAGTTCATGGGCACCGACCCGCAGTACGCCATCCCTCCTGACGAACTGCCGACGTTCCAGGCCGACCGCACGGGCCTGATCGTCCCGCAGAAGATGATGGACAAGTACGGCTGGCGGATCGGCCAGCGCATCACGCTGCGCGGCTCGGTCTTCCCGTTCGACGTCGAGGGGACGGTCCGCGCCCGCTTCACCGGCCCGGCGCAGAACGCGATCTTCTGCTGGTACGCCTACTTCAACGAGCTCGTTCGCCGCTCCATCCCCGACCGCGCCGACAAGTCGATGGCCTTCGTCGAGCTGACGCACACCGCCGCCGATGCGCCGGGCGTCGCCTCGCTGATCGACGCGATGTTCACGAACTCGATCGTCCCCACCCGCAGCGAGTCGGAGAAGAACTTCGTCCTCGGTTTTTCCGCGATGCTCGGCAACGTCACGCTCTTCATCTCCGCCATCGCCGCCGCCGTCGTCTTCGCCATCGTGCTGGTGACGACGAACACGATGTCGATGGCCGTGCGCGAGCGCCGCCACGAGATCGCCGTGCTGAAGACGCTCGGCTTCCGCCCCGCCCACGTCGTCCTGCTGATCGCCGGCGAGTCGCTCGCCATCTCCACCGCCGGCGCCATCCTCGGCATCGGCGGCGCGCGCGTCTTCTTCCGCGTCTTCGACATCTACGACCTGACCAACACCGTCATCCAGCAGTTCAACGTGACGGAGGAGACGATGGCCCTCGCCGCGCTGCTCGCGCTGGTGATGGCGATCGTCAGCTCGGTCGTCCCCGCGGTGAGCGCCGCGAGGACGTCGATCGCGAACACGCTGAGGGAGAGCTGATGAGCGATTGAGCCGTTAAGCTGTTCTGCTCAACCGCTCAACCGCCGAATCGCTCAACGGCTCTGATCAATGTTCATCCCCCTCAAATACAACATCCGCAACCTCTTCGTCCGCCGGACGGCGACGCTCCTCACCGCGTTCGGCATCGCCGTCAGCGTCGCGGTCTTCGTCGCGGTGATGGCGCTCGTCGAAGGGATGGACCAGACGTTCGTCGCGACCGGTGACGCGCGCAACATCATCGCGCTGCGCCGCGGCGCGGTGAGCGAGACCGGCAGCATCATCGACATCGAGGCGCCGCTGATCGTGCGCAACTTTCCCGGCATCGAGGCGCTCTCCGCGGAACGGCTCGTCTACGTCAACACGCCGCGGCTGCAGGGGAACGGCAGCTCGAACGTCGTGATCCGCGGACTGAACGACACCGGCCGCGCGCTCCGTCCGCAGGTGCAACTCGTCCGCGGGCGCTGGTATCGGCCCGGCACACGCGAGCTCACCGTCAGCCGTTCCATCGCCTCCCGCTTCCGCGACTGCAACCTCGGCGACGAGTTCCCCACCGGCAGCACGCGCTGGAAAGTCGTCGGCCTCTTCGACGCCGGCAACACGGCGTATTCATCGGAGATGTGGACCGATCCCGACGGACCGGCGGCGGCCTTCCAGCGTCGAGCGTGGTCGGACATCGTCGTGCGCGCGACCGACAAGGCCGCCATCGCGCCGCTGCTCCATCTCCTCGACGCCGAGCCGCGCATCGACGTCGACGCGCGCACCGAGGTCGACTACTTCGCAGAGCAGACCAAGGCGTCCACCCCCGTGCGCGTCCTCGGCAACGTCGTCGCCGTGGTCATGGCCGTCGGCTCCGCGTTTGCGGCGATGAACACGATGTACGCGGCGGTCGGCGCGCGCACGCGCGAGATCGCCGTCCTGCGCGCCCTCGGCTTTTCCGGCCGCGCCGTCGCGCTGTCGTTTCTTTCCGAGGCGATGCTGCTGGCGATCGTCGGCGGCGTGATCGGCGGACTCGCCGCGCTGCCGCTCAACGGACTCGCCACGGGCACGACGAACTGGTTCACGTTTTCGGAGATGAACTTCGCGTTCGCCATCACGCCGCGGCTGTTTTTGCGCGGCGTCCTCTTCGCGATCGCGATGGGAACGGTGGGCGGAGTGCTGCCCGCGATGCGCGCCTCGCGCCTATCGGCGGCGAGTGCGATGAGGGCGCTCTAGGCCACCACCGCTTCCCGATACTGAATCTCGTACAACTTCCGATACAGCCCGTCGATCTCCATCAGCTCCTCGTGCGTGCCGCGCTCGCGAATCTCGCCGTGGTGGAAGACGAGGATCGAATCGGCGGAGCGGATCGTCGACAGCCGGTGCGCGATGACGATCGACGTGCGTCCCGCGAGCAGCGTCTGGATCGCCTCCTGGATCAACCGCTCGGTCTCCGTGTCGATCGACGACGTCGCTTCATCGAGGATCAGCACCGGCGGATCGAAGGCCAGCGCACGCGCGAACGACAGCAGCTGTTTTTCTCCGACCGAGAACCCCGCCCCACGCTCGCGCACGACCGACGCATAGCCCTCGGGCAGTCGCGAGATGAAGCGATCGGCCTGCACGCGTATCGCGGCCTCGCGGATCGTCTCGTCACCGATCGACGGATCGCCGAGCGAGATGTTCTGGCCGACGGTGCCGGTGAAGAGGAAAAAGTCCTGCTGCACGATGGCGAACATCCGCCGCAGCGAGGCCTGCCTGTACTGGCGGATATCGACGCCGTTGATCAGGATCTCGCCGCGCTGCGGCTCGTAGAAGCGCAGCAGCAGCGCCGTGACCGTCGTCTTCCCCGCGCCGGTGTGTCCGACCAGCGCCACGCGCTCGCCGCGATTCACGCGGAAGGAGACGTTCTTCAACACCCACTCGGGCTCGTTGTACGCGAAGCAGACGTCGCGGAACTCGACCGACTCGAAGTGCTCGATCTCCAGCGTGCCGCTGTCGGGGATGCGGACGTCGGTGTCGAGCAGCTTGAAGATCCGCTCGCTCGCCGCCATCGCCGCCTGCAGGATGTTGTACTTTTCGGAGAGGTCGGAGATCGGCTCGTAGAAACGCTGCGCGTACTGGAAGAACGCGATCAGCGCGCCGACCGACAGCACGCCCTGCAGCACCTGTCCGCCGCCGTACCAGACGATGAGGGCGATGCCGGCGGACTGAATCAGCTCGATGACCGGATAGAAGACCGCGTAGTAGTAGATCGAGTCGATGTTCGCGTCGCGATGCCGCGCGTTGAGCTCGTCGAACTTCTCCTCTTCTTTCGACTCGCGGTTGAACAGCTGCACCGTCGAGATGCCGGAGATGTGCTCCTGCAGGAACGCGTTGATCGCGGCGATGCGCGCCCGCACCTGGCGATACGTCTTGCGCGCCCCCTGCCGGAACCAGATCGACACGAGGACGATGAATGGCGTGATGGAGAAGAGCACCAGCGCCAGGCGCCAGTTCATCCAGAACAGCACACCGATGATGCCGATGAGCACGAAGATGTCGCCGAAGATCGCCACGAAGCCGGCGGTGAACATCTCGTTCAGCGCATCGACGTCGGTCGTGACGCGCGTCATCAGGCGGCCGACCGGATTGCGGTCGAAGTACTGCACGTCGAGCCGCTGCAGGTGCCCGAAGATCTGCTTGCGTAGGTCGTACATGATGTACTGGCCCATCAGGTTCATGAGCACCATCTGCGTGTAGAGCACGGCGAAGTTGCCGGCCAGCACGAACATGTAGACGATCGCCGCGAGGTTGATCCCGCTCAGCGGATCGAGCGCCCAGCCGTGCGACGTGAGGAGCTCGCCGACCTTCGCCGCGAGGCCTACCGGCTGCGTTCCGAGCGGCTTGACGTAGAGATCGATCGCCACCGCGACAATCGCCGGACCGGCGATCTCCAGCAGCGACGACAGGATCACCAGGATCACCGAGGCGATCGCACGGGCGCGATACGGGCGGAGATAGCGCAGGAGCCTTCGCGCGAGGTGCGGGTCGAATGCCTTGCTGCCTTCGTCTTCGTGTTTTTCGATGACGTCTGCCATTACGCGATTTCTTCGATCTCTTCTTCGAGTGTCTGCCGTCTGTACAGATCGGCGTAGTAACCGCCGTGCGCGAGGAGCGACTCGTGCGTGCCGCGCTCGACGATGCGCCCTTCGTCGAGCACGATGATGTGATCGGCGTCCTTCACCGAGGAGACGCGATGCGAGACGACCAGCGCGGTCCGCCCCTTCCTCACCTCTTTCAACGCGTTGAGAATCCGCTCCTCGGTTGCCGTGTCGACAGCGCTCAGCGAGTCGTCGAGGATCAGCACCAGCGGGTTGCGCACGAGCGCGCGGGCGATCGCCGTCCGCTGTTTCTGTCCGCCCGACAGCGTGATCCCGCGCTCGCCGATCACGGTGAACAATCCCTGCGGGAATCCGGCGACGTCGGTCGAGAGGCCCGCGAGGCGTGCCGCTTCGTCGACGTCGGCGTCGGTCGCGTCGCCGCGTCCGAAGCGGATGTTCTCCGCCAATGATTCGGAGAAGAGGAACGTCTCCTGCGGCACCATGCCGGTCAGCGCGCGGAGCTGGCGGAGCGGGATCGTCTCGATCGCCGTGCCGTCGAGGAAGATCGTCCCGGGCGGCGGATCGAACGTGCGCGTGATCAATGCGAGCAGTGTCGACTTCCCGCTGCCGGTGCGTCCCACGATGCCGATCGTCTCGCCGGCGCGGACCTGCATGTTGATGTTGTGCAGGACAGGCGCCCCCGCCTGTCCCGAATAGCTGAACGTCAGGTCGCGGATGTCGAGGTCGCCGCGAATCTCCCCTTCCAGCGGTGTCCCTTCATCCGGCAGCACGCCCGGCTCGACCGACCACACGTCATGCAGCCGCTGCATCGACGCCATGCCGCGCTGGAAGAGGTTGATGACCCAGCCGAGCGCGATGAGCGGCCAGATCATCCGCCCGAGGTAGAACTGGAAGGCGACGAAGGAGCCGATGGTCATCGTGTGCGCCAGGATGCGGCGCGACCCGAGGTAGAAGATGAAGACGAACATGAAGCCGATCAGCGCGTGCAGCGCCGGATAGAACGTCGCGGTGAGGCGGATCAGCGAGCGGTTGCGCTCGACGTACTGGCGATTCAGCGACTTGAAGATGCCGGTCTCGTTCCGTTCCTGCGTGAACGCGCGGATCACGCGGACGCCCGCCAGGTTCTCCTGCACGCGCGCGGAGATGTCGCCGAAGTAATCCTGCACTGCCTTGAAGCGAACATGGATCCGCTGGCCGAAGAACTTGACCATGATGATGATCGCGGGCACGGAGGTCAGCGCGATGAGCGCCATGAAGTGCTCGATGCGCAGCATCATCACGAACGCGCCGGTGACGACGATCAGCGACGAGACCGAGTGCATGACCGCCGGCCCGATCAGCATGCGGACGGACGAGAGGTCGTTCGTCGCGCGCGACATCAGGTCGCCCGTGCGCTGGTCCTGGTAGTACGACACCGGCAGCTTCTGCAGATGGGCGTAGAAGTCGTTGCGCATCTCGAACTCGATGCGCCGCGACGCGCCGATGATGATCGAGCGCTGCAGGTAGAGGAACACGCCCTCGATCGCCGACGCCGCGACGAAGAGCAGGCCGTAGCGGACGAGCGTGCCGCGCGTGATCGCCTGCGAAAGCTCGTCGACCGCATTGCCGACGATCAGCGGCTTGAGCAGCGAGAAACCGGCCGATCCGAGGACGCAGAGTCCGCCGAGGAGGAGCGGGGTTTTGTGGCGATCGAAATAGTGAAGCAGGCGGCGGAGCGGAGTCATTGTCCCGACTCTATAACGGTTCTTTGAGCGGAAGCTTTCGCATCTCCTGAAGCACGATGCGAAGAACAGACCCGAGCGTGAAGCCCTGCGGAAAGGCGTGCGGGATGCGCAGGCCCGCGCCCGACAACTCGAGAAAATCGAGCGGCGGCTTGCGCCGCGCGAGCGTGTGCGCGAGGCGGCGCGGGAGGTCTTCGCGGTCGTCGGCGTTGAGATGCAGAGGCTGCAGGTAGTAGCCGAAATGCATCTGCCGCAGCGACGGCGTGCCGTCTGCGAACTCGGGCAGCGTGACGCTGAGCGTGAGCGAGCCGAAGATCCAGTTCTCCTGCGCGAACTCGCCGCGCCAGTAGTCTTCCTCGTCTTCGGTGAGATGTTCGAGGCGCATCAGCTCTGCGGCGACATCCGCTTCAGCCCGGCGACGATCTCGTCCATCTTCTCCTGATGGAACGCGTTGACGGTGCGCTGCAGATCAGCCTCCGGCGTGTCCGCCAGATCCGCGGTGAAGACCTTCTTCAACGCGCCGGCGAGATAGACCTTCGTCTCCACACGCCACGCCGGCCGCACGAAGAACTCGGTCTGGATGGTGAGCTTCTTCGCGCCGATGTCGAAGGCGTCGAGGCGGCCCATGGGAGGGTTGGCGAGGTCGGACATTACGTGCCCCTCTTGACGCTTCGCCTGCACTTCGCCTCAGCTCTTTGCTCGATCTGCCGCACGCGCTCGCGCGACAGGCTCAGAATCTCGCCGATGTCGCGCAACGTCAGCTCGTCGTCCTGCATCACGCCGTAGCGGAGCTTGAGGACGGTCTTCTCCTCCAGCGTCAGCTCTTCCACCGCTTTCTGCACGCGGCCCTGCTGGCGGATCTGGTCGAGATACGGGGTGCGGCTCGTGTCGATCTGCGGCGACATGCTCGGGGAGTGATCGCCGAGCTCGTACCAGAAGTTCCACCACGCTTTCGAGTTCGGGTTCGTGTACAGGAGCAGGCTGGCGAGCTCGCTCTCGTTGATCTCCAGCGACTCGCACACCTTCCTCTTCGCCCGCTCCAGGATCTCGGCGACGTTCTCTTCCGGCCGCGTGAGGAACTCCGCCACCTCGATCACGCGTTTCGGGATGTTGTCGGTGATGCCGTGGCGCAGCGTCAGCACGAGACGCTCTTTCGGCGAGAGTTCCGCGATGTGCAACAGCAGCTCCTCGCGGCGCGACTGCTCCTGCATCTCATCCTCGGCCGACGGAATCGAGGTCTGCTCGATGACGTCGGCCAGCTCGGTGTGCGACTCGTCGTCCAGCTCCGCGTTCAGCGAGAAGTTGTCGCTGTTGGCGTGCATCAGCGTCTGCACTTCCTTCACCGTGACGCCGAGCTCCACGGCCAGCTCTTCCGCGGTCGGGATGTGATTCCCCTCGGTGATCGCATGCGCGATCGCCTTCTCCAGGCGGTACATCAGATTCGCGCGCTTCGGCGGAAGGCGGAACGCGCCCCCCTGCTCCGACAGCGCGTGCAGGATCGCCTGGCGGATCCACCACACCGCGTACGTGATGAACTTCACGTTCTTTTCGGGGTCGTACTTCTTCGCGGCGTGGATCAGTCCGATGTTCCCCTCGTTGATCAGATCGAGGAACAGGACGTGTGCGTTGCGATAACGCTTCGCATACGACACCACGAAGCGGAGGTTGGCCTTGACCAGTTCTTCCAGCGCGCCCTTGTCATTCTGCTGGACGCGCCGGCCGAGCTCCTTCTCCCGCTCGGGGGTCAGTCGCGGGATGCGCGCGATCTCCTGGAGATACTGATTCAGGAGGTCGTAGTCTTCACGTTCGTCGAAGCGGGCCATGCGCGTTTGAGAGAGGAGACATTCTACCGCGCTGCAATGCGTTTCCCGGTTGGCGAACATCCTGAAGAAGGCTTGGCCAACGAACGCCGGCGGCCGTGCCGCCCTACTGCCAGGTGAAATCCCAGCGGCACTCGTCTCCACCTTCCGCAGCGCACGACGTGTGGAAGAGTTTGAGATTTTTCGCCCCGGCGTGCTCGCCGACAACCTCGAACCATCCGCTGATCCGGCCGCATCCGGCGACGCTCGACTGAAAATCGGTAAGGTGAATGCGCGCGCGCTTCTCCGCCGCGTCGACCTTCAGACTCCCACCATCGTAGACACGCGTCCAGATGAACGGCGCCTTCTTCAGCACCGCTTCGACCGACAACACCGCGAGGATGAACTTGTAGACCGACTTCAAGCCGAGCTCCGCGCCGAAGCGTCCGGCGCGTTTGGCGAAGCTCTTCAGCGGCTCCTTCTTCTGTTCTGCCGAGAACTCGGTGAAGCGATTCACCACCGGCAAAGGAACGACTTCATGCGCGAGCAGGTGTCCGGTGAACCATCGCGCATCGGGTCCGAGTTTCTCGAGCACGCCTCGCAACTGCTCCGGAGCGAGCTCTGCCGCGACGAATTGAAAGAGACCATTCACAGGCACTGCTTTCACATGAATTTCGGGCATGCGGCGATTCTACGCCTACCATCCGATGCCGTAATCCTCGCCGTGATTGCTCGACGCGCCCCAGAACGTTGCATGCGCGCGATCGATCATGATCGCGTTCACCGGGCCCGACGTCCGCTCCTCGAACGTCGCCGTGTATCCCATCTTCTTCAGCTCGGAGCGGACCCATGGCGGCGTCGCGGCATTGAGCAGGATCTTGCCCGGCACCGACGCGTGATCGCCGAATGAGCTGCGCATCTGGAAGCTGTTGAAGTTCGCCGCCTCCGTCGCTTCCTGCGGCGTCATCCCGAACTCCACGACGTTCAGGAAAAACTGCAGGAGGTTCTGATCCTGACTGTCGCCTCCCTGCACGGAGAAGACGAGATACGGCGCTCCGTCGCGCAGCGCGAGCGTCGGCGTGAGCGTCACGCGCGGATGCATCCCCGGCGTGACGACGTTGTACGGCGACTCCGCCGGATCGGTGACGAAGCTCTGCATCCGCTGGCTCATCCCGATGCCGGTCGTTCCGGCGATGACCGCCGGCACCCAGCCGCCGCTCGGCGTGACCGACACCGCCCACCCTTCCTCATCCGCCGCTTCGACCGACGTCGTTCCGGCGTAGAAATCCTCGACGTGCTTCAACTCCGCGTTCAATGACGGATTCGGTTTCGGCCCGGTGGCGGGCCAGTTCTTCAGCAGGTCGGGAAACGGATTCGTGTCGCGCTGATACGGATACGGATCGCCCGGCGCGGCGCTCGCGTCGTTCTGCTCGGGATTGATCAGCTGCGCGCGATCGCGCGCGTACTCCTTCGAGAGCAATCCGAGGACCGGCTCGGCCGGCTCGACGTACGTGTCGCCGTAGTAGAAGTCGCGGTCGGCGTACGCGAGATTCATCGCCTGATAGAGCGTGTGGATGTAGCGCGCGCTGTCGTAGCCCATCGACTTCAGATCGAAGTTCTCCAGGATGTTGAGCGTCTGCAACAGCACCGGGCCCTGCGTCCACGCCGTGAGCTTGTAGACGTCGATCCCCTTGTACGTCGTCTTCACCGGCTCCTCGATGCGCACCTTCCAGTTCGCGAGGTCGTCGGTGGTGATGAGGCCACCCTGCTCCTGCATCGAGCGGGCGATCTCCTTCGCAATGTCGCCTTTGTAGAAGCGGTCGTACGCGGCGTAGATCGCTTCCTTGCGCGACTTCCCTTTCTTCAGCGCCTGCTGTTCCGCGTCGACGAGCTTGCGCAGCGTCGCGGCGAGCTCGGGCTGGCGGAACATCTGTCCCGGCGCCGGACCTTTGTCGCCGAACAGCTTGTGCGTGTACGGCCACTGCTTCATCCGCTCGCGCTCCTTGTCTATCCGTCCGATCAGTTGCGCTTCCATCGGATAGCCGTCGGCCATCTGGATCGCCGGTGCGAGCACGTCCTTCAGTGAGAGCTTTCCGTACTCCGCGACCATCGTGATGATGCCGCCCGGCGTGCCGGGAGTGACGGCGGCGAGCGGACCGTAGTCGGGCGGATAGCGCATCCCCTTGCTCTTGAAGAATTCGGGCGTCGCGCCGGTCGGGGCGACGCCGAGGGCGTTGAGTCCGATGACTTTCTTCGCATGTGGGTCGTAGATGAGGACCTGCGTCTCGCCGCCCCAGCTGAGCGTGTCCCACATCGTGCAGGCGGCGGCGATCATCGCGGCCGCGGCGTCGACGGCGTTGCCCCCCTTCTGAAACGTCATCGCCCCAGCGGTCGCGGCGAGCGGCTTGCCGGTGATGGCCATCCAGTGCGCGCCGTGGAGCGGCGGCTTCTGGGTGCGGGGCTGGGCGAGGAGCGGGAAGGCGGCGAGGAGGAGGATAGCGAGCCGTTTCATGTCGCGGAAGTGTAACCAGAAGGCTTGACAAACTAATTGATCGAACGTACGTTCAATGAATTATGAGCCCACGCAAGTATGCGATGCAGCTGCGCGACGAATCCGCGGCCGCCACCCGCGAACGGATCGCTCGCGCCACCTCGGAGCTGCACTCCGAAAAGGGAGTCGCCGCCACGGCCTTCCGCGACATCGCCGAGCGCGCCGACGTCGGCATCGGCACCGTCTACCACCACTTCCCTTCCTACGAGCACGTCATCACCGCCTGCGGCGCCTACTCCCTCGGCGTCGCCGCGCCTCCCCAGCCGTCGCTCTTCGACGGCATCGACGATCCGCGGCAACGCGTCCGCACGCTGGTGCGCGAGCTCATCGCGTTCTACCTCCGCATCCCCGGCTTCGCCCGGGTGCGCGGCGAGCGGAAGCAGTTCCCCGCGCTCGATGCGGCGATGCGCGACGAGGAAGAGCATCGCCGCGTGCTGGTCGACACCGCGCTCCGTCCCATCACGCGCAGCATGCGCATCCACGTCATGGCCTTCGCCCTGCTCGATTTCGGCGTCTATGAAGCACTCGCCGACTGCGGCCTTCCGCAAGCCTCCGCGGTCGACGAGATCACCAACACACTCCTCGCGCGCATCCGCGAGGAAAAGAAGAGGAAACGATGATCACCAACAGCCAGTCAGGAACCACCATCCATGAAATCGAATCCGGCATCTACCGGATCAGCACTCCCGTCCCGCCCGAGGCGATGCCGGGCGGCTTCTCGTTCAACCAGTACCTCGTAGTCGATGACGAGCCGCTGATCTTTCACACCGGGCCGCGCGCGATGTTCGGCCTCGTGCGCGAGGCGATCGAGACCGTGCTTCCCGTGACGCGGTTGCGCTGGATCTCCTTCTCGCATTTCGAAGCGGATGAATGCGGCTCGCTCAACGACTTTCTCGCCCTCGCGCCCGACGCCTCGCCGCTCTGCAGCCGTGTCGCGTCGTTCGTCTCGGTCAACGACACCGCTCTCCGTCCTGCGCGCGCCCTCGGCGACGGCGAGACCTTCTCCACCGGCTCGCGCACGTTCGAGTGGGTCGACGCGCCGCACGTGCCGCACAACTGGGAGACCGGCTACCTGTTCGACCAGACCACGCGCACGCTTTTCTGCGGCGATCTCTTCACGCAGCCCGGACATCAGACGCCGGCGGTGACGGAGAGTGACATCCTCGAGCCGACCGAGGCGTTCCGCAACGGCGGGATCGACGGCGGGATGTACGACTACTGGAGCCGTTCCGCCGGCACGGAAGCGGTCATCGAGCGGATCGCGTCGACGAATCCGCTGACGCTCGGCTGCATGCACGGCAGCGCCTGGCGCGGGGCGGACGCGCGGCCGATGCTTCGCGAGCTCGGCCGCCGCGTCAATGCTGGGCGGGAGGAGGTTGGTCGACGTTGACCACCGGCACGTCCGGGATCTCCTTGCCGCGGTGGCAGGTCATGCAGGTGACGTCCTGCTTGCGGTCCTTGATCGTGGAGACGTAGTCGGAGTTGATGCGGCTCACCATGCGGATCATGGTGCGAGCGATCTTCTTCTCCGGCTTGGCGTCGTTCGGGAAATCGAACTCGGGCTTCGGAGTCTCGGCGGTCTGCACGTGGCAGTGATCGCAGCGGACGCCGAGGGAACGGGAGAAGATCCGCATCGTCTTGATCAGTTCCTCCCGTGGCATGTTCTGCGGGAGGACCTGCAGGTTGTGAAAGTGGAGGTCGTCTGGCTTGCCGGGCTCCGACTTCTGCTGCTGAATGGTCGTGCACCCGAAGAGAATCGCGAGAGCAAAAACGATCGTGCGTCGCATGGGGCGCACTCTAGCAAAGGGCGGGCCCTCAACGATTCATCGGGTACTCGTTGATCCAGTGAAACCCGCGTGTGGTCAGCAGGAACTTCGGCGCCTCGATGCGGCGGAGCGTGGCGCGCATCGGCTTGCCGTCGAGCATGCCCTGCAGGACGAGCGTCGAATGCTGCGGCTGCGCGTACGTGAGAACCATCTGCGACTTCGGCTGTTGCTGCATCATGGTCATCTCTTTCTTCGCGCGGTCGATCCTGTTCACGAATCGCAGGCGGGCGTCATCCATCTGCCGGATGCTGACGCTCGAATAGTCGAACGCGACGTAACGCCAGCGCGAGGCGTCGGTGACCATGGGCGGATGGGGCTGGCCGTCGACGACGAACTCGTCGACGTTCCACAGCCCGTAGAACGGCGACTTCGGCGTGTAGACGAATCGCGTCTGGTAGTTGTCCCACGAGTCGTAGATCGTGAGCGTGGCGAACCAGAGGACGACCGCGGTGCGGAAGACCGGAACCGCGATGCGCGTCCAGCTCTCGGGGAGGAGCCGCGGCAGCTCAGCCGGCTCGGCGACGCGATTGAAGAGGAAGAAATTGGCGAGCCGTTTCGCGTGCGGCGCAGCAAGAAAAAGCGCCATCAACAGCAGATGCGATGAGTAGAGTTTGACAGGGACGTCGTAACAGAAGTTGAGCATGACGACGTTCGTCATCACGCCCGCCGCGAGGAGTGCGCCGAGGAGCGCGGTGCGACGCATGGTCAGCAGGATCGCAGCGGTCACCTCGGCCAGTCCGGTGAACGCGGTGTAGGCGGCCGACGCGCCCATGAACGACCAGAGGAGACCCATCGGCGACTGCTCGCCGAACGTCATGATCAACTTGCCGAGCCCCGGCGGAGAGAACTGGCCGGGAATCACTTTCACCGCGCCGTACAGCAGCATCGCCGCGGCGAGCGAGAAGCGGATGTAGACGCGCAACCACGCGTCGAGCCGCGTGTAGTGCTCACGCTTGCGGTCGAGCAGCGACCAGATCAGCGTCGCGATGAGCGCGAGCACGGCGAAGCAGAAGACCTGGACGTAGTTGAAGGTGGTGTCGCCGCTGCCGTTCGGCAGCACGCTCGTGTCCGCGCCGAAGACCGCCTTCCCCACCGGCCGCACGACACGCTGCCACAGCGCGTCGTAACCCGAAGTCTGCGTCTCGAACCACGACATCACGTTGAACGGAAACGGGAAGTTGTAGAGGACGAGATACGCGAACGCGAAGCGGAAAGCGATCCGCTTTGGGAGTGACCATGAGGGCATTCCGGAATTTTAGCGAGAAATGTCGGTGGGGACTACGGTACCGGCGAGGTGTAAATCCCCGAGGAGTACGCCGCGACGTAAATCCGGGTCAGCGTTCCATTGAGCGCGATGTCGCCCACCGTCGCCCCCTTCAATCCCACCAGCTGGAACGTGTTGCCGGCGTCGATCGATCGGAAGATGCCGCCGGTCTGCGTGCCGCCGTTGAGGCGTCCGGCGTAAAGCCGCGTCGGCGTGGCCGGATCCATCAGCAGCGAGACGCCGAGGCTCGGATTGTTGGGGCTCGGCGGGATCCACGCATTCCCCATCGTCGAAGAGCCCCAGACACCGTTCCCCTCGGTGAGCGCGTACACATAGCCGTTCGGCCGCACCGCTGAATCGACGGCGTGCCACGGCAGATTGTTCTGCACGTTCGTCCAGTTGTTGCCGTTGTTGACCGAGCGCCAGAACGGCGGCTTGTAGGGCTGCGGCTGGTGATCGAAGATCTCCGTCCCGGCGTAGAGATTGCCGCTCATCGGATCGCGCGAGATGGTCCAGACGATGAGGCCCTTGCCGATCGGCTGATTGGCAGCGAAGGGATGGAAGGTCATCGCGCCGCCGCCGAGGTTCGACGTGAAGATGCCGCTGTCATCGACATGGTTGTCCCAGCCGAGGCCGATGTAGAGCGTGTTCTGCGCGGCGAAGGCGAGCAGCGACGACACCGGCTTGAGGAACGTGTGGATCGGCACCCAGTTCGCGCCGTGATCGCGCGAGAAATAGAGGATCTTGCCGACGCCTGCATACGCGAACTGATTCTTCGGCTCCCACAACAGCGCACCCACTTTCCCATTGAGCGGCTTCTTCCAGTTCACGCCGTTGTCGTTCGTCACGTACACGCCGTTGAACCCGCCGACGTACCACGCCAGAGCATTCGCGTTCTCCACCTGGATCCGGTTCACGCACGCGTCATTCATCGGCCGGATCACCGGACTCCAGCTGAACCCTGCGATCTGCTGCGGCGGGATCGTCACTTCCGGGATGTTGAACGGACAGACGGCGGACGCGGAGAGAGCACTGCTCAGGACGAGGACCAGAATCACTTGTCGCATGCGATTTAGATACTCCTTCGCGCTGCCATCCACAACTCCGTCCGCCTCGGCAGCACGTCGATCAGCATCTACGTCAACGGCGGCAGCGCCCAGACGCTGAATCTCGCGAATACGCAGGTGCTGCTGGACAGCGCCTCGAACTACTACATCTCATTCATCCCGATCAACGTCCGTTTCACGAGCAGCATCCGAGTGCAACAGGCCGGACCTCAGTCGGGATCGTTCGTCAGTTGCACCGTCAGCTGGGGACTGGATTGAGATGTTTTGCGTGCGAAAGCAGATGAATTCGATCCCGGGTCGAATTCATTGTCCTCCAGACGAGATTCATCCGATCGCCAATCGAATTCATCGTCCTCCAGGCGAGATTCATCCCATCGCGGATCGAATTCATGGTCCCTAAAGCGAGATTCATCCCATCCGCGATCGAATGAATCCCATCCCGCGTGGAATTCATTGTCTCCAAAGCGAGACTCATCCCATGCGCGATCACATTCATTCGATCGCGGATGGGATGAATGCGATCTGGCGTGGGATGAATGCGCTGTGACTCGGCGCGTCAGTGCGCCGCGAGTGCGACGTCGAGCCGGCGGTACCGATGCGTCTGCGGCAGACACGATTTGTGCTCGACGTGGTACAGGTACTCGTCGCGGAACTTCTTCACGCTGGAGATGACCGGGCCGATCGCGGCGTCGCCGAGGGCGCAGAGCGACTTGCCGCCGATGTTGTCCGCCATGTCGAGGAGGAGGTCGGCGTCCTGCTGGCGGCCGTGGCCGCGCTCGAGGCGGTCGAGCACCGACTCCATCCAGTTCGTCCCCTCGCGGCACGGCGTGCACTGGCCGCATGACTCGTGGGCGAAGAACTTCGCCAGGCGCCACACCGCGTCGACGATGCACATCGATTCGTCGATGACGATGATGCCGGCGGAGCCGAGCATCGAGCCGGCCTTCATCACCGCGTCGAAGTTGAGCGGGAGGTCGATCTCGTCGGGAAGCAGCATCGGCGCCGAGGCGCCGCCGGGGATGACGGCCTTCAGCTTGCGATCGCCGGTGATGCCGCCGCAGTGGTCGTAGATCAGTTCCTTGAGCGAGATGCCCATCGGGAACTCGTAGACGCCCGGCTTCTTCACCGCGCCGGAGACGCAGTAGAGCTTCGGCCCGGTGTTCTTCGGGCTGCCGAAGCCTTTGAACCACTCGGCGCCGTTGTTGATGATCATCGGCACGCAGGCCAGCGTCTCGACGTTCTGCACGACGGTCGGTCCGCCGAAGACGCCGACGACCGCGGGGAACGGCGGCTTCACGCGCGGCTGGCCGCGATGCCCTTCCACCGACTCGATCAGTCCCGTCTCCTCGCCGCAGATGTACGCACCGGCACCGCGATGGACGGTGATGTCGAAGTCGAATCCGCTGCCGAGGATGTTCTTGCCGAGATAGCCCTTGGCGCGCGCTTCTTCCAGCGCTTTGTCGAGGACCGTCGCGCCGTAATAGAACTCGCCGCGGATGTAGATGTACGACATCGGACAGGAGCCGATGGCAAACGCCGCGATGAGCATCCCCTCGATGAGCATGTGCGGATCGCGCTCCATGATCACGCGGTCCTTGAACGTCCCCGGCTCCGACTCGTCGGCGTTGCAGAGCAGATAGGTCGGCTTCGGCGCGTTCTTCGGAACGAACGACCACTTCATGCCGGTGGGGAATCCGGCGCCGCCGCGGCCGCGCAGCTCGGAGTCCTTCACCACCTGGACGATCTCCTCCGGCTTCATCTTCAGCGCTTTTTCCGCGGCTTTGTAGCCGCCGCCGTCGATGTAGACGTCGATCGAAGTCGAATTCGGCTTGTCGATGTTGGCGGTCAGAATCTTGATTGGATCCATGGCGATTGAGCTGTTCAGCGGTTGAGCTGTTCGGCTATTGAGCTTGAGGCCGCCTCAAGCGCTCAACAGCTTAAAAGCTCAACAGCTACTCCAACGTCTTCAGCAGCGTCTCCGTCTTTTCGAGCGTCATGTTCTCGTGGTAGTCGTTGTTGATCTGCACCACCGGCGCCGTGCCGCACGAACCGAGGCATTCCACTTCGGCGATGGTGAACTTGCCGTCCGGCGTGGTCTGGCCCGGCTGCACGTTCATCTTTTCGCAGAGCCCTTCGTAGATATCGTACGCGCGGCCGATCATGCACGAGAGGTTCGTGCAGACCTGGACGTGGTACTTCCCGACCGGCTTCTGGTTGTACATGTTGTAGAACGAGACGACGCCGAAGACGGTCGCGGGCGAGAGGTCGAGCAGCTCGCCGACATAGTGCACCGACTCGGGTGAGATCCAGCCCCACACTTCCTGCACCAGGTGCAGCACCGGAAGGAGCGCCGCTTCCTTGTTCGGATAGCGCGTCAGGATCCAGTCGAACTTCTTCTTCGCCTCGGGCGGAAATTCGACTTTCTTCGCCGGATCGGCGAATCGTTCGGGAGCGTATGGATTGTCGGGTTGGAGGTCAGCCATCGATTACTTCCAGTCGAATGCTTTCTTCTTCCAGACGTAGACGTAGCCGACGCCGAGGAGAAGGATGAAAACGAGCATCTCCCCGAAGAGGAACATGCCGGCGTTGCCGCGTGTGGCGCTGCGGTAGATCACGGCCCACGGGTAGAGGAACGCCGCCTCGATGTCGAACAGGATGAAGAGCATCGCGATCTGGTAGAAGCGGACGTTGACGCGCTTGCGGTTGACGTCGAGGAGCGGCACGCCGCTCTCGTACGGCGAAAGCTTGCCCGGCGTCCGCTGGTGACGGCCGATGATCCAGTTCAGTCCGAGAAACACCGCGCCGAGAGCGATGGCGACGATGAGCAGGATGAGGACGGGAATGAAGCTCGTGGTCATAAAGCGAGCGAATGCTACTGGGTGACGGCGCGAGGCGCAAGGCGCGCAGACAAGAGTGTCTGCGCCACGTTACGCGGCGTTGTCGGTGAGATACGCCATCGCGGTCTCGCGCGAGTCGAAGATCTTGAAGACGGTGTCGAGCTTCGTGATCTTGAGCAGGGCGAGGATGCGGTGCGACGGCTTGACCAGCGCCATCTTGCGCTGGCGGTCTTCGAATTTCTGCAGGTAGCCGATCAACTCACCGAGGCCGGTGGAGTCCATGTAGTTGATGGCCTCGAAGTTGATCATCACCGGGCCTGTCTCGTCGTTGAGCACCTTTTCGAGGTAGCTCGAGAATTCGCGGGCGCTCTCTCCCAGCTTGATGACGCCCTGGATGTCGAGCACGGTGACGTCGTTGACTCGGTTCTTGATGATGTTCATGCGATCCGGCGTAGTGTAACGAAGCGATCTCGACGCGTCTACACCGTCTTCTACTCCTGGCGCGACTTCCCGATGCGCGACGTGACGAGCGAAATGATGCCGAGAACGATCGCGCCGACGACGGCCCAGCCGAAGGTGTCGATCCGGAAGCCCGGAACGACCCATGCCGTCATCTCCAGCATGATGGCATTCAGGATGACCAGAAAGAGGCCGAGCGTGACGACGGTGAGCGGCAGCGTCAGGACGAAGAGAATCGGCCGCACGATGGTGTTGAGCAGCCCGAGCACCGCGGCGGCGATGGCCAGCGTGACGATCGTGCCGTAGTGAAAGCCCGGCACGACGTTGACCACGACGAAGAGCGCCAGCGTGTTGACGATCCAGCGAACGATCAATCCCATGATTCGATGACCTCGATCTTCCGCGCCGCCAGTTCATCCATGAACTGCTGCGGCGGAATGCAGCGCTCCTGCGGCAGCGCCCCCTTCGACGTCGTCTGGCCGCGCGCCATCATCAACGCGACGATCGATGCCGGGAACGCGGTGGTCCGCATCATCGCGGAGAGTCCCGTCTTCATGTCCTGGCGATCGATGATGTCGTAGCGCAGCCGCTTGCCGCCGCCTGCAACCTCGACGCGCACGAGGACGACGTCGGGTCCGTCGTGCGGGAGGTTCTTCACCAGCAGCTCGCCGAGGACACGGCGCGGCTTCACTGTCACACCGTCGACGTCCATCGGCGCGCTGGAGCAGAGACCGAGGTCGATCATCGTCTTGAACTTGGCGCAGTGACCGGGGTAGCGAATCGTTTTGTAATCGAGCTCGCGCACTTTGCCGAGGTAGGTCTCGACGAGCGTCGAGGTGCCGCCGGAGGTCTGGAACGCTTCCATCCGCCCGAACGGCTCGGGGAACTCGAGCAGCTCGATCTCCGTCATCGACTCGATCTCGACGATCTCGCCGTCGCGGATGACGCGGGCCGGCTCGATGTATTCGTTGATCAGGCCTTCGACGGAGAAGACGAGCTGGTAATCGAGCGGCGGACGAGGATCCTGCGGCAGCCCGCCAACCCGGATATGCACTTCCTCGGCGTTCTCGACGCGCTCGATCGCATGCGCGACGAGCACCGCGACCATGCCGGGCGCGAGACCGCAGTCGGGGATGATGTTGACCCCCGCCTTCCTCGCCTCTTCGTCGAGTGCGAGCTCCGCGTCGACGACGGAGTTGTTGCCGCCGAGGTCGCAGAAGTTCGTGCCCGCTTCGATCGCGGCGCGCGCAAGGGACTCGTTCAGCCAGTAGTTGACGCAGCTGATCGTCGAGGCGTGTCCGCGCATCAACGCGACGACCGCTTCGTGATCGCTGCAGTCGATCTGCGCGGCGGTGACTTTCTTGCCGACGCGCGCGGCGATCGCCTCGGCGCGCTCGAGGCTCATGTCGGCGACGGTGACGCGCTCGACGTCGGATTGATGAGCGAGATCGTAGACCGCGCCGAGGCCCATGCGGCCGGCGCCTAAAACGAGGATGTTCATTTCGCTGTTAGCTCCTAGCTCTTAGCTCTTAGGGAGAACGAGGCATCCGCGTCAAAGCCGGTTCTCCTAAGAGCTAAGAGCTGACAGCTAAGAGCTCACTTCAGATATTGCTCGATCGAGCTGATGAACGTCTTCACGTCGATCGGTTTCGAGATGTAGCCGTCGCAGCCGGCTTCGAGGAAGCGATCTTTGTCGCCCCGCATCGCGTGCGCCGTGAGCGCGAGAATCGGGATGCGCGCGGTGCGGTCGTTCGACTTCATCCGGCGCACGACGCTCAGGCCGTCCATGCCGGGAAGATGGATGTCCATGAGGATCAGGTCGAACGAGGCGAGGTCGTCGTCGTTGCTCGTGATGGCCAGCGCCTCTTCGCCGCTGGTGGCCTTCACGATGTCGTAGCCCCCCTCTTCCAGGAGGTACTCGACGAGCTGCATATTCATGTCGTTGTCTTCGACAACCAGGATTTTGGCGCTCATGCGGGAGGTGCGGTCAGTGTAGCAGCTACGGCTGAGTTTTCGGACCGGCCGGTTTCTCTTCCGGACCGAAGAACGTCGGGTCCATGTCGATCTTCGCGCCGCTCTTGATCCGATCGACCGTCTCCTTCGCCAGCTTCTGCTGCAGCTCCGCTTCGATCTGCGGACGCATCTGCTCGAACGACGGCGATTTGCGCTCCCCCGCCTTGAAGATGTGGATGCCGAACTGCGTCCGCATCGGGCGGCTGACCTCTCCGGTCTTCAGCGCGAACACCGCCGCCGCGACCTCGGGCGGCAGCGAGCCGCGCGGCACGGGACCGAGCTCGCCTCCCTGCTGCGCGCTCGCCACGTCATCGGACTGCGACTTCGCCATCATCGCGAAATCGCCGCCGGCGCGGAGCTGCGCCTCGATCTGGCTCGCCTTCTCCATCGCCGCCGGCAGCGGCAGCGGAGCGGAGCCCTGACGCGGCGGGACCTTGCTGCCTTCGTACGCGATGAGGATGTGCTTCAGATCGACCGACTCGTAGTTCCCCTTCTGCTTGTTGTATTCCTCGCGCATCCGCGCGTCGTTCGCCGTGACCAGCTTGCGCAGCGCGGCCATCGCCAGGACGTTCGTCTGATCGGCGTCGAGACGAAGGCGCGTCTCCTTGTCGTTGTCGATCCCCATCTTTCGACCTTCCTGCGCTAGCGCGATCAGGCTGGCGATCTGGTCGGCGATCATGCGGCGCCCGTGCGGCGTCTGCGCCATCTGCTGCATGTTCTCCGGCATCCCGGAGAGGAAGGTCTGGAACTCCAGATCGGTCACCGGCTCGTCGTTCACGCGCATGACCACTTTGCCGCCCGCCGGTGGCGCCGCTTTCGACACCGGCGCGACCGACGCGACGCTCTTGTCGAGGTGGAACGGCTCCGACTTCGGCGGCTCGAATCCGGGACGCATCTGCGCCAGTCCGAAGCAGAGGGCGACGACGAGAACGACGCCGATCAATGAATAGAGGAGGTCCTTCTTCATAAGTGGGCGTAACGATAACAGACAGCGGACAACGGACAGCGGACAGCAGAAAGCGCGCGACATCTCGTCTGCTGTCTGCTGTCCGCCGTCCGCTGTCTCACTTTCGTTGACGCCGCGAAACCCGATCAGTATGCTGCGCGCTTGTGAAACTTTTCACGTCTTCCTGGCGTGAAAAGTGCCCGCCGAAACGCAAGCTGCACAAGCACCTATGGCTAAAGTCACCATCGACGGAATCGAAGTCGAAGTCCAGGATGGCATCAACGTCATCGAGGCCGCCAAGGCCGCCGACGTTCATGTCCCTCACTTCTGCTACCACCCCTCTCTCTCTGTCGTCGGCCAGTGCCGCATGTGCCTCGTGGAAGTCGAGGGGATGCCGAAACTGCAGGCCGGCTGCGCCACTCCGATCAAGGACGGGATGAAGGTCCACGTCTGGAACGAGAAGGTGGACAAGGCCCGCAAGGGGCAGATGGAGTTCCTGCTCATCAACCATCCGCTCGACTGTCCGATCTGCGACAAGGCGGGTGAGTGCCCTCTGCAGGACTACGCCTTCAACTACGGCACGGTCGAGTCGCGTTACGGCGAAGTGAAGCGCACCTACCCCGGCATGGACCGCACGCCGATCGGCCCGCACGTCGTGCAGAACATGAACCGCTGCATCCACTGCACGCGTTGCATCCGCTTCACGCAGGAGATCAGCGGGACGAGCGAGCTGGCGTTCTTCAAGCGCGGCGCGTCGACCGAGGTCGGCGTGTTCGCCGGAGTGCCGCTCGACAACTGGATGTCGGCGTGTGTGACCGACATCTGCCCCACCGGCGCGCTCACCACCCGCGAGTTCCGCTTCGAGTCGCGCGTCTGGAACCTCGACTCCACCGAGTCGGTCTGCAACGGCTGCGACGTCGGCTGCAACATCTTCGTCGGACATCGCAACGGGCAGGTCTATCGCTACCGCCCGCGTGTCAACCCCGAGGTCAATGACCACTGGCTGTGCGACTACGGCCGCTTCTCGCACGAGAAGTACGACACCGATCGCGTGGTCGTGCCGAAGGTCCGGCACGACGACTACCTCGGCATCTCCACCTGGAACGAAGCGATGGAAGCGATCGTCGACGCCGTGCGCGACGCGCAGTCGATCGGCGTCATCGCCTCCGCGCAGATGACGAACGAAGAAGCGTTCCTGGCGAAGCAGCTCTTCGTCGATCGGATGAAGGCGAAGGTCGCCGTCAGCGTCGATCCGATCGGTCCGATCAAGATGAAATCGCGCACCGAGTGGCTCGAGGGCACGCAGGCGGGACCGAACTTCCGCGGCGTCTCTTCGATCCTCGGTGTAGGACAGGCGCCCTCGCCTGTCGACGTCCTCTTCGTCCTCGACTCGCACTACACCGAAAAGCCCGACGTCGACGCGCTGCGTCAGAGCGCGAAGTTCCTCGTCGTCATCTCGTGGGACGCGAATCATCCGCTCGCCGAGGCCGCCGACGTCCTCCTCCCCGGCACGATTCATCCGGAGAAGGAAGGGACGTTCACCAACCTGCAGAACCGCGTGCAGCGCATCCACCAGGCGTTCGCGCCGAAGGGACAGGCGGTCTCCGAGCTGGAGCTCTTCCGCCGCCTCGGCGCGCTGCTATACCCCGAGGCGGATGAATTCCGCAGTGCCGATACGTACGACATCTTCGCCGCGCTGCGGGAGACGATGCCGGCGATGGCCGAGGCCCTTTAGAAAACGCAGAGAACGACGCAATGCCATTCGATCCGACTGACATCGCCCTCTCGATCCTCAAGATCGTCATCGTTCTCGGCGCGCTGCTGAACGTCACCCCGATCATGGTCTGGGTCGAGCGCCGCGGCAGCGCGCTCATTCAGGACCGTCCCGGTCCGAACCGCGTCGGTCCCTTCGGACTCTTCCAGTCGTTCGCCGACGCGCTGAAGTTCATCCTCAAGGAAGACATCATTCCCGAGCAGGCGCACAAGTGGCTCTACACCCTCGCGCCGATGTTCGGGCTCCTCCCCGCGCTCACCACCATCGCGGTCATCCCGTGGGGCCTGCCGTTCCGTTTGCCCGCGAAGCGGATCTTCGGCCGGATGTTCTTCGAGGGCGACCGGATCTTCGAGCCGATCGTCGCCGACGTGAACATCGGCATCCTCCTGATCTTCGCCCTCGCCTCGCTCGGCGTGTACGGCATCGTCACCGCCGGCTGGGCCTCCTCGAACAAGTACTCGCTCTTCGGCGCCATCCGCGCCTCGGCGCAGATGATCTCGTACGAGCTCGCGCTGACGCTCGCCGCGGTCAGCACGCTCCTCGCGGCCGGGTCGGTCAAGCTCACCGACATCGTCTGGCAGCAGACGCACTACTTCTACATCTTCAACGTGATCAAGATCCCGGCGTGGAACGTCTTCTCGCCGGCGATGTGGCTCAGCTTCATCATCTTCGTCGTCGCGGCGTTCGCCGAGACCAACCGCCTGCCGTTCGACTTCGCGGAAGCGGAGGCCGAGCTCGTGGCCGGATACCACACCGAGTATTCGTCGATGAAGTTCGCGCTGTTCTTCATGGCCGAGTACATGGCGATGGCGGCGATGTCGGCGCTGGTGGCGACGCTCTACCTCGGCGGCTGGGACATCCCGTGGTGGGACGAGCCGCAGGTCTGGTGGGCGTCGCTCCTGACCATGCTCTTCTTCACCGCCAAGGTCGTCGCCCTGCTGCTCGTCTTCGTCTGGGTGCGCTGGACGATCCCCCGGCTCAAATACGACATCCTCATGCGCCTCGGCTGGAAAGTGTTTCTGCCGCTGGCGTTCGTCAACATCTTGATCGTTGCGTTTTTTGTCGCGAAGCATTGGATCTAGTGCCGATGTTCGAATTCGCCATCTTCTTCTTCTTCGCCGCGGTCGCCGTGATCTTCGCGCTCGTGGTCGTCCTGCACCACAACCCGGTGGTCGGGGCGCTGGCGCTCGTGGCGTCGTTCTTCGCCCTGGCGGTGATGTACGTGCTGCTCGAGGCGCCGTTCCTCGCCGCGCTGCAGGTCATCGTCTACGCCGGCGCGATCATGGTCCTCTTCCTCTTCGTCATCATGCTGCTCAACCTGCAGCATCGGCGCGAAGAGCCGACCCGCCCTGTGCAGCAGTTTCTCGGCTACACCGGCAGCGCGGCCTTCCTCATCACACTCGTCTACTACCTCGTCAAATATGCCGCCTTCCAGGCGCTGCCGGCCGGCACGTTCAACAGCGACGTGCGGCTGATCGGCACCGAGCTCTTTCAGGCGTACATCTTCCCGTTCGAGATGGTCTCGATTCTTCTGCTGGCGGCGATCGTCGGCGCTCTGCTGCTGAGCGGGCGGAGCGTGAGGGCAAGCGCACAATGATTCCGACTCACTGGTTCCTGATCCTCAGCGCCGTGCTCTTCGCCATCGGCGTCTGCGGCGTGCTGACGCGGAAGAACGGCATCACCATCTTCATGTCGATCGAGTTGATGGTGAACGCGGTGAACCTGACGTTCCTCGCCTACGCCCGGCAGTTCCACCAGCTCCACGGACTGATCTTCGTCTTTTTCGTGATGGCGATCGCGGCCGCAGAAGCAGCGGTCGGGCTCGCCATCTTCATCTCGCTCTTCCACCACCGCGAAACGATCGATGTGGACGAAGCGAACCTGATGCATTGGTAAACGGCACAGTCGTCGCATTTTCAGCTCTGCAGGAGAGCTGAAAATGGATAAAACCGAAAAGCTCATTGACTGGCAGGAGAACGAGAGGAAAGACCGGAACCGCAACGGTCTCGATGACCGCATCGAGCCGCCGATTCCCGATGTGAGCGCCGGCTCGAAACGGGTCGCCGACCGCCTCCGCGACGATGGCCTCGCCGATCGCGAGGTGACCGGCGGCGACGTCGACGTGCAGCTGGAGTCGGCACAGTTCAGCGGCGACGAAGCGGCGGTCAGCTCGATGCCGACCCCGGAGCACAACCAGGTCGACGACATCGGATCGTCGATGGGCATCAACTACGCGGATGGCGAGGAACTGAAGGCCGGAGAAAAAGAGCGCGAGCGCGACCGGCATCGTTGGGAGCTCGATCCGGCTTCCTCCGACGACTACCAGGATCGAACGAGAGAACGATAAGCGCGCGGGGATGACCTCCTCGCGCAGGCGAGGAGAGCATCCCCGTAAATGTTGGAAAAACTCTGGCTCATCCCCCTCATACCGTTCATCGGCTTTCTGCTGAACGGTCTGTTCGGCAAGCGCCTCGGCAAGACGTACGTCACCGCCGTCGCGTTGCTCGCCTCCTTCGGCGCGGCGATCGCCGGCACCATCGCCGCCGTCGCGTACCACGCGGAACACCCTGACGGTCAGCGCTGGGTCAACACCGTCTTCGACTGGTTCACCTCCGGCAGCATCCACGCCGCCGTCGCCTTCCAGCTCGACCCGCTCTCCATCGTCATGCTGATGGTCGTCACCTGGGTCGGCGCGCTGATCCACCTCTACTCCGTCGGCTACATGGCGCACGAAGAGGGCTACTGGCGCTACTTCGCCTACCTCAACCTCTTCCTCTCCGAGATGCTCGTCCTGATCCTCGGGGCGAACTACCTGGTGATGTTCGTCGGCTGGGAAGGGGTCGGACTCTGCTCGTATCTCCTGATCGGCTTCTACTACAAGACCGACTACGCGCCGGCCGCGGGCAAGAAGGCGTTCATCGTCAACCGCATCGGCGACTTCGGCTTCCTCATCGCCGTCTTCCTGATGTTCGCCTACCTCGGCAGCGCCGACTTCGGCGAGGTGGCGACGCGCGCCGCGGGCGGCGTCGAGCCGTGGCTGACCACCGCCATCTGCCTCCTCCTCTTCCTCGGCGCGTGCGGCAAGTCGGCGCAGATCCCGCTCTACGTCTGGCTCCCCGACGCCATGGCCGGCCCCACGCCGGTCTCCGCACTCATCCACGCCGCGACGATGGTCACCGCGGGCGTCTACATGATCGCCCGCAGCAACGTCCTCTATCGCCTCTCGCCCGACGCGATGATGGTCGTGGCGCTGGTCGGCGCCGTCACCGCGCTCTTCGCCGCCACCATCGGCATCCGGCAGTGGGACATCAAGAAAGTCCTCGCCTACTCGACCGTCTCGCAGCTCGGCTTCATGTTCATCGGCGTCGGCGTCGGAGCGTTCACCGCCGGCGTCTTCCACCTCGTGACGCATGCCTTCTTCAAGGCCTGTCTCTTCCTCGGTTCGGGCTCGGTGATTCACGCCATGTCGGGCGAGCAGGACATCCGCCAGATGGGCGGACTGAAGTCGAAGATCCCGATCACCTACTGGACGTTCCTCATCGCCACGATCGCCATCGCCGGCTTCCCGCCGTTCGCCGGCTTCTTCTCCAAGGATGAGATCCTCGGCTCGGCACTGTCGTCGCCGTATCTGCCGGCCGGCGTCCGCTACATCGTCTGGGGACTCGGCAGCGTGGCGGCGCTCTGCACGGCGTACTACATGTTCCGACTGGTGTTCCTGACGTTCTTCGGCAAGTTCCGCGGAACGCACGAGCAGGAGCATCACCTCCATGAATCGCCCGCCACGATGACCATCCCGCTCATCGTTCTGGCGACGCTCTCCACCGTCGGCGGCCTCGCGCTGGCGTGGCATCACAACCTCGCGCACTGGCTGGCGCCGATCTACCCCGAGCTCGAAGGACATGTGAGCGAGTTCGAGATCGCGAACGAGTACCTGCTGATGGGCGTGGCCGTCGCCATCGCCGCACTCGGCACCTGGCTCGCCTACGCCCGCTTCTACAAACGGGGACTCGAAGCCGACGCGCAGTTCGAGGCGAACAGCCCGGCGCTCGCGCGGGCCATCGAGAACAAGTGGTACGTCGACGAGTTCTACGGCGCTGTCGTCGTCCGCCCGCTGGAGAAGCTCTCGCAGTTCTTCTGGCGCTTCGTCGACGCCGTCATCGACGGGCTCGCCGCCATGCTCGGCTACGTCGTGCAGGGCTTCGGCGATCTCCTTCGCTTCTTCCAGACCGGCAACGTCCGCAATTACGCGTTGATGCTCTTCCTCGGCGTCATCGTCTTCATCTGGGTGATCGCATGATCCTGAGCACCATCCTCTGGCTTCCGATCGTCGCGGCCGTCGTCCTGGCGCTGTTCCCCCGCTCGGCGGAGAACGCGATCAAAATCGTCGGCTTCCTCGCGTCGGCAGCGACCTTCGTCATCTCCATCGGCCTCGCCACCGGCTTCCAGGACGGCGTGGCCGGTTATCAGTTCGCCGAGCTCCATGCGTGGATCCCGCAGTGGGGCATCAACTACGGCCTCGCGGTCGACGGCATCTCGCTCTGGCTCGTGCTGCTGACCACGCTCCTCACGCCGGTCGTCTTCCTGGCGTCGTGGAACTCGATCCACAAGCAGCCGAAGGCCTACGTCATCGCCTTCCTGATCATGGAAGCGGCGATGATCGGCGTCTTCGCCGCGACCGATCTGTTTCTGTTCTACGTGTTCTTCGAGCTGACGCTGCTGCCGATGTACCTCGTGATCGGCGTCTGGGGCGGCGTGAACCGGATCTACGCCGCGGTGAAGTTCTTCATCTTCACCGTCGCCGGCTCGCTGCTGATGCTGCTCGGCATCATCTACATCGGCTTCCGCCACTTCCACGACACCGGCGTCCTCACTTTCACCATCACCGAGCTTTACGGGACGTCGTTCACGTCGTACGCGCAGACGCTCCTCTTCTTTGCTTTCGCGTTGGCGTTCGCCATCAAGGTGCCGCTCTTCCCGCTGCACACCTGGCTCCCCGACGCGCACGTCGAGGCGCCGACCGGCGGCTCGATCATCCTCGCGGGCGTGATGCTGAAGATGGGGACGTACGGCTTCCTCCGCTTCGTCCTTCCGCTCTTCCCCGAGAAGTCGGCGAAGTACGCAGGCCTGCTGATCACACTGAGCGTGATCGGCATCATCTACGGCGCGCTCGTGGCCTGGGTGCAGCCCGACATGAAGAAGCTCGTCGCCTACTCCTCGGTTTCGCACCTCGGCTTCTGCGTGCTCGGCATCTTCGCCCTCAATCAGACCTCGATCGAAGGCTCCATCCTGCAGATGGTCAATCACGGCCTCTCGACCGGCGCGCTCTTCCTGCTCGTCGGCGTGATCTACGAGCGGCGCCACACGCGCCTCCTCGCCGACTACGGCGGCCTCGCGGAGACGATGCCGGTCTACGCCGTCTGCTTCGTCATCGCCATGCTGTCGTCGGTCGGACTGCCGGGCCTCAACGGCTTCGTCGGCGAGTTCCTGATCCTCAGCGGCTCGTTCCAGACGCATCCCACCGCCACGATCATCGCCGCCAGCGGCGTGATCCTCGCGGCGATCTATCTCCTCTGGCTCATCCAGCGCGTCTTCTACGGACCGATCACCAATGACGAGAACCGCACGGTGAAGGAGATTGCCTGGAACGAGATCGCCGCGCTCGTGCCGCTCGCGGTGTTCATCGTCTGGATCGGCGTGCATCCGAATACGTTCCTCAAAAAGATGTCGCCGAGCGTCCAGCAGCTGCTGTCGCAAGTGCAGCACGACGCGCAGGGAAAAATGATGGTGGCAGCCAAGGGCGGTGCGCGATGAATCTCACGCCTCTTCTCGGTGACGGGTGGCTGCAGGCGCTGCTGCCGGAGCTGATCCTCTGCGTCGGCGGCATGCTGCTCATCCTCATCGACGCCTTCGCGCCGAAAGCGCGCGGCGTCCTCTCCGCGCTGGCCATCATCATCTTCGTCGCCACGTCGTGGGCCGAGCGGATCATCCAGGGCGGCACGTTCTTCGGCGGCTCGTACCAGATCAGCGAGCTCACACAGCTCTTCGACATGACGTTCCTCCTCGCGGCAATCCTGGCGACGCTCTTCGCCGGCGACTACCTGCAGCGCGAAGGAATCGACACCGGTGAGTTCTACGCGCTGCTGATGTGGGGAACGGTCGGCCTGATGATGATGGCCAAGGGCCTCGACCTGCTGATCGTCATCCTGGGTCTCGAGCTCGTCTCGATCTGCATCTTCATCCTCGTCGGCTTCCACCGCCGGCTCGTCATCGCCAACGAAGCGAGTCTCAAGTACTTCCTCATGGGCGCGTTCGCCACCGGCTTCATCCTCTACGGCACGGCGCTCTTCTACGGCGCCACGCAGTCGACGAACTTCACCGTGATGGCGCAATGGTTCGCCGCGAATGGTTCGTCGCCCACGCCGCTCCTCACCGTCGCCTTCGTCCTGCTGATGGCGGGACTCGGCTTCAAGCTCGCCCTCGCGCCGTTCCACGGCTGGGCCCCCGACGTCTACCAGGGCGCGCCGTCGCCGGTCGCCGGCTGGCTCTCCGTGGCGCCGAAGGCGGCGACGCTCATCGCGCTCGCCCGCATCTTCACCGCCATGGGTCCGATGCTCCCGCACGTCTCGTGGATGAAGATGGTGGCCGCGCTCTCCGTGCTCTCGATGATCGTCGGCAACGCCGTGGCCATCGTGCAGCGCGACCTCAAGCGGATGCTCGCCTACTCCGGCATCGCCCACGTCGGCTACATGATGGTGGCCATGCTGACGATGCGCGACGAGTCGGTCGCCGCCGTCGCGGTCTACACGATGGTCTACGCGCTGATGAACATCGGCGCCTTCGGCGTCGTCTCGCTGCTGGCGAAGAACCAGAACGATCCGCAGACCCTCGACGACATCGCAGGACTCTTCTGGCGCCGGCCGTTCTACGGCTTCGCCATGACGGTCTGCATGTTCTCGCTGTCGGGCCTCCCGCCGACCGCCGGCTTCATGTCGAAGTTCTACATCTTCAAGACGGCGATCGAGTCGGGACACACCACGGTCGCGCTCATCGGCATCATCACCAGCATCGTCTCGGTCTACTACTACCTGCGCGTCGTCTACTTCGTCTTCATGAAGGAAGCGAGCGAGGCGACGCCGGCGACGATCGGCGGCGTCTTCGCCACCGGCGCGCTGGCCATCGCCGTCATCGGCATCATCGGCTTCGGTCTCTTTCCCGCGCCGCTGTTCAACGTTGCAGGACAGGCAGCACAATCACTGTTTCCCTGATTTCCTTATGGGCTCCGGCGAACGTGAAGCCATTTCGGAACTGACCACCGGGCGGCTCTCCGTCTATCTCCGCTGCCTCACCTATCTCGAGTCGATGGGGCAGCAGACCGTCTCCTCCCACGAGATGGCGGAGCGCTTCCACCTCAACTCCGCGCAGATCCGCAAGGACCTCGCCTTCTTCGGCGAGTTCGGCACGCGCGGCGTCGGCTATAACGTCAGCACGCTGCGCGAGCACCTCGTGCACACGCTCGGCCTCGACCGCACGCGCAAGATCATCATCGCCGGCGCCGGCAACCTCGGCATGGCCCTCGCGGATTACAAAGGCTTCAACGAGGGCGGCTTCCACATCGTCGCCCTCGCCGACAACGACCCCGACAAAATCGGCCGCACCTCGCGCAGCGGCATCCCCGTCCTGTCGTACGACGCCATGCCCCAGGCCGTCCGCATCAATGCCGTGGAGATCGGCATCATCGCCGTCCCCTCCCCCGCCGCCCAGCAGATCTACGACGTCTTCGTCGACGCCGGCATCTGCGCCGTCCTCAACTTCGCCCCCATCCAGATCCGCCTCCGCCCCGGCGTGAAGCTCAAGTCGGTCGATCTGCGCATCAACCTGGAATCGCTGTCGTTCTATTTGAAGAATGTCGAGGATGGGACGTGCGGGGAGTAGCCGCGCTCCGCCTCATCGACGCGAATCTCCAGTAACTGCTCGACAAACGTCGCCATCTCTTCCGCCACGCCTTCCGGCGTCGGCGCATTCGCACGCCGGACTCTGATCACGACCGTGTCGTCGCTTCGCATCCGCGAGCCGAACAACAGGATGTGGGCGTTCTGTCGATGGGCCAGCCGGAAGAGCGCCGTGGAGATGACCATCGTGCCGTGCTTCGTTTCGACCTGCGCGGTGCGCCGGTCGATCTCGCCGAGGTTGCGATCGACCAGCGCCAGCACCGCCACTCGATCGCGCAGGCAACGCCGAACGTTGAAAAAAAGCATGGGCGAAGTCGAGTTCATGATTCGCATTTGCTTTCGCGTGCCCGGAAGCCGGAGGCTCGAGCCCCAGATGATGCCCGCCCACTCGACTCCGGCATCGTCCAGAGCTCGCGTGATCAAGGGGCTCAGCATCATGTGCGGACCGAGGATGACGCACGGTTCCGCCTCCCCCGGACGCGGCAGGCACTCGAGCCCGTCGACCTCCATGATCGGATCGAAAAGAACTCCGCGCCGTGTCAGCTCTTCGAGGATGAGTGCGAGACTCGTCTCCGGCAGTCCGTCCGTCCGCAGCTCGTTGCGAGCGGCGTATGCGCCGGTGCGCCGGATGAGCGGCCGCACCAGCCGCGAGAATCGCACCGCCGCTCCGAAACGCAGTCGTCGCGGGAGGACTCGAAACGCCGAGGAGACGACAGCACGAACGACTTCGCCGGGGCGCCAGGACACGATTCCATAATCGTGTGTTAGTTCTACCCCGCCGTCAACGCCGATTCGATCCTCCGCGTGAGGTCCTTCATCGCGTTCTCCAGCAAGGGCGCGAGCGCCTGCGCGTGCTCGAAGTCGCACTCCCGCGCGGCGCGCTCCAGCTGGATGGCCAGCTCCAGCGCGGGCACGCCGGGGAAGTTGCTGACGCTTCCCTTCAGCTTGTGGGCGGCGTGAAAGAGGGTCTCGGCGTCGTGGCGCTCGATCGACTTGCGGATCGTCTCGATGGCGGCGGGGGTCTGGCGGGCGAACGCCTCGTTGACGCGCGCCAGGAGGCGGCGGTTGCCGTCAACGGCTTCCATGATCGGGTCGTGTTCGGGCACGGTTGCGCGAAGGATATCGCCGAGCTGGCGTGCGTCGATCGGCTTCGTCATCACCGCGTCCATGCCGGCGTCGATGCAGCGGTCGCGGTCCTCGCGCCGGGTGTGCGCGGTGAGCGCCACGATCTTCGTCTGCACGCCGCGCGCGCGGGCGCGGCGCGTGACCTCGAGGCCGTCGATGTCGGGCATCTGCACGTCCATCAGTACGAGATCGAACGTCTCGTTCGCCAGGCGGTCGAGCGCTTCGCGGCCGTCGGCGACGACGACCACGTTGTGCCCGAGCCTTCGCAGGACTTCCGACGCGAACTCCTGATTGACGAGGTTGTCCTCGGCGACGAGCACGCGCAGCGGGCGTTCGGTACTCGCGACCGGTGCGATCGTTTCGCGCTCGATCGACTCGGTCAGCCCGAGGGCCAGGCCGAGCGTGTCGAGGAGCTCGCGCTCGGCGACCGGACGGACGAGCTGCAGGCGATCGTCCGCCGACTCCACGAGCGGCGACACGATGCGGATCACCGGCGCGCGCACCATCTCCTTGCCCGCCGTGATGGTGCAATCGAACGGGCCGCGCGGCGCGTCTTTCAACGACGCAACCTCCTCGACCTCCACGCCGTGCGCGCGCAGCATCGCGCCGAGGAAGCGCCGCGCCGAATCGTTCGACTCCGCGACCAGCACGCGCTTTCCTTCCAGTCCGCTCTCCCATGCCTCGCTGCGCGGCGATGCGTGCGCGCGGTCGCTCTCCATCGTCAGCGTGAAGGTGAACGCGCTCCCTTTGCCGAGGTGACTGGAGACGGCGATCGAGCCATTCATCGCCTCGACCAGCCGCGCGACGATCGCCAACCCGAGGCCTGTGCCGCCGAAGCGCCGTGAATGCGACGAGTCGGCCTGCGTGAACGGCTGGAAGATCGCCGTCTTCTTTTCGGGGTCGATGCCGATGCCGGTGTCGCGCACGTCGAACTGCAGGATCACGCGGCGATCGTCCGCCGCGAGGCGGCTCACGCGCGTCGCGATCTCGCCCGACGGCGTGAACTTCACCGCGTTGCCGACGAGGTTCACCAGCACCTGGCGCAGGCGCAGCGGATCGCCCCACAGCGTCTCCGGCACGTCGTGATCGACGAGGAACGCGAGGCTCAGTCCCTTCTGCGCCGCGGTGACGCCGAGCGGCTTCATCGTGTCGGTGAGGAGATCGCGCAGGCCGAAGTAGACCGGCTCGAGCTCGATCTTCCGCGCCTCGATCTTCGCGAAGTCGAGGATGTCGTCGATGGTCCCGAGCAGCGCCTCGGCGGAATGCCGCGCCAGGTCGAGCTGGCGGATGCGAGCGGGTGAGCGCTCCCCTTCGCGCAGCAGTTGCAGCATGCCGAGGATGCCGTGGAGCGGCGTGCGCATCTCGTGCGACATGTTCGCCAGGAACTCGCTCTTCGCGGCGCTCGCCATTTCGGCGCGGGAGCGCGCCTCGCGCACGGCGACGGAGTAATCCTCGAGCTGGCGGATCAGATCGCGCGACACGCGAATCGCGCCGCCCATCTGCGCGCGCCGCACCTCGGCCGTCCGCGCGGTGAGCGCGATGTAGAGCCCTGCCGCGCCGATGAAGACGAGCTTTACCACCACCACCGCGGAATCGATCGGACGTCCGTCGACGACGATCACCCAGAACAGCAGCCCGCCGTAGCAGGCGGTGACCAGCGCGGCGAATCCGAGGCAGCGGCGGAACGTCGTCTGCGTCTGATCGGCCACGCGCATCAACAGCACGTAAAACAACCAGCTCCGCTCCGCGCCGGAGGAGTAGACGCAGAACGTCCAGAGCGGGACGTCGAGGACGAGGAAGGCGAGGTTGAGATCGAACGGCAGCCAACGCTCGTAGAACAAGCGGAGGATGACCGTGGAAAAAACGCAGTACGCCGCGAGGACGATGGCGACCGTCGTCCACGGCAGGATCACCGGCTGATCGAGGAAGTAGCGGTCGTTGAGATAGACGCCGACGATCAGGAAGAACGAGCCGATGAGGCGGAGGACCGGGACCTCGAACGTCGCCAGGTTGGTCGCCCGCTCGAGCTTCTTCCGATCGATGTCATCGGATTGAATGGCCACGACCGCGGCGCGGCGGCGCGCGGAGCTGAGCAAACGGGCCGTTCGCGTGGTTTGTGTGGGCTGCATGGAACCCGGCCGCGGTTACAGCGCGGCGCGTTCTCGTCTTTGCAGAATGCCACGAATGCGGGGCAGAAGCATTTCCTTGCGGATCGGCTTGCGCAGGAAGTCGGCGGCGCCGAGCTCCAGCGAGCGCGCCTCCACTTCCGGTCCGGCCACGCCGGTGATGAAGATCGCGGGAGTGTCGATCCCCTTCTGGATCATGATCTCGAAGAGGCGCAGGCCGCTCAGCGTCGGCAGGTTGATGTCGAGGATCAACACGTCGAACCCGCGGCGGCCGATCTCGATCAACGCCTCGCCGCCGTCGGCGACGGTGACGACCTCGTAGCCCGCTTCCATCAGGAAGCCTTCCACCAGCGCGGACGAAACGGCGTCGTCTTCGACCAGCAGGATGAGCACCGGCCCGTCGACTCGATTGCCGGCCACCTCGCGCGGCGCGGGGCTGCGATCGAGCGCGGCGACGATCTCTTCATGAACCTTTTCGGTCTCCGCGCTCGGCTCACGGTTGAAGTCGCGGCGGAGGATGTCGGCGCATTCCTGGTAGCGGCGCAGCGCGGAGTCGGGACGTCCCTGTTCGAGCTGCAGACGCATCAGCGCGCGATGCACCACTTCCTGCGACGGATCGAGCGAGAGCAGCCGGCTCGCGGTGTCGACCGCGTTCTCCCACCAACCCGCCTTGATCTGCGCCGCGAGCAGGCGGCCGAAGATCGCCACGCCGGCGCGCCAGTAGCGCAGCCGCTGCTCGGCGAGCCACTCGTCGAACGGCTGGATCTCGCTCGTGAAGCCCTCGAGCAGATTGCCGCGGTAGATGTCCGCGGCCTCGCGGACGGCGTTGATCGACTCCGCGTCGGCGAGCTGATCGAAGCGCTGCGTGTCGACGGTGACGTTGCCGGGATTGAGGCGGATGGTGTCGGCGTCCTCGAGCACGATGTCGGGCGGGAGAAAGCGGAGGGCGTACTGCACGTCGCGCACGAGAGCGCGGACGGCGGCGTCATCGGGCGAGCCGAAGATCAGCTCACCTGCCTGCGCGATCGAGCCGCGTTCGCCGGTGAGCGCGAGGTAGACGATCAGCGCCCGCGCTTTCCGATTTCCGATGGAAAGCGCATCGCCCCGATGGTCAATCGCGGACAGCCCACCGAAGAGCCGAATGCGAAGAAGTGTCATGGACGGACCCGGGTCGAGGGTAGCACAGCTGAGCCGTGACGGAGCGAAGTATTTGCCTTAAATCAGGCATCGCCCTGTCTGGCCCGCCTGTTGCTCTTCACGCCGCAGGAGATATGAAATGAAGAAGCCGTTTTTATCAGTCCTCACCGCCCTCTCGCTCGTCATCTCGATGAGCGCCTGCTCGAACTGGAATCGCGTGACGCCGAAGCCGCTCGACAACTCCGCGATCGAGACCGAAGTGCGCAAGAACCTGACCGCGGACAACATCACCGGCCTGCAAATCGACGTGAGCAACGGCGTCGTGACGCTCGACGGTCACCTCAGCGCCAGCGACAAGCAGAAAGCCATCGCCGACGCGCAGAAGGTGCCGGGCGTGACGCAGGTGGTGGATCGGATCAGCGTTCCCTAGAGTTACCGAACGTAGGGCGGGTCCTCTGACCCGCCCTTGGACGGGTTGAGAACCCGTCCTACGTTATCTACTTCTCGAACGCCCCCTTCGGCACCTCACTCGACACCTGCACATCCCCCAGCTCGATGTTCGAGTTCTTCCCGCGGATCTCGCGGCGCGTCGACAGCAGCAGGCCGCCGATCCGCTTGAAGTCGTGGAAGTAGACGCTCATCGGGAGATCGTCCGCCTTCATGTTCTGCAGGTGCATGTCCCACTCGTCGACGAGGCCGGTGTCGCGGTTCACCCACATCCAGTAGTTGTCGCCCGGCGTGAGGCCGACGCCCTGATCGAACGAGAGCTTCACCACGTCCCACGTGTGTCCGCACGAGTCGCTCCGCTCGCCGACGTACTCGCGATGAACGCCCGGGTCCATCGACTTGAGCGGCATCAGCAGCCAGTAGGTGTCGTTGATGAAGCGCCGATACCCGAGCTCGAAGATCGACGATTCATTGACCTCGCCGCCGTTCTTCCACGCACGGCCCTGCTTCGTGTTCGTGTTCATGATCACGACGAAGTCGTTCCCCTGCTGGTCCTTCCCGCTCACCCGGTACTCGCCCGTAAAACGATCCCAGCGTTGCGGAAACGAGGTCGTAATTCTGCCGCCCGAGACGACGTTGAACGTGAAGGCGATGTAACGCGCTTTCTCCCACGCCGGCCCGGCCAGCATGTCGATTGCACGACGGGCGACATCATCCGCTGACGGCGTAGCGGGCTGTTGCGCGGAGGCCGGAATCACGGAAACGAAAAGGAGAATTGCGCTGGCGAGAAGTCGATTACGCATCTCCCGATGCTACCATCCGACTCCTTCGCGGCACGCAAACGAATGGTCGACGATCGCATCGTCATCACCGGACTCGGCGCTCTCAGTCCCAACGGCATCGGGCGCGAACAATACTTCGCCGCGCTGGCCGCGGGACGCAGCGGCGTTCGCGGCATCACGCAGTTCGACGCCTCCGCTCTTCCCTGCCGCGTGGCCGGCGAGATCGACTTCGATCTGACCTCCTGGATCGACGCGAAAAACCTGAAGCATGTCGGCCGCGTCGTGCCGATGGCCATCGCCGCGACGGACGAGGCGCTGCGCGACGCGAAGCTCGATCCGTCGGCGATGGATCTCGAGCAACGCCGCGGCATCGGCGTGATGCTCGGCTCCGGCGGCGGCGCGATCGAGTTCAGCGAGCGGATGTACGAGCTCTGGTATCGCGGCGCGGTCAAACAAGCCTCGGTCTACGCCATCCCCTCCGGCACGATCGGCACGCTCGCCTCGGAGATCTCGATGGCGTACGACCTCCACGGCTTCTCGCATCTGATCTCCACCGGCTGCACGTCGTCGACCGACGCCATCGGCTACGCCTATCGCAACCTCAAGCTCGGCGTGATCGACTACATGGTCGCCGGCGGCGCCGATGCGACGATCACCGAGGGGATCATGACCGGCTTCTGCATCATGCGGATCGTGTCGAGCTCCTACAACGATTCGCCGGAGGTCGCCTCCCGCCCCTTCACCCGCAACCGCGACGGCTTCGTCCTAGGCGAAGGCTCGTGGATGTTCGTGATGGAGCGCGAGTCGACCGCCCGCGCGCGCGGCGCGCACATCTACGCCGTCGTCTCCGGCTACGGCTCGACCTGCGACGCGTACCACCGCGTGCGCATGGACGACTCGGGCGAAGAGCCGGCGCGCGCGATGCAGCTCGCGCTGAAGGAAGCGGGCGTCGCGCCGGAACAGATCGGCTACCTCAACTACCACGGCACGTCGACGGAGCTGAACGACCGCATCGAGACGCGCGCGGTGAAGCTGGCGTTCGGCATGCACGCGCAGCGCCTGGCCGGCTCGGCGACGAAGTCGATGATCGGCCATCCGCAAGGCGCATGCGGCGCTGCCGGAGTCGCCGCGACGCTGATGGCCTTCCGCGACGGCGTTCTTCCGCCGACGATCAACCTCGATACGCCCGACCCCGAATGCGATCTCGATTACGTCCCCGACGTCGGCCGGCGCGCCGAGATCGAGGCCGCGGTCTGCAACACGATCGCCTTCGGCTCGAAGAACTCCGCGCTGGTGTTGACGCGTGTGTAGGACAGGCGCCCTCGCCTGTCCTCTCTGTCGCGCCGTGCCTGATGCCCCGACAGGCGAGGGCGCCTGTCCTACACTGACGCGCTCGTGAAACGTATCGACGAACCCGAGCTCCTCGATGAACACGACGCCCCGCGCGCCGACATGGAGCGCTCGCTCCGCGATCTCCGCCGCATCAACAAATACCTCGGCGGCCGCACGATCTATCGCCGGCTGCTGAAACGTCACGGCGGCGCGCGCTCCATCATCGACGTCGGCACCGGCACCTCCGATCTCCTCGAACAGCTCGACGGCTTCCGCGTCGGCGTCGACTTCAAGATCGAGCACCTCCGCTACTTCCGCGACGCGAGCATTCATCGCGTGGTCGGCGACGCGCTCCGCCTCCCCTTCCGCGACGGCGCCGCCGACGTCGTGACCTCCGCGCACTTTTTTCATCACTTCTCTCCCGAGCAGAACGCACAGATCCTCAGCGAGTCGTTGCGCATCGCGCGGCGCGGCGTCGTCGTGAACGACACGCGGCGCCACATCCTCCCGCTGCTCTTCATCCTGCTGCTCTGCGCGATCCGCGTCTTCGGCCGCATCACCCGCTCCGATGCCCCCGGCTCGATCCGCCGCGGCTACACGACCGCGGAGGTGGAGGCGATCGTCGCGCGCGTGAATGCCGCACGGAAGCAGGTCGTCCAGACCTGGCCGTTCCGCTTCGGGATCCTGTTGTGGAAATAGACGTCGCGATCGTCGGCGCGGGACCGGGCGGATCGACGCTCGCCACGCTGCTCGCGATGCGCGGCGTCTCCGTGGCGCTGATCGATCGCGACACGTTCCCCCGCGACAAACTATGCGGCGAGTTCCTCTCCTACGACGCGCTCCCGATCGTCGAAGCGCTCGGCATCGACCTCGGCGACGCGCCGTCGATCGATCGCTGCCGTGTGGTCAGCCGCCATCGGACCTACGAGTTCGCGTTTCCCGCTGCCGCGCGCGGCGTTTCGCGGATGAAGCTCGACGAGCTGCTGTTCCGCCGGGCGGTTGCGGCCGGCGCGATGCCGGTCACGCGGACCGTCGCCTCGCTGGCCGAAGTCGACGCGCGCGTGATCGTCGGCGCGTGGGGACGCTGGGGCCGATTCGATCAGCAGCTCGGCCGCGCCTTCGTCCGCGATCACACGCACCGCAACTTCGGCTTCAAGCGCCACTACCGCGGCCATCACGAGGCCGGGATCATCGAGCTCTACTCGTTCCCGCGCGGCTACCTCGGCGTGAGCGACGTCGAGGACGGCATCACCAACATCTGCGGCCTCGTGCACGCCGACCGCCTCGCGGGTCACAAGGGCAAGTGGGACGCGTTCATCGAAACGATTCGCCACGAGGAGCCGCGGCTCGAGGCGTTGTACAGCGCGTTCGAACCGGCGCAGGAGCACTTCCTCTCCAGCGAGCCGGTGATCTTCCGCTCGCGCTCCGCGGTCGAAGGGGGCATCTTCATGATCGGCGACGCGTCGGGCGTCATCGATCCGCTGACCGGCAACGGGATGGCGATGGCCATTCAGTCGGCGGTCGTCGCCGCGCCGTACATCATGCGTGCGCTGACCGATCGGAGCGCCGAGGATTCGTATCGCGAGGAGCACCGCCGGATGTTCGGCAAACGGATCGGCTGGAGCAGGCGCGTGGCCGCGCTTCTGTCGCGTCCCGCGATGCTCGATCAGGCGCTGCGCATCGCACGCACGCCGGCGTTCGGGGCGTTTCTGCTGAGGCACACGAGAGCGCGGCGGGACGAGATGGCGCGGTTGATGGAACGGTGTAAAGTTAACTGATGTCGGTTGTGCCCGAGGGAGAGTTCCTGCTCCCGCTGTTCCCTCTCCCCAACATGGTTTTCTTCCCGAACACGCGCGTGCCGCTGCACGTCTTCGAGCCGCGCTACCGGCAGATGATCACCGACGCCCTGGAAAGCGATCAACGCGTCGGCATCGTGCTGCTCCGTCCGGGATGGGAAGCGGACTACTTCGGCGCGCCGGCGATTCACATCTGCGGGACGGTCGGCACGATCGAGCAGGCAGTCCCGCTCGACGACGGACGCTTCAACATCCTGCTGCGCGGCGACGTCCGCTTCCGCGTCGTCGGCGAGGTGTCGACGCAGCCGTACCGCACGGCGCGCGTCATCGCTCAGCCCGAGACGCAGCGCACCGTCGACGAGTCGTACGCGCAGCGCGAATGGCTCGCCGATCTGTCGCGGCAGTACCTCCGCTATCTCCCCGAGCAGTCGTCGGTGCCGGAGATCGAGATGGTGGGACTCGACGCGCTGACCAACGCGCTGATCATGTCGCTCAACCTGGAAGTGGAAGAGAAGCAGCGGCTGCTGGAGATCGACGACATGATCATCCGCGCCGAGCAGGTCGGGAGCGAGCTGACATCGCGCATCGAGAGCCTGCGCTTCCTCGCGCCGTACCGCCGCGGCGGAGCCGACCCGGCGCACAACTAGCGCGTCACTTCTTGATCGTGAACGTGTAGTCGCGCTCGATGTTCATCCCCCAGAAGCATTGCGCGTGATACGCGCCCGGCGCGAGCTTCGACGTATCGAGCTTGAACGTCGCCACCTTCTCGCCGTTCATCTGCTTCTTCGGCCAGTCGATCTGCTTCCCCTTCGCGTCGCTGAACATCACGCTGGTCTGCAGGCCGCCGGGCGATTCCTTCAGCCACATCGACACGTAGACGGGCTGCCCAGGCTTGAAGACCTCCTGCGACTCGTAGACGGTGCCGTCCTTGCCCAGCTTCGCCCCCATCGACGAGCGCTCGAGCACTTCGAGCCCCATCGGCAGGACTTTGTCGATCTTCACGTTGCGGCCGTCGTTGGGGACGACGACGGTCTTCACCCTCACGGTTTTCTTCGGCGGCTCGACGACTTTCTTCTGACAGGCGGCGAGGATCAAGAGCGCGGCAACAACGAACAACTTTCGCATCGAGCGAATATTATTGCGCGCCAGATGCCCGGTCGTCCCTCCATTCTCTATCCACGATTCGATCACCCTGCCATCGAGGAGCGTTACGCCTCCTGGCAGACGCAGATGCTGCTGCGCGCCACGGGAGGCGAGCTGTTCTTCTACGATCCGGAAGAGCCGGCCTCGCTCGCGGCGGCGCTGGTGGAGAGCGACGACGTCCTCGTGGTCACCGATCCGATCGTCGTCCCGCCGGCGAACCTCGCGGCGCGGCTGTCCGAGGTGCTCGATGCGACCGGCGCGGCGGCGGCGCTGCCGGTGTCGAATGAAGCGAATCACGACAAGCAGCGGCGTCCGCCATTGTCGCCGTATCTCACGTTGCGCGAGCTGCAGGACGTCGCCGCCGACATGCAGAAACGGTCCGACGACATCGAGAAAGTGAAGTGGGACAAGTCCGATCCCGCCATCTACCTCTGCCCCACCGCATTTCTGGAGGAGGCGGATGAAGTGCCGCGGCGCGCGCTGTCGGGACTGGAGGTCGCGATCTCGGCGAACGATTACGTCCATCGCTGGAGCTCGCTGCGCGGCCAGACGCGGCTCGACCTCCTCGCGCGCATCGGCACCGACGCGAAGTCGATCCTCGAATTCGGCTGCGGCGAAGCGCCCCTCGGCGAAGCGCTGAAGAAACGGCAGAAGTGCCGCGTGGTCGGCATCGAGCTCGATCAGCGCGCCGCCGCCATCGCCCGCAAGCGGATCGACAACGTCTTCTGCGGTGACGTCCGCGAGATCGTGGCGCTGGTCCGCGAGCGCTTCGACTGGATCATCGGCGGCGACATCGTCGAGCACCTCGACGAGCCGTGGTCGTTCCTCGCCGACCTGCGCAAGATCGCCGCGCCGGGCGGCAAGCTGCTGCTCTCGCTGCCGAACGTCGCCAACGCCGCGGTCATCAACGACCTCCTGCACGGCCGCTTCGATTACGTCTACATGGGCCTCACGTGCGTCGGCCACCTCCGCTTCTTTACCAGGCAAACGATCGAGGAGATGCTGACCATCGCAGGGTGGGAAGTGGTGTCGATCGAGCCGCAGGAAGTGGTGGCCACGAACGGCCGCGACGCGCTGCTGCGCGCGCTCGACCATGCGCGTTATCCATATTCAAAGGATGACGTGCTGCCCTCGGGGTACTACGTCACGGCGCAGAATCCGGGCTGACACAGACAGGAGTGTCTGTGCCACACGGTGTAGCACAGACACTCCTGTCTGTGCCCCCGTTTACACAAAAATCGTGTCGTGCGCTGCGGAGCGTTCCTCCTCCGGCCGCCCCGCCGTGTAGTAGTAGAGCGACACCGACTTCCGCGTCACCCCTTCCGGCGATGTCAACGGATGCGGATGTCCGTGATACGAGCGGTCGCTGGTCGAAAAGACGACGGTCCGGTTGAACAGCGGCAGGACCCGCTTGCGGCACTCGCGCATCTCTGCGTCCCACAGCTCGAGATGCCCGCCGTACTCCTCGCGCCAGTCCTTGTTCATGTAGATCAGCATGTTGAGCCGGCGATCGAGCTTCAGTTTCGGATGGACGTTGAAGTCGGCGTGGATCTTCAGGAAGCCGCCTGGCTCGATCTGATGCAGTCCGCCGCCGCCGAAGTACGGATCGGGGATCAGGCCGTCGATGCCGGTGAGCGCCTCGAGGAAGAGCAGCATCTCGAACGAGTTCATCGCGTCGAGGAAACGGCGCACCGCGTCGGTGATGGTGCTGGTGGCGTAGAAGAATCCGAGCTTCTTCTCCTGCGCGTTGTCGAAGCGCATCCACTTCATCTCGTCCGGCGACGGAAACTCGCGCAACACCGCGTCGAGATCGGCGTCGTCGAAGAGGCCGTCGAGCACGATGTGCGGGAACGGCTCGGCCGTCGTGTATTGCTCGCGCAGCGCGGCGGGGTCGAAGTGCAGTCTCATCGGCGATCGAAGTTCACGGCGCGCCGCGTCTTCATGTCGAGGCGCAGGTCGGGAGAATACGTCATCCATCCGGCAGGCGATTCGTAGCGGATGCGGATGGTCAGCGCGTCGATGTTCGGGAAGCGGAAGCCGGCGCTGCGGGGGACCTCGTACGCGATGTCGTCGCCGAGGACGAAGACGTAACGGCCGTCGCTGTGGGGACCGAGGGTCCAGTAGAACGCGCCGTCGTCGCCGAAGACGAACTGCGCGGACAGCGGCGCGGTGCGGATGTGCGCGCAATCGAGGGTCGTCGCGGCGACCGTGCGCTTCCTCGCGTCATACGCGAAGTAATGACGTGGCCGCGGATCGCGGCAGAGATTCAGGTCGTCGTAGATCGCCCGGCCGCGGGCATGCGTGTAGTGCGCGAGCGACTGCATCGTCACCGGCGGCGTCTCCGCGTCGAGCAGGACGTCATCCGGACCGAGCCGCGTGAAGACGCGCGCCTCGTCGCTCATCCGGATGAAGTGCCGGTAGGCGCGCGGCCACTCGACGCGGAACGACACGAGCGCGGTGATCAGCACGGCCGCGATGACGATCCGCAACTCGACGAACGCAATCGCGCTCGCCGACACGAGCCAGAGCGCGAACGCCCAGCGAGGCTGCAGTTGCGCCGCGACCGGGACGATCGGCAGCAGCGCGGCGATCGCGGCCGCCGCGATCACGAGTCGCGACTGCGGCAGGCGCACGAAGACGATGACGATGCAGACGAAAACCGCGATGGCGAGCGCGACACCGAATTCGCCGAAGGCGCGGAACGGAAGCGTGGCGATCATCTTCCAGCGATCCGCGGGGCGCGCGACGAAGTCGTACGACTCGGTGCTGATGCCGAGCAGCGAGATGCGCAGGATCGCGTAAATGACGGCGGCGACGGCGTGCGGAACGACCGCCCGCCTCCGGATCGCGAACAGAATCAGCGGCAGCGGAACGAAGATCTCCTTGTAGAGCGACGCGACGAGGTAGAGCAACGCGGACAGCACGTTCAGAGCGCGTCCGCGGCCATAGAGCGCCACCGCCGCCATGGCGAAGACCGCCCCTTCGACGTAGTGCCGCAGCATCAGCACCGGCACGATGTTCATCGTCGGGACGCCGAGCATCGTCACCAGCGCCGCCGCGCACGACGCCGCGGGCGGGCACCAGCGGCGCAGCATCGCGTACTGCAGCGGCGCGAGGAGCGTGAAGGCGATCAGCTGATGCAGGTACCAGGCGCGCGGATTCGCGCCGAAGCGCATCAGGTCGAGCTTCATCGACAGGAAGTGCAGCGGCGTGAAGAGCGGCTTGCCGAGGAGCGCGGTGAAGGGACGCGTGAAGATGTCGCGCGGGGAGACCGGCGTGAGCATCAGCAGGTGATTCGGATCGTCGAGCATCCACCAGAGGCGGAGGATCTTCCGATAGATCACAAACGCGACGATCGCAAGCGCGAGCGCGACCGCCGCATCCATCCAGCGTTGTTTCACGGCGTCAATTTACAATGGCGCGCCAATGTCCCTGCCGTACCGCGATTTCTACTACCCCCTCAACGTCTTCATGCACGTCCTGACACGCGAGCACGGCTCCGTGTCGTATCTCCATTACGGGCTCTTCGAAAACACGAACGAGCCGCTGACCGTCGCGCAGGAGCGCTCGACGCAGATGCTGCTCGAGCGACTTCCCCAACCGCCCGCCCGCCTCCTCGACGCGGGCACCGGTCTCGGCACCACGCTCGCCCGCCTCACCTCCCTCGGCTACGACGCGCTCGGCATCACGCCCGACGACAAGCAGATCGGCCTGCTCGATCCATCGCTCAACGCGCGCTGCATCGCGTTCCAGCACATGGGGAGCGAGCCGTTTGATACCGTGATCTTCCAGGAGTCGTCGCAGTACATCCCGACCGACGCGCTCTTCGCGAAAGCCGCGGAGATCACGCGGCACATCATCGTGCTCGACGAATTCACGATCGGGAACGAAGGCACGCTGCATCGCCTCGATGAGTTCCTCGCCGCCGCCGAACAACACGGCTTCACGAAAACCGAGGAGCTCGATCTGACGCAGCAGGCCGCGCCGACGATCACGTACGTCTCCTCCCTCATCGACAAGCACCGCGACGCACTGCGCGACGACCTCGGCATCACCGGCGAACAGATCGCGGAGCTGATCGAGAGCGGCGCGCGCTACGCCGAGTCCTATCGTCGCGGCACCTACGGTTACCGCCTGCTGCAGTTCACCCGATGATGCGCATCGCCTATCTGCTCGAAGACACCGAGATGGCCGGCGGCATCCGCGTCGCCGTCGCGCACGCCGACGTCCTCACCGCGCGCGGCCACGACGTCACGCTGGTGACGAAAGGTGGTCCGCTGACGTGGCGCCGCTCGCGCGCCCGCTGGCAACACGTCGCGTCGTTCGAAGAGGCCGATCTGACTTCGTTCGACTTCGTCGTCGCCACCTTCTGGCGCACCGTCGAGCCGGCGTTCCGCATCGCGGGCGAGCGGACGATCCATTTCTGCCAGGGCTACGAGGGCTCGTTCACCGCGTACGCCGATCTGAAGCCGCAGATCGACGCCGTCTATCGACTGCCGGTCCCGAAGATCACCGTCTCGCCGCATCTCGTCGACATCTGCCGCCAGTTCCACGACGACGCGACGTACGTCGGGCAGATCGTCGATGACGATTTCTATCAGCCGCATGCGCCGCGCGGCGGAAAACCGCGCGTGCTGCTCGTCGGTCCGATGCAGGCCGATTTCAAGGGGATCGATGTCGGATACGCGGCGGTGGGACAGGCCGCGGTCGACTTCGATCTGATCCGCGTCTCGCAGTGGGTGCCCGCTGATGACGAACCGTCCCAGCTCGCGGCAGAGTTTCACGTCGGACTCCCCACCGCGGAGATGGCGAAGCTCGTCGCGTCATGCGATGTCTTCCTCGGGCCGAGCCGGCACCAGGAAGGCTTCGGACTGCCTGCCGCCGAGGCGATGGCGTCGGGCGTGCCGGCGATTCTGTCGGCGATTCCGTCGTTTCGCTCGTGGGGAGAGGAGTTCGCGCTTTTCGTCGATGAGGGCGACGGTGCGGCGATGGGGAACGCGCTCGTGTCGTTGCTCGGCGATGCGGCGCTTCGTGAGCGGCTCGCGCGGCGGGGACGGGAAGTCGCGGAGCAGTTTCGGGCGGATGTGACGGGAGCGCGGCTGGAGCGCTACTTCAGCGCTCGACGTTGATGGAGCGCGGACGTCTCGTCCGCAGCGATCGGGCGTCCCGCCCGGTCGCCCCTCATGGTCGCCGGCCGAGACGGCCGTCGACTGCGGGCGAGACGCCCGCGCTCCTCAGCGCTCGATTGCCCACACGCACGTCCGGCAGATGAAATCGTCCGGCGCCTCTTCCACGCCGTACGTCCAGCGCCGCATCTTCGCCATCTCGTCGCTGGCCAGCACTTCATCGATCGTGCTGTTGCGAAGATCGCCGACGACATAGTTCTCGTCGTAGTCCTGGCAGCAGAGGATGCATGCGCCGCGCGGCGTGATGTGCAGATGCTGGATCGGACGCGAGCCGATCAGGTCGCACCCGGCGAGGTTCTTCTTCGGCGTCATCGTCTTGATGCCGACGTCGAGCCACCCCGCGCGGTCCTGCGCCTGCGCCAGCTCGATCTCGAAACGGCTGCCGGCGAAGCGCTCGCGGATCGCTTCAAAGTCGGCGCGATGCGCGTCGGTCATCTCGCCGAGAACCACGATGCGCATCTGCTCGGCGACCTTCTTGTCGCGGATGTGATCGAGGTTGCGGAGCACGACGTTGAGGTGATCCTCGCCGCGCTCCGCTTTGTAGCGCTCGTGATCGAGCGTCGAGAGGTTGATGCAGAGGTAGCGCAGCGTGCCCGCGGCCATCAGCGCATCCGCCTTCTTCGGCGTCAGTCCCGAGCCGTTGCTCAGCACCGCCACCGGTAAGTCCGCGGCGAACAACGCGCTCACGTACTCGACGAAGCGGCGGTCGAGCGTCGGCTCGTTGTAGCTCTGCAGGAAGACCCCTTCGATCGTCGAGCGGTAGGTCGTCAACTGGTTGACGATCGACGCGAACAGCTCATCCGGCATCGACTCGTCCTCGCGCGGCGCGATGGAGACGGGGCAGAAGTAGCACTTCTGGTTGCACGTCGTCATCGTCTCCAGCGAGACGATCTTCAGCAGCGAGCGGCGCGAGAGGTCGGTCTCCTCGTCGACGATCCACTCCTCGCGCACGAGCGATTCATCCGCCGGACCGCCGTCGAGGAACCGGCGCAGCGCCGCCCACTCCGGATCGTCCGGTGTGAGGACCCTGTCGTTGAGCGGGTTGTAGATGCGGTCGCTCGCGTAGTGGAGGTAGGGATTCGCGGTCAGCACGTGCCCAACCCCCAACGCCGCGGGTCATTGCCTTCTTCCGGTACCATCGCTCGCGTGATCACGTATCTGCTCGATGATACGGACATCTCGCCGCGCGTGCAGACGCTGCTGGCGCAGGCCGACGCACTGATCGGGCGTGGACACGAGGTCCGCATCGTCACCACCGCCGATGGTCCGGTGAACTGGCGGGCATCAAACGCTGCGTGGGAACTGGTCGATGACTTCGCCGCAGTCTCGGGCGACGTCATCCTCGACGGCTCCTTTCCGTGGAGCGATTTCCTGATCGTCGACGATGCGATGTACCGCCGCGGGACGCCGCGCGAGCACGAGCCGCCGCGCGTATTGCTCGACGGCGCCGGCGTCCCGAACGGCTACGGTGCGGCAATTCACGCGCGCTGGTTCCACCAGACGTTCGACCTCATCCGCGTGTCGCCTTGGGCGCCGTCGCGCGAGGAGCCGCTCGACGCGGTGCAGGAGTTCCACGTCGCGCTCACCACGCCGGAGATGACACGACTCATCCATTCGTGCGATCTCCTCCTCGCGCCGGAGATCGGACTGCGGGCGGCCGAGGCGATGGCGGCGGGAGTGCCGGTCGTGTCGGTCGACGGTGACGATCCGGTCGCGCTGGGAGAGAGGTTGATCGAAGTCCTCAGCGACGAAGAATTGCGCGAGAAGATGCGCGAGCTGGGCCGGAAAGAGGCGGAACAATGGCGTGCGGAAAGAGTCGTCGGACGCCTGGAAGCGTTCTTGAAGCGATGATCGGAGCGCGGGCGTCCCGCCCGCAGTCGGCGGCCGTCTCGGCCGGCGACCAGGTCGTCGAGCGAAACGCTCGCCGACTGCGGACGGGACGTCCGCGCTCCATTGTGAAAAGTTTCTCAAGTTCGTAGAATGCGGCCTCCTGCCAGCCGTGATCCGACGGCGATTGCGAAAGCTAAGTTATGCCAATGCAAAAGATTGAACATCCCGACTCGATCATCCCCCGCAAGGCCGGCGTAGCCCCCGGCGAGGGGGCGGAAAAGGGGCTGATCACCCTCCCCGGCGAGACCGAGCGCGAGACCGAAGATCTCGCCGGCGGCACCTACCTGACCACGAAGCTCGACACGATGGTCAACTGGGCGCGCGGCAATTCGCTCTGGCCGCTCCCGTTCGGCACCGCCTGCTGCGCCATCGAGTTCATGTCGATGGTCTCGTCGCATTACGACGTCGCCCGCTTCGGCGCCGAGGTCGTGCGGTTTTCGCCGAGACAGGCCGATCTGCTCATCGTCGCCGGCACGATCGTCGACAAGATGGGACCGGTCCTCAAGAAGATCTACGACCAGATGCCCGAGCCGAAATACGTGCTGGCCATGGGCGCCTGCGCGACCTCCGGCGGCTTCTATCGCGTCTACCACGTCATGCAGGGCATCGACGAAGTCGTCCCCGTCGACATCTGGGTCCCCGGCTGCCCGCCCACTCCCGATGGGCTGATGTACGGGATCCTGAAGTTGAAAGAGAAGATTCAGCGCGGGGAGATCAAGCGCGGATGAGCACCCTCACCAAATTTTCCGCCATCCCCTACACCGGCCCCGCCCCGACCAACCGCGAACCGTACGTTCCGGCGAACGCGGCGCAGGCCGACACGCGCGGCGAAGAGATCTCCGCGAAGATCAACAACCCGGCGATGCAGCAGGAGCGCGGGCAGGACATGCCGACGTTCGTCGTCGACAAAAACGCCATCACCGACGTCCTCACCGCGCTGAAGAACGACAGCTTCACGCTCCCGCTCGACCTCTTCGGCGCCGACTATCCGCGCCGCGAGGGGGGCCGCTTCGACGTCATCTACCAGCTCTACTCGCTGAAGAACAACGAGCGCGTCCGCCTCAAGGTGCGCGTCGGCGAGGACGAAGCGGTTCCGACCTCCACGAAGATCTTCAAGGCGACCGACTGGTTCGAGCGCGAGGTCTTCGACATGTACGGCGTGAAGTTCGACGGTCATCCAAACCTCCGCCGCATCCTCACCCACGAGATGTTCCAGGGCCACCCGCTGCGCAAGGACTACGATCCGGCGCAGCGCTGGCTCCTCACCGAACAAGGTGTCGCGAAGCTGACTCCGAAGATCGATCCCCGCTTCGAAGACGTCGACACCGACTTCGAGCGCGTCACCCTCAACCTCGGGCCCTCCCATCCCGCCACGCACGGCACTCTACGCATCGTGGTAACGCTTGACGGCGAGACCATCATCGGGGCAGACACGGAGATCGGTTATCTCCACCGCTGCTTCGAGAAGATGTCGGAGACGCACACCTACCAGCAGGTCATCCCGTTCACCGACCGTCTGAACTACTGCTCCGCGATCATCAACAACGTCGGCTACTGCATGACCATCGAGCGGATGCTCGGCATCGAGGCTCCGCCGCGCGCGCAGCACATCCGCCTGATGCTGTCGGAGTTCATGCGTCTCTCCGATCACATCATCTGCATCGGCACGAACCTCGTCGACATGGGGGCGCTGACGAACTTCTGGTACCTCTTCCAGCCGCGCGAGGAGATCCTCGGGCTGGTCGAGCAGTGCTGCGGCGCGCGCCTGCTGCCGACCTACACGCGCGTCGGCGGCATGGCCGTCGACGCCCCGGCCGACTTCCTGGCCAACTCGCAGCGACTGGTCAACATGTTGCCGAAGTTCATCGACGACGTCGAAAAGCTGATCATGAAGAACCGGATCTTCCTCGACCGCGTGCAGGGCGTCTGCCCCATCTCGCAGGAAGATGCGATCAGCTTCGGCTTCACCGGTCCCTGCCTCCGCGCCACCGGCGTCCCCTACGACGTGCGCAAGGCCTCCCCGTACCTCGGCTACGACACGTACGACTGGGACGTGCCGATCGCCGACGGCGGCGACACCTACGCGCGGTTCCTGGTCCGCCTCGAGGAGATGCGGCAGTCGCTCCGCATCCTGCAGCAGGCCATCGACCGCGGTCTGCCGCCGGGACCGGTCATCGTCGACAATCCGTACGTGGCCCTGCCGCCGAAGTCGAAGGTCTACAACGAGATGGAGTCGCTCATCTATCACTTCAAGCTGATCATGCACGGCATCCAGCCGCCGGTCGGCGAGGCGTACTTCCAGGTCGAGGGAGGCAACGGAGAGCTCGGCTTCTACGTCGTCTCCGACGGCACGAAGAACCCGTATCGCGTCCGCGTCCGCCCCCCCTGCTTCCCGATCTTCGAGGCCTATACGCAGATGATCACGGGGCAGACCATTCCCGACGCCATCGCCGGACTCGGATCGCTCAACATCATTGCCGGGGAGCTCGATCACTGATGGCCATCACACGCATCGCACCGGGCATCATCAAGGTGGAGCGCGCGCCGCTCACGATCAGCGACCGCCTCTACCTCCCGCAGGTCATCAAGGGGATGTTCATCACCCTGCGCCACCTGCTGAAGAATCTCTTCAACCTCAAAGGGCTGCCGATCATCTCGTACCCCGAGGTGAAGCGCGTTTACTCCGAGCGCTTCCGCGGCCGGCACATCCTCACCACGCGCGAGGACGGCACGACGCGCTGCGTCGCCTGCTACATGTGCTCGACCGCCTGTCCCGCCGAGTGCATCACCATCGAGGCGGGCGAAGACGAGCGGACGCGCGAGAAGTTCCCGGTGCGCTACGACATCGATCTGCTGCGCTGCATCTTCTGCGGCTACTGCGTCGATGCGTGCCCCGAGGATGCGATCTACATGACCCGCGACTACGAGATGGCCATCGACACGCGTGCCCGCGCCGTCGTCGGTCTGCGCGATCTCGTCGTGCCGCCGAACTTCCCCGAGGCTCCGATGGGCTGGCGTCCGTACTACGGCGGGATCGACAAGAAGGGCTGGGCGGGCGGAACCGGACTCGGCCAGCCGATCCGCAGCGCGCCGTTCGAGGATGACGCGCCGCCCAATCCCGATGTCTTCCGCGGCGAGCCTCGGCAAAACGTATAATCGCCAGTCGGGTCAGCCGACACATGAAACCCCTCGAGACGACGATCGAAGAGGTCCTTCGGAATGCCATCCATTCCGAGGTCGAGACGCGGGTTTACTACCAGCGGATGGCCGAGCGCTCGGGCGCTCCCGAGGTGCGGAAACGGATGCTCTCGCTCGCCGACGGAGAGCTCGTGCATCGCGCGAAGCTCGAGCGCCGCTACCGCGAGATGGTCGGCGTCGAGCCGCCCGATCCCGCGCCGGTGACCGTCGACATCCCGCCCGAGATCTCCAACCTCGACATGAGCAAGGCGCTCAAGCTCGCCCTCGAGCGGGAGCGCGATTCCGAGAGCTACTACCGCTTCATGGCCGAGCGCGTGCCGAACACCGAGCTCGGACGTCTCTTCATGGAGCTTGCCGAAATGGAGTGGAAGCACAAGACCGATCTGCAGGCGGAGTACGACACGACGTTCGCCGATCCGGAGCGCTTCCTCCTCGACATTTGATCCAGCGCGACCTCTTCTCGCACATGGCGTGGGCCGACGCGATCGTCTTCCGCGCGGCGCGGGCGTGCGCACCGGCGGCGAACGACCCGGTCATCCGCGAGAAGCTCCATCACATCCACATGGTGCAGCGCGCGTTTCTCCATCTCTGGACGCGCACGCCGTTCTCGCTGCCCGAGGCGTCGGAGTTCAGCGATCTCGCGGCCCTCGAAAAGTGGGCGCGCGACTATCACGCCGAGCTGCATTCGTTCGTCGAGGCGATCGGCGACCGCGCGCTCGAGGAGGTCGTCCCGATTCCGTGGGCCGAGCGGATCTCGAAGGCGGTCGGCGTCGACTCCCCCGCTCCCGTCACGCTCGGCACGACCATGCTCCAGGTCGCCATGCACAGCGGCTATCACCGCGGCCAGGTAAATCTGCGGTTGCGCGAGCTCGGCAGCACGCCGCCGCTCACGGATTTCATCGCCTGGTATTGGATGGGAAAGCCCGCGCCTGCGTGGGACTCGCCATAAACAGTCAGGCGGATGGCGCTCTCGCAGCAACCATCCGCCTGCCGTCTCTCTCACAACGCGCTGACCGGGGGAGAATCCCTTGCGCTTTGTGATCATTAATGTAGGACCGGCTCCATCATCGACGCGTCGTGAAGAGCGTCAAAGGAGCGCAAAACTCATCACGGCAAACGAGCGGCGTCGTCGCACGACACCGTGAGCTCCCACGCCGCCGGCACTTCCATCGGACCAGGCGCACTCCTCGACAAGCTCGTCCGTCCGACGCGCTCGATCGAAAGCACCGAAAGCTGGTGGTCGAATCCGCTGAGATGGCCGTACCGATCTCGATCGCCGGTCTCGAAGCGCGCGACGAACGTGACGTCGACCGTGTAGCTGGTGTCGAACCTGTGCGCCCGGCACATGTCGGACGGATCGCTGAACGCGCCGTCCCAACGCCAGCGTACGCGCGGCGACGTCGCTGCTCGCGCGCCTCGCGAGAACTCCACCCACGCGCTCTCGTGCTCGCACCGCGCATCCCAAAGCATCGACTCTTCGAAGCCGGCCTGGAACGTCCCGCGCACGTGCACGACGGAGCCCGCGTACTTCGCCGGATCCTTCGCCAGGTCGCAGACCGACAACGGTTCATCGGCCGCAAACGCGGAACCGGCAGCGAGCAGCAGCAGCGCCCAGATCACTCTCATGCAGCGAGGATAGATTCATCCGCGCCCGACCAATGCGAACATGCGTGTTACATGATTTACCTCGACAACAACGCCACCACCCGCGTCATCGACGAGGTGCTCGCCGCGATGGAGCCGTACTACCGCGAGCTCTACGGCAACGCGCACGCCGCGCACTCGCTCGGCCGCCGCTCGCATGAGGCCGTCGAAGAGGCGCGCGCCTCGGTCGCCCGGCTGATGGACTGCAGCGACGGCGAGGTGATCTTCACCAGCTGCGGTACCGAGGGGAACGCGCTGGTGATTCGCGGCCTCATCGACGCCGCGACGTCGCGCCGCAAGATCGTCACGACCGCCGTCGAGCATCCCTCGGTGTTGCTCCTTCTGCGCGCACTGGAGAGCCGCGGCGATATCGAGCTCGCGGTCGTCGACGTCGACAGCGACGGCGCACTCGACCTCGATCAGCTGCGCGCGGCCGTCGATGACCGCACGCTCCTCGTCACCGTGATGCTCGCGCAGAACGAGACCGGCGTCATTCATCCCATCGCCGAGATCTCCGCGCTCGCGCATGCACGCGGCGCGTTGCTGCACGTCGACGCCGTGCAGGCCGCGGGAAAGATCGCCGTCTCGCACGACGGCGTCGACTTCATGACCGTCTCCGGACACAAGCTGCATGCGCCGAAGGGGGTCGGCGCGCTGTCGATCCATCGCGGACTGAAGCTCACGCCGCTCTGGTACGGCGGCGGCCAGGAGCTCGGCCTCCGCTCCGGCACGGAGCCGGTCCCGTCGATCGTCGGCCTCGGCGTCGCCGCGCGGCTCGCGCTCGAGTCGCTGCCGGCGTTCGAATGCGTGCGCGAGCTGCGCGATCGCTTCGAGTCGGAGATGCGCGCGCGCTTCGGCGTGCAGATCGCCGGCGCCTCGCAACCGCGGCTGCCGAACACCTCGAGCGTGATCTTCCGCGATCACGCCGCCGAGGTTGTGGCGTCGCTCGACGCGCACGGCGTCTGCGTCTCCGCCGGCGCGGCGTGCAACACGGGACTGGAGCCGAGCGGCACCATGAAGGCGATGGGATTGCCGGCCGCGGTGCGCTTCTCGCTGTCGCGATTCACGACGGCGGACGAGATCGACGAAGCGGTGAAGATCGTCGGCGCCGCGCTCACAAAATGATCGTGTAGCCGAGCGTCTTCAGATCGGGCATCCGGTCGAGATAGACGTGCCCGTCGGTGTGATCGACCTCGTGCTGGAAGATGCGCGCGGTGAAGCCTTCGATCTCGATCGACGCCTCTTCTCCCTCGTGATCAATCCCCTTCAACCGCACCTTGCGAAAGCGAGGCACCTCGCCGCCGAGGAACGGGACGCTGAGGCAACCCTCCCAGTCGGTGATCATCGACTCGCCGATCCCCTCGTACGTCGCGTTGAAGAAAACGCCCGCGCCGACCTGCTGGATGTTGCGCCGCTTCGCCGCGCGCTCCGGCACCTCGAAGACGAAGATCCGCAGCGGGAGATGGATCTGCGGACCGGCCAGGCCGACGCCGTCGTACGCGTGCATCGTCTCGACCATGTCGTCGATCAGCGCGCGGAACTTCCCTGCCTTGATGTCCTTCACCTCGACGTCGGACGCCTTCTCGCGGAGCACCGGATGTCCGAGCCGCGAAACCTTCAGGATCGCCAAATCAAGCCTCCATGAGCGGCAGCCGCCGCATCATCAACGACACCGCGAACGCCGCCGCGGTCAGCACCGCGCCGCCGTAAAACGCGCCGCGCGCCTGGGCCAGATCGTACAGGAAGCCCATGAAGATCGGCCCCACGAAGCGCGCCAATGATCCGACCGCGGTGGCGATGCCGAGCATGCTCCCCTGCTCGTTCGCCGAGACGGTCTTCGACACCAGCGACGTGAGCGACGGATAGCAGAGTCCCGTCCCGATGGCGACGAGAAACGCGACGACGTAGAGCATCGGCACGCGCCACACCGACGGCACGAGCAGCAGTCCGAGCGTGTACGACGCTGTGCCGATCGAGATCAGCGTCCGCTCCCCCACCGCGCGTGCGAGCTTCCCGATCAAGCCGCCCTGAATCACCGCCACGATCACACCCATGAAGAGGAAAAAGTACGCGAGGTCGAGCTGCGTGAAGTGGAAGCGATCGCGCGCGTGCAGCGTGACGCTCGTCTCCATCCCGGCGACGGCGAGCAGCTGGAAGAAGAGCGTGATCATGATCGCGCCGAGCATCCGCCGCTGGGTCAGCGCCGACCAGACGCGCTTGTCGAACTGCGGCGGAATGCCGCTGCGGATCGTCACGTCGGCCGGCTTCGACTCGCCGAGGACGAAGAAGGCGATGGTCAGGGCGATGAACGACATCGACGCGGCCGCGAGGCCCGGAAGGAGATTGCCCGGCATGTGGTGATTCGTCCCGACGTGCGACAGGAAGCCCGACAGCGGCGGCCCGAGGATGAAGCCCATGCCGAACGCGGCGCCGATGAGGCCCATCCCCTTCGCGCGATTCTCGTGCGTCGTCGAGTCGGCGATGTAGGCCTGCGCCGTGCCGATGTTCGCGCCCCCCGCGCCCGCGATTACACGCGACACGAACAGCACGACGTAGCTGTGCGCGAAGGCGAAGAGGAGGTAGCCGACACACGACGCCGTGACGCTGACCAGGATCACGGGACGCCGTCCGATGCGGTCGGAAAGGCGGCCCCAGATCGGCGCGAAGAAGAACTGCATGATCGAGTAAACGCCGACCACTGCGCCGACCGCGACCCCGCTCGCCCCGTACTCCCGCGCATAGAACGAGAGGAAGGGGATGACCATCCCGAAGCCGATGAGATCGATGAAGACCGTGAGGAAGAGGACCAGGAGGGAGGCACGGCGCATAGGCGTCGGGAAGATAGCAGGAGAAGCCGTCTTCATCACACACGACTATGGAGAGCAGTCACACTCCGCGCGGGCGCCGAGGCACTACAAATTGCCTCGGAGGGCAACACGCTCATGAAAAAAACGATCCTCATCACCATGCTCCTGTCACTCGTCTTCGCCACCGTCGCGTTCGCCGCCGAAGACGGCGCCGCGCTCTACAAATCGAAATGCGCCGCATGCCACGGACCGGACGGCAAGAAGATGGCGAAAGCCGATCTCAGCTCCGCCCCGATCCAGGGCAAGGCCGACGCCGACCTGGTGAAGTTCGTCGGCGAGAACCCGAAGCACAACTTCACGAAGAAAGGGCTGACCGAGGACCAGATCAAGGCCGTCGTCACCTTCCTTCGCACGTTGAAGTAGACCGCCGCGCATCCGATTTCGCTTCACGTTCGTAAATCGGACGTGAAGCGAATCGCCGCCGTCGTCATCGCAGTCGCCGCCCAGACCGCCGTCGCGCACGCCCACGACTTCTGGATCGAGCCGTCGACCTTCCGCCCCGCCGTCGGCCAGCTGGTCTCTGCCTCGCTCCGCGTGGGACAGGAATTCGAAGGCGACCCGATCCCCCGCAGCGCGCAGCTCATCGACTCCTTCACCGTCCGCGAAGGGACGAAAGAGAAGGAAGTCGTCGGCTTCGAGAATCGCGATCCCGCCGGCTACGTGCGCCTCGAGCAGCCGGGACTCGCCGTCATCGGCTATCGCAGCAAGGCCAACCCGCTGCAGCTCGACGCCGCGAAATTCGAGGAGTTCCTGAAGAACGAAGGGCTCGAGCGAATCAGCGTCATCCGCGCGCAGCGTCATGAGACCGCGAAGCCCGACCGCGAGCGTTTCTATCGATTCGCGAAGTCGGTGCTCAACACCGGCGCGAACGGCGGCGCGCGATTCGATCAGCCGTTCGGCTATCGATTCGAGATCATCCCGGAGACGAACCCGTGCACATCGACGCCGCTCCGTGTCCGCCTGCTGTTCGAAGGAAAGCCGCTCGCCGGCGCGCTGGTGACGGCGATGCATCGCGACGACGCGAGCGCGCGCATCCGCATCCGCAGCGACAAGTCGGGACGCGTCACGCTCAACCTGCCGAAGAACGGCGTCTGGATGATCAAGTCGGTGCAGATGGTCCCGGCGCCCGCCGGCACCGACGCCGACTGGGAGAGCATGTGGGCCTCGCTCACGTTCGAGCGCTGACGCTCGCGCTGCTGCTCGCGTCCGTCGCATCGGCGCACGAGATCGGCACCACGCAGGTCACCGCGCGCTTCAATCGCGATCATACGTACGAGATCGACGTCGTGACTCTGCGTCACTCGAAAGACTTCGCGCAGGCCGCGGAGATCCGCTTCGGCGGCGTCCGCGTGAATCCCGAGGTGCGCGTCCTCCCGAACAACACGATCCGCTTCCGCGGCGACATCCCGAAAAACGCAGGGCCGTTCACGTGGCGCTGGAAGCTGACCTACGCCTCGTACGCGCTGACCATCGGATCGCGCCAGGAGTGGCTCGATGCCGACGCAACGTCGACGCCGTTCCCGCTTTCCGCCGACCTGCTTCCACCGTCGCGCATGGACGTCGTGCGGCAATACCTGAAGCTCGGCTTCACGCACATCGTCCCCGGCGGACTCGATCACATCCTCTTCGTCCTCGGCATCTTCCTGCTGTCGACGAAGCTCCGCCCGGTGCTGACGCAGGTCACCGCCTTCACCATCGCCCACTCCATCACCCTCGGCCTCACGATCTACGGACTCGTCTCCGTCTCCCCGCGCATCGTCGAGCCGATGATCGCGCTCTCGATTGCGTACGTCGCCATCGAGAACATGACCACGTCGCACCTGAAGCCGTGGCGCGTGGCGATCGTCTTCGCCTTCGGCCTGCTGCACGGCATGGGCTTCGCTGGAGTGTTGAAGGAGCTGGGGCTGCCGCGCTCCGAGTTCCTCACCGCGCTCGTGACGTTCAACGTCGGCGTCGAGCTCGGACAGCTCGCCGTGATCGGCGGCGCGTTCGTGCTCGTCGCGTGGTGGGCGCGGGCGAAGCCGTGGTATCGGCCGCGGTTTGTCGTGCCCGCGTCCGCCGCCATCGCCGCGACCGGGATTTTCTGGACGGTTCAGCGATTGATGTAGAGTCGGTCGCTTGCGCAGACTCGTCCTCTTCGACATCGACGGCACGCTGATCACCGACCACGGCGCCGCGCGGCACGCGTTCGCCACCGCCCTCGCCGCGACCTTCGACTACACCGGCGATCTCGCGCGCTACGACTTCTCCGGCCGTACCGATCCGCAGATCGCGTTCATGATCCTGCGCGACGCCGGCTGGAACGACGACGACATCGCCGCGCGCCTCCCGAGCCTCTGGTCGCTCTACATCGTGGAGCTGGCGAAGAACGCGACCCCGGGCCGCGTCGAAGCACTTCCCGGAATCACGCCTCTGCTCGACGCACTCGCGTCGCAAAACCACGTCACGCTCGCGCTTCTCACCGGCAACATCGAGCCGGGCGCGCGGATCAAGCTCGGCGGCGCGAGCCTGAACGAGTTCTTCCCATTCGGCGCGTTCGGCAGCGACTCCGCGAAACGGGAAGAGCTGCCGCCGATCGCGGTGGAGCGCGCGTCGAAGATCGACGGCCATCGCTTTACGGGACGCGACGTCGTGATCATCGGCGACTCGATCTACGACGTCCGCTGCGGCACTCCGCACGACGCGACGACCATCGCCATCGCCTCGGGGAAAACGTCAGCGGAGAGACTGCGCGCCGAGAATCCGCACTACTTCTTCGAGAGCGCGGAGCCGCTGGACGAGCTGTTGAGCGCGATCCTCAGTTAATGCTTCTGCGGCACCGACACCTTGCCGCCGATCCGCTCGTACTCGATGTGCCCGCTCCCCTTCTTCTGCACGGTGAAGTCGCCGCGCACATCTTTGACCGTCACCGCTCCCGAGCCATCCTCGGTGATCAGCACGTTGCCCGTCACCTTCTCCACCTCGATCGAGCCGGAGCTGTCGGAGAGGCGGACGCTGCCGGTCACCCCGTCGATGTCGATCGAACCGGAGCTGTCCTTCACATCGAGGTCGCCGACGTTCTTCACCGTCATCTCGCCGCTGCTGTCGTGGATCACGACCGCGACGCCGGCCGGCAGCGAGACCTTGAAATCGAGCTGCGGCGACGAGAGCAGGAACGTCCCGTCCGGAATCTGCGCCTCGATCGTCACCTGCGCGCCGCTGCGCGTGGCGACGAGCTGCACCTTCTTCAGCACGTCGTCCGACGGCGCGTCGGCCGTGCCGTTCGCCTTGATCTCCGTCGCGCCGGCGACGCCGTTCACGTCGAGCGATCCGGCGCGCGCGATGATCACCACTTTCGTGACTCCGTTGGCGGGTGTCGTCACCGCACGCGGGGCCGACGTCGAAGCGAGTGCGAGAGCGGCGAAGAAAGGCAGAATCATTTGCCTACTTTAACGCTGACCGCCGTCTTCCCGTCATTCGCGACGTAGACCGCCACCCGCCGCCCCGAGGTCAACTCGGTCCGCGCCACCGGCGCGCCGTCGCGCGACACCGCGGTCGCGCTCGTCATCACGAAGTCCGCATCCTTCCCCGCGGTCGTCGTGATCACGAGCTGCGCGTCGGTCAGCGATTTCACCGTCCCGAGATATTGATGCTGGTGCCCGCCATGCGCGAACGCGCTGACGGTGATGAGAAGAAGAGCGAGGGCAAGAAGGCGTTTCATCGCCACTAGCAACCCCGCAACCGGGCAACCGCTTCCAATCTGGCAACCGTCGTGCACTGCCGAGTCAGGCACGATGACGTTCTTCGTGACAAAGTCTCTCGCTACCGGACCGATTCGCTTCGGCGTCGCTCCCCGGCGTCCCATCGACGAGATCGACGACGATCCCGGCCTCAGCACGGGGCCCGACGGCTCCTTCGTGCGGCGGCGGAAGGAATCGTTCTTCTTCTCTGACTCGCGCAGCGTCGCCACGGCGGGCGCCCTCCCGCGGCGGCATTCCGAGCAGACCCTGATCGATCAGGTGCTCCTGCTGCCGAAACCGCTCCTCGCGCTCATCCCGGTCGGCGGCGTCTTTCTCCTCCTCGGCTTCGCCGTCCTCTTCACCAAAGGCAGGCAGGGCTGGGTCGAGATCATCTTCGGCCTCGCCATGATCGCCGTCCCGATCGTGCTGACGGCGCAACAGCGACGGGTCGTTCGCGAGCGCGAAGAAAAAGAACGCGCCGCGCGCGAAGAACGCGAGCGCCGCGACTCCGAGCTCCTCGGCAAGTACGTCTCCGCACTCGAGCAGATGCGCGTCACGCCGGATCAGGCGTCGATGGACGCGGTCGCGCGCGAACGTGCGGCGATCGATCTCCCCGATCCCATCTGGTCCCCCGCCGCGCGGCTCGCGGTCCTGCAGATCGGACTCGAAGCGCTGCATCGACTCGGACCGGAGAAGGCAAAAGAAGTCGCGAAGATCATGGCGGAGGCGGGTGGCGCAGCCGGACTGCACGGCGACGCGAAGATCTCGCTGCGCGAGGATCTCTACCTCGTCATCCTCTGGCATCTCCTCGCGGACGACCGCCTCGGACCGGCGCAGGCCGCGGTGCTCGAGACGTTGCGCAAGGCGTGGGACATCGACGTCACCGAGCCGGCGCAGGATCAGTTCGAACGGCTCCGCGGCATCGGCGTGCGCAACCTGCCGCGCGCGGAGTGCAACGTCCGCCTCGGCTTCCACGAGTACTGCATCCACGCCACGAAGGAGCTCTTCGTGACGAACAAGCGGGTCCTCTTCCCGTCGCAGAAACCGTCCGAGATCAGCCTGCCGAAGATCGACGACGTCGCCGTCGATGCCGATACCTCGACGATGGTGCTCAAAGTCGCGGGCGTGAAGAAACCGATCAGCCTCACACTCGATGACCCGATCTTCATCGCCTGCATCATCGACATCGCGACGACGCTCAACGAGCGGCCGCGCGGATTTGCCTGACCGGACAGCAGACAACGGACAGCAGACAGCAGAAGTAACCGGGTGTTCACCTGCTGTCCGCTGTCCGCCGTCCGCTGTCTGGCCATAATGCGGCCCCATGAAATGGATTGCCGTCGCGCTCTTTCTTGCGCTTTCCGCCCACGCGCAGCTGCCGAGTTACTCCGAGCCCTCCCTCTCACCCTCCGGCGACATCGCGTTCGTCTCCGGCGGCGACATCTGGACCGTCCCGCTCGCGGGCGGTGACGCGCGGCTCCTCGTCTCGAATCCCGCAAACGACGCGCGTCCCGTCTGGTCTCCCGACGGGCGGCAGCTCGCGTTCGTCTCCACCCGCACCGGCAACGGCGACATCTACGTCCTCGACCTCGCGTCGGGCGCCACGCGCCGCGTGACGTTCGACGATGGGCAGGACAAGCTCGACGGCTGGTCGCGCGACGGCAAGTGGCTCTACTTCGATTCGACGAGCCGCGAGATCGCCGGGATGAACGACGTCTACCGCGTCGCGGCAAGCGGCGGCACGCCGATGCAGGTCGTCGCCGAGCGCTACGTCAACGAATTCTTCGCTGCTCCCTCGCCCGACGGCACGCGCCTCGCCATCACCGCGCGCGGCCTCGGGTCGGCGCAATGGTGGCGGCACGGCCACAGCCACATCGACGAGTCGCAGATTGTGTTGATCGACAATTCCGGGCACTACGAACCGCTCACCGCCGACGGCGCGCGCGAGGTCTGGCCGATGTGGTCGGCCGACGGCAAGCGCCTCTGGTATGCCTCGAATCGCGGCAGCGCGGAGAACCTCTGGACGATCGTCCCCGGCGGACCGCCGCAGCAGATCACGAAGTTCACCGGCGGCCGCGTGCTCTGGCCGTCGATCTCGTACGACGGCAGGACGATCGTCTTCGAGCGCGACTTCGCGATCTGGAAGCTCGACACGGCGACGAACAATGCGTCCGAGGTGAAGATCGCGAGAGTCGGATCACCGTCGGTCCCCGCGATCGAGCATCGCAAGCTGAGCGACCGCTTCAGCGACCTCGCGCTTTCGCCCGACGGCAAGAAAGTCGCGTTCGTCGCGCGCGGCGAAGTCTGGGCGGCGAGCGCGAAAGACGGCGGCGATGCGGTTCGCATCACGAACACGAGCGGCGCCGAAGCCGAGGTCACGTGGAGTCCCGACAGCAAGACCATCGTCTACACCTCGGATCGCAACGGCCCGGCGCACCTCTATCAATATGAATTCGCCGGCGAGCGCGAGACCGAGCTCACCAGCGGCGACGCCTCCGATTACACGCCCCGCTTCTCGCCCGACGGAAAGCTCATCGCGTTTCAGCGCGGCATCCGCGAGCTCGCGGTGCTCGATCTCGCCTCGAAACAGGTCCGCACAGTCGCGAAGGCATCGTTCGACGCGCCGCCGCTCGGCTCGACGCGCGCGTTCGAGTGGTCGCCCGACAGCAAATGGATCGGATACCTCGCGTTCTCGATGCCGCAGCGCTTCCGCAACGCGTACGTCGTCAGCGCAACCGGCGGCGACGCGAAGCCGGTCTCCTTCCTGGCGAACGTCTTCACCGACACGATCTCCTGGAGCCGCGACGGCAAGTTCCTCCTGATCTCCACCGGCCAGCGCACCGAGAACGGCCAGCTCGCGCGCATCGATCTCGTGCCGCAGACGCCGAAGTTTCGCGAGGAGCAGTTCCGCGAGCTGTTCCAGCCAAAGCCCGAGGAGAAAAAAGACGGCGAGAAAAAAGTCGCCGACGTCGCGATCGAATTCGCCGGCATCCGAGATCGCCTCCGCCTCCTTCCGCTCGGACTCGACGCCGGCGAGAACGCGATCAGTCCCGACGGCAAGTGGGTCGCCTTCATCGCCACGACCGGCGACGACGAAAACGTCTACGTCTATTCGATCGACGAGCTGGCCACCGAGCCGGCCACGCCGAAGCAGCTCAGCGCGACGGCGGGACGCAAGGGCGCGCTGCAGTTCTCACCCGACAACAAGGAAGTCTGGTACCTCGACGGCGGCAAGATCGCGTCGGCCACGCTCGATCCGGTCAAGGCGAAGACGCTCGCCGTCACCGCGGAGCTGGACGTCGATTTCGCACGCGAGCGCGACGAGGCCTTCCGCCAGGGCTGGAGCTGGCTGCACGACAACTTCTTCGACACGAAGATGAACGGCGTCGACTGGCCGGCGATGCGCGAGCTCTATTCGAAGCGCGTCGCCGCCGCATCGACGCCCGACGAGTTCCGCCGGCTCATGAACCTCATGATCGGCGAGCTCAATGCGTCGCACACCGGCGCCAATCCGCCGCGCGGCTTCATCGTCCCGGCGACCGGCCGGATCGGCGTCCGCTTCGATCGCGCCGCGTACGAGAAGGACGGCACGCTGAAGGTCAGCGAGGTCCTCCCGCTCTCGCCCGCCGACCTCGCGAAGATCAAGGCGGGCGACGTCATCACGGCGGTCGATCGCAAACCGGTCGTGAATTTCGATGAGCTGCTCGAGCATCGCACGGGCAAACGCACTGTCATCACACTTGCTCCAGGACGCGACGTCATCGTCCAACCGATCTCCTCCGGCGAGGAGAAGGAGCTCACCTACCGCGTCTGGGTGAACGCGAATCGCGACTATGTCGATCGCGTCAGCAATCACCGCCTCGGCTACGTGCACATGTTCGACATGACTTTCGAGTCGCTGCAACAGCTCTACATCGACCTCGACGCGGAGAACCGCAATCGCGACGGCGTGGTCATCGACGTCCGCAACAACAACGGCGGCTTCGTGAACGTGTACGCCATCGACGTCCTCGCGCGCCGCGGCTACCTCAACATGACGTTCCGCGACGAGCCCGCCGCCCCCGGCCGTTCGATCCTCGGGCAACGCGCGCTGGAACGGCCGACGGTGCTCGTGACCAATCGTCATTCGCTGTCGGATGCCGAGGATTTCACGGAGGGGTATCGAAGCCTCGGCTTGGGGAAGGTTGTCGGCGAACCGACCGCGGGGTGGATCGTTTTCACCAGTGATGTTCCGCTCATCGAAGGGACCATGCTGCGCCTCCCGCACATCCGCGTCACCGATTCGAAGGGACAGGACATGGAGATGAATCCGCGGCCGGTCGATGTGTTCGTGCAGCGTCCGGTCGGCGAAGGGCTCGCGGGGCGCGACTCGCAGCTCGACAGCGCGGTGCAGACGTTGTTGAATCAGTTGAAGTGAAGCGCCGGCAGTTCCATCGCATCACCTTCGCCCTCGCGGGCAGCTACAACATCCTGTGGGGCGCGTTCTCCATGGCGCGCCCGCAATGGCTGTTCGATTTCGCGCGCATGCCACGCTCGAACTATCCGGAGATTTTCGCCTGCCTCGGGATGGTGATCGGCCTCTACGGAATTCTCTACTGGCAGGTGGCGCGCGATCCGGAGCATGGGCGCCTCATCGCCACGGTCGGACTCATCGGCAAGATCCTCGGGCCGATCGGACTGGCGCGCTTGCTGTTCTACGGTATATGGCCTCCGCGCTCGCTCATCCTCTGTCTGACCAACGATTTCCTATGGTGGGTACCATTCGCGCTCTATCTCTACGACGCTTCCGTATTTGCCCGTTGCGTCCCTCCTGATCGCAATACATATTGATGGGCGCATGAAGAAAATTGCCTTCCTTGCCCTCTCTCTCTTTTTCATCGCCGCCATCGCACAGTCGGACTGCTCGACGCTCACGAACGTCACCGAGACCATCCCGGAAATGACTCTGGGACAGCCGGTGAACTTCCAGATCGAGTTCGTCGGTGGAACGCCGCCGTACACGTTCTCGATCTACAGCGGGACGCTGCCCAAGGGTCTGCACCTCACCCAGAACGGCGTGCTGCACGGAGTGCCGAAAGAGGTGACGGATACGACGGTCCTGATCCTGGTGACCGATTCCGCTGGATGCACGCTGGGGGTTGCGTATCCGATCCGCGTGAATCCCTGAGCCGGCTGCGATAATCGCCTCGTGATGAGGCTGCCCAAAGTCCACGGCGTGATCAGACGGCGGTTGCTCGTCAACTACCGGCTCGATCCCGCCGTGGCCCAGCGGCAGCTGCCCGGCGCATTTCGGCCGAAGCTGCACGACGGCTACGCGATCGCCGGCATCTGCCTCATCCGCCTGGAGCAGATCCGCCCGAAGCGGTTCCCGTCGCTCCTCGGCATCTCCAGCGAGAACGCCGCGCATCGCTTCGCCGTGACCTGGGACGACGAGTCGGGATCGCATGAAGGCGTCTACATCCCGCGCCGTGATTCCGATTCGCTGCTCAACCACCTCGCCGGCGGCCGCCTCTTCCCCGGCGAGCATCAGCGCGCGAGCTTCACCGTGACCGACGACGGCACGCACGTCGATCTCGTCATGCATTCCGACGACGGCACGGTCGACGTGAGCGTTCGCGGCGAGACTTCTACGCAGTTGCCCGCCGACTCGATCTTCGATTCGATCGAGACGGCGTCGTCATTCTTCGAAGGCGGCTCCCTCGGATACTCCGCCACCCGCGACGGCCACAAACTCGACGGCATCGTCCTCCGCACAAAATCGTGGCGCGTCGAGCCGCTGCAGGTCGACGTCGTCGCGTCGAGCTACTTCGCCGATGAATCGCGCTTCCCCCGCGGCAGCGCGACGTTCGATTGCGCGCTGATCATGCGCAACATCGAGCACGACTGGGAGTCGGCGGCGGAGATGTACGCGTGAGAGCATTGCCCGGAATCGCGAATCACCGCTCCTCGTTTTGAACAGCCGATGAATCCCACCTTCTGGACCGCCGTCCGCCGCGGACTCAGCCGTCGCTGTCCGCGTTGCGGCGAAGGCCGGCTCTTCCGCCGCTGGATCTCCGCCTATCAGCACTGTTCCGCGTGCGGGCTGGAGTTTCAGTCGAATCACGGCAACACGTGGATGTTCATCGTGATCACCGACCGCATTCCGCTGCTCTTCGGCATCGGCGCGCTCTTCCTCGGGCTGCGTCCGCACGGCGTCCTGCAGAACAGCGTGTTTCTGTTTCTCCTCGCGGTGCCGCTCATCGTGACGATGCCGCATCGCCAGGGGATGGCGATGGCGCTCGACTACGTGCTCGGGCGCGCGATGAGCGGCGGCGAGCTGCGCTGACCGATTACTTCCCCGCCCTGATCAGATCGCGCGCGTCGTCGAGTTTCTTGTCGATCGCTTCCTGCCGCTGCACGATGTCGCTCCCCGGCGGCGTGCCGTTGCGCAATGCGCCTTCGAGATCGTTGGCCAAGCCGCGCAGCTCGCTCATCGCGGCGCGCACCTTCTCGCACGACTCCGCGACGCACGCGCACTGCCCCTCGGCGTTCGCGATCTTCGAATCGACGTCGGAGCGGAAGATCGTCCACGCGTCCATGTCGTACGGTGGATTGACGAACTTTCCGACGCCGCTCCCCCACGCCGACGACGCCTTGTCCGCCGCGCCGATGCACGAGCTGTTAACGAACGTCCCGTCGCCCGAGGTCGTCGTCTCTTTCTTCAGCAACTTCGGCGAGAGGTACTTCCACGCGAAAAACGCGACGATGAGGATGACCAGCCACTTGACGATGCGCGACAGATCCATTGTTTACTCCACCAGTCCCCGCATCTCCGCGAGGTGTTCCGAATCGTGGGTGATCCAGCGCTCGAGCAGGTCGCGCAGCGTCACGCGGCCGACCGTTTCCAGCTCCGCAGTCCGCTCGAGCGCCGACTCGTCGAGCGTCCGCAGCAGCGCGATCGACGCGGCACGCGAGCGTTCCAGCGCCGCCAACTCCGGCTCGACCGGAAGCGTCGCATACGCGCGCTCGACCGCGATGCGCGCGCCGTCGACGTCGGGGAGCGTCGGATGCTCCTCGCTGACGATCAGGCGGATGCGCTGCTCGTAGCCGAGGATGTCGATGTCGCGGAGATGGGCAACGCTCTGGCGGATGGAGAAGAACTCGCCGTTTCGGCGATCGACGTCGGGGGCGGCATCGACGAGCTCACGCACGAGACTTGGGGTCCGGGCGAGCGTGTCGAGGTAGTGCTTCATCCGCCCGTCACGCAGTTCCGGCCGTTCGTCTTCGATTGATACAGAAGCTCGTCGGCGCGCCCGAGGAGCGCGTCGGCCGGTTCGGCGGGAGAGGTGGAGGAACAGACGCCGAAGGAGGCGGTGAAGTTGATCTGCTGGCCGCTCACCACGAACTTCCGTTCGGAGAGGGCCATGCGGATCTCCTCGGCGATGTCGCAGGCGCGGGCGATCGACGTCTCGGGGAGGACGATCACGAACTCCTCGCCTCCCATCCGTCCGAAGAGATCGCCCGGACGGATGCAGCACTCGCGGATCAGGTTCGCGCTGTCGCGCAGCACCTGGTCGCCGGCGGCGTGTCCGAAGCGATCGTTCACCGACTTGAACTCGTCGTAGTCGAAGGCGATCACGCTCACGGGCCGCGACTCGCTCGCCGTGTCGAGCACGAACGCGAGGCGGGCCACGATGTACGACTGGTTGAACGTGCCGGTCAGCTGGTCGGTGATGCCGCGGGAGTGGAGCGACTCGGTGAACTCGACCTCGAGCAGCGAGTCGACGTAGCGGAGGACGCAGTTGCCGATGCGCAGGAGGTTGCCGGGAGTGAGCGGGGTCGGCTGCTTGATGCGCAGGCCGTTGACCAGCGTGCCGTTCGTCGAGGCGAGGTCGTGGATCGTCACCTCGTCGCCGACGCGGATGATCTCGGCGTGGATGCCGCTGACCGCCCGCTCGCGGAGCCGGATGTCCGACTCCGGACGGCGGCCGACGATCTGCCGCCCCTGCCGCAACCGGAATACCTGGCCGGGAAGATCGCCATGGAGCAGCACCAGCGCCGGCTCCGAGATGCGCGAGCGCGCCAGCGTGTCGCCCCCGGTGATGATCGGATCAACCGAGACTTCCGAAGTCGTCCGCACCACCCGAAGCGTCGCGTTGCGCGCGGCGTTCTTGATCTTTTCGATCATGAAGTAAAGAAGTGTAAACGAAAGTCAGCTGTTGAGCTGTTCAGCCGCTTGGCTGTTCAGCTCAACAGCTTAATCGCTCAATGGCTCAACAGCTCCGGGTTGTACATCGCCGCGTACCCCAACCTCTGCTTCGCGAAATCGCGCGGGTACTTCATCGTCACCGTCTTTCCCTTCGACAATTCGGCGTTGATGCCGTGCCAGAAGGTCGGGAGATTGAGCGTCTTGAAGCGCTCGACCACCTCGTCGCGGAGTTTCGGGTCGAAGTGGACGCCGTACTTGTTCACCAGCTCCTTGATCGCCTCGTAATCGCCTTCGCCCTTGATGCGCATCAGCTCGGCCAGCAGCATGCCGACGCCCTGGTGCATCTTCTGGAAGTCGAGGATGTGCATGTAGGTCTTGCCGTCCTTCTGCACGCGCTCGATCGAGCCCGGGACCTTGTCCATGATGTATTCAACGATCATCTGGCGGTCGCGCTGGTGGTCTTCCTCCAGCTGCTCGCCTCTCTTGTTCGAGTTCAGCTGCGTGAGCGGCGCGCGGGCGGCCTGGTAGTACATCGCCTTCGCCACGCCTTCGTTCTCCGAGATGATGCCGAGGGTCTCGAGGTGCGGGTCCCAGACATTCCAGTACGCCATCAGGTCGGCGCGTGCCTCTTCCAGCGTCGAGTAGTACTCCTTCAGATAGGTCGACGGATCCTGCGTCAGCTTCGGATTCACCTTGCCGGAGCCGTGGCCGATCACCTCGTGCAGCGCCGTGGTGAGGTCGCTCGCCTCCTGGCCGTACTTCTTCAGGATCTCTTCCTCTGTCTTGTCGTACGAGAACTCGCCGCGCGAGCCGGCGCCGCGGGCGGCGTTCAGCGCGCGCGTCGAGCCGGTGAAGAAGTACGACTTCGTCCCGTACTTCTCGCGGATCTCGTTCTCGTTCGGCAGGTTGTCGCCGACGATCGTCACGGCGAAGTCGCCCGTCTCGATCACCGTCTCCACCGCCTTCGCCAGCGGCGGCTGCACACCCTGCTTCTTGTACATCTCGGCCCACGGCGCATGGTTCTCGAAGTACTGCGCGTCGTTGGCGATCTTCATCATCATCCGGTTCAACTGCTCGTCGGTGACGGAGACGAAGCTCTGCGACGTCCCCTTCGCACCGCGCGCGTCGCGATAGACCTCGATGAAACCGTTGGCGAAGTCGACCTGCTTGTTGTTGCCGACCCACTTGATCCCGAAGTCGATCCAGTCGCGGTACTCGCCGGTCTGGTAGTAACGGATCAGTGCGTCGATGACGTCCGCCTGTCCCTCCTCCGCGAACGGCTTCGCCTTCTGCAGGTACTCGATCGCCTTCGCCAGGTAGATCGAGTCGCGTCCCGGCGGAACCGAGCCGTCGGGCGTGCCGGCGCGCAGGACCTCTTCCTTCAGCGTGCCGTCGGCGTTCTTCACCAAACGCGAGTTGAGCGGATGCTGCTCCTTGAAGCCCTCGACGTCCTTGAGCGTGACGCCCGGTCCATAGAAGTTGTTGGCGCTCCCCTGGATGATGTCGAGGCCGCCCTGCGGGTTCTTCGCCGTGAGCTGCGGCTCGAAGGCCGGGTCGAAGATCGTCGGACGCAGCGACTCGAGCTCCCGCTTGAATCCCTCGACGCGCAGCTCGTTATCGAGCTGCTCTTCGGGAAGGCGTCCCTTCTTCAGCGTCGCGCGGTACGCCGCGACAGCCGCCGTCTCCAGCTCCTCGGGCGTGAATTCGGGCAGGAACTTCTGCGCCGTGATGTCGTTGTGATTGCCGTGATTCGCCCAGAAGAGCTTCGTGTAATCGAGGATCTTCTTGCGCACCGCCGGATCTACCGATTGTGGATGCGAGGCGATCAGCTCCAGCACGTACTTCTCGCGCAGACCGTTCCGTCCCAACTGGTCGTAGATGATCGGATCGATGGCGATCGAGGCGCGGGTCAGCCACCAGACCAGCTCCTTCTGCCGAGGAGAAAGGGCGCGGAACCCTTCGGCCTGGACCTCGATGAAGGCGTCGGCGCCGATCCTCTCGACGAGAGAGCTCTTCGGCGCGGGATCCGCGGCGAGCGAGGGAAGAGCGAGGAGAAGCGTAAACAGCGTGATCAGAAGGCGTTTCATGGCCGGGGAAGATAGCAGAAAGCAGATAGCGGATAGCAAAGCGGCAACCCATCATTCCTGCTGTCCGCTGTCTGCTGCCTGCTGTCTTTGTAGAAATCGTGACAAGCAAAAGTTCCCGAAGTAATATGATCGCCATCGGGTCCAACCACTGATCTAGTTCCCGCTCCCGGTTTCTCGAAACATTCACGACACGTCCTGGCTCTGTCACGGAGGGTTGACGATGTTTTTCACCGCACGTAAGCGGCTGCTTCTTTCATTCCTGGTTGCGCTCGCTCTCGCCATTCCGGCGTTCGGCGACGTCACTATCAGCGGCACCACCACCTTCGCCGCGCTCGACGGTTCCGCACAAGACGACGACGGCGTCTCGAACGGCACCTTCACCGTCAACAGCAACTTGACCGTCCTCGGGACGATCAACTGCAATGACGAGGGACCGAACGAGGCCTCCGCCTGTGCGATGCAGTTCGTCGTCAGCGGAAATCTCACACTCGCTTCCGGCAGCGCCATTTACGCGGAGAACCGCGTGAAAGACGGCAACGGCGGAGACATCACGTTCACCGTCGGAGGCAACGTCCTCGTGCAGGGGCCGGCTGGCGCCCTTCCCGGGGCGATCGTTTCCAGCGCGAAGCTGACGAGCGGCAACGCCGGTGTGTTCCACGGCGGTGACATCACCGTCAACGCCGGCGGCGCCTTCACGCAGGACGCGGGATCGACGATCAGCGCCGCGGCACTCGACAGCCGGGCGGGAGCGATCTCGATCACCAGCGGCGGCCCGGCATCGGCGGGCGGCAACATCCTGTCCGGACCGAGCCGCACGATCTCGGCGGCGACGATCTACACCGGGTCCATCATGACCGGCGGTTCAGGAAACGGTCTCGGCGGTCCGATCACGATCACCGCCACGACCCACTCCGAACCGGGAATCGTGGTCGGGAGCGGCGCCATCATCGCCTCGCAGGGCAATGACGGCGGCGCCGGCACCGTCCGACTCGAAGGCTGCAACGTGCAGGTCAACGGCCTCGTCGCCTCCATCGCCAGACGCGGCCCCGGAGTGCGCGTGGTGGTTCGCAGCGGCTCCGCCCTCACCGTCGACGGAAGCGATCTCGCCGGCGTCGGCGGCATCCATCGCGGCCGCGTCCGTGCGGATGCAACTCGCGAAAGCGCGGCGGACTATCGCGCCGACCTCTTCGCCCGAAATGCGATCACCGTCATCGGTCCGGGGACGTCCACCAACGTCGCCGTCACTTCGAACGCGGGCGACGCCAACGGCGAAAACGCGGGCACCATCAACGTCATCTCCACCACGGGTGCCGTGACCGCGAGCGGAAACGCATTCGCCGCCAACGCGATTGAAAAAGACGATCACGGCGGCACGGTCAACGTCTCCGCATCGGGCAACATCACCTTCAACAGCACCTCGGTCAGCGCTACAGGCGGCACGACCGGCTCCGACCGCAACGGCGGCCACATCAACGTCCGCTCCTACTCAGGCGCGATCAGCTGGCTGACCGGCGTCGGCGATGTCCGTCCGGTCGGCAGCGCCTCCGGAATTCCGGCAGGCCAGCAGGGCACGATCAGCCTGACCTACTGCACGACCGTCTCGACCGCCGGCACGTCGTTCCCGACGAACGGCTCGCCGGTCGGCACCTTCCCCACCACGACTCAGACCTGCTCGCCGGCCGCCCCAACGCTGCCGTCGGGTGAGTCGCTCCCCGATTGCAACGATCCTCCGGTCGCGGCCAACGATGCCTACACCGTGGCCGAAGGCGGCACCCTCAACGTGCCGGCTCCGGGCGTGCTTGGCAACGACGTCGACCCCGAGGCCCAGCCGATCACCGCGATTCTGGTGACCGGACCGCTGCACGCGTTGAGCTTCACCTTCAACAGCGACGGCTCGTTCAACTACGTCCACGACGGCTCGGAGACGCTCAGCGATTCGTTCACCTACAAGGCGAACGACGGCTCGCTCGACTCGAACGTCGCGACCGTGAACATCACCATCACGCCGGTCAACGATGCGCCGGTCGCGGTCAATGACGCCTACTCGGTCAACGAAGACACGCTGCTGAACGTCGCTGCGCCGGGCGTCCTGGCCAACGACAGCGATCCGGACGGCCCGACTGCCACCGCGATCCTGGTCAGCGGTCCGTCGAATGCATCGAGCTTCGCGCTCAACCCCGACGGCTCGTTCACCTACCAGGGCAACCTGAACTTCAACGGAAGCGATTCGTTCACCTACCAGCGCTCCGACGGCTCGCTGCTGTCGAACGTGGCGACGGTCAACATCACCGTTGTCGCGGTCAACGACGCGCCGGTAGCGGTCGCCGACAGCTACTCGACGAACGAAGACACTCCGCTGACCGTGAACGCGACGCTCGGCGTGCTGGCCAACGACACCGACGTCGACACGCCGCACAGCTCCCTCACCGCGGTGCTGGTCAGCGGTCCGTCGAACGCCTCGTCGTTCACGCTCAACGCCGACGGTTCGTTCAGCTACACGCCGAACACGAACTTCAACGGCAGCGATTCGTTCCAGTACAAGGCGAACGACGGCTCGCTCGACTCGAACACCGTCACCGTTTCGCTCACGATCAACGCCGTGAACGACGCGCCGGTGGCGGTCGCCGACGCCTACTCGACAGCCGAAGACACTCCGCTCAACGTCGCCGCGCCGGGCGTCCTCGGCAACGACAGCGACGTCGACAGCCCGACCCTCACCGCGGTGCTGGTCAGCGGTCCGACGAACGCGGCCTCCTTCGCGCTCAACGCGGACGGCTCGTTCAGTTACACGCCGAACCCCAACTTCAACGGCAACGACTCGTTCCAGTACAAGGCGAACGACGGCTCGCTCGACTCGAACACCGTCACCGTTTCGCTCACCGTCACCGCGGTCAACGACGCGCCGTTCATCACGGCGCCCGCCTCCGCGTCGACGAATGAAGACTCGGCGCTGGTGTTCAACAGCATCTCGGTCAACGACGTCGATGCAGGCGCCGGCAACGTCACCGTCACGCTCGGCGTGACGAACGGCACGCTGACGCTCGCCTCGACCTCCGGCCTCACGGTCACCGGCAACGGCACGGCGTCGGTCTCCGCGACCGGCACGCTGACCGATCTCAACGCCGCGCTCAACGGCCTCTCCTACGCGCCGAACGCGAACTACAACGGCTCCGACTCGCTCGCCATCACGGCGAACGACAACGGCAACACCGGCGCCGGCGGTCCGCTCACGGATGCGGAGTCGGTCGCCATCACGGTCAACGCGGTCAACGACGCGCCGGTCAACAGCGTGCCGGGAGCGCAGACCGTGGCCGAGGACACGAACCTCGTCTTCTCGACGTCGAACGGCAATGCCATCACCACCTCGGACGTCGACGCGGGCAGCAACGCCATCCAGGTCACCCTGAACGCGACGAACGGCACGCTCGCCACCGGCTCGACGCTCAACGTCACGGTGACCGGCAACGGCACGTCGACGGTGACCATCGTCGGCACGATCAGCGACATCAACGCCGCGCTCGAAGGGACGACCTTCACCCCGAACCTCAACTTCAACGGCCCGGCGTCGATCACGATGACCACCAACGATCTCGGCTTCACCGGATCGGGCGGCCCGCAGAGCGACACCGACTCCATCACCATCAACGTCACGGCCGTGAATGACGCTCCGGTGGCGAACAACGACGGTCCGTATATCGTACCGACCGGCGGTACGTTCACCCTTCCGGCGCCGGGCGTCCTGACGAACGATACCGACGTCGACACGCCGCTCGCCTCCCTCAGCGCCGTGCTCGTGACCGGTCCGGCCAACGCGTCGTTCTTCGTCCTCAACGCCGACGGCTCCTTCACCTACACGAACAACGGCACCTCGGGTCCCGACTCGTTCACCTACAAGGTCAACGACGGCTCGCTCGACTCGAACGTCGCCACCGTCTCGCTGAACGCGCAGACGCAGCCGCCGGTTGCGGTCAATGACGCCTACACCGGCGTCGGCAACACCGAGCTGCGCGTCGGCCTCGGCGCCGGCGTCACCCCGGCCGCGGTCGTCGCCGGTTCGGTGCTCGACAACGACACCGACGCCGATACGCCGCACGCCTCGCTCGTGGTCAGCGCCTTCGATCTGACCTCGGCCAACGGCGGCTCGGTGACCATGACGCCGGCCGGCGACTTCTCCTACGTCCCGGCCGTCGGCTTCACCGGCGTCGACTCCTTCAACTACACCGTCAGCGACGGCACGCAGACCGACGTCGGCACCGTGGTCATCACGATCACCGAGCGCGTCTGGTACGTGAACAACGCCGGCCTGAACGGCAGCGGCCGTTCCAACACGCCGTTCAACAACCTCGGCAACGCGCAGTCGGCGTCCGCGGTGAACGACTGGATCTACGTCCACACCGGCGTCGGAACGTACAGCGGCGGCATCACGCTGAAGAACAATCAGAAGCTCGTCGGCAACGGCGTGGCCCTGGTCGTCTCCGGCTACACGCTGAACGGCGCGGGCGCGCGTCCGACGATCGGCGGCACCGGCGTCACGCTGGCCAACGGCAACCTCGTCACCGGTCTCAACGTGGCGTCGTCCGGCTTCGGCATCGCCGGCTCGCTCACTGCCGGCGCAACGATCTCGCAGGTCGACGTCACCGGCGGCTCCGACGGCATCAGCCTCACGAGCCCGAGCGGCACGATCGCCATCAGCAACGTCAATCTCACGCCGGGCGGAGCGGGCCTCGTGATCAGCGGCGGCACGGCGACCGTGAATGCCACGACCCTGTCGGTCAACACGACGACCGGCAAGGGCATCCTCGGCACGGGCGGCACGCTGAACGTCTCCGGCTCCAGCAGCGTCACCTCGAGCGCCGCGTCGGCGATCGATCTCTCCGGCATGGCCCTCGGCGCCACGTTCACCAGCGTCAGCTCGTCGAACGACGCCATCGGCATCCGCCTCAACAACACCACCGGCAGCTTCACGTCGAACGGCGGCACGATCTCCAACCAGACCACCGCGGGCCTGAAGGCGACGAGCGCGACGAACATCTCGCTCTCGAACATGACCTTCACCAACGCGGCGACGACGAACGGAGACACGGCCGCGAACTGCAGCAACATCTCGGGCGGCTCGAACCTCACCTGCAACGCGGCGATCTACCTCGCCAGCGTCAGCGGCGCGAGCTTCTCCAACGTGACGGTCGACGGTTCGGCGCAGGTCGGCATCAACGGCACCAGCGTTTCCAACTTCTCGCTCACGAATTCGGAAGTGAAGAACGCCGGCAACGAGCTCGGTGAGAGCGGCATCCAGTTCCAGAACCTCAGCGGAACGTCGACCATCACCAGCTCGAACATCCACAACAACTTCGCGCGGCAGATGACCGTCTTCAACACGGCGGGCAGCGGCACGACGACCGTGACCGGCTCGACGTTCGCGAACTCGACGGCGCCGAACGGTCAGCAGGGCATCCTGTGGCAGACGTCCGGCGCGGCGAACAACACGCTGACGGTCAACGGCTCCACGTTCAGCAGCAACGCCTCATCGGCCATCCAGGCCGACCTCATCAGCGCGGGCGCACTGCTCAACGTGAACGTCGGCACGAGCACGTTCACCTCGAACGGCAACGCGGTCGTCGTCCAGGCGTTCGGCGGCACGATGAACTTCGACGTGCACGACAACCCGACGATCACGAACAACCTGGCCTCGGCGATCGTCGTCTTCAAGAGCGCCGCCGCCAACAGCACCGGCTTCATTCGCAACAACGTGATCGGTACGAACGGCGTGCCCAACTCCGGCGCGGTCTGCGGCGGCGGCTGCGATGGCATCAAGCTGACGAGCAACGGCAGCGGCACGCTCGCCGCGACGGTCACCGGCAACACCGTGCAGCAGGTGGACGAGATCGGCATCGTCGCGCGCGCCAACACCGGCAGCAGCTCGATGCAGCTCGACATCTCCAACAACACGATCCGCCAACCGGCCGGCGCCGGACCGCTGCGCGCCATCCAGGTGGAGTCCGGCGCGGTTTCCGCCGACACGAACTCGGTCTGCGCGAACATCGTCGGCAACGCGATCACCGGCGCCTGGCTCGGCGGCCTCCGCGTCCGCATCCTCGGGGCTACCGCGACCTTCCGCCTGCCGGGTTACGCTGGATTGTCCTCCGACACCACCGCGGTGGCGGCCTTCCTCTCGGCGAACAACGGCGGCGCGAGCGCCACCGCCACACGCCTCGCAACGAACGGCTACACCGGCGGCGGAGCCTGCGCCACACCGTAGTCAACATCAGCATCGAATCGAAAGGGGCGTCCGCGAGGGCGCCCCTTTTGCTTTCCGATACACTCGCGCGAATGGACGTCCCCGTCTCATCCTGGCTCGAGCTGCAGGAAGCGCTCTTCGCCGGCTCCTGGCAGTCGAGCATCGAGCGCCACCGCTCGAACTTCGTCTACCGCGGCGCGCCGCGCGTGACGCACGGCCTCGAGACCTCGCTGCAGACCGGCGGCTTCGAGGCGCACGAGCTGCACCTGCTCACCAGCTTCCGCAAATACGCGATGCGCCACCCCGTGCATGGCGACTGGGTCTGGAACTGGCTCTCCCTCGCCAAGCACCACGGCCTCCCCACCCGCCTCCTCGACTGGACCTACTCGCCGTACGTGGCCATGCACTTCGCCACGCACAAGCTGCAGGACTTCGACGTCGACGGCGCGATCTGGTGCGTCGACTACCGCGCCACGAACGAGCTCCTGCCGAAGCCGTTCCGCACGATGCTGAAGAAGGACGACGCGAACATCTTCACCACCGAGATGCTCAACCGCGTCGCCACGAGCGTCGAACAGTTCGACGCCATGTCGAGCGACGACTTCGTCCTCTTCTTCGAGCCGCCGTCGCTCGACGACCGCATCGTCAATCAGTTCGCGCTCTTCTCCCTCCCCTCCGACGCCACGCTCTCACTGGAGGGACTGCTGCGCAGCCGCGAGAACACCTATCGCCGCCTGATCATCCCCGCCTCGCTGAAGTGGGAGATCCGCGACAAGCTCGATCAGGCCAACATCACCGAGCGCGTCCTCTTCCCCGGCCTCGACGGCCTGTCGCAATGGCTGAAGCGCTACTTCACGACGCGGAAGGCGTAACGCTCTTCTTCGCGAACAACCAGCTCACCAGCAGCCAGATCACGCCGCCCGTGATCGCGATGTCCGCCACGTTGAATACACCCGTGTGCAGCGGACCGATCGACATGAAGAGGAAATCGGTGACCCGTCCGCCGCGGAACACGCGGTCGATGAGGTTGCCGATGCCGCCGCCGAGGATGAAGGCGACGGCGATCGAGTCTGCGGCGCCCCCCACCCGGTTCGTCATCAGCGCGTAGATGCCGATCCCCAGCGCCACCGCCACCACTCCGCTGAAGATCAGCGAGCGCGTCTGCGGCGGCAGGTTCGCGCCGAGGCTGAGAAACGCGCCGCTGTTCTCGGCGTAGAGCAGCGTGAGGATGCTGAAGCGGCGCGGCGGGGCCGTGACCAGCCACACGCGCGCCAGGTGCTTCGTCCATTGATCGAGGGCGATGGTGATCGCCATGATCACCATCAGCGGGATTCGCTTCATCACAGTCTCCTCAGCAACACGCGCTCCACCACATGACTCGCCCCCTTTTCCAGGATCAGCTTCGCCCGTTCGCGCGTCGGGAGGATGTTCTCGTGCAGGTTGGCCAGGTTGATGTTCGTCCACGCGTTGCGCGCGACCGCCGTCGCTTCCTCGTCCGGCATCGTCGCCAGCGCATGGAAGAACGAATCGGGATCGCGGAACGCGGTCGTGCGCAGCGTCTGGAAGCGGTGCATGAACCACCCCTCCAGCGCCGCCTCCGTCGCGTCGACGTAGATCGAGAAGTCGACGAAGTCGGAGACGAACACCGAGTGCGCCGTGCCGCTCTGCAGCACGTTCAGCCCCTCCAGGATGACGATGTCGGGACGATCGATCGTGTTCCAGACGTCGGGCAGGATGTCGTACTGCAGATGCGAGTAGACCGGCACCTGCAGCGGCGAGAGGCCCGACTTCAGCTCGGAGATGAAGCGCACCAATCGGGGGCGGTCGTAGCTTTCGGGAAAGCCCTTCCGCTGCATCAGGTCGCGCTCCTGCAGCACGGCGTTCGGAAAGAGAAAGCCGTCAGTGGTCACGAGATCGACGCGCGGGTGATCGGGCCAGCGCGAGAGAAGCGTCCGCAGCAGCCGCGCCGTCGTCGACTTCCCCGCCGAGACGCTGCCGGCGATGGCGATGACATACGGCACTTTCGGCGCCAGCGTGCCGAGGAAGCGCGACGACACGCGATGGAGATCCTGCACGGCAGCGATGTGGAGATTGAGCAGTCGCGAAAGCGGCAGGTACACCTCTTCCACTTCCGCCATCGACAACGCCTCGGTGATCCCGCTCAGCTCCGCGACGTCCTCCTCGCGCAACGTCATCGCCGTCCCGCCGCGGAGCCGCGCCCACTGCTCGCGGGTGAAGGAAAGAAAAGGAGAGTCGTCGGACGGCATGCGCAGCGGATTCTAGGGCACGCGGCGTGAATCAGACGATGACCGTGCGCAAACGCTTCCGCCTCCACTGGAAAGACCTCGTCATCGCCGTCCTCTGGCTCCTGCTCTGGAACACGAACCGTCGCCGCAGCAAGACGAAGTTCGAGCGCTCGGGCGGCCACGCCTCGGTCGACGAGATGATCCCCACGCTCATCGGCCTCACTGAAGGCGCGATCGATCAGGGCAACCGCGTCGAGATCCTGCAGAACGGCGCGTACTTTGACCGCCTGCTCGAAGACATCGCCAATGCCAAGTCGTCGATCCACATCGAGACCTTCGTCTGGTGGAACGGCGACATCTGCGATCAGGTCGCCGAGTCGCTCGTCCGGCGCGCGAGGGAAGGCGTCGAGGTCCGCCTGCTGATCGATTACTCCGGCTCGTCGCGCGCGAAGAAGCGCCACGACCTGATGAAGCGCCTCCGCGGCGGCGGCTGCGAGGCGCACTTCTTCCACCCGCTGCGCATCACGAACATCGGGCGGATGAACAACCGCACGCACCGCAAGATCGGCGTCTTCGACGGCCGCATCGCGTACCTCGGCGGCCACGGCATCGCGAAAGAGTGGACCGGCAACGCCGAGGATCGCGAGCACTGGCGCGACACGTTCGTGCGCATGGAAGGGCCGGTCGCCACGACCGTGCAGGGCGTCTTCTGCGAGAACTGGATCGAGGAGACCGGAAACGTGCCGGCCGGACCGAAGTACTTCCCCGATCTCCAGCACGTCGGCGACGTCGACGCGCATGTCGCCTTCGCCTCGCCGCGCGACAGCATCTCCACCGTGCAACTGCTCTACTACCTCGCCATCAGCGCCGCGGGGAAAGAGCTCCTGATCCAGAACCCGTACTTCCTGCCGCACAGCGACGCGATCGAAGAACTGAAGGCGGCGGTGAAGCGCGGCGTCGACGTCCGCATTATGCTGCCCTCGGCCGACGTCATCGACTCACCGATCGTGCAGCACGCCAGCCACCATCACTTCGGTACCCTGCTGAAGAACGGTGTCCGCATCTTCGAGTACCGCCACACGCTGCTGCATCAGAAGGTGATGATCGTCGACGGGAAGTGGTCGTGCGTCGGCTCGACCAATTTCGACGACCGCTCGTTCCTGCTGAACGACGAGGTGAGCGTCGGCTTCACGCACGAACGCATCGCTCAGCAGCTGCGCGACGCCTGGTTCGACGACCTGCGTCATTGCACGGAGGTCGAGTACGACGAATGGCGCGCCAGACCGTGGCCGCACAAGCTGCTCGACGGCGTCGGCTTTCTCATGCGGCGCGAGATGTGAAGGAGTGCGGTGGCAAGAGCCACCGCACTCCGAAAAATCACTCGTTCCCGAAATTCTTGATGTCGTCGCCGATGTCGGCGACCGGCACCACGACCGGGTCCTCGCCCTGCACCATCACGCGGATCTGCTCCACCACTTCCGGGTTGGCCAGCGTCGTCGTGTCGCCGACCGGCAGATGGTTCGAGATCGCCGCGAGCACGCGGCGCATGATCTTGCCCGAGCGCGTCTTCGGCATGTCGGAGACGATGCGCACGCTCTTCGGCCGCGCGATCTTGCCGATCAGCGACTCGAGGTTCATCACCACCGCCTTCTCGATCGAGGCGTTCGCGGTGAAGCCCGGCTTCAGCGCGATGTAGATCTCCGGCATGCGGCCGCGCGCGTCGTCGGCCACCGGCACGACCGCGGCTTCCGCCACTTCGTTGACCACGAGGCACGCCGACTCCAGCTCCTTCGTCCCGAGGCGATGGCCGGCGACGTTGATGACGTCGTCGACGCGCCCGAGGATGCGGAAGTAGCCGTCCTCCGCGCAGACCGCGCCGTCACCGGCGAAATACGGCCAGTCGCGCCAGTCCTTGCTCTGCGGGTCCTTGCAGTACTTCGCGTAATACGTCTTCACGAAGCGGTCCGGGTCGCGCCACACGGTCTGCATGATGCCGGGCCACGGATTGCGGATGCAGATGTTCCCCGCCTTCCCCGCCGGCAGCTCGTTCCGCTCTTCGTCGAAGATCACCGGATGGATGCCCGGCACGCCCGGCCCCGCGCTGCCCGCCTTCATCGGCTGGAGCGCCGGCTTCGTGCTGCAGAGGAAGCCGCCGGTCTCGGTCTGCCACCACGTGTCGACGATGACCGCTTCCTTGCGGCCGACGGTGTTGTAGTACCAGCGCCAGACTTCGGGCTCGATCGGCTCGCCGACCGTGACCATCAGCTTGAACTGATGCCCGTACTTGAGCGGCTCTTCCATGCCGACCTTGCGCAGCATGCGGATGGCGGTCGGCGCGGTGTGGAAGATGTTGACGCCGAGGCGTTCGGCGATGCGCCACGGCCGTCCGGCGTCGGGATACGTCGGGACGCCTTCGTACATGACGTTCGTCGTGCCGAGCGACAGCGGACCGTAGACGATGTAGCTGTGTCCCGTGATCCAGCCGATGTCCGCCATGCACCAGTAGATGTCGTCCTGGTGGATGTCGAGGATGTTCTTCGCCGTGCCGGTGACATACGCGAGATAGCCGCCGGTGCTGTGCTGGCAGCCCTTCGGCTTCGCCGTGGTTCCGCTGGTGTACATCAGGAACAGCGGCGCCTCGGCGGGCATCGGGACCGGCGGCACGATCGCGTTCTTGTAGTTCTGCAGCACGTCTTCCATGAAGAAGTCGCGCTCCGCGACCATCGGCGTTTCGGAGAGGTACTGCCCTTCGTGCCGCCGCCACACCAGCACCTTGTCGACCGCCTGCCCTTCCGTCAGCGCGGTGGTGCAGGCAATGTCGACTTTTTCCTTGTGATCGATCGGCTGGCCGCTGCGATAGTAGCCGTCCATCGAGATGAGCACGCGGCTCTGCGAATCGGCGATGCGCTGTCCGCAGGCGATGCCGCTGAATCCGCCGAAGACGACGGAGTGCACGACGCCGAGGCGCGCGCACGCCAGCATGGTGATCGGAAGCTCCGGCACGAGCGGCATGTGAATCGTCACGCGATCGCCCGTCTTCAGGCCGCAGAAATCGCGCAATACGGCGGCGACTTCATTGACCCGCTTGTAGAGCTCCTGGTACGTGATGGTGATGGTCGGCTCGGACTCGAGCTCGGGGACGAAGATGAACGCCGCTTTTCCCTTGTGCGTGTCGAGATGGCGGTCGATGCAGTTGTAGCTCGCATTGAGCGTGCCGCCGGTGAACCATTTCCAGAACGGCGGATTGCTGGAGTCGAGCGTCTGGTCCCACTTCTTGTACCAGGTCAGCAACTCGGCGTATTCGTCGAAGCACTGCGGAAAATTGTCGAGGGAGAAACGCTTGTCGACGGTCGGATCTTTGAGGTTCGCCTGGCGGATGAATTCAGGCGTCGGATAGAGAAACTCTTCTTCCTTCCAATGGACTGCGATCTGGGCCTCGGTCAGCTCGAGGGTCGTGTTGCTCATTGTGCTGCTCCTTTCGCCGGCTCGAGTTTCGCGGCAGTTGTAATGCGCGTCTGCTCATCTGGGCGGTGTGCGATGAAGATGGCGATCAATGCGACGAAGGCCAGTACGCCCGCCGTGTAGAACGCCACCGTGTAGTTGTTGTACTTGACGAACATGCTGCCGCCGATCTTCGGACCGACGATGCCGGCGATGGCGTACGCGGTGAACACCCAGCCGTAATTGACGCCGAGGTTCTTCGTGCCGAAGAAATCGGCGGTGGTCGACGGGAACACCGACAGCAGCGTGCCGAAGCAGTAGTAGACGCCGAAGATCAGGACGTAGACGAAGAAGAGATTCGTGACGTTGGCGATGATCGGCATCAGCACGGCGGAGACGAAGATCATCAGGCGCAGCGTCTGGAGGCGTCCGATCTTGTCGGAGATCGCGCCACTGAGGATGCGTCCGACGGCGTTGCCGATCGCGGCGATGAGCAGCGTCAGCGTGGCCGCGGTGGCCGGCAGCCCGACGCTCTTGGCGAACGGCACGAGCTGGCTGATGGTCATCAGGCCGGCCGACGCGCCGAGGGCATACGCGAGCCACATCAGCGGGAACTGTTTCGTCCTGACCATTTCGGACGGCGTGTAATCAGTCGCCGTGGCGACGACCTTCGACGTCGGCGCCGGGGCCCAGCCTTCAGGCTTCCAGCCGACCGGCGGGTTCTTCAGAAGGAACGAGGCGATGACGGTGGCGGCGAAATAGCCGATGCCGAGCCAGAGGAACGTGCCGCGCCAGCCGACGCTCTTGAGCATCGGCGGGACGACGAACGCGAGGATCGCGCTGCCCGCGCCATAACCGGCGACGGCGAGTCCGACGGCCAGTCCGCGCCGGTCAGGGAACCATTTCGACAGGACCGGGATCGGCGTGGCGTAACCGAAGCCGTTGCCGATTCCCATGATCACGCCGAGGGTGAGGAAGATCCAGGTGAGACTGTTGGTGAAGCTCGCCAGCACGAGACCGCTGCCGAGGAAGATCGCGCCGATGAGCGAGATCCGGAACGGCCCGAGCTTGTCCTGGATGCGTCCGGCGACGACGAACGACGTGCCGAACACGAAGATGGCGATCGTGAAGACCCAGGAGGTCTGCGCGCGATTCCATCCGAATTCCTTCTCCAGCGGCGCGACGAAAATGCTCCACGCATAGAGCGAGCCGAGGGAGAGGTTCATGAGCAGCGCGCCGATGACGCGCCACCAGCGATTGAGGAACTGTTCCTCTTGTGGCATTTGCTTTCCTCCCTAGAAGTAGAAGAACTGCAGTTGGATCGTGAACTGATTGGACTTGTTCCCAACCTTCGGGGAAATGCGCGTATAGAGGGCCTTCACGTTCGCGTTGTGGCCGAGCATGAAGTAATTGACGCCGGCGCCGACGCGCGTCTCGTCCCCCGTATCCGTGTCGGGACGATTGCGCTGCGCGAGCTGGACGACCGGCATGAATTTCGACTTGCCGGCGAGCGCGCCGATCTCCAGCAGCGTGTCGCGCTGATCGGGGAGCGACTTGAGGAACGTGCCGCCGTCATAGCGGACGTGATCGAGCTGCGCGGTGATCGCGCCGTTGCCGACCGGATGATCGAAGAAGACGTCGGCCGCGAACGCGCGATAGTCGTGCTGGTGCTCGAAGCCGCCGCCGACGGTCAGCACTTTCTTCTTGCCGAGGTATGTGCCGGTGTAGAAGAAGCCGCTCTCCGGCTCGAGGAAGGCATAGGCGACGCGTCCGGTGAGTCGCAGCTCACGCTGTTGCGTGTCGCGCATTCCCTGGAAGACGCCGGCGCGGTATTCGAGCTTGTTCTTGAGGAAATAGCCGCGCGCCTGGATGCCGGTGTCGCGTCCGGCCGACGACTGCGTCGGTCCGCTGTACGCGAATGTGTACGTGCCGTAGTCGATCGGCAACAGCGACGCGGCACTCTGCAGACCGTTGCGCGAGGCCGACGTCAGCATCAGGCCGGCGTCGATCATCAGCTCGGGGCGGATCTTGTATTCGACGTACGCGTCCTGCAGGAAGAGCGAGACCTGGGTGTTCTTCGTGCCGGTGGTGAGCGATTTGTTGATGTTCGGAGAGTCGGTCTCCACGAAGAACGTCAGGTTCGGCGCGATCTGGCCGGCGACGAGGATGCGCGCCCGGCGGATGAAGATGTTCTGCGCGTAGCCGCGCGTCGCCGAGTCCTGAAGCTCATCCGCCTGCGTCTGCATGAGGATGCCGAATTTCAGGTTGACGTTGTCATTGACCTTGATCGCCATCTGCGCCGACGCGGACGTCGTGACGAGAAGCACGAAAAAGGCAGCCATCAGAACCAGCCTGCTGTGACGAATTGAGCCCACGTTTTGCCTCCTGCGCACGGTCATGTGTGACGACTGTCATCTTCGGTTCTGACACGCGCTGCGACGATGAGTCGCATGCACCATTTCGTATGGTGCATTTGCACCACTTGATTGCGGCGGCTACCGCCGCGTGGACATCGGAGGCGCGTGATGTCTTTGCTCAATGAAGAAGAAGATCTGTTGCGAGTTCTCGATGCCTTCGCGCTCTGCGCGGAACCGGTGTTCGCCATCAACGAGCGCCGCCGCATCGTCTTCTGGAACAAGGCGATGGAGCGCCTCCTCGGCTACACGTACGACGACGTGGCCGGCCGGTCCTGCGGCGAGGTGCTCGCCGGCAGCGACACCTTCGGCAACCGCTATTGCACCGACGGCTGCCCCATCGTCTCCATCGCCCAGCGCGGCGATTGCGTGCGGCACTTCAGCCTGGCGGCGAAAGCGAAGGACGCGCGCTCCGTGCCGATGGAGATCAGCATCCTCAAGTTCGTCCTCCCCCAATCGCGCCGCATGATCCTCGCGCACATCGCCCAGGCTGCCCGCGACGTGCCCTCCGCCGCAGAGCCGCCTACAAAGCCCGCCCACGAGCATCACACCGACGCCCGCGTCCGCTCACTGACCACCCGCGAAAACGAGATCCTCGGCTTCATCGCCGCCGGCCATAACGCGAACCTGATCGGCCAGCACCTCGGCATCTCGCCACTGACGGCGCGCAATCACATCCAACACCTGTTCGAGAAACTGGAGGTGCATTCGAAGGCCGAAGCGGCGGCGTTCGCGTACAAAATGGGGATCGTGTAGATGCTTCTGACGCTCTTCCTTCTGCTGGATTGCGCCGGCTGGAACGGTTTCCGGACCCCGGTCCGCTACAGCTCGTCCGCGGACAGCGTCGTGCTCGCACGCGATCTCAACGGCGACGGCGCGCCGGAGCTGCTGGCGTCCGGAAACCACGTCGACGAGCTCAGTGCCTTTTCGCTTTTCGTCAATCGCGGCAACGGGACGTTCGATCCCGAGCGTCCGATCGCCAGCGGCTTCGGCGAGGAACTGGAGAGCATCGACGATCAGAATCGCGACGGCATCCTAGACCTGCTGGCCTCGGACTACTGGTCCAACGGCATCGTCGTCTACAGCGGATCGAACGATCTCGCCTACAAGCGGACGCCCTACACGACGGCAACGCATGGCGGTCCGTCGCTCTTCGTCGACTATGACCGCGACGGAACGAAGGATGTGATCAGCCTCTCGTTCGGTTCCGGCAATCCGGTCCGCGTGCATCTCTTCCGCGGCAACAGCGACGGTTCGCTGACGCGCGGAACGATGTTCGAGACGCCGCTCGCGAACGGCAGCACGCCCTCGATCCGCGAGCGCGGCGGCGCGCTGGAGATCCTGGCCGGCGAACATTCCGGTCATCTCGCGATCCTGCGGTACGAGCACGAAACGCTTTCTCTGACGACGATCGCGACCACACCGCGGTTCGACACCAGCAGCACCTTCGCCGACGTCAATGGCGACGGCCTGGCCGACATCGTTTACACCACCGAGCCGGAGCCGGGCGAGGCACATGAGCCGGTGTTCGTGACGCTGGCAAACGCCGACGGCTCGTTCGGCGATCACAGGCCGCTCGCCGGAAGTCTGAAGCCGGGATTTCCGGCGAGAGTCGCGGTCAGCGATCTCGACGGCGACCGGCGCCCCGACATCGTCGTCTCGGACTTCCGCGCGACGAGCCTTTTCTATTTCCTCGGTAAGGGTGACGGCTCGTTCGGCGAGGCGCACGTCATCGATGCAGGCGGTCCGGTCAACTCATTTGCGCTGAGCGACCTGAACGGCGACGGCGCGATCGATATCGTGACCGCGAATGACGATCACACCGTGTCGGTCGTGTTGAATGACGGCGGCTGCGTACTACCACGCCGCAGGGCGGTGCTACGATGATGGACATCATGAAAAAACACCTCCTCATCGCGCTCTGTTCGTTCATTGCGGCCGGCATCGCCTACGCAGGCGCGCCGCTGAAAGGTGTCGACGTGAAGCTCGGGAGAAACCCGGGCGGGATGGCGGCGGCACGCACGACCGACCCGAACGGCAAGATCAACTTCGGCGTCCTGCCGCGCGGCTCCTACTCCATCCAGCTCGTCACCCCGCCGCCCGCACCGCCAGCGCCTCCCGCGCCGGGCGCGCGTCCTGCGGCACCGGAACCGCCGCTGCAGACGTGCGACGTGACGATCGACGGCATCGCCGCGACGCCGTACAAGGTCGAGTGGAACTTCATGATGCAGCGCCCATCGCCCGTGCAGCCGCCCGATTCATCGATGCGCACGACGATGCCGGCGACCGGTCCCGACGCGAACAAGATCCTGTTCGAGTCGGATGGCGCGCATCCGGTCAGCATCACGATCGTGAAGTCGAAGTCGAACATCAGCAATAACTAGCCCCGGGGTAGGGATCTGCCGCCTTCGCGACTCTCCATCAATAAGGAGGCACGGATGGCGACCAAAAAGTCGAGCAAGAAAACCGCGACGGCATCAGCGAACACCATCACAACCTTTGCCATCGGCGAGGAGACGATCCTCACTACACTGGCCCTCGGCGAGGAGGTGCCGGTCACCACGCTCATCGAGGGCGAGGAGAACGGCGGCACGATCTTCACCACGCTCCGTCTCGGCGAGGAATCGCCCGGCACGACGAAGCGCCTGGGCGAGGAAGATCCGACCACCAAGCGTCTGGGCGAAGAGGGAGGTCCGACCACGCTCCGGCTCGGCGAGGAAGGTCCGACCACCGAGGTGGTCGGCGAGGAGGATCCGACACCGAAGCGCGGCGAGCATCCCCCCTTCACCACGCTCGCCCTCGGCGAGGAGGACAAGCCGCAGCACCTCAGCACCGCGCCGGCGAAAGCAGCACAGAAGAAGAAACCGAACGAGACGCTGACCACGCTCGTCGTCGGTGAAGAGGAAGGGCGCGGCGGCGGCGAAGGCGGAGGCGGAAATCCGTTCGGCTCTTCGTTCTAAGCCGATTCTCGTCGCCGGCGGCGACGCCGACATGAACATCCATTCGCTGCTGCAGGAGCTCGAGCAGCAGCGGATGCCTCACGTCCGCCTCCTCGCGGGAAGCGAAACACACCCGGTGCTGACCTGGGACCTCGCCGCCGACGTCCTGACGATCGACGGCGAGGTCGTCGCGCCGCGCGCCGTGTTTCTCCGCCACGACGTCTTCAGCACCATCTCCTCGGCGCGCGCGTACGCCTGGTACACCGCCGTGATGTCGTGGGCCATAGCGCATCGCGAGGTGCGGCTGCTCAATCGCCATCACGCGGCGCATCTGCTCAAGCCGCACCAGCTCCTCCTCGCACGCGAATGCGGGCTCCACATCCCCTCGACCGTGATCACGAATGACGCGGCCGCGCTCGAAGCGATGAAGGATCGCGTCGCGAAGCCGGTGGCGGGCGGCGAATACACGCAGCCGCTGGCGGCGGCACTGGCGACGGCGCCGCGCCGCGACAACGCGCTCCCCGCACCGGCGATCGTGCAGGAGACGCTCGTCCCGCCCGAGCTCCGCATCTATCGCGCCGGCGACCGCTTCGTCTCGTTCCACGTCGTCGCCACCACGCTCGACTACCGCACCGATGCGAACGCGCGCGTGGAACCGGTGGCGAACGACCGCCGCCTCATCGCCGGTCTGCGCAGACTCACCGACGAGCTCCGTCTCGACTTCGCCGCCGCCGATTTCAAGCGGTGCCCGAAGACGAAGCGGATGCTCTTTCTCGAAGTGAACTCCGGTCCGATGTTCGCGGCGTTCGACGCCGTCTCGGGCCGCGCGGTGTCGCGCGCCATCGTTCGTGCACTGGCCGGTTAGCCGAGCCGCTGCTTGAGGTCGTCGTAATCGGCGTCGGCCAGCGTCTTCTCCGCCACGCCGAGGAGCGTGTCGAAGATCGGACGGGGAGCGTTTTCGCGGACCGTCTTGTAGAGGTCCGCGCGCTCCGGAGCGTTGAGCGCGGGGAGCATGAACTCGAAGCTCGTCGCCACCTGGTCCATGGCGAAGCTCCGGCGAAAGCGGTTCACCGCGTCGGCCAGCTCCTCGTGCGGACAACGCTCCCACAGAACCGGATTCGCGATGTCTTCCTCGTCGGCGAGATGCTCGAGGTACGCACCGATGTAGCGATTGAGCGCGGCGTAGAAGGCCATGCCGGCAGCGGGGCGGTCGTCCGCCGACGCCACCTCGCGCAGCTGCTTCTGCAACGCGTCGAGTCCCGAGTCGAGCTCCGTGTGCTGCCGGTCCATCTTCTCCAGCACCTGCGGCGCGTAGCGCTCGAGGAGCGGATGCATGTACCGATCCTCGTGCCAGCCGTGATCGAAGAGCGCGCGCGCCAGGCGCTCGAACTCCTGAACCAGGCGCGCCAGCTCATCGGCGTCGTTCTCGTAGTCGAGCAAGCCGATGCGAGCGGAAAACTCGAACAGCGCGCGGCGGAGCGCCTTGTGATAGTTGCCGTAGAAGTCGATGCGCTGCGGCATGCGTCCTCAGTTTATCGTCTCGGGCGTCCGATCACGATCGCTCCACGTGCGGATCGACGACACGCTCTGGAACCCGCGCGGCAGTTTCAATCCCCGCTGCGCGCGCTTGCCGAAGTACGTCTCGAGATCCGCGCCCTTCAGGTTCGTGTAGCGCTTCCCGGCCGTCACGATCAGCGTGCCGCCGTCGGGCACGACCGCGGTGGCCACGACTTTCTCCGGCGCGATCGGCGTGCGATGGATCTTGATCGTCTGCACGCCTTTGCCCTTGCCGAGGATCGGCAGCTCCAGCGCGGGGAAGAGGAGCAGCTTCCCTTCCGTCGTCGCGGCGGCGATGGAATCCGACTCCATGTCCATCACGCGTTGCGGACGGAGCAGCGTCGCGCCGTCGGAGACATTCACGATCGACTTGCCCGCCTTGCGGTCGGTGATCATCTCGCCGAGCTGGATGACGAAGCCGTAGCCGTCGTCGGTCGACAGCAGCCAGAGATCGCCCGGCTCGCCCATCATCACGCCGACGAACGTCGCGCCGCCCGCGGGCTGCAGCGATGACGTCAGCGGCTCGCCATGTCCCTTCGCCGACGGCAGCTCGTGCGCGGCGAGCGCATAGGTGCGGCCGGTCGAGTCGAGGAAGACCGCCTGCTGATTGCTCCGTCCCTTCGCCGCGTGCAGGAACGCATCGCCCGACTTGTACTGCAGCGCGGTCGGGTCGAGGTCGTGTCCCTTCCCTGCCCGAATCCACCCGCGCTCGGACAGCACCACCGTCACGGGCTCGGACGGAATGAGCGCCGACGGATCGAGCGCCTTCGCCGCCTCGCGCTCGACGATCGGCGAGCGCCGCTTGTCGCCGAACTCCTCGGCGTCGCGCTCCAGCTCATCCTTTACCTGCTTGTGCAGCAGCTTCTTCGACCCGAGGATTTTCTCCAGGTTCGCGCGCTCGGTCTGCAGCTTCGCCTGCTCGCCGCGGATCTCCATCTCCTCGAGGCGATTGAGGAAGCGCAGTTTCAATTCGAGGATCGATTCGGCCTGGAGGTCGGAGAGCTTGAAGCGCTGCATCAGCACCGGCTTCGGCTCGTCCTCGCGGCGGATGATGCGGATCACCTCGTCGATGTTGAGGTAGGAGATGAGGTAGCCGTCGAGGATGTGCAGCCGCGCGTTGACGTGATCGTAGCGATGCTGCAGGCGGCGGCGCACCGTCTCGATGCGGAACTCCAGCCACTCCACCAGCAGGTCGCGCAGGTTGAACAGGCGCGGCCGGCCGGCGAGATCGATCATGTTCATGTTCACGCGGTAGCTGCGCTCGAGGTCGGTCGTGGCGAAGAGGTGCGTCATCACTTCCTCGACGTCGACGCGATTGGAGCGCGGCACCAGGACGATGCGCGTGGGCGACTTGTGATCGGAGTCGTCGCGCATGTCCTCGATCATCGGCAGCTTCTTCGCGTTCATCTGCTGCGCGATCTGCTGCTGCACCTTCGAGCCGGAGACCATGAACGGCAGCTCGCTGATGACGATCTCGCCGTCGTCATAGTCCCACTTCGCGCGCTGGCGGATGGAGCCGTTGCCGGTCTTGTACATCTCGCGGATTTCGGCGGGCGGCGTGATGATCTCCGCGCCGGTCGGGAAGTCGGGACCCTTGATGTGCTTCGTGAGCTGCGCCAGCGTGGCCTCGGGATTGTCGAGCAGCTCGATGCACGCGGCGACGACTTCGCGCAGGTTGTGCGACGGGATGTCGGTGGCCATGCCGACCGCGATGCCGGATGCGCCGTTGAGCAGCACGTGCGGAAGCCGCGACGGGAGGAGCTTCGGCTCCTTCATCGTGCCGTCGAAATTCTGTCCCCACTCGGTCGTCCCCTGATCGAGCTCGCTGAGCAGCGTCTGCGCGAACTTCGCCAGCTTGGCCTCGGTGTAGCGCATCGCGGCGAACGATTTCGGATCGTCGGGCGAGCCCCAGTTCCCCTGCCCATCGATCAGCGGATAGCGCATGGAGAACGGCTGCGCCATCAGCACCATCGCCTCGTAGCAGGCGGAGTCGCCGTGCGGATGGAACTTGCCGATGACGTCGCCGACCGTGCGCGCCGATTTTTTCGGCTTCGACCCCGAGCTCAGGCCGAGCTCCGACATCGCATAGATGATGCGGCGCTGCACCGGCTTGAGGCCGTCCGCGACATGCGGCAGCGCGCGGTCGAGGATGACGTACATCGAGTAGTCGAGGTACGCCTTCCGCGCGAAGTCGGAGACCGGCTGCTGTTCGACGTCGGCGATCGTGGGCGGGCGGGGCGGGGTGGAGGACGAGTCTTTGGATTTACGCGTGGCCATGGGCGGGCGGAAGGTTACCCGATTTTTCGGCGGCGTTTCAGACTGCGCTCGATGGCCAGCTCGAACCAGCGCGTGACCGGGATTCCCTCGACCTCCGCACGCCGGTGCGCGGCGGTGATGAGGTGAATCGGAAGGCGCATCGAGACCGTCTTGCGCGCCGTTTCCGCGTTCGACGGCCTACCGGCGCCTGCTCGTTTGCCGCCGCTTGGCATTGCTGGTCTGGCCTTCCGGTGCAGCGATGCGACCTTGTTGTACGCCGAGCCGCAGCCACATCTCTTTCAACTCCAGATATAGCGGGTGGGTGAGAACGTCGCGATGCGATCGCGTGGCGGAAAACAGGGGGGAGCGACTGCCGAAGGCGAGATCTTCGAATTCGAACCAGTCGGCGTTGTCCTGAAACTTCGTCCGTGCAAGCTCCAGGAACCGCTGTTCAGCGGCGGACAAACCGCTTTCTTCTTTTCGGATTGTGGCGGCCTGTTTCATGGGGAAGGTCCTTCTTGAACCTCTTCAAAGAAGACACGGTGGTATTCGAAATATATCGCCTGTTGCCTGAAGCGCTCACACGCCTCAAGAAGAAGTCGTCTCAGCGCCCTTACTTCACGCATCGTTTTCACCACGACGACGATGACGCGGTTCTGATCCGCGTATCCCCGCCACCATCCGGTGGCAACACCGTGATCAGTGAAACCGCTGACGAGCGCTGTCAGCCGGTCGTTCCACCAATCCCATGTCAGCAAATCGAATGATTGACCATCGTTGTCGGTAAGAGGGATGAGCAGTGTGACCTTGAGATGTGTCGGTGTTTTCGCCATGACAATCTCCATAAATCCATTGCGCGCCCTCCGTAGTTAACTCCGGCTCAAATATCGGTTTGATTTTTGAAAACGTCAAGCTCTTTTCAAAAGGACAGCGCGAACATCCGTCATCGCGGGCAAGCGCCTTACCGCGGTCTCACTCCATTCAAAATCACCTGCACGATCTCGTGCGGCAGCGACTCGCGCAGCGCTGCGCGCGTGATCAGCATTCGGTTCCACAGCACACCGACGATCATGTCGACGAGCAGCTCGACGTCGACATCCTTCGCCAGCTCGCCCCTGTCGACGCCGCGCTTCACCACCGCCTCGTAGATCTGGCGGCGCTGGCGGGTGGAGGTCAGCAGGATCTCCCGCAGATCGGGGTCGAGCTGCGACTCGCCGATCAGGCCGGCGAAGATGCGCCCGAGGTCTCCGCTGAGGATGGCGTAGGCGCGCGTGGCGACGGCGAGGAGATCGCCTTCCAGCGTGCCGGTGTCAGGCGGGACGAACGGCGTCACGCGCGTCGCGACCGCCGCCGCGACGAGCGCCCCTTTCGACGCCCAGCGTCGATAGATCGTCGTCTTCGCCACCTTCGTCCGCTCGGCCACTTCGTCGACCGTGAGATCGGAGTAGCCCTTCTCCTCCAGCACGGCGAGCGTCGTTTCGAGAATCTGCGCGTCGGCGCCTTCGCGGCGGGGGCGGCCGCGGCCGCGGCGCGGTGCATCCGATCGTTCTTCAGGTGTCATTCGAGAACCTCCGCCTTGTTGCCTTCTTCCATCAGCCAGGTCTTGCGGTCGCCCGCGCGATTCTTCGCCAGCAGCATATCGATCGTCGGCGTCGCCGGCTCATCGAGCGTCATCTTCACCAGGCGCCTCGTGTCGGGGGCCATCGTCGTTTCGCGCAGCTGACTCGGGTTCATCTCGCCGAGTCCCTTGAAGCGCTGGATGTTGACCTTTCCCTTGATTCCCTCGGCGTCGATGCGCGCGAGAATACCGTCGCGCTCCGAATCGTCGAGCGCGTAGTAGACGTTCTTCCCGACGTCGATGCGGAAGAGCGGCGGCATCGCCACGAACACATGTCCCTCGCGCACCAGCGCGGGGAAATGCTTCACGAAGAGCGCGCAGAGGAGTGTCGCGATGTGCGCCCCGTCGGAGTCGGCGTCGGCGAGGATGCAGACCTTGCCGTAGCGCAGTCCGTCGAGCTTGTCGGAGCCGGGATCGACGCCGAGGGCGACCGCGATGTCGTGCACTTCCTGGGAGGAGAGCACTTCGCTCGAATCGACCTCCCACGTGTTCAGGATCTTGCCGCGCAGCGGCATGATCGCCTGGAAATCGCGCTCGCGCGCCTGCTTCGCCGAGCCGCCGGCGGAGTCGCCTTCGACGAGGAAGAGCTCCGTGCGCGAGAGGTCCTGCGACGTGCAGTCGGCGAGCTTGCCGGGCAGCGCGGGACCGGAGGTCAGCTTCTTGCGCTCGACCTTCTTCCCCTGCTTCAGCCGCACCATCGCCTGCTCGATGCAGACGCGCGCGATGCGCTCCGCCTCGGCGACGTTGTTGTTCAGCCAGATCGAGAATGCGTCCTGCGTCACGCCGGATACGAACGCCGAGGCCTCGCGCGACGACAGGCGATCCTTCGTCTGGCCCGTGAACTGCGGATTGAGCATGCGGACGGAGACGATGTAGCTGCAGCGCGCCCAGACGTCTTCCGGCGTGATCTGCACGTTGCGCGGCAGGAGATTGCGGAACTCGCAGAACTCGCGCATCGCTGAAGTCAGTCCGGTGCGGAAGCCGTTCACGTGCGTACCGCCCTGCGTGGTGGGGATCAGATTGACGTAGCTCTCGGCGATGACGTCGTCGTCCTCCGCGAGCCAGACCACCGCCCAGTCGACCTCTTCGTCGTGTCCCTTGAAATGTCCGACGAACGGCACCTCGGGGATCACCGTCGCGCCCGCGAGCTCCGAGGTGAGGTAATCGGTCAGGCCGTCCTCGTAGTACCACTCCTCGTTGTCCGCCGGATCCTGCTCGCTGATGAAGCGCATGCGCAGCTTCGGGCAGAGCACCGCCTTCGCGCGCATCACGTGCTTGAGCCGCGGGATCGAGAACTTCGGCGAGTCGAAGAAATGCTCGTCGGCCCAGAAGCGAACCGTCGTGCCGGTGTTGCGCTTGCCGACGGTGCCGATGACCTTCAGCTCCTGCTTCTTCTTTCCGTCGGCGAACCACATCGAGTATTCGTTGCCGTCGCGCCGCACCCACACCTGCAGCTTTTTCGACAGCGCGTTGACGACGGAGACGCCGACGCCGTGCAGGCCGCCGGAGTAGCGATAGCTCTTGTCGCTGAACTTCGCGCCGGCGTGGAGGCGCGTGAGGATGACCTCGACGCCGCTCACGCCTTCCTTGGCGTGTTTGTCGACCGGCATTCCGCGGCCGTTGTCGGCGACGGAGACCGAGTTGTCGTCGTGCAGCGTGACCACGATCTCGTCGCAATAGCCGGCGATCGCTTCGTCGGCCGAGTTGTCGATGACCTCCTGCGCCAGATGGTTCGGACGCTCGGTCAGGGTGTACATGCCGGGGCGTTTGCGCACCGGCTCCAGTCCAGTCAGGACTTCGATGGCAGAGGAGTCGTAGGTTGTCGTCATGGGGCTCGTGAAGTGACGCGCGATTCTAGCAAGCGCATGACCTTATCGACAGGCAACGCGTCGATCGTCTTCCCGTTCCCCGTCATCGTCTTCGCCGCGTAGAGAGAGTTGACAATCGCCTCCTCGGTGGCCTCGATCGTGGCGAGGAAAAGCGGCGACATGTTGTCGTTCGCCACGAGCGGTTTTCCACGAGCTGTAGAGAACGCAATCGCGTAATCGCCGCTACCGTTCGAGCCCGCGGCGCCGGTCCGCGCCATCCCCATGATCGCGCGCGCCGCGATGCGCTCGAGGTTGCGAGCGTCGACCGGCGCGTCGGTGGCGATGACGATCATGCAGGAGCCGCCTGCCGGTTTCGGAGACGCATGCTCGATGTCGATCGGAACACCAGCGATCGTCAGACGTCCGCCGAAGTTCGTCTGCACCAGCACGCCGACCGTCCACTCCCCTGCCTTGCGCGACGACGTGCCGATCCCGCCTTTCCAGCCGAACGCGATCGTGCCGGTGCCGGCGCCGACCGAGCCTTCTTCGACCGCGCCTCCCTTCGCGTTGCGGATCGCAGCGAAGACATCGTCGCGACTCACGGGACGCGAGCGGATGTCGTTCAGCGTCCCGTCGTTCGTCTCGCCGACGACGATGTTGATGGAGCGGACGTCTTCGTTGCCGGGCAGCGCGAGCATGTAATCGATCGCGGCGTCGGCGACGCGCGGGACATTGAGCGTCGAGGTGAGGAGGATCGGCGACTCGAGCTCGCCGAGCTCGTGCACCTGCGTGTAGCCCATCAGCTTGCCGAAGCCGTTGCCGACGAAGATCGCCGCCGGCACTTTCTTGCGGAAGAGGTTCCCCCCATGCGGCAGGATCGCGGTCACGCCGGTGCGGACGTTCTCGCCGCGGATGAGCGTCGTGTGTCCGACGCGAACGCCTTCGACGTCGGTGATCGCGTTCAGCGCGCCGGTCGGGAGTGTGCCGAACGGGACGCCGAGGTCGCGCGGGCGGGCGGTGGCGAGAGTAACGTCGAGGGTCGCGGCGAGGAGGAGGGCGAGCACGCGTTGATTATGGAGCGCGGACGTCTCGTCCGCAGTCGTCGGCCGTCCCGGCTGGCGATCGGGCGAGACGCCCGATCGCTGCGGGCGAGGACGCCCGCGCTCCTCAAAACGCGCGGCGCCGATCGGCAACGGGCGCGGGCAAGCCGATCACCACCGACGGCGACGCCTTCAACCGCCACCGTCCGGTCGGCCGCGGAGACACTTCGGGATTGCCGTCCGCGTCGACGCCCTCGATCATCTTCCGCATCACCGCCTCGAACTTCGGTACCGCGGCGAACGCGACACCGCCGCTGATGTTGATGATCGCCTCCATCCCTTTCATCCACACCGCCTCGTCGCCGATGATCCGCACCGCGACGATCTTCGCGTCGGGCGCGAGGCCGACGTTCTTTCCGGCGACGACCGCGCCCTCGCCCGTCGCGTGCGCCGAGGCGTGATCATCGAGCGCGGAGAGTTTCGTGTAGCACAGACACTCTTGTCTGTGCCTCGTCGCTTTCACCGCACAGACAGGAGTGTCTGTGCCACACGATCACGGCGCGAGGCGGGCCTGCGCCGTGACGACGTTCGCCGCGGGGAGCGAGCGGATCACCGCCACCTTCCCGTTCGCGGTCTGCGGATCGGCCGTGTTCGTCCGCGACGGCGTCGAGGTGATCCACATCTCGAGCTGCTGCGGCGAAAGGTCGGGACGCTCGGCGAGCATGCGCGCGGCGATGCCGGAGATGATCGGCGCCGCGAACGACGTGCCGGAGCGGAGGTTCGGCTTGCGTCCGCGATAGTGATCGGGCGCGGTGATCGTCGCGCTGAAGATCTGCTGCGCCGGCGCCATCACCTCGATGCCGCCGCGGCACGCGCCGACCCACGGCTCGTTCTGCGACGTCATGCCGCCGACGGTGATGATTCCCTGGATGTCGCGCCCGAGGATCGCGGGGAAGCGGTCGACGACGCCGGAGCGGCCGCAGCCGCCGTCCACGTTGTTGCCGGCGACGACGAAGAGGAAACGCTTGCCGTTCGGATCGGGCGTGCCGTTCTGATCGACGCCGCCGATCATCTCGCGCATCTTCTTCTCGATGTCGGCGTACGGCACCACCGGCTCCGACGTGCCGGGCGTGAGGCGCTCGAGCACCCAACCGCTGATGTTCACGACCGCCGTGTGGAACGACGGCGAGCCGGGCGTCCAGGCGTGGCGGATGATGTCGTTCAGTCCGTCGAGGTAGGTGCGGGTCGTCGCGAGGCCGCGCTCGTTCATCACGCGGACGCTGACGATGTCGGCGTCGGGCGCCACGCCGATGTTCCGGCCGGCGACGATCGACGCCACGCTCGTGCCGTGCGAGGCGGCGACGAGCTCGCTGTAATCGTTGTAGCAGGGCGAGAGCGCCTTGTTGCCGCTGCGGCAATTCGAGTTGCCGAGGTGCACCGAGCCGGCGGCGTCGTACCCGGCGATCACGCGGCTGCCAGTCGAGCCGGCGAACTCGATGTGCTCCTCGTCGACGCCGGTGTCCATGATGTAGACGACGCTTCCGGCACCGCGATTGCGGCGGTCGAAGTGGCCGTCGAGGCGCGCGTCGACGTGGCTGATGCGGTCGAGGTACCAGAGGAGGTTGTCCGCGCCGGCGTCGGCGCAATTGCCGAGGCGCGCGGAGGAATGGAGAGCATCGAGCGGAACCTCGATCTCATCGCATTTCGTGGAGATGATGTCGGGAGGCGGCGCGGCGAACGTCGAGTAGGACGCAAGCGCGAGCAGAAGAACGACCGCGGATCGGGCGAGTAATCGTTCCAATTGGTTTCCTGGACTCGGTGACGTTTTGGACGAACGTCAATTGCTGATCAGAATGCGACAAACAGTCGCTGATGACAAGAAAATTCGATGTTCGAATCAGTCGACAAGCAGCCCGAGCCTTCGCTCGCGCGCTGGTTCGCACCTGAGCCCGCCTATCTCCGCGCGCGCTGGCTCTTCCTCCGCGCCCTCGGTGCGATCTTCTTCTCCGCGTTCTACGCCCTCTGGTTTCAGATTCACGGACTGATCGGACCGGCCGGCATCCTTCCGGCCGGTGAATGGCTGGCGATGGCGCGCGCCGCGCTCGGCCTGCGCGCGTTCTGGCTCGCGCCGACGCTGCTCTGGATCAACGCCGGCGACACGATGCTCAGCGCGATCGTGATCGCCGGCCTCATCGCCTCGGTGATGCTGACGCTGAACCTCGCGCCGCGGATCTCGATCGGCGTCGCGGTCGTCTGCTTCCTGTCGTTCGTGACCGCGGCGCAGGACTTCTCCGCGTATCAGTCGGACGGCATGCTCCTCGAGGCCGGCTTCCTCTCGCTCTTCCTCGCCCCGCCCGGTCTGCGTCCCGGCCTCGGCGCGTCGCATCCGCCGACGCGCGCGAGCGTCTTCCTCCTGCAGTACGAATGGTTCCGCATCTACTTCGAGTCGGGCCTGGTGAAAATCCTCAGCGGCGAGCCGCAGTGGCGCGACCTCACGGCGATGGACAAGTACTACGAGAACGGACCGCTGCCGACGTGGCTCGGCTGGTACGTGCAGCAGTGGCCGCATTCGTTCCACGCCTTCAGCGCGGCGGCGACGCTGATCGTCGAGCTGTTCGTGGTGTGGCTGCTGTTCTTCGGGCGAAGGTCGCGCTGGCTCGCGTTCGCGATCACGACACCGCTGCAGCTCGGGATCATCCTGACGCGGACAGCGCAGTTCGTCGCGCGTTGCCTCGTTCGTCCTCGCCATCCACTTCCTCACCACCACGATGATGTTCTTCTTCCCCGCCTTCCCCACCGCCGTCCTCTTCGGTCCGGCGCGCATCGTCAACAGCTTCGGCCTCTTCGCGGTCATGACGCGCGGCCGTTACGAGATCGAGTTCCAGGGAACGGCCGACGGCAGGACGTGGATCGCGTATCCGTTCGCGTACAAGCCGCAGGATCCGCTGAAGCGGCCCGGCATCTACGCGCCATATCAGCCGCGCCTCGACTGGAACCTCTGGTTCGCATCGCTCGCGCCATGGGAGGAGAATCGGTGGGTGATGAATGTCGAGGCGAAGCTGCTCGAAGGATCGCCGCCGGTGCTGCGGCTCTTCGCCGCTGATCCGTTCGCGAACCGACGGCCGGTCGCGGTACGGAGCGTGCTGTGGCAATACTGGTTCACGAAGCAGGGCGAGCGCGGCTGGTGGCGGCGTGAACTGAAAGGAACGTTCGCGCCCGACGTTAGATCCCGATGAACCGTACCTTCGATATGACTCGCGCGATCCTCGCGCTGCTGTTCGCACTGGGTGCTGTTGCCGAGCCGCGGGTGAATTCGATCAGTCCGGCGAGCGGCCCGGCACAGGGCGGGACGTACGTCGTGATCAGCGGCAGCGATCTCAACGGCTTCGCGCTCGCCTGTCCGTCGATCGAATGCGCGAACTACGTGCAGTTCGGCGGCGTCATGGGAACGATCGTCGCGAACTTCGACAAGCAGATGGTCGCCATCACGCCTGCGCACGCGGGAGGGCCGGTCGACGTGATCGTGAACGTCGCCGGGAAGGCGAAGCTGACGATCGCCAACGGCTTCCGCTACGAAGCGGTGTCGGATAGCGACATGGTGCGTCTGCTGATCCCGATCGCCAGCAGCGGCCCCGGAGCCTTCGGCTCGCAATGGTCCACCGACCTGGCGATCCACAACGCCTCGGACGAGATCGTTTATCCCGAGGGGCCGTTCTGCAATCCGTTCATCCTCGCGCCCTGCATTCAGTATTTGATCGAGCCGCATCGGACCGGACATCGCCAGCTCTACCCGCTCTTCGGCCCGGGCGCGCTCCTCTATCTCCCGCGACGACTGATCAACGACATCGACGTGCAGTTGCGCGTGCAGGACCTCTCGCGCCAGTCGCAGACGTGGGGCACGGCGATCCCGGTCGTCCGCGACGCCGATTTCCGAGGCATCGTCCGCCTGCACGCCATCCCGACCGACAGCCGCTTCCGCGACACGCTGCGGATCTACGGCTACGTGAATGGCGGCACGGCGAAGGTGCGCATCCTCGACGAGGCGACCGGCGCGCTGATCGCGTCGACGGAGGTCAACATCGCCGCGTCGCAGGACCCGACCTCCTACCCGCCGTTCGGCCAGATCGCCTCGCTGCGCGATGCGTTTCCGGAGATCGCGACGCACGCGACGGTCGGCGTGGAAGTGGAGTCGACGCTGATCTGGGCGTTCGTCGCCATCACGAACAACGAGACGCAGCACGTGACGGTCATCGCGCCGCAGTGAACTACCTCGCGCACCTCTTTCTCGCCGGCGAGAGCGCCGAATCGCTGATCGGCAACCTCGCCGGCGATTTCGTGAAGGGGCCGCTGCATGAGCGTTTCCCGCCGGCCATCCGCGACGGGATCGCGCAGCATCGCCGCATCGACGCCTTCACCGATTCTCATCCAGCCGTTGCCGCCTTCCGCCGCGTGCTGATCCCGGAGCACGGCCACTGGTCGCGCGTCATCGCCGACGTCTTCTTCGATCACTTCCTGGCCTGCGACTTCGACGCGTACGCCGGCGAGCCGCTGGAGACGTTCGTCGAACGCGTGCACCGGACGATCGATCAACATGTTGACCTTCTGCCGGATCGTCTGCGCACCGTCTGGCCGTACATGCGCGATCAGCAGTGGCTCCTCTCGTACCGCGACGTCGCCGGCATCGAGCTGGCGCTGCGCGGACTGTCGCGCCGCATCGCGCGCCATCCGCCGCTGTTCGAGGCGATCCATCATCTCGACGATTCGCGGGAGGAACTGCTGCGGCGATTTCGCGCCTTCTTCCCGGATCTCCTCTCGTCCTTCTCCCCGCGCACGGGGAGAAGGTGCCCGGAGGGCGGATGAGGGGCCGCGTTTGCAGCGATTCGTCCCCCTCATCCGCCTGCGGCACCTTCTCCCCCGCTCGACGGGGGAGAAGGCTATTCTGCCGATCATGAAAAGCGTTCAGGAGACCTTCGCGCCGCAAAACCACTGCTTCGGCTGCGGGCCGGCGAACGACAAGGGGCTGCGCATCCGCAGCTTCGAAGAAGGGGACGAGCTGGTCTGCACGTGGCGGCCGGAGAAGCATCACGAGGCGTTCGACAATGTCCTCAACGGCGGCATCTGCGGCGCGCTGCTCGATTGCCACAGCAACTGGATGGCGACCATCCATCTGATGAAGCAGAACGCCATGACCACGCCGCCCTGCACCGTGACGTCCGACTTCCACGTCTTCCTCAAACGCCCCACGCCGACCGACACCGACCTCCACCTCCGCGCCCGCGTCGTCGAATCGGGTGAAGACCGCGCCGTCGTCGAAGCGACGCTCGAGGCGAACGGCAAGGTGACGGCGACCTGCCGCGGCACGTTCGTCGCGGTGAAGGAAGGGCACCCCGCCTACCACCGCTGGTGATGCTGACCCTCGTTCTCCTCGCAGCCCTCATCCGCCCCGTTCGCGCCGGCTGGAACGACACGCCCGCGCGCTGGCTCCCTTCGCATGCGATCGATGCAAACGCGCTCGTGACGCTCGCCGGCGACGCGCAGGTGGTCGCACTCGCCGACGCCACGCACGGCACGCACGAGTTCTTCGCCGCGAAGCAGGAGCTCGTGCCGCTCTTCGCCGCCGCCGGCTATCGCACGATCGCGTTCGAAGCGCCGTACGGCGAATGGGAGCGCGGCGATTACGTCCTCGACGATTACTATTTCTGGAACAGCGACGAGACGATCGAGCTGATCGAGTGGGCCAAAGCGCAGGACCCGCCGATCCGCATCGCCGGCCTCGATCCGTCGCATCCCGCGGCGTCGGCCGATCTGCTGGTGGAGCGCGTGCGCGCGTTCGATGCGTCGCTGGCCGATGACATCGCCGAACGCTATCGATGCCTGACCAATTACCGCGACAACCCGCTCGGCTACTCGGCACGCGCGGCGATCGATCGCGAGGTCTGCCGCGTGTCAGTGACGTCGGTCCGCCCGCTGCTGCACGACGAGGAGCTGACGCACAACGCGCGCGTGGTGGAGCAAGGCGAGGAAGCGCTCTGGACGCAGCTGGCGAATCGCGACGAGGCGATCGCGGAGAACATGGAGTGGCTCGCTCATCGCGACGGCCGCGTGATCGTCCTCGGGCACAACGAGCATTTTGGCAAAACGCCCTACGCACTCGTCGGCGGCCCGCCGTTCGACAGCGCCGGCACGATCGTCTCCCGCCACCTCCCCTACTTCGTCCTCGGCACGATCACGCTGCAGGGATCGTTCGTGACCTACGACATCCAGGGCCGCGCCGTCGACCTCCCGTTCCCCACGCCCTCGCCCGACGATTACGCGCTGTCGTTCGCCGACGCGGGACTGCCGCGGATGTTCGTCCCACTCGGCAGCGCGATTCCGGCGTGGCTGTCGGCCCCGCATCACATCCGCGTCGCCGGCTCGAGCGGACCGGTTCTCAACATGTTCGAGGACCTGGCAAAGAAGTTCGACGCCGTGCTGTACATCGAGACGACGACGCCCGCGCACTTGCGGCGGCGGTGAGAGGACGACCGGGGCGCCTCCGGCGGGCGGGCCCGGCCCGCTGCGTTAGTCTTTAGGGCTGGGCCAACCGACGCTGCGGGCCGCGCCCGCCCGCCGGAGGCGCTCTCGTCGTTCCCTCTACCCGTTCTGCTGCAGCTCGAACAGGATCTCGTCGATCGCTTCCGCCGCTTTGTCCAGCGGCAGAATGCACGTCCCGGCGCCGCGATGACCGCCGCCGCCGTAGCGCGACATCAGCTCGCCGACGCTCGTCTTGCACGTCCGGTTGAAGATGCTGTGGCCCACTGCCGCCACGACGCTGTTATGCGCGGGGCCCCAGTGCACGCGGAGCGAGACGTTCGTCTCGGGGAACATCGAGTAAACGAGAAAGCGGTTGCCCGCGGGGAGGTGATCGATCTCGCGGAGGTCGGTCACCACCACGTTGTTCAACTGGAAACTGTTGCGCTGCAGGATCTGCTTGAACTGGCCCTGCTCGTTGCGGATCCGCTCCACGCGCGCGGCCACTTCCGGCTGCTTCAGGATCTCGTCGATCGGCATCGTCTTCAGCCAGCCGACGAGCTTGTTGAAGTACTCATGGAAATCGCCGAGGCCTGTGCGGCTGTCGATCGTGTAGCCGAGGAGGATGAAATCGCGCGGCTCGTCGACGTCGGAGGGAGTGAGCTGCGCGGCGTCGAGGCGATCGGTCTCTTCGACCAGCTTCTGCAGGCGCAGCAGCTGTGGATCGTCCGGCTCGCGCTCGAGGTAGTAGTCGTAAACCAGGCGTGCGGCCGAGGGGGCGAGGCCGTAGCGTCCCTTCACATCGGCGGGCGGCTTTTCGTTGCTGTCGGTGAGGAGGTGATGATCGAACCAGAGGCCGCAGTTCGGGTGATACGGCACGTTGGCCAGGACGTCATCGCCGCGGATCTCGATCCGCTTGTCGGTGATGTCCTGCGGATGGACGAGCACGATCTCATCGATCGGCTCCTTCATCGTGATGATGACCGCGCTCGTGAGGCCGTCCAGATCCCCACGCGTGACGAGTCGCATCCATATCCTCCGAAACGTCTGTTTTTACCATCAGAAGAGGCGCGCCAGCAACGCCGCGACCGCCGTCTCCACGCGCAGGACACGCGGTCCGAGCGAGACCGGCTCGAATCCCACGCGCTGTAGAGACGCGACCTCGGCCTCGATGAACCCTCCCTCGGGGCCGATCGCCAGCGTCACCGCCTCGCTCAGCGCGCGCGGACATTCGCTCGCCGCGCCCGGATGCGCGAGCAGCGCGCGCGTTCCGGTCGCGATCGCCGGCAGCTCATCCTCGACGAACGGCCGGAAGAGACGCCGCGTCTCGATCGACGGCAAGCGCGTGTCGCGCGCCTGCTCCAGTCCGAGGATCGCTTGCGTGCGGATGTTGTCGGGCGCGAGCCGCGGCGTCGACCAGTAGCTCTTCTCCACGCGCCACGCGTTGATCAGAAACATTCGTTTGACGCCGAGCGACGTCGCGCTCGCGATAACGCGGTTGAGCACCTTCGGCCGCGGCAGAGCGAGGATCAGCGTGACCGGCAACGGCGGCGGCGGATCGCGATCGAGCTCCACGCGCAGCTCGAGCTCGTCATCATCGATGCGCAACACCTCGCCCCGCCCTGTCTTTCCGTCCGCAATCCCGACCGTCAGCGACTCCCCGACCTTCGCGCGATGCACCGCGCGCACGTGCTCCGCCCGCCGCCCGAGCAGGACGACGCGATCGTCGGCTACGAAGTCTTCATCGAAGAGCACGATGAGGTTCATGTGTCTTTAGTATGATTCGCCCAACCATGAACATCGACGTTCGCAAGCAGAACGACGTAGTCATCATCGACTTCAAAGGACGCCTCGCGGCCGGGGTCAGCGATGAGGTGCTGACGCAGATCGTCAACGAGCTCCTCGCCGAGGGATACAAGAAGATCCTCCTCAACCTCTCCGACATGGATTACATCGACAGCAGCGGCCTCGGCGATCTCGTGCAGAGCCTCCGCGTGTCGAACCGCCACGGCGCGTCGCTCCGCCTCCTCAAGCCGCAGGACCGCGTCACCAAGACGCTCCGCCTGACCAACCTTCTCCCGATGTTCTCGGTTTACGACAACGAGAAGGACGCGCTGGCGGCATTCGCATCGGCTTAGTCATTGCACTGAAGTGAGGGCATGTTTGCCCTCACATTCGTGCTCAGTTTCTTCCTCGCCACGCCGGGTCCCGTGACCATGGCGGCGAGCACGCAGAAGAAAATTCTCGTCGTCCGCGTCGGCGGGAAAGACATCAAGCGCTACGACGTCGCGGTCGGATCGAAGAAGCATCCGACGCCGCACGGCCGCTTCACCGTCCGCCGCATCGTCTGGAATCCGGCGTGGGTTCCGCCCGACGAGCCGTGGGCGAAGGGAAAGAAAGCGACGCCGCCGGGTCATCCGAAAAATCCGATGAAGGTCGTGAAGATTTTCTTTCAGGAGCCCGACTACTACATCCACGGAACCGACGACGAGGACTCGATCGGCGAGGCGGCATCGCACGGATGCCTGCGCATGCGCGTCTCCGATGCCTTCGACCTCGCGCGCTACCTGATGAAGGTCGGCGGCGTGCCGAAGGACGACGCGTGGTTCGAGCAAGTGATCGGGCGGGGAAAACCGGCGGACGTGCGGATGTCGCGCGTCGTGCCGATGGTCATCGGGAAGTAGGAACCGGCACGACCGACAGCGCGGCGCCGAGACCGATCAGCACGACGAATTGCGCGAACGCGATCCAGTCGTGGTCGTGCTCGACCTCCTTCTGGAATGCACGCCACGCGGCGGCGAGTCCGACGAAGATCAGCAGGCCCTCGTGACTGATCGCGTACGCGATGACGAGCGCAGCGACGATCAGCCAGCGCTGCATGCGTGAGAGCGCGTGAAAGCCGCGGCGAGCGCGTGGCATCGCGGACAGACGAGCAGTGACGGCGACAGCTCGATGCCGCAGCCGGCGCAGACCTCAGGCATTGACCGGAGTCACGCTGAACGGACCGGTGATCTCGACATCCATCCGCCGGTTCACCTTCCACGCTTCCCACAAGCCGAACGCGATGATCGCCAGGCCGATGATGTTCGACGCGCCGGCGAGGAACGACGCGGCGGCGGCGATGGCGAAGATGGCGAGGAATCCGATCGCCATGTCGCGCCGGCGATGGCGGCGAGCAGACCTGCTGGGTGCTGAGTGCTCCACGACCCAGCACTCAGCACTCAGCACTGGCTTACCGCTTCATGAACGCTTCCACTTCATCCGCCTTCTTCGGCACGCCGCAAGAAAGGCAGATCAATTTCCCATCCGCCGCCACGAGAAACGTGTCCTCGATGCGCACGCCGAGCTTCTCCTCGGGGATGTAGATGCCCGGCTCGATGGTGAACACCGCGCCCGGTCCGAGCGGCGCGTCGCGATCGCCGGAGTCGTGCACATTGAGGCCGACGTAATGACTGAGGCCGTGGATGAAGTACTGGCCGAGCGCCTCGCCGTGGGCGTCCTTGCCGTGCGTGTTGATGTAGTCGTACGCGACTTTGTAGAGCGAATTGGCGGCGGTGCGTCCCATTGAAGACGCGCCCGATTTGAACGCGTCGATCGCCGCCTGCTGCGCGCCGAGGACGATGTCGTAGATCTCGCGCTGCCGCGGCATGAAATGGCCGCTGACCGGCAGCGTGCGCGTGACGTCGGTCGCATAACGCGAATATTCGCCGCCGACGTCGAGCACCACGAGGTCGCCGTTCTGCATCGTCCCGCTGTTCTGCGAGTAGTGCAGCACGGTCGAATTGAATCCCGAGCCGACGATCGGCGCATACGCGGGCGTCTCGCATCCACGGCGCTGAAACTCGTATTGCATGATCGCCGACAGCTCGTTCTCCGTCATGCCCGGCTTCGCGCTGCGCATCGCCGCCTTGTGCGCTTCCACCGTGGCGTCGGTCGCCTTGCGGATCAGCGCGATCTCGCCCGCGTCTTTCGTCACGCGCAATTCGCCGGAGAGCTGCGTCGCATTGCGATACGACGTGTAATTCGGAAACGAGTTCGCCCGCTTGAGCCATTCGAGCGGCGAGTCGTGCTCAGAGTCCGTGTAGATCACCGCGGTCGGTCCCGGCAGCAGCGCGACGAGCCGGTCGCGCAATTTGTCGAGCGTTTCGACGTGATCGAATCCGGTCGCGCGCGGCGCCTCGGCGTTCTCCGCGCCAAGCTTCGGTCCGGTCCACCGCTCCTGCGTCGCATTGTGCGCGGGGAGGAAAAGGATCTCGGTGTAGGCGCGCTTGTCCGTCGCCGGCGCGATCAATACGGCCGCGCCCGGCTCGTTCCAGCCGGTCAGATAGTAGAAGTCGTCGTTCTGCCGGAATGCGCCGAGGGCGTTCTGCCCCTCGGCTTCACTGTTCGCGAAGAGGAGGGCGACCGATTGCGCGTCGAGCTTCGCCGCGAAGCGCTCTCGACGGCTGTGGTAGTCGGCGTTCGATTGACGGTCGAAGGCGATGAGCGGAAACGAAACCGTGAACAACAGCACAAAGAGGATGCGGCGCATCGTCACATGCTAAGCGATCGACTGTCTCCTTGCGTAGAAGAGGAAACGCCGTGAAAAAAGCACTACTGATTTTCCTCCTTTTCGCTACCGCTGTTTCGTCTGACGCTCAATTCATTCGCCTGCGCAATCGCGTGATCAGGATTCCGTCGCGCACCGGCGAGTGGCTGCAGTTCGATCCCGATCCCGAGAACGATGACGAGCAGACCGCGAACCTGATCCTGCCAGACATCCAAAAAATCCGCCGCGTCTGGACCGTCGACCTTCCCGAGCCGGTCGACGGCTCGCCGGTGTACCTCTCGAACATGCGCACCGCCGACGGCTCGCTGCACGACCTCCTCATCGTCACGACCACGGTCGGCCGGACGATGGCCATCGACGCGGCGAACGGCAAGACGATCTGGTCGACGGAGCCGCCCAAGGGGCCGCGCTGGACCACGTCGTCACCGGCGGTCGCTCCCGAGCGCGACGTCGTCTACAGCTACAGTCTCGATGGCCGCGTGCATTGCTATCGCGTGCGCACCGGCGAGGAAGTGACCGGCAACGGTTGGCCGCAACTGGTCACGCTCAAGGGGAACGTGGAGAAGGTGTCGTCGTCCTTGACGATCATCACCGCCAAGAACAATCAGTCGTACCTCTATGTCACGACCGCCGGATATCCCGAGCCGGGCGACGAGGGCGATTATCAGGGTCACCTCACGGTCATCAACCTCGGCACCGGCGAGCAGACCGTCTTCAATGCGGCGTGCAGCGATCGCGCGATGCATTTCGTCGAGAACGGCAATGCGTCGAATGATTGTGCGCACGTGCAGGCGGGAATCTGGGGACGCGCGCCGGTCACATACGACGCGATGTCGAACCGGATTTTCATCACCACCAGCAATGGCGATTACGACGCCGACCGCGGCGGCTTCAATTGGGGCGATTCGATCCTCGCGCTGCGTCCCGATGGCACGACCGACGACGGCACGCCGCTAGACAGCTACACGCCCGACGAATATCAATTCCTGCAGAACGAGGATCTCGATTTCGGCTCGACCAGTCCGGTGATCCTCCCGCTGGCGAAGGGGAAGCATCTGCCGCACCTCGCCGTGCAGGGCGGAAAAGACTCCGTGCTACGACTGGTGAATCTGCACGATCTCAGTGGACGCGGCGGCCCGCGTCACGTCGGCGGCGAGTTGTTTCAGATTCCCCTGCCGCAGCGCGGCGTGATCCTCACCCGCCCCGCGACCTGGCTCTCCCCCGACGGCGAGACGTGGGTCTTCGTGACCACACACCGCGGCACGTCAGGACTGGCGCTGGAAGTCGATGAAGACGGCCAGCCGAAACTCGAGCCGCGCTGGGTGAACACCATCGACGGCGCGACGCCGATCATCGTCGGCGGCGTGCTGTATTTCGCACGCAACCACGAGCTCGTGGCTTTGGATCCGGAGACCGGGGAGCGTCTATGGAGCGACAGTTCGCTGGGATTGATCCACTGGCAGAGCCCGATCATCGTCAATGGGCGGATTTACGTGAGCGACCAGGAGTCGCATCTGTTCGCGTACGACGCGCGGTGAGATCTCGCTGCTCTCGTTGAGCGCGACGCGCAGCCGCCCGGCGGCGGCATCTGTTATTCTTCCGTCGATCCACCTATCCATCGATGGCCCGTCTCTTCGTCTCCTACGCGAGAAAAGACGCTCGGGAGCTGGCCGACCGCGTTGCGGCGGGGGTGTCGCCGCACGAAGTGTGGCTCGACCGGCAGGAGATCTGGGCGGGGCAGACGTGGTGGCGTGAGATCGCGCAGAACATCGACGGCTCCGACATCTTCCTCGCCATCCTGACCGTCGGATACAACGAGTCCGAGGTCTGCGGGATGGAGCTGACGCAGGCGTTCGAGGAGAAAAAGCGCCGCATCCCGCTGCTCGTCCATCCGAAGGCGGAGATGCCGTTCCTCCTCCGCGGCGTCCAGTGGATCCCCTTCACCGACGCCACCGCCATCGACGACAGCATCCGGAAACTGCTCGAAGCGATCGAGCATCCGACTCCGCCCGAACCGCCGACGCCGGCGAGCCTGGAGTGGAACGACACCGTCGCGCGCGGCTCGAAGCAGGCGCGCCGCTTCGTCCGCCAGCACGAAGGCACGTTCAACGAAAAGCTCTACGTCCGCCGCGATGAGGCCGAGGTCCAGCTCGCGAAGTTCCTCGAGGAAGACGCGCCGTCGCTGGTCGTCGTCGGCGACTCCGGCATCGGCAAGACGAACCTCCTCTGCCATTGGACGCTCGACGTGCTCGAGCAGGGCCACGCTGTCCTCGCCTACGACTGCAGCGTCCTGCCGAACACCGGCATCCGGAAAGAGATCGCCGAGGATCTCCGGGTTCCGGCGGACGATCTCACCGACGCACTGGAGCGCATCGACGCAGCGGCCGCGGACTCGAAGCGGAAGCTGATCATCGTGTTCGAATCCGCCGGCGATTATCGCGACGGTCCCGAATCGCTGCTCCTCGACATCAACTCCCTCGCCGGACGCCTCGGCGACAACACGCGCATCGTCCTCAGCTGCAACGCCGCGGCGTGGAATCGCGTGCAGCGCACGCGGCCGATCCGCTTCGATCGCATGCGCTCCGTGCAGCTCGGCCTCTTCACGGAGCCGGAGCTCACGCGCGCGTACGAGCGCTACCGCGAAGTGTTCGAGCTGCGCTCCGATCTCGACAGCCTCGCGCCGTCGGTGCGGGAGCGTCTGCGCGAGCCGGTGCTGCTCCGCCTCACCGCCGAGGCGTTCAGCAAATCGCCCGATCCGCTTCCGGTGGCGAATCTCGCGGCCCGCGTGTACGAGCGCTTCTTCAGGGAGCACGTGCAGGATGCGCAGAGCACGCTCGTCGATCAACTGTCCGAGGAGATGCTGCGCCGGCGCACCAGCACGCTCTCGATGTTCGACCTCGGACGCGACGACCAACTGGGGCCGCAGCTGCTGAGCGACGACCCGAAATCGCCGTATCTCCGTCTGCTCGATTGCGGCGTGCTGGTCGAGCTGCGGACCGACGCGCGCGCCGGGACGCTGATCAAGTTCGCGCACACGCGCCTCGCGGCCTACGCGCTCGCCCGGTACCTCTGGAACAAGGCAAACAAATCGAAGGACGAGGTGAAGAGCGCGGTCGAGTCGCTCCTCGTGCAGGACGCCGAATTTCCGCTGGCGTGGGAAGTGGCCAAGACGCTGCTGCTGCTCAGCGACGATCGCGGCGCGATCGTGGAGGAGCTCGCGACGTCGAACGACAGCGAGCAGCGCGAGCTGGCGGCGGAAGTGCTCGTCGATCTGCACGCCGAGAGCTCCGAGGAAGCGCGCAAACTGCTCACTTCCCTCTTCGTGCAGGAAAAGGACAAGGGACGGCGGACGGCGCTCAAGGCCGCGTACAACATCGGTCCGGGGACGGAGGACTTCTTCCTCCACGCCGCGATGGAAGGCGCCCCGGAGATGCGCGAGGCGGTCGCGAACACGCTCTATCTCATCTGGCGGCGGCCGACGACGGAAGCGATCTACCTGATCTGGAAGCAGGCGCCCGAGTTCACGCATCGCATCCTCGGCCAGCTCCTCGACGAATTGAATCCGAGGCAGTTTCGCAAGGCGTTCGACATCGGCTCGTTCGTCGTCGACCTGACGGTGATGATCTACATCAATCACTGCGATGACGAGCGGGTCATCGCGAAAACAGCCGAGGTGCTGCACAAACTCTGGATCGATTGCTTCCATCTCGACAATCGCGTCCTGTCGTGGTTCGCCGCCCAGCTCCCGGCCATGCTCAGCCCCGTGTTCGGCGAACAGATCCTGAAATGGATGCTGATGGAGATGCCGCCGAAAGAGTTCTTCCAGCTGCCGCAGGACGAGCGCGATCGCCTCGCCCGCATCGGCGAGCTGTTCGATCCCGAGACGGACATCACGGCGGCGCGCGACGATCTGCTGGTCCTGCTGCGCCGTCCCGGCGTGCCCGTCTTCTGCGGCTCCGCGGCGATGGCCATCGCCATTCACGCGGCCCACAACTTCGCCGCGACCCGACCTCTGATCGAGGAGCTGTGGAAGGAGCTCGCGGGCCGGAGCCGGCTCTGGCTGCTCGCGGGATTCGCGGTGCTGACGAAGCAGACGCCGCACGACTGGGTCGAGCTGCTCGAGACGCTGACCGACAGCTACGTCACCGAGAATCGCGGCGATTTCCTCGGCAAGGAGAGCCGTCTTCCCGGCGACGTCGACATCGTCTTCGTCCCCCTCGGGCTGGCGTACGGCAAGCGCGGCGACGCGTCGATGCCGCTCTTCGAGAAATGGCTGCAGGACGACGCGCTGGAGGCGCGTTGCATCGAAGCGCTCGGCGTCGCCGGCTTCTACTACCCCGAGGCGATGTTCGAGACCATCCGCGGCGTGGCGAAAGAAACGAGCGCGCGCGCGGCGCTGGTGAAGAGTCTCGCCACCGTACGCACGCTGCATTACGACGCCGTCGACCGTTTCCTCGGCAGCATCGAGGCGTCCGACGCGCTGCGGCACGACGTCGACGTCGCCGCGGACGTCGAGCTCGTGCGCCGCTACATCAAGGTCCTCGGTTACTACAACAACGCCGTGCACCTCTCGCTGCGCTATCCGCGCATGCGCAAGACGCTCTCCACAGGCGCGCTGAAGCTGCTTGCGACCGTGAGCGGCCCGAGTCAGTTCGTGAGCCGCTACACCGGCGCGGCGATGCGCATGCTGCGCGAATCGAAGTACGACGTCATGAGATGGACGGACCCGGAATGATCGCCGCGCTGATCGACGTCTGCCGCTTCTTCCGCTTCTCCGTGCTCGGGTTCTCGATCGTGCTGCCGCTGATCGGCGCGGCCGCGGTGTCGCGGTCGCTCACCGGCGCGCAGCTCGCGATGCTCGCCGCGGCCGGCGTCGCGTTTCACATCTTCGCGTACGTCTCGAACGACGTGTTCGACCTGGAGATCGATCGCACGCAGCCGCTGCGCGCGAGCTCGCCGATGGTGCGCGGAGTCGTGCAGCCGCGCATGGCGCTGGCCATCGCGCTGCTCGCGGTCCCGGTGGCCATGCTGCTGCACTGGTGGTCGGACGGACCGCCGCGCGCCGCGGCGGCGCTCATCGCGGCGATGCTCTGCATGCTGATCTACAACCTCCGCGGCAAGCGGCTCCGCGTGCCGCCGCTGAGCGACGCGGTGCAGGCACTGGGGTGGGTCGCGCTCACGATGTACGGCGCGCTCGCGCCGGGCGAGCCGCTGACCGAGACGGCGCTGTGGCTCGCGGTGTCGATCTTCGTTTACGTGATGCTGGTCAACGGACTGCACGGAGGTCTGCGCGATCTCGACAACGACGCGCGACATGGTGCCCGCACGACCGCCCTCTACCTCGGCGCGCGCCCGGGACACCTGCCGCGCGTGCTCGCGCTGTACGGGCTCGCCTTGCAGCTCGCGTTGCTCGCGCTCGCCGTCGCGTGCGTGATGCGCAACTGGCCGGCGATGAATCGGATCCCGATGCCCGCCATGGTCGCGGCGATCGTCGCCGCGCATCTCGTGCTGTTCTGGTACGGACGGACGGCGCTGCGTGCGGTGGCCAATCCGCCGGAGATGATCCGCGCGGGAGTGGCGCATCTGTTTCTCTCCATCGGCGTCGTCTGCCTGCCGTTCGCGTTCTTCGCCAATCCGCTCGCCACGGCGGTGATCGTCGCGCTGTACGCCGTGCCGTCGGCGATCCTCGTGCTGCGCGTGTCGATGCCGTCGCGTGCGGCAGCCGCGCTGCTGCTGCTCGCGCTGCTGCCGCACCGGGCGCAGGCCCAGCAGTCCGTGGTCATCGTGCCGCGCGAGGAGATCGTCCGCGCGATGCGCGCACAGGCGGCGCTCCACTACGAGCTCTGTGCGACCGCCAACGGCGCGCGTTTCAACGCCGCCGTGCTGCTCGACATCGCGCGCAATCGCCGCGATCCGCGGCGGATGCCGTTCGTGCTCACGCACGACGACTACTACGAAGCGTTCAAAGCGGTCGCGAACTGCGTCCCGGTGCCGGCATTCGTCCAGAAGAGCCACGACAACCACGAAGACCAGTTCGCCGACTATCGCCGCGAGAAGGTGATCGCGTCGATCAAAGGCGTGCCGGAGCCGTTCGCGATGAACGTCGTCACCGGCTGGATCGGCAATCCGCGGTCGTATTCGTACGAGGACCACGGCGGCGAGCCGGCGCTGCGCGTCATCCGCAACCGGGTGATCAGTTACCGCCTCCTCGACTTCGGCGGGATGATGCTCTTCGACGACATCCACGGCATGTACGGCCGCGCCCTCGACGGATTCCTCGGCTTCGTCTTCCGCTTCATCGGCGACGCGCAGGCGGTGCGCGCATACGTCGCCATCGCCGCGGACGGCACGCAGGTGACGCGCTCCACCGGCCACAAGGGATTCCTCACCGTGAGTCCGTACGCGACGGTCGACGCCGGAGGACGCGGCAAACCGGACGTGCCCGGCCGGCAGGATCTGCAGGCGCTGAAGTCGCGGATCGACAAGGCCGCGGACGACATCGAAGTCACGTACGCGCCGATCAGGCCCGAGGAGACGTTGCGCGCGCCGCGCGTCACCGAACCATGACCATCGCGAAGAACGCGATGCAGCCGCCGATCAGCCAGATTTTCTGCAGCTCGAGGTAAGCGCGCACGCTCGTCTTCGTGACCCTCAGCGCGACGGCGCAAAGGGCAAGCGAGTTCACGATGGCGACGAGTTGACCGGCGGTCGAGAGGTGCATCAGCACCGGGACCGCGCCGGCGTTGCGGACCACGGCCCAGAGCGCGAGGTTGAGCCCGAGGACGATGGCCAGGGCCGGCCAGCTTCCGAGGAGCACCGGGATGGTGAGGACGCCGGCGGCGGCGTCGCCGTCGCGATCGTAGACGTCCGCGACGAGCTCCTTCTGCGTGATGAAGAGTCCCACCATCGCGATCGCGGGCAGGATCGTCGCCGCCGCGACGTGCCCGAGCGACGCGCCCCACGGCAGCAATCCGCACCACGCACCGACGAACAGGTTCTTCAGTCCGGCGACGTGCTTGACGGCGTCGGAGTAGAGGCAGAGACACGCGATCAACACGAGAATGAACGCGACGGTGAGCGCCGACGCGGTCGTCATCGCCACGATCGCCGCGGCGATGAAAGCGAGCGTCACAAACCACCGCGCCTGGCGGGACGTCACGCGTCCCGACACGAGCGGCCGCGCGGGACGATTGACGCGGTCGGTGGACTGGTCGCGCAGATCGTTGTACGCGTATCCGCCCGCCAGCGCGCAGGCGACGGCGATGGCCGCGGCGGCCGCGCGCAGCTGCGAGGGCCCGGTCGCGGCGCCGATGCCGTATGCGAGCAGGGCGAGCGGCACGACGGTGTAGAGCCGCGTCAGTCCCGCGTACGTGAGGAGCGTGTTCATTGCCGGCTGACAAACTTCCAGATCGTCTCGAGCCAGGTCGGAGAGATGAACAGTTCGACGCCCGGCATGACGGCATACACCTGACGGAGCTTGCCGCTGCTGTCGACGGTGTGGGTGCGCTCGATCGCGACGATCGCGTTGAGGACGTCGAGCCCGTAGCCGACCTTGCCGCCGATCTCCGGCCGCTTGTCGCTGCGCGACTCGTGGCGATAGCGGCGATAGCCGGCGTAGCCGCTGAACTCGAGCTTCTTCCAGCGGCCGTCGAACTCGAGGTGCAGCCCCTGCGCGCGATACCGCGCGCCCTCGACGTTCGTGAAGTGCAGCATCGCGCCGCCCGCCGCCTTTCCCTGAAACGTCTCCTCGCTGCACTCGTCGCAGGAAGTCCGCCTCCGCATTCGTCCCGTCGGATCTTCCGCGAAGATGAGCATGCCGACGTCCGTGACGCGGCGCGCGCCGCCGCGCACGCCGATCAACTCCGCGCCGCGGAATCCCCAGAGGTTGTAGTAGCCCTGCCTGAGATCGCCGTCGCCCGTGAATTGATACTGCGCGATCGCTTCCGATTCGCATTTGCACCGCGGATCGATCGCATCGCTCCGCAAGAGCGCTGCATACGGTCCGCGCGCCGTTCCCATCACTTCGCTGACGTCCGATCCCTTGATCGGCTCCGCGGAGCGCGTACGAAAACAGAGCGTCAGCTGCGTCGTCGTCCCGCCCCGCTGATGCTTCTCCACGACTTCTCGAATCGACGCCGCGGAGATCGCGATCAGAAAGTCTGTCGCTTGCTGGTCGAGGCGGCCGTCGCCGTAGATGTGCGACGGCGGCGTCATACCCTCCAGCTCCCGCAACATGCCGGTATCCACAGTGAGATCGGCGCCGCGCCGGCTGAAGCGATCGTGCAGGCTGCTGGAGACGACGTCGTTCGAGCCGGTGCGCGGCGTCACCACATGACCGGGAGAGAAAAAGTCCTGCAGGTAGTGCAGCGCCATCGCCTCGTACCAGAGTCCGTCGCAAAGGCTTACTGCATCCAGCGCGCACTTGTGTGCATCCCGGTACGCCGTGGCCGCTCCGTCCTGAAAGTGCCTGACGTTGTTATGCGTGGCCCACATGCGTCGCAGGAAGCGTGTCTGGCGCTGCCGGATCGTCCAGTCGAAGGGAGCGAACCGCATCGGGTCCTGATACCAGTCCACGACGCGCGTCAGATCGCCGAACGTCTCTCCCCCTTCGTACGCGCGGTCGCACGGATTCGCTTTCGCGGGCAGCAGCGGACATTCCAGCGCGACGTCCTTCGTCGCCATCGCCAGCGCGGTTTCAGAGATGCAGCGATGTTCGCGTCCCGTAAAGGCGGCCGCGTTTACCGACACCAATAGCGCGGTAAGGAAGGCCACCGAAATTGGACGCATGCCTTACTGTGCACGCACTCAGCGGCCGAAATCAATCACTCCCCGCTCGCCACCCTCTGCCTCGACCCCTCCGCCGGCACTTCCGTGCCCGGCTCGTGCGTCGACAGCCGCAACTTGCGCAGCAGCGCCCAATAGACGCTGATCGACCGCTCGAGCACCCAGACCGGGGCGTACAGACACGCGCGCAGCGGGAAGAACGCGCCGGCGCCGCTGCGGCCGCGAAGGGCGAGGACGAGCGACGCGAGGCCGATGGCGCTGGCGTAGCCGCCGGCGAGGCTGGCGCCGCCGATGATGGCGAGCAGCAACGCCATCGGGATCAGGCCGAAGAAGATCGCGCTGCGGACCGGCATGGTCAGCTCCACATCCGCGCTGCGCGGACGTTCGCGCAGCCACTCGGTCAATTGGGGCGGCTCGCGGCGGACGAAGACGTCGTTCGCGGCGAACACTTCCGCGCCGCGCATGCCGAGGCGGCGCAAGGGCTCTTCCGTTTCGTCGACGCGCAGGTCGATCGCGCGCAGTCCGCGCACGGCCGAGCGGCGGAAACCGAACGTGCCGCCGTCGCCGATCGGCTCGATGCCGCGATGCACGAGGATCCGGCCCGCCTCGATGCCGCCCCACCATGGCAGCGGATCGAGATAGTCCTGCGGCACAACGACCTCGTGCAGCTCGAGCAGTTCGCACAATTGATCGATGTCGGACGCGGTGTAGCGCACCGCTTCCTCGGCCACGATCACTTTCTCCTGCGACACGAAATCGATCGCGGCCGCGACCGGATCGATGCCCGGCGCGTGACGATGCGTGGGACGCGGCGCGATGTGCCGCGACACCCAGCGCAGCACCCTGCGGTTCTCCTCGAACAGCTCGCGCGGCGAGCCGTCGACGACGATCACTTCGCATCCGCTGACGCCGAGGCTGGAGAGGTAATTCGCCAGGGGAGCGAGATCGCCCGGCGCGCCGCCCGACCGCTCGAGAGCGATCACATATGAGCATCGGCGATCGGGTTGAGATCTCTGTTTCATCGGCATTCGACAAAGCGAGGGGTGTGCCACCGCAACTGGCTCATTCCTTGCCGTGCTCAAGCACGGATTGAAGATCTGGCCCGGCACGCCCTATCCGCTAGGCGCGACGTACGACGGCGCCGGGACGAATTTCTCGCTCTTCTCCGAGGTCGCGCAGCGGGTGGAGCTCTGCCTGTTCGACGAGGCGGGGAACGAGACGCGCGGCGACCTGGCGGAGATGTCGGCGCTCTGCTGGCACGGCTACCTGCCGAACGTCGGGCCGGGCCAGCGCTACGGGTTCCGCGTGCACGGACCGTGGGACCCGAACGCCGGGCATCGCTGCAATCCGGCGAAGCTGCTGCTCGATCCGTATGGCAAGGCGGTCGACGGACAGGTGCAGTGGCACGAGTCGGTGTTCGGCCATTACTTCGACGATCCGGAGAATTCGAAGAACGATCTCGACTCCGCGCAGCACATGCCGAAGTCGGTGGTGATCAACCCGTGGTTCGACTGGGGCAACGACCGCCACCCGCGCACGCCGTGGCATCAGACGATCATTTACGAGGCGCACGTGAAGGGCTTCACGAAGCGCCATCCCGATATCCCCGAGGAAATGCGCGGCACGTACGCCGGCCTCGCCCACCCCGCCTCGATCCGGCATTTGAAATCGCTCGGCGTGACGGCGATCGAATTACTACCCGTGCATCAATTCGTGCACGACTCATTGCTGCTGCAGCGCGGACTGCGCAATTACTGGGGATACAACTCCATCGGCTATCTCGCCGCGCACAATGAATATTCATCCGGCGGCCAGACCGGACAGCAGGCGCAGGAATTCAAGCAGATGGTGCGCACGCTGCACAATGAAGGGATCGAGGTCATCCTCGACGTCGTCTACAACCACACGGCGGAGGGAAATCACCTCGGGCCGGTGCTGTCGATGAAGGGAATCGACAACGCGGCCTATTACAGGCTGATGCCGGACCAGCCGCGCTATTACATGGATTACACCGGCACCGGCAACAGCCTCAACATGCGGCATCCGCACGTGCTGCAGCTGATCATGGATTCGCTGCGCTACTGGCTGCTGGAAATGCACGTCGACGGATTCCGCTTCGACCTCGCCTCGGCGCTCGCGCGTGAATTGCACGACGTCGACCGCCTCGCCGCGTTCTTCGACATCATTCAACAGGACCCGGTGATCTCGCAGGTGAAACTGATCGCCGAGCCGTGGGACGTCGGCGAAGGAGGCTACCAGGTCGGCAATTTCCCGCCCTTGTGGTCGGAGTGGAACGGCAAATACCGCGACACGGTGCGCGATTACTGGCGCGGTACGGATCAAAGCCTCGGCGAATTCGCCAATCGCGTCACCGGCAGTCCCGATCTGTACGAGAACACCGGACGCCGTCCTTATGCCTCCATCAATTTCATCACCGCGCACGACGGCTTCACGCTGCGCGATCTCGTCTCCTACAACGACAAGCACAATGAAGCGAACGGCGAGGAGAATCGCGACGGCGAGAACAACAACCGTTCCTGGGATTGCAATGGCAACGAGTCGCTGCGCGCGCGCCAGCAGCGCAATTTCATCACCACCCTGCTGCTCTCGCAGGGCGTGCCGATGCTCCTCGGCGGCGACGAGATCGGCCGCACGCAGCACGGCAACAACAACGCCTACTGTCAGGACAACGACCTCTCCTGGTTCGACTGGGAGCATGTCGACGACGTGCTGCTCGCGTTCACGGCGCGCGTGATCGCGCTGCGCGACGAGCATCCGGTCTTCCAGCGCCGCCGCTGGTTTCTCGGGCGCGCCGTGCACGGCGCGGACGTGAGCGACATCGGCTGGTTCAAGCCCGACGGCCAGCCGATGACCGACGACGACTGGAACAACAGCTTCGCCCGCAGCCTCGGGCTCTACCTCAACGGCGAAGCACTCCCCGATCCCGACAATCGCGGCGAGCGCGTCGTGGACGACAGCTTCTACATCCTCTTCAACGCCCACTACGAGCCGATCCGCTTCCGGCTCCCGGCGTGGGGCGAGCGCTGGGCCCTTGTGATCGACACGAACGTGCCGGTCCCCGACCTGCGCGATCAGAAAGTGCTGCGCGCGGGCGAAGAGGTCGAGGTGCAGGCGTACGCGGTCAAGGTGTTGCGGCGGGCGGACGAATGATCAAAGGAAGAAGACTACCCACATTGCGAACCAGCCCGCGTTGAGCAGGACCGGCAACGCGGCAGGCAACCGCTTCGTTTTCCTGAGGAGGGCCTGCACGAGCCCGATCAATCCGATGAGACCTCCGAGAAGCGCAAGGACGCCCGACCACCAGAAAAACCCCGGGTCATCCTTCGGGAGCGGGTCAGGCGGATTGAAGAGGAGCAGGTAGTTCGCTCCCATCAACACGACTGCCGTCCCGAAGGAGACCCACGACAGCTTGCTCATTCGAGGCAACAACTCAAACGTTTCCTTCCAATTCCCCTACCACCACGGCTTTCCCGGCGGCGGATAGTGCATGACCGGCGGAGGCGGAGGCGGCGGCGTCTTGCAACCGTAGCACTTCAGCTCTGCGGCGGTGGGCTGCGATTCGGTCGGATCGTGCAGCGCGGCGTGAACGAGCTCGTGAAGAATCGTCGACGCAAGCGAGTTCATCCCTGCCTTTCCGCCGTAGCAGCAGCCCTTCCCCCACGCGTGCTTGCTGATGTAGATGGTGTGAATGCCGGGAATCACCGAACCCGGTGTAAAGCCGCAACCGGGCATCGACTGCGAGATGTGGAACGTAAGCTTCGGATCGCTCAACGCCTTCATCACCTTCTGCGCCAGCGACCCGCAGCAGGGCTTCGGATTGTTCATCTTCTGGATGATGTCGAAGATGGCCTGATTGACGTCCTGGGCATCCTGTCCTCCCGGAGGCTCGACGGAGTAGAGACCGAGCGGATCAGTCTTCGTCGCCGGATCGTCGTCCGCGTAGCCGTACGGAGGATTCGTCCCGAGGGGATCGGCCTGCGAGTAACGGCCCCACGCCGCACGGTACCAGCGATTGACGTTGTACAGCCGCTCGGTCACGCCGTTCGCGCCGAGGTTGAGCTGTTCGGCTTCCTGACCCGGGAGCCGCAGCGGCTGATGCTGATCCGCGGAGCGGAGTGCGTAAACCGCGCCGAACGGCTCGTACTCTGCGCGCCACCAGACGGCGCCGGCGGCGTCGGTCTGGACGATCGGCGTGCCGAGATGGTCGGTGAAGGTCCAGCGCGTGCCCACGCCGATGTCGACCTGCGCCACCGGCTGACCGGCGAACCAGATGTACTCGTAGCCGATCGGAGGCGCGCCGTTCGGAGCGAGTCCGGTCTCGGCCAGGAGCTGCGATTCGGGCGAGTAGAAGTAATAGCGGCGGTTGTTCGCGCCGACCGTCATCGGCTCGGGCTTGAGCACGTTCGCGTACGTCGTCGCGGTCGAGAACGAGGCGAAGTCGAAGATCGCGGCGCCTTCGAAGTCGTTGACGAGCGAGACGAGTCGCGTGACCGGAGTCTTGCGCGGCTTCGTCACGTGGCGGAAGAGGTATGAGGCGTCGGCCGTGATCGTCGCGGGCCCGGCCTGGACGAAGAGGTTCGCGCCGTCGGCGTAGACCGCGGCGATCGTGCCGAAGCCCGGGAGTCCCGGATCGCTGCCGTACTGCGGAACGGGCTCGACACGCACGACGACGATCGCCGCGGTGTTGCCGTAGATCTCATTCCCCTGCTTGGCGATCGAGGTGGAGACGATGATGCCGATGTAGCGGTCGAGCTGCGCCGGCGGCTCGCTGTCGCCCGGGCTCGAGCTCCAGCACTTGTCGTCCAGGCGCGGCGTGCCGCTCTGACGTGCATCCGGTTCGCAGATCTGCGCGAGCGGCGGCGATGCGAGCTTCGCGTAGCCCTTGAAGTCGGCCTTGTTGTCGTAGTCGCCGCCCGTGACCTGCTTCTTCCACTGCGAGCCCCAGAAGTTGACCTTCTCGCCCACATGCGGCGGCGTGGCGTTGCCGCCCCAGATCACGAACGAGCTGGGAGCGAAGAGGATGATCGGCACGCTCGTCGCGGCCGGGACGTAGTACACGTCGCCGTCGAACGCGACGATCATGCGCGTCGGTCCGGTGCCGAGCGACGACGGAACGATGATGGTGGTCGTCGCGACACCGGATGCATTCGTGATCGCGGAAACGGTCACCGTACTGACGGTGAACGTGATGGTCTTGTTCGCCAGCGGCGCGCCGCCGTCCGGATCGGTGAGGACCGCGGAGACGGTCTGCGCGACACCATTCGCGACGAGTGTGCTGCCGGTGTAGACGATCGCCGTCTCATCGCGGACGACGGAGATGACTGCATTTGCGCTCGACGCGGTGTACGGACCAGTCGCGGCGAATGTGATCGACATCGGCGTCGGACCCGGCACACCGGACGGCGTGATGACGACGCTCGCCGTGCCGGTGGAGTCGGTCGTGCCGATGGCCGTCTGCGCACCGAGGTTGAACACGAGCGTCATGTTCGGGATCGGCGTCCCCGTCAGCGCCTCGGTCAGCTTCGCCGAGAAGGTCTGCGGATCGTTGTACTCCGCGCCGTAAGCGCCGAGGAACTGAAGCGAGGTCGGGATGTTGGTCCACTTCACGACGACCTGATTCGACGTCGCGGAACCACTCGCCGCCTGCAGGAAGTCGGTGCCGGTGACGGAGCTCGTGTAGCTGAACGTCGCCTGCCCCGCTGCGTTGGTCGTCGCGGTCGCGGTGCGCGGCGCATTCGGACCGGCGATCACGTTGAACGTGACCGTCGCGCCGTTTGCGGGCGAGCCGCCCGACGTGACGGTGGCGGTCGCGGTGTAGGTCGAGCCGAGCTGCTGCGTCGCGGTCGCCGGAGCGAGCGCGATGGCGATCGGCGCCTCCCACGTCGCGAGCACGCTGTTCGACTGGATCGCGTTGCCGCCCGCGCCGATCACCGACGCGACGATCGTGTCGGTGCCAGCCACGCTGCTGGTGTACGCGAAGTACGTCGTGCCGTTCGCCGCGCTGATCCCGGTGCCGGTCTTGCCGGCGTTTGGACCGCTGGTGATCCGGAACGTGACGTTCATGTTCGCCAGCGGCGAGCCCGCGCCGTCGGTCACGGTCGCGGTGGCGTTGTAGATCGAGCCGGTTGGATTCGTGGCCGACGGCGGAACGAGAGAAACGTTCGCCGTCGAGACCCAGATCGACTTCACGTCGTTCGAGTTGAGAACGCCGCCCGACGAGTTCGTGATCGACGCGCGCACCGTGTCGGTGCCGGTCACCGTGCTCGTGTAGCTGAACGTGGCAATGCCCGAGGAGCTCGTCGTCACGTGCGCGGTCTTGCCGGTGTTCGGACCGGTGACGACGCGGAAGTCGATGGCGACATTTGCAATCGGCTCATTGCCCGCGTCGGTGGCGACCGCGGTCGCGGTGTAGGTGCTGCCGACGATCGTCGTCGTCGTGAGCGGCAGGAGCGTGAGGCGGCCGTTCGTGACCTGCGACGTCGAGCCGACGGGCCGCCACTGCAGCGACTCGTTCGTGCCCGCCGGGCAGTCCGCGAGGTCGTAGCCGAAGGTATCGAGGATGTGCGCGGTGTCGAGATAGCTCGCGCTCTGTCCGCCCATCGTCACGGTGATCTTCGAGACGCGCGGATCGGTCGGCGAAACGACGCCGTGGCAGGGCACGATCGTGAACTCGCTCGTGTCGAAGTTGTACTGCGTGGTCTGCGTCAGGATCGCGGTGCCGTGCGCCGGGATGTTGAACGCGCCCCAGAGATCGAAGACCGGTCCCGGACGCTGCATGTCGACGACGACCTTGTCGATGTGGATCTGCTGGTCGCTCTCGTTGTCGATGCGCACCGCGCCGGCGTCGAACGGCGAGCCGCTGCCGATGAAGACGACGTTCGGCGAGCCGCGCCACGGCGTCGGGAACGACGGCGCGGCGCGGAGATCGTCGGCGTATCCGACGAACACTTCGATGTTGCTGAACGCCGGCCAGTTCACGCTGACCGGGTTCGACGTCAGCGAGCCGCCCGAGGCATTGCTGATCGTGGCCTGGATCGTGTCGGTGCCGGCGGCGGTGCCGGTGTAGCTGAACGACGCCTGCCCGCTCGCGTTGGTGACCGCGCTGCCGGTGCGGCCGATGTTCGGACCGCTGAGCACGCGGAACGTGACCGTGACGTTCGTCAGCGGCTGGCCGTTGGCGTCGGTCGCCGTTGCGGTGACGGTGTAGCTCGAGCCGAGGGTTGCGGTGCCGTTCGGCGGCGCGAGGAGAAAGTCGCCGTTGGAGTTGATGCCGGTCGTGCCGATGAGGCGCCACTGCAGCGACTCGTTCGCCTTGCAGGCCAGATCGAACCCGCCGGTGTCGAGGATGTGTCCCGTGTCGAAGTACGTGGTGTTCGTGCCGCCGATGTTCACGGTCACGCGCGGAATGCGCGGATCGTTCGCCAGCGGCAGCTGGTCGCACTGCGTGATCGGATAGTCCGAGGTGTCGAAGTTGAACTGCTGCGTCTGGGTGAGGATCACCGTGCCGTGCGCGGGCACGACGAACGAGCCCCACAGGTTGAACGACGGGCCGGGACGTCCGAGGTCGACGGTGACGCCGTTGACGTTCATCGGCTCGTCGGTGTTGTTGTCGAGACGGATCGCGCCCGCGTCGACCGGTGATGTACTGCCGAGGAAGACGACGTTCGGCGAGCCGGCCCATGGCGTCGGGAACGTCGAGCTCGGGCGGAGGTCATCCGCATAGCCGACGTAGACCGAGAGCGCGACCGGTGGGAGCTGCAGCGTGCCGGCGTCGTGCGTCTGTCCCGGGGCGAGCGCGAAGACGTCGGTGCTCACTTGAGCAAAACCTTGCGCGGTGATCTGGATCGCGTACGAGCCGGGCGGCTGCTGCACGGTGAAGCGGCCGTTCGAATCGGTGGTCGTGGTGTTGATGCTGCCGACGATGGTGACGGTCGCGCCGACGACCGGTGCGAGTGTCGTCTTCGCGACCACGACGCCGGTAATCGTGCCGAGCGGATCGACGGTGACGTCGCCGGTCGAGTACGTGGTGCCGGGGCCGACGTTGATCGAGCCGGTAGTGGTGCCGGCGAAGCCGGTCTTCGTGATGTCGAGGCGGTACGTGCCGGCCGGGAGCTGCAGCGAGAAGTTGCCGCTGCCGTCGGTGGTGGTGCTCTGGCTGAAGGCATCGGTCGCGATGCGGCGCGCGACGAGTGAGGAACCGAGCGGAGTGCCGGTCGCGGTCACAGTCGCGCCGCTGACGGCGCCGCCGGTCGAGCTGACGACGCGGCCGCTGATGGTGGCGGGGATCGCGGTCAGCGTGATGGTGCCGAGCGACTTCTGATCGCCAGGCTGCGTGGTGAACGAGGCCGTGGTCTGCGACGTGTAACCGGGCGCGGTGATCGTCGCGCTGTACGTCCCGGCCGGCTGCGTGAGGCTGAAGTTGCCGTTCGCATCGGTGGATGCATTGCCCGTCCCGATGGCCACGTTCGCTCCGTTGAGCGCGAACCCGAGGGAGCTGACGACGGTGCCGCTGATGACGCTCGGCGCGACGCCGAGCTTGATCGTGCCGACATTGACGGTCGCACCCGGGGCGAGGGTGAAGGCGGTCGACGTCTCCGGCACGAAGCCCTGCTTCATGGCCGTGACGGTGAATGATCCGGCGGCCTGATTGAGGCTGAAGTTGCCGTTGGCGTCGGTGCTGGTGGAGTTGAGCGTGCCGTCGACGGTAACGGTTGCGCCCGCGATCGGGCTGCCGGCGATGGTGGTGACGTTGCCGGCGAGTGTGCCGATGGCGGTCGAGACGGTGGCGATGGTGCGCAGGCCGCGCGCGTCGTAGGTGTAGCTCAACCCGTCGCCGGTGGCGAGCAGGTTGCGCGGCGAGTACGTGAACGATCCTGCGCCGACGGTGAGCTCGTTCCCCGCCGCGTCGTAGGTGACCGGACGTGTGAGGCCGTTCTCCGTCGCCGACGCGAGCTTCGGCAGCGTGCCGTTGTACGCGAAGCTCGACTGGCGTGTGGCGCCGAGGGACATGGTCAACATGTTGCCCATCGCGTCGTAGCTGTACGTGGCGTTGCCCCACAGCGACTGTCCGGTGTGCGCCTGCGTGAGGCGATCGAGATCGTCGTACGTGAAGTCGCGACTGAACGTCCCGTCCACCTGGTCGTGAATGGACGTCACGTTCCCCTCGGCGTCATAGCCGTACGCGTAATCAGCGATCGGGCCGAGCGGTCCGTTGAGACGGCTCCCGGTCGCGCGGTAACGAAGGTCGTACGAGGTCGCGCGCGTCGTGCCGTTGCCGTAGCCGAGCGACGTCATCGGACCGAACGGCAGATACGTCGCGTTGCTGACGTACGTCGTCGTGCCGGACGTCGCGGACGATGGACGGTCGGCGTGATCGAAGGTGTAGTTGACGACGCGGCCGGAGGGATAGGTGATCGAGGAGCGATTGCCGTTCGCGTCGTAGCCGTAGGTGAACGAGTAGGCGTTCCCCTGAATCGAATGTCCCTCCCGGCGGACCAGGCCGCGGCGGTCATACGTGTAGGTCATCGATCCGGCCGGATCGGTCACGGACGTAACGCGTCCTTTGCCGTACGTACCGGCGGCCGCGCCGTCCCACGTCCAGGCGATCGATTCCGTCGTTCCTCCGCGGGAGGACGTCGAGGTGAGCAGACGGCTGTTGGCGTCCCACGTGCGCGTCGTCACGGCGCCGTTCGCGTCGGTAGCGGTCAGCAGGTTGCCCGCCGCGTCGTACGTGAACGACGCGTTGCCGGTCACGGGGCTGTTCTGCGTCTGCAGGCGGCCGAAGTCGTCGAACGCGTAAGTCGTGACGTTGCCGTTGCTGTCGGTGACGCTCGCCTGCTCGCCGTTCGGATGATAGGTGTAGCTCGTCGACGCCGTGCCGGAGCCGAGCTTGCGAGATACGCTCGCGACGCGATGCCGCGCGTCGTAGGTGTAGAAGATGTTCGAAGCGGAATGGTTCTCGTCCTGAATCGCGCCGAGGAGACCGTCGCTGTTCCAGGTGAAAAGGACGCGCGAACCATCCGGCTCGATCCGCTGCGCGAGGCGATTCTCATCGTCGTACGTGAACGAGCGGGTCGCCTTCGTGATCCACGATGCGCATTGCGGTGCGGGTGAAGCGCACGACTGTTCTTCCTCGCGTGCCACCTCGCCTATGTCTGTGAACGTCGTGTGATGGCGCTCGACCTCGTTCCCCGCGGCGTCGAGCAGCACGACGTCGGTGCGGCGATTCGTGCCGTCCTCGTAGACGGCGCGGCGGACCAGCCCGCGCGCATTGCGCGACGAGAGGAGACGGTCCCGTGAGTCGAACGTGAAGGTCATGACGTAGTCGCTCGACTCGCTGGCGTCGCCGGCGACAGCCTTGCTCGTCACCGACGTGCGGCGGCCGCGGGCGTCCGTCACGATCAGCGTCTGCACGCCGTTCGGGTCGATGGTCGTCCGGGGAGTGCCGTAGACGTCGTAGTCATCGAATGACGTCGTCAGTCCCGCTCCGTCCCGCGACGTCTGTTCCCGTCCTCGGCGATTGGGATTCGCGTCGTTATCGGCGAACCATGTGCGCGTGGCGACATCCGAGACGTCGGTGCGCGGTCCGTCTTCCGAGACGACGCGGTGCCGGGCGTCGAATGTCGTCGTCTTCGTGTACGTCACCGGAGCGGAGTCGGTCGAGCGCAGATACCCGGTCCTCGTCTCGGTGAGGATCGTGTCGTTGTTCGACAGAGCGTATGTCGTCGTGTGCGTCGACCCCGGCTTTGCCGTCGACGGCTCCGTGATCCTGGTCAGGAACTTCGGCCACGCCGCGTTGCCGTACTCGAACAGGATGACGCGCTCGATGCTCGTCCCCTGCGCCTCGATGCGGCGCGTCATGTTGCCGTTGGCGTCGTAGTCGTAGCGTGTCGTGTGACCGGCGGCGTCGGTGGATGCGAGGAGGTGATTGCTGCCGTCGTACAACAGCGACTCGTCGTCGGAACTGGCGGCGTCGCAGCTGGCGCAATTCCCCTGGATGTGATCCGCGAGGAAGCGCCCGCCCTGATAGAACAGCGAGAAGTGCGACACCTGGGTCAGCGCGCCGTCGATGACGTGCGTGACGGTGGTGGCGGAGCCGGTGTGGTCGTAGGAGATGTTGACGACGTCGCGCCCGTTGCCGGTAACCACGCTCGTACCGCGGTCCTGCGCGTCGTAAGAGTGTCCTTCGAGCAGCGACGAATCGTCGCGCACCTCGGTCAGCATGCGAAGCGTGCCGTGGACGTCGGCCGCGTAGGCGAACGCGCGCCACGCGGTTGCGCCGGTGTGCAGCGGATCGAAGATCTTCGTCAGCGGACCGCTCGAGTAATCGAAGCGCCAGATCGCGCCGTCGGGGAGCGTGATGGTGGTCAGCAGGCCGGCCGAGTATCCGAGGGAGAGCTGGCGGCCCATCGAGTCGGCGATCGTGGTGAGGTCGTTGCTGGTGTAGGTGCCGCTGATCGTGTTGCCCCAGCGATCGGCGGAGGAGAGCCAGCGGCCGGTGGTGCGGTCGAATGTCGTGACCGCGCCATCGAGATCGGTGTAGAGGTAGCGCGTCTGCGTGCCGTCGAGCGTGACCTTGCCGCGCCACTGCCGCGGACGGACGGCGTTCCAGACATTGGTTCCGCTTCGCTGCAGAACGACCTCCCGGCCGTCCTCCAGTGTCAGCTGCAGGAACGCAGAATCGCGATCGATCGGCTGCAGCGTCTGATTGAACGTGTGCGTCCAGCCGGCGCCGAGCGGATAGCGGCCGAGGTGTGGATTGAGCGGACGCTCGCTGTGGTAGCTGAGCGCGAACTTGAGCGGCGTCGGATCCTGATCGATGGTGAAGAGACGCTCGGTGTACGAGACGTCGCCCGAACCGACGTTGACGGGCTTCGAGACGGTCAGGGGACAGGAGTCCTTGTCGCCCGTGCACTTCTCCGGGTCGACGACGACGGTGAACGTGCGCGTGTCCTCCAGTCCGGGGAAGCACTTCGTGATCACCCGGACCGTGTAGTTCGTCGTGCCGCAGCCGGCCTTGATCGACGGCGTCCAGCGGCCGTGCTCGAAGACGGCCATCGAATCGGCGACGACGTTATTGCCGACGAGGATCTGCAGGCGCGTGAGATGGATGTCGTTGTAAATCAGCGGCCACCACGATGAGGTCTGGTTCGACTGCAGGTCGAGCTGGCAGTAGTTGTTCGGGAAGTCGTATTCGACGTCGAAGGTGACGTACGGACCGTCGTGCCGCACTTCGACCGTCGGCGGTGGCGCGGAGAGGATCGACGGCATGCGGCAGTAGCCGGCGGTCGACGTGCAGCCCCCACCCCAGCAGAAGCCGCCGAATGGATCGGGCGTGAGCGGACAGGCATTGCCGACCGTGACGCTCCGATCGCTCAACTTGCTCTGCCGGTGAATGGCCGGATCGCCGAACTGATTCTGGCAGTTCTCCGGCGGAGTGACGCCGCCGGTACAGGGGTACTCGCTGTAAGAGGGAATCGGCCAGACGGCGAAGGCTGGAAGGGCGAAGAAGAGGGAGACAAGAACAACGAGGGAACCGGCGAGACGGCGCATCGCTTCTCCTGGATTACTGTTGTACCTACAAACCTATCACAACCACGGAATGACGTGCATCAATTCAAGGCATGTCCACTTAATGAATGAGGGACGTTGAAACAGAGGGGGATATTGGAGGGGGCACGAAGAATTTTCACGCCTACAACGATTCCGTGAGTCGCGGACCGGCCGGCCGGGATGCATCCCCGGCCGGCCTCTCACGCTGGTTTCACGGAAGCGGGAGAATCGTGATCCGCTCCGTGCCCGTGACGCGGCACGGCGCCGACCCGCCCTTCGGCCCCATGAACGTGTCGCCCCCGAACGCGTACGCCGTCGTTCCGTAACGGAGCAGGCTCCCCGCGCCGTCCCGGATGAACGAGACCGCGCCGTAATCACGTCCGCCATTGATCTGCGGGCTGATCAGCGGGGTCTGCGGCGATGGTCCGCCCGGCCAGTAATTGAATGCGTATCCGAGCGGACCTCCCGTATCGGTGACGAGCGTCCAGCTCGAGTATGGATTGGTGATCTGGCCGATGTTCGACAATGCGCCGATGTGCATCTTGTAGATCTGGATGCGATTCGGGAGCGTGTAAGGCGCCGGCAGACATCCCTCCACGAGCGTCTGTCCGAACGGGCCGTTGCGAAAGACGAGCGACGTCTGCGAGAACGTCGGGGTATTGGCGTAGTCCGGATAGTCGCCCCAACCGATGACCGAGGCCGATCCGCGGTCGTACGGATACGGATATCCGCGGCCGATGTAGAAATCGCCCCGGGCGGCGTCATAGGCGATCTGCAGGTTCATGAAGTAGGGATAAGGCAGATACCGCTCGCCATTGGAGTAACTGTAAGGGCCGGTCCACGGAAGGAACATCCCGTTTCTCGTGAGCTCGGTGTTCGGGTAATTGAGATAAATCGCCCCCGGATTATTGGCGTAGGCCAGGCCCAGGTATGTCTGCGTACGGTTCATGTTGTTGAAGTGCCGGTATGTGTAGCAGTCGTTGACGTTCGGATCGCAATCCGGATAGGTCTCGTCGATCGGCGGCACGAGCTCGTCGATGTTCCCCTCCACGCCGACCAGCCAGATGAAATCGCCCGCATCGATCACCGACACCTGCTCGACCGGCACGGTGTTCGTCTCGTTCGGCAGACAGTCGAACGAGGGGCCGCCGCTGCGGTGCGCCGAGCGCGGAGGCGTCCAGCAGATCCCGTCATCGGAAAAGGTGATGTAGAGAAAGCCGGCGATCACTCCGTTGCAGACGCCCGGCTGGTGCACGAGATACATGAGGAACTTGTAGCTGTGCTGCGAGACGGAGTCGTAGTAGCGCGGGACCGCGCTGTAAAGAACGTTGCCCGGTCCCGAGGAGGTGGGCGGCGTGTATTGGATGACGGCGGGGCTCGACGAGTAGAGCCAACGCCACGGCGACGATGCGTCGTCGCGCACGCGCCGGTTGTAGAACGTCAAGGGGATTCCGTTCGAGGCGTCGACGCCGAACCAGACACGCTGGTCGTTCGGCGTGACTTCCACGAACGCGAAGTTGTGGTTCACCCCCGGCTTGACCAGCGCGCCGGTGTACGTCACGACGTCGAAGGCGTCGATCTTCGGGACGTCGTCAGGACTGTATGAAGGGACCGGCGATTCGGCCGGAAAGTTCGTGGGACAGACGGGTTGAGCGAAGAGAACGGGAGTGAGGAGAACGGCGACCAACAGTGTGAACAGAAGACGCATCGGAACTTTCCTCCTGGATGGCGAAATTGCACTACTGATTTATGGTAGGACGCCCAATCAGCCCGAATCCTGACGGGCGACACGGTTCGCTGTGACAGGCAGACGAATGACGGCAGTGGTCGTCGAGAACTGACGCGTCTGCCTCGCCAGGGCGGCCCGGCAACGAAAACGTGAACAGCTCCCGCGGCGTGACCGGAAGTCCCTTGACTGGAGTGAACCGCAAGTATCCTGTTGGCAATGCGCATCGCTAAGAAGACCGTCCTCGTAATCCTCGCCGTCGTCTTCGCCGCCGTCCTCTCCGGACAGTCGAACACGCGCCGCCGCGCGGTGCAGCCTTCCGCGCCGCCTCCTCCGACGCCGATCGCGAGCGCCGATACGTACACGGTTGAGCGCGGGAAAACGCTGACCGTCACGGCGACGAGCGGCGTCCTGGCGAACGATTCCGATCCGCAGTCGAAGCCGCTCAGCGCGACGCTCGTCTCGAGCACCACGCACGGCGTGGTCATCCTCAACCCGGACGGCGGCTTCTCGTACGCGAACGACGCATCGGCGGCGACGAGCGACTCGTTCACCTATCGCGCGAGCAACGGCACGGCGTCATCGCAGGTCGCGACGGTGACGATCGTCATCACCGACCCGCCGCCGGTCGCCGTCGCCGATAGCTTCGATCTCAGCTCGGCCACCGGGATCACGATCACGAACCCGCCGGGAGTCCTCGGCAACGACACGCTCAACAACGCGACGATCGTCAGCTACGGGCCATCGACCGGCAGCGAGAACACGATCGTCGGCCAGGGCACCGCGACCTCGCGCGGCGGCAGCATCACGCTGAATGCGAACGGCAGCTTCGCCTACGGTCCGCCGTCGAGCTTCACCGGCAGCGACACGTTCAAGTACGTCATCCGCAACGGCGCCGGCAGCTCGACGGCGACGGTCACGCTCAATGCCCCTGCGCCGGCGACGCCCGACTTCTTCGTCACCTCGCCCGGCTTCTTCTACCAGTTCAGCGGAGTGAGCGGACAGAACCCGGTGATCACGCTGCAGCGCGGCCGCACGTACCGCTTCTCGATCGACGCGGACGATATCCATCCGTTCCAGATCCTCGGCGCGCCGGCGGGGAGCGTCCAGAACAACAACATCTCGTTCGGCATCATCACGTTCACCGTGCCGACGACCGCCGCGAACTACCAGTACCACTGCTCACTGCACAACTTCGGGAATGCGATCAACACGACCCCGTAATCGGATATCGTGAAACGCCTGCCCTCGCGGCACGTCACACGATCATGAGCAAACGGACATATCTGATTCAGGCGGCGACGCTCGTCGCCGCCGCGGTCGTTCTCGCGCTGGTGTCGAACGCGTTCGCGTCGCGCGAGCGGCAGATGAAGCTGGTCGGGTTTTATCCGAACGCGCAGAAGGTGCCTCCGCGGGAAGAAACGGTTGTTGCGACGGCGACGGTTGCTCCCGTTCAGTTGCCGGTTACCAGTTCCCAGTTGCCGGTTACCGCGACGCAGGCGCCGGTGGCACCGGTCGCGCCAGTTCCGACGGCAACCGTCAACCGGCAACCGGCAACCCCCACCGCGCCGCCCACGCCTACGCCGAAAGAAGATCCTCTCGCCAAATTCAAACCCCACGAAAAAGATCCCTACATCGAGATCCCGTACGCCGATGTGAAGCTTCTCCACGATCACGGCGCTCTCTTCCTCGATGCGCGACGCACCTCCGTGTACGAGCAGGGACACATCACCGGCTCGCGCTCGGTGTCGGTGTGGGAGTCGGACGTCGATGACAAGGTGGCGAAGATCTTCAACGAACGCTCCGATCCGGCGCAGCAGGCGTTGCCGATCGTCATCTACTGCAGCGGCGGCGATTGTGAGGACTCGCACATGCTCGCCCAGAAGCTCTATGGAGCGCTCTTCAACAATGTCTACGTCTACAAGGACGGATTCCCCGACTGGCAGAAGCACGGCGGCGCGGTGCACACGGGAGCGGAGCCTTGACAAAAGTACGTTCCGCGCGTGAGGCGCTCACCCACCCCTGGCTGACGGTCCGCGTGCAGATCGCGCTCGGCGCGATCTTCGTCATCGCCGCGCTGCCGAAGCTGACCGACCCGCCGTCGTTCGCGCACATGATCTACAACTACCGGATCGTGCCGGGCGGCGTGATCAATATCTCCGCGCTGATCATGCCGTGGCTCGAGGTGCTCTGCGGCCTCGCCCTCATCCTCGGCATCTGGACCCGTCCCGCGCGCGACCTCGTCGCGCTGATGCTCGTCATCTTCATCGTCGCCATCAGCATCAACCTCTTCCGCGGCAACGCCATCGATTGCGGCTGCTTCAACGTCGCCGACGCCGGGAAGACGTACGAGCAGCGGATCACCGACATGAAGATCGACATCGTGCGCGACCTCGGGATGCTGCTGCTGGTCGCGCAGTTGTGGTTCGCGGACAGATTCTCCCTCGCCCCGCGTGAGCGGGGAGAGGGTGCCGAAGGCGGGTGAGGGGTTTTTCACCGCGCGATGGACGAGCCCCCTCATCCGCCTTCGGCACCTTCTCCCCCGCGCGGCGGGGGAGAAGGGTATGCACGAATCCTCAATGAGATCGCGGCCGAAGTCCGGCCGCTGATCGGACAAGGGCGGGTGGCCGAGTACATCCCGCCGCTCGCCGCCGTGCCGCCCGATCGCTTCGGCATGACGCTCCGCACGGTCGACGGCGAAGCGTTCTCCGTCGGCGACGCGCAGGAGCGTTTCTCCATCCAGAGCATCGCCAAGCTCTTCGCCCTCACGCTCGCCATGCGCCTGGAGGGCGATCGCATCTGGGAGCGCGTCGGACGCGAGCCGTCGGGCGGCGCGTTCAATTCGCTCGTGCAGCTCGAGCTCGAGCGCGGCATTCCGCGCAATCCGTTTCTCAATGCCGGCGCGCTCGTCGTGCTCGACGCGATCCTCACGCACGGCGACGATCTCGTCCTCCCCTTCATCCGCGAGGCGGCGGGCGACGAGTCGATCGCGTACGACCTCGAGGTCGCCGAGGCGGAGCGGACGACGGGCCATCGCAACCGCGCCGTCGCGCACTTCCTCAAATCATTCGGCAACCTGCACAACGACACCGATCGCGTGCTCGACGCCTACTTCCGCCTCTGCTCCATCGCCATGAGCTGCGCCGAGCTGGCGAAATCGGTCTCGTTTCTCGCCACAGGCGGCGGCGCGATCGCCACGCCGCGGCAGGCGAAGCGCGTGAATGCCGTCATGCTGACCTGCGGCGTCTACGACGAGGCGGGCGACTACGCCTATCGCGTCGGACTGCCGGCCAAGAGCGGGGTGGGTGGCGGGGTGGTGGCGGTGATGCCGGGGAAGTTTACGGCCGCGGTCTGGTCGCCCGGCCTCAGCGCCAAAGGCAATTCCCTTGCGGGAACGATGGCACTCGAGCTCTTGACGACCAGGACCGCGATCTCGATTTTCTGATCCTTACTTGCAGTCGCCGAGGCGTTTGCCGCTCCACTTCATCGTCATGTCCTGATCCTGGACATGCATCTTCGACCAGCCCGTGTACGTGTCATTGTCGAAGGTGATCTCGCCGTTGCCGGTGACCGGGTCCTTCCCTTCGCACTTCACACTCCAGCTGATCTTCTGGCCGTCGACCTTGAAGTCCGACACCTTGCAGTTGCTGTTCTGCTTGCCCTTGGGGATGGCGCGGTCCGGGTTCTCGACATCTTCCTGCGTGACGCAATGGGTGAACGTCATCGGAGGCATTTTCATCGGCATGTTGGGGGCGTCCATCTCCATCGTGATCTGCCAGTTGCCCGGTTTCTGCGGGCTGGCGGCGAACGTCGGGAGGGCGCAAAACGTCAAAGCAGCGGCGGCCAACGAAAGTTTGCGAAGGTTCATTCAATTCTCCTTTGGGGTGGTGGGAAGTCTTCGCAGTATAGCGTGTTACGATCATTCGTTGCGTCCGAATAACTTCTCAGGAGTCATGATGCCGTCCCTCCTTTTCCGGCGATTTTCCCTCGCCGCCGCGTCCCTTTTCCTCGCTTTTTCTCTCTTCGCGGCGGAGCCACAGCCGTGGGACGGCGCGCCGCTGACGGCCGATCCGAAGGCCATCCTCGCCGCGGCGGAAAAGGTCCCGTCCGGTGAAGCCGACGCCGTCATGCTCCTCGAAGAAATGCACTACGTCTTCGATGCGCAGGGACGCTCCACCGGAACGGAGCGGATCATCTACCGCGTCGTGGCCGACTCCGCCATCGACGAGTGGTCGACGGTCATGGCCGGCTGGGCCCCGTGGTACCAGGAACGGCCGGAGATCGTCGCGCGCGTGATCGCGAAAGACGGCACGGTCCACATGCTCGACCCGAAGGCGGTCACCGAATCGCCCGCCGGCGACGAGTCGATGGAGATCTTCAGCGACAACCGGCTCCTCCGCGCGCCGCTGCCCGGCATCGCCGTCGGCTCCGTGGTCGAGGAAGTGATCACGTACAAAGACCGCAATCCGATGTTCGACGCCGGCATGACCGACCGCTTCTATTTCGGACGCGGCGTCCCGGTGCAGCAGGCGCGGCTGATCATCGACGCGCCGGCATCGCTCCCGATGCACGTCGTGAACAAGAGCGGCTTCGAACCGAAAAAAGAAGGCGAGCGCGTCACGTTCGAAAGCGGTGCGCTCGCGCCGATCGAGAACTGGGAGTGGAACCTCCCCTACGATGAGTCGTCGCGTCCGTTCGTGGCGTTCGCGACCGGCAAGTCGTGGCAGGACATCGCGCGCCGTTACGCCGAGGTCGTCGACAAGCAGATCGCCGGCTCGAAGCTGCCGGTCGTGGCGAAGAGCTCCAAGCGCCGCGAGGTGATCGACAACATCCTCGCGGAGATTCAGAAGAACGTCCGCTACGCCGGCGTCGAAGTGGGCGACGGCTCGATCATCCCCCGCCCGCCGCAGGAAGTCCTCGGGCACAAGTACGGCGACTGCAAAGACAAGGCGACGCTGCTCGTGGCGATGCTGCGCGAGGCCGGCATCCCGGCGAGCGTGACGCTGATCCGCGCCGGCAGCGACCTCGACGTCAGCCAGGACCTCCCCGGCTTCGGCCAGTTCAATCACGCCATCGTGCACGTCGACGGCGATCAGCCGATGTGGATCGATCCGACCGACGAGTTCGCGCGCGCCGGCGAGCTGCCGATCCCCGATCAGGGGCGCCTGGTGCTGATCGCGAACGCGAAGACGACCGCGCTGGTGCAGACGCCGGTGTCCGATTCGACGGTGAACAAAATCACCGAGACGCGCCTCTTCGAATTGTCCGAGGAAGGGAAGGCGAACGTCACGGAGACGTCGGACTTCTTCGGTGCGAACGATTCGCAGCAGCGCCGTTTCTATGTCAGCTCCGATCGCAAGTCGTACCGCGAGTCGATGGAGCAGTACGCGACGCAGTACTACGCGGCGAAAGAGCTGAAGAACATCGACGCGGGCGATCCGCGCGATCTGTCGAAGCCGTTTCGCTTGAAGATCGACGTGAGCGAGGCCTCGCGCGGCACGACCGCGGGGGGCGAAGCGGCTGTCGGCATCTTCACCACCGGCCTCCTCGGCGAGATGCCGCAGGCCATCCGCTTCTCCGATGACGACGAGGACGATCCGAACGCGCCGAAGACGTCGAAGAAAAAGTTCAAGCGCTCGCACGACTTCGTCTTCGTGCCGTACGTGAAGGAGTGGCATTACCGCATCGTGCCGCCTCCCGGCTACACGGCGCGCACGCTGCCGCAGAACGAGACGCTGAAGCTCGGCACGGCGACGATGACGAAGGAGTTCATCGCGGAGAAGGACGGCGTCGTGCTCGCGAACTTCCGCTTCGACAGCGGCAAGCGCCGCCTCACGGCGCCGGAGTTCGAGGCGACGCGCAAGGCGCTGAAGGAGCTGGGCGAGCAGAAGGCGATCCTCATCGGCTTCGATGAGATCGGCCAGGCGAAGCTGAACGCGGGCGACGTCGGCGCCGCGCTCGCCGAGTTCCGCAAGCTGGTCGACCTCCATCCGAAGGAAGCGCGGCATCACGTGGAGATCGCACGCGCGCTGCTGGCCGGAGGCATGGCCGAGGCCGCGCGCGGCGAGGTGGCGAAGGCGATCGAGATCGAGCCGGGCTACGCCGGCGCATACGCGGCGAAGGGCTGGATCCTGCAGCACGACCTCTTCGGCCGCCGCTTCCGCAAAGGCTTCGACCTCGAGGGCTCGATCGCCGCGTACCGCAAGGCGAAGGAGCTCGATTCGAAGAACGTGCAGTACCGCGCCGCGCTGGCCGAGGTGCTGGAGTGGGGCGACGACGGCGTCCGCTTCGGACACAACGCGCATTTCGACGAGGCGATCGAAGAGCTGCGCGCGCTGATGAAGGAGCTGAAGGAAAATCGCGTCGAGGGCGACCTGATGCTCGCGCTCTCGTACGCCGGCAAGTACAAGGAGCTGCGCGAGGCGGCCGACGTGGCGAAGGATCCGGAAGAGCGCGAGCTCGGACGGGTGATCTCGCTCGCGGCGACCGAGGGCTCGGCCGCGGCGATCCGCGAGGCGAGCTCGCTCGATCCCGCGTCCCGCCGCAAGCTCCTCGGCAATGCCGCGCAGGTGATGATGGGCGTCCGCCTCTACGCGCAGGCCGCCGATCTCTTCGAGCAGGCGTCGCAGGGCGCGCCGAACGCGACGCAGGCCGCGCCGCTGATCGAAGTGCTCCGCCGCACGAAGCGCGCGGAAGAGCTGAAGCTGACCGACACCGATCCCCGCGACGTGCTGAAGCGCGTCATGGTCTCGCTCCTCGCCGACGGCGCGGACGAGAAGGCGCTGGAGAAGTTCCTCACCGCTGACCAGGTGAAGCTCGAGCACGAAGCGCCGAAGGTCGACGATGAAGACGAGTCCGAGGCGACGGCGAACCGCAGCCTGGCGATGGTGCGCAATCAGATGCTCGACGACAGCCTGCCGGCGCGCGTGATCGCCGACATCGCGCTGGCGTCGCTGCAGTACCAGCTCGACGGCGACGACAAGAGCGGCTACCGCGTGCGCATGCGCCCGCAGGCCGGCCTCGCGGATGCGGCGAAGTCGTTCCCGTCCGAGGCGTTCTTCATCGTCAAGGAGAACGACAAGTACGTGATCAGCGCGGTGCTGCATCAGCCGGAGATGATCGGCTGGAGCGCGCTCCGCTTCGCGAACGCGGGCGACACGGAGAGCGCGCGCAAGTGGCTGAACTGGGCGCGCGAGGAGATCACCGCGGGCAACGTCGGCGACGATCCGCTCGATACCTCCCCGTTCGCGACGCTCTGGGCGAAGGGCAAGCAGAACGCGACGCTGGACGAGATCCGCGTGGCATCGGCGGCGCTGATGCTGCGCCGTCCGTACGCCGCGACCGCGCTGCCGATCCTCACCGAGGCGCGCGACAAGGCGACGTCGGAGGACGTGAAGACGCACATCGACCTCGCGCTGTCGGCGATCGCGTCGATCAGTCACAAGTGGACCGACCTCCTGCCGATCTCGGAGCGGCTGCTGAAGGCGGCGCCTGATTCCGCGTCGGCGTTCAACCTCCGCGCGGCGGCGCTCACGGAGAGCGATCGCTTCGACGACGCGGAGAAGTTCGCCAAGGCGCGCCTCGACAAGCTCGCGCGCGACGAGGACGCCATCCGCGCCCTCGGGCGCCTGGCGATGGCCCGCGGCCATTACGACGAGTGCGACAAGTACTACCGCCAGGTCATCGACGAGCTGCAGCCGAGCTCCAACGACTATAACAACGCGGCGTGGAACATCCTCTTCATCGGCAAAGACCTCGAGCGCGCCATCGGCTACGCCCGCCAGGCCTCGTCGCGCGGCGGCGCATCGTCACTGCACACGCTGGCCGCTTTGTATGCCGAAACCGGCAAGAGCCTCGAGGCGCGCGAAGCGCTGCTTCGCTCGATGGATGATGCAGGCCGCGAAGACCCGGCAAGCCACGACTGGTACGTCCTCGCCCGCATCGCGGAGAACTACGGCGCCACCGACGCCGCGCTTGCGGCGTACAAGCGGGTGAAGAAGCCGGCGCACGCGAGTAATGACGATACGTATGTGTTGGCGCAGAGAAGATTAGCGGCGATCGGGAGGAAGTAAACCTCGGAGGCCCGAGCATCTGCCCAATCGCAGCGTAGACTCGTCACGATCGGCGCGTCGATCGCCGACTCCGGCCGCAACGGTACTTTCATGGCTCGTGCCGGCCGGAGGCAATCTCGCAACGCTATCGTCCAGGCGTCGCCCAACTCGCGCATCGGATCCCACAGAGTGCGCTGCGCCGTAGCTGGATGCAGCAACGATCCTGATCATGAAACGAGTGTCGACGTTTCGGGGGGAACAGCCATCTCGCCCGTTGCGGCGCTGAGCATGCGGTTGTCCGGCGGAACCTGCGGATTGTGCGGCGGCGGGTCATTGGGTCGCTTCTTCATCAGTGTTTTGTACGCCGGATCGTCCTTGATGCATTCCACGACGAGCAGCAGACTCCCGTAAGAGATTCCGAGGCGCTTGGCGCCTTCCTCGAGACGTTCCTTGGCGGCCTGCTGCAGTACGCCGCCCTGCTCGAGATGCTCCGCGATCGCGACGAGCGCGTGCGCTGAATGAATCCCGATCGCACGCAGCTCACCGATGCGGCCATTCGTGTGCACCGCGAGAATGGCCTGGTCGATCCAGTCGAGGACCCGGCCGTGCGGATAGAGCGTTCGCCCGCAGAGCTCCGGGATGCGCATCGTCGCCAGATGCTGTGCGGACATGATCCCGATCTCCTGCAGTACGTCCGCCGCGTCTTCATCAAGCCCATCAATGAACGCGAGCGAGGTATCCGCCGGCCAGGCCGGCGTGATCCCGAACATCGTCATGGCCGTCCTCTTCAGCGCACGCATCGCCCAGGAGTGAAACAGGCCAATCGCGAAATAGAGAGCGGCGGCCGACCTGCCTGCTGCGTTCAGAAGGTCGCTATGTGAGGCGATATAGCCGATGTACACCGCGATCGACGCCTTCAGGGCGCTGTTGATCAGGAAGCGCGGTGACAGGGCGTTGGCGTTGAGGCGTACGAGCATGAACCACAGTGTGCTGATGTAGGCGCCGTATCCCGCGTACACCCAGCTCTCGGGCTGGCCGTTCTCTTGGTTCTTGGCTCGTGCCACGATCAGAAACACCGTGGTCAGCAGCAGCGCCGCGGCCAGCGCCTCGGCTGTCTTTGGCTGATGCTCCTTCGCTGCCTCATGGTCGGCCTCGCCTTGTCGCTGACGCAGAGTGACGACGTGATTCGCAAAGGCGACGAGTCCGGGGAGCAGCGCGAACATCCAGCAGACGGAGCTCATGCTGCCGAGCCGCTTCTCCGGATGGACGAAAGTCACGATTAGAAACCCGGCGGAACCTGCGATCAGAAAGAAGTTGTTCAGAAGGTTCTTCATCTCATCTAAAGGAGTGACTCGTCCGTCGAAGTCCCTACCCTCACCGCTACGGCGCCGTGACTCGTCCGTCGACGATCAGGGATCCGACGACGTACGAGGCTGCGTCCGAGGCAAGTCAGACGATGGCGGCGGCTGGCGGGCTCACCGATCCGGCGAAGGGAACGCTCTGTGCGTAGGTGCGCCTCGACCGCGGCTGGAGGTCGCGGGTTCGAGCCCCGTCGGCTCCGCCAAATTGAAGCTCTCACGCGCCGCGACTTCGCGGCGTTTCGTGGGCACGTCCGATTTCATCGAGACGTACAACATCATCAACGGCTCATGGGCTCTTCGCGTACATCTCGCCGAGGCTGTCGGAGAGATGGGCGAGGTCGGGATGGAGCTTGGTGGCGATGAGCAGCAGCGCAATCTCGCGCTCAGCGCCCGCCCCGCTCCGAGCACGCCGCAATCGCGACGAGTGGCGGGAAGATGATGGCCAGGACATCCTTCACCGCGACGGCCGGGGCTCCCTTCGCGATCACGAGAAGGGCGGCGACGCTGATGATTCCGAGGATGATCACGGCCGCCGTCTGGTTCCGATCGTTCGATGCGCGCATGGCCCCAACGTGCGCATCGCGGAAGGCGGGCGCAAGAGACGTGAAAGTGTCTTGACGCTTTTCACGCGGAGGCGCGTGAAAAGCAGACACATTCGGCGCGAATTCGCGAGGGAAATGTGAGAAGAGCCGGGGGAGGCGTAGCGAAAACAGTAACCTATAGGAGTCATGCTGACGCCCGACTTCGCGCAACAGATCAAGCGCCTGCGAGAGATCGTCCATCAGCGCGTCGCGGATTACGACCTTCGCCACCGACATCGTCGGTTCCCGATGAAGAAGGTGTCTCGCCTGCTGCGAAGCGAAAATCCATCCCTCTCCACCGTCTGGCACGGCGCCCGTGACCTCGAAACGACAGTCGGGACGCTCCTCGAAGAGCCACCGCTGGGCGAAGCGGACCTGCAGAAGCTCCGCGAATTCGTCGAGTTCCTCATCGCCCGGTTCGATCTGACGGGTACACAATCCGCCGCGACCCGCGAGGCGCAGACGCTCAAGGTCACGGAAACGGACTTCATCGAGCGCGACTTCGACTATCCGCGCCCGCACCACGTCTGGATCGTCCCTCACACGAACGCTGCCGCTGGCAGTGGAATCGAGGCCGATCGCGATACCGAGATGACCGAGGTCCTGCACTCGATCCGTGACGTTTACAACGGACAGCTGCGAGTCATCCGCGTCAACGGAGAGTCGATGTCGTCCGTGCTGCACGACGGCGACAAGGTAACGTTTGATACCCGTCTCGTGACGCCGGTGGACGGCGATGTCGTCGCCGTGTACGACAGCATTCGCGGCGGCATCATCGGGTACTGGCGTCGCGGCGAGAACGGCGATGTGTGGCTCGACAAAGAGAATGAATCGTCCGACTCCGAGCGGCTCGAGGCGCACGGCGGATGGACGCTCTGGGGAACCGTGACGCGCGTGGTCGACACGCCGGTACGATCACGCCGTCCGCGTCGCGGCTGACGCTCTCACCGGCCGCCATGCGCTGAGAAACGAGCCGGCCGTCGTCAGGAGCACTCCCGCCACGGCGGCGCTTTTCCAGCCGAACTGCAGCGCCGAGAGGATCGCCAGCGCGCCGGCGCTCACGAGATAGAAGCCGGTCATGCGATGCGTGGCGCGGCCGCGCAGCCAGACGGTGGCGGCGTTCAGGAGCATGAGGATCGCGAATGCGGGCTTGAGCCAGGGTGAGTAGGGAATCTGACTCAGTCCCGCGATTCCGAACATGCTCAGATACGCGATCCAGCACGCCGCGCACTTCGGAAAAAAAGCGAGGGCCAGACTGGACAGCGTGCCGAGCATCGGAACGGTGATCTTCCGTTCCGGCATCGCCTCGACCGCGCGGGCGACGATCTCGTCTTCATCCCAGCGGAGACGCTGGAACGATGCGGCGACGCGTCCCTGGCGATCGAAGATGTAGGCCTCGACGCGATGGCGGTTGACGAGCGATTCGACGAAGTTCACGCCGAGCCGGAGATGCCGGCGCAACGCGTCGAGCCCTTGCGGAGTGCGCAGCATCCGATGATGGGCGTCGAAGCGCAGGCCGCGCTCCCTTCCGTACGTGCGCAGACGCTCGGCGGTGTCGAACGCGGGATCGTACGTAATGGCCGCGGTCTGAATCTGCTCGGCGAGACCACGCTCCTGCAGCCGCTGCTGCACGCGGGCGAGCTTCGCGATGGTCAGCGAGCATTTGAAGGGGTTGTCGCATCGCGTGTAGAAGAAGACGACGATCGACACACGTCCGCGTAAGAGCTCATCGAAGGCGAGCTCGTTCCCGTCCTGGTCCTCCAAGACGATCCGCGCGAGATCGTCATCGTTCCCGCGCGGCCACGAGAGAATCGCTCCGAGGCCCGCGGGTAAGGTGCAGCACTCTTCGTCGGAGGGAGTGCCGCCCGCGATCGAAGCGGTCGCGGCATCGAGCTGCGCCGCGTATTTCCGCGCCACTCCGCCGCCATGCCGCAGCGACTCGAGGTCGGGAAGAACCGCGCGGGCGTGCGGGCCGAGCCAGGTCAGCGTCGCGAGCAGCTCGGCGACCGGCGTCGTTCCATTCGGGCCGATCGCGTATGCGCCGTAAGTCTCGAACGAGACGCGCTCGTCGCGGTACCGGATGTTCGCCAAGGCGCCCATGACGAGCGGAGCGAAGGCCGAGCGCGGTGCCGCGTACGAGCGAAGAGCGCACGCGGCGGCGGCGACGAGATAGGGATCGACGCCGGTGTCGAGCTCTTCGAGCACGAAGAGCAGCGCGGCGTCCGGCAGTCCGATACGCGCGAAGGTCGCCAGGATCCAGCCGCGCATCCGAGTGGTGGAAGCGGTGCCGCGGCCGGCATAGCAAGGATGTTCTTCGCGCAGCAGCTCGAGCAGTTCGCCGTGGCGATCCGGATCGCCCGCGGCCTCATCGACCATCGCCGCGAACCTCTCTTCAGGCGATACCTCGGCGGCGATGGTCATGTTCGGGCTTACTTGCCGTAACGATCAACGAACCGGCGTGCGCTCTGCTTCACGTTCGGCGACGCGGTGGCGGCCATTTCGCCGACGCGATTCCGCAGCTCGACGTCGTTCGCGACGCTCTCCTCGTTTCCGAACTGCGTCAGCGCCGTCAGGCTGGTGGCCTTGATCTCGTCGTAATCGGCCGCGTCGAGCAGGATCTCGCGCGCCTGCGTCTGCAGTTTTTCCGGCCTCAAGGCCTGGAGCGCGGACGCCGAGAGTTGCCGGATCTCCGCGAGCTCGTTCTTGTCGCGCAGAAGTTTCTCGAAGATGGGAGCGGCCGTGGCGTCGGCCGACAGCAACCGCAGCGCCTCGCGCCTCGAGTCTTCATTCGGCGGATTCTTGATGATGTCGCGCGCGACTGCATACGCCTCGGCGTGCACGTCGTAGGCGAGCAACTGCAGCGCCTTCTCCGGCGGGACGAGCGCCTTGTCGGGATGCTCGAGTCCGTCGATCAGCTTCTTCTGCGCGAAACCGTCTTTCTCGCGCGCGAGGAGTCCGAGCACGCGCTGGCGGAGTTCGGGATCAGGATCGTCCACGACCTCGCGCAGCGTGGCGATGTAGTCCGCGCGGCACGACTCGAATGCGACGACGCTGAAGCTGGCCGCCTGCAGCGATTGCAGCGCGGCGAGCCGCACCGCGATCGGCTCATTTCGATCGCGCAGCAGGTTGAGCATCGCCTGCAGGTCTTTGTCGCTCTCGCAGATCGCGAGCGGCGTTTCCGCGATCGCGGCGACTCGCTGCTTGACCGTCCGTTTCGGGCTCGTGGCCACGGCCATCGCCGCCCGGCTGGCGACCGCGTTCTTCGAGCGCGAGGCCGTGCGCTTCGTCGCTTTCCCACCCTTCGTCGGAGCCTTGCGTTTGGTCGTCATCGGGTTCTCCTTCACTCGCTCGGCTTACGCGAATTCGACGTCATCGTAGTCAAACCCGAGACGTGAAGCAGCGTTGACCGACCCCTGGTAGTCGAGGCTGCTCTGCACGATGGGTCGCGGCCCGGGCGCGCTGACCAGCGCGGACGCTGCCATCGGGCCGCCGGGCGCGGTGGGCGGCCGCGACCCTCCGGTGATTCCGTTCCACGGCCACATCGTGTCGGGCAGTCTGTGGCCGATCGGATTGGTCGGCCTCGTGTCGTACGACGCCGCGAGCGCCGGATTGAATCGTCCGTTCCTGCGCTGCCACTTCGCCCAGAGGCGATCGACGTTGCAATGCAGCAGGAAGAAGAGAGGATCGCGCGCCGCGGTCCCGATGCTGGAGATCGATCCGCCGAAGCTCGTGTGCGCGGTTCCGTGAGGATTCCCTTCCATGGTCCGGAACGCTGCGTATGTGGTGCCGAGGGCCAGCGTGTCGGTCTCGTTGCGAAGGCCGGGAGGCGCCGACGCGGTGCTGAAGAACGGCCGGCGGTTGATGCCTTGCACGCCGTCAGTGCGCCAGAACTGCAGCGGATTGTTCGGGCCGAAGCGGACCGTGCCGAGGTTGTCGGAGACGCCGAGAAATTCGAGCGTGAAGATGTTCGGCGAGGCCTGGTCGAATCGCCAGTACGGAAGGGCGATCGACGGATCGATCGCCTGCAGCTCGCGCTCGAGATCGAGCAGATACGCCCGGTGCCACGGGAGGAATCCCGGTGCGCCGTGCGCCTGCGGCGAGCTGACGTTCGTGTGCATGTCGCGAAAGTCGGTGAACCGGCCGGTCCCCTGATTGTTGAGCCTCGCGAAGGCAGCCACGAAGCGGTCGCGCTCCGCGGTGGAGAGCGCGTTGGCGTTCTTCCGGATGCGCACCATGAGCGCCGCCGAGCCGACGAGCGTCGTCCCGGCGCGCGCTTCGATTTTCACGTCGCCGATGCTGGAGCTGGGACGCCGGAAGCGGCCCGCGGTGAAGAAAGAGACGGAGTTGCCGTTGGCCGGGACCTGCAGCGTCAGCGGATCGGCGAAGGCGCCGGTGGCTCCGGCGCGGAAGACGACCGCGCCGGCAGTTGCGGCCGAGACGCTCCGCAGCTGGATCGGAACGGTCGCTCCGGTCGCCCCGGTCGGATCGGTCATGCGGATGCGGCAGGGCGATGGCGCCCAGGAGACGAATGACGTGCCTGGACTCGTGCTGTTGTTGATCTGAATCTCGATTTTCATCGACGACCCTCACTCTTCATGTCGGTCTCTAAGTAAAGAGGGACGCAAAGCCCGATTTCTCTCCCTACCTGCACCCGCTCGCGATCGCCGCGACCATGAAGTAGAGCATCGCGAGCGAGAACAGCGTGACGTTGACGGACGACGCGAGCTTGCAGGTGTGCGCGATCTTGTCCGTGACGTCGCCGTTCAACAGCATCCGCAGGTGGATGTTCTCGACGATGTCGGCGAGCGCGCCAAGGAGGCCGACGCCGACGGCGAACTTCGTCAATAAGAGCTGTGGCCAGAAGTTGCGTCCCGCGGCGAGCCACATGGCGACGTAGACGGCGATGAAGAGCCAGTCGAGCATCAGGTTGCGGCGGGCGGCGCGCTTTCCCGCCTCGCCCCACTGCGCGAAGATCTTCTTCACTCCTTCGGCGCTGCCGGCCTGCTTGAGTTGTTGATTCGTCGCCTGCGCCGGATTGAAGAACGGCGAGTTGAACAGCGTGGCGATGATCAGCGCGGCTATGAAAACGATTACGAACTGGCAGTGCGAATTCATGGTTTCACCTCTCTCACCTTCTTCAGATCCTCGTTCGCCTTCATCGCTTCCGGATCGGAGGCGACGGTGATGTTGAGCCAGCGCGCGATCTGATCGCGCGACCATCGATTGCCCTGCGTCTCCATCGCCCCGTCCATCGCGGAGCGCGCCTGGTAGGAGAGCACCCAGCCGAGCGGGATCGGCACGTCGGTCTGCACGAGACGGAATTCGAGAAGCGTCGGAAATCCGCCAACCGGCAGCTGTTCGTTGCGGACGTCGCCGACCGCCTGCTCGCCGCGTGCGCCGCGCGTGTTCAGCAGCGCGCGCAGCGGAGAGAGCACTTCGTTCGCCCATCGCTCCGCGTTGAATCTGGTCGATGGTCCTTCCGGCCCGTGATACGGAAACGGCCCGTAGACGTCGGGACAGGCGCTCTTGCCCAGCTGGTTCGGCTCGTCTTCCGAACAGTCGTGCCCCTTCACGCTGCAGTTCTGATAGTCGATGAGGATCACGACCGGCACGAGGTTCCAGCCGTTCGCCTTCGACAGGCGATTGATCAGCACGACCAGTTCCGCGGCGGTGACGGCGCCGGAGTTCTCGAAATAGCCGCCGTCGACGACGTGGCCGATGTGCCCTGCGTTGTTCTGCAGGGGAATCCGGCCCGCGGGCGAGACGTACGTGAAGCGCGCGCTCATGCCGGCCGCGGAGCTGAGCGGAATGTCGCTGCGGAGCAAGTCGAAGCCGTCGAACGCGTTGCGGAACTCGAGCGCCGGACGGATGCGGCAGTTGCTGGTGATGATGCGGTCGCCGGTCTCCACCATCGTCCCGTTCACGAAGAGCGACGGCAGCTCGGCGTGTTGGGCGTAGGTGTCGAGCAGTCCCTTGGCCAGCATCGCACTCGGACGCTCCCACGCCGTTTCCAGCGCACGCTCGCGATCGGGAAATCCGACCGGCAGGAAGCGCTGCACGAAGTCGCTCTGCGTCATCGCCGCGAGCGTCGGCGTCAGGAAGTCCTGGCCGAGGATGTCCGAGCCGCGGCGGTGCAGATTGCCGCCGTTCTCGCTCAGCAGCCCGGTGAAGACGAGCGCGCCGAGGGAACCGCCGGAGACGCTGCTGATGCCGAAGAGGTTGCGGTGGAACTGCGGCATCGTGTCGTGCAGCGAGTCGAGCACCACGGCCGTCCAGTACGCGGCGCGAATGCCGCCTCCTTCGGTCGCCACGATGAAGACCGGCGTCGGCGCGGCGGGATTCGGCGCGACGCGAGTGCGCCACTCCATCAGCTTCTGCTCGACCGTCGGGCGCGCGTCGATGATCGGCTTTGCCGTCGGCACGGTGCGCACGATGTGATTGCGGTCGGCGATGGGGCTGACGAGGAACGCCAGCACGATCAGGAACGTGAGGATCGGGATGCGCATGCGGATGCCGGCGTAGACGATCACGCTGCCGAACGGCACCCAGAGCGCGAGCGTGAGCAGCACCATGTTGCCGGCGCCGAAGCCCATCAGCCTCGCCGGCGCGATGCTGCTGGCGATGAAGAAGATCAGCTCGAAAACGATGAAGACGCCGAGCATCACGAGCGCGCTTCGTGCGAGATCGCGCAGCCGGACCGGTTTGATCGAGCCGTCGTCGCCATGCTTGTCGAGCCAGCGGCGCCGCAGCACGACGAAGATCAGGAAGAGGACGAACGAGAGGGCGACGAGGACGAGGATCGGCGTGTTGGCGGTCTTGACGTCGCCGTACGTGCAGCGGACTTTGAAGAAGGCGTAGAAGAGGACGACGAAGAGGAGCGCGCCGAGGATGCGCGGCAGCCAGAGCGCCCAGCCGCGATGCTCGGCGTCCTGCGGACTCGGCGCGTGGCCGAACCAGGCGTCGTCCGTCTCGTCGTGCGGCGAATCGAGGCGCAGCATCTGCCGCGACCAGAACCAGATCTGGTACGCGAGCACGTTCATCAGCCCGAGGAAGCCGAGGATGCGCCCCCAATGCGGCGCGCCGGTGATCGGATCGTATTCGCCGAGGGCGCGGACGATGTCCTGCCCCTGCGCCGAGATGATGAAGGCGAACGCCGCGACCGCCAGCGCGAGGATGCTGAAGCGGATGGGGAGCAGGAACAGGTAGACGAGCTTCAACCGTCGCCACATGCGCGAAATCACATTCATACCTTCTCCTCGGAGGGACTCATCAAAGGAGAGTCGCGGGAGAAGGGAATCCCTACCCCCGCCAGGCTCCTTACAAGGAGTAACATCTGTAAGGAGGTGCCCCGATGCCACGCTCGAAGATCACCAGCAAGCGACAGACGACGATCCCGAAGGAAGTGTGCGAAGCGCTCGACGTCGGTCCGGGCGACAAGATCACCTGGGAGGTGAACGGGGGGCGGGTGGCGGTGACGACGGAGCGGCCCGCGTTCTGGCGCTGGGTGGGCACCGTGAAGGGTGGCCCCGACGATCCGGTGCAAGCCGTTCACGAAGCGCGAAAGCGCAGGGGACGCATCTGAGGTGCGAAGCGTTGTCGTGGACGCCAACGTTTTCGTGTCGCTGCTGACCGGCCGCCACGAGAAGCAGCACGAATTCGCGGCAGCGCTCATGCAGCGAGCGGAAGACGGCGAGGTCGAAGTCATCTTCCCGCAGTTCGTCGTCTTTGAGGTGACGTACGTCCTGCAGAGTCTCTACGGCGTCACCGGCGACCGCCTCACCTCGATGATCCGCGACCTCTTCTCTTTCCCCGGCGTGCGGCTCATTAATGACTGTCCGTGGAACCGCGTCTTCGAGCTCTGGCCGAGTCCCCTGCCCGGCCTAGCTGATGCGTCGATCGCCGCGGTTGCGACAACAAACCGCTACGACGCGATCGCCACCTTCGACCAGAAGCTCTCAAAGCGCGCGAAAGACCTCGGCGTCCCGTCGTACTGGTGACCCTTACCGCATCAACGCACGCACCGCGCGGATCCCCTCCTGCGCCTCTGCGTTTTTCGGATCAATGCGCGCCGCTTCCTCGTAGCCCTGAAGTGCCAGCGCGAATTCGGCGCGGGCGCGCTCCCCTTCGCTCTTCATCAGCTCTTCGCCGAGGTAGCGGCGCCACGCGGCTTGTTTCAGACGGAAGGAGATGCGGTCGGGCGCGAGGGTGGCCGCGCGTTGAGCATCGATCAACCCGCTGCGGACGGCGTTCTCCCAACCTGCCGCGCCGAGCTTGCGGCGGATCATGCCGAGGCTGTACTTCGCATCGGCCAGAGAAAATCGATAGTCGGGATTGCGCGGCTCGCGCTGCACCAGGCTGTCGGCGACGACGACCGCCTCCTGCACGAGCCCGAGCGCGGCCTCGTAGCTTTTCGTGTCGTTCTCGGCGATCAGCGCCTGCGCGAAAACATTGCGCGAATGGAGCAGCCTGTTATCCATCGCGTTCTGCGCCGACTCGGGGGCCAGCCACGCCGCGATCTGGGCCGCGTGCATCGACGCGCCGAGAGACTCGAATTGATCCTCTTTCCTGCCCAGTCTCCCCTCGGTCCGCTGGAGCCAGTCATACATGTCGCGAAGCTCGTCGTACGTGCTGTAGGAATCGGGACGGCGGAGGACCGCTTCCCGGAGCGCCGATTCGGCGTTGATCAGCTCGCGATAGGCCGACGCGTAATCGGGGGGCTCCGCGCTCATGAGCTTCGCGCCTCTGGTGAAATGCTCCATCCCGCGATTCCGCAGTGCGGCGGACGCCGCCAGATGTTCCACCAGAAGATCGTCGAACCTCGCCGTCGCTCGCTTCTCTTCTTCGGATGCGGCAGCAGCGCCGTTCGCATCTCCGGTCTTGCCCAGAAGCACCGCTTCGCGTCCCCACGTGACGGCGGAGGTCTGGATGTAGAGCGGATTGTCGGGATGAGCCGCGACCAGTTTCGTAGAGCGATCGATCGCCTGGCGCAGCGCCTCCTTTGCTTCGGGAAGCCGGCCGAGCTCGAGGAGAACATCGGCCTCCTCATCGAGCAGCTCGACTGCCGTTTGCTCGCCGGCGGCGTCGTTGCGATCGTGTACCGCCTGATCTCGAACGCGCTGCGCATTGCGGATGGCGTCGAGCCGCTCCGCGGCGTGACCACCGCGCGCCGCGAAAATCGCGGAACGGGCTTGTCCCGCCCACACGAGATCGTTCTGCAGCGACGTGTCCGTCGTATCGATCGACGCCAGCGCACGGAGGGTGGCGATCGCCTCCAGCACGAGTGCTTCCGCGTCGTCGAGCGACGGCATCGGCGTGCAGGAACCGGGCTTCTGATTGCACGCAACGATCCCCTCGCTCACGCGCAACTGCGAGGCCGCGCGCTGACGCTGCCACTGGCGGTCATCCGGATCGGACCGCCGCAGCTCATCGGATTCGGCGAGCACGTTTCGATCATCGTCGAGCGCGGCCTGCGGCGACGCGGAGCGATGCGCGTGCCCGCGCCACGCGAGCGTGTCGAGCGCGGTTTTTCGAGCGGAGATCGACGACGGCCGCAGCAGGCGTGCCTGTTCGGCGAGCGCCGCCGCTCCGTCGTGGTCCTCGAGCGAGGAGAAGATGACCGCTCGTGCGAGCGCGGCGCGAATGAGGGCCTGCAGCGCATCCGGATCGGGATAGGGAGCCGCGTGCTCCGCCATCGGACCGCATTGAGGCGGCGCCTGGCCGCGCCCGAACAGCAGCTCGGATAGGATGGTGAAGGTCCTGTCGAGATCGGCGAGCGCGCCCGTCGCGTTTCCCATCCGCGTCTTCAGGTCGACCGTCACGACGAGGCTCTCGGCCATGCTCGTGCAGTCGCTGCGCACGACGTCGACCGGCCCTGGCGTGTTCGCCACGATCTTCCACGTCTTGTCGGCCGCCTCGCTGTACGGCAAGGCCTCGGTGAGCTTTCCCTGGCTCACCAGCGCGATGCCGAGGCGATCGTGGGTGCGGGCGATCTCGCGCGGCGCGTCCGGGTTGTCGTGAGCGTCCTCGAAGGCGTTCAATGACTCGCGGAACAGGCTCACGGCCTCGGCGATGTGTCCCTCGGTGCGCTTGATCTCGGCCCGATTGCGCAACGAGAGTCCGCGGTTCAGCGCACTGCGCATGCCGACGGTGCGGCGATCGACCTGCTGCTGCATCTGTACGAGCAGCGTGCTCCGCCCGACGTCGCGTACCTCGCCCAGAAACTGCTCGCCGAGCAGGAACCCGAGGAGATTCTCGGCGCTGTCGCGTTCCTTCTTGACCGTGTTGTTCCAGGCCAGCAGCCCGGCCATGACCAGCACCGCCGCGATCAGCAGCGCCGCCACTCCGTAAGCCCACAACGCGCGCCGCACCGCTTTCGGCAGCTTCCCGCTGCGCGCGGCGAATACCGACTCGGCGAGACGGTCGTGACTCAGCTCGTAGAACGTGCTCTCCATCCGGCGCTCCTCGCGGACGAGGCGCTCCCGCCCCAGCACGTCGAGCGTGCTCTCGGAGATGTCGTACTCGCTGAGGATCTGCGTCTTCTCCAGCATGAGCCGCTGGCCGGACGATCCGAGGAGACCCTCTTCGCATAGTGCCGCCGCCCGTTTGCGCTCGCCTGGCGAGGAGATCCGCCCGAGGACATCGCGATAGAAATTCTCGAGGACGACAGCGAAGGCGTCGCTCCCCTTGAAGTCGTTCATCGTGAGCGTCACCGGCTCGCTCTGCGTCGATTCCTTCCGCCGGGCGATCCCTTCGGCATGCCGGCAGAGCAGCTGCAGCTGGAACGGCTCGATGACGTCGGAGCGTCCCTTCAGGTAAGTCAACATGTTGTCGAGTGTCTGGTCGTCGTAGGTGAACGGCTTCGTCCAGTACGGCTCGCCGTCCTGCAACTTCGCCGGCTTGACCACCGCGTCGCGCGCGTCGCGCTCCGACAACGGCTCCAATCGCAGGCGCTCCTGAAAGAGCCGTGGAATCGTGGCGCTGAATTGCTCCAGTTCGCCGAGATGCGTTTCCTTGAGGCTGATCAGCAGCTTCACGTCGGGACGTTCGAGCGCGACATCGTTCAATCGCTGCCGCGGAATGCCGGTGGCCAGCGCGCCGAGCTCCGCGGCCAGTTCGTACCGGAACATCTGATCGCGGAGCGTGAAGACCTCCTCGAACTGATCGAACACCAGGACGGGCGTCAACAACAGATCGTCGCGCCACACGGTAGTCGTGGCGAGCAATTCCCACAGCCCGGCCGGCGCGGTGTCGTCGATGTCGACTCCCTCGTTCCGCACGCTCTCGCGGATCGAGCGTGCGACCGCGCCGGTCAACGACTCGAGCGGGTCATTGAGCCGGATCATGACCGGCAGAAACGGCCTGGTCCGCAGCAGCGGAAAGAGGCCCGCCTGCAGCAGCGACGTTTTGCCGAGACCCGACTTGCCGAACTGCAGCAGCAGCGGAACGCTCAGGATGCGGAGGAACAGCTCCTCCGTCTCGCTCCTGCGCCCGAAGAAGAGCGCCGCATCCTCGGGGCCGAACGGGCCGGTCCCGGGGTACCGTCTGCGGCTCATCACGCCACTGCCTTCGAGCGCGCGCGGAGTGCCGAGCGTTTCTGCCAGTCCTCGAGGATCGAGTCCGCGAGCGCGTCCTCGCCGCCGGGCACGTCGATGTCGATCACATGGCGGTTTTCGAGCTCGCTGAGAATCCCGCAGGATCCGCAGCGGACCGGAATCAGAAAGCGCAGCTTCTCGCCTTCAAACTCCGCCATCCCCGACTGCCGCACCTGCGCTTCCTGGATCTCGCGATGAAACACCCCTTCGGTCCGCGCGAGCATCTCCTCGGTCTGCAGGACGATCACGTAATCGACCATCTTCTGGATGACGCGGATCAGCTTCTGATTCCAGTCGTCGCCGGCGCGGAGGTTCTGCCTGTCCTGCCAGACGTTGATGCCGCGCGCCTGCAGGTTGGCCATCAACTGCTCGACGCGATCGCGGTTCTCGCTCGCGTAGCTGATGAACGCCAGCGGCGCGTTGTCGAACGATCGCACGGCCTCCGGAACGGGCCCGGTCTGCGCGTTTTTGCGGCCGCCCGCCTCCCACGCGTCGGCGAGCTGCCGCGCGAAGCTCTCCCATTGCAACGGCCGGAACTCGATCAGCCGGTCGCCGGAAAAGAAGCCGACGACCTGCTGGCGCTCGGGATGATTGAAGAAGTGCGGGTCTTCGAAGGCGATCGCCTTGCTCTGATGACCGTAGACGTTCATCACCTGGAGCAGCACGCGTAGATACCAGTTGTGAAAGCCGAAGCCGATGAAGAGGAACGATGCCGCGGGATCGGCCAGCATCGAGCGCACCTGATCCGGCACCGCCGGAGCCCCTCGCACGACGGCCACGAGAAAGTCGATCAGGTCCCCTTCCGTGAGCACCAGCGATTTCGCCTCCTCGTGATGACCGAAGAGGTGATAGACCACCGGCCGCTCCGCCGTCGGCCTCGAAAGCCGCGGCGTATTGAAGGGACGAAAACTGTAATAGCCCTTCTGCGGTGTCTTCCCTTCCGTCGCGGCGAAGGCGTTGAACATCAGGCTGTCCGGCGACGCGCAGATGCAGAGGCGGAACGGCAGCTTGGCGAGGTCGCGATGAAAGTCGGTCGTCGCACTGGCCTCCCGTTCGTAGAAGTCCTGCACCGCGACGTCGAGCTCCACCCGGTCCTGGCGCGTGCGGTAGTAAAGGTCGGCCGCGCGATGAAGGCTCGCCGAGGAGGCGGTGCTTTCGGCGGACGTGACGCCGATCGACTCGATCAGCTCCTCGGCCAGCAGACTGTCGAGCGGCCGCCGCTCCGGATCGCCGGGACGAACCGCGACGCGCGGCCCGAGGACGAGCACGCAGTCGCCGCGATTGATCCGCTCCACCAGCCCCCGCAGCTCCCGTTCGTTCTGGCGCGATGTCTCCACGTACACACTCCCCCACGGCTGACGAATCACCTGGACCGCAGGGGGTAATTTTACTTGCGCGTGGACTTTTTCGCCGCCGGCAACTTCCCTTTCTTCGTCACGATGCCCTGCCCGACCGTGTAGAAGCAGCCCGCGGTCGAGCCTTGCTTCAACAGCTCGGCGAAGAAGTTCTTGATGGTCACATTCGCAAACGCCGTCTGCGCGAGGAGCAGCAGCGGCGGGTTCGCGCCGCCGTGTGTCGCCTGATAGTTCAGCACGAAGGCATTGATCTGGCCCTGCGGATTCATCAGCGCCTCCAGGTTGGCCTGGATGCCCGCCATCGTGGCGAATTTCGTCGGGATCACGACGCGCTGCACGCCCTTGACCGCGTCGGTGATCGCGCAGCCGCCGTAACCGGTGAAGCTGCGCGAGGAGCGTGAGTTGTCCGCTGCACCGGTGATGACCGAGGGGTTCTGCGTCGTACCGAGGGCCGACTCGCAGCAGTCGGCAAAGACGGAGGTCGTGTACCAGTTCGGCGCGCCGATCCAGGCCGCGAGCTGCGCGCCGGTCATCGGGTGAACCGTGCCGATGCTCCCCTGCTGGCCATGCGCGATGACGTAGACCGGCTCGTTGTTGACGAGCACGTTCCACTGCGGCGCCGCGAATGTGCCGATCGTGTTGGGATGCCGATCGATCGACAGCTGATAACCGCACGAGTAGAGCTCGATGTAATCAGTGGTGTACTGCTCGGTGATCACGAGCGCCGAGGCGGGAACGGCGAAGAGCGAAAGAATGACGAGAGCAACGGTAGCGAGCGGGAATCGCATGGAAGTTTCCTCCTGCCCGCAATACTACCGGCATTACGTCTGTATGTCTATAAATGCGTCAGCGCACCGGCCGTCCGCGGAATTGCGACGAGCGGAGGAACAGATGCCACGCCGTGCCGTACTCCGGCTCGGCCGCCAGCCGGAGGTAGGCGACATTCTTCAGTGCTTCGCCGAAGACGACGACCTGGCGCCACGACGGGTCCGCGGCGGCCAGGGGCCTCGATTCGTAGGTCACGGTTGGTCCGCGGTCATCGATGCGCGTCTCGTAAATCACTCCATCGCGGAGCGCGTAACTGAAGCAGCCGCGCACGCTGCACTCGACGCGTGCATCGATCGGGACGTTCGTCGCCGGACCGGGGGGAATGCCGGGAGTCCAGTCGATGCGCTGAAAGCCCGGACTGGTCACCCGTACCGAGACCACTCCGTCGCTCTTGATCGACAGCGCGACGTAATGCGAGCCGCTCCAATAGAGCCCGCTCAGTTTCTCGATGAGGAGCGGGATCCCTGCAGCATCGAGCAGCGTCCCGTCGGCGCTGATCGGCATCGAGCGTGCCCAGTTGATCTTCTTGTCGGTCCACGCGACGAAGTACTCATGTCCGTTCGACGCGGCATGCACATCGGTGACCGGATCGCCGCTGCTGATGGTGAGCGGCAGCGGGTCGAGCAGCGTGCCGGCTTTGGAGACGCGCGTGCCGTAGACCTTCGTCCCGTGCGACCACGCCACGAGGTAGCTCGAGCCGTTCGACGCGACCGCGAGCGGCGAGTCGTCGCAATCGAACGCTCCGGGAACCGAAACGACGATGGTGTACGGATCGAGCTGCGTGCCGTCGTGCGCGATCCTCATCGCCCGGATCGACTGCGGCATCTGCCACGCCACGAAAAAGTCGGTGCCGTCGGTGGTGACGACGGGCGACACCGCATCGCAGGTCAGATCGCCGATGCGGATCGGAGTCGGGTCGAGCACGCGTCCGCCGCGATCGACACGCACGCCGAGCAAGGCAAAGAGATCCGGCAACCGCTTGTCAGGCTCGCGCCACACCAGCAACGACACATCGCCCGCCGTCGCCACCGCGGGTGTTTCCTCGGGCAGTGCACCACGACTGGGCACGAATGGCGTCGAGGCCGTCGTGCTGAACGACGTCGTGTCGGCATAGGTCGAACAGCTCCACGAGCTCGGACCGGCCCAGCAGAGCAGGCGCGAACCGGCGCGTCCGCCCGCGACCACATCCGGGTACGACGGCGCCGAATTCGAATTTCCCAGCGGCTTGAGGACCGTTCCATCGCCGTCCACATTGTTGGCGTCGCGGTCGATCGTCACCGATCTGGCGTCGCGGCGCCGCGGCCAGTTCAGGTTTTCGTCGGCGGCGAACACGAGGCGGTAGGCATCGCCGTCCCACATCAGCTGCCCGGTCGTCCCGCTCATCGGAACACCGAACGGCGCGCTCGTGCTGCGAACCACTCCGGCCGGCGTCACCGAGATCGCCTTGAACGCGTAATACCGCTGATCGCTCGGGTCGGCGAACACGCGCCCGACGAACAGGTAGTTCACTCCGTCGGACGCAATGAGCGATGAATACGCGGCGACCCACGGGATCACTCTTTTTCGCGCCACGAAGTTGCCGTCGCGATCGAGGATGATGACGTCGTCGACCTCCGCCAGCATGAAGCTGTCGCCGTTCGTCGCCACCGGCATGTTGCTCCATGTGTCGACCGGGAACTTGCCTCGGATCAGGTTCATCGACGCGTCATAGAGGCAGCCATCATTCGGATATTGACCGTCGTGATCGCCGATGACGAGCAGCCGCTCGCCGGTCCACGTCGCGCTGTAGAGCGTTTTCGGCGGGACCGGATAAGCGCGCGCCACCGGATCGAGCAGCTCGCCCGCCGCGGAGATCCGCACGTAGCCGGCAGCCGTGATCACGACGTACTCGCGCCCATTCCAGAAGGGGATCGCCGTCCCCTGCAGCGGCAGCACGAGACTGGGCGAGTGGAGCACGTTTCCGCTCGCGTCGACGAGCGTCGCGCTGACGACGTAGATCCATGGGTAACGATGCGCCGGCATCGTCGGGCGCTGGTCGTCCCAGATCAGCAGGTGCGTCGTGCCGTTGGTCGCGGTGCGCGGCAGGTTCGCGACGAGAGGTCCGATGCGCGGCGCGGCGACCGGCCGCTCGGGCTGAAGGTAAAGCGGCTGGGCGAATGCGGTAGCGGCGACGAGCAGCGTAAGAAGAAGATGTCTCATGGGGTCATTGCTCTCGAACGCGTCAGTGCTGCCGATCGGACAAAGAGGTGCCACGTGGCACCATACGGTGTTTCGGACGCGAGCCGCTCGTACGCGACGCTCTTCAACGCGCCGCCGAACACGAGCAGCGAGCGCCACGCATCGTCTCCGCGTGCAAAGGGCGACGAGGTGTAGGTCACGACACTCCCCGAATCGTCGATGCGCGTGGCGACGATCACTCCGTCCTTCAGTCCGTACGTGAAGCAGCCGTGCGCGTCGCACTCGACGCGTCCGGTCGACGCATCAAACGGGAACGGCATCGCCGGGCCGAGCGAACCGGCGGGCGCGAAGTCGAGGCGTTCCCCGCCCGCCGTGATGCGCACGGCGCGCACGCCGTCGCTCGACGCCGCGAGCGTCACGTAGTTCTTCCCGCTCCAGTAGACCGCGCTCGTCTTGTCGAGGATGAGCGGGAGGCTGATGGTATCGACGACCGTGCCGCCCGCGGTGATGCGTACACCGCGCGCCTGCTTGATCGTCGCGTCGGTCCAGGCGACGAAGTAGTCGTGACCGTCCGAGGCCGTGTGGAGACCTGCAACCGGCCCCGCGCCGAACGACAGCGGAACCGGATCGAGCAACACGCCGCCGCTGCTGAGACGGGCGCCGCTGAGCACTCCTTTGCGCTGCCACGCCACGAAGTAGTTCGTGCCATTCGAGACGACGCTCGGAGCCGACGGCCCGCATTCCGAGGTGGGCGACACGGCGACGATGATCGGATTCGGATCGAGACGGCGGCCGTCGCGCCCGATCCTCATCGCCAGGATCGACGCCGGAAGCTGCCAGGCGACGATGAAGTCGGTGCCGTCGGTCGCCACCGCGGGAGCGAGCGCATCGCACGTCGAATCGGCGATGCGGATCGGCGCGTCGAGCACGCGGCCGAACCGGTCGACGCGGACGGCGAAGAGCGCGAAACGATCGCGCGCCGAGGCATCGGGCTCGCGCCAGGCGAGCAGCGATACATCGCCCGCCGTCGCCACCACCGGGTTCTCCTCCGGCAATGCGCCGCGGGTGAACTCGAACGGCGGCGAGGTGGTCGTAGCGGCCGTTGCAGCCTCGGAATATGTGATTCCCTTCCACGCATCGGCTGACCAAAGCATCAGGTGCGAACCGGCGATCCCGCCCGCGACGGTGTACGGGCTCACGATGAAGTTCGGGTACATGCCGCCGCTCGTGGCGGCGAGCGTCGTGCCCTCACCATTGAGTGGCGTGCCGTAGGAATCGAGCACTTCCACTTTCATCTCGTACAACGGCCCGGTGGATTGGACGTCCGTCGATTTCACGAAGACGACCTGATAGTGACTGCCATCCCACATCACGCTGGTCGCGTAGCGGGAGTTGAGCGGAGAGCCGAAATAGGACGTACCGATCGACCGGATGGCCAGATCAGGCGTGACCGTCGCGGCACGGAAGCGCTGTGACTGGTCGACGACGAGATAGTTCTCGCCATCGGAAGCGATGTAGTCGGGGTTGATCGTCGCAATGCGATTCGTGGCGGTGACGTGCCCATCGAGGTCGGTCGCGGTCAGCGTAGAGATGCTGGAGAAGAGAAAGCCGCGGCCGTTCGTGGCGACCTGGGTAGTCGACGCGGGCGGCGGGAAATCGGCGCGGATGACGTTCATCGACGCGTCATACAGAGCCGCGTGTTGCACCGGATAAACATCATTGGTAACGACCAGCAGCCGCTGGCCGGTCCAGGCGATGGCGAGCAAAGATCCGGGAAGGCCGGGCGGATGCGGCGCAGCATCCAGCAGCTCGCCGTTCCGGGAGATCCTGATGTAGCCGTCCGCGGAGACGACGACGTACTCCTTGCCGTTCCAGAACGGGAGGCAGTTCCCTCGCAGCGGCAGGATGAGATTCGGCGAGTCGAGCACGTCGCCGTGCGCGTCGACGCGAGTGGCGAATACGACCTCCGGCGTCCAGTTCGCGGGAAGACTGGTGCGATCGTCGCTCCACACCAGCAGATGGTTCGTGCCGTCCCATGCGATCCGCGGCGTCGTCTGTGTCTTCGACACCACGCCGAGGCGCGGAGGAGCTACGGGATGTTCGGCCTGCAGGAAAAGCGGCTGCGCCGATGCCGCCACGGTGATCAACAGCGACAGGAGAATTGGTCTCAAGGTCTTACCCAGCCCGCGAAGTGCGTGGTCCCTCCGTCGATCTTGATCATCGCGACCGGCTTGATCGGATCGCGGTCGGGTCCCATGGTAATGACGCCCGAAACGCCGGCATATTGTTTCGTCGTGGCAATGTGGTCACGAATCGCTTTCCGATCGAGTGAGCCCGCCGCCTTGATTGCGTTGGTCAGGATGTACAGCGCGTCGTAGCCGAGGGCGGAATTCGCGTCAGGATTCTTCCCCGTCCTCTTATTGATCTCGCCGACGAATCGCTGCACCGCGGGACGCTCCTCGCCGACGAAGTAGTGATCGGAGAAATAGCAGCCGTCGACCGCTTTGCCGCCGATGGAGATCACCGTCGGCGAGTCCCAGCCGTCACCGCCGACGAGCGGCACGGTGATGCCGAGGTCGCGCGCCTGCAGCGCGATCTGGCCGGCGTCGGTGTAGAAGCCGGGGACGAAGAGCACTTCCGGCCCGGCTGATTTGATCGCCGTGAGCTGCGGGCGGAATTCGTTGTCGCCGCCGCTGTAGCTCTGCTCCGCGACGATCGTCCCGCCGAGGCGCGTGAACTCGGCGCGAATGACCTCGGCCAGTCCGACCGAGTAATCGTTCTTGTTGTCGCGCAGGATCGCCGCTTTCGTCGCGTTGAGGTTCTGGCGCACGAACGTCGCGAGTGCCTTCCCCTGGTACGGATCGGTGAAGCAGACGCGGAAGATGTAATCGCCTTTCTTCGTGACGTTCGGATTCGTCGACGAGGGCGAGATCATCGGGATGCCGTTCGACTGGCAGATCGGCGCGGCGGCGAGCGACTGGTTCGACGAGTTCTCGCCGATGATGGCGATGACGTTGTCGCGCGTGATCAGCTTGGTCACGGCCGACGCCGCTTCTTCGGCCTTCCCCTGATCGTCCTCGATGACCAGCCGGATCTTTTTGCCGAGGACTCCGCCCGAGGCGTTGATCTCCTCGGCGGCGAGCTTCACGCCCTGCATCGTGGCCTGTCCGAACGACGCCTCGGAGCCCGACATCGCGCCGTAAAGTCCGACTGGAATATCGTTTGCGACGGGAGCCGTTTGCGATTCGCGGTCGGGTCGGCAGGCGAGCACGAGCAGCGCCGCCACAATCAGAAGTCGTTTCAAGTTGCCTCCGTTCGCGGCTAGAATTCCGCCGCTTCACGTTTTCACGAAAGGATTCAAAATTCAATGCAGGCCAATGATCTCCGCAAAGGTCAGGTAATTCTCTTCGACGGTGACCTCTGCAAAATCATGGAGTTCCGTCATCACACCCCGGGCAACCTCCGCGCAATGGTGCAGGCCAAACTGCGCAACATGCGCACGGGCAACCAGTTCGAGCACCGCTTCCGCTCCCAGGACGAAGTCGAGCCGGCGTACATCAGCCAGCACGAGATGGAGTACCTCTACTCCGACGGCCACGCTCATCACTTCATGAACACCGAGAACTACGAGCAGGTCGAGATCAGCGAAGAAGATCTCGGCGACGCCGCGGCGTGGCTCTCCCCCGGCGTGAAGTTGCAGGTGCAGTTCTACGAGTCGAAACCGATCGGGATCGAACTGCCGAAGACGATCCGCGCGAAGATCGCCACCACGGAGCCGATGGTGAAGGGATCGACGGCGTCGGCGTCGTACAAACCGGCCACGCTGGAGAACGGCGTGGTCGTGCAGGTGCCGCCGTTCGTCACCGACGGAGAAGAGATCATCGTCGACCCGTCGGAGAACCGGTACCTCGAACGGGCGAAATAATGTGGCACAGACACTCGTGTCTGTGCAGCGCAGACAAGAGTGTCTGCGCCACATCATGAGCTCCGTTCACTTTCTCTGCGTCCAATGCGAGGCGCGATTGGGGCGCGATGCCGGCGAGGCGTCGCGCCCTTGTGATTTCTGCGGGACTCCGAATGAAGTGCTCGCTCCGCCCGCGGAAACGGTGATCGCCAGCTGCGCCGCCTGCGGCCACAAAGAGCTCTACTTCCAGAAGGACTTCAACCGCGCCACCGGCATCGCCCTCGTGGTCCTCGGCTCGATCTTCGTGCCGTGGACCTACGGGCTCTCCCTCCTCGGCGTCACCATCCTCGACTACATCGTCTGGCGCCTCGTGAAGAACGTCGTCGTCTGCTACCAGTGCCAGGCCGTGCATCGCGGCTACGCGTACGCGGAGTCGGTGAAGCCGTTCGACCTGGTGATTCACGACCGCCACGTGTACGGGCAGGCGCCGCCGGGGGCGGAAGAGGGGCACTCGTGAACGGAGGGCGGCGGCATGGCCGCCGCACTCCGAGGTAGGTGAGCTCTTACATCCTGCCGCGATTTTCGTCGCGGATCTCGCCGCTCGGCGCGGTGCCGTAGCGGTACTCGTACGCGTGGCGGATGAAGTTACGGTCGCGGTCGAAGTCGTTGCCGTAGTCGGTGCGGAGCTTCGTCTCGAGGTCGTTGTTCCAGGTCGGATAGTCCTTGCTGTAATGCCGCTGCGCCGCGTAGCCGAAGCGGAACGCCTGCTCGTGATTCTCCGCGGCGTCGCTCCCGCTCACGGCCTGCTTCACGGTGTCATCGACATCCTGGTTGAGCTCGCGCGCGCTGTTCGATCCGAAGTCGCGTTTGGTCTGCTCCCAGTCGTTGCCGAACGCTGCCTTGACGCGCTGCCAACCACTGTCCATATCGTCGGTGTACCAGCCAGGTTTGTTCATGTGTGCTTTCTCCTTTTCATCAAAGAGGTAAGTGCACGAGAGACGCCAGCCAGCCACCTAAAACTTCACCGATGACGACCGCGACCACGTCGACGTAAAGGATGCCGGTCGCGGCCATCGTCGAGCGAATGCGCACCGTCCCCCACACCATCGGATAGAGCGCGAGCGGACCCGCGAGACCCCACCCCGCGCGCATCCAGAAGAAGATGTCGAAGAGGACGCGGCGGTCGGCGACGAAGAGCGCGGCGACGACGACGAGCACGCGCGCGATCGATGCGACGAGCGTGGCGATGGTCAACCGCTTCAGCGGATCGATCGCCATCCCGCGCACGACGAGATACCAGTGCCCGAGGGTCATGGCGAGATTCACGCTGCCGAGAAGAGCGATGGAGGAGAGCGCGCCGGCGACCGCCCAGGCCCAATGCGACGGCTTCATCGCGGCGTTGAACGCGACGACGCCCGTCATCACGCAATCGATGCTCAGCAGCACGAAGCCTGCGCGATAGACGAGCCGCTTCGGATAGCGCATCGCGGCGAGCGTCCAGAGCGTGAAGAGGATCAGCGAGGCGTCGAGCGTTGCGAGATCGGTGCGCCGCGCGAACGTGTGCGCGACGATCGCGCCGAGGACGAGGGCGCAGGAGATCGCGAGCACGAGCCGGTAGAACTTCACGCCCGCGTTGCGCCGGCCGACGAGTGGGAGAAAAACGATCAGGCCGGCGGCGAGATCGATGAGGAACAGAGCGAGCAGCACCGGCGTAGGATAAGCGCATGAAGCGAGCGTCGGAGAAGACGATCGAGCGCGTGCGCAAAATCTGCCTCGCGCTTCCCGATACGACGGAAAAACTCTCCCATGGAAAGCCGACCTGGTTCGCCGGCGGCCGCGTCTTCGCGGGGCTCTCGAACAACCATCACAACGACGGCAACGTCGCGGCCGTCTGCAACGCGCCGGAAGGCGCGCAGAAGGCGCTCATCGAAGCCGAGCCGGAGCACATCTACTACCCGCCGTACGTCGGAGGCGGCGGCTGGATCGGCGTCCGCCTCGACACGGGGCTCGACTGGAAGATGATCGCCGCGCTGATCGAGCAGGCGCACGCGGTGACTAGTGCACGACTTCGCTCGCGCGCACGAACCGGAACCCGCGCGCGCGCAGCGAAGGCGCGAGCTCGTTGAGCACGCGGATCGTCACCGGATACGGATGCCCGATCCCGACCGCCACTCCCCGCTCCTCGGCGATCTGCGACAGCGCTTCCACCTGACGCCGCACGGCGCGCTCGCTCTGCACGTCATCGAGGAAGACGTTGCGCGACGCGGTGGGGATGTTCATCTCCTTCGCCATCCGCCCGGCGATCGAGCCGCCGCTGGTCTTGGAGTCGATGAAGTAGAGCTCTTTCGGCAGCGCATTGAGGACGTCGCGCATGACGCGCGAGTCGAGCGTGGCGCGCGAGCCCATGTGATTGTTCACGCCGCGCGCGTTTGGGACGGCGTCGACGTTGCGCCGCGTCGTCGCCGCGATCTCGGCGTCGGACATCGACGTGAAGATCGCGTTCGCGCCCGGCTGCTGCTTCGGGTAATCGATCGGCTCCATCGGCAGGTGGCAGAGGAGCTCGAAGCCGCGCGCGTGGAGGCGATCAGCGAACGCGCGCGCCTCGCTGCCGTTCGGGAGGATGGAGAAATTGACGTTCGGATCGATGCGCATCGCCTCGTCGATCGGCTGATGATCGAAGCCGACGTCGTCGAGGATGAGGACGATGGCGCCGTGGTGACGCGTGCTCGGTTTTGGCTTCTGCTCGGGCGCCACGACAGGCGCCGCGGCCGGTCGTTTCTCCGGTGGCTTGATGACCGAAGCGCCGACGACCGGCGAGGGCGCGCGTCGCTCCGCGAGCGATTCGCGGAGCCAGCGCCAGCCGAAGAAAACGATGAAGCCGGCGACCGGAAGCAGCGTCAGCGTCGCGATCGTGCGGAACGACGAATCGCGACGCCGGACGGGCTTTCGTTTCAAGCGGCTTTCTTCGCGGGTGTCAGCGATTCGCCGTAGAGCGACAGCGCCTTCTGCAGGATCAGATCCTCGCGCGGCGGGAGCTGATCGTCCTTCACGTTCGGATCGCGCAGCGCCTGCGACGAGAGATCGACCACCACGTCCGGCTTGATGCCGGTCTCCTTGATCGGCTTCGAGTCGGGCGTCGTGTAATGACCGATGGTCATGAAGACGCCGCCGCCGCTCGGCAGGGTGATGAACCGCTGCACGATCGACTTGCCGTACGTCGTCACTCCGACGACCTTGCCGCGCGAGTTGCCGTGAATGGCGGCGGCGAAGATCTCCGCGCCGGCCGCGGTCGACGAATCGGTCAGCACCTCGACGTCGCCGTCGTATTCGGTCGCGCGATCGGCCTGCCACTTCTTCGGCTCGACCTTGCGCCCTTCGAGCGACGTGATCAGTCCGTTCGTGAGCAGGTCATCGGCCGCGGTGATCGCCTCGTCGATGTCGCCGCCGGCATTGCCGCGGACGTCGACGATGAGCTTGCGCATGTTGTTCTTGTGCAGTTTGTCGAGCGCCGCCTTGAACTGCTGCGCCGTTCCTTTTTCGAAGTACGGGATCTTGATGTAGGCGACGTTGCCGATCTGCTTCGTCTCCAGCGCCACGGGGTGGAAGTTCCCCTGCTGCAGTGTGAGCTCGTCGCGCTTGGTCTGGCCGCCGCGGAGGATGGCCAGCTTCATCGGCTTGCCGGAGCTGAGCTTCTCGCGCACCTGCCACACGGCGAGCTTCTGCGTCGGCTGCCCGTCGATCTTCTCGATGAAGTCGCCGCGCTCCAGTCCCGCTTTCGCCGCCGGCGAGCCGGCGATCGGCGAGATGACGTACGCGTAGCCGAAGCGCTTGGTGACGATGACGCCGACGCCGTTGTCATCGAGGTCGTTGAAGTTCTTGTACGCCGCCATCTGCGCGGGCGGGACGTAGTAGCTGAACTCGTCGATGGCGTCGGTGACGCCGCTGAACGCGCCGTCCATCAGCTGATCGCTCGGCACCTGCTCGACGTAGTTGTTGCGGACCAGATCGAAGACCTCGGAGAAGATGCTGAGGAATCGATAGACGTTGTTCTTCTGCGTCGCCTGGCCGAAGACCGCTCCGCCGAGGAGCATCAGAAGGAAGGCGACGGAGAGGGAGAGAAAAGCGATCTTGCGTTTCGTCATAGATAGTTACCGTAACCATTTGCGTGGATCTTCCGGGCGGTTGTCCTGGCGGATCTCGAAGTAAAGATACCCGCCCGGTTGCGCGTCCTCGCTCTCGCCGACTCCTGCAATCGTCTGGCCCGCTGAAACGCGATCACCGATCGCCACCGCCGGGCCTTTCAGATTTCCGTAGAGAGAAAAAACGCGATTTCCGTGATCCACGACAATCAAATTGCCATATCCCTTGAACCACTGTGAGTAGAGAACTGTTCCTTGGAAAACTGCCCGCACACCCGTGCCCGGCATTGCTGCGATTTTGAGGCCGTTGCTGACCGTGTAGGTTGAAAACTTCGGGTCACGTTGCTTGCCGAAGCTTTCGATGACCGCGCCCTTGACCGGCCAGCTGAGCGCTCCCTGCACGGCGCGGATGTCGGCGGCGACCGGCTGACCCTCGCGCTGCCTGGCGAGCACATCGACGAGATGCTCGAGCCTCCGCGCCTTCTCCTCCAGCGTCGCGAGCCGCTTCTCCGACCCGCTCTCCTCGGCATGCAGCGACGCGAGCATCTTCTCTTTCTGCGCATGCGTCGTCGCCACCGCCTGCCGCCGCTGCTCGACCTCCGTCCGCAGCACGCCGAGCTTCCGCTTGCGATCGTCGAGCTCGGCGTAACGCGCGTTCAGCTCGCGACGCTCGGTCTCGAAGCGTGACACGGCGCGAGCATCGCGCGTGACGACGTAGCTGAGCATCGAGATCGCACCGAGCGGATCGCGATGCTCGTCGATGGCGAGAAACATCCGCACGTAACTGAGACTGCCGAGGCGATAGAGCGCCGCGAGCCGCTTGCCGAGGAACTCCTTCTGCGTCTGCATGCGCGGAGCGATGGTGGCGATCTGCGTCTCGATGTCGTGACGCTCGACCTCGAGCTTCGCCTGCGCGTCGACGGCGAGCTGCAGCTCGCGCGTGCGGATGCCGAGCTCCAGGTCGACAGCCTCGAGCTCCTGCTGCGCATTCTTCGCCTGCGCGCGGACGACCTCGAGGCGTTGGCGGAGTTGGTTGATTTCGGAGCGGACGCGATCGAGGTCGCTCTGGCCGGACATCAGACAGCAGACAGCGGACAGCAGGAGAGCGACAAGCCAAGTCCGCTGTCCGCTGTCCGCTGTCCGCTGTCTACTTCGCCAGTTCGAGCGCATTCTTCGCCGCCTGCTGTTGCGCTTCTTTTTTCGACGATCCCTCGCCGCGCGCGGAGAGTTTGCCGATCTTCACCTCGACGACGAACGTCTTGTCGTGATCGGGGCCGACTTCTTCGACCACGGTGTACTCGGGCAGCGGCATGCCGCCGCCCTGCGCGAGCTCCTGCAGCGCGGTCTTGTAGTCGTGGAACAGCAGGTCCTGCTCGTCGATCGCTCTGATGTCGCTTGCGAACGCGCGGATGATCAGCTCGCGCGCGGCGTCGATGCCGCCGTCGAGATAGACGGCCGCGATCATCGCCTCGAAGAGATTGGCGAGCAGCGACTCCTTCTTCCGCCCGCCCGTCTTCTCCTCCCCCACGCCGAGGAGGATCACCTCGCCCATCTCGTACATGCGCGCCTTCGCCGCGAGACTGCTCGCGCTGACGAGGAACGCCTTCATCTTCGACAGCGCTCCTTCATCGAGCGACGGAAAGTGCGCGAAGAGGAGATCGCCGATGACGAACCCTAGGACCGAGTCGCCGAGGAACTCGAACGTCTCGTTGTGCAGCACGCCGCCGTTCTTCGCCTCGTGGGAAAACGACTTGTGGGTGAGGGCGCGCGTGAGGAGGTCGGCGTTGGCGAAGGTGTGGCCGATCCGCTCTTCGAATGCGCTGAGGTCAGACAATCGAAACGATTCTAACGGAGGGACGTCAATGCCCGACGCGCGGTGTTGATGTCGTCGCGATACCGCGCCGGTGGCGCGCTCTTCACGAAGCGTTGCAAGGCCTCGCGCGCGGCGGCGGTGTGGCCCGCCCTCCCCTCCACCAGACCGATGTTGAAGAGCGCGTCGTACTGGCGCGGATCGAGGGTCACGGCGCGCTGCCACGACTCGACCGCATGTGGCAAGTCATTCTCGCGGGCGTAGACGACGCCGCGCGTGTTGAGCGCTAGCGGAAGGCGCGGATTGAGCGCGAGCGCGCGGTCGAGATGCTGCCGTGCGGCTGCGACGTCATCGCGCCGCAAGGCGGTGATGCCGAGGTTCTGATACGCGGGGGCGTTGTTCGGATCGGATTGCAGGACGCGATTGAAGGCGCTCGTTGCCTCGTCGAGTTTTCCTTCGTCCGCGAGCGCGACGCCGTACGCGTTCAGCGCGTCGGGATCGTTCGCGATCGGCACGAGGATCCTCACCGCCTCCGCGCTCCGCCCCGATTCGCTGAGCAGGAGCGCGAGCTGCACCTTCGCCTCGTTCGAATTCACGCGGCGGTAAAGCGCGATCGCTTCGTCGATCCGTTCGCTCTGCTGCAGCGTGAACGCGAGCAGCTCGAGTCCGGCCGGCATGTCGGGTTGCGCGCGGACGACCTCGCGCGCCAGCACAACCGCGCGCGGGAGATCGCCATGTTCGTAGGCGTCGATCACGTCGTGCATCTTCGTGTCGATGCCGATCAGCGTCTTCGGATCGTCGGCCGGACCGTAGCTCGCTTTCGCGTTCCCGTTCCCCGCGACGTAGCCGAGGCTGCGCAGCCGCGCTGCTTCCTCGGATGAAACAGGTGCGCGCGCAACATCGCCATGCATCGACGCGAGCAGTTGCCGCGCGGCGTCGACGTCACGTCTCTGCTCGTCGCGCAGGTTGTGCTGTTCATCGGGGAGCGCGTACAGCTCCGCGACCGGCAGCTCGATGTATTTCTTCCCCTCGTGGATCACGCCGGTGAGCGGCGCCCAGCCGCGATTGAGCGAGGCCGACAGCGCCTCGAAGTAGCTGTCGCGCTTGCCGATCGGCTCGAGCAACGAAGCGCCGCGCATGTCCGGTGTGGTGCGCCCGAGGATCGTCGGCGCGATGTCGATGTGCCGGACGAATCCCGTTTCGATGCGATGCGCGATGCCGGGGCCGGCGACGATCAGCGGCACCTTCAGCGTCGACTCGTACGCGAAGAGGCCGTGCGTCAGCTCGCCGTGATCGCCGAGCGCTTCGCCATGATCCGCCGTGACGACAACGAGCGTGCCGCTGCCGATGAGCGGCGCGAGCCGCGACGAGAGCGCGGCGTCGATCGTCTCGATCTCGCCGAGATACGACGGCACGTACGGAGCGTGCGCGTCGTAGAGATGGACCCACAGGAAGCGCTTGCGGCCGGCGTTCGCCCTCCACCATTTCGACGCCGCGTCGAGCACCGCGGCGGCGGGCCGCTCCTGAACGACGAAGTCGGTGCTCGCCGCCCCCTTGCCGTAGTTGTCGTCGTAGACGTCGAAGCCGTGATTGAGTCCGAAGCGCGCGTCGAGCGGGAACGCGCCGATGAAGGCGCCGGTGACGTACCCCTTGTCGTGGAGCATCGACGCGAGCGTCGGAAACTTCGGATCGAGCACGAACCCGGCGTTGTCGCGCACGCCGTGCTGCCACGGATACAAACCGGTCAAGATGTTGACGTGTGACGGCAGCGTCACGACATTGTGCGCGTGTGCGTTCGTGAAGACGATGCCGCGGGACGCGAGCGAGTCGAGGAAGGGGGTCTTGACCTTGGTGTTGCCGGCGTAGCCGAGGGAATCGGCGCGGAGGGTGTCGATCGTGATGAGAATGACGTCGGGTTGCTGAGTTGCTGGGTTGCTGGGTCGCTCGCGATGGCAACCGGCAACCAGCAACAGGCAACTAAACAGGCAACCGTAAAAGCGTCGCGTCATTCGGAAACTTCTTCAGCCCCTGCATCCGCCAGTAGCGCGCGCCGTTGACGTCGCCGATGGTGCGCAGCGTCGTCGAGATCGCGGCGTACGCGGGCGGCGTCGGCGATTTGTCGATCAGCTGGAAGACGAGCTTCGTCGCCTCGTCGTTCCTCCCCTCGGTCGCGTAGAGCAGGATGAGGTTCTTGTACGGCTGCGGATCGCGCGGGAAGAGCTCGATCTCTTTCCGCATCGAGGCCTCCGCTTCGTCGTAGCGCTCCATCCGCGCCAAGATGTCGCCGCGCAGGAAATGGAGACCGCTTAGCGCCGTGCCTTTGCGCGATTCGAGGAATTCGATCGCGCGATTGCAGTCGTCGAGCGCGGCGGCGTAGTTCTTCCGTTGCAGCTCGACGCGCGCGAGCGTCATCAGGGCCGAGGCGCGATCGCGCGATTCCAGCGCCAGCTTCGCCTCGCGCTCCGCGGTGGCGAGATCGTTCTTCGCCAGCGCCACGCGTGCGAGGATGTCGTGTGCCGGTCCCGGCTCGTCTTTCACCGCGAGCTCCGCGTGCTGGCGAGCCTCGTCGAGTCGATGCGCGTCGATCGACATCCGCGCGATCATCAGCGCGAGGTGCGTGGTGTTCGGCGAGAGGCGGAGGCCTTCCTTCGCCGCGGCGATCGCGTCGTCGGTGCGCCCGAGCGCATCGAGGTCGCGCGCCAGCATTTCCCAGACGTCGAGCATGCGCGGGTTCTCGCGCACGAGCTTCTGGAACAGCGGAATCGCCTCCGCGAACTTCCCCTGCTGATGCAGCGCGAAGCCTTTGCGCAGTTCCTCGGAGGTCCCGACCTTGTCCTTCGGATCGGGCAGGTTTTCGTCCGACTGCGCGGTGGCCGAGCCGAGGTAGCCGAGAGCCGCGAGCTTCTGCTGCTCCTCGGGCGAGATCGCGGAAGGGGTGGCGTTGCTGTGGATCAGCGGGACGATCGCCGCGCGCAGGGCGGCGAATGAGCGGCGGTCGTCGTTGATGATGTTGCGTTTCTCCGCGCTGTCGCCGGCGAGGTCGTAGAGCTCGGGACGCGGCGCCTGGATGTAATGACGGTCGCCGTCGATGAGCGAATGGAGATCGCTCCAGCCGAAATGGAATTTCGGGAAGAGCGTCTCGGCGTAGATCTGGCGATGCGGGGTTTTGCCGTCGATGATCTCGAGAAGCGAGGTGCCTGGCGCGGTGGCACGCGTTGCGGTCATCGACGTGATGGTCGGAAACAGATCGATCAACTCGACCGGCGTGGCGATCGAGACGCCTTTCATCGTGTGTCCCGGGAGCTTCATCAGCAGCGGGACCTGCAGCGCCTCGCGGTAAAGAAAAACGCCGTGCTCCGACTCGCGGTGATCGCCGAGGCCTTCGCCGTGATCGGACAGGAGAATGATCAGCGCGCGGTCGTAGATCCCCTGCTCTTTGAGGAACGCGAAGAAGTCGCCGACGATCGCGTCGGTGCTGGCGATCTCGCCGTCGTACGGCGAGCGATAGCGGCTGCGATACGGCTCCGGCGGCTCGTACGGCGAGTGCGGCTCGTACAGATGCAGGAAGAAGAAGAACGGCTTGTCCGCGTGTGCGCCGATCCATTTCTTCGCGATCGCCGTCGTCTCGTCGCCCTTGCGCTGCACGCGGCCGACGTTCCCGCCGTTGTTCACCGGATCGATGTTGTCGTCATAGAAATCGAAGCCGCGCGCGATGCCGGTCTCGCGTCGCAGCACGTAGCCGGAGACCGCGGCGCCGGTGGCGTAGCCGTTCGCCTTCAGTAAGGGCGCGAGCGCCGGGATTTTCGGATCGAGATGAAAGCCGATGTTGTCGCGCACGCCGTTGTCCGCGGGAAGACGGCCGGTGAACATCGTGCTGTGCGACGGCAGCGTGAGCGGCACATGCGACCAGGCGCGCTCGAAGAGGATGCCGTCGTTGCGGAACGCGTCGATGGCGGGCGTGTCGACGTCGCGGTAGCCGTACGCCGGAAGGTGATCGGAGCGCAGCGTGTCGATGCTGATGAGGATGACGGGGATCTGATTCGAGGAACGCGGGACGGCGCGGTGGCAGGAGAGGGCGAGGAACGCGATGAGGAGCAGGAGCCGGCGCACGTGATCGGATTTTACGCTCGCCCCTCATCCGCCCTTCGGGCACCTTCTCCCCCGCGGCGCGGGGGAGAAGGACGAGGGTTAGAACGACAGTCTGGCGCTGACGCGATAGACACGCGGCACCTGCACCTCGGTGATGCGATTGGCCGCACTGAACGCCGGATACGAGATCACCTCGGTCTCGGGATCGACGCTCTGGGTGTAGAGACGCGGCTGGCGCTGCAGGACCGGGCGGTTGTTCGTCACGTTGAACGCCTCGAGCGCGAGCGTGACGCCGGTCTTGCCGCCGAGCGTGATGTCCTTCGCCAGGCGGAGATCGAGCTCCATCTGGTTCGGCTCGCGCGCCGAGTCGACGCCGTCGAGCAGGATCCGCTTGGCCCCCGCGCGGACGTAGTACGGAATCGGAAAACCCTGCCGCCCGGTGAGGTTCGCGCCGGCGGTGATCTGCCACGGGAACTGATAGAGGCTGGTCACGCTGTATTGCCACTTGGCGTTGATGTAGGTGTCACTGTGCGCGCCATACGAACGGTCGACCACGATCGCGCCGTCACAGTTCGTACAGCCGAAGTAGTTGTTCGTGATCGGCGACGGCGGCTGCAGCAACAATGTCGGATCCTCGATCGCGCCCTTACCGACGTGTTGTTTTCGATCATTGAACGAGAAGCTTCCCCGCAACATCCAGTTGTGCGACAGCCGCTTGTTCGCAAAGAGGTCGATGCCGTTGTACGTCTGGTGATAATCGGGTCGATTGGTGATCACCGTGCCGGCGACTTGCACCGTATCTTTCAGCTCGCAGTTCGTCGCCGTGTGACTCCGGCCGTCGGGGGTCTGTAATGTGAAGACCTCCGCGCAGTCATAATCGGCCGGCCCGACGAAACCGCCTCCCACCTTTTCGTGGACGCTCCACCAGAAATCACTGAAGCGGCGCCAGGTGTAGTCGATCCCGACCGTGAGGTCGCTCATCACCTGCACCTCGACGCCGCCGATGAATTCATCGGTTTTGGGCGCCCTCATGCCGTAGTCGAGCCGCGCATTGCGCGGGACGTCATTCACGTGCGCGACGTCGATGTTTCCGTATGCGCTGAAATAACCGCCCAATTCGCCGCGCTGCACGGTCTGGTCGTGGTTGGCGTCGGTCCAGAAGTAATAGAGGCCGGCAGCGTAGTTGTACGGATTGCCGGCGCTGACGACGTCGCCTCCCAATTGATCGACATACCGGTTGTAAGAGCCGCGTATCAGCGTTCGTCGCGCTCCGTCGATCGAATATGTGAATCCGAGGCGCGGTGAGACGCTGTTCCACGTCAATTCGCGCGTGTCGGCTGGGACGGTCACGGCGGCGAGGATGTCGGGGACGAACGGATTCGCGGTGATCTCGTTCGCACCGTTTTTCCCCTTCTGGCGATCGAAACGGAGGCCGCCCTGTACCGTGAGGTTGCCGGTGGTGATCGTGTCGCCGACGTAATAGTCGGTATAGCCGACGCGGTAATTGTTCTTGCCGGGGCGCGTGAGCAGCGCGACACCGTGAATGCCGTCGGGCGCGTCGGCGAATGCTCCAAAGCCCTGCGTGAAGTCGCCCATGACGCTCGTCGCCGGATACGTGGAGAGCGAGGTCACGGGCGCACGGCGATAGCCGTAGCCGAACTTCAATTCGTGATCGAGGCCGCCGGTCTTGAAGAAATACGAGCCATCGCCTCGATACGAGGTCTGGGGACGCGTGGTCTCGTAATAGAAAAAGCTGCGCCGCCACGAGCCGCCCGCGTCGATGTACGGCTGCACGTCACCCCCCTCGGGAACGAACGAGAAGGGGCTGAAGACATGCGAGTACAGAACGGTCATGTAGAGGTTCTGATTGAAGATCTGCGTATCCTCGAGCTTGTACATGTGCGTCGGCCCGCTCTGATCTTCCGTCGTCTCCTGCGGATGATCGGGGGCCGCGAAGCGTCCGAATTTCTGCTTGTCGCCGTACGTGTAGAGATAGGTCCCGTTGTTGTTCGACAACGGCTGAAAGTTCACCTTGCCGTTCCAGTCCTTGAGGATCGTGTTGTCGAACGTCAGCGGATCGACAACACCGTCGGTCACCGTCTGCGCGGTGAAAAGCTTGATGTCCTGCCGCGCGTACGAGCCCCAGAACCAGAGCTTGTCTTTCAGGATCGGACCGCCGATGTCGCCGCTCCAGTTGGCGATGTTGTTGATGGTGTTCCCCTGCGCGAGGTAATCCTGCGCCTCGCCGGGAGCGGTGGCGTCGCTCTGCCAGGAACGTTTGGTCAGGAAGTAGCGCGCCGCGCCTTTGAAGTCGTTCGTGCCGCGCTTGGTGACCATGTTCAACTGCGCGCCCGCCGTCTGGATCCGCGGGTCGGCGCCGCCGGTCGTCACCTGGATCTCCTCGAAGGAATCGAAGTCGTAGTAGATGGGCGTCGAGCCGATGGCGCTGACGTCGGTGATGTTCACGCCATCGAGGTTGAAGGTCTTCTGCGTGTCGGCCGCGCCCTTGGCGACGACGATGTCCTGTTGTCCCCCCTCGGAGCCGGCGACGCTGACGCGGTCGAGCTGCACGCCGGGAGCCTGGCCCATGATCACCCAGGGATCGCGGCCGGTCGGGATCTGCTCGAGCTCCATGCGGCTGACGGTGGCGCCGGTGCCGGTCTTGCGGGTGTCGATCAGCGGCGCCTGCGCCGTGACGGTGATCGACTGCTCGACCGACGGAGTGAGCGTGATGCCGACCTCCGCGTTGTTCCCGACGCTCACCAGGATGTTCTGCCGCACGGCCGTGCCGAATCCCGCCAGCTCCGCCTTGACCTCGTAGGCTCCGGGGGAGAGCCCGAGGAAACGGAAATCACCTGTGCTGTCGGTGATGAAGGCCTGCGGGGCGCCGACGCCGGTGAGGATGACGGAGACGCCGGGCAGGACCGAGCCGTCTTTCGCCTGGACCTTGCCGTAGATGTTGCCTGTCTGGAACTGCGCGTGCGCGGTCACGGCGAGCACGAGGGCGAGCAGCGTGGCGGCATTGGCCGCGCGGGAAAGGAGAGAGACCCGGGTCATATCGGCTCCTTTCGTAGCGATAATGCATGAGGCTCGTGCGAATCGGCGGCCGCCGCGGCTGGTGCCCGTCAACTCACGCATTTTCAGTAACTTGGTGGCTAAACGCCGGTCTTCGCGGAAATGAAGACTTCAATCCGATGGTGCGGCCGCTCCGAAAATCCGTATCCGTCCCAGCCGCCGGACGCCCTGCCATAATGAAGGAGTAGCTTACCACTTCGCACGGGAATGGAAAGCGGGGCGAGCGGTTTAGAATGCGTTGCCCGCGGCCGCTGTGGTAATCTCCGCCACCGCTCGCGCGGCCCCTGCCTGAAAGCCCAGGTAGCTCAGTTGGTAGAGCAGAGGACTGAAAATCCTCGTGTCGGCGGTTCGATTCCGTCCCTGGGCACCATAAAAACCCCCCTTCAAAGCCCCAACGCCCGAGTCCGGCATGAAGCCTTGACGGAAGTAAGCCCCGCTTCTGCTACACTCCCCTCGCCGCCATGTAGGTGGCGGCTTGCTATGCCTAATCCTCGGCGCCGAGGAGCGGGGGAACCAAAACGACGGCTTGCCACCGTCCGGGGTGAATGAGGCCAAAAGCCTCTAGGGCTTCCAGCCCGAATCCGACAGCTAACCTCGTAGGCAGCCGGAAGGCAGGCCACGCAAACGCCGCGAAGAAATTCGCGGCGTTTGTTCTTACTAACGATCCCGGCCCTCATCGGACTGCGTGAACTGCAGTTGTTTAGCCCAGAGCCGCCGCGTTTCGCGGTCCATTGGCTTCAGGCGCGAGAGCAGAAACTCGGCGAGACGCGGCTGGCCCGCCCAGCTGTGATTCACGAGCGCCGCCGCGGCGTCTTGCGTGATGGGGCGATCCACCTGCATCAACGCGATCAACAGGTTCTCGGCACGCTCCGTTCGGGGCGGCTCGAGAGCGAGGTCGCGATTCTTTTCACCGATTTCGGGACGCTCCTGACGAAGCGCTCGCATCATCGTTTCGCGCAACCAGTCATCAGGAAACTCCGCGGGATGGAACACTCCACGCCGACGTTCTGGCCATTGGGCATAGCGCGTCGCCGCGTCGATGATCACCACATGCATGAAGACGCTCGCCCAACGATCCATCAGGTCGAGCAGGAGATCCCCGCCGAGCGCGACATCGTTTGCACGCGCCCAGTTCAGAAACCAGATCCATCCATGCGCCGAAAGCGCGCCAGCGTCGCGAACCCTCTCCGCCTCGTGTCGCAGAAGGCCATCCACACCGTCGTCATCTGAAAGGTGGGCGAAACGGAACGAATACTCCTCATTCACGGCAAGGCCGTATGCAGGATTCGACATCCGTTCGATGAAATCAGCGGCGAGACTGAGGATCTCGGTCATGGCTCGATGTACACGTGAACGTAGCCACCGCGCAGATACACACCGCCGATGGTCTGCGGCAACTGCGGATCGCCTCGCGCACCGACTACGTTGACCGGTGGATTGTTCCGAGCCTTGTGCAGGACTTCCGTCGCACGCTCGATCTGCCGCATCGCCTTCTGAATGGGAAGCCCTTGCGGATCCTGCAACTGAAAGTCTTCATCAATCAGTACTGTGAAGCGAGCGTTCGAAAAGCGTCCACTGAAACCCGGGTCGATCGTACCGTTTGGCATCCAGTCGGTGACGGCCATCCAGACATGTTGCCCTCGATCGGTATGGACTTCCGCTTCCTGATCTGGATGAAAGACCACGCAATCGATTCTGAACGTCTCACGAAACAGATTGCGCATCGTGTGATTCGAAATCGTCGAGTGAACAGTGAGGAGCAGATCGGCATACGCCGGCTGCGATTGCACCCACTTCAGATATGCCGACTGAGCAGACGGCCGGGTCGCGTCAAAGATCCGCCACCCTGAAGGATCGAATTCACTCACCAGACCGATTCGACCGTACAGGGCCGAAGAGAGCGGATACGCGAGAGGCGTGACGTAAGTCGCGGTCCCCCATGTGAGAGCCGGCGTCGTCGATACTTTCAACTTCTTCGGCGTGAGGTAATGGTCGGCCCAACGGCTGTTAACAAACTTGATGATGTAATTGCCGTAACGATTCACGAGGACCGACAACGGCGATTGGTTGTAGTCGATGATCTCCGCCTCTACCTCGGCATGCACAAGATCGGAAATCATTCCTTAAGGATACCGCAACCCGTTCTGAAGCAATGGACCAGTCCGACTTACCGCACCCGTGTCCGCACCATTTCCGCGAGCTCCCGCAGCGGTTTCGCATCCCCGCCTAACGTCGAAATCGCCTCCAGCGACGTATCGACCAGCTCCCCGCTCAATTTCCGCGCGCCGTCGACACCCGCCAGCTTGACGAACGTCAGCTTCTGCTCGTCCTTCCCCACGTCCTTCCCGATCTGCTCGGGCGTGGCGACGACGTCGAGGATGTCGTCGGTGATCTGGAATGCGAGCCCGAGGTTCTTGGCGAAGACTTCGATGCGCTGCAGCGGCGCGGGGTGGATGTTCGCCAGCATGCCGCCCACCGCCGCGGCGGCGACGAAGAGCGCGCCGGTCTTGCGCGAGTGGATGAACTCCAGCGTGTCGAAATCGAGCGACGACTCCTCGCTGTGCAGGTCGACCGTCTCGCCGGCGATCGTGCCGTCCCAGCCGACGGCGTCGACCACGCGCTGCACCACCTGCTCCATCGGCCAGCGTCGCGGCTTGAGCGCGGCGTGCGACTGCGCGACCAGGCCGTATGCGTGATTGAGCAGCGCCACCGCCGCGAGGATGGCGACGTCCTCCCCCACTACGCGATGCAGCGACGGCTCGCCACGGCGCAACAGCGCGTCGTCCATCGCCGGCAGGTCGTCGAGGATCAGCGACGACGCGTGGATCATCTCCATCGCCGCCGCCGCGTCGGCGAGCTTCTCCGCCTTCAGGCCGACCGACTCCCCCACCGCGATCGTCAGAATGCCGCGCACCCGTTTGCCCGGCGACGCGAGCGCGCGACGCAATGCGTCAGCGAGACGCGCGGGCGCGCCGGTCCGTTCAGCGATGCGTTTCAGGGATTCGTCGAGGAGGGTACGGCGTGCCGCGAAGTAGTCGTTCAAACCGCAATCGATGTTAGCAGAGGCACGTGTTAGCATCGGTCACGGGAGAGCTATGAACGTCCGAACTCTCGGCCGCACCCAGCAGGCTTGGATACTGCTCGTCGCCTCGCTCGTCCTTTTCTCCATCCTTCTCCTCTTCATCGACGGCATGACCCTGACGCTCTGGCTGAAGGTCGAGGCCTGCGCGGTCGTAGGCGCCGGCACCTGCGCCGTGCTCTTCCAGTTCTGGTTCAGCCGCGTGCTGCTGCGCCGTGAAGGCTCGATCCAGCTGATCGACCGCATCATCTCCGGCGACCTCTCGCTCTCCGCACGCGAGATTCTCCAGGCGACACAATCGGCGCGCATGGCCTCCGCGCTGCGCGCGCTCGTCTCCAATCTCGAGCGCACCATCCGCCGCTTCGGGCAGCTCGCCACCGACGTGGCCAAAGTCAGCGATCAGATCTCCGGACGCGCACGCATCCTCGCGCGCAGCGCGACGTCGCAACTCTCCTCGACCGAGATCACCTCCTCCTCGGTCACGCAGATCGATCAGTCGATCAATGCCGTCCGCACGTCGATGGAAGAGCTGTCGGCGAACGCGGAAGAGACGTCGACCTCCGTGCTCCAGATGTCGGCGTCGATCGAGGAAGTGAGCCGCATCGCCGACACGCTCGCCGAGTTCGTCGAGCAGACCGGCTCCGCGATCGAGGAGATGATCGCCTCGATCAACGAAGTGGCGACGAACACGGAGAGCTTCTCCTCCTTCGCCATCCAGACCGCGAGCTCGATGGTGGAGATGAACGCCACCACCGACGAGATCCAGAAAGGCGCGAAGCAATCGGCCGAGCTGTCGCGCTACGTGAAAGACGCGGCGACCGAGGGACGCGACGCGGTGCGCGGCACGGTCGACGGCATGCGCAAGATCCAGCAGGCGGTCGAAGAAGCGAAGCTCGCCCTCGGCGACCTCGCGGAGCGCTCGCAGGAGATCGGCGAGATCGTCCGCGTCATCGACGAGATCGCGGGCCAGACCAACCTCCTCGCGCTCAACGCGGCGATCATCGCGGCGCAGGCGGGCGAGCGCGGCAAGGGCTTCGCCGTCGTGGCCGACGAGATCCGCGACCTCTCCGAGCGCACCTCGGTGTCGACCGAGGAGATCCGTACGCTGATTCAGAACGTGCAGAAGGGCGTCGATCGCGCCGCCGAGCAGATGACCATGAGCGCCGACCGCGTGAGCGACGGCGTCGGCCTCACGGCGCGCGCCGAGCAGGTGCTCGACAAGATCCTCGACCTCACCGATCGCTCCACCAACTCGATCCAGGAGATCGCGCGCGCCACCGAGGAGCAGTCGCGCGGCAGCGCGGCGGCGACCGCGGCCATCGAGGAAGTGACGAAGATGGTGCAGCAGACCGCCGCCGCGACGCAGCAGCAGTCGCAGACGTCGCGCAAGATCGGCGAGCAGGCGGCGATGGTGCGCGACTACACCAAGCACCTCAAGCGCGCCATGGGCGAGCAGGAGACTGGCTCGCGCGCCATCAGCCGGGCGATGGAAAACATCATGGGACTCGTGCAGAGCGTGCTCGAGTCGACCTCGGTGCTCGCCGCGGAGAGCTCCGCCATCGTCAAGTCGATGGACGTCATCAAGACCGGCTCGCGCGAGTCGAGCTTCGGCGTGACCGAGCTCAATCAGATGTCGAACACCCTCTCGCACGAATCGACGCTCCTCAAGCAGGAGCTCGGACGCTTCTCCCTGCCGCAGGCGAACGAGGGGGGCTCGCTCACCACCGCCACCGTGCTCTGGCAGCGGCTCACGCTCGATCCGGTGCACACCTCGGCGGCGGCGCTCGGCTACATGTCGCACGCCATCCACGCGAAGCTCGTGAAGTACGGCGAAGGCGCGGAGCTCGTGCCCGATCTCGCCGAGCGTTGGGAAGTGCTCGAAGCGGGTCACGTCTACCGGTTCCACCTCCGCCACGGCGTCCGCTTCCACAACGGACGGCTGCTCGTCGCGAAGGACGTGCACGACACGTTCGTCCGGCTCCTCGCGCCGGAATTCAAATCATCGGGTCAGTGGATCATGCGCAAGGTGCGCGGCGCGATGGACGTCATCGAAGGACGCGCAAAAACAGTCACCGGCATCGTGGTGCGCGACGATCACACGGTCGACATCGAGCTCGAAGAGCCGCTCGCCTTCTTCCTCTCGCTGCTGACGATGCATGAGGCGGCGATCGTGCCGTCCGAGGAGGCGCACGATCTGGAGCGCTTCCGGACGAAGGCCATCGGCGCCGGCGCGTTCAAGGTCGAAGAAGCGGTCGAGGGGCAGCGCGTGGTGCTCGTCCGCAATCGCGACTACTACATCCCCGGCGAGCCGCACCTCGACCGCCTCGAGTTCCGCCTCGATCTTCCCGGCTTCGACAACATGCTCGAGGCCTTCCTGCGCGGCGACATCGACGTCTCGCACGGCGTGCCGCTGCGCAACGTCAACGAGCTGCGCAAGGATCCGCGCTACGCGCCGTACATGCTGCAGACGGTGCAGCTCCACACGTCGTACTTCGGCTGGGATTGCACGCGGCCGCCGTTCGATCGCGTCGAAGTGCGGCAGGCGGTCAACTACGCGATCAACAAGCACCGCATCAACGACGAGGTCTTCGGCGGACTCTCCATCGTCGCCGAGTCGCTGCTGCCGCCGGGACTCCTCGGGCACGATCCGAACCTGCGCGGCTTCACCTACGACCCCGACCGCGCGCGCACGCTGATGCGCCAGGCCGGCTATTCGTCGGGCTTCACGATGGAGTACCGGTCGTGGCCGAGCGACGTGTTCCGCAAGCAGGGCATCGTGGAGCGCATTCTCGAGGATCTCGCCGCGATCGGGATCAAGGTCAACGTCACTGAGCATCCGCCCGAGGAAGCGCGCGCGCCGCTGCAGAATCCGGGGCATGGGAACGTCTTCTGCGGCAACTGGTACGCCGACTTCCCCGACTCCGACAACTTCTTCTACGTCTTCTTCCACAGCGACTCCAGCTCGCTGCGCGGCTTCCACTACCACACCCCGACGATGGACCGGCAGATCGAGGAAGCGCGGCGGACGAATGACACGGAGAAGCGCGCGAACATCTACCGCGAGCTCGATCAGATGGTGCTGCGCGAGGCGCCGATGGTCTGCCTCTTCCACGAGCGCATGTTCGTGGTGCACAAGCCGGAGGTGCGCGGTCTGAAGACGTCGCTCGTGCCGCCGCCGGTCCGCTACCACGACACGTGGCTCGAGCGCAGTGGCGAGTGAGTCGCCGGTAAAGATCCACGGCGCGCTGTTCGCCGTGGCCTTTCTCTTTTCGCTCAACTACATCATCTCGAAGTTCGGAATGCGCACGTTCGCGCCGCTGAGCTTCGCCTGGCTGCGCGTGCTCGGATCAGCGGTGGTGCTCAACGCCTTGCCCGGCACGCGCGTCGATCTGCCGAATCGCAAGATCACCCTGCTCGCGCTCCTCGCGGTGGTCGCGAATCAGGCGCTCTTCCTCGGCGGACTGGCGCTCACGACCGCGCACGTGGCCGCGATCCTCATCACGACCATTCCGGTCTTCACGCTCGCCATCACCATCGCGACGGGACGCGAACGCGCCACGGCGACGAAGATCGGCGGCATCCTCCTCGCGGGCGCGGGCGCGCTGACGGTGGTGTGGGGCGAAGGGATCGAAGGCTCGCACCGCGAGCTCCTCGGCGCGCTGATGATCGTCGGCAATTCGCTGGCGTATTCGTGCTACCTCGTGCTGTCGAAGCCGCTCATGGCGACCTACTCGGCGCGAGCCGTGCTGTCGCGGATGTTCGCCATCGCGGCGGTGCTCATGCTGCCGCTCAGCGCCTGGTCGCTCGCGCACGAGTCGTGGCGCACGGTCCCGACGGGCGCATGGCTCTCGCTCCTCGCCGTCATCGCCGGTCCGACGATTGCGGCGTACCTGCTCAATCTCTGGACGCTGCGCCACGCCGACAGCTCGCTCGTCGCCGCGTACGTCTACGTGCAGCCGGTCGTCACGACGCTCCTCGCGGCGATGTTTCTGGGGGAGCGGATTCGCTCGATCGCGATCGTGGCGGGGATGATGATCTGCGCGGGGGTGTGGTTGTCGGGACCGCGGGGGGCGTCATCCGCTTGACCGCGCCTTCACCTCTTCCTCTGTCAACCCGAAGATCGCCGGCGGCTGCACACCCACCATGCTGAGATACATGTACAACTGCCCGCGATGGTGGATCTCGTGCTCGATCATCGAGCGCATCCACTTCCCCACCGAGATCTGAATGCCCGCCGGCGTGGTGCAGCGCGCCTCGGGGTCGGCGGCGCGGAAGAGCGGCATCGACTCCTCGTGCATCCGCGTCATGTACGCCACGACGTCGTCATAGCCATCCGCCAGTTCGCGCCCGTGACCGGGATATCGGCTCGGCCGCAGCGAGGCGTTCTCCGCGAACATCCACCGTTCGATCGCCGCGAGATGGCGGATGAGATCGCCGAACGTGAACTTCCCTTCCTGATATGTCCAGTCGATCCGCTCGGGCGGGACGCGGACGACGGCGCGCATGGTGCGCTCGCGGACCCGGTCAAAATAATCGATGAGCTCCATGGCCGGAAGTCTACGATGTAAACGCGCGTATGCCCTCTACCGTCAAAGAGTCCGTGGGTACCGTGGCAACATTTCGCTCGAGCCAGGTGACTGAAGCCGTTTCCGACCACGATCTGATCGTCCGCACCCTCGGCGGTGACGGGGCGGCGTTCGGCACGCTCGTCGAGCGCTTCCAGCGCCGCATCTTCCGCGTCGCCTACGCCATCGTCCGCGACGAGGTCGAGGCCGACACGATCACGCAGGACACGTTCGTCCAGGCCTACACGCACCTCTCGAAGTTCCAGGGTCGCTCCGAGCTCGAGACGTGGCTGACGCGGATCGCCATCAACCGCTCGCGCGACTCGCTGCGCCGCCGCCGTTTCGTCAGCCTCTTCACGCGCAGCAACGACGATGAATCGGAGGAGTACGCGATCGATCTCGTCGACGACCGTCCCGATCCGGAGCGCGAGACGATGTCGGGACAGTTGCGCACGGCGATCCGTCGCGCCGAATCGAAGCTCTCGTCCCAACAGAAGTTGATCTTCCGGCTCAGACACTACGAAAATCTCTCGCTCGAGGAGATCGCCGATCACCTCGGGCTGCGCGCCGGCACCGTCCGCGCACATCTCTTCCGCGCCGTGCACAAGGTGCGGAAAGAGCTCGCGGGCTGGCGCAACCGTCATTCCCAGGGGTCCGATGATGAAAACGCATTTCAGTGAAGCAGACCTGCTCGAGACGTACTACATGCAGCCCGGCGAATCGATGCCGGTGATGATGCACCTCGCGTCGTGCGAGGCGTGCGCCGAGCGCTACAACGCTCTGGAGCGGAAGCTGCGCCAGGCGGCGTCGTGCTCCACGACCGAGAAGCACGAGACGTTCTGGACGCGGCAGCGGATGATGATCCAGCGCCGCATCGCCGACGGCCGCGAGCGCGCCGCGTCGCGCATGCAGGTGACGCGCGTCGCCGCCGCGGCGGTCCTCGCCTTCTTCCTCGGCGGCGTCTTCGTCTACCGCACCGTCGATCCGCAGCAACCGGCCGCGCCGACGACGACCGCACAAGCGACCGTGCAGCCGCAGGCGCAACCGTCGCTCGACGATTCGCAGCTCGCGCCGCACGATCCGTGGCAGAGCGAAGAGCTGAGCGACTTCCACAGCGTCGTGCAGTGGGAGACGTGGACACCCGACGAGACCAGTGCGAGGAAGAAACTGTGATGAAGCGCGCTCTTCTTCTCCTCGCTCTCTTCACGCTCGCCACGACCGCGAGTGCGATCGATCTCCCGCCCGGCAAATGGTGGCGCCGGCCGGAAATCATCCAGAGGCTCAACCTCACCGACGACCAGCAGACGCGCCTCGAGGCGATCTCGGTGAAGTCGGCGAATGAGCTGATCGACCTCAAGGCCGAGGTGGAGAAAGCGAATGTCGCCATGCGCGCCGAGCTCGATCAGCCACAGCTCAATCGCGAAGCCATCCGCCGCGCCGCCATGCGCCTCAACGACGCCCGCGCCAGACTCTTCGAGCGCGAGCTGATGATGCTCGTCGACATGCGCGGCGTGCTGAACGATCTGCAGTGGAATCAGATGAGGCAGGCGGTCGACCGCATGCCGAACCGGCCGATGCAGCAGCAGCGGCCGAATTTCCGGCGGCGGCAGTGATATCCAGCTATGACGAACATTCCTCGCGATCCCGATGAAGAGCCGCTCAGCCGTCTGAAGAAAGCGCCGGACGATGGCGACCGCCCGCGTCTCACTCGCGCTCAGATGCGTCGATTGTCGGACGAATGGCTCCGTCGTCTCGCAGGCACGAAGCAGTCGGATAGTGCCGAATTGATCCGCGAAGATCGCGATCGTTGAGCGGCGGGCGCCTCGCCCGCCGAGCTTGATCGCCGACTTAGATGGTCGCGAGGATCTCGTCTCGTGCTGACTGGGAGCGCGGGCGTCCCGCCCGCAGTGCTCGGGCGTCCTCGCCCGGGCACCGATCGGTCGGCGAGCGAGACGCTCACCGACTGCGGACGAGACGTCCGCGCTCCGAAAGCCACCGCCCGACAAACCACCGATGCCGACAGGCGAGGCGCCCGTCGCTCCACGAAGGCGCCCCCTCATATTCAATTCATCGCCGACACCCCGTAGACTGGCGCCATGTCGAGCGCCGCGACCGAAACTCTTCCCCTGATCATCCAGCGCGGCGCGATTCGCGTCGGGTATCACACCGTCGACTTCGAGTCGGCGGTCCGCGGGCTGCTCGTCTCGTCGCTCCTCGAGCATGGCGTCAGTCCGAATCGCATCGACCAGATCGTCGGCTCGGTGCTCGATCGGGAGAAGGCGGGGACGACGTGCGCGGGGCCGATCGCGCTGCCGCATGCGCGCATCAGCGGCATCCCGAAAATCGTCGCGGGGCTGGGCGTCAATCGCGACGGTATCTATCCCGGCGGCACGGCGCGGCTGATCCTCGCCTTCGTCTCGCCGCAGGACGCGGCGGCGGAGCATCTGCGCTTCCTCTCCTCCGCGGCGAAGACGTTCCGCAATTCCGCGCTGCTCGATCAACTCCTCGCGGCGACCGACGCCGGCGAAGTGATCGCGGCGCTCACAAGTGCAGGATGACTTTCGCGATCAGCAGGTAGATCGCGAGTCCCGTCGCATCGACGAGCGTGGTGATGAGCGGCGCGGAGACGACGGTCGGATCGATGTGGAATCGCTGCGCGAGCAGCGGCACGATCGAGCCGATGATGTTCGCCCACGCGCAGACGCTGAGGATGGTGAGTCCGACGACGAGCGCGAGCTGCGGCCCGCTTTTCCAGAGCAGCGTGCGCAGCACGGCGAAGACGCAGAGCAGCGCGCCGAGAAGGAATCCTGATGCGGTCTCGCGCAGCAGCACGCGCCAGGCGTCGCGCAGGCGGATCTGCCCGAGGGCGAGCGCGCGGATGATCGTCGAAACGGTCTGGCTCCCCGCGTTGCCGCCGGTGCCGATGATCAACGGGATGAAGAACGCCAGCGCCACGACCTTCGCCAGCTCGGCCTCGAAGTAGCGCAGCACGCTGCCGGTGAGCGTCTCCGCGACGAAAAGCAGAAGCAGCCACCCGAGCCGCATGCGCACGACGCGCGCGATCGACGTCCCGAAGTAGTTCATGAAGCCGCGGTTCCACGGCTCATCCTCGGCCGCCGCGGCCGACACGCCGCCCATCCGCAGCAGCGTCTCCGTCTCCCCCGCTACAAGGACGTCGACCACGTCGTCGACCGTCACGATGCCGAGGATGTGATGCGCGTCGTCGACGACCGGGAGCGCGTTGAAGCTGTACTTCGAGACGATGCGCGCCGCTTCTTCCTGCGACGTGTCGGGCCTCGCGGTGATGACTTCGCGCGTCATCAGCGTCTCGACGCGCATGTCGGGATTCGCGGGGAGGAGCCGCCGCAGCGAGACGACGCCCTGCAGGCGATCGCTTTCATCGACGACGTAGAGGTTCGCGACAGTCGCGACCTGCGGATCGATGGAGCGAAGTCCGTTGAGCACGTCGCCGACCGTCTGCTCGGGCCGCACACGGATGAACTTGGCGGTCATCAGGCGGCCCGCGGTTCCGGGCTCGTATCGCAGCAGGCGATCGGCCGCGGCGGCGCCGCCCGCCTTCATCTTGCCGAGGATCGGGACCCGCTTCTCCTCGGGGATCGCGGAGAGGATGCTGGCCACGTCGTCTGCTTCGAGGTGATCGAGCGCGCCGGTGAGCGTTTCCGGCGGAAAGCGATTGAGCGCGATCTTCATCGTCTCGCCGTCGGCGTAGACGAGCGTGTCGCCGAGGTGCGCGACGTCGAGCTGACCGAGGACGCGCAGGCGATCCTCGCGCGGCAGCACGCTGACCACTTCCGCGACATCCGCCGGATGCATGCTGTTCAGCGCGTCGCGCACCGCGGACGGATCCTCGCGGAGGATCTCGAGCACGTCCGGTCCGAGGAGATCGCCGAGGTGCATGGTCAGTACGTCGCGACGATGCTGGCGATGGCGAGGCGCTGGTTGCGCGAGCCGTTGAAAACCGGCGCGCTGGAGTGATCGCGGCGACCTTCGAATTTCAGAATGAAATGCGCGCTGGGGCGATGCTCGTACGTGAACGTCCCCTCGGTGAGCGTCTGCTCGAAACCGCTGATCCCGGCGTGCGGATCGCGAAAGCGCTCGGCGCGCAGCGCGAACGCGTGCCGGTCGTTGAGCGCGTAGCGCGCGTAGCCGGCGATGCCGCCCCAATGCGCGTCGTCGTCCGCTCCGACGTCGAGCGAGGCACCGAGACTCACATTCGGAGTCAGCTTCCACGTCGCGACGACATCGGCGAGGTTGCGCTCCGGTCCGGCGAAGGTGTTGAGCGACGCCGACAGCCGCGCGTCGTTGTACGCGAGCTGCGTCCCGAACGACGGATCGGAGCCGGTGTCGCTGATCGTCTGCCAGCCGCGGATGACGTGCAGCTGTCCCGACCAGCGGTCGCTCCACGCGTACGACGCCTTGATCCCGGTCTGGTAGTACGGCGCGAGCTCGCCGAGCGTGCTGCGCGTGTAGTTCCAGTTGTCCCTGGTGAAGAAACCTTCGTAGCCGATGTGCGACGGATAGACGCCCGCTTCGAGCGCGAGGCCGCGGCCGACCGGCGCGTTGTACGTGACCGTCGCCTGGAAGAGGTTGCGGATCGGGTGGCGGTCGCGATGCCGCTCACCGCTGTGCACGACGTCGGCCGAATCGCCGCCGATGAGGATCAGATGAAAGCCGACCGGCTTCGGCTCGTGCACGATCTCGAAGGCCGCGACGTTGAGCGCAGGCTGATTCGCGCGATGCGCCGTCGTGCCGATGCCGCTGAAGAAATTGAGGCGCGGCTGGGGATGCGCCGGATTCGACGCGTAGTAGCCGTCGATCCAGCCGTGCAATGCGATCGTCTGCGCATTCGCGCTCATCGCGAACATCAGAAACAGCAGCGTTTTCTTCAGGATGAATGCCTCCGCGGATACGCGATGCGATTCCCGCTCGCGCCGTCCGCATTATCGCTGCTCACGACCGTCCGGTCATTCTGTTCGACTCTGTTCGCGCCTCGATACGAAAGCTCGAGCACGTTGTCGTGCGCGCCGTTGCCGCGTCCCGCCGCGAAGACGAACGCGGTGCCGTTGCCGATGACGACGTTGTCCGAAAGAAGGACGCTGACGAAGTTCCCGATCGCCGGCCTGCCGTTCCTGCTTTCGCCGGCGACGATCTCGACGCCGACCGTCTGGCCGCGATGCACCGGATCGCCGCTGAACGTGTTGCCGCTGATCACGATGCCGGCCGCGCGATTGCGCGACGCCGACTGGCCGCTTCCCGGATTCCCGAATCCGCCCCACAGCCTCACGCCCGCCCTGCCGTATCCGTGGATGTTGTTGTTCGCGATCGTCACGTTCGTGAGCGTGTTGTCGTCGATGGCCGCCGGCTGGTTCGGACCGCTGTCGAGATCGCCGGCGCTCAGCTCGATTCCGGTCCCGGCGGTTGTGATGTCGTTGCCGGTGATCACCAGGCCGTCGAACAGATTGCCGCTCGTCGGCCGCGCGCGCGGATTTCCGCCGGCGAAGAAGTACATGCCGAGAAATCCGGCGGTGCCGATGACGCGGTTGTCGGCCACGCGCACGTTGCGCACCGTCGCGCGCTGGTTGCCGAGGTTGCCGCCGTAGACATCGACGGCAGTTCCGCAGTTCTCGAACAGGTTGTCCTCGATCGTCAGATTCTCGATCAGCGAATCGTCGGAGAAGATCGGCGGACTCGAGTCATCCGCTGCGCCGATGTCGAGGCCGTTCATCGCGGTGATGCGATTGTCGCGGATGACGATGTTCGTGACGCGATTGCGCGACGCGCCGCCGACGCTGGGGCGAACGCCGACGCCGGCGCTCTTCGCGCGGATCGTGTTCCCTTCGATCGTGAAGTCGCTGAACGTGATGTCGGAGAGGAGCGGCCCGCTGGAGAACGACAGCAGTCCCCACACGCCGACCTCCATCCCCGACCCGTTCTTCGTTTCGATGACGTTGTTCGTGACGCGGATGTTGGAGATCGTCCGCGGCAGGCAGTTCTCGTCGGTGCAGGCGAAGAGGATGGCGGTCGACGGCTCGACGAATCGCAGGCCGTTGATCGTCACGTTGCTGGAACGGATGTCGATCCCGGCGCCGTACTGCCGGTTGGTGGCGTCGAGCGTGACGTCGGGCGCGCCGTCGCCGTCGATGTCTCCGTTGATGGTGAGGTTGCCGCTGGTGATGGTCACGAAGAGGAACTGCTGCGGATCGCTCGAGCCGAGCGGAATGCTCTTGCCGCTGATGGATGGCGCAAACGAGATGGTCTTCGGCCCCAGCGTGTTGTTCGCCGCTTCGATCGCCTCGGTGAACGAGATGCCGCCGTCGAGGCCTTGCCGCGATCGCAGCGAAGCGAAGCCCGAGGTGTCGCCGTCGATGTTCTGCGTGGTGATCGAAACGGTGATCGCATCCTGCGCAATCGCCGCGGCGGCGAAGACAAAAAGAAGGAGGGCCCGCAGAGCACCTCGCATGACGCGATGACGATCATAGCTAGAATCATCGCGTGCTCGACGTTCTGCTCCGCAATGTCTCAGCGCGCATCATCCGCGACGCCACCCTCACCTTTCCGGCCTCGACGCACACCGCGATCGCCGGGCCGCCGGCGTGCGGCGCGTCGACATTGCTGCAGATGATCGCGGGTGAGCTGCGGCCCTCGGTGGGTGAGGTCGTCATCGGCGCGCACGTCGTGAACCGGCTCGCGACGTCGAAGCGTCCGTTGCTCTACGTGACGAGTACGCCCGACGTGCCGGGGCGGTGGTCGGTAGGACATGCGCTCGTCGCGGCGGTGCGCCGCCGGTCGCTCGATCGCGAGGATCGTCATCACGAGTACGAGCTGGCGCTCGATCGCTGGCGACTGTCGGATGTGACGGAGCGGCGCATCGACACGCTGTCGTCGTCGGAGCGGACGCGCGTGCATCTCGCGCGGATCGAGCTGCTGCGTCCCGCGATCCTCGTTGCCGATCGGCTGCTCGACGGTGCAAATCCTTCCGAGCGCATCGCCCTCGCCGACGACTTCTACCGCCTGCTCCGCGTCCTCGGCACGACGATCATCACCGCGCCGTCGGTCACCGACGAGCTCGCGCTCGCCGATCGCGTGGTCGTGCTCGACGAAGGGCGCGTCGTGCAGCAGGGCTCACCCGACGCGGTGTTCAACGCGCCGGCCGGCGAAGCGGCGGCGATCGCGACGGGCGACGTGAACGTCATCCCGGTCATGGTCCGCGACAACGTCGTCGAGTCGGTGATCGGCGAGTGGGATATCGCCGACGCGCCGTTCAGCGGAAGCGGCGTCGCGCTGATCCGTCCCGACGCATTCACGATCGCGGCGCCGGGCGAGGAATCGGATCTGATCTACGGAGTCGAGGAAGCGTCGTTCCGCGGCGGCGCGTGGCATACGCGCGGCGTGCTCAGCGGCGGCGTGATGCTGCGCGTGACGTTTCCGCGCACGACGGCACTGCACAAGGGGAAACTCCTGCCGCTTCGCTACGATCCGCGAACGTTCCGGCTCATCCGCAAAGAGGTCGCGCAGCCGGGAGGCATCCCGACCGACGTCGTTCCTCCCCTCGCCGAGTCGCGTTGAAGCCCGGCAACTTTCTTGCAGCGTTCGCCTGACGTCTTGCCATCCCGACCGAACGGAGCCAAATCTTGAGCATTCGAGCCCGACGGACGCCGTTCAAACTCCGCAAGTTGCTGGTGATCGATGATGACGAGCGCCTTCTGGCGTCGTATCACGATCTGCTCAGCCCGTACGGCTTCGAGGTGCTGACCGCTCCCGACGGTGAGGTCGCGTGCACCGTCGTGGAAGAAAATCCCGACATCCTCCTCGTCATCCTCGACATCGCCATGCCGAAGATGGACGGCCGCCAATGGCTCCGCTGGTTCCGCACCCGCAAGTCCGAGTCGCCGGTCATCGTGATCACCGCGTACAAACTCGACGAGAGCGAGCTCGACATGAAGCCGGCGGTGGTGCTGGAGAAGCCGTTCCACGTCGCCGAGCTGCTCGATCTGGTGGGACTGTTCTGCGGGCTGGGGACGCCGATGGCGACGGCGCGAACCACGTGACTGGTGGCGGTTGAGCTGTTTTGCGATTGAGCGGTCTAGCTGTTGAGCAACACCGCGCCAGACGCAGCTCAACAGCTATTTGCTCGCACTCCTTGACGTACACGCGTCGCCGATTTTCGTGCAACGACGGCGTACGGTTGCTCCATTCAAAGGTTGATCAGCCAGATCTCCCGGCTGGTCGCTTACCTCACTCGCTCTCTTCCCGGCAATCGTAGGCGAGGAAAATCTCATCAGCCGCGAAGACGAGCTCCTCATCTGAAATCGGCTGGTAATCGACGTGAAGCACCGAAAGGACCTCCCTCAATAGCTCAACCGCTTAACAGCTCAACCGCTACTTACTCGCACTCATAAACGCACACGCATCAATCGACGACAAATCCAACTGCAGCATCGCGAAGCTCTGACGGATCTCGATGCGGCAGGGGATGCGGCGCTCGTCCTGGGTCAGCCACACCTTCACGCCGCCCTGCCACTTGCGGCCGCCCGGGGCGTCGACGATCTCGAAGCCGAGGGTGTTGAGGCGGCGGCCGTCGATGATGCAGGTCTGCGACTCGGCGGGGCGGAAGATGACCGGGTAGTCCTTGCCGTCGGAGTAGATGCTGGTCAGCATCGGGCCGTGGATCTTCTCCGCGTTCTGGCGGAGGTAGTAGATCGCGGTGAGGATGTCGCGCAGCGAGTTGTCCTGGAGCGTATCGGCCGACAGCGGCTTGACCTTGTCCTCGACCTTGTCCGGCGTCTCGCGATGGATGCGCGCCAGGCGCTTGACGTAATCGAAGAGCGTCCGCTCCTTGCGCGACTTCTTTCCCCACGCGTAGCCGTGGTACGTCATCAGCGTCTTCTGGCCCGACGCCTCCATCTCCGACTCGTACACGAAGAAGCCGCTCTTCTGATCGGCGGCGGTGATGAGCAGCTCGCTGCTGATGTTCGCCTCTCCCGTCTTCGGGTAGACGTTCTTCATCGCCGCGACACCCGTCGTGGGAAACATGATGCCGGCGATCCAGGAGAGACCGCCGCGCAGCCGCCAGGAGTAACGGAATTGCTCGATGTTCGTGGCGGGGCCGGAGCAGTTCGTGTTGGCGGCCCACACCGGGGTAGATAGCAGGATGGACAGCAGACAGCAGACAGCAGACAGCAGACGATGCCGGCCTTTCTGCTGTCTGCTGTCCGCTGTCCGCTGTCTCATTCTCATCACATCGCCGCGATGGCCTGCTCGACCTCTTCGATGACGTAGTCGGGGGTCGACGATCCCGCGGTCACGCCAACGACGTTCGCTGATGAGAACCACTGCCGGTCGAGGTCATCGACTCCCTGTACGAGGTACGCGGGCTTGGCCTCGCGGCAGATTTCCCAGAGGTGCTTGGTGTTCGCGCTCTTCTTGCCGCCGATGACGACGATGACGTCGACCTCGGGGTCGCCGGCCAGCACGCGCGCGGCGTCCTGGTTTTCTTTCGTCGCGTAGCAGATCGTGTCGGCGCGCTCGACGACGTTCGCGCGGCGCTCGATCGCGTTCACGACGTCCTCGAACTCCTCGGCGTTGAGCGTGGTCTGGTAGAAGATCATCAGCTTCTGATACCGCGACCAGTCGACCGAATCGGCGCCTTCGATCGTGGAGACGATGTGGTAGTCCGCCGGATCGAGATCGTTCGTGTAGCCGATCACCTCGCGGTGCTTCGGATCGCCGATGAAGATGAGGTGGTAGCCGCCGGAGAGCGCGTCCTTCGACTCGCGATGGATGTCGTAGACGAACTTGCAGGTGGTGTCGAGGACCTTGAGGCCGATCGACGTCGCTTCGCTGTGAAACGACGGCGGCACTCCATGCGCGGAGAAGATGATCGTCGGCTCGTCGACGGCGGTGATCTGCTCCACCGTTCTCACGCCCAGACTCTCCATCTCCTCCACCACGCGTTCATTGTGGACTACCTGTCCGAGGATCGCACCTCGCCCGCCACCGGCGGCGAAGCGCTTCACTTTCAGGTCTGCAATCCGGACACCGGAACAGAAACCGTACTTGGCGGCGCGCTTAACTTTCATCGACCGACCTCAACGCGGAGGGGTCGGAAAAGATTCTGTCAGTCCAGACAGCGCGGAAGGCTCTGCCCAGTCGCCCTCAGCCGTGCGTTGCGGTCGGACAAACGTTTCTGTTCCTCCACGGCAAGACCGGGCGGGACGGTGTAGATGTGCGCGGCAAAGACGTCTTCCTCGCCGATGAGCGTGATCTGGCTGACCTCCGACCACGACACGCGATGGAAACGATCGTCGACGCCGCTGAAGATGGTCACGCTGCGCGGGTCCTCGGACATGAGGAACGCCTTCTGCGTGCGCGGACTGGCCGGCTCGCGCAGCGTCAGCTCGATGCACGGATAGAACGTCGAGCGCTCGAACTTGCCGTAGGCGTACGCGAGCAGCAGCACCTGCATGATCGCCACGCAGACGAGCGCCGACGCGGCCACATCGTCGCTTCTCATGCGAAACAGCACCAGACACGCGGCGAAGATCAGCGCGGTGAGGAAGACGTATAGCGCATACGCGTCCTCGAGCGCTCCTCTCCCCTGCCGGTGAACGTTCTTGTCCGCATCGTGCGCGCGCAGCAGGTTGAGCCACATGACTTCTCTGATCTGACCGAGGGCGCCGGACGCGTGGTCGTCGGCGTAGCGGCTTTCCGTCGCCGGCTTGCGAAAGAAATCGGAGATGACGATCACCGGCCAGTCGATATAGAGCAGCTTCGCGAGCACGGCGAGCATCACGGCGGCGACGAGGACGTTGCGGTTTCGCGCAAACTCGGGAACTCCGATCCGTTTGCGCACGAGCCAGAACGCGGCGCAGACAATCGCGGCGATCACGATCAGCACCAAGATCTCTTTCGCGTGATCGGCCGCCGATCCGAGGGTGTCTTCGACGAAATAGGCGACGTCGATGAGATACGACGTGAGGTCGGTCGTGCCGCGCGCACTCACGCCGATGATCGAGCGGATCCCCTGATGGATGAAGAAGCCGATGACGACCAGCAATCCGGAGACGCCTGCCGACGACGCGAGCAGCGACAGGATCGGATTCTTCGGCGGAACGGGACGCTCGTCGCTCATTACGGAATGCCGTCATTGTAGATGGAGCGCGGGCGTCCCGCCCGCAGCGATCGAGCATCTTGCTCGGTCGCCGATTCGGTCGCCGGGCGAGACGCCCGACGACTGCGGCCGGGACGGCCGCGCTCCACTACAATCCGCGCCGTGTCCGAGCCTCTCCTCACCCGCCGCTTCGCCGGTCTCTGGCTCTTCGCCTTCATCACCTTCTTCTCCGCGTTCCAGCTTCTGCCCGCGATTCCGTTCCGCATCCTCGAGCTCGGCGGATCGACGGCGGCGGCCGGCTGGTTCCTCTCCGTCTACACGTTCGCCAGCGCGTTCGCCGCGCCGATCATGGGCTCGATCGCCGATCACGTCGGGCGGCGGCGGATGCTCGTCACCGCATCGTTCCTCTTCATCCTCTTCTCGATCGCGTACGGCGTGGTGACGAACCTGCCGCTGCTGCTGGTCATCGGCGCGATTCACGGCTCGATCTGGTCGGGCATCCTCGCGTCGAGCTCCGCGATCATGAGCGAGTTCATCCCCGTCGCGCGGCGGACGGAAGGGATGGCGTACTGGGGACTGGCCAGCACGAGCGCGGTGGCGTGTGCGCCGGCGGTTGGACTGTGGGTCTTTCACTTCGGCTGGCTGACGCTCTGCATCGAGCTCGCCGCGATCTCCGCGGTGATGACGCTCTGGTCGTCGCGCCTGCCGGCGATCGAAGCGGCGCTGCCCGAGGCGTGGCCGAAACTGAAAACATTGTTCGACTGGGCGGTCGTGCGGACGACGCTCAGTCTGACCACGATCTCGTTCGGCTACGGCGGCGTGACGAGCTACACCGCGATCCTCGCGGTGGAGCGCGGCATTCATCCGAAGTGGCTCTACTTCGCGGTGTTCGCGGTGACGATCGTCATCATCCGGCTCGCCACCTCGCACCTCGGCGACCGCTTCGGCTACGCCGTGATCCTCTATCCGGCGCTGGTCTGCATCCCGATCGCGTTCACGCTGCTGGCGTGGGCCGACACGCGCGCGATGTTCGTCATCTCCGCGATCATCTTCGGCATCGGCTTCGGTAGCGCGTACCCGGCGTTCGCCTCGTTCATCCTCGGCGCGACCGATCCGCAGCGCCGCGCGCGGACGTTCGGCAGCATCGTGCTGGCGTTCGACGTCGGCATCGGCTCAGGCTCGCTCCTCGTCGGCTCGATCGGCCAGCACTACGGACTGGGGAACGCGTTTCTCTGCGCCGCGGCGCTGAGTTGTCTCGCGGTGCCGATCTTCGCGTGGACATCGCGAGAGCTTCGCGGTGCTACCCTCCGCGCATGAAGCGCGCTCTCCTGATCCTTCTGCTCCTCGCTCTCCCGCTCCGCGCCGCCGAATTCGACGAGAAATCCGCCGAGCGCTTCGCGAACCTCGCGCTGGCGTGCGTGAACAAGGAGTATCCGAACAAGATCTCCCACAACCTCAACTCGGAGAAAGACGTCGCGGCGCCGCATCAGCTGACACCGGCGTTCTACGGTTGCTACGACTGGCATTCATCGGTGCATGGACACTGGCTGCTCGCGCGGCTGGCGCGCACGTTCCCGAACGCCGCGTTCGCGAAGCCGGCGCGCGAGGCGCTGCAGCGCGACCTGACGCAAGAGAACATCGCCGCGGAGGTGAAATACCTCGAGGGCGACGGCCGGGCGAGCTTCGAGCGGCCGTACGGACTGGCGTGGCTGCTCCAACTCGGGGCCGAGCTACGCGAATGGGACGATCCGCTGGCGAAGGAGCTCTCCGCGAACCTCGCGCCGCTGGAGATCGCGGCGAAGAAGCGGATCACGACGTGGCTGCCGAAGCTGACGAATCCGATCCGCATCGGTGAGCACAATCAGACCGCCTTCTCCCTCGGGCTGATGATCGACGCCGGCCGCATCGCCCACGATGACGCGTTCGTCAACCTGTTGACCAAACGCGCCCAGGACTTCTACCTCGGCGACAAGAACTGTCCGATCGCGTGGGAGCCGAGCGGCGAAGACTTTCTGTCGCCGTGCATCGCCGAGGCCGATCTGATGCGCCGCGTGCTGCCGCCGTCGCGGTATGGCGCGTGGCTGCGCGCCTTCCTGCCCGGCGCCGTGAAGCTCAAGCCGGCGGTCGTCTCCGATCCGAGCGATCCGAAGCTCGCGCATCTCGACGGCCTGAACCTCAGCCGCGCCTGGATGCTCGAAGGGATCGCCTCGGGCCTGCAGAGCGGCGACCCACGTGTCGCCGCCCTGCAGACTGTCGCTTCCTCGCACCGCGACGCCGGACTCGCAGCCGTCACCGGCGCGCACTACGAGGGAGGTCACTGGCTCGGTTCATTCGCGGTCTACCTCGTCACGCATCGCGGCATCAGCGCTTCTTCAGATTCGCCGCATTCAGGTCGAGCTGCGCCGCCGGAATGACGTCGACGTTCTTGAACCGCGCCTTCAGCGGCTCGACGAACGTCTTCGCATCGCCGACGATCACGACGTCGATCGCGCCGCCCGTCAGCGTCGACTTCGACACCTCGCGCACCTGCTCCGCGCTGACGCCCTGCACGCCGGTGATGTAGCCGCTGATCTCCGCGAGCGGGAGTCCGTACAACGCCAGCGCCGCGAGCCGCCGCACCAGTCCGCGGCTGGTCTCGATGCCGCGCGCGTAGTCGCCGATGAGCGTCGCCTTGCGCGGCGTGAGCTCCGACTCCTCGACCGCGGCCGTCGCCATGCGGTTCATTTCATCGACGATGATCCCCGCGACCTCGGCTGCCGATTCGTTCTTCGTCTGCGCACTCGCCATGAACGGGCCGACGTCGCGCCGGAACTCGAAGCCGCTCCCCGCGCCGTAGCTGAGGCCGCGCTTGATGCGGATCTCCTCGTTGAGACGCGCGGAGTAGCCGCCGCCGAGGACCGCGTTCGCCACCTGCGCCGCGAGGTACGACGGATCGGCGCGGCGCAGTCCGGCGCGCGCGACGTAGACCGCCGCCTGCCCCGCGTCCGGCATGTCGACGACGACCACCTGCGATTTCGACGGCAATGCCTTCGCCTTCGCCATCGCCGGCTTCGGGCCCGTTCCCTTCCACGTCCCGAACAACTTCTGCGCGAGCGCGAAGGCATCCGCGGCCTTCACTTCGCCCGCCATCAACAGCACCGCGTTGTCGGGGCGGTAGTAGCGGCGGTGGAACTTCATGACGTCGTCGCGCGTGATGCGGGCGATCGATTCGGGCGTGCCGCTGAGGTTGTGGCCGTACGGCGTCTCGCCGAAGACGACGCGCGAGACGACGAAGCGCGCGAGCGAATCGGGATCGCTCAGGTCGACATTCAGCGCGTCGATCGTCTGCGCCTTCTGCCGCTCGACTTCATCCTTCGTGAAGGTCGGACGGCGCACGACGTCCGCGACGTACGCCATCGCCTCGGGGAGCTTCGGCGACATGACATTCAGATCGACGTTCGACGCGTCGAAGCCGGCACCGCTGGTGAGCATCGCGCCGAGCGCTTCAACTCCCTGCGCGATCGCTTCGGCCGATTTCGTGGTCGTCCCCTTGGTCAGCAGCGACGCGGTCGTGTCGGCCAGTCCGCCGCGACCTGCCGGATCGGCCTCCCCGCCGGTTTTGATCACCAGCCGCGCGGAGACGAGCGGCACGTTATGCGTCTCGACGACGACGACTCGAAGTCCGTTGGCCAGTGTCTTCTCGACCGGCGTCGGGATCTGCGGCTGGCGCGGCGCGGAGGGCGCGGGCGGCGTGGTCTGCTCCGCGACCTGCGCGAACGAAGAGAGCGCGAGCAGTGCGATGACGACGAAGCGCTTCACTTCGCACCTCCTTCGGCCGAGTAGGTAATCGTGTACGGCTTCGATCCCGCCACGTACTGCTTCATGACGCGCTGCACGTCGGCCGGCGTCACAGTCTGCAACCGCGTGAGATCGGTGTTGACCGCGGCCGCGTCGTGCTCGACGACGATCGCCGCGCCGAGGGCATTGGCCTTGCCGTCGTTCGTCTCGCGCAGGCGGAGGGCGTCGGTGATGATCTGGTTCTTCGCCTTCTCCACTTCATCGGCGGACGGCGCCGCGTTCTCCAGCCGCTCGACCTCGCGCATCATCGCCTTGATCCCTTCATCGGCGGTGTGGCCGCTGGCGAGCGTGGTGATGACGTCGAAGAGTCCGAGGTCTTCGCGCAGGTCGGCGTCGGAGCCGACGTCCTGCGCGATCTTGTCGCGATAGACCATCGTGCGATACATGCGCGACGACTCGCCGCGCCCGAGGATCGCGGCGGCGACGGTGAGCGCATCGGAGTCGGCGCTCGAGGCGGCGGGGGCGAGCCAGGTGATGCAAACGGCGGGGAGCGGGACGCTCGGCCCGTGCTCGTCGAAGCGCTTCGCTGCTTCGCGCGGCGGCTCCTTCACCGTGACGCGCGGGATCGGTGTGCCGGGATTCGCGATGACGCCGAGGTACCTATCGACCCACGCGTTGAGCTGCTGCGGGTCGAAGTCGCCCGACACGATCAGCACGGCGTTGTCGGGACGGTAGAACGTCTTGTGGAAGGCCTGGACGTCGGCGATCGTCGCGGCGTCGAGGTCTTCGATCGAGCCGATGCCTGGCCTCTTGTACGGATGCACGGCGAACGAGTCTTTATCGATCGACAGGTAGAAGCGGCCGTACGGCGGCGCGAGGACGCGGAAGCGGTACTCCTCTTTCACCACGTCGCGCTCCGACTTGAACGTCGCGTCCTCGACCGTGAGCGCGCCCATCCGCTCCCCTTCCGCCCAGAGCAGCGTCTCGAGGTAATTCGACGGCACGACCTCGTAGTAGTGCGTGAAGTCGTCCGCCGTGCCGGCGTTGTTGAAGCCGCCGACGTCCTCGGTCAGGCGGTCCATCATCTCCGCCTTCATGTGCTTCGTGCTCTTGAACATGATGTGCTCGAAGAGATGAGCGAACCCGCTCCGCCCCTCGGGATCGTTCTTCGATCCGACGCGGTACCAGACGTGGATGGCCACGGTCGGCGTGGAGTGGTCCTCGATGGCGTAGACCTCGAGACCGTTCGCCAGCGCGTGGTGCTTGTAGTCGATCGGCGGGATGGTCAACTTGTTGACCGTCGCCGCGGAGACGTTGAGGGCGACGAGCAGGAAGAAGATGGTGAAGCGGTGCCTCATCTGCATGACGCTCATCCTCTCACGCCTCGATCAGGTCGCCGGCGATCAACGGGCGGCCCGCGAGCGATGTCACGAAACCGTAGCCGGCGATGAGCACGACGACCGCCGCGGCGATGAGCGTGAGGCCGGTGTGCCACTGCTCCGGCGGCCAGATGGCGGGCGCGATCAGCAGCAACGCTTCGACCGAATCCATGACCGCGGTGGCCAGGAAGCCGAAGCGCATCAACACGACCAGCGTGAGCGTGATCTCCACGGCGGCGGGCAGAATGAAATTGCCTCCCAGGGGGGCGAATCCCGCGACGTAGATGCCGCCGAGGAGGATCGCGGCGAGGATGTCTTTCCGCACGATGGCACGCAGCAGGAGCAGGAGGATCAGCGGCATGACGACGTCGACGACCGCGCGCGGCGGGATGCTGATCAATTCGGCGAGCAGCACGTTCGACCCGTTCAGCGCCGGCAGGCCGACGCGCGACTGGGTGTTCGGGATGTCCGAGAAGGCCAGCGCGCCGCTGAACGCGGCGACGGCGAGGCATCCGGCAAACGCGCCGACGAGCAGGTCGCGGCCGACCAGCGGATCGCGGACTTCGCCGGCGATCAGCCGCGTCCACGAGACGAGCGCGCGGGGACGACGCCGGCGCATCGCCGGCTCGATCGCGAGATAGCCGAGGGCCATGACGATCGCGTAAAACGCCGCCCAGGCCAGCGCTTCGAGTCCCACCACGATTTCCCAGAACGACGCGACGTGATGTCCGCCGACGAGCCATGCGGAAAAACAACAGAAGGCGCCCGCCGTGCCGAGCCGGGTAGCCGCCGGGATGTCCCCTCGGCCGAGACGGATGTTGCGTCTGGCGAGAAGAATGACGGCCAGGAGCACGACCAGCACGACGAGGAAAAAGACGATGACGGCGCGCGCGGTGCGCGCGGTCACCTCCGTCGCGCGATGCCACGGCGGCATGACCTCGAAGTAGACCGGCTTTCCTCCGAGCGCCGCTCCCTCGGCGCGCCAGGAGCCGGCGTTCGTGCGCCACGTCCACGCCGCGCGTTGATCGAACGGCCGGACGATCTTCCGCGGCGCCGACGGAGTCAGCTTCCGCGGATCGAGGCCCGCGGTGTCGAGCAGCGGAGTCCAGTCGTACGGCGCGGGCGTGACGTCGTCCGGCGGCACGACTTCGAGCCGCAGCAGCTTTCCGCGCGGATCGAGGTGCAGCATCGTCATGCCGGCGGTCTTCATCGGCGGCTCGTCGTCGCTGATGTCGCCCGGCCAGGTGGCGTAGGTGTCGTCGCGGAAGAACGACTTCGATTCGAGCGGCTCGGGCGAATCGCGATAGCGGAAGACGACCGGCGTTCCTTCGCCCGTTTTCTTCGCGCTGAGCTGCGCGTAATCGGCGCGATAGGCCCAGGCGCGATCTCCCGGTCTCGCCGTGTAGCCGAGGCGGGCGAGCATTTCACGCGCCCGCGACGCCATCGCCTCGGGCGGTTCGCTCAGTCCCGCACGCGGCGCGAGGTCGACGCGCGATTTGCAGAAAAGCGCCAGCGCGCACGCGGCGATCGTCGCGGCGAACAACGTCAGCGCCATGCGCGGCTCGATGCCGAATCGTTCTCCCGCCGCCGCGACGAGCGCGGGCGACGGCGTCTCCCCCGCCGCGATGGCCGCAGCCAGCGGATCGCCGCCCGGCAATGCCGCCGCCACCGCGCTCACCGTCTGCGGACGCTGCGCCGGATCGGTCTGCAGGCAGCGGCGAATGACGCGTTCGATGATCGGATCGACGTCGTTCGAAAGGCGCAACGTGTCGGCGGTCGTCGTCCGCCGCAGCTCGATCAATTCGCCGAGCGTCTTCGCCTCGAACAGCACGCGTCCGGTGAAGATCTCGTACAGCAGGAGGCCGAGGGCGTAGATGTCGCTGCGCGTCGAGACCGCCGCGCCGTCGAGCTGCTCCGGCGCCATGTACGCCGGCGTTCCCTCCCGCACGTTCGCCTGCGCGCTGTCGGCGAGCGCGGCGAGTCCGAAGTCGGTGATGCGCGCCACTCCCCGCTCGTCCACCATCACGTTCGCCGGCTTCAGGTCGCGATGCAGCACGCCGCGATCGTGCGCGGCGGCGAGCCCGGCGCAGATCTGCCGCGCGACCTGCAGCCCCTTGTCGGGAGCGAGACGCCCGATGCGCTGCAGCAGCGAGCCGAGGTCTTCGCCTTTCACGTACTCCATGGAGATGAAATGCTCGCCCGCCGCTTCGCCGATGTCGTACACGCGGCAGACGTTCGGATGCGAGATCTGCCGCGCGATGCGCACCTCGGCCAGCAGTCGCGCCAGCCGCTGCGGATCGCCCGCCACGCGCTGCGGCAGAAACTTCAGCGCGACCGGCTGCCCGAGGAGGAGATCGTCGGCGCGATAGACCTCGCCCATGCCTCCTTTGCCGAGCATGGCGACGATGCGATAGCGGCTGCCGACGAGTGCACCGGGAACGAAGCGGCCGTGATCGATCTGCGCGGCCGGCGTCGGGACCTCGTCCGGATCCATGCGAATCGTCGTGTCGCTCATGTTTCGAGTAGATCGGCGCTGAAGAGCCGCCGTCCGCCGAGCGAGGTGAGGAAGCCGTAGACCGCGATGGCGATGATCACCGTGAGCATGGAGATCAGGATGCCGGTGTGCCACGACGCGGGCGGCCAGAGGACGGGCGACATGGCCACCATCGCGTCGATCAGCTGCGCGACGACCAGCGAGAGGAACCCGAAGTAGTGGAGCAGCACCAGGATCACGAGCACGTTCACCACGACGGCTGCGAAGCCGCCCAGCTTGTCGGGATTGCCGGGAAGGAACATCGCACACGACACGCCGAGATATGCCACCGCCGCGAGCCACTCGCGCCGGAACACGACGCGCAACAGGATCAGGAGCGCGAGCGGAAAGAATGCATCGGCCATCGCGCGGGTCGGAACGCTGGCGATCTCGGCGATCACCTGCCGCGTTCCATTGAGGATGGCGACGTCGGGTAACGCCATCGACCGCACCACCGTGCCGCGCATCGTCGCGACGAGGAGCGGAACGACCGACACGGCGGTGTTGGCGACCACCCCACCGATCGCGCCGGCAAGGACGTCGCGGCCGACGAGCGGATCGCGCCAGTTGCCCGAGACCAGCCGCGTCCAGGTCACGACGGACAACGGCCAGCGGCGCCGGAAGAGCGGCTCGAGCGCGAGGTACGCGGCCCACAACATCACGCCGACGAACGTCGACCAGGAGAGTGCCTTCACCAGCATGCCGACTTCGCCGAACGTCGGGACATGGTCGGCACCGAACAACCACGCAACCATCATGGAGATCCCGACGAAGACGGCGACTCGCGCCGCGCCGCGCATGTCGCCGCGCCCGAGCCGGATGTTGCGCCAGACGACGAATACGACCAGCAGCAGCACCGCCACGCCGAACGCGACGAGGATGACATTGCCTCCGCCGCCGCGACGGGGCGATCCGAGCGGAGCCATGTCGAAGTAGACCGGCCGCCCTTCCACCGAGGCCGCCTCGATCCGCAGCTTGCGCTCGGGCCAGATCCACGCTGCGCGGTGATCGGATGCGACGACCATTCGTTGCGGCTCCGCGGGCGTGAGTGACGCGGGATCGATCGCCGCGGCCCGCAGCAGCGCGTTCCAATCCGCTGGCATCGTCGTCTTCGCGTTGCTGTCGGGCGGCATGACGCTCAGCGAGCGGAGATGACCCTGCGGATCCAACTCAACCAACGCCTCGCCCCCGGACTGCAACGGAGGCTCGTCGGGGCTGACCATGCCGGGGAAGTTCACGTAGCCGTTGTGGCGGAAAAACGCCGACGGCACGATGACCTCGGGGCTCTCGCGATACCAGTAGAGGACCTGCGGCCGCGCGCCGCGATAACGCCACACGCGATCGCGCGGCGCTTCCTTGTATCCGATGCTGGCCAGAAAATCCCGCGCCCGCACCGCCATCGCCTCGGGCGGCTCGTGCACGCCGGAGCGGACTAGCAGATCGACTCGGTACTTGCAGAAGAGCGTCGCGGCAAGAAGCACGACGAACGTGGCGAGCGCCGCGAACGCGCGCGCCGGCTCGAGGCCGGCATGTTCCCCTGCCCCAGCGACCAGCTCGGGCGTCGGCGTCTCACCCGCCGCAAGCGCCGCGGCAAGTGGATCGCCGCCCGGCAGCGACGCCGACACCGCGGTCGCCGACTTCGGACGCGAAGCCGGGTCCTCGGCCAAACACCGCTGGACCACGCGCTCGACCAGCGGATCGATCTCCTTCGTCAGCTGGATCGACGTCGGCGTCGTGCTGCGGCGCATTTCGAACAGCTCCGTCAGCGTCTTTGCGTCGAAGAGCATCCGTCCGCTGAAGATCTCGTACAGCACCAGGCCGAGCGAGTAGATGTCGCTCCGCGTGGTGACCTCTTCACCGTCGAGCTGCTCCGGCGACATGTACGCCGGCGTCCCCTCGCGCTTCTGCGCCTCGGCGCTGTCGGCGAGAACGGCGAGGCCGAAGTCGGTGATGCGCGCCGCGCCGCGCTCGTCGATCATCACGTTCGCCGGTTTCAGATCGCGATGAAGCACGCCGCGGTCGTGCGCGGCCGCGAGTCCCGCGCAGATCTGCCGCGCGATCTGCAGCCCCTTGTCCGCGCCGAATCGTCCGATGCGCTGGAGCAGCGAGCGCAGGTCCTCGCCCAGCACGTACTCCATGGAGATGAAATGCTCGCCGCCGACTTCGCCGACGTCGTATACGCGGCAGACGTTCGGATGCGAGATCTGCCGCGCGATGCGCACCTCGGCCAGCAGCCGCGCCAGCGCATTCGGATTGTTGGCGATCCGCTTCGGCAGGAACTTCAGCGCCACCGGTTGCCCGAGGAGGAGATCGTCGGCGCGGTAGACCTCGCCCATCCCACCTTTGCCGAGCATGGCCACGATGCGATAGCGGCTGCCGACGAGCGCGCCGGGGACGAAGCGTCCGTGATCGATTGCGGGGGACGGAGTCGAGGCCGGCTGGACTTCTCCGGAGACGCGAAGTGTCTCGTCGTCGTAGTCGCTCATTGTTCTGGTGGAAGTACGGCAATTGTACAATCCGGCCGTGGAATCCCTCAGCACCGCCGGCCGTCCGATCACACGTTCACGCTTCGCCCTCATGCACGCGGGCGGCGTCGGCAGCGACTTCGCCGATGACGTTCGTCGCGGATTGACCACGTCGTCAAAATTTCTCCTGCCGCTCTATTTCTACGACCCGCTCGGTTCGGCGCTCTTCGACGCGATCTGCGAGCTGCCGGAGTACTACGTCACGCGCGCGGAGACGGAGATCCTGACGTCGCGCGCCGAGGAGATCGTGAACGCCTTCGGGACGCCGATCCGTCTCGTGGAGCTCGGGAGCGGCAGCGCGCGCAAGACGCGATTCCTGCTCGACGTGCTCACCGCGCGGCAGCCCGATCTCGAATACGTGCCGATCGACGTCGACGCCTCGATGCTCGAGAAGAGCGGCAGCGCGCTGCTGCAGGAGTACGACGCGCTGCGCGTCACCGCGATCTGCGGCGATTTCCGCGAGGCGTCGCGCGCCATCCCGCGCCGCGATCGCCCGCGCACCGTCGTCCTCTTCCTCGGCTCGACGATCGGCAACCTCGATCCCGAAACCGCGGTGGCGATGCTGCGCGACCTCCGTGCCGCCCTCACCCCCGGCGACCTCCTCTTCCTCGGCGCCGACCTGCGCAAGTCACGCGACGTGCTCGAGCCCGCGTACGACGATCCGCTCGGCGTCACTGCGGCGTTCAATCTCAACCTGCTAGGCCGCATCAACCGCGAGCTCGGCGGCCACTTCGACTTGGCGACGTTCCAACATCGCGCCTTCTACAACGAAGAGCAGGGCCGCATCGAGATGCACCTCGTCTCCCGCGTCGCGCAGACCGTGCGCATCGACGCCCTGTCCCTCGACGTCACCTTCGCCGCCGGCGAATCGATCCACACCGAGAACTCGTACAAGCACAACGACGAGTCGCTCCGCGCGCTCACGGATGCGGGCGGGTTCACGGTGGAGCGGAAGTGGACGGACGGGCGGGGGTGGTTCGGGGACTGGTTGTGCGTGGCGGAGTGAATTTTCGGGAGAGTCTTACCGGTTGGAGTAAGAATCAGGGTGACAAATGCGAATCACGTCAAAAGGACAGGTCACGATCCCGCTGGAGATCAGAGAACAATTCGGCTTTCTGCCCGATACCGAGGTGGAGTTCGTCGCGAAGAAGAACTCGGTGCAAATCGTAAAGGCGACGAATCCGCGGCGGCCCAGTCGCGGTGACGCCCTCGTTCGTCGCCTTCGCGGCGCGGCGGGAGCAGGAATGTCGACGGATGAGATTCTGGCGTTAACCCGCAAGTAATCCGATGATCACGCTGGTCGACAGCAACGTAATTCTCGACCTCGTGACGGATGATCCGAATTGGTCTGATTGGTCCGCTGAGGCGTTGTCACGTGCCGCAGATGAATCGACGCTGGCGATCAACCCGCTGATCTTCGCTGAGGTATCGATCCGGTTTGGAACGATCGAAGAGTGCCGGCAGTTGCTGCAGCCGGACGAGTTCACCCATCTCGAGCTCCCCTATGAGGCGGCGTTCCTGGCGGGCAAAGCGTTCCTCTCATACCGACGCCGCGGAGGGCAACGAACCGCTCCACTCGCCGACTTTTACATCGGCGCTCACGCCGCCGTGCGAGGGTTGCGCCTTCTCACGCGCGATGCACGTCGATACCGGACGTACTTTCCAACCGTGCAGTTGATCGCACCGGCATAGCCGCCTTCACGCCAGCAACTCCCTCAACATCGCCCTCCTGTGATTCAGAAAATCCCGCGTCACGATGTACTGCTCCGTCTCCTCGTACGCCACCTCGTGAAGCGCGCCGCCGTCGCAGGAGAGGATCGTCGCATCGGGATACGCCATCAGGATCGGCGAGTGCGTTGCGATGAGGAACTGCGACGCGTCGCGAACCAGCTGGTGCATGCGCGCGATCATCGACAGCTGCCGGTTCGGCGAAAGCGCGGCCTCGGGCTCGTCGAGGATGTAGAGGCCGTCGCCGCGGAAGCGCTCCATCATCAACGTGAGAAACGACTCGCCGTGCGACTGCGCGTGCAGTGACGTCGTGCCGTAGCCGCTCACGCCCAGCTCATCGACCTGCGTGGCGAGATTGAAGAAGCTTTCGGCGCGCAGAAAGAAGCCGTCCGACGGACGATGCGGCGCGCGCTTCAAACGAAGGTAGTCGTACAGATCGGAATGACTCGATGCCGTGGAGAAACGGAACGCGGTCGAGCCGCCCTCGGGATTGAAGCCCCACTTGATCGCGATCGCCTCGATCAGCGTCGACTTTCCCGAGCCGTTCTCTCCGACGAAATAGGTGACGGGACGCGTGAACTCGATCGACTCCAACGCGCGCACCGCGGGCAGATTGAACGGATACGCGTTGAACGATTCGACCTTGTCCCGACGCAGCTCGACGCCGCGCAGCCACTCGTCTCGCATGCGTCGATCGTATGCGAGAATTCAAACGCTGCATCCCGCGTTCTGTTTGCTATCATTTGCGTCCCCAATGTGCCGGGGTAGCTCAGTTGGTTAGAGCACCAGATTGTGGATCTGGGGGTCGGCGGTTCGAGCCCGCCCCTCGGTACCAAAACCCTCCTGCGGACGAACAATGAAAAACAGCGCTACTGTCGAACCCCGCGTAAGCCGTGGTCTCCGCGATCTGCTCCCGGACCAGATGCTGGCCCGGCAGACGATGATCGACAAGATCCGCGCGGTCTATGAGTCGTACGGCTTCGTGCCTCTCTCCACCCCCGCCATCGAGTACCTCGACGTCCTCTCCGGCAGCGCGGGGCAGGAGGCGCAGCAGTCGATCTTCCGCGTCTCCAATCCCGACGACGAAGCGCTCGGTCTCCGCTTCGACCTCACCGTTCCGCTGGCGCGCGTCGTGGCGCAGTACAAAGACCTGCCGACGCCGTTCCGCCGCTACCAGGTCTCGCCGGTGTGGCGCTACGACAAGCCGGGACTCGGCCGCTTCCGCGAGTTCACGCAGTTCGATCTCGATTCGGTCGGCACGGAGTCGGAGATCGCCGACACCGAGATCATCGCCGGCATGTGCGATTCGCTCTCCGCGCTGGTCGACGACGACGGCTATCTCGTCCGCTTCTCCAGCCGCGCGGTGCTGAACCTCCTCCTCGATTTCGCGAACGTCGAGCACGATCGCGCGACGGATGTCTTCCGCGTGCTCGACAAGCTCGAAAAAGTGAAGATCGAGAAGGTCCGCCTCGAGCTGATGCAGGGCTACAAGGACGAATCGGGCGACACGATCCGCGGCCTCGGACTGAACAAGGAAAACGTCGACCGCATCGAGGAGTTCCTCGCGGTGCAGTCGTCATCGCGCCGCGAAGTCGTGGCGCAACTGCGCGATCTCTTCAAGAGCGTCGAAGCGGCGCCCGCACAGATCGACATCATCGAGCGGATCTCGAATCACCTCTACGCCCTCGGCTACAACGACGACCGTGTCTCGCTCGACCTCTCCATCGCGCGCGGCCTCGCCTACTACACCGGACCGGTCTTCGAAGCGATCCTCACCGAGGCGCCGACCGCGGGCTCGGTGTTCGGCGGCGGACGGTATGACGATCTCGTCATGCGCTTCCTCGGCACGCGCATGCCGGCCGTCGGCGCCTCGCTCGGCGTCGATCGACTGCTCGCGATCCTCACCGACCTCGGCAAAGTCGACAAACGCCGCTCGACCGCGCGCGTCCTCATCGCGAACATGGACCCATCGCTCACCGACGATTACCTGCAGATGACGTGGGACCTGCGCCGTAACGGCGTCCCGACGGAGCTCTACCTCGGCACGGCGAAGGGAATGGGCAAGCAGCTCAAATACGCCGACGCGTACGACATCCCGATCGTGCTGCTCTACGGCTCGAACGAGAAGCAGGAAGGGATCGTCACGCTGAAGGACATGGTCGTCGGACGCGAAAAAGCGAAAGCGGTCGGCGATCGCAAGGAATGGCTCGCCACGCGCTCCGGGCAGATGACGGCGCCGCGCGCGGAGCTCGTCGATGCGGTGAAGAAACTCCTCGCGGAGATCGAGAGCGCCGCATGACGCAGGTCATCACGCTCGACGGTACCAACCTCACGATCGAGTCGCTCGTGCGCATCGCGCGTGATCCCGGCGTTCGCGTCGAGCGCGATCCGCGCACCGACGCGGCGGTCGCCGAGAGCGAGGCGCTGATCGCGAAGCTCGTCGACGACTACGTCAGGGCGTGGAACGCCGGCGAAGCCGTGCCGCACGACTACGGCGTCACGACCGGCTTCGGCGAGTTCAAGGACAAGCCGATCGCACCGGACGATCTCGAGCGGTTGCAGCAGAACCTGCTGCTCTCGCATTCGGTCGGCGTCGGCGACAACGACGATGCTGACGACCTCACGAACTACTACCCTGCCGACGTCGTGCGCGGCGCACTCGCCACGCGGCTGAACGCGTTCCTGCGCGGACGCTCCGGCGTGCGCCGCAAGCTCGTCGACGTCGTGCAGGCGATGCTCAATCACGGCGTGATTCCGCTCGTTCCGCTGCGCGGGTCGGTCGGCGCGAGCGGCGATCTCTGTCCGCTGTCGCACCTCTTCGTCTCGCTCCTCGGCGTGGGACGGTTCTACACGACTTCCGACCGGACGTTGCGCAATGCCTCCGAGCTTCCCGCGCTCCTCGGTTTCGACGCCGAGGAGATCAAGCCGAAGTGCAAGGAAGGGCTCGCGCTCGTCAATGGCGCGAACTTCTCCGCGGCGATGCTCGCGCTCGCGGTGCACGACGCCGAGATGCTCGCCAACAGCGCCGACGGCGCGTGCGCGATGACGCTCGAGGCGATGTGCGGCTGCACGCGCGCGCTCGACGCGAAGGTCCACGCCGAGCGCGGACATCCGGGCCAGATCGAATCGGCGCAGCAGATCCGCAACATGGTCGCGGAGAGCCGGCTCGTCGAGCGCGCAGGTGCGGTGCAGGACGCGTACTCGCTCCGCTGCGCGCCGCAGGTGCATGGCGCGACGCGCGACACGATCGTCCACGTCCGCGCGATCGCCGAGCGCGAGATCAACGCCGCGACCGACAATCCGCTCTTCTTCCCGAACGAGGACGAGCCGTTCGACCTGCAGTTCCGCGCGAACTGGCCCGACGGCTATCGCGGCGATCAGCGCCTCGCCTACTCCGCCGGCAACTTCCACGGCCAGCCGCTCGCACTCGCCGCCGACTTCCTGACCATCGCGGTCGCGGAGCTGGCGAACATCTCAGAGCGCCGCACGCAGATGATGCTCGACGGCGCGCACAGTCGCGGCCTGCCGCCGAACCTCACCACGCGTCCCGGCGTGAACTCGGGCCTGATGATCGCGCAGTACACCGCCGCGTCGATCGTCAGCGAGAACAAGGTGCTCTGCCATCCCGCCTCGGTCGATTCGATTCCGACCGGCGCGAATGCGGAGGATCATGTGTCGATGTCGACGCACGCCGCGCGCAAGCTGCGCAGCGTCATCGCCAACGTGCAGGCGGTGCTTGCCATCGAGCTGATGGTCGCGGCGCAGGCGGTCGAGTGGCGCATCGCGTTCGACTTCACGCCGCTCAATCCGGCGCCAAAACTCAGCCTCGCCGATGCCGACGCGCAGGCGCGCGAGTTCGCCTCACGCGTTCGCGGACGCGCGTCGGAGCTCGCCGAGCACCTCGGCCGCGGCACGCGCGAGCTCTACCTCCGCGTGCGAAAGACGATCGAGCCGGTGTTCGACGACCGTCCGCTGAGCGACGACATCCGGAGATTGCGCAGCGTCGTGACTGTGCTATCTTCCGCCCCTCCACACTGAATGCGGCTCGGTCCGTCGTGCGTCAGCACCAACGCACACAAATGAATCGAATCGCAGGCATTCTCATTTTCCTCATCACCACGAGCGCGAGCGCGGGCATGGTCCGCTTCGTCCGCGCCGTCGACGGTCAGACCATCGTCATCGAGCACGACGGCATGCAGGTCGCGGTCACGCTCGACGGAGTCAGCGTTGCACCCGAGGAGCAGTCGGCGGCGCGCGCGTTTCTGGAGCACGAGCTCACGGGCTCGTGGCTGCTGGTCGAAGGCGGCAACGTCTATCGCTCGCCCGACACATTTTTCGTGAACGCCGCGATGCAGAAGCGCGGCTATGTCCGGGCGGCGAACGTGCGCGAGACGTATCTCGGCGAGGCTGACTTCGGCCCTACTGAATCGCGATCGAGATCGGAACCGAAAACGTATACACGTACGAATCGCCGTTCGTCAGCGACACATCGGCGCGGATCACCAGCTCCGGCACGTCGCCCTGCCGCGCCTGGCGGAGCTGCCGCGCGTTCGCATTGACGGTGAACGTCTGGTCGTGTCCCGGCTCGATCTCCGTGTCATAGCCGTGCTGCGCCGATTCGAGCTGAATCGGCGCAGTGCCGTGCTGGTAGACCTGGATGCGCTGCACGGTCACGGTCTCGTCCGAATTGTTCGACACCAGGAACTGGAAGCTGACCTGCTGCGGGGGCTCGTTGCCGCGCATGAACATCATCATCGGCTCGGAGGAGCCGACGAGCTCGACCTGGATCGGTACCCCCGGTCCGCCGTTGATCGTCCTCTTCTCGATGCCCGGCATTCCGCTGCTGCATGCGGCGAGGAAGAGAGCGAGCGCAATCGTCAGTCGTTTTTTCATCATCACACCGCCACCGCCGCGCGCATCACGCGCAGGACCGTCAGGATTCCGATCGGAGCGTCGTCAAACTCGACGAGATCGAGCTCTGAGCCCGGGACGAGCGCCTCGATCGCGCCGCTCTCCACTTCCACCACCACGCGCGCCGACTGTCCCGGCGCGAGGAGCGGCGGACCTTCGATCATCCGGATGCGCAGCCGCGCTTCCGCCGCGCGTGCGAATGGTCTGTACGAGCCGTCGCGAGGCGAGACCGCCGCGGCACGCCCGCCGGCGTCGGATGGAAGGAGCATTGCGATGGCCTCGAGGAACCCGGGCATGCCTGCAAGCATGGTACGCCGGTTACGGGCGCGTCGCGCGCTCCAGCCGCTCGAGATACTCGTATGCCTCGCGCGTCGACGTCCCGCACATCTCCGGCATCGGGCGAAGGTTGTTGCAGACCTGCGGTCGGTCGGCGCGGCCGAAGATCGCGCAGAGGTTGTCGGCGGTCAGCTGCACGCAGCGCACGCCGGCCGGCTTGCCGTCCGGCATGCCGGGAATCGGCGAGGAGATCGACAGCGCGACGCAACAGGCGCCGCATCCGACCCGGCAGTCCATCCGGCGCGATCAACAGCGGGGGCGCGGGTTACACTCCATCGCCGTGAACATCCAGCCCCGCTCCAGCGTCGACAACCTCCTGCGCACCGTGCAGCAGCATCACGTGCAGCTCAGTCTCATGGCCGATACGAAGGCGAGCCTGCTGATCACCATCTCGTCGATCGTGCTGACCATCGCGCTGAGCCGCAGCGGCGAGCCGCATCTGCGTCCCGCGCTACTCACGCTCGCCGCGGCTTGCCTGCTCTCGCTCCTCCTCGCCATCATCGCCGTGCTGCCGACGTTCGCGCCGCGCGGCGTGCGCAAGGGAGAGCTGCCGCGCAACATCCTCTTCTTCGGTCATTTCGGGATGATGAGCGAGGCCGACTTCATCAGCGAGATCACGCCGCTGCTGGAATCGGACGAGCAGCTCTACGAGGCGGCAGTGCGCGACATCTACGGCATCGGCGCGTACCTCTACCGCAAGAAGTACCGCTTCCTCCGCTTCGCCTACGTCGCGCTGCTGGCGGGCTTCGTCTTCGCCACCGCGGCGGAAGTGTGGGTCATCACGCTCGGCGGATGACGCGCAGCAGCGCGATGAGAATCACCGCGCCGACGAAGGCGGTGATGATCGCGCCGATCAACCCTCCGGCGGAAATGCCGAGGACTCCGAAGAGCCAGCCGCCGAGGAGCGCGCCGATCACGCCGACGATCATGTCGCCGACGAGGCCGAAGCCGCCGCCGCGCATGATCTGCCCGGCCAGCCAGCCCGCGATCAAGCCAACGAGAAGAAACCAGATCAAGCTTGTAAGCGTCATGCCGGACTGAACTGCAAGACTGCTGCCGTCCAGAGGGGGTCAGGTCTGGAAACTTAACTTAACGTTCGCGTTAAGTTAAGTTTCCAGACCTGACCCCCAACTCTACGCCGCTTTGCTCTTCGCTCCGACGAGCTCGTCGCGGATCGCGCGGAACGCTTTCGCGTCCGTCTCCGCGGTCTCCGGGTCGAGGAAGTAGGCGCAGTCGTTGCGGAAACTCTCCCCTTCCGGGTTCTCGCCGTTCCACTCCAGCACGGCCCACTGAATGAGCGGGTTGAAGATGTTGTGGTCCCAGGCGAACGCAGCGTGGCGATTGCTGTACACCGCTGTCTTGCGGTCGACGCTCCCCTCCCGCTCCTCCCGGCTCTTGTATGCGGCGAACGCTTTCGCGTCGCGCTCGGCAGTCTCAGCGTTGACGAAGTAGGCGACGTCGCGGCGGGGCGGAAGAGCCTGCGGGCCGCCGAACTTCTGTCCGACGCTCGCGCACTTCACGACCAGCCAGTGAATCATCGGTCGTCCGATATGGTGATCCCACTCCAATGCGACATAGGGCATGGTTCGCCTCCTGCGTGGGAATGTTTTCAATGTGTGTGCCGACATCATTACTTACGGCTGAGCTGAAATATATGCAGCGCGTTTTCCTTTGATCCTGACCTCGGGACAACAATCCATGCTGCCAATCTCCGATTGCGAAGACGATCGCCGCTCGCGCCTGCTCGATGCCATGCCCGCCATTGCCTGGTCGGCCTCGGCAAGCACCTTCCGGTTCACCTACGTCAATCCGGCGGCTGAAATGCTGCTCGGCTACCCGGTGTCGCGCTGGCTGGAAGAGCCCGACTTCTGGGCCAAGCATCTCCATCCCGAGGACGGACACGTGGCGAACCTCTGCCACCGCGAGACGCTCGCCGGACGCGACCACGAGCTCGTCTATCGCATGGTCGCCGCCGACGGACGCTGCATCTGGCTTCGCGACTACGTGAACGTGCACAAGGTCGACGGCGTGCCGGTCGAGCTCTTCGGCGTGATGGTCGACATCACGCGCGAGCGCCAGGCGGAAGCGGCGTCGAAAGAGAACCGCGAGAACTTCCGGCGCATGGTCGAGCTCTCGCCCGACTGCATCGGCGTGCACGTCGACGGCACCTACGTCTACGTCAACCAGGCCTTCGTCCACCTCCTCGGCGCGCAGAGCGAGTCGGAGATCATCGGCCGCGATGCGCTGTCGTTCATCGACGATGAGCATCGCGAGGAAGTCCGCGAGCGCCTCGATCGGCTGACCACGGGCGAGGCCGTGCCGTACGTTCCGCTCAAGTTCCTGCGCATCGACGGCTCGTCGCTCGACGTCGAGGTCGCCGCGCTTCCGCTGCGCTACGGCAACCGCGAGGCAGTGCAGGTGATCGCGCGCGACATCACCGAAAAAGTCCAGGCCCGGCAGGCGCTCGAGGCATCGGAGCAGCGCTATCGCGAGCTGGTGGAAGACGTCACCGACATCCTCTACACGCTCGATGACGACGGCTGCTTCCTGTCATTGAGCCGCAGCTTCGAGCGCTGCACCGGCTATCGCATCGACGAGTGGATCGGCCGCCCCTTCACGGAGCTCTTCCGCCCGCATGAGCACGCGCATGGCGAAGACGGCCGCATCTTCCGCGAGTACGAGCTCTCCTCGCCGTCCGGCGCGATCGTCACGGTCGAAGTGTCGTCGCAGCCGCGCTACGTCGACGGCGTGGCGTGCGGGACGATCGGCATGGCGCGCGACGTCACCGAGCATCGCAGCATCACCCGCAAGCTCGAGGAAGCGAAGCGGATGAGCGCTCTCGGACAGGTGGCGGCGTCGCTGGCGCACGAGTTCAACAACGTGCTGATGGGCATCCAGCCGTTCGTGGAGCTGATCGCGCGCAACGCCTCGGCCACGCGATCGGTGAAGGAGGCGCTCGGTCACATCACGCGCGCCATCAGCCGCGGCAAACGCGCGTCGCAGGAGATCCTCCGCTTCGCCAATCCGAAAGAGCCGCAGCTCTTCACCATCGACGTGCAGCATTGGATGCCATCGCTCCTCGGACAGCTCACGGCTTCGCTGCCGTCATCGATCACGCTCAACAGCTCCATCGATCCGGGTGCACGGTTTATCCACGGCGACGCCGGTCATCTCGAACAGGTCATCACGAACCTCGTCTTCAACGCGCGCGACGCGATCACCGGCAACGGGACGATCCACGTCGGCGTCAAAGCGAACGCGGAGCTCGTGCGGATCTCGGTCGGCGACGACGGCCCCGGCATCCCTCCGGAGATGCTTGACCGCATCTTCGAGCCGCTCTTCACCACGAAGCGCAACGGCACCGGCCTCGGGCTCGCCATCGCGCGGCGGCTGGTCGAGGGACAAGGCGGCGCGCTCACGGTGGAGAATCGTCCGAGCGGCGGATGCGTGTTTCACGTGCTCGTGCCGGCGGCCGAATTCTCGACGCCGCTGCCGAAGCCGGTCAGCGTCTCGACGCCCGGCATCAATCGCATTCTCCTCGTGGAAGACGACCTCACGGTCGGCGCGGGATTGAATCAGCTGCTCAACGCCGAGGGGTACGACACGACGTGGGTCCGTTCGGCGGGCGAAGTGTGCGAGGCCGCGCGGAAAACCCGTCCGCAAGTGGCGATCATCGACGTCAACCTCCCCGACGGCAACGGCGCCGATCTCGTGCCGCTGCTCCGCGCGGAGCACATCGAGCTGCCGATCGTGCTGTCGACGGGACACGTCGAGTTGCACATGAAGGACGACGAGAAGCGGATCCTTGCGCTGATGAAGCCGTACGAGCTGTCGGATCTGCTGATGGCGATCGGGGATGTGACCGCGGCCTAAATCGTCTGACCGCTCGCCGGCGGGTAATCGTCGGCGCGCACGAGCACCTCGCGCGGCTTCGATCCCTGCGACGGGCCGACGACGCCGTTCGCTTCCATGATCTCGATCAGGCGCGCGGCGCGCGAGTAGCCGAGCTTGAGCCGGCGCTGCAGGTACGACGCGCTGGCCTGGCCGGTCGAGAGCACCACGCGCACCGCATCGTCGTACTTCGGATCCTCGAGGTACTCGATCCCGTCGACGCCGCCCTTTTCCTCCGCGGTCTTCGTGATCTCCTCGAGGAACTTCGGCTCGCCCTGATTCTTCTTCACGAAGTCGACGATCTCGTTGATCTCGCGCTCGCTCACGTACGCGCCGTGAATGCGCTTGATGCGCGCGGTGCCGGGCGGGAGGAAGAGCATGTCGCCGTTGCCGAGGAGCTTTTCGGAGCCCTGCGTGTCGAGGATGGTGCGGGAGTCGATCTTCGACGCTACCTGGTAGCTGATGCGCGACGGGAAGTTCGCCTTGATCACGCCGGTGATGACGTCGACCGAGGGACGCTGCGTGGCGATGATGAGATGGATGCCGACCGCGCGCGCCTTCTGCGCGATGCGCGTCACCGAGTCCTCCACGTCCTTCGACGCCACCATCATCAGGTCGGCGAACTCGTCGATGATGATGACGATGTAGTGCATCGACTCCGGGATCGGAGACTGCTCCTCGGGCGACATCTTCTTCGCCCGCCGGTACGCCTCGCTGTCCTTGAGCAGCGCGTTGTACTGGTCGATGTTGCGCACGCCGCACTCCGCGAGGCAGCGGTAGCGGTTCTCCATCTCGTTGACCGCCCAGATCAGCGCGTTCGAGGCGAGCTTGGGGTCGGTGACGATCGGATGGAGCAGGTGCGGGATGTCCTCGTAGATCTTCAGCTCGACCATCTTCGGATCGATCATCAGCATCCGCAGCTGGGAAGGCCGGGCCTTGTACAGCAGCGAGACGATCATCGAGTTGAGGCCGACCGACTTGCCCGCGCCGGTGGCGCCGGCGACGAGAAGGTGCGGCATCTTGGCGAGGTCGGTGACGAAGGCGTCGCCGTGGATGTCTTTGCCGAGAGCGAGCGTGAGCATCGACTGCGACGCGGTGAAGGTGTCGCTGTCGATGATGTCGCGCAGCGTGATCAGCTCGCGCTTCCGGTTCGGCACTTCGATGCCGACGGTCGACGAGCCGCTGATGCGCTCGATGCGGATCGACTCCGCCTTGAGCGCGAGCGCGAGATCGTCGCCGAGGTTCACGACCTTCGCGTACTTCACGCCGGCGGACGGCTTGAACTCGAACGTCGTGACGACCGGGCCGGGGTGATACGCCGTGACTTCCCCTTCCACGGAGAACTCGCGGCAGCGGTCTTCGATGAGGTGCCCGATCTCGAGGAACTTCTTGTGCACTTCGTCGTTGATGGAGTCCTGCTTCGGTCCCGGCTGCAGGAGGTCGACGGTCGGCAGGAGGTCGTGCGTGATGCGCGATGAGGCGCGCGTCGTCTCCTTCGGCCTGCGCGCCGCCGGCCGCGGAATCTGCGGCTTCGGACGGGCGGGCGGGGCGGCGGGCGGCAGCGGCTCGTCGTCGAGGTAGAGAGGGTCTTCGAAGTCGATCGGCTCGTCGTCAATTTCGACCGGCTCCGGCTTCGTTTGCGGAGGCTTCACGTAGAGCGCGAATGGATCGCGCGTCTCCTGCTGCGAGAGCGCCTCCGCCGCTTTCCGCAGATCGGCCTTCGTCACCTTGCGGATCTGAAATCTTCCCGCCCCCTTCACCTCGCGCACGATCGGACCGGCGCTCGCCGGCGACGGCTCTTCATTCGGCACGAGGCGCAGCGGCGCCGGCGTCTCGATCTTGTCGAGATGTTTGCGCACCAGCGCGCCTTTCATCTTCTCCTTGCGCCGGCGCTCGGAGAGCCGCGCCCAATGCATGGCGATCAGGCGCCCGAGGTCGACGAGCGCGCGCTGCGTCGAGGCGAAGACCGCCGCGAGGCTGATGCGCGTCGAGAGCAGCACGCCGATCAGCAGCATCGTGATCAGTGCGATCGACGCGCCGCCGATGTTGAGGTTCGACGTCATCGCGCGGCCGATCTCCTGCCCGAGGTAACCGCCGGACGGGATGAGCGCACCGCGGAACCAGAGCTTGCCGATCGAGACGTCGAAGAGCGGCGGCAGCGTGAGGATCAGAATCACGAGGCCGATCAGCTTCGTGTGCAGATACTCGAGATCTTTTCCGCTGAAGCGGTTCCACGCCAGCGCGAGGAGCGCGGCGGGAAAGAGGAGGCTGGCGAAACCGAAGAAGCCGACGAAGAGCCAGGCGATGGTCGCGCCGTAGTAGCCGATCACATTGGCGATGATCGTGTTCGTCGACGTGAAGAATGCGGAGGAGTCGTTGGGGTGGTAGGTCAGAAGGGCGGCAGCAAGGCTGACCCCGATCGCACCAATCACGATCCCGATCAGCTCCCCGCCTCGGCGGCTCTTCGCGAATTGCAGAAGCTCCGTCACACGCCCATCCCTTCCAGCGAAAGAGCTTAGCACGAATTTCCGTACAATCGGGGCCATGAAGCGCTCACTCATCGCACTCGCACTCTTCGTCTCTCCCCTTCTCTTCGCCCAGCAATCGCTCGATGTGAAGTACGTCCGCGACGGCGCGGAGTACGCCACGTCGGCGCGCCAGGTTTATCGCCTCGCCACCAGCTCGGTGCTCGAGCGCGTGGCGAAACGGCCGCGCGGATCGTGGGGCGTCGTGCTCGACGTCGATGAAACGACGCTCGACAACTCGGTCTATCAGCTCGATCGCAGCGCGTACGAGCTGCAGTACGAGCCAGTGTCGTGGGGCTCATGGATTCTGCGCGCCGAGGCGGGCAGCGTGCCGGGCGTGAAGGAGTTTCTCGACGCGGTGCGCAAGGCGGGCGGACGCGTGGCGTTCATCACCGATCGCTCGACGGAGTGGAGCTATCCCGACGGCACGAAGGTCGACTCAGTGAAGCCGACGCGCGACAACCTCGCGCGCAACGGACTCTGGAACGACGACGATCGCCTCTGCCTCAAGAGCGGCAAGGAAGACACGAAGGCGGTTCGGCGGAAGTCGTTCGCCACCGGCGACGGCACGTGCGCGTGGAGCGGCATGAAGATCGACGTCGTCGCCTTCATCGGCGATCAGATGGGCGACTTCCCGCAGAACGGGGAAGCGTTCACCGGCGCCGGCACCGACGCCGAATTCGGCAGGACGTTTTTCATCCTGCCGAATCCGATGTACGGCGGTTGGGTGACGTCGGTGACGCGCGTGAACGGCTCGTTCAAGTGATCACTGCGTGATCGTCATCGCCGCGTCGTCGACGAGGAACGACGTCTGGTTTCCGTTGTCGTTCACGGCTTCGAAGTAAACGCGCACGGTCCGTCCGCGATACGCCGACACGTCGAATGACTTCTGCGCGTAGCAGCACGACGCGCTGAGGTTCGAGAGCGACGTGAGCTGCGTGAGCAAAGCGTTCGACGTGTCGCGCAACTGCACTTTGAACGTGTCGTACGCGGTGGTGGTGGTCGTTTCGGCGGTCGCGACGCGCAGGTAGAACGTCAGCCGCGCGGTCGTCGCGCTCGAGGGGATCGTCACGGTCTGATACATCCAGTCGGTGTGCGCCGTCGCCCAGCCGCCGAGCCACGCGTACCACGAGCCGCCGTGCGGCGCGTACGAAGTCGACGTCGTGATGTCGCCCGAGGACGCGGCGGCCCAGCTGACGTTGCCCGACTCGAAGCCGGGGTTCGCGAAGAGCTGCGTGGTCGTCGACGTCGAGCCGATCACGAGGTTCCGGTACTTCGGCCAGTTCCATCCCGAGCCCGGATCCTGGTGCGTCTGGTTCGGGAAGTTGACGTGTCCTTTGACGCTGTAGAGGCTCTTGTCGCTGATCACCGCGTTCCAGCCGAGCGAGCCGTCGTAGACCTTCGTCTTATCGAGTCCGTTCGAGGTGCAGATGTCGCGCGTGAGCAGCGCCGAGGCGTTGTACATCGCGTCGGTGAACCAGGTCGACGGCGCGCTCATGTAGCCCTCGTGCTCGATGCCGACGGTGTAGCCGTTCTCGCTGCCGACGTGCCACGCCTTGTCTTTCTCCAGCACCATCTGCGTGATCTGGCCGTCCGACGAGCGGACGACGTAATGCGCGCTCACCTGCGCCGAGCAGTTCTGAAACCACGAGATGGTCCCGGCATACGACCCCTCGGCTGTATGAATGGTCACGTGCGTGATGCCCATGGTGCGGCCGAGCGTGTAGTTGCAGCTCGCCGCCGGATTCCAGAGCGCCGGCGCGTAGTCGCTCGACTCGCTGGCGATGCGTCCCGACTGCACGGTGACCATCGGCGCGGAAAGAATCTGCAGCCGCTGCTTGCCGTAAATCTTCTCCAGATCGATGTCATGCGCGCCGACACGGTAGTCGTCGCTCTCGCGACCGGTGCGCAGGCTGTTGAAGACGTCGTACGTGTAGATCCGCGCGACGTCGTCCTGCGGAATGCCGCTCAGTTTCGCCACCGCCGCTTCCCACTCCTCGAGCGACGTGGCGCCGCGCCCGAGGATCGCGAGCAGCGCCGCGGTTCCTCGGATGTTCAGTTCGGGGTCGCTCTTCAACTCTTCCGGTGTGCGTCCGATCATCGCCGCGGCATCGCGCAACGAATGGCCGAACCAGTCGTCGTCGCGTAGTCCCATCACGCCGTACGACGGCGGCACCGCGCCTTCTTCTTTTTCGGTCGCAGGAACGTGATTCGTCCAGCGCGATTCGACGAAGGCGATCGAGCGGAGCAGATCGGCCGGGACGCCGAACTCATCGGCTGCTCGCGCGAACATCCGGTCCAACTGCTGCGCGTCGCGGGAGAGATTCGGATCGACCGCTTCGATCCCGCGCGCGAATGCCGAGACGCTCAGAAAGGAGAAGAGAATCGCCAGCAGTGCTTTTTTCATGAAGTGCGGAACAAGGCAAATCGGCTGCCGCACGTCGAGCGCGTAAATGCAATGAGTTACGGGAGATGGCGTGGGTCAACGGGTGAACGTTGACCCACGCGGAGGGTCAAATCTGGAAGCTCAGGCGACTGTGATGTCCGTCGCCTTTGAAGTTCCGGCGGCGTCCTTGACCGTAATGGAAAGCTGGTCGCCGGCCTTAAGCGCCGTCGTCACCGAGGCGGTCAGTTGCTTCTCGCTCTGCTTCGTCACCATCAATTCGGTCGCACCGTTGAACGCTTTCGCCGCGGGCGTGAAGTGATCGCCGTCGATCGTGATTTCCATGCTTCCGGCTTTCGCGGTCACAGCGGTGACCTCCGGCGCCCCTGATGTCGTAGTCGATGCAGTCGTCGTCGATGCCGTGGTCGTCGTGGTCGTGGTCATCGATGGAGTCTCGACCGCGTCACCGCCGCGCTGGGGCGTGGTCAGGATCGTGTTGAAGACTTCCTTCAGTTTCTCCGCCGACTGCTGAATGAACATTCCGACCAATGCAGCAATGCCGGCAAAGCCGAAGGGACTGGTGTCGGACACTGTCGTCGTCGAAGAGAAAAGACCGCCGCGCAGGAGAAGGTAGAAAACGACCGCCATCATCGAGCCGACGATCGGCACGACGATGTACATCGGCAGCCAGCTCCAGAGGAGCGAACGGTGGCCGATGTAGTAGAACAGTGAGCGAAGCGCATAGATCAGCGCGCCCAGGAAACCGCAGATCATGACGATGAGGAGAAGGCGTGTCTCGCTCCAGAGAAGATGCCACCCATTCACGCCGGTCAGATTGAATGGAAATGGCACCCAGACATAAATGCACGACGGGTCATCCTTCGACTGAACTGCTTTGTCGGATTTGTAGTAGATCCCTCTCATCAAGTCGGCGCGCGTGTAGCAGTCGCACTCTTCCTTGTACTCCGGGCTCCGGCATAACTGAGCCAGTCCGCCGGTCGCGCCGGTGGAACCCGAAGCACCGGTGGAGCCGGTAGCACCTGTCGAAGCCGTGGCGCCAGAACTCTCCGTCACTCCGGAGGCCGCCGTGGCACCTGTAGCGGCGTCCGCACCGGATGTCGGGCTCGGTGTCGTTTTCGCCGCGCCATCGGTTTTCGTCGTCACTTTCGACGTATCTGTCGTCTCGGTAACCGGCGGCGGAGTTCCGGCCGGTGTCGGATGCGGCCAGAGCGAGGTGAGGACGCCGAGACAAACAAAAGAGATGAAAACGAGCCACAACAGGGAAATGATGATCGCCCACGTGGGAACCGTTTTCGCGCCGGGACCTTTGCCCATTTCTGCGCTATCGGCCATGACGAGCCTCCTGTGCTGCCCTCTACTGACGGACCGTGGGGGGGGATTTCACAAATCGTAACACGGGCGAATGCCTGCATTCCGGAAGTTCGGATGGCATCGCGACGTATGGCAGAATGTATGGCATGAAGCCGCGGAAAAAGACGACGATCTATCTGCCCGATGAGCTGAAGCACCACCTCGAGCGCGTTGCCCGTCACGAGAACCGTCCCGAGGCGGACATCATCCGCGAGGCGCTGCAGACGGCGATGGCCGAACGCGACTATCCCGAGCCGCGGATTCCGCTCGTTCCCTACGGTCTCGGAGCGCCGGACATCGCCGAGCGTGCCGACGAACTGTTGAACGGATTCGGCCGTTGATCCTCATCGACACGAGCGGACTCCTTGCCGCGCTCTTCCCCGATCAGAATCATCACGAGGAGTGTGCCCGCGCCTTGCGCGAGGCGAAACCTCCGCGCATCCTGTCGCCGTTCGTGCTCGCGGAGATCGACTCCCTCATCCTCAGGTACGCCGGAGTGGAAGCCGAAGCCGCGCTGATCGACGAGGTCGCGCGAGGCGTGTATGACGTCGAGAAGTTCAGCCGCCGCGACTATGCCGAGATCGTACGACTGCTCCACAGGCACGCCGATCTGAAAATCGGGCTCGTGGACGCGTCGATCATCATGCTCGCCGATCGTCACGACACGAAAGACGTCCTGACGCTCGATTTGCGTCACTTCCGGGCGATCCGGCCAATCACGAAGAAGAACTTCCGGATACTTCCATTCGATTCGGAGCCGGTCGCGCCGCTTAGAACAGCGCCGGCTCCTGGTAGGTCCCGAACACGTCGCGCAGTGCGTCGCTGATCTCGCCCACCGTCGCGTACGCCTTCACCGCATCGACCAGCCGCGGCATCGTGTTGGCGTTCGGATCGGAGGCGGCATTGCGAAGCGCCTGCAGCGTCTGCTCGACGCGCTGTGCGTCGCGCGTGCGGCGGATGCGGTTCAGGTTCTCCAACTGCTCGCCGGTGACCGACTCGTCGATGTAGAGGATGTCGTACGGATCTTCCTGCTCCATCTTGAACGCGTTCACGCCGACGACCATCTTCTCGCCGCTGTCGACGGAGCGCTGGAACTGGTACGACGCGTCCCAGATCTCGCGCTGCGGGAAGCCCGCCTCGATCGCCTCGACCATGCCACCGAACTGGTCGATCTTCTCGATGTAGTCGAAGCAGCCCTTCTCCATCCGGTTCGTCAGCTCCTCGACGTAGTACGAGCCGCCGAGCGGATCGACCGTGTTGATGACCCCGGACTCGTGGGCGATGATCTGCTGCGTCCGCAGCGCGATGCGCGCGGCCTGCTCGGTCGGCAGGGCGAGCGTCTCGTCGAGCGAATTCGTATGCAGCGATTGCGTGCCGCCGAGGACCGCGGCGAGGCCCTGGATGGCGACGCGGACGATGTTGTTGTAGGGCTGCTGGGCAGTGAGCGAGCAACCGGCGGTCTGCGTGTGGAAGCGGAGCATCCACGAGCGCGGATCCTTCGCGCCGTAGCGGTCGCGCATCACTTTCGCCCAGACGCGGCGCGCCGCGCGGAACTTCGCAACCTCTTCGAACAGGTCGTTGTGCGAGTTGAAGAAGAACGAGAGGCGGGGCGCGAAATCGTCGATGTCGAGGCCGGCGCGGACGCCGTACTCGACGTACTCCATGCCGTCGCGCAACGTGAACGCCAGCTCCTGCAGCGCCGTCGATCCCGCCTCGCGGATGTGATAGCCGCTGATGGAGATCGTGTTGTACTTCGGCACGTTGTCCGCGCAGAACTTGAAGATGTCGGTGATCAGCCGCATCGAGGGACGCGGCGGGAAGATGTACTCCTTCTGCGCGATGTACTCCTTGAGGATGTCGTTCTGCAGCGTACCGCCGATCTTCTTCCAGTCGGCGCCCTGCTTGTCGGCGACCGCGAGGTACATCGCCAGGAGGATCGGCGCGGTCGAGTTGATGGTCATCGAGACCGTGACTTCCTCGAGATCGATCCCGTCGAACAACGCCTCCATGTCGGCGAGCGTGTCGACCGCGGTACCGCACTTGCCGACCTCGCCCGCGCTGTAGTGATGATCGGAGTCGTAGCCGTAGAGCGTCGGCAGATGGAACGCCGTCGAGAGGCCGGTCTGGCCGTGCGACAGCAGGTACTTGAAGCGCTCGTTCGTCTGCTTCGCCGTGCCGAATCCGGCGAACTGCCGCATGGTCCAGAGCCGGCCGCGATAGCCGCCGGGGTGGATGCCGCGCGTGTACGGAAACTCACCGGGGTAGGTGATCTCGTGGAAGTCCTGGTCGGCGATCGAGAGCGGCGTGGCGAGCGGATTGGTGTCCATCCCGCTGACGGTCGTGAAGTCCTTCTTCCAGGGGGCTGCCTTCGCCGCCTTGCCCCGCCACTTCTCGTCGGTGGTGCGCACCTGGTCGAGAGCGTCCTTCGAGAAGAGCGGGAGCTGCTGCTCCTGCGCTGCCGGGACGACCGGCGGCATGGGGGCGACGCGGGTCTTGAAATCGAGATCGTTTCGGCTCATGGAACGGATCGTACACCAGTCGGGTCAGAGGACCCGACCTACGGAAAACGCGGCGCCCGCTTGGCTAGAAACGCTCTCAACCCTTCCTGCGGCTCGCCTGCCGCGAAGAGCCGTGCAAATTCCGCGCGCTCCAATGCGTCCCCTCCGCGGTGCTGGATCAGCATGGCGGCGGAGTCGAGCGCGAGCCCGCTGCGCGAGCCGATCCACTCGACCGGATCGTAGCCGGCCGGCACGACGGCATCGCACAGCCCTTCCTTCAACGCCCGTTGCGCATCGAGCTCGGTCAGTCCGCCGAGCCAGAGCGCGTACGCGCGATCGCCGATGCGCCATGCCGCCCCCGCCCACGCCGCCGGCGTATCGAGCACGATCGTCGCGCCGTCGCACAGCACCGACCACCCCGCGAACAGCGCGGCCGCGGCAGCCGACCCGCGCAGCTCTCCCTCGCCGACGGTGATGACGAGGTCGCGCCGCGATAGCAATTCATCGAGCTCGCGCGGCGTGCACTGCGCAATCGGAACGATGAGCGTCATCGCTCGAGCAGACGCTCGATCTCGCGCTGATCGAGCCACGCTCCTCGGCAGACCAGACACTGATCGACGCTCGTCCCCTGCAGCTCGATGGTCTGCAGGTCCATCCCGCACTTCGGGCACTTCATGAAGTGCAGCATTTTCAGCTTCGTCCGCTCGTCGGTCTGCATCATCTCGGTCCGCTCGCGCGCCCTCTTTCGCCGGACTTCCAGCTCCTGCCGCTCGAAATATTCTTCCACCCTGGTCATGCGGAAAGAGTGCGGCGGACGGCGCGGATTACGCAGTGCGCGTCGTCACGCGTCGGACGTTCAGCTGAGCATTTCCCGAAGCGCCCCGCTCGCCTTCTCCAGCGCCTCGTTCAACCGGTCGGCGTCTTTGCCGCCCGCCTGCGCGAGGTCGGGTTTGCCGCCCCCCTTCCCCCCGACGATCGGCGCGAGATGCGCGATCAGCTTGTTCGCGGGGATGCGGTCGACGAGGTCCTTCGTCACGGCGGTCAGCAGCGTGACCTTGCCGTCGGTTGCGCTGCCGAGGACGACGACGCCGCTCTTGAGCTTCGAGCGGAAGGTGTCGGCGAGGTTGCGGAGATCGCCGCCGCTGATGTCGTCGACGCGTTTGGCGAGGAGCTTGATGCCGTTGACGTCGACGGCTTCGTCCGCGGCGACAGGCGAGGCGCCTGTCCCCCCACCGGAGGCCAGCTTCATCTTCAGCTGCTTGATCTCTTTCTCCAGCGACTTCTGTTTCTCGAGCAGTTGCGCCTGCGTTTCCTGCGCGCTGAGCTCGAGCTTGCGGAAGTGCTCGAGCGCTCCGCGGCCGGTGAGCGCTTCCATGCGGCGTACTCCGGCAGCAATGGACCGGTCGCTGATGATCTTGAAGAGGCCGATGTCGCCGGTGCGGTTCACGTGGCATCCGCCGCAAAACTCGCGCGAGTACTCGCCGGCGGAGACGACGCGCACGTTCTCTCCGTATTTCTCGCCGAACATCGACACCGCCCCCGTCCTTTTCGCCTCGGCGATCGGCATGACCGTCTTCGTCACCTCGAGGTTCTCGCGGATGCGCGTGTTGACCTCGTCCTCGATCGTCCGCAGCTGCTCGTCGGTGAGCGGCTGGTTCCACGTGTAGTCGAAGCGGAGGCGGTCGGGTGCGACGAGCGAGCCGGCCTGCTGCACCGTCGCGCCGAGGATGTCCTTGAGCGCTTTGTGGAGCAGGTGCGTCGCCGTGTGATTCGCGGTCGTGTCGAGACGCTGCGGCACCGGGACCGTGGCACGAACGGATGCGCCGACATTGAGATGTCCTTCGTCGACGCGGACGCGCGACACCGTCAGATCGCCGGCCGGCTTCTGCGTGTCGAGCACCGTTCCGCGGCCGCTGTCCCACACGATGAACCCGCTGTCGCCGATCTGGCCGCCCGACTCCGCGTAGAACGGCGTCGGCGTGAGCACGACCTCGCCCTCCGTTCCGTGCTGCAGCGCATCGCGCTCCTCGCCGCCGACGACGATCGCCTTCACCGACGACGGAACGTCAACATATTGATCGTATCCGACGAACTCCACGGGACCGGTCTTCTCCGCGATGCGCGCGAACGTCGCCCCGTCGATCGACGACTTGAACTTCGACGACGCTTTCGCCTTCGTGCGCGCGTCGCCCATCATCGTCTCGAACCCTTCGCGATCGAGCGTGACGCCCTCTTCCTCGGCCAGCTCGGCGATCAGGTCGATCGGGATGCCGAACGTGTCGTAGAGGCGGAAGACCTCTTCGCCGCTGATCGTCCGCTCGCCGCGTGCGCGGATGTCGTCGAGCACCCCGCCGACGCGCTCCATGCCGGTCGACAGCGTGCGCGAGAAGCGCTCTTCTTCCGACGCCAGCGTGAGGAGCACCGCCTCGCGGCGCTCGACGAGCTCGGAGTAGGCACCCTCCATCGATTCGACGACCGAGTCGACGAGGTTCGACAGCAGCACCGGCTGCGGCAGCTTGCGGCCGAAGCGGATGCCGCGGCGGATGATGCGGCGCAGCACGTAGCCGCGTCCTTCGTTCGACGGAATCACGCCGTCGGTGATGAGGAACGTCGCGGCGCGCGCGTGATCGCAGAGGACGCGCACCGCCGTGTCCAATTCGCTGTCCATCTTCCGCGTGTACTTATGGCCACCGATCGTCTCGATCGTTTTCATCAGCGGCGCGAAGACGTCGATGTCGTAGTTCGTCGACGCTCCCTGCAGCACGCTGGTGACGCGCTCCAGTCCCATGCCGGTGTCGACCGACGGCGCGGGAAGCGGCGTAAGGACGCCGTCGGCGCTGCGGTCGTACTGCATGAAGACGAGATTCCAGATCTCCATCGTGTCGTCGCCCTCGCCGTTGACCAGCGACGCGACGTTCTTCGCCATGTCATCCCCGCGGAAGTAGTGGATCTCCGAGCAGGGGCCGCAAGGGCCGGTGTCGCCCATCGACCAGAAGTTGTCCTTCTTGCCGAAGCGCAGCACGCGATCGGGACGGGCGCCGACCTTCACCCACAGCTTCTCCGCCTCTTCGTCCGCGGGGACGTTCTCATCGCCTTCGAAGACGCTGAACCAGAGACGCTCCGGGTCGAGCTTCCAGACGTCGACAACGAGCTCCCACGCAAATTTGATCGCGTCTTCCTTGAAGTAATCGCCGAACGAGAAGTTGCCGAGCATCTCGAAGAACGTGTGATGGCGCGCGGTGCGGCCGACGTTCTCCAGGTCGTTGTGCTTGCCGCCGGCGCGGACGCATTTCTGCGACGTCGTGGCGCGGGTGTAGTCGCGCTGCTCGCGCCCGAGGAACGCGTCCTTGAACTGGTTCATCCCGGCGTTCGTGAAGAGGAGCGTCGGATCGCCGGCCGGGACGAGCGAGGAGCTGGCCACTTCGCGGTGGCCGTTCTTCACGAAATAGTCGAGAAACTGTCTGCGGATTTCACTGGTGGTCAACAACCTTGAGCTCCTTGATTGTGCTGTGGACGAGCGCGGCATCGTAACCTTGATTCAACAGCCACGCCGTCAATTTGTTTCGCCCTTCGTCGGTGTCGAGATAGTCCTCGCCGTGACGCCGCACGAGCATGCGCATCCGCTTCGCGCACGCCGCTTTGAGGCCTTCCAGTTCCTTCTCCGGATCGAGGTTCGCGCGGATCGCGCGCTCGGCCGATTCGCTGTCGACGCCGGCCGCGCGCAGCGCTCCCTTGATCCTCCCCCGTCCGATCTTCTTCAGCGCTTTCGTCCTGACGAAGGCCTCGGCGAAGCGATCGTCGTCGAGCCATTTCTCGGCGCGGAGTCGGGCAATCGTCGTGTCGATGACGTCGTTCTCGAAGCGCTTCGACGCGAGCTTGCGGCGCAGCTCCGCCTCGCTGTTCCAGCGGTAGTTGAGGATGCGGAGCGCGGCGATGTGGCAGCGTTCGAGATCGTCGGGCACGAGTCCGTTACAACGTGTTGCTGAAATCGAACGGCGACTCGTCGGAGAACGGATCGTTCTGATCGCCCGACACCGTGAGCTTCGACTCCATCTCTTCCTTCGAGATGTCGGAGGTCGACTGGATGCCCTGCAGCTTGAGGCGGAACTCGTCGGGGTTCGACGCGCGGCGTAGCGCTTCGTCGAGCGTGATCAGGCCGTTCTTGTAGAGCGTGTAGAGCGATTGATCGAAGGTCTGCATGCCGTACTGCGACGTGCCCTGCGAGATCGCGTCCTTGATCATCTTCGTCTTTTCTTTGTTCTCGATGCAGTCGCGGATGTAGCCGGTGGAGATCAGGATCTCCGCGGCCGGCACGCGCCCGAGGCCGTCGGCGCGCGGCAGGAGTCGCAGCGAGACGACTGCCTTCAAGACCGCGGCGAGCTGCAGGCGGATCTGCTTCTGCTGATGCGGCGGGAAGACGGAGATGATGCGGTTGATGGTCTCGGTGGCGTCCATCGTGTGCAGCGTCGACAGGACGAGATGCCCGGTCTCCGCGGCGGTGAGCGCGGTCTCGATCGTCTCGTAGTCGCGCATTTCGCCGACCAGGATCACGTCGGGATCCTGACGGAGCGCGCTGCGGAGCGCCTGGGAGAACGACTTCGTGTCGACCTCGATCTCGCGCTGGTTGACGATCGACTTCTTGTCGCGGTGGAGGAACTCGATCGGGTCCTCGACCGTCATGATGTGTTCCGTGCGATGCGTGTTGATGTAATCGATCATCGCGGCGAGCGTGGTCGACTTGCCGGAACCGGTCGTCCCCGTGCAGAGGATCAGTCCGCGCCGCTCCTCGGCGATCTTCTCCAGGACCACAGGCAGCATCAGCTCGCGAATGGAGAGGATCTTCACCGGGATGACGCGAAGGACCATGCCGACGGTACCGCGCTGCTGGAAGATGTTGCAGCGGAAGCGGCCGAGGCCGGGGACCGAGTAGGCGATGTCGATCTCGTAGTTGTTCTTGAACTTCTCTTTCTGGCGGGACGACATGATCGAGAAGGCCATGGCGATCGTGTCTTCCTGCATCAGGCGCTTGAGCTCGACGAGCGGCAGGAGCTCACCGTCGACGCGGATGACGGGATGCGAGCCGACCTTGATGTGGAGGTCGGATGCTCGTCGTTCCGCGGCGATTTTCAGCAAATCATTGATGTGCACGGTGTCTCCTCAGTTGTCGAGCAGTTGATTTTACTAGAATCCGCCGCCATGACCTCTTTGCGGTACGTGCTGAGAAACCCGCCCGGAACCGACGATTCGACCGAGTTGCCGCTCGTCGTCGTCCTCCACGGCCGCGGCGCCGACGCGAATGACCTCGCCGAGCTCGCCCCCTACCTCGGACCGAACTGCCGCTTCGTCTTCCCGAACGCACCGAAACCGTTCGAGCCGATGCCGGGCTACTCGTTCGGCTTCACCTGGTTCGACGGCTGGCCGGCGGAGCGCAACTCGATCATCGAATCACGCAAGCTGCTGCTGCAGTTTCTCGACGAGATGGTCGCGAAGTTTCCGACGCCGGCGGGCAAGGTGATCCTCTGCGGCTTCTCGCAGGGCGGGATGATGTCGATCGACGTCGGCTTCCGCACCACGGTCGAGCTCGCCGGCATCGTGGTGATGAGCGGGGCGCTGTACGAGGAAGAATTGCCGCCGTTCGACAAGCAGATTCCGGTGCTGATCGTCCACGGAACGGCGGACGACATGATCCCCGTCCTCGCCGCCCGCCGTACCCGCCGCGTCCTCGAAGAGCACGGCGTCGACGTCGACTATCACGAGTACGCGATGGGGCATCAGGTGAGCGACGAATCGATGAGCGCGGTTGCGCAGTTCATGGCCCGCCGCTTGCTGTAATCGCGGCAGGATGAAAGCCCTCGCCGCCGGTCTCATTTCGCTCCTTCTGCCGATTGCCGCCGAGGCCACGCTCGCACGCGCCGCGACCTTCGACGACAAGGTCGAAAACGCCGCCGCGATCGTCCTCGGCAAGTGCACGAATCAGCGCTCCGGCTGGGACAGCGACCATCGCTGGATCCTCACCTACTCCACGTTCAAGGTGGAGAAGGCGATGAAGGGGACGATGCAGCCGGAGGTCACGGTCGTGACGCCGGGCGGCGCGGTCGACGGCGTGCATCAGGACACGATCGGCATGCCGGTGTTCCGCGAGGGATCGGACAACGTGCTCTTCATCCGCAACACCGCGGCCGGTCCGACGGTCCTCTATTTCGAGCAGGGCGCGTACGACGTCGTCCGCGATCCGAAGGGGAACCGCATCGTGCAGCCGGTGGCGAGCGACACGGTGCACATCGACACGCAGCGCGGGATGGCCGTCGGCCCCGAGGGTCCGCGTCCGCTTCCGCAGTTCGAGAGTGAAGTGAACACGTCGCTGCGGCGCAACGCAGCGCAGCGGATGGAGCTCGTCCGCCCCAAGGCGAAGAAGCAGGCGTCGCTGAGCGAGATCCTGCAGCGCAACCGGCTGCTGGTCGTGCTCGCGGCGTTCGGACTGTTCCTCTCGGCCGGGCAACTGTTCCGCCGGTAGTGCATGGCCAATCCGCAGGCCGCACTCGACCGCGCGCTCGACGAAAAGAATCTCGTCCTCCTCTATCAGCCGATCCATGACGTGAAAACCGGCTCGGTGATCGCCGCCGAGGCGCTGCTGCGCCAGCGGCGTGAATCGGGAGAGATCCGCGAGGCGGGGATCATCACCGGCGCGGCAGAGGACGGACCGTCGCTCTTCCAGCTCGATTCGTGGGTCGTGCGCACCGCGTGTCGCGACGCGGCGCAATGGCAGAACGTGCGGCTGAACGTCAATCTCTCGCCGCGCGAGTTTCAGGAAGGCGATCTGCTCGCGCGCCTGCCGACGCTGCTCGATCCGCACAATCTAAACCTCGAGATCATGGAGACGAGCTACATCGATGATCCCGAGGAGACGATGCACATCCTCGCCGAGTTGAAGCAGCTCGGCATCCGGCTCTGGCTGGACGACTTCGGCACCGGGCATTCATCGCTCGAGCACCTGCAGCACTTCCCGCTGGACGGCCTGAAGATCGCGGCGCAGTTCATCGCCGAATGCATCACCGACCGGCGCTGCCGGACGATCACGAAGTCGATCATCGCGCTGGCGCACGAGCTCGGATTGCAGGTGATCGCCGAGGGAGTGGAGCATCGCGATCAGCTCGAGTTCCTGCGCGATCAGGGATGCGAGGGGGTGCAGGGCTTCCTGCTCAGCAGGCCGATGGAGCTCGACGATTTCCTACGATTTCTTCGGAATTGAGGGGCAGTACTGGTCGCGGCGCCGCTCGAGGTCGTCGCGCACGTTGCGCTTGAACTGCTCCTCGCCGTCGCGCATCTGCTCTTTGATGTAGCTGGCGATGTCGACGATTTCGGTGTTCAGCCGCACCTTCACGAAGAGCCGCACCATCGTGTGCTCGGGGATCTGCACGTGATGCAGTCCGCCGCTGTACGCGACGAGCATCCGCCCTTCGCCCACCGCCTGCAAAATGTCGGCGATGCCGCCGCGGACGGTCATCGGATTCCCGTTCGAATCGAGCCCGTTCGCCCGCTTCATCCTTCCCTCGGGCGCGATCACGATCATCGAATGCGGATCGATGCGATTCAAAACCTCGAACCACGTGTGGTCGCGCTCACGGGTGATGGCGATGACGTGATGCGCGACGAATTTGAAGATCAGTCCGACGAGCGGACGCCCGGTCGTCTTGTCCGCCGCCGGCACGACGCCATGCGCCGCGAGACGCCAGATGAACGAGTTCGGCACGCCGCCGAGGAAGACCGGCTCGAAGAGGGAGGTGTGGTTCAGGAAGGCGACGACGCGGATGTGCTTCCACGGCTTCGGCGGGACATCGCCCACCCATCGCATCTCGTGCCGGTAAAAGACCTTGCTCAGGTATTTGAGGACGACCAGCAGCGTGAAAACGGAGACGCTTCGCAGGAAACCCACGGCGCGAGAGCGTAGCAGAATGTGCTTACGATGAAACCATCCACGTTTGTGCTGGGAGTCCTGTTCTCACTCCTGCCGGCTCGCGATCCGGTGCAATTAGGGACTTCCGGGCCGAGCCTCTCCTACACTGTTCTCGGCGACAGCACCGCGGCCGGCGAGGGTGCCGCGTACGAGAACGGGATCGCCATCCTGACCGCTCGCGAACTGGCGAAGACGCACGTCGTCACGATGACGAACTTCGGCGTGTCGGGCGCGAAGACGCGCGACGTGCTGCGGGACCAGCTGCCGTCCGCCGAACGCGTACGACCCGATCTCGTCCTGATCGCGGTCGGAGCGAATGATGTGACTCATCTGACGAGTGTCGGTTCCGTGGAGCGAAGTCTCGTGCAGATCCTGCGAAGGTTGCGCGCGGCGAATCCGAAGGTCGTGATCGTCCTCACCGGCTCGCCCGACATGGGCGCTCCGCCCCGCGTGCCTCGCGTTCTTCGACCGATCGCCGCGTGGCGGACCCGGCGACTCAACCGGATGTTCGAATCGGTCGCGCGCGCCAACCGCGTTTCCTTCGCGCCGATCGCGACGGAAACCGGCCCCTTGTTTCGCCAGGACCACTCGCTCTTTGCCGAAGACCGCTTCCATCCGAACGAGCGAGGCTACGCGACCTGGCTGCCGACTCTCAATCGCGCAATTCACGATGCTTATCGATGAAGCGCTTCGCGAAGGCCGGCCCTTTCCCCTCGTCCTCGTGCTTGAAAAAGATGAACGCGCGCTGCCAGGCCGTGGCGGAGATGCGGCGGTGCCAGGCCTCGAGGTCGGCGTCCGAATATTCGGAGCGGCGGAGGCGGAGGTAGCCCCATGACGCGGACGGTACGACGAGGCTGTCGGCGTCGGTGATCTCGTCGGTGTCGGAAAGGCACATCGCGGCGTCGCGATCGCGGAGGATCGACGTCACCTCGTCATCGACCCACGACTCGTGGCGGAACTCGAACGCGACCGGCTGCTCTTTCGGAAGGATGGCGATGAAGTTGCGCAGTTTCTCGGTGTCCTTGCGCTGAAACGGCGGCAGCTGAAACAGCACCGGTCCGAGCTTCGACCCCATCACCTCGGCGGTCTCGAAGAGGTAATGGACATCGTCGTTGCAGTCGACGAGCTTCTTCTGATGCGTGATCCGCTGCGGCGCCTTGAGGACGAACGTGAAGCCGTCCGGCACCTCGGACGCCCACTTCGTCATCGTCTTCGCGTCGGGCATCCGATAGAAGCTGTTGTTGATCTCGACGGTCGTGAAGTGCCCGGCGTAGAACGACAACATCTTCGCCGCCGGAAGGTCCGAGGGGTAGAACGTGCCCTTCCACTCTTTGTAGCTGTAGCCGCTCGTGCCGACGAACAGATTCATCGGCGTAGTGTACTCACACCCCCACGAGCCCGTTCCTCACTCCATATCGATACAGCCCGATGTTGTCGGTCACGCCGAGCTTGCGCATCAGCCGCGCGCGATGCGTGGTCACGGTCTTGACGCTGATGTCGAGGACGGCGGCGATCTCCTTGAGGCGCTTTCCTTCGAGCATCATCGACATCACCTCGCGCTCGCGAGGCGAGAGGCGGTCGTGCGCGGAGTCGGGGGGAGTTGGCGATCCGCCCTCGAGCTCGCCGACGATCGCGAGGATCTTTCCCTTCCAGCGATCGAGCTCTTCAGGCGTAAGTTCCGGAGTAATGGATTCGACTGCATTCCTTAGTTGCGTCCACATATCAGAGCGTAGGGTAACCCCGTAAGCCCCGAAATTTACTTACTTGGACGTTTCGCGGTCGCAAATACCGCCCACGCCCTGCATGACGCGGCTGCAGCGCTGGTCGGTGGCGAGGTTACGGCGGCTGCATTCTTCCAGGCCCCACTGCGCCCGCTTGATGAACTCCGTTTGCGCCGGAACGGAGGCGCAATAGTTGCGGGTGTTCGCGGCCGATTTCATGCAGCCGTCGAGGAAGAGCCGCACCTTGATCTCGCACGGCAGGCCGCCGCACTCCTGCACCTGCCGCATCCCCTCATCGATGCAGGCCGCGACTTCCTTGCCGCTGCCGAACGCCTCGCCGTCGCCCTGCGCGTTCTTCGCCTGCTGCAGCAACTGCTCTTTGTTGTTCGTCCACCAGCGGTAACCGATCACGCCGGCCGCGACGACGACGAGCACACCGATCAACATGATGATGAGGATGATGCGCAACCAGAGCGGCATGAATCGATGATAATCCGCCGCCGTGGGCGATGTCTCGGAGTTCTCGTTTGCCACGCGGATGTTCCTGAAAACCTACCCGTGGCGGCGCATCGATCCGGTCCCCTGCGCGCCGCTGCGCAAGCCGCTCGTCGAGTCGCGCATCGCGCTCGTCACCAGCGCCGGTTTCCATCTGCCCGATCAGACTCCGTTCGATTGCGACAAGCGCGGCGGCGACACGAGCTATCGCGTCATTCCGAATGACGCCGACGTCGCGACGCTGCTGGAAGCGCATCGCAGCGAGACGTTCGATCACTCCGGCGTGCGCGCCGATCCGAACCTCGCCTTCCCGCTCGATCGCCTGCGCGAGATGGGACTGCCGCTCGCGCCGCGCCACCTCTCGTTCATGGGCTCGATCACCGCGCCGGGACGCCTCGTCGCGGAGAGCGCCCCCGAGGCGGCGCAGCTGCTGGTCGATGACGGCGTCGACGTCGCGCTGCTCGTCCCGGTCTGACCGATGTGCAACCAGGCGGTCAGTCTGATCGCCGCGGAGCTCGAACGTCGTGGGATCACGACGGTGTGCGTGATCCTCCTGCGCGAGATCGCCGAGAAGGTCCGCCCGCCCCGCGCCCTCGACGTTCCCTTCCGCCACGGCTTTCCCCTCGGCGCCCCGCACGACCCCGCGCTGCAGCGGCAGGTGATCGAAGCGGCGCTCGCGCTCCTCGAACGGAACGATGTGCCGGCCTACGGCAGCTTCACCGTCGCGTAGCCGGTCGCGTTCGACGTCTGGTCGAGTACCGCCACCGAGATGTTCTCCGTCGTCTTCTGCATCGTCATGTTGATCTTCACGTTGAGGTTGCGCTGGTCCTGCATCGAGTCGGCGAGGAAGCGGAGCGGGTACTCGATCTTCGAGATCTTCGACGACGAGCCATCCTTGCGCGTGAATCCCGCGAAGATCGTGAATTTGCCGACGACATCCTTCCCGTCCGGCACAAAGGTGAGCGCCGCGATCGGAACGGTGATCGTGACCGGCACGGTGATCTCGCCTTCGTTCTTCGGCGTCGCCGTGCCGGCGCTGATGGTGATGCCGAGGTCGTTCTTCTGCACGCCGGCGAAGAGGTTCGCGGCGAGCGTGTCGCCGATCTCCGTCGGCGTCGCCTTCTGCACGAACGACTCGCGATAACGCACCACGACGCCCGGCTTCTTCACCTTCACCTCGACCTTGCGGATCATGTCGTTCGCCGGCGAGTCGGCGCGGTAGCCGAGGGAGTAGTACATCGTCAGGTCGGAGGCGATGCGCTCGAAGCCGCGCGCGAAATCGTTCGAGCCGGTGACCGCGAGGCCGCCGGTCGCCGCGGCGAGCTCCTGCAGCGATTGATCGGCGAACTTGCCCGGCGCTTTGCCGGCGACCGTCTGCTGCTGCGCGGTCGAGCCGCGGTCCGACGCGTCGGAGAAATCGCTCCCCGAGGTCACGCCGCCGGCGGAGACGGCGTAGAGCGTGATGCCCGCGGCGTTCGCGGTCGACGTCACGGTCTGGAAGAGCGGGTCGTCGTTGTAGCGCATGATCTCCGCGCGCGGATTCTGAAAATTGCCTCGGTCGAACTGGTCCTTGATCGAGTCGAGGTACTCGAACATCTGCCGCGCCGGCTGCGTGGAGAACGACTCGGTGACGAGGATCAGCGCCTTCCTCCCCTGCACGCCGCGGAACGCGAGCATCAGCGTCTTCAGGGCGTCCGCCTTCTGCTTCGTGTCGAGCATGACGGAGTCGGCGTACTGCCGCACGGCTCCGAGCGCACGGTCGTACGGCGGTTTCTCGTCGACGCGGACGATGTTCGACGGACTGCCCGGCCGCGTGCTCCCCGGCTCCGGTTCGGGCGCCGGCGCGAGTCCGCCGCTCTTGATCGCGGTCGACGACTGGTAGTCGCCCGGCATCTGCCGCAGCTCGTTCTGGACGCGCTCCCGTTCCGCGCGCAGCATCGTGCCGAGACCGGTCGTCGCGATCATCGACTGCAGCGCCGCGAGGACGCGCGCGCGGTCGGTGGTCAGCGCGAGGTTCTCCTTCAGGCCCGGATTCCAGGAGGCGACGATCGCCTCGTCGCCGATGAAGGCGCCGTCGACGCCTGTCCGCATCGTCGCTTCGATGAACGCCTTCATCGCGTTGAGCACGCGGTCGCGATTGAATGGCTGGAGCGAGGTGTTGTCGACGAAGACGATCAGATGACGCCGCTCGGTCTGAGCGGGAGGTGTGCCGGCGGCAGCGGCCGCGCGCTCGTTCACCTCGAGAAAGTTCGAGACCTCTTTCCGCTTCCCGTTCTCGAAGAGCTCGAAATCGTCCCTGGTCAAACCTGTGACCGGATTGCCACTTCGATCGGTGACGACCGCGTCAATGTTGATGACGCGGATTTCCAGCGTCTCCCCGTACGAGCGCTGCGGCTGCTGCGCGGCGGCCGACGATGCGACGAGAGCGACCACCAATGCTGCCACGATCTGCCGAACGAGCATACGATCATCCTCGGATGAGAAGAGCGTTGCTTGCCGCCGTTCTTACCGCCACGGTCTTCCCGCTCGCGGCCGGAACGGTGATGGAGCTCGATTGCCACTCCGAATCCACCTCGCCCTACTCATTCACCGCCCGCGTCAGCATAGACGGTCCCAACGCCCGCTTCGACGTCATCGAAGGAACGCATCCGGTCTTCAATCCGAAGATCAGCGTGATCTCGCGCGATGAGGGAGAGACGCTGATCATCGTCGACCACAAACAGAGGACCTACTTCATCCGCAAGTCACACGCGATGTCGGGTCCGATCTCGACGTGGAAGGCGCCGGGGGCACTCGAAGAATCGAAAGTGACGTTCGACGTCGAGCGCGGCGACGAGCTGGAGACGATCGCCGGCCGCTCCGTCCGCAAATACCGCGCGGAGGCGGAGTACGACATCGGGATGAAGCTCGACGGCGAGAAGATGAGCGCGCACGTGAAGTCGGAGGCGACGTTCTGGACGATCGAGGCGCGCAACGACGCGCTGCCGTTCGGACTGGAGTTCGCGTTCAAGAGCGGCTTCGACTCGCTCGATCACAAGGTCGAGCGCCGCCTCCCGCGCATCGGCATCCCGCTGAAGCAGACCGTGTCGGTGACGCGCACGATCGCCGGCGGCTCGCCGATCACCGAGCGCTTCGACGCGATGGCCACCAAAATCTCGGACGAGAAGCTCGACTTCGCGATCTTTCAGCCGCCGATGGGATATCAGTTCAGGGAGCCGACGTTCGGATTCGAGTAATCACGTCTGGTGCTTCGCGCAGAAGTACGTCGTCCGCCCCGCCACCACCGCCCGCCTGATCGTGCCGCCGCATTTCGGGCAACGCTCCCCTTCTTCGCGCGGCAGCTTTCGATTCGGCTTGCGGACGATCTTCCGCATCGCCGTGAAGATCGCGCGGACGTCGGCGTCGCTGAGCTTCGTCCGCTTCGGATGGATGCCGGTCACGAAGAGCGTCTCGTCGACGTACAGATTGCCGAGGCCCGCGACGAGGCCCTGCGACATCAGCATCGCCTTGATCGCGCCCCGGCGCTTCGCCATCAGCTCGCGGAAGTCGGCGAGACGAAACTTCGGATCGAGCGGATCGCGCCCGAGGCGATGCGCGGCGACGAAGTCGTCGGGATCGTCGATCAGATCGACGACGCCGAACAGACGCATGTCCTCGAACGCGAGATGTGATCCATCAGCGAAATCGAAGACCACGCGCGCGAAGCGCGGCTCCTTCGCCACGTCGCGATAGAACGCCAGATCGCCGGTCATCCCGAAATGGAGGTGTAGGACAGGCGCCCCCGCCTGTCCCGTGAAAACGAACAAATGCTTCCCATGCCGCCGCACGCGCGTGAACGTCCGCCCGCGCAGCTTGCGCGCGAACGTCTCCCTGCGGACCTCGCCGAGGATCCGCTCGTCGCGCACATCGACGCGCGCGATCTTCCGCCGCAGCGCGTGCCGCGCGAAGTACTGACCGTACTCTTCGACCTCGGGAAGTTCAGGCACAGGCGCATGCTACTCTTCGCCGCGTGAGCGGTCTCCGGCGGAAGGGCAGCGTCGTTCTCCTCGCGGTCTTCTTCTTCTCCGGCATCAGCGCCCTGCTCTACCAGATCGTCTGGCTGAAGTACCTCGGACTGATCTTCGGCAACACGGTCTACGCCGCCGCGACACTCATCGCGGTCTTCCTCGGCGGCCTCGGCATCGGCGCATTTCTCTTCAGCCGCTCGTTCGTGGCCAAGCGTCCGCTCGTCGTCTACTCGTGCGTCGAAGCGCTCATCGGCGCGATCGGCGCGTTCTCGCCGAACGGGTTCGAGCTGCTCAATCGCGCGTACATCGCGGTGTTTCCGTCGGTGCACGGCAGTCCGCTGTCGATGACGTTGATCCGCATCACGCTGGCCGGACTCTTCCTGCTGCCGCCGACGATCCTGATGGGCGGGACGCTGCCGCTGCTCGTCCGCTGGTTCACCGGCGAGCAGGAAGGGAGCGGGATCGCGGTGTCGGCGCTCTACGCGGTGAACACGCTCGGCGCGACCGCGGGGGTGGCGCTCGCGGGGTTCGTGTTGATTCCGCGCGTGGGGTTGCTGGCGACGATCTTCGTGGCGGTAGTGTTGAATTTCGTGCTGGCGCTTTCGGCGGCGGCGGTGCCCTCAAGGGGAGCGGACGTCCCGTCCGCTCAGAGCGGACGAGACGTCCGCTCCCCTCAGCTCCTCATCCTCTTCACATCGGGGCTCATGGGGCTTGCGTCAATCGCCGATGAAGTCTTCTGGTCACGCATTCTCGTCCTGCACCTCGGGAGCAGCGTGTACGCCTACTCGCTGATGCTCTTCGCGTTTCTCATCGGCATCGGCATCGGCTCGGCTCTTGTCGAGCGCGTGGTCGAGCGGATCGACGTCATCAGGACGCTCGGCATCGTCGAGATCGCGCTCGCGGTCTCACTCGCGCTGCAGGTCCATCTTTTCGCGCACTTCTCCGGCTTCCTCGGCATCCTGCTCAAACCGTTCTCCGCGGCGGGCGTGACCTCGCCGTTTCCGACGCTCCTCACCGGCGTGGTGATCGCGCTGATCGTCCCGACCGCGCTGATGGGCGCGGCGTTTCCGCTGACGGTCCGGCTCTACGAGATGAGCGCGAGCAAAGGCGAAGCGCGCGCGGTCGGGCAGGTCTATCTCGCGAACACGATCGGCAGCATCACCGGCTCGATGCTCGCCGGCTTCCTGCTGATCCGCCTGCTCGGTTCGCAGAACGGACTCTTTCTGATGTGCTGCATCAACCTCGCGCTCGGCGCGTGGTTCCTGCGCAAGCGGCGCTGGATCGCGATCGCGGCGGTGATCATCATCGGCGCGATCGTCACGGCGAAGCCGAACGCCGTCATCCTCTCCGCCGGCATCTTCTCCGACGCGAAGGAGCCGATCCTCCTCTTCCGCGAGGACGTCACCGCGACCGTCACGCTGCGCCAGGTCCGTCCCGACTACCTCTCGCTCGAGCTCAACGGCGTGAACGTCGCCGGCACCTCGGGTGAGCTGATCGGCACGCAGAAGCTGCAGGGACACATCCCGCTGCTTCTTCATCCGAATCCGAAGCGTGTGCTGCACATCGGCTTCGGCAGCGGCGGCACGGCGTGGGCGGTGTCGCGGCATCCGGTGGAGAACATCACGATCGCGGAGATCTCCCCCGAGGTGCTCGATGTCTCGAACGCGCGCCTCGGCGTCGTCAATCACGGCGTGCTGCGCGACCCTCGCGTCCACGCGGAGATCAACGACGGCCGCAATTTCGTCCTCGCCACGCCGGAGAAATTCGACGTCATCCTCTCCGACTCGATCCATCCGCGCTACGCCGGCAACGGCTCGCTCTACACGCGCGACTACTTCGAGCTCTGCAAACGGCGGCTCAACCCCGACGGCGTGATCTCGATGTGGCTGCCGATGTACTCGCTGACCACGCGCAACTATCTGCAGATCGTCCGCGCGTTCCGCGACGTCTTCCCGAACACCACGATCTGGTACGTGCCGAACACGCCGAACACGTTCACCATCGTGATGGGCCGGATGGAAAACGGACCGCTCCCGTTCGATCGCATCGCCGCGCACTGGACGCCCGCGGTCGCGCAGGAGCTGTCAGAGATCGGCATGAACAAACCGAGCGATCTCTTCGTCGCGCTGATGCTCGGCCCGCGCGACGTCGAGCGCATCACGCGCGACATCCCGCCGCACATCGACGACATCCCCGCGGTCGAATACGAGAGCGGCCGCGTGATCGACCGCAACCGCACCTGGTACGAGACGTTCAACCTGCTCGCGCACAACATGACGCGCCTCGGCGGCGACGTCGAGCAGCGGCGCGCGCGCTTGATCGGAGCGCATCTGCGCTTCGCCGCGAACGTCGTGCGCGGCGAGCATGGGCGGTGACCGTCATCCCGAGCGTAGTCGAGGGACCTGGGCGGGCAGGTGGCACGATCAACGCGCCGCCCACGCCGCCGGGTCCCTCGACTACGCTCGGGATGACGGGGGTTATTTCCGCGCCGCGATCCAGTTGTTGATCCGCTGCTCCAGCACGCTCAGCGGCAGCGCGCCCGCGCCGAGCACCTCGTCGTGGAAGCCGCGGATGTCGAACTTGTCGCCGAGCTCGCGCTTCGCCTTCTCGCGCAGCTCCGTGATCTTCAGCTGGCCGATCTTGTAGCCGAGCGCCTGGCCCGGCCAGACGATGTAGCGGTCGGTCTCGTTCTGGATGTCCATCTCGTCCTGCGCCGAGTGCGCATGGAAGTAATCGACCACCTGCTGTCGCGTCCACTTCTTGTAATGCAGGCCGGTGTCGACGACGAGGCGGATGGCGCGCAGCATCTCGTCCTGCAGCCGTCCGTAGTCGTTGTACGGATTCTCGTAGAAGCCGACTTCCTTACCCAGCCGCTCCGAATAAAGCGCCCAGCCCTCGACGTACGCGGTGTAGCCGCCCTGCTTGCGGAAATCGGGAAGCGCCTGCAGCTCCTGCTGAATCGAGAGCTGCATGTGATGTCCCGGCACACCCTCGTGGTACGCCGTCGACTCCATCGAGATCGTCTTGTGTCCCGGCGGATCGTAGGTGTTGACGTTAATGCGTCCCGGACGCGAGCCGTCGGGCGCGCCGGTGTTGTAGTCGGCGCCCGCCGCCGACTGCTCGCGGAACGATTCGATCTGCACGACCTCCAGCTTCGCCTTCGGCAGACGGCCGAAAAGCTGCGGCAGCTTCGCGGACATCTGATCTTCGTAGTGGCGATAGAGGTCGAGGATCTGCTCGCGCGATTTCGCGCGCAGCTCCGGATTCGCTTCGATCGCCTTGTTGAGCGACGGCAGGTCGTTGTAGCCGAGGCGCTTCGCGACCTCGAGCATCTCCCCTTCGATGCGCGCCACCTCGCGCAATCCGAGGTCGTGAATCTGCTGCGGCGTCATGGTCGTCGTCGTCGAGCGGCGGACGCGCACGGCGTAACGCGCGGCGCCGTTCGGCAGCGACCAGACGCCGACTTCCGTCCGTCCGTGCGGCGCGTACTCCTCGCGCACGAACTTCGAGAACTTCACGTACGCCGGGATGACCTCGTTCTGGATGACGTCGAGGAACGCCTTCTCGATGCGCACCTGCTCATCGGGAAAGACCGTGGCGGGAAACTTCGAGAGCGGCATCGCGAAGGGCGACTTCTCCGCTTCCATCTTCGCGATCGCCGCCGCCTGGTCCGCGACCTTCTGCAGCAGGAACTTCGGCGGCATCAGCTGACGCGCCATCCCCTTCCGCATGTTCGCCTCGGTCTGCGCGAACTGCTTCGGCACGTTGTGCAGGCGCGTGAGATAGTCGTCGTAATCCTTCGTGCTGGTGAACGTCAGCAGCGACGGGATCTGCGCGGCGTTGAGGTGATAGCCGCTCATCTGCGTGACCGGCATCAACCACGGCGTGAACTTCTCGTCCTCGATGTCGTTGCGTAGCTCGAGGAGCATCAGCTCCTTGTCGAGCTTCTCCTGCTCGTCGAAACCGGTGGTGTCGATCGCCTCGAAGCGCTTCAGGAACTTCCTCGCCGTGGCGATGTTCGCCAGCGACGCGGCCTCGGAGAGATCGCTCGATTTGTCGTTCCAGCGCTTGTCGCCGAGGATCGACGCATACTCCGGCGCGCGGCGCAGAGAATCGTCCCATTGCTCCTTCAGCAACGCCTTCAAAGCCTTGCGGCGCTGATCGAGACCGGAGGCCGACAACTCGTCGGCATTGACTGATGTCATCGACACAAGTGTAACGAGCAGAAGCAGAACCATTCTTCGCATGGAGGCGGAGTTTAATCGCTTACACTGCCCGCACGGATGGCGTTCACAGAAGAGAGACATCGCGCGCTGCTCGTGGAGGATGACGCCGGTATCCGCCGCCTCGTCGAGCGCCTTCTGCAACGCCGCGACATCGAGGTCGACAGCGCCACCGACGGCCAGACCGCGCTCGAAAAACTGAGCACCGGCCGCTACACGATTCTCATCCTCGACCTCATGGTGCCGAAGGTGAACGGCTTCGAGATCATCGACTTCATCAAGCGCGAAGGACTGTCGATTCCGGTAGCGGTCGTGTCCGCCGTTTCGCAGCAGGCGCTCACGCGACTCGACCTCGACATCGTGAAGGTGGTCATCCCGAAGCCGTTCGACGTGGATGAGTTCACCAGGGCGATCATGAAGCTGTGCGAAACGTAAACGCTGGCACATTTTGCGAATCGGCTTCCCGGTCATGAAATCACGTTTCCTTTTCGCCGCTCTTCTCGCTCTCCTCGCCCTTCCCACTCTCGCCGCCAATCGCTTCTTCGATCTCGACCTCAACGCCGTCTGGATCGATCCGAACAGCGACGGCACGTTCACCCGCACCGGCAGCAACGACCTCGACGTCGATTTCAAAGGCGACCTCGGCTACGGCGCGGCGGCGAACGTCTTCTTCGGCAACAACGTCTCGATCGAATTCGCCGCGGCGCGCGTGAAGCCGAAGGCAAATCTGACGCAGGCCGGCTTCAACGATTTCAACGGACGGATGTCGATGGTCCCGCTCACCGCCGTGCTGCAGTGGCACTTCGCGCCGAACGGCTTCATCGATCCGTACATCGGCGGCGGCGCCGCGTACATCCTCTTCGATGACATCAAAGGAGCGAACGGCCCGAACGACATCGGCCTGAATCACATCAACTTCAAGGACGACGTCGGCTTCGCCGCCGACGCAGGCCTGAGCATCAAGATCGGCTCGAACATGGACATCCACGGCGACGTGAAATACGTGCCGCTGAAGACCCGCGCGACGGCGGTGTTCCCGACGGGACCGGACACGGAGACGCGGATCAAGATCAATCCGGTGATCGCGACGGCGGGGGTGGGGTTCAGGTTCTGAAGGGGTGCTATCCTCGGAGCGATGCGCAAAGAGGACATCCTCGCGTTCGTAAACCGCGACTGGGCGGCGATCGAGCGCGCAAAGCGCCTTCACTGGTCACAGTTGCGGTCGCAGATGACGGCGGAAGATGCGTTGCGCGTCGGCGACGAACTGCGAAATCACGCGCACGAGCTCCATCCCGACTGGCCTACGGAACAACAGCGCCGCGACGACCTCGCGACTCATGTGCGAGTGTCGGAGAGCCTTCGTCGTGTCAACCTCCGCCGGCGTCGCTAAGCTGCTTCGCGCTCTGGCCGGCGCGATGGAGGAGCAGCAGGTTCCCTGGTATCTGTTTGGCGCGCAGGCAGCGATTGTCTGGGGCAGCCCGCGCTACAGTGCCGACGTCGACATCACTGTTTCGCTCGATCGCGAAGCGCTCCCTTCTTTCATCGCCGCACTACAGAGTCATGGCTTCGCTCTGGTGTTCGACGACGCCGAATTCATTGAACAGACGCGCGTGATCCCCTTCCGGCACCGCCCTACACGCATTCGACTTGACGTCGTTCTGTTGGGGCCAGGACTGGAGGAAGACTTTCTGGCGCGCGCACTCGACATCGAGGTGAAGGGCAAGACGATTCCCGTCATCAGTCCGGAAGATCTCCTCATCCTGAAGACCCTTGCCGGTCGCGCGAAGGACATCGAAGACATCAAGGGCGTCCTCGGCGCGAGGAGAGCAACGCTGGACGTTGAACGGGTGAGAACGATTCTTCGAATGCTCGAAAAAGCACTCGATCAGGGCGACCTGCTTCCCGTCTTCGAAAAGGCATGGGAAGCAACGAGCGACCCGGAGATACTCCTCACCTCGAAACGGAAAAAGAAGCCGTAGCCCTATTTCACCGCGATCGCCCGCGCCTGCTTCACGTCCGTGATCCCCTTGAACGCCTTCTCGATCGCGTCCTGCATCAGCGTGCGCATCCCCTGCTGCAGCGCGAGGGACCGCAACTCGTCGATCGGCGACTTGTGCTGGATGGCGCGCTTCAGCTCGTCCGTTCCGACCAGCAGCTCGTGCACGCCCATGCGGCCTTTGTAGCCGCTGTCGTTGCACGCGGAGCAGCCTTTGGGGCGGTAGAGGGTGAGCGACGGCGAGTAGGTGATGCCGGTCGAGGGCCACCAGTCGTAGCCGTAGGCCTCGATGATCTCCTCGTACTCCTCCGGCGTCGGGTTGTAGCCCTCCTTGCACTTCGGGCAGAGGACGCGGATGAGGCGCTGCGCCATGATGCCGAGGAGCGCGTCGGCGAAGTTGAAGGGATCGATCTCCATGTCGAGAAGACGGGTGATCGTCTCCGGCGCGGAGTTCGTGTGCAGCGTGGAGAAGACCAAGTGTCCGGTCAGCGACGCTTCAATGCCGATCGCCGCGGTCTCGTGATCGCGCATCTCACCGACCATGATCACGTCGGGATCGGCGCGGAGGAACGCGCGCATCGCCGCGGCGAAGGTGAAGTCGATCTTCGGCTGGACCTGCACCTGGCGCAGACCCTTCTGCGTGATTTCGACCGGGTCTTCCGCGGTCCAGATCTTCATGTCCTCGGTGTTGATGAAGCCGAGGGCCGAGTGCAAAGTCGTCGTCTTGCCCGAGCCCGTCGGTCCGACCACCAGGCAGATGCCGTACGGCTTCTGCAGCAGCGTCTTGAATGCGGTGAGGTTCCGCTCGCTGAAGCCCATCTTCTCGATCGGCAGCGGTTTCGACGCGGCGAGGATACGCATGACCACATCCTCGTTCTGATTCGTGGTCGGGATCGTCGCCACGCGCAGCTCGATCGTCCCCTTCGAATACTTGAAGCGGATCTTCCCGTCCTGCGGCTTGCGGCGCTCGGAGATGTCGAGCTTCGACATGATCTTCAGGCGCTGCACGACGGCGTTGCGGTGCTGACCCGGGATCTCCATGAACTTCTGGCAGTCGCCGTCGATGCGCAGCCGGATGAGGCAGGGGTTCTTCGGACCCTCCGGCTCGACGTGGATGTCCGACGCGCCGCGGTTGTACGCCTCGATGATCAACTGGTTGACCAGTCGCACGATGCCCGAATCGGTCTCGTCGATCTCCGGCTCATCGCTCTTCGGCTCATCGTCGAGCTCGACCTTCTCCCCTTCTCCGAGCTGGTCGATGATGCGCGCCAGGTCGACGCCCTCGGTGCCGGGCTCCTGCGCCTTCTCGCCGTACGAGTTGAGGATGTACTGCATGATCTCGTGGCGCATGCCGACCTGGAAGTCGTAGCGCGGCGCGAGGTTCATGGCCCGGATGCCGTCGAGCCGCGTGAGGTCCTGCGGATCGTCGACCGCGATGACCAGCAGCCCCGGCTTCCGCTCCACCGGCGCGCAGGTGTACTTCTTCCACATGTCCGACGGCACGCGCTCGCGCAGATCGGACGGAATGGTCTGCGTGCCGTCGTAGCTGAAGAAGGAGGAGCCGTAGAACGCGGCGAGCGACTTCCCGATCTCTTCCTTCGGCACGCTGAAGTCTTCGATCAGCACCTTCTCCACGTTCGTGTTGTTGACGCGGGCGTTGGAGACGGCGGTCTCGATGTCTTTCTCGGAGATGATCCCCTTGTCGACGAGCGAGCCGAAGCGCGACGGCTTGGCCTGCCGCGTGACCTTGTGCTGGTTGTAGAACGCGATCCCGAGGATGCGTGCGATCTCCTCGGCGCCATCCTCGTCGGTCTCGCTGAAGGCCACGCCGTGGCGCTTGTTGATCAGCTGGATCACCCCGAGGAGGTATTTCTCGAAGAGGATCGGCACGGCGAGGACGGCGCGCGTGCGGAAGCCCGACTGCTTGTCCCAGCGCTGATCGAAGCGGAGGTTCGCGTGGAACTTCGCCAGCTCCGTCGCCTCGTACGCATCCTTGATGTTGATCGTCTTGCGCGCCAGCGCGGTGAAGCCGGCGATCGAGGCGAACGACTTCGGGACGCGGATCTCCTTCGGCACGTCGCCGATCTTCTGCAGCGAATAGAGCTCCTGGTTCTTCGTGTCGACCGCGTAGATCGTGAGCCGTTCCGCGTCGAGCAGCTCGAGGATCTGCGGACCAAGCGCCATGAGAATGTGCGGGATCGATTCCGCGGCGTTGATCTTGTTGGTGATCGACGTCAGCTTCTTGCGATATTCGAGCTCGCGCTCGAGCGACATGGGTTGGGCCTGGACGCTCATGACGAAAAGATAGCAGGAAAGCAGATAGCGGATAGCAATGGGGCTGCTATCCGCCATCCGCGGCGAGTTGGCGGGCCGGGCGCGACTCCGGATGTTCGGAGGCGTAACGGCGAAACTCTTCCTGCGCGCGATCGCGGACGCCACCGCGTGCATAGAGGAGCCCGAGCAGAAGATGATCGTTCGGGAAGCGTGTGCGCGCCGCCTCGAGCTCGGTGGCGGCGTTATCCGTCATGACGCTGAACTTCGCGGGCGGAGCGGGAACGACTCGTTCGCGGCCGTCGCGGGCGAGGACGTTCACGTCCCAGGTGTAGGTGCCGCCGCGCTCCAGCGATCCGGCCGGCGGGATCCATTGATTGACGTGCAGCCGCGGACTGCCGGCCACCGTCCGATCGCCTGAGTAAACGCCAACGCGGTACGTCGCGCCGATCTCCGCCGGCCAGGTGAACGGCGGCTGTGTCGTTTCGACGATGACACCGGCCGGTGCGAGCGTGAGCGCGGCACTCGCTGGTCCGCGCAAGGCGGCGAGCTCCGGCTCCGGCCATTGCGCCTCACCGGTTTCGAGCGCATTGCGTACGAGCGCGTTCCAGTCGTCACGTCCGTAGTCGGCGATGCTCGTCACATTCACCGGCGGCGCGGGCCGCGGAGGTGAAGGGACGGGGCGCCGCAGCGCGACGAAGAAAACCGCGCCGATGACGACGATGACCGAGGCGACGATGAGCAACAGCCGCCACACGCGTCAATTTTATCGCTGGAACGCGTACGACAACTTCATGAACACCTGCCGCGCCGACTTGAACAGATCTCCCTCCTCCGCCGACACCTCGTGCAGATCGCCGGCGCCGACGAAGAGCACGGTCTGCCAGTTCAACTTGTAGGCGAACAGCAGTTGCGACGCGAGCGAGCCGCTGTGCTGATCGAGCGTCTGATCGTCGAAGCGCACGCGATTCTGATTCGTCCGCAGGTTCTGCGTGACGAGGCGGAGGTAGCTCTTCGCATTGAACGTCCAGGTCGCGCGGATGCGCTCCGACTGCGCGGTGAAGAGGCGGCCGCCGGCGACGTTGAGCCAGCGGATGCCGTTGTTGAGGCGCAGCTCGAGGTGATCGTTGGGACGGATCGTGGCGGTGTAGCTGATGCTCGAGCCGTGTCCGAGGCGATGCTTCGTGAAGTCGACCTCGTCGCCGACCCAGCCGTCGAGCGTCACGAACGACAGCACGCGGTTCACCGCGAACTGCACCGTGTAGTAAAGCCGGTTGCGCTCGAACAATCGGTTGTCGTCGCGCACCTCGTCGTTGGCGTAGCGGAGGCGCCAGAACGAGCGATGGCGGCCGTCGGCGCCGAAGCCCACCGACATCAATTGATACAGCTTCGCGCCGTCCTGCTTCGTCTGGTACTGCGCCAGCTCGTAGATGCGGAAGCGGTTGAAGAAGCCCTTCGGCCGGAACGTGTGGCCGAGCTCCTCGTACGTCGAGCGATAGCCGACCTGCGGCACGAAACCGTTGTCGGCGCGGAACTCGTCGCCGTAGTCGAGGTGCTCGACGTAGAGATCGTCGTTCGCCGATCTGCGGCGCAGATTGACGAAGCCGGCGTGCGAGCGGAGGTGGCTGCCGTCCCACTGCTTGGTGAGGTCGGGCCGGTTCGGCGTGATGGTGTCGCTGAAGAGGAGCTGGCCGGTCACGGAGTACTTGTCGTTGATGCGCCAGACCGTGTCGGGCCCCAGCACGCGGTTGTGCGCACCGCCGGAGATCTCGCGCGTCGTGCCGAGCATGCTGAGGAACGACGTCGCGCCGAAGTCGTGACGCACGCGTCCGATCGCCGCGGTCGAATCGAAGTCCTGGTCGGCGAAATCGGACGTCTCGGCGCCCGGGAGAATCACCTGGCCGCCGCCGCGGTCCTGCGCCACGAGCAGCGTGTACGCGTCGCCGGAGAACTTGCCGGTGGCCCGCATGCCCCAGCGCGGCGCGGTGATGGTGCGCGTCGACACCGCCTGGATCGGCGTGGCGAAGAGGTTCACGTCCTCCAGGAAAAAGGGCCGTTTTTCGGGATAGAAAATCGCGAAGCGCTCGTTCGCCGTGATGGCCGAGACGTCCGACTCGATCTGCGAGAAGTCGGGATTGATCGTGGCGTCGAGCGCCGTGAACGCGTTCGGCGTCCACTTCACGTCGGCCCCTTCGTCGTTCGTGAACTTCCCGTCGGCGCGTCCCGCGGTGACGTACGGCGCGGCGATGAGGTGCTGGCCCGACGGCAGGCTCGTCAGGCCGGTGATCTTGTTGTAGTTGCAGACGAAGCACGACGAGCCGCGCGGCAGGCGATGGGTGAACATCTGATAGCGGCGGTCGCGCGGGTAGTTGCGGTAGAGGATGATCCCCCACGTCTGTGCATCAGTTTCATTAGGGGCGGTCTTGTAGCGCAGCGACGCGAACGGGATGCGGATCTCGAGCTGCCAGCCGGTCGGCGTGATGCGCGTCTTCGAATCCCAGAAGTAATCTGGCGAGCTGTCCTCGCCCGTGTTGTCGTCCGTCGCCGCGTCGTACTGGATGTTGTTCGGATTGACCAGGAAGAGGATGGCGGTCTTGCTGTCGTTGCGCGAGTCGATGATCGCGCCGGCGTAGTCGTCGGTGCTGCCGTTGACGTTGTCGTGATCGCCGAACGGCGCGCGGATCTGCGACGGGTTCGGGTCGTCCATTTTGATCGCGACGTAGAAGAAGCGATCGTCGTACGTGACCCACCCCTGCTGCTTCGCCGGAGGGGGACCGTTGTCGCTGACGTTGGTCTCGACCCACTCGTCGAACCGCGCCGCCGTCTGCCACGCCGGGTCGGAGAGATCGCCGTCGACGGAGATCGGTCCGCTCGCCCGCGTGATCGGAACCGGCGCCTCCTCGGCGTGCAGGAAAAGCGTCAGGCAGACGAAAGCCAGAAGAAGAACGCTGCGTGTCTTCGTCATTTGGATGTGTATGACGAGATTGTGCGATGAAGGTTGGTTAACGAACGGTGACGTACCTGCGCCGGACTATTGCGCGGGGATCAACGTCGGATCGCCCGTGAGGCTGTCGACGAGCGACGCGTACGCGCCGACGCTTCCCGCGCCGCTGATCACGCGGATCGACAGCCGCGCGTTGTGCACGTCGCTGAATCCGAGCGAGGCGAGGATCGAATCGAGCTGGCGGAATTCGTACGGGCGCAGGGTCAGGGCGATCACCGGTGACGACTTCAGCTCCGGCACGTTCGCGATGATCTCGACGGTCGCCGGCGCGGTGCCGGAGAGCTCGACCACGCCGAGGTTGGTGCGGTAGCGATCGGACTGTTCGACCTGCAGGACCTCACGTGCGCGGCCGCCGAGGATCGCGCCGTCGGCGGGAGTGAGCGCGGGGATGTACTGGCCGTACGTGCCGCTGCCGTTGTCGAAATAGGTGCGCGTCGTGACCGCCAGCTGCGACTTGAGATCGGTGTACACGAGGGCCGAGCCGCTCGCGGAGGTCTGGTCGAAAAGCGACCGAAGAACGTCGGCGAAGACGCGCACTTCCTTCTCTTTCAGCGTCAGGACGGCACTCCGCCCCGCGTCCGGATTGTCGCGCGGCCAGAACGTGATGCTCAGCGTCAGCGGCAGCGACGAGAGGTTGTCGATCTGCAGGTCGGAGCGCCAGGTTCCGCCGCTGGAGATCAGCGCCGCGACTCCCGGCACGGTGTAGCGCGTCGCGCCGATCGACGCGAGCGGCACGGCCTGAATGAGCATCGGATCGTTCGTCGCCTGATCGAGGATCGACGCGTACGCCGTGACCCGCCCGCTCGACGCCACCTCGATGCGCGCGACGTCGGCGAGAAAGCTGTCGGACTTGATGAGCGAGTCGAGCTGCAGCAGACCGCGCGGCGGCAGGTCGTACGAACTGCTCCCCATTTCGAAGCCGTTCTTGTTGAAGAAGTGGAGGACGACCGTCGCGTTCTGCGCGCCTCCTTCCACCAGTCCGACGTTCGTCCGGAACGCGCCGCGCTGCGTCACCTGCGCCAGCAGCTGCGTCGTGTTGCTCCCGAATTTCGACAGCGGCAGCGCGGGGATGAACTGCCCCGCCGTGCCGAGCGCGGTGAGCGCGTACGTGCGGCTCGAGGCGAACGTGACGTCGCCCGGCGGCGCGAAATCGCCCGCCGCGGTCACCGGACGGATCTCCAGCGAGCCGAATGAATTTCCGGTGCCGAAGAAACTGGAGAGGAGATCGTTCAGCGCGATGCTCGCGCCGCCGTTGACCTGCACAGAGGTCGACTGCGCGCTCTTCGTGCCGTCCGTTCCGGCCGCGACGTAGGTGAGCAGGTAGCGCAGCGGACGCGCGCCGCTGTTGAGCAGACGCATGTCGGAGTGGAAGCTCGTCGCCGCATCGAGATGCGCGACGGCCGGCAGGATCAGCGACGACGGCGTGGCGGTCGTCGCGGTCGACGGAGTGACCGGCGTGACGACGCTGACCGAGACCGGCGTGGTGGTCGAGCCATTGCTGATGCCGGTCTTCCCCGCCGCGGCGGTGTCGATCCGGATCGATGCCTGGTGGTCGCCCGCGTCGAGCTGCGACGCGAGGAAGCGGAGCGTCAGCGTGATCCCCTCGGGCGGGAGAATTCCGGACGCCGGCTCGATGATGATCCACGGCCGGTTGGCGGTCGCGGTGAAGCGGACGTTCGGTCCCGCGCCGGGCACGAAGAGCGTGCGCCGCACTTCCGCGGTGCCGTACGGCACGTTCGTCCCGTTCGGCGTGATGGTGACGACGAGCTCGTTCGAGAACGGACCGGTTCCCGCGCCGCAGCTGCTGACGCCGCGCACGCGGTAGTGGACGCTCGTCGCGGACGTGACGTCGAATTTCTCGGCGAGCATCACGTCCCTTGTTGAGAGAAGCGTCGAGAGCACCGTCGCGTCACGCTGAATCTCGTAGTGATCGATGTTCGGCAGCGGCGTCCAGTGCAGCTCGAACGTCGTGCCGGCCGGGACGCCCGCGGGCGCGGAGATCGACGGCGCGTCGGGCAGCGCGCATCCGCTGCTCGCGGCCGTGCGGAACCACTCTTCCGGCGAGCGCGACGAGCCGCAGTTCGGGATCACCGCCTCGACGAACCAGCGGATGCGTCCCGCCGGCACGTCGGCATGCGCGCGCGTCGAGGTCGTGGTGGCGAGCAGCGCCGGCGCGCCATCGTCGATCGCGCTCCAGAGCCGATACGTCGACGCCCCCGCGACGTTCGTCCAGAAAAAGTCGACGCCGGTGGGGATGCGCTGCGCGCCGCTCGCCGGCGCGAGGAGCAGCGGCACGCCGTTGTCGCACGCGTTCTGCTTGGTGAACGTCGCGGTGGCGGAGCGGGCGTCGTCGCAGCCGTCGGCCTTCGCGAGCACGAACCATTCGATCGCGCCCGCCGCGAGGTCGGTGGTGTACGACGTGGCGGTCGTCGATGCGATGCGCGTCGCCGCGGCGTGGTTGATCGATGCCCAGAGCTCGTAGCGATTCGCATTGCCCGTCCAGCTGAACGTGACGTCGTTCGCGCCGGTCGCGGCGAGCGACGAAGGCGGAGTCGGACAGGCATTCGCTTTCGGCACGACGAAGTGTCCGGTCGCCGAGGTCGTCGACGGACAGGAGCGGCCGATCGCCTCGACGTACCAGTCGTAAGCGCCGGGCGGGCGATGCGCCGTGGCCGCTGTGTCGATCGTCTCGTCGATCGGAGCGAACGTGCCTCCCGACGGCGCGAGCCAGACGCGATAGAGCTCCGCGTTGCGCGCGCTGCTCCAGCGGAAGTTGATCGCGCTTCCCGGCGTCAGCGTGCCGGACGGCGCGAGGAGCGTCGCGGTCCCGACGTCGCAGCCGGCGATGGTGAACGTGCGATGTGCGGTCGTCGTGGTGCAGGCGCCGCTGATCGCGTCGACATACCACTCGACAGTCGACGACGGCGGGAAGACGGCGTACAGCGACGTGCTGGTCGTCGAGCCGATCAGAACGGAATTCGCGTAGACGTTGTAGTTCGTCGCGCCGGCGGCGGCGGTCCATTGCAGCTTCACGGTCTGCGGCGCGCTCGAGCCGGCGCCGGGCGAGGTGAGCGCGAACGACGCGGGCGGATCACACGGCCGCACCTTGAACGTCGCGCAATGACTGAACACCGGCGCCGGACAGGTCGAGCCGCGCGATGCGCGCACGCGCCACGCGTACGTCGCGCCGCGCACGAGCGGGCCGCTGCTGAGCGAAGTCCCCGATGTGCGGCCGAGCGCCGTCGTCGTCGAGCACGCGCTCCCCTGCTCGAGGAAGACGTCGTATGAATCGGCGCTGCCGCCGCTCCAGCTCAGCGTCGTGCCACTCGCCGGCACCTCGACGCCGCCGTCTGGCGCGAGCGTCTCCGGCGCGACCGGCGCACTGCACGCCGCGACTTCGAAGCGAAAGTGCGCCGACTCCGTTCCGCGCTGGCAGTCGTTGCGATAGTTGCGGACGAACCACTCGTAACGCCCCGTCGTCAGCGTCGCGCTGCAGTTCGGCGACGGACTGGCGAGGCAGATCGTCTGGAACGCGCCGCCGTTCGCGGAGAGGAAGAGGTCGTAACCGGTGACCGCCGATCCCGCGGGACTCCAGGCGAAGTTGATGTGCGTCTCGGTGGTGACGAGGCCGTTGGATGGTGTCGTCGGCTGCACCGCGGGCGGGCACTGCGCGCCTGCCGATGCGGCCGCGAGAAACACGGTGGCGAGGACCAGTCGCCGGTAGAGCACGAGATCAGGATACGCCTGCCGCGCCCTTCGTCCCCCATCGCGAGCTCGCGAACCACTCCCCCAGCTCCTCCGCCGGCAACGGTGGGCTCATGTAGTACCCCTGCGCCATGTCGCATCCGAGACGCTTGAGAATGGCCCACGACTCCGGCGTCTCCACCCCCTCAGCGATCACGATCAATCCCATGTTGTGACCGAGCTCAATCGTCGAGCGCACGATGACCAGATCATCCGTCGCACTCTCGCTGAGGTTCTGCACGAACGACTTGTCGATCTTCAGCTCGTCGACCGGCAGACGCTTGAGGTGCGCGAGCGACGAGTAGCCGGTGCCGAAGTCGTCGATGGCGAGCGACACGCCGCGGCGCTTGAGATCGCGCAGCACCTTCAGCGCGTATGCCGCATCCTTCATGACCGCGCTCTCCGTGATCTCCAGCACGAGTCGCGACGGCGCGAGCTTCGCCTCGGCGAGCAAGCCGCTGATCAGCGTCGGCAGCTCCGAATCGAGCAGATCGAGCGCGGAGAGATTCACCGCCACCGCCAGCTCCACGCCTTCGCGCTGCCACGCCGCGCACTGCATGATTGCCTTCCTCACCACCCACTTCGTGATCAGCCCGATGTTCCCCGCCTGCTCCGCCAGCGGGATGAACTCGTCGGGACGCATCAGGCCGTGCACCGCGTGCTTCCAGCGCACCAGCGCCTCGACGTGCACGACGTGCTCGCTGATCACGTCGATCTTCGGCTGGAAGTAGAGCTCCAGCTCATCGCGCGCGATCGCCTGCCGCAGCTCCATCATCAGCGTCAGCCGCCGCAGGCTGTGCTCGTCGCGTCCCGCCTCGTACATGGCGAAGCCGCTGTGATTCCGCTTCGCGTCGTACATGGCGATGTCGGCGCGCTTCATCAGTGTGTCGCCGTCGTCGGCATGCACCGGATAGAGCGCGATGCCGAGCGAGGCGTTGACGTCGATCGACACGTCGCCGAGGACGAACGGCGCATCGAAGGCCGTGCCGACGCGCGTCGCGACCTCGGTCGCATGCTTCTGCGTCGGCGCCGTGAACTTGACGGCGAACTCGTCGCCGCCGAGGCGCGCGACCGTGTCGCTCTCGCGCAGCGTGCGCTCCAGGCGGCGGCCGATCTCGATCAGCAGCTGGTCGCCGAAGTGATGGCCGAGCGTGTCGTTGATCTCCTTGAAGCGGTCGACGTCCATCATGATCATGCCGACCGATTCGCCGCTCCGTTTCGAGAAGGCGATCGCCTGCTGCACGCGATCGAAGAAGAGCGTGCGGTTCGGCAGCCCGGTCAGGCTGTCGTGCGTCGCCTGGAAGATGATCTGGTCTTCGCGCGCCGCGATCGCGGAGCGCATCGAGTTCAGCGCGGTGCCGAGGTGGCCGATCTCGTCGGCCTGCGTGACCTGCACCGGCGAGCCGTAGTCGCCGCGCTCGATCTGTCCCGCCGCATCGGCGAGCACGCGCAGCGGCCGCGTGACGGTGCGGGCGAAGAAGACCGCGGCGACGACCGCGCCGAGGAGCAGGATGAACGACAGTCCGAAGATCTGCAGCTCGAGCTTCGCGAACGGCCTGCGCGCCTCTTCGAGCGATCGCTGCAGCAGCGCGTTCACGCGCGAGCCGTCGCTCGTCTTCAGCGGCTCGAGCAGCGTCGCGTACGTCGCGGTGCCGAGGCCGAGATCGGTCTGCACGATCTGACTCGGCGCCGAAATCTGGCCCATACGCGAGACGAGATCGTTGCGTTCTTCGACCGGCAGCGTCGAGATCAGCTGCGTGTCTCCGCCCGTGCTGCTCCAGAGCGAGACATCGAGCGCGGTGAGGCGGCGGACCTCGGCGAGCACGCGCTCATCGATCTCGAAGCCGGCGCAGACCCAGGCGATGGGACGCGGCGCGAGCACCGGCACGATGACGAACTGATACGGCCGCCCGCGAAACGAGACCGTCGCCGTCGCCTCGCCGCGCTCCTGCGCAACGTGCAACAGCGACGCGAACGGAAACGGCTTGCCGACGAGCCGGTTGCCAAGCGTGTCCCCGGTGACGGTGCCATCGAGTCCGATCAGCACGACCGCGTCGGCGGAGATGCGCGAGCCGTGATTCGAGAGCACCGAGGTGATGGTCGGCAGATCGGCGGAGGCGATCGCCTCGCGGAAGGCGAAGTCGAGTGCGAGCACGCGGAGCGAGTCCTGCAGCTGCCGCGCGCGGGTGTCGAGGATGCGGTCGAGCACGAGCGCGCCGAGCTTCAGCTCCTGGTCGATGGTACGGCGCAGGGTGCGTTGTCCGGCGAGATGCACCGAGATCAGCGTGCCGGCCTGCAGCAGCACCAGCACCGCGATGAGGAGAATCAGCAGCTTCGTCTGGAAGCTACGAATGGCCATTCTTCTGAGTGACGAAGGAGAGGTCGACCCGCTCCCCTCCGACGATGGTGATGTTGCCCGGCGGCGGCTCGTCGCGCATCTCCGGATACCAGACGTGCACCACGTATTTCCCCGGCTCCACGTCGCGCAACGTCGCGCGGCCGTCGCCGCCGGTCCGCTCGAAGTACGGCGTGTCGACGATGACGATGAACGCGCTCATCTGGTCGTGGATGTTGCAGCCGAGCGTGACGACGCCGGCGCGATCGAAGAGGACCGGATTGGCCGGCGTCCCCTTGTACAGCGGAAGCTGGAACGGCTTCGCGGGCGAAAACGAGTAGACGTGATGGCGGATGTCGTCGGAGTTCGGGAAGCGGACCGCGGTCCCGGTCTGCACCGCCAGCACGTGCGGGATGAACATCCGGTTCTTCTGATCCATCACTGCCGTCTTTCGTTCCAGCGGGAGTGCCCGCCCTTCCGGAACTGCGTAGACGACCGCATCACGAACGATGGAACCACGGGGATCCTGCACGCGAATCTCGACCGTGCCGGCGAAGAGCGGCGCGGAAACAGAAGCTGTTGCAAGGAGGGCAGCGAGGAGACGCATGCGCTTTCCGAACGATGCAACTGTACCGCCACTTCCCTATCATGTGCCGATGCGGCGGTTGTTGCTGATCCTCACCATCACACTCGCGACAGCCGCCTCCGCTTCCGATGCGTTGCAGTGGAGCGGCTTCGCGTTGCTGCGCGCGTCGAGCTCCACGAACGGCGTCCCGCTCGATGACGACACGCTCGCCGCGCAGCTGCAGATCGGCATCGACTGGCGTCCGTCGATGACGCTCGGCGCGCATCTGCACCTCATCACGCGCAACGACGCGGACGGCGGACGCCGCGCGCGTTTTGGCGCAACCGAGGCGTATCTCGAACAGAACTTCCATCGCGGCGAGAATCGGCTGCGCATCATGGAAGGAGCGTTCTTCCTCCCGACGACGCGCGAGAACGTCGACGCGTTGTGGGAGACGCCGTACACGATCACACCGTCAGCGTTGAACAGCTGGCTGGGCGAGGAGTTTCGTCCGATCGGCGTCGATGCGGCGTACACGATCCGCCACTCGCTGACGTTCGGCGCGACGCTGTTCCGCGGCAACGACACGTTCGGCGCGCTCCCCGCCGCGCGCGGCTGGATGCTGCGCGATCACTGGGCGCTCCTCGGCGAGCACATTCCGGTCGATCCCGAGTACTACACGTCCGTCTCCGCGGAGACCGACGATCGTCTCGGATGGTCCACTCGCGCGCGCTGGAACACCGACCGCTTCACCGCGCAGCTCACGCACATCGACAACCGTGCCGACGCCCTCGACCACGGCGAGTTGTTCAACTGGACCACGCGCTTCGACATCGCCGGCGCCGAGTACAACTTCGATGACTGGACGATCGCCGCCGAAAGCGGCTGGGGCCCGACGATCATCCGCGTCGCCGGCACGCCATACACGACCAACCTCCTCGCCGAGTACCTCCTCATCTCCCGCCGCCTCGGCCACGGCCGCGCCACCATCCGCGGCGACAAGTTCAACCACCACCACGCCGTGACGTTCGCGTATTTGTTTTCCCCACCCGGCAAACTGCGGACGGGGGTGGAGGTGGTGGCGGCGGGCGAGGAGCGGCGGGTGGCGGTGGAGATGCGGTACAGCTTCGCGGGGCGGTAACATTCAGCCATGCCGCGTCAGTCGCAACAGCCTCCCGACAAGCCCGGTGCCGGCATCGATCGCACCCTCATCCGGCGCATGCTGCAACTCACGCCGGAGGAGCGGATTCGCCTGCTGGTCGAGGAAGTGCGGAACCTCGAGGAGCTCGACCGGCTGACGAAGAAGCCATGAGCGTCGAGAGCTTCGATCCGCTGCGAGCACTTCGCGTGCTGGTCGAGGAAGGAGTCCGGTTCGTCGTGATCGGTGGACTGGCCGGCCGCAGATGGGGATCGCCGACGATCACCAATGATCTCGATGTCTGCTACGAGCGCTCTCCGGAAAACCTCATGCGGCTTGCAACAGCGCTGCGGAGGCTCGAGGCAAGACTGCGCGGTGTGCCGGAGTCTGTCCCCTTCCAGCTCGATGAGCGCACGCTGAAGCTCGGGGATTCCTTCACCTTCGAATCAGTCGCCGGCCCGCTCGACTGCCTCGGCACACCCGCGGGCACGAAAGGATTTGCCGATGTCGCGAAAGGGGCGAAAGAGCTCGAAATCGGCGAGATGCGCGTCCTCTTCGCCTCGCTCGACGACCTCATTCGGATGAAGAAAGCGGCGGGCCGGCGGAAAGATCTGATCGAGGTCGAGATCCTCTCCGCGCTGAGAGAAGAGTCGCGCTAACTTACAATCGCGAGCGTTCCCCATGCACATCTCGCCCGGTTCCCACGTCGGCCGGATTCGCATTGACGCCCTGCTCGGGTCCGGCGGCATGGGCGAGGTTTACCGCGGGTGGGACGAGCGGCTCGAGCGCACCGTCGCGGTGAAGGTGCTGCATGGCGACAAGCGGCTCACGCCCTCGCTCCGCGGGCGCATGCTGCGCGAGGCGAAAGTCCTCTCCCGGCTCGATCATCCGAACATCTGCCGCATCTACGACGTCATCGAGCGCGATGACGCCGACTACCTCGTGCTCGAACTGGTCGAAGGGCACGACCTCCGCGCCGCGATGGAGCACGGACTCACGCGCGCGGAGTCATTGCGCATCGCACTGCAGATCGCACAAGTGCTGGTCGTCGCGCATGCACATGGAATTGTGCACCGCGATCTGAAGCCGGAAAACGTGATGATCACGGCGGAGGGCGAGGTGAAAGTCCTCGACTTCGGCATCGCGCGGCTCGTCGATACGGACACGCACTTCGTGGCGGCGACGGACTTCGCTGATCTGAGTCAGAGCGAGACGCTCGTCGGCACGGCGCCCGGCACGATCGCCGGCACGCTGCACTACATGTCGCCGGAGCAGGCGCGCGCCGCACCGCTCACCGCGGCGAGCGATCTCTATTCGTTCGGCGTCGTGCTGTGCGAATTGCTGACGAACAAGAGTCCGTACGGCGACACGCTCTCCTCGACCGACCTGGTGCAACGCGTCGCCACCGCCGACCTCACCGTCCGCTACCTCGGCGACGCCGCGCTGACCGACCTCGTGCGCGCGCTGACCGAGCTCGATCCGGAGCGCCGTCCGCGCGCGACCGAGGCGGCGCGCACGCTGGAGAAACTCGTCACGCGCCCGCAGCGGATGCGCCGCATCGCCTGGCTGAGCGCAGGCGCGTTGCTGCTCGCGCTCCTCGTCGCGGCAGGCACGCTGCTGACGCAACGGCCGCGCGTGCTCGCGCCGAAGCGCGCCGGACGGATCGCCCTCCTCCCCTTCCGCAACGAGACGAACACGCGCGGCAACGAGTGGATCGAGGTCGGGATGATGGAGCTCGTCGCGCAGAGCCTCGCGGGCGTGAAGTCGGTGGAGATCGTGCCGCCCGAGGATGTGCTGCGCGCGATGCGGAACCTCTCGCTCAAACGCGACGCGGAGCTCGCGGCGCCGCAACGCGTGCGGTTGCTCAACGCGGTCGGCGCCGACGCGCTGATCGACGCCACGGTCACACGCGCGCACGACACGTACGTCGTCCGCTACACGGCGCGCTCGCGCGACGCGGCGGATGAGCCGCGCGAGGTCGCGTCGCCGCTGCTCACCGAGGCGGCGAGCGCGCTCAGCACGCGGCTCGCGACGCAGATCGATCCCGGCGCGCATCGCATCGACATCCGCGAGCGCTACTCGCCGGACGAATACGCGAACATCACGTACGCCATCGGGCGGCAGGAGGTCGCGACGAACGGACCGAAGACGGCGACGCCGTACTTCGCCATCTGCCTGCAACGCGATCCGTCGTTTCAGCGCGCGAAGATGGAGCTCGCGATGTGCCGCAATCTCGCGGGTGAAACGGCGGAGGCGAACGCGCTGGCGGAGCAGGTGATCGAGACCGCGCGCCGCAAGCACGACGCGCCGTTGCTGGTCGACATCCTGGTGCGCCGCGCGTCGTGGTGGATCGAGCGCGCCGATTACGCGCGCGCCGAAAACGACGCGACCGAGGCGCTGCAGACGGCGATGCGGAGCGGCGATCACGTCAACGAGGCGAGCGCGCTGAACGTCCTCGGCGCGGCGGCGTGGCGGCAGAACCGATTAGATGAAGCTGAATTCAGATTCAGGTCTGCGCTCGACGTCTTCGTCCGCGTCCGCTCGCCGCGCGACCAGGCGCGGGTGCACAACAACATGGGCATCCTCGCCGCGCGCCGCGGTGACGCCGCCGCCGCGGCACGCTCGTACGCGAAGGCGGCGGAGATCTTCGATCGCATCGGAGACCGCGTCTCGATGTCGTCGGTCCTCGGCAATCTGTCGCTGGCGATGCAACGACAGGGCGATCTCGCCGGCGCGGAGGCGACCGCGCGCAGACAACTGGCGCTGACGCGCGAGCTCGGCAATCGCGAGGACGAGGTCTACGCGCTGACGAACCTCGGCGCGATCGTCTACGCCGCGGGCCGCGAGGACGAGGCGCTGCAGCTGACCGCCGACGCGCGCAGGCTCGCATCCGAGACGGGCAACCGCCGGCTCGAGGTGCAGACGTCGATCAACCTCGCGGAGGCGAACGTGCGGCGCGGCGAGCTCGCCTCGGCGCGCACGCTGCTCGACGGCGCGCATGCGCTGGCGAAGGAACTGCACGATCCGGAGATCAGCGCGCGCGTCGATCTGCAGGAGGCGTACTGGCTGATCCGCTCGAAGCGGCTCGGCGAGGCGCGGACGCTGATCGATCGCGCGGCGAGCATCGTGCCGGCGGAGAGCGAGAAGATGCGCGCTATCGCGTCTTCGCCACCACCCACGCGATGATCACGACCAGCAGGATGGCGAAGAAGAGCGAATGCATCGCCACGCTCGCCAGCCGCACCGCCGCGCGGAGGACGAATCCGGCGAAGAAGATGGCGATGACCGAGGCGATGGCGAGCTTGATGCTGGTCGAGGCACGCATTCCATTCACATCCTTCTCCCCCGCGGGGGAGAAGGTGCCGCAGGCGGATGAGGGGGCATCATCGCACGTCGCGCCGGCCCCTCACCCGCCCTTCGACTCGCTTCGCTCGCTCAGGGCACCCTCTCCCCGCATGCGGGGCGAGGGCTATCAATCGAATGCGATCGACCGCATCGACAGCGTCGCGTACTGAAACCCTTCGTAGATCGTCTCCAGCCGGTCATCCGCGTGCGAGGCGCCGAGGACGATCAGCAGCGGCTCGAAGTGCTCGGGCGTCGGCACGGCGAGTCGCGCGCTTGGCGCACTCTCGTAGTTCGCGATCGCTTCGAAGTCGCGCTTCGCCAGCCGCTCCGCGATCCACTGATCGAACTCCACGGCCCAGTCCAGCGGCGGCGCGTTCTTGTTCGCCAGGTCGAGGATGCGCAGGTTGTGCACGATGCCGCCGCTGCCGGCGATGGCGATGCCGTGCTCGCGCAGCGGCGCGAGCGCGCGGCCGATCTGCATCAGGTTCGCCGCGCGCGGCAGCGCGATCTCGACGATCGGCGTGCGCGCGTCGGGAAGGATGTGCAGCATCGGCACCCAGAGGCCGTGATCCCATCCCCGTTCGGTCTCGAGCTCCGCGCCGAGGAGCGCGGCGATCTCGCGCGCGAGCTCGGGCGAGCCGGGAGCGTCGTAGCGGACGCGATGCAGCTCCGGCGAGAAGCCGCCGAAGTCGTAGATCGGCTCCGGACGCGCGACCGCGTTGACGCGCACGTCGCGCGCCTGCCAGTGCGCGGAAATGATTGCGATGGCGCGGACGTCGTGCAGCGTCTCGCCGAACGCGCGCGCGGCGCGGGTGAAGTCGTCGTGCTCGAGTGCGAGCGATGGTGCGCCGTGGGCGACGAAGAAGGCGGGAGCGCGCATCGGCGAATCGTAAGGCCAATCCGATGCCAGCGCCGGCGCGTAGACATCAGCAAACAACAGAAGGAGATCAAACGATGAAGTTCCGCCCCGCGATTGCCCTGCTCTCGCTCCTCCTCGCCACCTCCGCATTCGCCGCCGATCCCGCGCTCAAGCAGCTCGAGCCGTTCGTCGGCACCTGGCAGTGCCGAGGCACGATGGTCCTCGACGGTCCGCCGATCCCCTACACCGCCACCGTCGCCACCACGTGGGTGCTCGGCGGCAACTGGCTCGACGTCCGCGTCACGCAGATGAAGACGAAACAAAACCCGAAGCCGTACAACGGCCGCTCCTACATGGGCTACGACCCGACGTCGAAGAAATTCGTCATGTACTGGGTCGACAACACCGGCGGCTACCAGAGCGCCGAGTTCACCGGCTGGCAGGGCGACAAGCTGATGTGGGAAGGGATGGCGCACATGGGACCGATGACGGCCATGGGACGCGACACGTTCACCCGCAGCGGCGCGAAGAAGCTGACCCACACGTTCGAGCTGCAGCAGGGCGCGAAATGGAACGAAATGATGAAGGAGACGTGCACGCGCTGAGTTGACGGTGCAAGCGGAAGTAGACTTGCGCCCGCATGCGCAAGATACTCACGCTCCTCTTCGTCGTCGTGCTGTCCGCCTGCGCGAGCAGCACGATGACGACCGCTCCCGTCGACATGAACGCCGCGTCCGAACGTTACGTGAAGCTGGTCCTCGCCCTCGGCGAGCACGACACGGATTACGTCGACGCCTACTACGGCCCGCCGGAATGGCGCACGGAGGTGAAGGCGCAGAAGGCGACAGTCGCGCAGATCCGTGACGACGCGATGACTCTGCGCAGAGAGCTGCGGGCGATGGCCAAGCCGTCCGACGAAATGCTCGCCCTGCGCCGCGAGTACCTGGCGCGCCAGACCGAGGCGCTGATCGCACGCGCGGAGATGCTCAGCGGCAGGAAGATGACGTTCGACGAGGAGTCGCAGGCGCTCTACGACGCGGTGGCTCCACATCACGACGAGGCGTATTTCGAGCAGCTGACCGCCGCGCTCGACCACGAGCTGCCGGGCGAAGGGGCGATCGCCGATCGCCTCGACGCCTTCAAACGCGACTTCATCATCCCGAAGGAAAAGCTCGACGACGTGTTCAAGCGCGCGATCGAAGGATGCCGCTCGCGCACGCTGCAGCAGATGACGCTCCCGCCGGGCGAGACGTTCACGATCGAGTACGTGACGAACAAGTCGTGGAGCGGCTACAACTGGTACAAGGGGAACTTCAACAGCCTGATCCAGGTGAACACCGACCTCCCGATCTACATCGACCGCGCGATCGACCTGGCCTGCCACGAGGGCTACCCGGGACATCACGTCTACAACGCGCTCCTCGAAAAGAACCTGGTGCGCGACCGCGGCTGGAAGGAGTTCACGGTCTATCCGCTCTTCAGCCCGCAGTCGTTGATCGCCGAGGGGAGCGCGAATTACGGGATCGACATCGCGTTCCCGGCGAACGAACGGGTGGAGTTCGAGAAAACGAATCTCTTCCCCCTCGCCGGACTCGATGCCTCGAAGGCGGCGAAGTACTACCGCATCCAGGAGCTGACCGGAAAACTGAGCTACGCCGGCAACGAGGCGGCACGCGGCTACCTCGACGGCAAGCTGACCGCGGACCAGGCAGTCAACTGGTTGACCAAGTACGCGCTGATGTCCGAACCGCGCGCACGCCAGCGCCTGAAGTTCATCGAGCAGTACCGCAGCTACGTGATCAACTACAACCTCGGCAAAGACCTGGTCGCCGACTGGGTCCGCGGCGACTGGTCGCGCTTCAAGCAGCTCCTCTCATCGCCGCGCTTGCCGTCGTCGTTGCGGTGAGGGGAGACGACGAGGGCGCCTCCGGCGGGCGGGCCCGGCCCGCAGCGTCAGTTGGGTTTACGCGAAAACAAACGCTGCGGGCCGTGCCCGCCCGCCGGAGGCGCTCCCGTCGTTCCCTCTACCCCACGACGGCAGCACGCACGTCGTCGAGCAGCATGTCGATGCGGTCGCGGTGGGTGCGGTGCGACACGATGGCGACTCGGATCACGAACGTGCCGTTCACGATGCCGGGCGTGAGCATCACGCGCTTGCGGGCGTTGATGCGGGCCAGGAGCTCGCGGTTGTCGAGCTCCTTGTGGCGGAACGCGAGGATCGTCAGTTCCGGCTCAGCCACGATCTCGATGCCGTCGATTGCGGCGATCCCGTCGCGGGCGACGGCGATGAGGTCGAGCTTTTCGTCGAGTTGTTGACGAAACGGCTCGATGCCGAAGAGCTTGAGCGGCAGCCAGACGCGCAGGCCGCGGAAGTCACGCGACAGTTCGGGCGAGAGCTCGCAGAAATCGACCAGCTCGTCCGCGTCCTGCATCGCCGGGAGGTAGTCGGCGTGCGACGTGTGCGCGGCGCGCAGCAGCCGCGCGTCGCGCACCAGCAGCGCGCCGGTGCCGAACGGGAGGAAGAGCGTCTTGTGCGGATCGAGGATGATCGAGTCCGCCTCCTCGATGCCGCGCAGCACCGCGCGGCCGCGCTCCGTCAGCATGAAGAACGCGCCGTATGCGCCGTCGACGTGGAACCAGAGCTCGCGTCGCCGCGCGATCGCCGCCATCGCCGCCAGATCGTCCACCGCGCCGGTGTTCGTCGTTCCCGCGCTGCCGGCGATGAGAAACGGCGTGAAGCCGGCGGCGCGATCGCGATCGATCGCTTCTTCCAGCGCGTCGAGGCGGAGGCGGAACTTCCCGTCGCTCGGGATCTCCCGCACGTTCGCGTACGGAAAGCCCGCCAGGTTCGCCGCCTTCTGGAACGAGTGATGGATCTGATCGGAGCAGTAGAGCGTGCCGCGCAGAAAATCGTCCGGCAGCTTCGCCCGGCGCGCGGTGACGATGGCGGTGAAATTCGCGAGCGAGCCGCCGCTGGTCAGCACGCCGCCCGCGCTGCGCGGCATGCCGATGATCTCCGCGAACCAGCGGACGACGTTCGCCTCGAGCTGCACCAGCGCCGGCGCCGCCGCGCAGACGCCGACGTAGCGGTTCACCGCGTCGGCGATCAGGTCGGCCACCGCGGAGTGGAACAGCCCGCCCCCCGGGATGTACGCGAGGTAGCCCGGCCCCGCCGCGTTGAACGAGCGCGGGATCAGCTCGCCGAAGAGCTGGTCAAGTAGTTGACCATAGGCCGTCCCCTGCTTCGGCAGCGGCTCGATCAGCGTCCGGGCGAACTCCGTCGCCCCTTCCACGTTCATCGCCGGCTGCGTTGGCAGCGACTCGATGTGGGCCACGACATGACGCATCGCCTCGCCCACCAGGCGGCGCATTTCGGTCGCATCGGGCTCCAGCGGATACACGCGGCGAGCGTATCAGACGACCACACTCTTCGCCGCCGCATCGCGCGGGATGATCTTGTATTTCTTCTTCTTCGAGCCGTCGATCATCTTCTGCAGCGTCTTCCGGTCGTACTTCGCCTCGAACGCGTCGACCGGATACGTGAGGTGGACGTTGTAGGCCTCGTTGCCGCGCACGTCGAGAAGCATCTCCAGCGTGGCGATGTCGGGGTTATCGAACTTGCCGTTCGCGGAGATGACGTAGTCCGTGGCCGGGATGTTCTCGAAGAAATCCCGATCGAGGTCGCGAATGCTCCCGTGGTGCGGCACCTTCAGCACGTCGACCGCGAACTTCCCCTTCTTCATCAGCTTCGCGTTCTCGATTCCCTCCAGGATGTAATCGCCGCGGCCGTCGCCTGTGAGCAGGATCTTCTTCTTCCCGTCGGTGACGAACACGATGATGCTGCCGAGGTTCGCGGGTGAGTTGTCGTCGTACTCGACCACGGTCGCCTTTTTCGCTTCTGCCGCTTTCACGTGCTTCGCGAATTCCTTCTGCAGCTTGACGAGGCGCTCGTGCGACGGACCGAGGATCGTCAGCTTCAGCTCGCCGACCGGGATCGTGTCGTCGCCGGTGCCGGCCATCATCAACGGACGCTCGTTGTTCACCACCCAGCCGAGCTTGTTCGCCAGACTGCGAAGCTGTTTCCCCTGGCCGACGCTGGCGATGATGCCCCCGCCCGTCGTCCCGGCGGCGGAAGCGACCGCGGCTCCTCCCGCGGTCTTCAGGTATTTGTCGTCGGCGTCGCCGACGATGTCCGTAAAGGCGTTGTGCCACAACTCGTCGACCGCGACGAGCTTCTCCCCCTTCGCCTCGGCGAGCTCGTTCGCCAGGTCGAGGATGCCCATGATGTGGTCCTCGTCGATGTGGCTGACCATCACCAGGCGGACGGGCAGCGGATCGTTCGGGGACCGCTTCTTCTTGATGTCGTCCAGGCGCAGGCGAAGCGAGTTGGCGTAGACGGTCTTCGGTCCGCCATCGACGATGATCAGGCCGGGCTTCGCTTTCGTGCCGTAGTGGAGCAGAAGTGCGTCGCCGTACAGCGCCGGCAGTGCTTCGAGTTGCAGAGGCATTCGTCTCTCCTTACACCGATTGAAGTGCGCGCAGGACGTCGACCATGCCGGCGCCCTGGAAGTAGCGCTCGCGCCCGAGGTCGGTGGCGGTCGCGGTCAGGATCTGCTTGATGCGGACCGGTTTGCCGATCAGCTCTTCGTGACGCGCCATGAGCAGCGCGGCGGCGCCGCTGACGTGCGGCGTGGCCATGCTCGTCCCATCCTTGCGCGCGCTGTCGGCGTTCGGGATCGGCGCCTCGATCTTCTCCCCCGGGGCCACGATGTCGGGCTTCATCCGCCCGTCGCCCGTCGGTCCGCGGCTGGAGAAATAGCTCACCCCGTACGTGTGCGGCTTGAAGCGGTGCGTGGCGCCGACGGTGATCACCAGATCGGCGTTCCCCGGATCGGTGATGCTGATGCTGCGATACCCCTCGCTCGTCCCATCAGCCGTGTCGTATTTGATGTAGCCCTCGTTCCCCGCCGCGGTCACGACGACCACGCCGTTGTTCACCAGGCGCTCCGCTTCCTCGCAGACCGGCGTACGGCCGCAGGCGAAGTTCATCACGTCGTGCTTGATCGACATGCTGAGGTTCGCGCCGTGGATGACGAAGTAATCCTTGTGCGCGTTCTTGGAGCGGATGTACTGAAGCGCGGCGATGATCGAGAACTCGTCGCCGGTTCCGTCGTCGTCGAAAACGCGGAGGTCGTAGAGACGCAGATCGGGACACATTCCGACCAGCGCGGGCTGGTTCTCCCTCCCCTCGTCGGTCTCGCGCCAGTCGGCGGCGAGAATGCCGGCGCAATGCGTGCCGTGGTCGTTGCGCGGGATGTGGCTCCGGATCACGCCGTTCTTGTCCTTCGCTTCCCTGGCGTAGTCATCGTCGTGCGGCACTTCCAGCAGTGGCTCGAGCAGCGTCCAGTCGATCTCGTTTCCGGAGAGGAGGCGCGGCTTGAGCTGCTTGAGCTGGGTGATGACTTTCTCACTGCCCCGCTTCGTGAGCAGTTTGCGGACGCGCGGCGGCAGGTCCTCCGACGGCGGATCGAGGCGCGCGGGATTGAGCAGGTTGCGGATGAGACGGAAGTCGTACGTGGCGACGACGCGCGTGTGGTTCACCCACACCCCGTCGATTCTTTCGAAAGGCTTCTCGTACGGGACCCGTTTTCCGTCTTTCTCCTCCGCGCACAACCGGAAGGCGGGATGCGTGGCGTCGATGCCGCTGTCGACGATGGCCCAGACCAGATCCTTGCAGCTGATGTTGAAGAGGCGGCGCGCGGCGTCCGCTTTCACCGAGGCCGCTGATCGATAGATGGTCGTTCGCGCCTGGCGGTTGAGATTCACGGTCCAGATGCTCGGCTCGTTCGCTTTCGGCTCCTGGACGTCCCGGATCAACTCCACCACCGCCTTCACTTCCGGCAGCCAGTTGGTCTTTTCCCTGTGCCGCGCGTCGACCTCACTCCCTTCCGGGATCTCGGCGATCGTGCGGTTCTTTCCCGTTTTCCTCGCTACGGCGAGGAAGCCGACGGTGCGGAAAATCCAGAGAAGATCGGGCGACAACCTGAGCTTCGCAGCGCTCCGCTCCGGATCCGCCAACGCCTCGGAGATTCGGGCCTGCAACTTCGGATCCTCCAGGTCTTGGAGCGAGATCGGCCTGCGGGCCTTGCTTCCGAGCGCTCTCGACCACCAGTCGGTGACCGGCAGGACGATGCGCACCAACTCGCGGAAGTCGAGCGTGACGAGCACCGTCGATTGGTTGTAGATCAGTTCCCGCGCGGGATCTTTCTCGACCTCGATCCCTTCGGCCTTCATCCGTTTCTCGATGAGCGACCGCAGCTCGCCGGGCCTCCATTCGCCGAACGGTGTCAGCAGAAGCTCGCACCGCTGATCGATATCCTCGGCGAACTTCAGCCAGACATCCGGCAGGATCGGCGTGTCCTGGGTGAAACGCCGGGCGTGGCCGAGGCCGAACATCGCCCGCTCGCACGCTTTCCGGTCGACTCTGGGGCCTTTTTTCTTCTTCGCTGATCGCGGCACGTGATCGCTCCTCACTACCGGAGAGACCGCCCACGCTTTTTCCCTACCTCCGCAGCGTATGATTTCGTGAAATCCACCCATGATTACGATCGACCACATCGTGAGCTCGCTGAAACGGGCGAAGGGCGACCGTGGCGCCGTGGTCCTCCTCGGCGCGGGCTGCTCGAAGTCCGCCGGCATCCCTCTGGCCGGCGAGTTGATGGAGGAAATCGCGCGCGAGTTCGGTCCCGTGCCTCCCGGCCTGACCGATTACTCCGATTACATGAACTTCGTTCCGCCCGGCGAGCGGAAAAAGCTGCTCGGTGACTACATCGACAGGGCAACCATCAACTGGTCCCACCTCGCGCTCGCTCAGCTGATCGCCAACGATTACGTGAAGTGCGTCCTGACCACGAACTTCGATCCGCTCATCGTCCGCTCCTGCGCGATGCTCGGCAGCTACCCGGCCGTCTATGACTTTCCCAGCACGAAGTTCTTCGATGCGGCGCAGATCGTCGATCCGTCGATCGTCTACCTGCACGGACAGCGCAACGGGTTCGTCCTGCTCAATACCCGAGATGCATTCAAAGACAACCCGCTCGATGCCGTCTTCAGCCGCGTCGGCGAGCGTCGTCCGTGGATCGTGGTCGGATACAGTGGCAAAAGCGACCCGGTCTTCGATCAGCTCGCGAGCTACAAACAGTTCGACTATCGCCTCTTCTGGATCGGCTTCCGCGACGAGCCGGTGCCGCAGCATGTCCACGAGCGGCTGCTGACCGGCAACAAGTACGCCGACTACATCGGCGGCTACGACGCCGACACGTTCTTCGTCACACTTGCCAAGAAGCTCGGCGCGTTTCCGCCCGCCCTATTCGCCGAGCCGATGAAGCACCTGCGTCGGATTCTCGGCGTGGTGAATCCGTTCGACTTCCCCGGCCATGGAAAGGACCTGCGCGAGCTCGCCGAGAACCAGGCGTCGCACGCGACGCGGCTGCTCGAGGCGGAGAACGGCCAGCGCGCGGCGATGGCGAACTCGCTGGTCGTGGCGAACAAGTACGAGCAGTTGCTCAACGAATTCAAGGATGAAGCGGATGCCTCGCCCGAGATCGCGGAGGCGGTGGCGTGGGGGTGGCTGCTGAAGGGGCTCGCGGCGATGGATGCGGCGGAAGAGAAGGAACCCGAGGCCGCGGAGAAGTTGCTCCTCGAATCGATTCGCTGCGACGAAGAAGCGTTGACGCTTCACCCCCAATTCGCCGATGCGCACTTCAACTGGGGCTACGCCCTCGGCGAGCTGTCCAAGCTGAAGAGCGGCGATGAGGCGACGCGGCTGTTCGAGGAGGCGCGCGCGCACTACGCGACAGCGCGAGAGCTCGATCCGAACGACTACGAGGTCCACTACAACCTCGGCAATCTTCTCGGCGACCGGGCGGATGTCGTCGAGGATGATGAGGAGGCGACCGCGTTGCTGCGCGAAGCGGTGAAGCAATACAACGCCGCGCTAAAGCTCAAGCCGCATGACACTGAAGTGCTGACCAATCTCGCCGCAACATTGAAGACCCTTGCCGGGAAAGTGGACGATCCGCAGCCGGTTCTGCGTCAGGCAGACGAGGCGTACGCCGCGGCGCTTCGCGTCGTCGACAGTTCGTCGGCCGGCGCGATGGCCGATTGGGGTGAAGTCGTCGCCGAGCTTGGCGAGGACGTACGTGCGGGGGTTATCTGGGTCAGCGCGGAAGACCTCGAGAAGGGCTCCGCCGCCTACTCCCTCGCCCGCCGTTACGCGAAACGCGGCGATGCCGAGGACGCCAAGAAGTGGCTCCTCATCGCCCGCGAAGCCGCCACCCTCCCTCCCATCGACGAAGTCAAAGACGACCCCGACTTCGAATCGCTGCGCGAGCTCGACTGGTTCCAGGACCTCACCAGATAGAGCACCGCTTCCCTTCCTCGCGCACCATCTTCGTCCCGCGCGCGCAGCCGAACGCCTTCGCGAACGCCGGCATGTTCGACACCGTCGCGTTCACGCGGAACGGGCCCTGCGCATGCGGGTCGGACAGCGCGCGGCGCGTCTGTTCCTGCAGCGCCATGTTCTCGCCCCACACCTGCGCGAATCCGAGGAAGAAGCGCTGCTCCGGGGTGAAGCCGTCGATCGTCTCGCGCGGCTTGCCCTGCAGCGAATGCTCGTACGCGGCGAGCGCGATCGTCGCGCCGCCGAGGTCGGCGATCGCTTCGCCGAGGACGAGTTTGCCCTGGATGTTCACGCCGGGCGCGACGTTGAACTCCGAGTACTGATTCGCGATGCACTCCGCGCGTCCCTCGAAATTCTTCAGGTCGGCCGCCGACCACCAGTTGCGCAGGTTTCCCTCCTCGTCGAACTTCGCCCCCTCGTCGTCGAAGCCGTGCGTCATCTCGTGGCCGATCACGGTGCCGATGCCGCCGTAGTTGTACGCGTCGTCCGCGTTCGGGTCGTAGAACGGCGGCTGGAGGATGCCGGCGGGGAACGTGATGTCGTTGCGCGACGGCTGGTAGCTCGCGTTCACCGTCGCCGGCGTGAAGAAGCCCCACTCGTTCGGATCGTCCGGCTTGCCGATGCGATTGATGCCGCGGCGGAAGGCGAACTCGCGCGCGTTGATCGTGTTCTGCGCGTACGAATCGGGCGTGATCGTCAGCGCGGAGTAATCGCGCCATTTGTCGGGATAGCCGATGCGCCGCTGGAACGCGTTCAGCTTCTTCAGCGCCGCCTGCTTCGTCTCCGATCCCATCCACGACAGCGTCGGGATGTCGGCGCGCAGCGCTCCGATCAGGTTGTCGATCAGCGCGCTCATCTTCGCCTTCGCCTCGGGCGTGAAGCGGCGGCGGACGTACTCCTGCCCGAGGAGCTGGCCGATCGACATGTCGGCGGCGCGGACGCAACGCTGCCAGCGCGGCTGGATCTGTTTCTGACCGGAGATCGTGCTGCCGAACGCGAAGTCCTCGTCGACGAACGCGTGGGAGAGCGTCGGCGCCGCGGTGTCGAGCACGCGCCAGCGGAGGTACGCCTTCCACGCCTCGAGCGGCGTCGACTTCACCATCTCGCTGACGTTTTTGAAGAACTGCGGATGCGCGACGTTGACCGACGTCTCGTTCACGCCGACGGCGCGGAGGAAGCGCGCGAAGTCGAGGTTCGGCGTCATGCCCGCGAGCCCCGCCACCGGCGTGATGTGGTACGTCGCCTCGGGACTCCGTGTCTCGATCCGGCTCATCGACGACTTCGCCAGCTTCGTCTCGAAGTCGAGCACTTGCTTCGCGTGCTCCGCCGCCGCGGCCGCGTCTTCGCCCGCCAGCGCGAACATCTTCGTCATGTGGTCAACATATTGACCGCGCGTGTCGGCGAAGCGCTTGTCGTCGCGCAGGTAGTAGTCGCGATCGGGAAGAGTGAGACCGCCCTGGGAGAGGAAGGCGATGATGCTCTTGCTGTTCTTGTAGTCCGCCTGGCCGCTCACGCGGAAGAGCGGCGCGTAGCCGAGCGACTGCAGCCGGGCGATCTCGTCCTGCAATGAATCGAGGTCGCGCACGTCGTCGATCCGCTTCAATTCGGGAGCGATCGGCGACATCCCCTGCGCCTCGATCGCCGACTCGTTCGTGCATGCGTTCCAGAAGTCGCCGATCTTCTGCTCGATCGTGCCGGACGCGGCGTGCGCCTGCGCGTCCTCCTCGAGGATCTGCTTCAGCGTCTGCCGATTGCGCTCGGCCAGCTCCTCGAAGCGGCCGAAGCGCGCGTACTGCGGCGGCAGCGGATGCGACTCGCGCCACTTGCCGGTGGCGAAGCGATAGAAGTCGTCGCAAGGCTCGACCGCGCGGTCGATGCCGGCGACCTCGAAGCCATGCTCGCCGAGGAACGGAGTCTGGGGCGCCGATTGCGCCTTCGGCTGGGGCGGCTGGATGGTGGCGCAGGCGGCGAGCAGGACGATTGCGGAGAGAAGAATGAGTGTGCGTCGCATTGCGGCGCGGAGCGTACAACATGGGTGCCAGTCGTCAGCAGCGCTCCAGCACCACTTCAAGTAATGACAGCAGCTCCTCGAACTTCGGTCCCGGCTTCGGGACCACCGGCGCGCCGTTCGGGGACTTCGCGCCGCGGGCGGTCATGAAGATCACGGCGTAGTCGTCGCCGATTTCGCGGGCCAGTTCCAAGGCGCGTAGATCGGGGAGGTCGAGATCGAGCAGGACGACGGCGGGAGCGGCTCTACGGATGGTATCGAGGGCGCAGGAATCGGCCTCGTCCACGCTTACAAGGGCGATTTCGAACTCCATCAGGCGGAAAAACGTGTGCAGCATTTCCGCAGTTGACCGGTCGCTCTCCACCACCGCGATGCGGGTTGTGAAGAGCGGCGAGTCGGCGCTATGCTGCATCGGATTCCGGACCGACGCGATGTGCGCTATCGCTCCTCCCCATCCAGGTCGAACAGGTCGGCTGCACGGACCTGCTCGCGCGCGAGGCGGCGGCATGCCGCCGTGATCGCTGCAATACAGCGCCGCGTCGGCTCCATCCGCCCCATCCGAATCCGCAGCAGATGTTGGCGGCTGTAGCCCGACTCGCGCGCGAGGTGCGCCGGCTTGATCCCCCGAAGCTTCAGATACTTTTCGAGACGGGTCGTCATGTGCAATATCTTGCACTTTAGTGGAATGCAGGATAGGTGTCAATCCCGAGGCGCTTTTTTGTGCAATGACGTGCATGATCCTGCGCAACCTCTACTGATATCAGGACTTCTACCACCTCGCCTGTTCCGTCCCCATCTCTACGCCTGACCGATTCCACAGGGGGTGGATTGCGCGTTTGCCGTCACTCCTGTGCGAGAGTGTCGTCATGACGTGGTCAGTCCCGCAGAGAAAAGAGACGAGGTCCCGCTCGGCCGCGGCCGGCGGAAGGGAGGCGCTCGGCACCCACGCAGCCGGCCGTGCCGGCCTCCCTTCCGCTGTCCCGCGTTGCGCGCGCGATCCCGTCAGGCGCTGAGCATCCGTACTCACGCATCTCTCTGATCCTTGACCACTTGCAATGCAATGAGTTGCTTACATCACCCGTAGTTAGTAACCTTTAAGTTACTTACGTCACTCTCATGCTCGGCGAAACCGTACGCGAATCACGCATCCGAAAAGGCCTGACTCAGGCCCGTCTGGCCCGCATGGCCGGCGTCAGCCGCCGTCACCTCGCCGCCCTCGAAAAAGGGGCGAATGTCTCCATCCTCGTGCTGCGCAAAGTGGCGGCGGTGCTGGAGCTGAACGAGATCCAGCTCGGCGGTGGCCTCTCCGTCCGCGCCGGCAGCGACGCGATGGTGAACGTCCCGCTGCTGACCGACACGCTGCGCGAAGCGCGCATCGGCGCCGTCCGCGCGGAGATGATGATCGATCGCGCCGAGAGCCTCCTCGCGGGCGGCGAGCCTCCGGCGATGATCGTCGCCGACGCGCCGCCACGTCCGCCCGCACCTCACCTCCCCGGCACCCCGCTCTGGCAGCTCGCCGCGCCGGGCCGCGTGCGCGACGGCGAGGACTGGGTCGAGGTGCGCACCGCGGGCGAGCTGCGACAAGGTCAACCTGTTGACGAACACCGCCGCGAGCAGGCGGTGATCCCGGTCGACGCGCTGGAAGCCGGCGAGATCGTCTTCCGCACACGCGGCGACGAGCTGAAGAACGTCGGCATCCGCGACGGCGACCTCCTCATCGCCGAGAACCGCCCCCGCGGCCGCGCCAACACCGCCGAGCTGGTGATCGCCAAGATCGGCAAGGACGTCTGGGTCGGGCGGTGGTGGGCCAAGAACGGCCAGAAGACGCTGGTCGACGATCACCGCGTCGCGATCGAGCTGCCGAGGAAGAGCGTGAAGGTGGTGGCGGCGATCACGGTGGTGTTGAGAAATAGCGGTTGAGCGGTTGAGCGATTTAGCGGTTCAGCTAAACAGCTCAATCGCTCAATAGCTCAACAGCTACACTTCCCCCATGTCCGAGCTTCGCCGCGACATCGGCCTCTGGCGCGGCATCGCGCTGAACATGATCGACATGGTGGGGATCGGCCCCTTCATCACGATCCCCTTCATCCTCGCGGAGATGGGGGGCGCGCGCGGGATGCTCGCCTGGATCCTCGGCGGCCTCCTCGCCATCTGCGACGGACTGGTCACCGCGGAGCTGGCGTCCGAGCTTCCCTCCTCCGGCGGCTCGTATCACTTCCTCCGCACCGCCTACGGCAAATGGGGACGCCTCGTCTCCTTCCTCTTTCTCTTCCAGATCCTCTTCTCCGCGCCGCTGTCGATGGCCTCGGGCTGCATCGGCTTCGCGAATTACCTGCGCGTGCTCGTCCCCTCCGTCGAGTCGCACATCCAGCTGACGGCGATGATCGTCTGCATCCTCACCGTCCTCCTGCTCCTGCGCCGCATCGAGACGATCGGCAAGTTGTCGATCCTGCTCTGGATCGGCGTGCTGCTGACGCTCGTCATCGTGATCGGCGCCGGACTGCCGCACCTCAAACTGAGCGCCTTCACCTTCTGGTCGGCGCCGCGTTTCGACAACAAGCTCGGCTTCGCCGGCCTGGGCGCCGCGCTGATCTACGCGGTCTACGACTACCTCGGCTACTACAACATCTGCTACCTCGGCGATGAAGTGCAGGAGCCGTCGAAAACGATCCCGCGCGTGATCGTGATCTCGATCCTGGCCATCGCCGCGATCTACCTGGTGATGAACGCCTGCCTCATCTCCGTGCTGCCGATCGAGCAGGCGATGACGTCGAAGTCGGTGGTCGGCGACTACATCGAAGTGCTGATGGGCCACCGCGCCGCGCAGGTGCTGTCGGTGCTGATCCTCTGGACCGCGTTCGCCTCGATCTTCTCGCTGATGCTCGGCTACTCGCGCATCCTCTACGCCGCGGCGCGCGACCGGAACTTCTTCGGACTCTTCGCGAAACTGCATGCAACCGAGGCGTATCCGATCGTGTCGCTGCTCTTCCTCGGGAGCGTCGCGGCGATCTTCTGCTGGATCCCGTTGAAGCACGTGCTGCAGGCGATCCTCTCCATCCGCGCGGTGATTCCGTTCATGGCGCAGATCGCCGGCGCGGTGATCCTCCGCGTCCGCGAGCCGGAGCGTCCGCGCCCGTTCCGCATGTGGCTCTATCCGCTGCCGGCGATCGTCGCGCTCGGACTCTGGAGCTACATCGTCATCTCACCGCAGAAGGGGATGCAGTGGGGCGGGCTGTACGTGATCAGCGCGGGGCTCGTCTTCTTCGCGCTGCGCGAGTGGTTCACGCGGCGTCACGTTCGTTCGTGATCGATCCAGCGCGCGACGTCGGGCAGCTCGTACGCGGCGAAGCGGTCGAGCAGCGTCCTCGGATCGCTCTCCACGATCGCGATCTCGCGGAAGCGCGGCGCGATGAAGCGCTCTTCGACGGCGAGGTCGAGAAACGTGAACAACGGCGCGTAGAAACCGCCGACGTCGAGGAAGCCGCACGGCTTGCGATGTGATCCGAGCTGCGCCCAGGTCCAGATCTCGAAGATCTCCTCGAGTGTGCCGAGGCCGCCGGGGAGGGCGATGAAGCCATCGGCGAGATCGGCCATCTTCGCCTTGCGCTCGTGCATCGTCTCGACGACGTGCAGCTCCGCGAGGCCGAGGTGTCCGACTTCGCGCTCCGACAGCATGCGCGGGATCACGCCGATCACCTCGCCGCCGAGGCGGAGCATCTCGTCCGCGAGAATGCCCATCAGCCCGACGCGTCCGCCGCCGTAGACGAGACCGATGTTGCGCGCGGCGAGCGTTGCCGCCGTGTCGCGCGCGGCGTCGGCGTAGTCGGGACGCGCGCCGACATTGGAGCCACAGAAAACGCAGAGTCGTTTCATTCGGCCCGTAAGATTACCGGATGCGCAGAGTGGTCGCCCTCGCCTTTCTGTTGATCGCCGGAATCGCACGAGCCCAGAACGTCGCCGTAGACAAGCTCGCGGCGGAGACGATGAAGCAGTGGAAGCTCCCCGGACTGGCGATCGCGATCGTGAAAGATGACAAGGTGATCCTCGCGAAGGGCTACGGCGTGAAGGAGCTCGGCGGCTCGGCGCCGGTCACCGACGAGACGCTCTTCCAGATCGCCTCGACGTCGAAGGCGTTCACCACCACCGCGATGGCGATGCTGGTCGACGAGGGCAAACTCTCGTGGGACGATCCGGTTCGTCAACATGTTGCCTACTTCCATCTCGACGACGCCTGCGCCGACTCGCTGGTCACATTGCGCGATGTGGTCTGCCACCGCACGGGCCTCAGTCAGCACGACGAGCTGTGGGATAACTCGGGACTCTCGCGCGAGGAAGTGATCCGCGCCGTCGGCAACGTCGGGCTGACAAAGCCGTTCCGCAGCGCCTACCAGTACCAGAACATCATGTTCATGGTGGCGGGCGAGGCGGTGGCGCAGGCGGGCGGGATGTCGTGGAACGACTTCGTGCGGACGCGCATCTTCGAGCCGCTCGGGATGTCGCGCACCGTGACGACGGTCGCCGCCTGGAACGCCTCGATGAACCACGCCAGCGGCCATCGCTACGACCCGGCCACGGGCGCGATGCGCGTCCAGGCGGTGGCGGACGAGGACAACCTCGGACCGGCCGGCTCCATCGCATCGTGTGCGCGCGACATGGCGCAGTGGCTCCGCTTCCAGCTCGCCGGCGGCGTCATCGACGGCAAACGGCTCGTATCGAACGAGGCGTTGAACGAAACGCGCACGCCGCAGCTGGCGCGGCGGCTGGAGGGCGAGACGCGCGAGCTGAACCCCGACGCGAACCTCCTCTCCTACGCGATGGGGTGGAACGTCTCCGACTATCACGGCACGACACTCGTCTCGCACTCCGGCTCGCTCAACCGGTTCCGCACGCAGGTCGCGCTGCTGCCGAAGGAGCACGCCGGCGTGGTGGTGATGACGAACGTGGGCCGCGGCGTTTCCATCATCGCCCTCCGCTCCGCGCTGATCGACCTCCTCCTCGCGCGCCCGGCGCGCGACTGGAACGCGTTCTATCTAGCGGCGGAGAAGACGATCGACGAACGCGATGCCTTGCGGCGCCGGGAGCGCGAAGCGAAGCGGCATCGCGACACGCATCCATCGCGCGAGCTGGCCGCGTATGCCGGCCGGTACGAGAGTCCCTCGCACGGCGCCGCGGTGGTGACGCTGGAGCATGACGCGCTCGTGCTGCGCTGGAAGCGCCTCACCCTGCCGCTCACGCACTACCAGTACGACACGTTCAACGCGTTCTCGGAGGACGACGACGTGGAGGAACGGGTGCAGTTCGCGCTCGATCCCGTCGACGGTGAGGTCAACACGTTGACCATCTTCGGGAGGACGTTCACGAAGAAGAAATGAGCCGCACGATCTCGTCGATCGTCTTGTTCACATCCTCCGCCGTGTTGTGGTCGACGATGATCGAGAAGTAGCGATAGCCGCCGCGCGGCATGGCGATGATGCCGCTCAAGGCGCTGACCCCTTCGAGCGTGCCGGTCTTGCCGCGGACGCGCGACTCGAGCTCCGTGAGCCGGTAATGCAGCGTCCCTTCCTGATTCGGCGTGGCCAGCAGCAGCCACCAGGCACCGCGGCGCTGCGACGCGTTCATCCAGCGCAGCAGCTTCACGACCGCGGCTGGCGTGACGAGATCGTCGGGCGAGAGTCCGGAGCCGTCCATGAAGCGGAGGTCGTGCGGATCGATGCCGATCGTGCCGGCGAAACGGCGCTCGGTATCGCATGCCGATGCGTACGAGCCGCCGCCCGCGTTCTTGAACAGCATCTCCGCGTAGAGGTTCTGGCTGTTCTTCAGCATCGTGGTGAGGAGCTGCGAGACGGGCGGGGAATCGACGGCGGCGATTCGCTCCCCGCTTGCGACGCCGATGCGCACGTCGCCGTCGACCGCGATGCCGTCGAGAACGAGCAGGTCGCGCAACGCGCGCGCGGCGTGCAGGGCCGGATCGGCGATCGCGTGCTCCTCGATGGTGTTCTCGTGGTACGCGATCGCGTCGACCGGCGCGGAGTACGACCACGGCAGGTTGCCGACTTTCCAGCTCGGCGGAATGGTCGTGCGCTCGAAGAGCGAGACGTCGGCGACGACGTCATGCACGTGCGTGATGCCGCGCGCACGCACCGCGGCGAGCATCGGCGCGAAGGCGTCGCCGGGCGAGGCGTAGTAGCGACCGCCGAACGACGGATCGCCGCCGCCGCGCAGGATGAGGTCATCGGCGTCGCGCCAGAGCTCCGTGGTGAAGTGATGATCGAAGCCGAAGCAGTCGACGGCAGTCGCGGCGGAGAAGAGCTTGCGGTTCGACGCCGGGACCATGAGCTTGTGCGCGTTGCGCGCGTAGAGCACGCGGCCGGAGTCGTCTTCGACGTCGATGGCCCAGACGGCGCGGGTGTCGGTGAGCTGGTCGATGCGCGGGTACGACGCGCAGCCGGCAAGGAACAGGACGAGCGCTACGCGAACGACCATTCTTCGAATCCTGTCGATTGATCGAGGTTCTCGTGGACGGCGGGGAGCATGGCGTTCGCTTGCGGGATGCGCTTGGCGACGGCGTGCGCGATGAGCGTTTGGGCGTAGTCGCGGGCGAGGCGGTAGGGATGTAGCACAGACACTCCTGTCTGTGCTCCGGGGGCACAGACAGGAGTGTCTGTGCCACACAAAAACTCGAGCACTCTTGCCTCGGCAGAAGTACCGAGCGCCGCATCCAACAGAAACATGTTGTGCGTCGGGATCAGTGATCCGTGCTCTTCGATCACCTCGGCCACAAGGCGTGCAATCACTTGCTCCCGATCGACCGGCACGCCGCGCTCGACGAACGTCTCGCCGCGATACGCGGTCCATTCGTAGACGCCCGTGCGCAGCAACGCGAATCTCCCCTTCTCGCCGAGGATCGGCACCAACCGCCACGCGGCTCTCGAGACGATCAGCTTCATGCCGAGGTCTTCAAAGTCGCGTGACGCCGCTTCGAAGTAAAGCTGCTCGAGTTGCGGGTCGTCGAGGTGGAACGCTAGCCAGTGCTCGGCTGCGAGGCGGTCGCCGTCGCGGATGGCGGCGTCGAGATCGGGCTCCTCGTCGACCTGCGGTGGGTCGAGGATCGGCGGCTCGCTCCATGGCAGGCGGCTGCCGGCGGCGTAGATCGCGCACTCGGTGAGCATCTCGCGATACGACGCGCCGAGCTCCTCGCGCAAATCGTGTGCGGCGAGACAGGCGAGGAAGGCGTGCTTGGCGTGTTGCGACGGCGCGTACGCCAGCACCGCGAAGCGCGCCACGGCGAGAAAGAGCTCGTCGTCGTCGCCGAAGTCCTCAACGGCGCGGCGCGTGGCCGCCTCATCGCGTTCGAGGAGGGCTTCGTAAAGCGGCGTCAATGCTTCTTCTTGGGTGCAGGTTTCGGCGCAGGTTTCGGCGGCGGCGGAGGTGCGGTCGTCACGCCGCCATCCTCTTCGGAGCGGCTGTCTTCGACCTCAACCGTCTGCGTCATCGCGTCGGTGCCGGTGGGCGCGGGACGGGCGTCGGCAGGGGCGATGGTCTGCGTCGTCGGCGTTTGGTTGGCACTCGGCGCGGGCGTCTCATGGCGACGACACGCGACGAACAGAATCGCAATCAGACTGAGGATCAGGAGGCTGTTTCTCACGCCGGTCGTCATGCAAGTTCCCTGACAGGATTTCGCTACAATGCGCCACCTATGCCGGACCGCAAACACATCGGGATCTTCGGTTGGGGCCTTGTCGCGCCGAAGTCTCCGAACATCGACGCCTTCGAGCGCAACCTCGAGCGCGCCGACACCTGGCTCTCACCTTTTGAGGGGTTCGGACCATCGAATTTTCTCGTTGGATACCCCGATTTCGACTTTGAAACATACCACGCATGGTTCGACGAGCGTTTCCCGCCGGCCAAGTTCTCGCAGCTCAAAGACAAGATGGGACCGATGGTGCAGTACGCCATCGGCGCGTTCGTCCAATCGCTCACGCAGAACCCCGGACTCGAGGCCTATCTGCAATCGCTCGGCACGCGCTGCCACATCTACGTCGGCACGGGACTGGGCGACATCACGATCACGGCCGAGGAGGCGCTGCGCCTCGATCGCGCCCAGCATCGCTGGAATGAGTTCTGGGCGAAACCGGAACGCTGCGAGGCGCTGCGCGATCATCTCGAAGGCGAAGAGCACGACCCGCACGCGCCGCGCGATCCGTCCGAGCTGTTCGTCGGCAGCGAGGAGTGGATCGAGGCGAAGCACGCGTGGGAAGCGTACTGGGCGAAGCGGAGCGATGCGCTGCGCGAATACCTCGCCGAGGCCGCGGCGATTCAGGGCGAGCCGGTGCCACCGTCGTCGGGATCGGCGAAGCTGTCGAGCATCCGCCAGAAGCTGAATCGGATCCGCGCGCTGAACAAGAAGTGGGGCTGTCCCGAGGAGCCGTGGGCCAGCGTCTCGCCGAACCTGCTCTGGAACATCAACAACATCGCGGCGTCGCAGATCTCGATGCTCGGGAAGATCACCGGCCCCGCGTTCGCGCCGATCGCCGCGTGCGCCTCATTCGGCATCGCCGCCAAGATGGCGATGGATTCGATTCACCTCGGCGAAGCGGACGCCGTCGTCATCGGCATGTGCGATCCGCCGCCGCATCCGATGGTGCTCTCGGCGTTCTACAACGCGAACGTGGTGTCGGCTGACGCGGACGTCTCGCGTCCGCTGACCGGGCTCAAAGGAACGCACGTCGCCGGCGGCTCGTGCATCTGGATCGTCGGCGACGCGGAGAAGCTGCGCGCGCAGGGCTTCACGCCGCTGGGGATGGAGATCGTCGGCGTCGGCGCTTCGTCCGACGCGCATCACATCATCACGCCGTCGAAGGACGGTCCGCAGCTGGCGATGAAGAAGGCGATGGAAGAAGTGCAGGCCAGCGACGTCACGACGTGGGATATGCACGCGACGGCGACGCCGGGCGACGCGACGGAGATCGAGCACTCGATGGAGCTGCTCCATCCCGACGTCATCTTCACCGCGCGCAAGGGAACGTTCGGACACGGGATGTCGGTCGGCGGCGGCTGGGAGCTGACGGCGCAGCACCTCGGCGTGGCGCGCGGGAAGCTCTTCCCGATGGCGCTCACCGAGGGCGAACTGCATGCGGATGTGAAGATCCATTCCGCGAAGTTCGTGCAGACCGAGGGCTCGGACGTCGCGCGCGGCTACAGCGGAAAGCTGAGCATGGGCATCGGCGGCATCAACTCCTGCGTCATCTCCAAACCATGGGATTGATCGACGCACCGGCCGAGTTCGTGAGCGAGCTCGAGCCGCTGTTCGTCACCGCCCCCACCACCCGCTGCGGCACGACGCTGCTGCAGCGCCTCATCTGCTCGGCGCCGAACGCGCTGCTCTTCGGCGAGACCGTCGCGGGCGACCTCGAGACGGCGATCAACTTCACGTTCATGAAGGCGCGGATGTACGACATGAACCGCGCCGAAGTGCAGCAGAAGATCGACGCGGTGGTCGCGGGCGACGTGAACCGCTGGCTGCTCGATCTCACACCGCCGATCGGCGAATACCTCGGCGCGCTTCGCGGCGAGTACGAGGCGCCGCTGATCGGCGCGCGCGATTCGGCGGCGCGCCGCGGACGCAACGTGTGGGGCGTGAAGTATCCGCGCTGGCCGGCGACGATGATCGAACTGCTGCGGACGCTGATCCCGCGCGGCCGGTGGATCTACATCCATCGCGACATCACCGACTGTCTGCGCTCGGCGAAAGCACGGGGCGAAGTGCCGCGGGCGAGCGACGTCGCGGCGTACGCGCACGAGTGGAGCACGAACCTCTCGTACGCGATGTCGCTGCCGCGCGACGAGCGGTTCCTGATCGTCGACTACGCCGACCTGGCGCGCGATCCCGAGGCGTTCGTGCGGCGGATCGAGGAGCAGGGCGGCGCCGGTCCGATCGATCGCACTGTGCTGTCGCATCGCGTGAACGATTCCGAGGGCTATCTCCAGCCGGTAGAGCTACCGGCGCAAGAAATGGAGCAGGCGCTGGCGATCGCGGGCGAGACCCGGAAACGCGTCTACAGGACGTAGAAAATTGGCGCCCGCCTCCGCGCGGGAGTACGATCCGCCGAACTACGGCCAACAAATTTTGACGGGAGGAAAACTCATGAAAATCCGGGTCCTCGCAGCAACGGCTTTGCTCGTTCTCTGTACCAGCGTGTTCGGACAGGAGCAGCCGAAAAAGGAAATGTCCGCCGAGGAGAAGGCGGCGATGGAAGCGATGATGAAGGCCATGATGCCGGGCGATGCGCACAAGCTGCTCGACAACATGGTCGGCACCTGGGACGCGAAGGTGTCGATGTTCATGGACCCATCGCAGCCGCCGATGGTGAGCAGCGGCACGTCCGAGAACTCCTGGGTCCTCGGCAACCGCGAAGTGATGCAGAAGTTCACCGGCACCTTCATGGGCGGGCCGTTCAGCGGCGTCGGCTACAACGGGTACGACAACGTCAAGAAGCAGTACTGGGGCACGTGGATGGACACGATGTCGACCGGCGTGATGGTTTCGACCGGCAACACGCCCGACAACGGGAAGACGTGGAAGTTCACGTCGTCGATGCCCGACCCGATGACCGGCAAGGACGCGCCGATGGAAGAGAAAATCACCGTCACCGACAAGGATCACCACACGTTCGAGATGTGGACGCCGGGTCCGGACGGAAAGATGTTCAAGATGATGGAGATCACGTACACGCGGAGGAAGTAGCCGCGCCCGTTGGAGTGCGGCGGCCATGCCGCCGCCCTCCACACGCGACGTCACGCGCCCGGTTTGAAGATCGCGAACGACGCTCCCTGCGGGTCGCCGAGGACCGCGAAGCGGCCGACGTTCGGGATGGTGGTCGGCTCGTGATGCACCGACCCACCGAGTGACTTCGCCTTCGCGGCCGACTGGTCGACGTCATCCACCAGGAAGTACGTGTTCCAGAACGGCGGCACTCCTTCGAAGCGCGCTTCTTTCATCTCCAGGAATCCGCCGCGCGCTTTATCGCCGTCGTGCCATTCGGTGTACTCGGGACTTTCCTTCGCCGTCCAGCCGAAGAGGCTCGTATAGAACTTCTTCTCCCCTTCGCCGTTGTGCGCCATCAGCTCGTTCCAGCAGAACGAGCCCGCTTCATTCGAGACGCCGGCGCCGATGTGCTGGCGCGGTTCCCAGAGCGCGAACGTCGCGCCTTCCGGATCGGTGAGCACCGCCATGCGGCCGTACTCGAAGACATCCATCGGCTCGGCAACGACTGTCGCGCCGAGCGACTTCGCTTTCGCCGTCGTCTCGTCGGCGCTGGCGACGCAGACATACGACAGCCAATTCGGCGGCACCTGCTTGTTCTCGTAGACCGCGCCGACCTGACCGGCCCCGAGCTTCGCCAGGTTGTACGGCGGCTGGTCGCCCATCGGCACCTCGTCGTAACTCCAGCCGAACAGGTCGGTGTAGAACGTCTTCGCCGCCTGCGCGTCGGATGTCGCGAGCTCCACCCAGCAGAACTGTCCCGGATCGTATCTGGTCACTTCCATTCGCATTCCTCCTGCCGTTTACTTCAATGTTTTCCCGGTTGCCTTTTCCAGTGACGACGGGTCGTCGAGGATGATCCATTCGAGGACCGACACCGGCAGCGAGCCGTGCGCGATCAGCTCATCGTGGAACGCGCCGAGGCGGAACGCGCTCCCCTTCGCATCGCGATAGCGCCCGAGGAGCTGCATGATCTGCCACTTGCCGGTGATGTAACTGATCTTCTGCGTCGGGTCCGTGGCCGCGCCCGCCGCCTCGCCCGTGCCCGCCTCTTTGTCCAGTCCGCCCGCTTCCATGAAGTACTTCACGGCCTGATCGAACGTCCATCGCCCGGTGTGCAAATTGACGTCCACGCCGATGCGCGCGGCGCGATAGCGCGAGAGGCGCAGCACCTGTGCCGCCGCGGCCGACTCTGCCGCGTAGAGACCGGTGCGCGTCAGCATCTCCTCACCGTAGAGCGCCCACCCTTCGATGAACACCGAGTCCCCCTGCTGCCGGCGGATCTCGTTCTTCAGGCGATTGGAGATCGAGATCTGCACGAAGTGTCCGGGGATGCCCTCGTGCCCGAGGATCGGACGCGGATCCTCGATCGCGGCGCGGATGTAGAAGTTGCGGCTCTGCGGGTTGTAGGTCGGGATGAAGTAGAAGCCGCTCGCATCGTGATCGTAGAGTCCGGGCGGATTCATGAAGCCGCCGGGCGACGTCGGCTTGAACGCCTCGGGCAACTGGCGAATCAGAAACGGCCCGAGGTAATCGGGAAGCGTCAGCAGGCGATTCTCTTTCAGGAAGCGGATCATCTCCTCCTCGCGGCTCTGATACCGCTCGAGGAACGACTGTTGGTTTTTCGGGATGTCGGCGGCGCGACGCGGATCGGGATCGGCCATCGCCGGATCCTTCAGCATCGCCTCGAGCGCGCGATAGCGAGCCAGCTCGACGCGCCCGAGCTGTTCGACTTCGTCCGAATTGAACGGCAGCAGGAGGATGTGCTGCAGCATGAATTCGTAGTTCGTCTTGCCGATCGGCTTCCACGTCTTCATCGACGGCAGCCGCGACTCGAGCCAGTCGGCGTAGTCGTGCATGGCGCGCGCGGCATTCTTCTTCGCCGCCGCCAGCTCCTCCTTCTCCACGGGCGAGAGTCCGCCGGAGAGTGTGTCGATCGTGTCGAAGAGCGAGTCGATGGAGCGCGCGGAATCGATCGCCAGCTCCGCGTAGAGCCGCACCGGCTCGGTGAGGTTTTTCTTCCCCTCCTCGATGACGTGCGGCACCTGCTGCAGGCGCTTCGTCGCGGCGCGCGCGCGAACCTCGCCCGGCGCGTACTCCTTCTTCAGCAGCGAGAAGATGCCGTCGCTCGCCTCGCGCACATAAGTCTGCGGATCGCTGACCTCGCGCCGCAGCACACGATCGGCGAATTCATCACGCTCGACCTGCGAGCGGAAGAGAATCGCGTCGATGACGTCGTCCTTCGACCAACCTTTCGTGTCGATGGCGCGGACCTTCTCTGCAATCTCGCGCACGTGCGCCTGACGTTTCGCGATCGCCGCCACCGAATAATCGGCGAGCCGGTCGTCCCACGTGTGCAGTCCCTGGTCGGACGCGCCGACCGGATAGTTGCGATTGCGCCAGTCGTAGTAATCGTTTGCGAGCGTGTGCAGTTCAGGAGGTGTCATGGCGAAGAGCGGCAGCGTGAGAACGAGCGCCGCAAACAAGGTTTTCATAGGCAGCGAATGCTATCGTGCCGGAGCCATGGCTCGTTCGGTGGTGCTCTCCGCTTTGGTTCTCGTCACGCGTTTGTCACTCGCCTGCACGCAGCCCTCCTTCGACGCCGCTCCCACGGTTCCCCTCCGGGAAGCAGGTTTCCAAACCGTCGCCGATATGAATCGCGATGGCATTCCGGATCTCGTCGTCGCGGACACTGCAACTTCCGGACTTCGCAACGTGGCCGTGCTCCTCGGCACCGGCAACGGCACCTTCAAAGTCGCGCAGGAGGTGGACCTTGATGGGTTTCTCTCGCTGGGAATCGCGTCCTCGGATTTCAACGGCGACGGCGCGCCGGACGTCGCCATTTTTCACGACTCCGTGATTGCCATCCTCCTCGGCAAGGGGGACGGCACGTTGCTCCCGCCGGCGACTGTTCCGGTCACCGGCCACGCGTACCCGCTCCTCGCGGCCGACGTGACGGGTGATGGGAAGATCGACCTGCTCTGGGCGGGCGGCCAGAGCAAGATCATCGGACTCCTCCCCGGCAACGGCGACGGCACGTTCGGCACCCAGCGATCGATGACGATGGGCAGTAACACATACGGCATCGCGATCGGCGATTTCGACGGCGACGGCCACATCGATATCGCCGCCACCGGACACGACGACAAGACGGTCGTGATCGCGACGCCGGACGGATCGTCGTTCCGAACGCTCTTCACCGCGACCCTGCCGTTCAAGCCGTACGATCTCGCCGCCGCCGACTTCGATCGCGACGGGAAGCTCGATCTCCTCGCCGGCGGCGAGGAAAACACGCTCGCACTCTTCCTCGGCAACGGCAACGCGACGTTCCGCCAGCGCGACGTTCCGCTTCCCGGCGCATCCCGCGACAGCATTCTGATCGGCGACATCAACGCTGACGGAGTCGCCGATCTGCACCTCGACACCTCCGAGAGCGGCAGTTGGTGGTCGTCGTCCTATCTCGGCAACGGCGACGGCACGTTCCGGCGCGCGGGACGGACGACGATGTCGGATGTTCGCGCCTTTGCTGATTTCAACCGCGACGGAAAGCTCGACATGAGCGGCAGCAGTTCCACCGGCCATGTCGCGTTCTACCGCGGCCGCGGCGACGGCACGTTCGTCACCGCGACGGCGCTTTCAGTCGATTACGGCATCGTCAGCGAAGGAGCCTTCGTTTCACACGCGGTGGCGGTCGGCGATTTCGACGGCGACGGTCATGACGATCTCGCCGCCGCGAATTCATCGGCGAACGACATCACCCTGCTGTTCGGCAACGGCGACGGTACGTTTCGAAGCCCTGTGAACGTCGCGTTGGCCGCGTCACCCGAAACGCTCCGCGGTGCGGACCTCGACGGCGACGGCCATCCCGACCTGATCGTCATCCACTCGAACACCTTCGATGTCATGCTCAACACCGGCACCGGATCGTTCTCCGCGCCGGTGAAATACAGCACAACCGCTCCGATCTTCGCCTTTGCGACCGGTGACGTGAACGGCGACGCGCGAGCGGACATCGTGGCCGCAACGTCGAAGGTCGATGGCCTGCTGTTCCTCGGTAACGGCGGCGGAACCTTCGCTCCGCCGAAGACGATCGCGCTGGCTGCCGGAAACACTCCCCGTGCAATCACCATCGGAGACTTCGATCGGGACGGCAGGCCGGACATCATCACGGGGTCCTATCGCTTCAACGCGAGCACCAATCTCGTCTTCGTCAAGGGCCACGGCGACGGCACGTTCGACGCGCCACGCCCCTACGACGACGACAAGTACGACGTCATCGCGCTCGTCGCATTCGATGCGAATGCCGATGGCGTTCTCGATCTCGTGTCGACCGGCATCTTCATCGATGTGCGGCTCGGCAAAGGCGACGGTACGTTCAACGGTCCAACGCACATCGCGGCGGACCCCGTCCTCGGCGCAGTCACCCCCGGCGATTGGAACGGCGACGGCGTCAACGATCTCGCCGTGAACGGAGCGGACGACGTCGTGTTCCTCCTCGGCCGCGGCGACGGAACCTTCGGTGATCCGATCGGATACGAGGCCGGCGTGTCCCTCAGCCGCGCGGTCGTCGGTGATCTGAACGGCGACGGCAGGCCGGACGTCGCCGTCGGCAATTCGCTCGAGGGATACGCGACCGTGACCGTGCTGTTCAACAACTGCGAGCCGCCGCGGCATCGCCCCGCACGACACTGAAAAGTGCCGTTCACTGAACTTTCACCCCGCGTAACCGACCCGCGACTTTTCCATACGTAAACCCTCCTATCCTGTTCCTGGGAACCCCCGGACATTCGCGTAGCAGGAGGTCGTTATGGCGTCGGTCGAAAAGCAACGTGTGACTCCCGGCGACCCTGCGCTCGAATCCGGACGCGGCGAGCCTTACGCCGCCGGCACCACGATCGCCCGCTACAAGATCGTCTCTCACCTCGGCTCGGGCGCGATGGGCGACGTCTACCGCGCGACCGATCGCACGCTGGAGCGCGAGGTGGCGCTCAAGGTCCTCCCGGCGGAGCTGGTCCACGACCGCGAGCGCGTGCGGCGATTCGCGCAGGAAGCGCGGGCCGCATCGGCGCTGAGCCATCCGCACATCGTCACCATTCATGAAGTCGGACACGCGCGTCCGTCGTCGAACGTGCAGCAGATCGCCGACCGCACGACGAAGCGCAACAGCGAAGTGCACTACATCGCGATGGAGTTCGTCGACGGCCGCACGCTGCGCGAGACGTTCGCCACGGCGCTGCCGCTCCGCCGCGCCGTCGAGCTCCTGGCGCAGGTCGCAGACGGCCTGGGCAAGGCGCACGCCGCCGGCATCATCCATCGCGACCTCAAGCCGGAAAACATCATCGTCGCCAACGAGGGCTACGCGAAGGTCGTCGACTTCGGCCTGGCGAAACTGATCGACGCCGATCGCGGCTGGAATCCGATCGGCGCCGACTCCCCCACCCTCCGCGCCATCACGCAGAACGGCGAGGTCCTCGGCACGCCCGGCTACATGTCGCCTGAGCAGATCACCGGCGGCATGGTCGACGTGCGCGCCGACGTCTTCTCCTTCGGCTGCATCCTCTACGAAGCGATCACCCGCATGCGGCCGTTCGAGGCGGACTCGTTCGTCGACACGCTCTACAAGATCCTGCACGAGGAGCCGCCGTCGATCGCCGCGATCGCGCCGGCCACGCCGCCGGACCTGCAGCGGATCGTCAGCAAGTGCCTGGCGAAGGATCGCGAGGAACGCTATCAGTCGATCCGCGACGCGGCGATCGATCTGCGCCAGTGGCTGCATCAGGGCGAAGCGAGCGAGCAGCCGGCGCGCCGCGACCGCCCCTCGCAACTGCGCATCGCGCTGCTGGCCACCACGCTCGCCGCGCTCCCGGTCCTCGGCTGGATCTTTCTCGGACATCGCACTCCGTCATCGAGCTCCATTCCTGAGCAGACGACGCGCCGCGTCACCACGAACGGCCGCACGCCGCTCGTCGCCATCTCGCCTGACGCGCGCTACCTCGCGTACGTGACGAACGATGCGCGCGGCAGCGCGGTGTGGCTCGAGCAACTGGAGACGAAGTCGTCGATGCAGCTCGTGCCGCCGGCGCCGGGACACTACGTCTCCGTCACCTTCTCCCGCGATGGCAACTACGTTTACTACGTCCGCTACGACACGAACCTGATGGCCGATCTCGTCCGCATCCCGATGCTCGGCGGGAAGGCGGAGACACTCATCCACGACATCGATACGCGGGCCGATTTCTCGGCCGACGGCAAGTACGTCGCGTTCGTGCGCGACGACTTCAACAAGTCGACCAGCACGGTGATGGTGGCGAACGCCGACGGCAAAGGCGAGCGCGCGCTGGCAACCGTTCATCTTTCCGACCGCGCGTATTCGCCGTCGTGGTCGCGCGACGGGAAGCATCTCGTCGTCGCGCAGCACGCGAAGCTGCTCGACATCGCGTTCCCGAACGGCACGATGCGCGAGATCACCACCGAGCCTCGCTTCGAGTCGGTGCGCAACGTGACGTGGTCCGATGGCGACACGCTGCTCGTGGCCGCGGTGCAGGAACAGTCCACCGGACACGTGCGGCTCTGGGAAGTCGAGGCCTCGAACGGCCACGCGCGTCCGATCACCGAGGAGCTGAGCGATCTCTCGCTGCCGTCGGTGAGCGCGGACGGCAGGACGATCGCCGCGGTGCAGACGATCCGGCAGGCGAACCTCTTCAACTACGACGGCAAGGGCGTTCGCCAGATCACGTCGGGCCTCGGCTCGACGAACGGTCTCAATGGCATCAACTGGCTCGGCGATCACATCCTCTATTCATCGACGACCGACGGCGCGTCGTCGATCTGGATCGCCGATCCGGTCACCGGCGCGGCCTCGAAGCTGACCGAAGGGACGGGCGACGACCTGCAGCCGACGCCGTCGCCCGACGGCTCGGTCATCGTGTACGAGTCGGCGGCGAAGGATCAGTACACGCTCTGGCGGATGAAGCCCGACGGCACCGATCGCCGCCAGCTGACACCCGGTCCGCGCGACTACGACTTCGCCATCTCGCCCGATTCGAAGACGCTGGCCTGGGCCTCGGTCGACACGAAGTCGAACGAGTGGTCGATGTGGACGATGCCGCTGGCCGGCGGAACGCCGAAGAAGATCGCCACGCGCTCGACGCTCATCCAGCAGCTGCGCTACGCGCCCGACGGTCAGACGATCATCTTCACCGGTTACGCAGGCAGCATGCTCCGCATCTATCGCATGCCGGCGACCGGCGGCACGATCACGGAAATGACGAGCAAGCGCGCCGCGGACAGCGCGCTGTCGGCCGACGGCCACACGCTCCTCTGCGCGTACGACTACGACGACAAGTCGACGACTTCGCTGGCGATGATCCCGCTCGACGGCGGCGAAATGAAGACCATGCCGCTGCAGGGCTGGCGCTACCGCTGGCGCGGGAACGACGTGACCTACCTGCACAGCGAGAACGGCACGACGAATCTCTGGATGCTCGACCACGGCACGCCGCGTCAGCTGACGGAGTTCAGCGAGGGCTCGATCGTCGATTACACGTGGAGCGCGGATGGAAAGCGCGCGGTGGTCACGCACGTGGTCGATTCGTCGGATGCGGTGGTGATCAGGAGGAAGTAGCTACCGCTTCGCCAGCCCGCGCGGCATCGCCTTCACCAGCGCGTTCTCGCGGTCGATGCCGTGGCGCTTGTCGAGCACGGCCTGGCGGATGATGCGCATCATCTGCTCGAAGTGATCTTCGGCGCGGTCGAGCGCCTGGCGGGCGTCTTCCAGCGCGTTCTGCATGTTGAGGATCACCTCCACGCCGGCGAGGTTCACGCCGAGATCGCGGGTCAGCGTGAGGATCATCTCCAGCTTGCGGATCTCATCCGTCCCGTAGAGGCGCGTGTTGCCGCCGGTGCGCGCCGGCTTGATCAGTCCTTCACGCTCGTAGAGGCGCAGCGTCTGCGGATGAATGTTGTAGCGCTCCGCGATGACCGAGATCATCACGTATCCATCTGCTCTGCGTCTGCCCATGTGAAAACAGTGTAGGACAGGCGCCTTCGCCTGTCCTACACCACCTCGTTACTTGTTCTCGTCCACCACTTCCGCTTCGATGACGTCGTCTTTCGCGTCGCCGCTCGGAGCCGCGCCCTGGGTCGAACCCCCGCCCTGCTCCCCGCCACCCTGCGCGCCGGTGTTCTGGTACATGACCTCGGCAAGCTTGTGCGACGCCTTGGTCAGATTCTCGGTCGCCTTCTTGATGTTGTCCGCGCCACCCTGCTCCATCGCCTTGCGCGCTTCGCTGATCGCCGACTCGAGGTTGCTGACGTCCGAGCCGGAGAGCTTCTCGCGGTTCTCGGTCAGCATCTTCTCGACGTTGTACACGAGCGAGTCGAGCTGATTCTTCGACTCGATCTCTTCGCGGCGGCGCTTGTCCTCTTCGGCATGCGCTTCCGCGTCCTTGACCAGGTTCTCGACGTCGTTCTTCGACAGACCGGAGGAGCTGGTGATGGTGATCTTCTGCTCCTTGCCGGTGCCGAGGTCCTTCGCCGAGACGTTCATGATGCCGTTCGCGTCGATGTCGAACGTGACCTCGATCTGCGGGATGCCGCGCGGTGCGGGCGGAATGCCGACGAGGTGGAACGCGCCGAGCAGCTTGTTCGCGCCTGCCATCTCGCGCTCGCCCTGGTAGACCTTGATCTCGACCGACGTCTGCGAATCGGCAGCCGTCGAGAACGTCTCCGACTTCCGGGTCGGGATCGTTGTGTTGCGCTCGATGAGCTTCGTCATCACGCCGCCGAGGGTCTCGATGCCGAGCGACAGCGGAGTGACGTCGAGGAGCAGCACGTCCTTGACGTCGCCACCGAGGACGCCGCCCTGAACCGCCGCGCCGATGGCGACGACTTCGTCAGGATTCACACCCTTGTGCGGCTCCTTGCCGAAGTAGTCCTGCACGAGCTTCTGCACCATCGGGATGCGCGTCGAGCCGCCGACGAGCACGACCTCATCGATCTTCTTCGGATCGACGCCCGCGTCGTTGAGCGCCTGGCGCACCGGGCCCATCGTCTTCTGGATGATCTCGCCGACGAGCTGCTCGAACTTCGCGCGCGTCAGCACCATGTTCAGATGCTTCGGACCCGACTGATCGGCGGTGATGAACGGCAGATTGATGTCGGTCGACATCGTCGAGCTGAGCTCGATCTTCGCCTTCTCCGCCGCTTCCTTCAGGCGCTGCAGGGCCATCTTGTCCTTCGACAGATCGATGCCCTGGTCCTTGCGGAACTCGTCGATGATCCAGTCGATGAGCTTGTGGTCGATGTTGTCGCCGCCGAGGTGCGTGTCGCCGTTGGTCGACTTGACCTCGACCACGCCGTCGCCGACCTCGAGGACGGAGATGTCGAACGTACCGCCGCCGAAGTCATACACGGCGATGGTCTCGTTGGCCTTCTTGTCGAGGCCGTACGCGAGCGCGGCCGCGGTCGGCTCGTTGACGAGACGCTCGACCTTGAGGCCGGCAATCTCGCCCGCGTCCTTGGTCGCCTGGCGCTGCGAATCGTTGAAGTACGCCGGCACGGTGATGACCGCGCGGTCGACCTTCTCACCGAGGTAGTCCTCGGCTGCCTGCTTGAGCTTCTGCAGAATCATCGCGGAGATCTCAGGCGGTGAATAAAGCTTCCCCTGGACCTCGACGCGCGCGTCGCTGTTCGACGCCTGCGTGACGTGATACGGAACCATCTTCATCTCTTCGCTGACTTCACCGAACTTGCGTCCCATGAAGCGCTTGATCGAGAAGACGGTGTTCTCGGGATTCGTGACCGCCTGCCGCTTTGCGACCTGACCAACGAGGCGCTCGCCGTTCTTGGCGAAACCGACCACCGACGGGGTGATGCGGCTCCCCTCGGCGTTCACGATGACCTTCGGCTCGTTGCCTTCCATGACGGCTACAACCGAGTTGGTCGTTCCCAGATCAATGCCGATGATCTTGGACATGTTGTTCTCCTTCTGCGACTTAGGGGATTATGAGTGCCCCGTTGTCAACTTTCTGTACCGATCGAAACCTGAGTCTAGCATTGTAAATTCCGGTGGTGCAAGCTGCGTTCCGTGCAATTGCCGCCTCTTCAAAGGTGGTTATCATTTGCTCGGAGGGTTCACTCAAATGGATCGTTTCAACAATCCGCAACAGCCCGCCTGGATCAGCGCCAGCACGGAAGAAATGGCAGTCCGCGAACGCGCTTTTTTCCGCTCCGTCTACGGCTGGATGTTCGCCGGACTGATGACGACGTCGCTCGCCGCGTTCGCGGTGACGCAGTCGATCGCCATGCAGCAGCTGCTCTTCGGTTCGGGACTCTGGATCGTCCTGATGATCCTCGAGATCGGACTGGTCCTCTTCCTTGGCATCCGCATCCAGAAGATGGCGGCATCGACGGCGTCGTTCGTCTTCCTCGCCTATTCACTGCTGAACGGCCTGACGCTCAGCTCCGTCTTTCTGATTTACGCGCGGGCGTCGATCGTCAACGCGTTCGTCGGCGCGGGCGTGATGTTCGGGGCGATGGCGCTCTACGGCACGGTGACGAAGCGCGACCTGACGTCGTGGGGCTCGTTCTTCATGATGGGTCTGATGGGCGTCTTCGGAATGGCGATCATCAACATCTTCATGCACTCCGATGCGCTGAACTTCACGATCGGCGTGGTCGGCGTGTTCGTGTTCCTCGGCCTCACGGCGTACGACAACCAGAAGCTGAAAGCGTGGGCGCACGCAGGCGGCGGGATCCAGCAGAACCTCGCGGTCCTCGGCGCGCTGAATCTCTATCTCGATTTCGTAAACCTGTTCCTGATGCTGCTCCGTCTGTTCGGCCGTCGCCGCTAGACGAAGCGCACATCCTGCAGCATCGCCAACGGCATCGACCGGCGCGGATTGTCAGGATCGTAGAGGACGACGTGAGTCTCCCCTTCGACCGGCAGCGGCGCCGGTTTTTGTTTTCCCCACGATGCGCGCGCGTCGATGACGCCGGCGTTTGTGTCGTAGCTGTACTTCGCGCCGGAGTGTCCGACCTTCGTGATGCGCCCGAGCACCGCCACTCCGCGCGTGGCGATCGATTCGCTCTGCCGCGCTGCGTACGCCATGAGGATGTTCATGAATGCGGTGAGCGCGATCATGCCGAGCGTGATCCCGAGCAGCGGCGCGAGGGCGCGGAGCGGGCCGCCGAGGGCGACGCGTGAGCGCGGCTTGCTGATCATCGGATTCGACGCGGCGTAGGTCACAGGCGTCGTCGATCCTTCGACCAGCCGCTCGTAGTCGCGCCGGCCGACGTCCGCGCTGTTCTGCAGGACGATGCCGCCCGCGGTGTAGCGATACCTGACGATGTATCGCTTCGACTTGCCGCTTTGTACGTTGCGATCGATCACGGTACCGGTCGTCTCGACGCCTTCGCGCTGCAACAGCGTCGCGTCACGAACGTCGCGAGCGGTCAGGCCGGCGACGGCGACGATGAGCCCGAGCGTGATGCCGCCGAAGACGCCGGCGAGCGACATCGGCCGAACGATCGCGCGGCGCGGCGCAGACCCGAGCTCGCGCGGAATCGAGCTCGCCGGCTCCCAGAAAAATCCGCTGGTCAGGCTGACGGCCCGCGAGATCGCGATCACGATGCCGAGGATCAGCGCGCCGAGCGAAGGCCAGAGCATCGTCTCGAACCGCGGCAGATCCGGCGAGCCGTTGATCGCGAGCCAGAGCGCGTATGCGACCCAGACGGCGAAGACCACTCCGATCAGCGCCGCCGGCTTGATCAGCGCCGCTCCGATCCGGCGGACGCGGACGAATTTCGCCAGCTGCTCCGCGCGCGCACGCGACGCACCGAGCGACATGAAATGCGCGACGAGATCGGCGGAAGGCGGCTGCGGATCGGCGAGGTAATCGGCGTTCGTCAACGGCATGCGCCGTATTGAATCACGCCGCGCGCCTGCGCCGCTTCGACACCAGCTGCTTCAGCGTGAGCGCGTTGTGCATCGCGTGCGCGGAGTCGTCGTTGTCGAAGTAGACGTAAATCGCGTCGAGCTTCCGGCTCCAGTTGCGGATGCGCTCCGCCCAGGCCGCGAGCTGCGCGTCGCTGTAGCTCCCCTGGTACTTGAACCGCGTCGGTCCGTGCAGGCGGATGTAGGTCCAGTCGCTCGAGGTTCACGTTCCACTTCGGCGGGAGCTGCCAGAGGATCGGCCCGAGCTTTCCACGCAGGCGCTCCGCGCGTGGGAGAAAGTTCGCCAGTCCGCGCTGCGCATCCTTCAACAGCATCTCGCCCTGCTTGATGCCGGCCGGGTAGTAGCGGCCGATCCAGTGCTCGTAGTGCCAGCCCGAGGTACCGATGCGGATGTCGGTAATGAGGGTGTGGAGGGGAGACGGTGCGCCTCCCCTCTTCGGTCGGTTACTGGTTGGTGATGACGATGGAACCGCCCGTCGTCGTCATGCGAACCGGACGCGCAACGCGGCCCGAGCTCGTGATCGGCGACGTGATGGCGATCGGCTGCGAGACCGCACGCGAGCGGACCGTGGTCACGGTCGGCGAGACGGTCACCGGTGACGTGACCACCGCCGCGGACCGCGAGACGGTCGCCGGGAAGTTGACCTGGCGTCCGACACTCAGAGTTCCTGAGCCGCTGCGCGTGGTGGTCGTCCCGACGGTCGGCGTCGTCGTCACCGCGCTGGTCGTCGCGGTCGAAGCCGTTCCGACATTGCCGGCCGGCGGATTGGCCGCGCTGGTGGGCGACGGCGTGAGGCCGGACGTGACGGTCGGCGTCAGAAACCCGGTGTTCTGCGTGGCCGTCGCCGCGGTCGCGGTGTTGGTCGGCGTCACCGCGGTGCTCGACGTGCCGAAGACCGGTGCCGCAAGCGTGCTCGCGGCCGTGATGGCCGCAGTTCCGGCGGTCACTCCGCTCGTCACTGCGCCCGTGCTCACGCCGCCGCCGAGGACGACTGCGCCGCCACCGTCACCACCGGCGCCGCTGGTGATGACCGGCGTCGGATCGGAGCTGATGGATGAGTTCACCGTCTGCTGCGGATTGGCGGTCATCGAAGGCGAGACGAACTGGCCGGTTACGATGTCCGTGCCGTTGCCGGTCGACGCCTGTCCCGGTCCCGCGTATCCGAGGAAACGTCCCTGGTGTCCGGCGAGCACGGCGATGGCCTCGGAGGACGAGGAGAACATCGGCGTGATCACTTCCGGCGCGACGATCATCCGGCTCTGCGGCTTCACTCCTTCGGTGCCGCTGGAGGAGCCGTAAGTCGCCGCGTGAGTGCCGGCGCCGTACGCCGTCGAGCCCGTCGGCTGACCGTTTCCGGGTGTGTAATTGCTCGTGCAGGCGCCGAGGCCCGCGAGGAAGATCGTGAGGGAAATGGCAACGAGAATTCGGAGGCCATTCCGCTCACGCAAAACGTTGATTTCATTTGATTTATGCATCATGACCTCCTGGGGGTCTGTCGCTGCATTACAGAGGTTATTTGGAGCAAATGACGTGCCCCTTTCGGAGGTATGATTTGCCTCATCGATGACGTACGACGAATACCTCGCGCTGGAGGAGCTCAGCGACGTCAGGCATGAGTTCCTGGATGGGCAGATGCGCGCTCTGCCGGACGGGACGATCGAAAGCGCGTCCCTCCGCGCTTCGTTGCTCAGCCTTCTCGTCCCGCAGCTCCGGAAGCAATGCCGCGTATACACCTTCGTGCGCGTGCGAACCGACTCCGGCCTCGCGACCTATCCCGGCGTGGCAGCGATCTGCGGCCCCAGCATTCGTCACGTTGAAGACAATGACGCGATCACAAATCCGGAGTTGATCGTGGAAGTGCTCAGGCCGGGTACCGAGGAGTACAACCGCGGCGAGAGGTTCGAGCACTACAAGACCTGCGCCTCGCTGCGAGAGTACGTGCTTGTCGCGCTATCAGACCGCGCAATCGAACTGTGGACTCGCGACAACGACAACCGGTGGACCTCGACGGTCGTCCGCGACGGTGAAGTCGCCGAGCTCGCGATCGGCGCGCGTCTCGATGTGCGCGAGCTGTACGAGGCGGCCGAAGAGCCGAAGGCCTAGACGAACGGATCGACGGCGCGGACTCCGCCGTAGAAGCGGTCGTGCTGGAAATCTTCGGAGATGATCTCCTGCAGTCCGTTCACTTCCGCGCAAGCCCAGATGTGCGCATCGAACCACGAGAGCTGATACGCCGCCGTGGCGCGGAGAGCGGCTCGAACCACGTGCTCATCGGGATACAGAATCTCGAACTGAACCAGCAATTCTTCCGTTTCTCGAGTGGCGTCGGCCGTATTGAGAAGTGGACTCGCTCCGCGAAGCGGGCGCGTAACCGCCGCGTAGAACTCGATAATCGACTGATGCGCGATCCGAAGCGAATTCGCGGCAAGGCCGCGGCGGAGGATGTCGGTAGCGATCTTCTGTTTCCGTGCGTCGCGCGGATCGAAGCGATACACGAGGATGTTCGTGTCAACGAGTGCGGCCACGATCGTACAGGTCCTCGCGCTTCCAGCCACGATCCGAAGCCGCTCCTGCGGGCCGCTTTCTGTTACGAGCGATCTGCCGTCGCGTCGCTTCATCAAAGCGTTGCAGTCGCTCGTCTATCGAAAGACGGCGACTGCCGCGCTTCGAGGTGGAGACGCGCAGTTCATCCCCTGCCACGCGCCACTGGATGTCGTCGCCGGGCTTGATGGCCAGCTGTTCGGCCAGCGTCTTGGGAATGCTTACCTGATACTTACTCGTAACCTTACCCACAGCCTTACTGTAGCACGGCCGTTCCCCTCACCGTATCCGCCCTCCCCCGAAATACCGGATCGACCGGTAGTGCACGTCGAAGTAACTCGCAGCCACGCGGATTGCGCGGGCGACGACCCACGAATCCTTCGACACGATCTCCTCGAGCGGCTTGCGCATGTGGGGCGGCAGCTTCAGCCGGCAGAGGCGGCAGAGCGCGTTTCCGAGGGTCTTGTCCTGATTGCAGCGTGGGCAGTTGCGGCGCCTGGCCAGACCTTGCACCTGTTGTTTGGACATCATTCCGCTCCCCTTTCTCTCGTCTCTCGCGAGCAAAAAAAAAGGCCGGCGGATGCCGGCCTTTGACTGCGAATGGATGTGCCTGGTCAGGGTAGCACGACTATTTCTTTCGGCAAATACCCCTTTTCATCGACGTACGCCGGATCGGATTCGTACTTCCAGACGAACCAGCCGGCGATGCGCGGAGCGGCTCGCAATGCCGCGAGCATCGCTTTGAACGAGCGCGCCTGCGCGGTTGGATCCGACTCGCGATCGCGATGCTCGCTCCATGGATCGATCCACGCGCCGGGCGTCGACGGATACCCGAGCTCGGTGAGGATCACGTTGCGGCCGTTCGACTTCGCCACGCGCTGCATCCGCGCGACGGCGTCGCGCGCGCCCGCGAGAAGCTGCGCGTCGGTCGCATCCATCGTCGAGGCGAGCGGAAAGTATGCATCGACGCCGATCGCATCGAGCTCGCGCCAGAACGGCGTCTTCTCGAACGCGTCGAAGTTCGCGGCGTACGTGATGCGGCCGCGGTAGATCGAGCGGACGACGCGGATCAGGCGCCGCCATTCGGGACGCGACTCGCTGCGACTGAGCTCCGTGCCGATGCAGAGCCACTCGGCGCCGATCCGTTCCGCGAGCTGCGCTTCGTGCACCAGGTACTTTTCGTACGACGCGAACCATTTCTCCCACGACTGCGGCTCGAACTTCGTCGGATCGCCGCCGCGCGGCCAGACGTGCGGCTTGAGCATCACCTGCATGCCGAGGGCGTGAGCGCGGGCGGCGCCGAGCCGCATGGAGAGATCGGTCTCGCCGGCAGGGCGGCGGTCGAACGGGACGACGTCGTCGCCGCGCAGGCCGGCGAAGGGGATGAGGGAGATCGCTGTGTAGCCCTGGTCGTGGAGGTGCTTGAAGACTTGCTTGGAGGGGTTCGCGATGAGGTGTTTTTCGATGCGGTTGACGACCGAGACGGTGGCGCCTCGGATTTGGGTCTCGCCCCTCACCCCTGGCCCCTCTCCCCGCTTGGCGGGGCGAGGGGGATGAGGGCGATGGAGCGCGCGTAAGTCGGCGGCTTCCCAGTCTTCGACTAACTCGTCCGTCGCGACGCCGCAGAGCGCTTCGCCGCAACCGTCGACGACCTCGATCGACTGCCGCGCTCGCGCGGCGGCGACGAAGTCTTCGTCGAGTTTGTAGATGACCGGGAGGTGCGCGTCGCCGCGGGCGTTTGCGCGGATGAACGCCTCGCGCGTCGCGAGCCACTTCGCCGGATCGGCCACGAGCTCCTGCGAGATCGCGCCGTCCGCGACGAGATACTTCGACTGGTGATGAACCGGCGTGACGAGCAGCGCGATCAGCAGGAGCATGCAATTACAATCATGACAATGTTCTCGATCGCGGAGCGCGGATCGTCCATCCGTGCCGAGATCGTCGGCGGTGCGACGACGTTCGTTTCGATGGCGTACATCATCGTCGTCAACCCCGCCATCCTCTCCTTCGCCGGCATCCCCTCGGGCGCGAGCACCGTGGCCACGATCCTCACCGCCGCATTCGGCACGCTGCTGATGGGCCTCTACGCGAACCGGCCGATCGCCGTCGCGCCGTACATGGGCGAGAACGCCTTCATCGCCTTCGGCCTCGCCGCGTTCGGCATCACCTGGCAGCAGCGCCTCGGCGCGGTCTTCATCAGCGGCATCGCGTTTCTGATCATCACGCTGCTCGGCGTCCGCACGTGGCTCGCCGAATCGGTCTCGACGTCGATGAAGCACAGCTTCGCCGCCGGCATCGGACTCTTTCTCACGTTCATCGGCCTCGTGGAGACCGGGATCGTCGCGCCGTCGAAAGCAGTGCCGGTGCAGATCGGCGACATCCGCAGTGCGCCCGTGCTGCTGGCGATCTTCGGCTTCGTGATCACCGCGGCGATGCTGTACAAACGCATCCGCGGCGCGATCCTGATCGGCATGGCGCTCACCGCGATCGGCGGCTGTCTCCTCGGCGCCGGCAGCGCGCCGCACGGCGTGATCGCGATGCCGTACGACCTCTCGCCGATCGCGCTGCAGCTCGACATCGCCGGCGTACTGCGTCTGAGCTTTCTGCCGATCCTGCTCACGCTCTTCCTGATGTCGCTGCTCGATACGCTCGGCACGCTCGTCGGAGTCGGAGCCGCGGCGGGCATGCTCGACGAGCGCGGAAACTTCCCGCAGATCGAGCGGCCGATGTTCGTCGACGCGCTCTCGTGCGTCTTCAGCGGATTGATCGGGACGTCGACCAGCGGCGCGTACATCGAATCGTCGACCGGCATCCGCGAAGGAGCGCGCACCGGACTCGCGTCGGTCGTCACCGCGGGACTCTTCCTCCTCTCGCTCTTCTTCATCCCGCTTTTCGAGCCGCTGCAGTCGCTGCGTTACGCGTACGCGCCGCCGCTGCTCGTCGTCGGCATGCTGATGCTGTCGTCGATCGCGAAGATCGACTTCGACGACTTCACGGAGCTCGTGCCGGCTTTCGCCACGATCGTGGTGATGGTCTTCACCTACAACATCGCGAACGGGTTGACCGCGGGCCTTCTGCTCTACCCGATCATGAAGCTGCTGGCGGGACGCGTGCGCGAGGTCCGCGCGGGCACGATCGTGCTCGCCGTGCTCTGCGCCGTTTACTTCGTGTTCGGCTTACCGCATTAAGCGCCGCAACGCGCTCTTCGCCGCCCAGAAGCCGCACATCCCATGCACTCCGCCGCCCGGCGGCGTGGAGCTCGAGCCGATGAAGATGCGCGGATTCGGCGTGGCGTACGGATCGAGCGCCGGAAACGGGCGCATCACGAACTGCACAAGATCGTTTGCACCGCCGGCGATGTCGCCGCCGACGAAGTTCATGTCGTGCGCCTCGTACTGCGCGCAGTTCATCGTGTGGCGCCCGAGGATGCGGGAGCGGAAGCCGGGAGCGAAGCGCTCGAGCTGCGACTCGATCGCCTCGGTCATGTCCTCGCTCGAGCCGTTCGGCACGTGGCAGTAGGCCCAGAACGTCTGCTTGCCGGCGGGCGCGCGCGTGTCGTCGAAGAGACTCTGCTGCGCGGTGAGGACGAACGGCTTGTCGGTCACTTCGCCGCGCCAGATCGCGGCTTCGTGCCGGCTGATCTCCTCGATCGTTCCGCCGACGTGCACGGTCGCCGACTTCGCGCACGCCTCCGCGCGCCACGGCACGGGGCCATCGAGCGCGTAGTCGACTTTGAACACGCCGGGACCGTGCCGGAAGCGGCGCAGTTTTTTCACGTACGCCTCGGGCAGCTCGTCGCCCGCGATGTCCGCGAGCTGATGCGGCGTGACATCGAAGACGACGGCCTTCGACGGCGGAAGATCGCGCATCGATCGCACGCGAGAGCCGGTGCGCAGCTCGCCGCCGAGCGACTCGAAGTAGCGGCCGAGCGCGTTGACGATCGCGGATGAACCGCCCTTCGCGCATGGCCAGCCGACGGCATGACCGGTGACGAGGAAGACGAGGCCGAATGCCGCCGTGGCGAAGCGATCGAGCGGACGGATGGCGTGAGCGGCGCAGCCGGCGAACAATGCGCGCGCGCGATCGGTGCGGAAACGATTCGCCGCTTGTTCCGCGGAGCGAAACGCGCGCAGGCCGAAGCGCGCCATCAGCAGCGGATGCCGCGGCAACGGACGCACGGGACGGAGGAGCTCGTCGAACAGATCTTTCGCATGTGCGGCGAGCGGCGCGACCAGCTTGCGATAGGCGTCGCCGTCTTCGCCGAGGTTTGCGGCGGTGGCGTCGACCGACATCTCGAGCAGCGCGGCGGTGCCGTCATCGAGCGGATGCGCGATCGCGGCCGGCGGGAATCGCCACTCCAGTCCGAAGTCGGCGAGCGGCAGCTTGCTCAGCGCCGGCGAGATCACGCAGAGCGGATGAATCGCGGAGCAGACGTCGTGGCGGAATCCGGGGAGCGTCAGCTCGGACGTGCGCGCGCCGCCGCCGATCGTGTCGTTCGCTTCGAGCAGCAGAACCTTCTGGCCGTTCTGCGCGAGGATCACCGCGGCGGACAGGCCGTTCGGTCCCGCGCCGACCACCACGGCGTCGTACGGTTTCGTCATCGATCCACGTGCACAGTCGTGAGCTTCGTATCGCCCGTCTTCATCCCCTGCGCGAAGTTTTCCTCGCTGAAGGCGATGAGCAGTCCGTCCGACTTGCGCAGGTCGCTGTACTCGGTGACGAACTCGATCGTCTGGCCACCGCCCGTGCCTTTGCTCGCGGAGCGGACGATGTTGAAGGTCTTCGGGTCGACCGCGGCCATGACCGTGAGGACGTCGTTGAGCGGAATCTCGATCAGGTGCAATCCCTCGCGCATGCCGAGGTCGCGGAGCTGCTCGCGGCGCTCGATGAGCAGCGCGGGGATGGCGAGGCGGGCCCACTGCAACGTCATGCCGTCGAGCGGCGGGCCGGTCACCGGCCGGCCGTTGCGCGTTCCGCGGTCGCCGTCGAGATCGCGCACCTCGGTGTGGTCGGGGTAGACGATCTCGACGCGGAGCTTCCGCGCGCGCTGCCAGGTAGGGGTCATCGTGCCGTGGCCGCCCATGGCGGAGGTCAGGCTGCCGGTTTCGTCGATCGTCCGGACGTTCTTCCAGGCAGCGGCGCCGCCGTACCGTTTGACGACGTTGTCGACGAGATTTGTGAAGTCGGATGCGAAAGCGGGAAAGGCGAGGAGAGTAACCAGGAGGGCGGCGAACGGCTTCATGACTTTATTGTAGGGGCTGCCCGGTGTCGGAAAATTCGGACAGTGGCCCGTAAACAGTGAAGGACAGGCTACTTACGCCTGTCCTCCACATTTCCTTTTTTCCCGCCCACATAAAATTTTTCGTTATCCGGGTAGGGAAAATGGCGGTCGCGACACTCCTAGGATTGGATGAGTAAGTCGACGACCTTACCGAACGATACGACCGAGACGCTGGTGCTCTCGGGGCGCCATCTCGAGTACCTCGATCAGATCAGTTTCGAGATGAATCCCGCGATGCCGCTGGCATTCGGGGCACCCCATGTCATCCGCCAGATTCTCGACCGTTTCGCGCAAGGTGAAATCGATCTCACTGATGCAAGCAGTGAGGAAGAGATCGCCCGACTCGGCGCAGGCCGATTGAGTGGAAGACGGGGACGCCGCGATTCCAGTTGCCTTAGCGGACGGCTTTCTTCTTCGGCAACGAACCGACAAGCAGGTCGACCAGCGAATCGATCGATTCTGCCTGAGACAGGTCGATGCCGCTCTGGAAGGCCGCCTCGATCAGGCCACGGATAATCTCGGCGCGGCTGATCGCTTTTCCGTGTTTCAGACGGATGTCGATAGCAAGCCGATCGAGATATGCGACGTGACGATCGAGCAGGACCACCGTGATCTTGGCCCACGGCTCGGTGTGGACGATGGGGCGACCGCGATTGCTTTTGGTAGCTGGACTCACACGTTCTCCTAATTGTTGAATTTGGCTCTGGAACCCGTTACAGGAGTGTACCTAGTTCCTCGGCCGAAGTCTATTCTTCCGTACCTGCCTAAAGCCGTCAGACACACTCCGCGCCTTGCGGGCATTGTGGATCTAATACTTTTCGTGTAGGCCGGAAAGGGGACCGTCCGTCCCGGCTTTAAGCAGCCCCTACTGCTCTCCGTAGAGATGTTACGCTCACGCACGTTTTTCGCAACACAAATCATGAAAGTTAAGTGGTAGGGAATTACCTAACACCGCGGCAACCGGATCTCGAATATCGCGCCCTTTTCCGCGTTCGCCGCGCTGATCGTCCCGCCGTAACCCTGCACGATCGCCTTCACGATGGCCAGCCCCAAACCGGTGTGCGAACGCCTCGATGCGTCGGGCCGATACGTGAAGAAGCGATCGAAGATCCGGTTCATGTGCGGCTCCGAAATCCCGCTCCCCTCGTCGCTCACGCGCGTGACCACCAGCCCGTCGCTCGCCGACGCGCTGACCTGCACCACGCCGCCGTCGGGCGAGAAGCTGACCGCGTTGTCGAGCAGGTTCTCAAAGACCTGCAGCAGCCGGTCCTCCGACGCCTCGACCACCAGCTCGCCCGCGACGTCGAGCTCGAAGCGCACCCGCTCCCCTTCCCGCAGCTGGAAGCCTTCGACGATCTTCGACAGCAGCTCGCCGATGACGACGGGACGCCGCTCCTCGCGCACGAGCTGCACGTCGATGCGCGAGATCTCGCGCACGCCGCTGAGCAGCCGCTCCATGCGCGCCACTTCCTGATCGATCATCTGCACGAATCGCTTGCGCACCGCCGGATCGACGACGTCGGCGACCATGTCGTTCGCCGTGCGGATCGACGCCAGCGGATTCTTGAACTCGTGCGAGACGTCGGCGGTGAAGGTCTCGATCGCATGCACGTGTGTCTCGAGCCTGCGCGTGATCCGCTCGAGCGCGCGCGAGAGCTCGCCGATCTCGTCGAGCCGCTTCGAGCCCTTGAAGTGACCGCGGATCCGTCCGCGGCGGTCGAGGATCGAGCGCGCGTCGACGCGCAACTGCCGCAGCGGCGCGAGGATGGTCGCGGAGAAGAAGAGGCTGACGAGGATCGCCACGACGACCGAGGCGAGGAAGATGCGCATCACGCCGAGGCGGATGGCGTAGAGATCCTGCAGGATGGGGAAGGTGTTGCGGGAGGCGACGACGGCGCCGCTCACCTTTCCGCGCGACAACACCGGCACCGCACGATAGAGCGTGACCGAGCGCTTGCCGCCGGCGGTGATCTTCTTGTCGAAGCCCTCGCGGCCGCGCAGCGCGTCGCGCACTTCGACTCCCGTCAGCTTCGTCGCGGTCTCGTAGAAGTCGACGTCGAGCGGCGGTTGCGGCGGCTGCATAAATTTCACGATCGGCCGCACGAGAAACGCGCCGATGCGATAGAGCGTGTTGTGCCGCTTCGAGCCCGACGGCGGACGGGTGGGCGGCGGCGGGACGATGCGGTGCGAGTCGGCGATGAGGTTTCCCTGCGCGTCGACCAATCGCAAACGAACATCTGTCGGACGCGCGGAGACGATGCGCACGAACGTCTCCGGCTTGTCGACCGCCGCCGCGACGATCCGCGCCTCCTCGGTGATCGCTCGCACTTCCGCCGATTCGAGTCGCGATTCGTACGCGCCGAGGAACAGCACGCCGGCGACCGGAAGGAAGACGAGCAGCAGGTTGAACGCCAGGAGGCGGATGGAGATGCGCGAGAACCAGCGGCCGGAGAGTTTCACGTTTCGCGGTAGCGGTAGCCGAGGCCGTAGACGGTCTCGATGAGATCGAAGGTGGGATCGACTTCCTCGAACTTGCGGCGCAGCCGCTTGATGTGGCTGTCGATGGTCCGCTCGCTCACGTACGTGTCGTGCGGATAGCTCTCCTCGTGGATCTGGTTGCGCGTCTTCACATGTCCGGGATGCCGCACCAGCGCGTTGAGCATCATGAACTCGGTCACCGTCAGCGTGACCGGCATCGACTTCCACTTGACGGTGTAGCGCTGCATGTCGAGCTCGAGATCTCCGAACCGCATCGGCGCCTCGGCGTTGCGCGTCCGTCCCTGATCGAGCGCCACGCGGCGGAAGAGCACCTTCACGCGCGCCAGCAGCTCGCGCATCGAGAATGGCTTGCAGAGGTAATCGTCGGCGCCGATCTCCAGCCCGAGCACGCGATCGAGCTCCTCGTCGCGCGAGGTGAGGAAGATGATCGGGATCGTCTCGGAGATCGAGCGGATCTTGCGACAGAGCTCGAGGCCGTCCATCTCCGGCATAAGGATGTCGAGGATGACCAGCCCGGGGAGCTTCTGCCGGAACGACTGCCACGCATCGCCGCCATGCGCGTAGAGCTCGACCGGATATCCCTCGCGCCGCAACGCGAAGCCGACCGTCTCGCGGATGTTCTCTTCATCGTCGACGACCGCGACGACGGCGTTGGCGGGACGCATCACGGAAGGGATTGTACGGACAAGCTGAGAGCTTGTCCTACGTGATCGCGACGATCACCCGGTTCCGAGCATAGTCGAGGATCAGGCGGCGGTCCTGGAACACGGTCGCGCCGATCGTGCCGTCGAAGAGATCGAGTCCCATCGCGCCGGCGCGGCTGCGTGTGATGGCGGCGGTCGGCGCGGCGATCGTCAGCTCCCCGACGCGGACTTCCGCGAATCGACAGAGATGGCCGTCGATGTCGCCGCCGACCCCGGTGCCGAACGCGCCCGGCGTGAGCTCGAGCGCGTCGAGCTGCTGCTGATGCGCATCGACGAACGGACCGAGAAGACGGACGTCGATGCGCGTGGAGCCGAGGTCGATCGCCATGCGCGCGGTGAGCTCGACGCCGGGAGTGAGGACGATCGTCGCACCGGCGATCGGGATGCGATACGTGAGGTCGACCGGGATCACCGCACCGTTGCCATTCCACTCGTCCAGCATCGCCAGCGTCTGTTCACGAAAGTCGATCTCGACGATGCCGCGGCTGAGGATGTCGAAGCCGATGATGCCGTCGATCGGAACCCCGAACTTCTTCGAAACGCCGTCGAGCGGCATCAGCACGACCTGCTGCTCGCCGATGACGAGGTCCCCGAGGCGCAGCGAGGTCGTGGCCAGCGACGCCGAGACGCTGCCCGAGCCGTGCGCCATGATCTCCGAGTCGGCGGTGACGCCGCGCTCCGCCGCCCAGCCGGCGTCGAGCGAGGTGAGCGAGCAGCCGGTGTCGACGACGAAGCGGCCGGTGTGTCCCGCCGCTTCCGCTTCGAGGACGGCGAGTCCGTTGATCAGTTCGAACGGGATCATCATGCGAATGCGAATTTACATTCACATCTGAAGTGTGTCAACCTTTCGCCGATGCAGGAGCCGCAACAGGAGCGCAGCCGGCGCACCCTCTCCCTCCTCCTCGGCGCCGCGGAGACGCTGCTGAACGAGAAAGGGCTCGCCGCGACGACCGTGCCGGCGATCGCGAAGCGCGCGGGGCTGTCGGTCGGCGTCGTCTATCGCCGCTTCCCGAACAAGGACGCGCTGTTGCGCGCCGTCTACGAGCGCTTCTTCCACGAGATGCGCGAGCAGAACCGCCTGCGCCTCGATGCCGCCGCGCTGATGACCACGCGTCTCGAGCCGCTCGCCCGCTCCGTCATCGCGGGGATGGTCGAGGGCTACCGGCGCAAGCGCGGCATCCTCCGCGCCCTCACCCACTACGCGCGCACGCATCGCGACAAGCGCTTCCGCCGCTCAGCGCTGGAGACGAACCGCGAGGCGATGTCGGGGGTCGCGGCGCTCTTCCTCTCACATCACGACCGCATCAAACATCCGCATCCGGAGCGGGCGGTCGAGTTCGCGCTGCTGTCGATCGCGGCGATCCTGCGCATCGTGATCCTGGAGGAGGAGCCGCTGCACAGCGTGCCGACACCGGACAACCTGGCCGAGGAGCTGACGAGGATGTTCCTCGGTTACCTCGGAATCACCGAGTAAACGACCTTCCCGCCCTTCATCACCCACCGCACACCGTGGATCACCGCGTCGATGTTCGCCAGCGGATCGCCTTCGACGGCGACGATGTCGGCGTAGTAGCCGGGGCCGATCGCGCCGAGCTCCTTCTCCATGCCGAGGAGGGCGGCGCCGTTCTTCGTGGCCGTGTCGAGCGCCTGCGCCGGCGTCATTCCGGCCTTGACGAACCACTCGAGCTCGCGCGTGTTCTCGCCGAAGCCGGTGAAGACCGCGTCGGAGCCCATCGCCACGTTCACGTTCGCCTTCACCGCGCGCTTCAGCGTTTCGAAGTTGCGCTTGATGTAGTCGTTGAGGCGATCGACGACCTCCTGGTCGTAGCCGAATTCGTCCTTGTGCGCGCCGTAGTAGCGGTTGTGATCGATGGTCGGGACGTAGAACGTGCCGCGCTTCGCCATCTCCGCGATCGTCGCGTCATCCACGTCGGTCGCGTGCTCGACCGAGTCGGCGCCGGCGCGGACCGCGTCGCGCGCGCCGTCGGGACCGTACGAGTGAATCGCGATCCGCTTCCCGGCGCGATGCGCGACGTCGGCGGCAGCTTTCATCTCCTCAAATGAGAACGTCTGAAAGCCGGTGACGTCCTGGTCGCTGCCGGTCGAGCCGTACATCTTGATCACGTCGGCGCCGCCGGCGATCTGCTCGCGCGCCACGCGCATCACGTCCGCGACGCCGTTGACCTCACCGGGATCGGGCTGCCGTCCCTGCTTCGACGCCGTCCCGCTGATGTGCAGGCCGAAGCCCGCAACGAACATGCGCGGACCGGTCATCGCGCCGCGGTTGATCAGATCGCGCATCGCAACATCGAGGTAGTTCCACGAGCCGAGGTCGCGGACCGTCGTGACGCCGGTCTCCAGCGTCTTGCGCGCGTTCTCCTGTGCCAGGAAGACGGTGACCGCATCGTGCAGCGTGCCGAGCTGCGACCACGGCCGCGTTCCCGGCTTGCGGTCCCAGATGAACGTCATGTGGGTGTGGGCGTCGATGAGGCCCGGGATCGCGGTGTACTTGCGGAGGTCGACGACGTTCGCGTCTTTCGGGATCTCGCCACCGACGCGCACGATCTTCTCGCCGTCGACGATGACCACGGCGTCTTTGACGACGTGGCCCTGCCCGTCGATGAGATTGCCGAAGCGGAGCGCGGTGACGAGCAGTAAGGCGATCATTGCGTGATCGTGTGCAGCTGATTCGCGGCGAGCCCTTTGTACGTCTTGCGCTCGCCGTTCGGCCAGACGACCGTGACGTCGGCGACGACATCCTTCCCGAGGCCGATGAGCTGCTGCGTCGGGTGCTGGGAGAGGTAGCCGGTGGCCGACTGCACGTCGCGCCAGACGCGGTTGCCGGACGGCGTCACGGCGGTGATCGTCGCGCCGATCGCGTCGCGGTTCGAGTGCTTCGCCGGGTCGCCGATCAGCTTCAGCTTGATCCAGTTGTTGTGCAGTTTCTCCGCGCTGTTCAGGAGGAACGTCGCCTTCGCGTCGAAGTTGTTGATCACGACGTCGAGGTCGCCGTCGTTGTCGAAGTCGAGGAACGCGGCGGAGCGCGAGTTGCCGGAGAAGTCGGCGCCGCTCTGCGCGGAGCGGTTCTGCAGGCGGCCGTTCTCGTTCACGTAGAAGACGTTCGGTTCCTTCTCGTGCACGGCGAACTGCATCTCCTTCTCCCCTTCCGGCGTCTTCACTTTGAACTGCGAGCTGTAGATGAAGTACTCGTGCAGTCCGTTCGTGACGTAGAGATCGTCGTCGCCGTCGTTGTCGAAATCGAAAAAGTCGGCGTCCCACGCCCAGCCGGTCGACGTGTCCATCGGATCGATGACCGTGTCCGAAATGCCGTACTTAGGCAGTGAGCCCTTGATCGGCGATGAGACGAACAGCTGGTTGTTCTGCACGACGCGCATCGTCGCCAGCTTCTCCGCCTTGCGCTTCATCTTCGTCGTCTCGGTCGGCATCACGTACTTCTCGTCCTTGACCATGGCGACGATGTTGGAGATGTAGAACTCGGGGTAGCCATCCTTGTTCAGATCGGCGGTGCCGACGTTCATCGACGATGACGGCAGGTCGGTGCCGAGCTGTCCCGCGACGTCCTCGAACCTGCCGTTGCCTTTGTTGCGGTAGTAGGCGTTGATGCCGAAGTCGTTGCCGACGACGAGGTCCTGCCAGCCGTCGTTGTCGAAGTCGACGCTCACCGCCGCCTGCGTCCAGCCGGTGTTCTCCGTTCCGCTGTTCGGGACTTCCCTGAACGCGAAGCCGCCGCCGTTGCGGAACAGTTTGTTCGGCGTCGCGTTCGTGTTCACGCGCGCGAGGTTCGGCCCCACGCCCTGCACGTAGTTGCCGTAGTAGCCGACGTAGAGATCGAGCAGGCCGTCGCGATCGAAGTCGAAGGCTACGATCGGTCCGCCGACCAGGCCGTCGCCGCCGAGGTTCGCGGTCGCGGTGACGTCGGTGAACGTGCCGTCGCCGTTGTTTCGATACACGCGATGTGGCGCGTTGACGTAGCTGATGACGATGTCTTTCTTCCCGTCGTTGTCGAGATCGACGATCAGCGGCTGGCGCGGCTCGCCCGGCTTGCCGTCGGCTCCGAGCCAGTTGATGCCGGCGGTCGCGGTGACGTCCTTGAACGTGCCATCGCCGTTGTTGATGTACAGCTTGTTGCCGAGACCTCCGACGATCAGCAGATCGGGAAAGTTGTCGCCGTTGAGGTCCTCCGCCGCGATGCCGCTCCCCGAAAACGTCGGCGGGAAATCCTCGGCCGGCTCGCCCGATCCCGGTTTCACGGCATCGGTCCCCTTCAGCGAGTAGAGGAACGTCCGCTGGAAGCGGCTCAGCCAGTCGGACGAGCGGTGCATGAAATCGATGCCGGTCTTGTCGCTGATGTCGTCGAAGAACCTGCCTGCACTGGTGGTTGTGCGGCTCGAGGCGATCTTCGTCGTCGCGATTTTCGGCGCGGGCGTCTTCAACTGCTCGGTGAAGCGCTCGGCGATCCGCTTCTGCGCCAGCAGCACGTGCGCGGGCAGCAGCGTCGGCGACTTCTGCTCCTTCGCGATCATCCCCGCCATGCGGAACGTGAGCACGGCGAGTTGCGCGTCCCCCTCGGCCAGCAGCTCCGCGGCGAACGGATCGACGTCGAGCGTCAGCGGGAACGTCGGGTTGTCGATGACCTGCTTGATCCACTGCCAGTGCAGGCCGCTGTCGCGCAGCGAGTCGGCGTCGTACGCCTCGATGTAGACCTGCTTCGACTTCGGCAGATGCGAAAAGAAGATGACGTCCTCGTAGATGTTGACGTCGTACGGCGCCAGCTCGTCGTAGACGGCGCGGATGTGCGATTCGCGCACGAGCGGCGAGTGCTCGGCCGCCGCCTTCTGCTGCGCGCGCTCGAGCACCGTGGCGATGAAGTCCATCACCACGCGCGAGACGTTCTTCGAGATCGCGGTGACCTGTTCCTTGTCCGATGCCCACGGCACGCGGGCGTAGAACGACTGGATGTTCGAGTAGAGCAGCGGGTCGGCGTTGTTGTTGTAGGTGGCGAAGGAGACGAGCTTCTGGTCGACGATCTTGCGAAGCACCGCGCCCGGCTTTGCTCCCTGCGCGACCGGCAGGCTCTCCGCTTGTCCACCGGTCACCCGCTTCCACTGCCCATCGACGCGTGACGCGGTGAGCTGCTTCTCCCCTGCCGCACGCGCGGCCTTGTCCGCGAGGTTCAGCAGCGTGAGCGTGAAGACATCGACCGCCTGCTTCATCGCCTGCACCGATTCGGGCGCGAACGGGACGAGCTTCACGTCGGGCGTGAGCAGCGCATCCTGCTGCACGGCGAGGATCGCGCGCAGCGCGTAGGCCACGGTCCCGTACTGGCGGACGTCGCGCTCTTCCAATACGAGCTCGGAACCGTCGAGCAGTTTCACGTGCGCGTTCTTCGCGTCATCGAACGAGAAGTGGACGTTGCGCTGGATGACCGGCGTGATGACGTCGAGCGGGATCTGCTCCAGGTTTTTCGCTCGCGCTTCATCCGACGCCTCGCGCCACAGGTGCAGGATCAACCGCTTCTGCAGCTCGACCTTCTTCTCCCGTCCGTCGACCGACAGCGGCGTCCCGTACATGAAGTTCTCGAGGCGCGTCGCGGTGGCGTCGCATTTCGGATCGCGCTGGTTCTCCAGCTTCTCGATCGCGTTGACCGTCACGTCGACGCCGACCTTCGTCGGGTCGGTGAACGTCGATTGCGCGAAGAGCGGAGCGGCGGCGAGCGTGAGGGCGAGCAGAGGTTTGATCATGGGGTCTCCAGCGTTTTGATCAGCTGTGCGGGGTCGGTGGTCGGGAGTTTACACATGTAGTGCTCGCAGACGTACGCGGTCGCTTTCTTGTCGATCGGCTTCATCTCCTTGACCACCGGCATGTACGCGGCGAGGCGCTGCTGTGCCGCTCCGCCGTACGCGGGGACGATGATGCGGAACGGCAGCAGACGCTCGTGCGCGATGCGCATCAGGGCCCGCGTGTCGTCGGCGCCGGCGTATCCGGTGATGACGATCTGCCGCGGCGCGGAGGTCATCATCGTCATCGCCGCGACCATCGCCGGCAGCTCCGACGGCGCGTTGAGCAGGCGCGAGCCGTAGCCGTGGAAGATGTTCGCAGCGCGCTCGCGCCAGGCGGCGGAGTCGGTGAACTCGCCGAGGCGGAAGAGGTTCGAGGCGGAGATGGAGTTGGCGGTCGGGAGATCGGACTCCGATTCCGCGGCGAGCTGCGCGAGCTGCTTCGGCATCGCGCCGCCCTTGTCGTAACGCGACGCGATCTCGTTCCAGAAGAGCGCGTCCTGCTTCGTCTGCAGCGTCACGGCGAATTCGAGGAGCGAAACGTCGCCGGTCGCTTCGAAGAGATCGAGCATCGCGGCGATGACGAACGCGTAGTCCTCGCACAACGCGTCGATCCCTTCGACGCGCGAGAGCTTCGTCTTCCACAACTTCGTGCGGATCACGTTCGACGCGTCCTTCGCCGCCCTGATGTAGCGCGGCTCCTCGAACGCGGCGCCGGCGCGCGCGAGCGCGGAGATGGCGAGGCCGTTCCATCCCGCGATGACTTTCGTGTCGATGAACGGCGCCGGACGTTTGCTGCGGGCTTCCTTCATCCGCGCGCGGATCTGCGCGATGTCGCCGGCCGGGTGCGCGACGAACGGGAGGTTGTGCTCCTTGTCGATGCCGTAGTACCGCGCGGCGAGCGTCGCGTTCTCCTTCCCCAGAAACTCGAGCTGCTCCGGAGTCCAGAAGTAGAACGCCCCTTCGACCAGCTCGGGACCTTTCTTGCCGGGGATGATGCTGTCGGCATCCTGGCCGGAACCGAAGCCGCCGCCCGCCTGGCGGAGGTCGAGGATGTAATCGAGCGTGTCGCGGGCGACCGATTCGAAGCGCGCGTCGCGCGTCAGCTGCCACGCCTCGAGGTACGCGATCGCCAGCAGCGCCTGATCGGAGAGCATTTTCTCGAAGTGCGGCTCGCGCCATGCGGAGTCGGTCGTGTAGCGATGAAAGCCGCCGCCGATCTGATCGTGGATCTGCGCGTCAGCCATCACGCGCAGCGTCTTCAGCGCCATCTCCTTCGCCGCGACGTTGCCGCTGCGCAGCAGAAAATCGAGCGTCGGCGCGTGCGGAAACTTCTGTTCGGTGCCGAAGCCGCCGTGCTCGTGGTCGAACGACTGCTGCAGCTCATCGATGGCGCGGGCGATCGTCTCGTTGGCCGTGATGCTCGCGGGCGACGGCTGGTCGATCATCGCGGCGATCATCGACGCGGAGGAGAGGAACGCCTTGCGCTCCGTCGCCCAGCGATTCGACACGATCACCAGCAACCGATTGAGCGCCTCGGGCTTCATGTACGACGCGCCGATCAGCGGCTGCAGATCAGACGTCAGGATCAGGTTCGCCGGCCAGCCCGCGCTGCCGGTGGTCGCCTGCACGAACGAGAGGTACGTCGCGTCGACGTCGGGATGCTCCTGCCGGTCGACGAGCACCGGGACGAAGTAGTCGTTGAGGAGCTTCGCGATCTGCGGGTCATCGAACGACTCGTGGCTCATCACGTGGCACCAGTGGCAGCTGGCGTAGCCAATGGAAAGGAAGATCGGTTTGTCTTCCTTCCTGGCCCGCGCGAACGCCTCGGCGCCCCACGGCGACCAGTGCACGAGGTTCGAGTCGTGCGCGACGAGATACGGGCTGCGCGCTGCTCCGAGCGGGAGGGAGAGGACGATGAGGGCGGCGAGAGCGAGGCGGCGGAGCATGTGTGATTATGGACAAATGCAGCTCCCGGAAACGTGGATGAACGAGCTGGCGCGGCGTTACTCGGAGCCTCACCGCAGGTACCACACGCTCGCCCACATCACCGAGCTGCTGTCACTCCTCGACGAATTCGAGCTCGACGACCGCGACTCAGTCGAAGCGGCCGTCTGGTTTCACGACGCGATCTACGACACGCATGCCTCGGACAACGAGGCGCGCAGCGCCGACCTTGCTGAGACGGCGCTGCGCGAGCTGCAGTTTCAAAATATCGAGGCCGTGCGAGCGATGATCCTCGCCACCGCCTCGCACGACCCGGCCGGCCTCACGGGCGACGGCGCGCTGTTCCTCGACGCGGATCTCTCGATTCTCGGATCGCCGCCGGAGCGGTACCGCGAGTATGCCGAGGCGATTCGTGGCGAGTATGCGTGGGTGCCGCGGCCGCAGTTCGCGGCTGGACGCTCCGCGATCCTGCGGCGGCTGCTGGAGCGGCCGGCGCTTTACCTGACCGCCGCGATGCAGGCGCGGTTCGAGGCGCAGGCGCGTGAGAACGTGGCCCGCGAGCTGACTGCACTGGCGCAGGACGATCCGAATAATCGAAGTGCTTGAGCGTGCGGCGCTCGACCGTGCGGCGCATCATCTTCTCCAGCGCCTTCACGTTCGATTCGTCGTCCGGCGTGACGAAGCTGATGGCGTCGCCGATGGCCTGCGCGCGTCCCGTCCGTCCGATGCGATGGACGTAATCCTCCGCGTGCATCGGGAAGTCGAAGTTGATCACGTGCGAGATCCCTTCGACGTCGATGCCGCGCGCCGCGATGTCGGTGGCGACGAGCACGCGGGCCCGGCCTCCCTTGAACGCGTTCAGCGCGGAGGTGCGCTGGCTCTGCGAGCGATTGGAATGCAGCGTCGCGGCGATGATGCCGTTCTGCTGCAGCTTGCGCGCGATCTTGTCGGCGCCGTGCTTGGTGCGCGAGAAGACCAGCACCGACTCGAGCTTCTCCTGCGACAGGAGCTCGACGAGGAGGTCGATCTTGCGTGACTTCGGCACCGGGTAGAGGAACTGCGTCACGCCCTCGGCGGGATTCGAGCGGCGGCCGATCTCGACCGTCGACGGATCGCGCTGGAACTCGGCGGTGATCTGCTCGATCTCCTTCGACAGGGTCGCGGAGAAGAGAAGCGTCTGGCGTTTGTGCGGCAGTGCGCGGACCACGCGGCGAATCTGCGGCAGGAAGCCCATGTCGAGCATCCGGTCGGCTTCGTCGAGGACCGTGTAGATGATGTCGCGGAGGTCGACGTGGCCGGCGGACATCAGGTCGAGCAGGCGGCCGGGAGTGGCGACGACGATGTCGGCGCCGCGGCGCAGCGCTTCGATCTGCGGCTGCTCGCCGACGCCGCCGAAGATGATGGCGCGGCGGATCGGAAGGTGACGGGAGAAGACGCCGACCGCTTCATCGATCTGCGCGGCGAGCTCGCGGGTCGGAGCGAGGATCAGGGCACGCGGCGCACGGCGTCCGGCGACATGCGTACCGCGGGCGAGCTTCTCGAGAATGGGGAGGACGAAAGCGGCCGTCTTCCCAGTGCCGGTCTGAGCGATGCCGATGAGATCACGGCCGTTCAGGATGTGCGGAATGGCAGCGGTCTGGATCGGCGTCGGCGTCTGATAGCCGGCCTCCGCGACCGCACGAAGTGTTTGGGCAGTGAGCCCCAGTGTGTTGAAAGACATTCGGTCACTGAACGGCAGAAGGTGGGGATAAATTGCAGAAAAGGTTACCGTTTACTCTTCGGCAACCCACTTGCACAGCGCTCTAGCGCTATGCGCAACAGACTTTCAATTCTTTTTCTCATCACACTGTTCGGCATGTTCGCCGCGAGCTGCGGCAGCGGCGGAATCGCGGGTATCGGATCGGGCCAGAGCGTCTCGCTCGACGAAGAGTGGCAGCTCGGCAATCAGATGGCGGCGCAGGTGGAGAGCCAGGTCAAGCTGGTTCACAACAGCGCCGCCGAGGCGTACATCACACGGGTCGGCGAACGGATCCATGCGGCGACGCCGATCGCGAACCGGCCGTTCACGTTCCACATCGTCGACGATCCGAGCGTGAACGCATTCTCGATCCCCGGCGGCCACATCTACGTCAACACCGGCCTCATCGCGCAAGCGGACCGCGCGAACATGCTGGCCGGCGTGATGGCGCACGAGATCAGCCACGTCGTGGCGCGTCACGTGATCAAGCAGGTCGAGCAGCAGCAGGCGATCGGCACGATCGGCTCCATCCTCCTCGGGCAGAACCCGGGAGCGCTGCAGACGATCCTGGCCAACATCCTCGCCGGCGGCGCGATGGCGCGATTCAGCCGGGCCGATGAAAAAGAGGCCGACGATCTCGGGCTCGAGTACATGAACGCCGCGGGCTACGACCCGCACGGCATGCTCGACATGTTCAAGAAGCTGCTGAGCCTCGAGCAGGGACGACCGGGGGCGGTCGACAAGTTCTTCCTCGACCATCCGCTGACGCAGGACCGCATCAACGACATCCAGAACCGCATCAATCGGATGGGGAATCCGAGCGGGATCGTCGATGAGCCTGCGTATCAGGATGTTCGCCGGCAGGTGATGTAGCGGATGCGCGCCGCGCGTCGTCGAGCGGCGCATCCATCAGGTAGTCCGAGGTGCCGTGGAACTCGTCCGCGGCACCTGGGACGAGCATCCGCCGCAGCAGCATCGGCGCGATGAACGTGGTCAGCATGACCATCAGCGCGACGGCGTTGTAGAGGCCCGTGTCGAGGAGACGCGAGCTCAATCCGATCTGCGCGAAGATCAGGCCGACCTCGCCGCGCGGAATCATCCCCACGCCGATGATCAGGCGCCGCAGTCCTTTCGTCCACGCGACGTATCCGGCCGCGACCTTGCCGATGATTCCGACGAGCGTCAGCGCGAGACCGATGACGAGCACGCGCGCGTTCATGCTCCTGAAATCGATCGCCGCGCCGACGGAGACGAAGAAGATCGGAATGAAGAACTGCGCGACCTCGTGCACCTCGTTCTCGATCTGCTTGCCGAGGCGCGTGCGCGCGAGGACGAGTCCAGCGGCGAAGGAGCCGATGATCATGGCCGAGCCGATGCGCTCCGCAACGTACGCCAGTCCGAACGCGGCGACGATCGAGGCGAAGAGCAGTCCGCGCGCGATGCGCAGCCGTTCGAGGAGCTTGATCAGCCACGGCGCGAGCCACGAGCCGATGATGATGGCGAGGAAGACGAAGCCGAAGGCGACGACGACGATCCGGCCGACGGAGAGAACCGACAGCCTCTCCCCTTCCGCCAGCGTGCCGACGATGGTCAGCAGCACGAGTCCGATGATGTCGTCGACCACCGCCGCGCCGAGGATGACCTGCGATTCGGGATCGCGCAGGTGGCCGAGGTCGGAGAGGACGCGCGCGGTGATGCCGACGGACGTCGCGGTGAGCGATGCGCCGAGGAAGATCGAGACGATGGTTCGATATCCGAGCATCTCGCCGACGAAGTAGCCGGCGAAGAACGGCAGCGCGACGCCGACGCACGCGACCGCCGTCGCCGAGCCGCCGACGGAGATCAGGCGTTTGAGGTCGGTCTCCAGCCCGATGAGGAAGAGCAGGAAGATGACGCCGAGCTGCGCGAGAAGATGAATGGTCGGATCGTGCGGATCGACGAGCCGGAGGCCGGAGACGCCGACGACTACGCCGCCGAGCAATTCTCCGAGAACCGCCGGCTGCCCCAGCCGCTCCGCGATCTCGCCGAACGCCTTCGCGACGACGATGATGGCGATGAGGGCGATCAGGAAGGAGGCGGTGGACAAGCCCTCACACTACCAAAGGTCCTCGATCGGCCCGTACGCCCCATCCTTCGCGAACGGGACGTATTCGAACCCGCGATTCAGCGGGTCATCGTGGCGAACGGTGGTGTAGTCGATCCCCATCGCCGAATAGATCGTCGACGTCACGTCCTCGGGGCGCACGTCGCGGTTGCCGCTCCAGCCGTAGTCGGCGATCTGATCGCCGGCCGCGTTCGTCGCGCCAAGGACACGCCCGCCGCGGATGCCGCCGCCGGCGAAGACGTGCGACATGCGGAGGTAGTGGTCGCGACCGCCTTGGTTGTTGAGCACGCCGACGGTGCGTCCGAACTCCGCCACGATGACCACGAGCGTCTCGTCGAGCAGCGTCTTCCCCGCATCGGCGCCGGGCATCGACTTGAGGTCGGTCAGCAGCGCGCCGAACGCCGGGTCGAAGATCGTGGCTTGCGAGTAGAGCGACTGCGCCGCGGCCTTGTTGTAGATGTCGCTGTGATGGTCCCAGCCGTTGAGCGTCGCCTGCACGAAGCGCGTGCCGCGGCGCGCATTCACGAGATTGCGCGCGACGATCAGCGAATCGCCGAACGTCGTGTTGCCGTACTTCGCATGCTCGTCGGTGGTGAAGCTGAAGAGATTGTTGATCCCCGGGGTATCCATCAGCGCCTTCGACTGATCGTAGAAGTCGTTCATGTCGAGCGACGCCTTGCCGAGCGCGCCGCTGGTGCGGTTCTGATCGAGCGTGTGCATCAGCGACCAGCGATCGCTGAAGCGGGTCGCGCCGTCGGGATGCGTGATCGTCGGCAGACCGGTCGACGCCGTGATGACGCCGAACGGCGCGTACTTCGCCGAGAGGTAGCCGGAGCCGGGGATGGAGCCGGAATTGAGGGCGATGAAGCCGGGAAGGATGTCGGACGTGGTGCGCTTCGCCTGCGACTCGATCGACACGACGGCGCCGATGTGCGGCGCGATGGAGCCGGTGGCGCCGCTCGGATTGCGCGAGATCTGCGCCCACGTCTGTCCCAGCGTATGCACCGCCGCCCAGGCCAGTCCGCTGCGGACGATGGCCAGTTGATCGAGATGCTCGGCGGTCTTCGGCAACAGTCCCTGCGGGAAACGGAGGTTGCCGCCGAGGAACGTGGTCGGCGCGAAATCGGCGGGAGTCCAGGCGCCTTCCTTCAGGTCCCAGGTGTCGATCTGACTCGGCGCGCCGGGAAGGAAGATGAAGATGCAACTCTTCGCGGAGTTTCGCAGCGCGACGTTCGGCGCGATGGTGCGGGCGAAGAGGAGCTTCGGATCGGCGACGTCGGCGAACCACGAGGCGACGATGCCGGTGCCGGCGATCTGCATGAAACGGCGGCGTGAGAATCCGGGACCGAGCGCCAGCCCGCTGCCGCGCTCACAGTCACATTTCTGTTTGTCGTTCTTCATCGCACACCTCAGTTGAACAGGAACTCGAGACTGTTGATGAGCGCGAACTGCAGATCCTCGGTGCGCTGCTGCAGGTTGCCGCCCTGCAGGTACGCCACCGCGCTCGTCCGCTCCCCTGCCGCCGGTTTGCGCGAGAGCGTGGCGAGGTAGAGCTGATCGACGATCGAGCCGGCGTCGGTGGTCGAGGCGAGGGCCTTGTTCACGGTCGAGTTGGTCGTCGTCCGCTTCACGCGCGTGGTGACGATCGTGTCGTTCATCAGCGACAGCGCCTGCGAGATCGAGCTGTCGTTCGAGCGCATGACGTCGTCGCGATCGCCGCGGCCGAATTCGTCGAGGAAGCGGCCGAACTGATTGCGCGCCTGCTCGGTGGTGTCGGGCAACAGCATGGCGCGATTCACGGTGCCGATGCCGTTCACGTTGAACGACGGGAAGACATTGGTCGACTTGGCGATCGCGTCGAGCAGCATCTCGGAGCTCAGCCGATGCGGGTAATGGCGGGCGTAGTACGGCGTCCAGGCCTCGTTCCACGTCCCCGGCGTGTAGCGCGAGGAGAGTTGATAGGTGCTGGAGACGGCGATGCTGCGCAGCAGCGCGCGGAAGTCGTAGTGGCTGGCGATGAACGACTGCTTCAGGTCGTCGAGCAGCTTCGGATTCGTCGCCTGCGTGTCGAGCGCATTGAGGTCGATGTTGTTCGTCGGCTCGATGATGGCGAGGCCGAACATCTCTTTCCAGACGTAGTTCACCGTCGCCCGCGCGAACTGCTCGTGCGCGGTGAGCATGCGGCCGTAGGCATCGCGCAGCGGCTCGTTCGCGCGCGGCGTCTCGCCGGTGAGGATGAAGGCCGCACTGGCGGTGGTAGTCGGACCGCTGCATTTCCCGCTCGCGTCGACGTTGCAGCGCGGCGTCTTGTTGCCGGAGACGGTGTTGAGCTGGTACGTGCCGTTCGGCGCGCTGTCGTCGACCATGAACTTCCGGATGTTCGGATTGTTCGGATCGCCCGACTGCGGCACCGCGCGGGTGCGGGCGAAGAACGCGGACATCGACCAGAGATCGGCGCGCTTCTTCGATGCGAGGTAGCTGTTCACCGGCTCGAGGTGGGCGAAGCCGTTGTGGCAGGAGATGCAGAGCAGCGGCATGCCGAGGAAGCGCTCGCCGGAATGCGTGGCGAGATTGTCGAGCGTGTCCTGCAGCGGGCCGTTCGGCTGCAGCTGGCGGACGTAATAGTTAGGCGTGCCGAGGAGGAAGCTGTCGCCCTTGCCGGCGAGCACCTCCCGGACCATCTGGTCGTACGGCTCGTTCGTCTTGAACGCCTGCTTCATCCAGTTGTAGTAGGCGTTGCGGCCGATGTAGTACTCGCGCGAGTTCGTCGCCACCTGGCCGTTCTGCACGAGATCGCCGAACCACATCGTCCAGCGATCGGCGTACGCGTCGGAGGCGAGCAGCTCATCGATCTTCTTCGTCCGCTTGTCGGCCGCGGTGTCGGCGAGGAACGCGTTGACCGTCGCGGAGTCGGGGATCTGGCCGGTGAGATCGAGCATGACGCGGCGGAGGAACTCCTCGTCGCCGGAGAGCGTCGTCGGCACGATGTGGTCCGTGGTCATCTTGGCGATGACGTCGGTGTCGATGAAGTTCACCACCGGCAGCTGTGGCGCGGGCGTGGTGGCGGGAGGATTCGTCGACCTGCGGCGTCCGCTCGGCGCGACCGCCTCCGCCGTGGCGGAGAGCGAGTGATAGAGCGCCTTCTGCTCGTCGCGGGGCGAGACGAGGTTCAGAGGAATCCGGCAGATGTGGGCCGGCATGTCGGCGTTCAACAGCAGGAGCGGCGCGACGAGAAGCAACAGGCGGCGCATGCGTATCCTCCGGGGGCTTTGACTGTCCAGTGTGCGCCCGCGTTTACACGCATGCGTGACGCCTGTCACGTCGGGACACAATTACTTGGCGACCCAGCCGTTCGGGCCGCAGACGTAGAAGAGGTGGCTGTCGTCGGGGGCGTCGATTCTCGAGTAGAGCGAGCCGAGATGCGAGGAATCACAGGCACCGGATGATGGGGCGCCGCTTCCGCGAGTCCAGGAGGTGCAGTTGGTACAGGTTCCGTTGTTGTAGTTGTCGCTTCCGATCCGGAAGCCAAACGCGGACTGAATGAAGCCAATTGCCTCCACAGTCGGACCATCGGGAGCGCCGTAGTGGAAATCGAAGACCCTGAGCAGGCCGTCGTTGTCGTCGTCCGTCACGTCGAGAACGTGCACGGGATACAGATAGTCGTCGTTGTTGAGGGCCTGCCTGACCTTCAACACATATCCCGCCGTGCCGTCGTCATGGATGTACTCCGACTGGGCAGAGGCGGTGGTCGCGGCGAGGGACAGAAGGGCGAACACGATGGCATATTTCATGATTATCTCCTTACTTCCGAGCTTACCACGACGCCATCCTTACGGCCCGATCGGCATCCGTTCGATCTCGTGCAGTTTCTGCACGTCGACGCTCAACGTCCCGTCTTCCCGCGCCGGGTTGAACATGCTCTTGAACTTCGCCCCCCACACCACCTCGTCGCCGCGATACGAGGATCGGGTGTGGACGTTCTGGGAGAAGGTCTCGTCGAAACCGTTGAGGAGGATCAGGAACTCGGTCTCGCAGTCGCGCAGCTCCTTTTCGCTCATCCCGAAGAGCGGGCTCTCCCGGTCGATCGGATGGACGATGGTCCAGGAGAGCGGGAAGAACGACACGCGCTCGCGCTCGAGGTTCAGGGCGATGAACTCGCGCTCGCCGTTCGGGCTCTCCCGCTTGCGGCGCGCGAGCATCAGCTTGGCGCGCAGCTCCACGATCTCGCTCGACTTCTGATTCACGATGCGGAACATGAACGCGGTGATGTCTTTGTACGGCGCGATGATGGCGCGCTCGCTGAAGATGATCCGCGCCACCGGCCGCGCGAAGCGGGCGAAGACGATGCCGGCGACGAAGGAGACTCCGATCAGTCCGGCCAGTGCTTCCACCGTTACGACGAGGTTTGACGCGAGGTTCTGGGGATGAATGGAACCGTAGCCGATCGTGGCCAGCGTGTGCACGCTGAAGAAGAACGCGGTGGCGAAACGCTCGGCCGGGCCGTCGACCGGGTTCATGCCGAAGAGCGCGTCGTGGCCGCAAAGGAGATAGGCGACGGCGAAGATCGTGTTGCAGGCGACGTAGCACGCTCCTACGTAGCCGAGGAACTTGGTCCACGAAATGTTGAGCAGGTAGTGGTACGCGGAGAGCGAGGCGAAGAGCGGCAGCCCCTCGCGGCGGACGTTGAACGTACCATCGCGATTGAGGAGGCGGCGGCGCACGTCGCGCGCGACGACGGAGCCGAATCCGAGGTCGGCGTTGATGTCCGCCTGCGGCTGCGTGCGGCGCGATTCATCGACTGCGGTCATGCGTGAATCGTAGAACAGTTGGCCTGCCAACTCGTCGTCGCGTGTGCTAAAACATCGCCATGACACTCGACGAGTTGACGTTTGACGTGATGCAGCCTCTGATCGGTACGAGCTTCCTGCTCCCCGTCGAAGGCAGGGACGCCATCGAGCTGAAAGTCACTGATGTCTGCAAGGTGATGGAGCGGGTGCGCTCGAAGCGTCTGACGCGCCAGCCGTTCTCGATTTACTTCACCGGCCCGCGGGACGTCATGATCAAGCAGGGCATGTATCCGCTCCGCCACGAGCAGCTCGGCGAGATGTTGATCTTCATCGTGCCGGTCGGGCAGGCCACCGACGGCCTCGAGTACGAGGCGGTGTTTACGTAGCCGCGCCGGGGCGCCAGATCATCTCGTAATAGACGCCGTTGGTGCCGGTGGGCTGAAATCCGAGCCGGTCGTAGAGATGCTTGGCGGGATTGAAGTACTCCACGAACAGCGTCACCGCCTTCCCTTCCGCGGCCGCGCCATCCATCAGCTCGCGGACCAGCATCGTGCCGATGCCGCTGCCGCGCCACTCCGGCATCAGGGCGATGTCGATGAGGCACCAGTCGGCCGAGCCCTTGTCGATGTAGATGCGTCCGATCGATTGCCCGTCCTTCTCGATGATCAGGAACTCGGCATCGGCGTAGAACCGATCGTAGTGATGCTTCTGCGCCTCGAACTGCGCGTCGAGGAACTGCCGCTTCTCGGCATCGCTCCAGGGGACCTGCTGCATCTCGACATCGCGCGTGGTCGCGTAGAGATCGCGGATGAACGAGAGGTCGTCATCGGTCATCGGTCGGCAGGTGATGCTCTGTCGGTCGGTCATCGATTCACTCCGGAAATCTGCAATTCGCGGCGCCGAATTCGGGAGTGGCGCCGTTGCGCACCGCCGCGCGCACGATGGCGCCTCCGTTCGCCGCGGCCACCGCTGCTTCAGCCGCGGCCGTGGTGGCGAAGCGGCGCTGCGGATCGAGAGCGAGCGACGCGCCGGGGGCCGAGCGGAGCAGCCGGATGTGCGAGCCGCCGAGACGGTTGCGGGCGATCCTGGCGCAGACTCGCGCGGTGTCGTTCTTCGTCGCGCCGGAGGTGACGTGAATGGCAGGACCGCCGGTGGCGGGCGCATTCACGGTGTTCCCCTCGATGGCCAACGCCATCGACGGACTCCCCGCCGCGGCGATGGCGCGGATGGCCGACTCGTCGGAGTCGTTGATCACGTTGTCGCGAATCGAGGCGCTGAAGGAGCTCGTGTCGTTGGCGGTCAGGCGAATGGCATTGCATGCGCCGCCGCAAACCGCGCCGGAGAGCTGGTTCTGGACGATCGTCGCGGTCAGCTCCGCGTTGTCGCGGGAGAACATCGAGATGGCGCTGACAGTCGTACCGGCGACGTTGTTCTTCGACATCGCTACGCGCACGCGCGCCTTGCCGGAGGCGGTAACGGCGAGCGCGGCGGCGTTGTGCTGGAAGCGGTTCGAGGTCAGCGTCAGCACGACCTCGGACTTTTCCGCCGCCGCGACGTCGATCGATACTGCGTTTTCGCGGAATCCGCATTTGTCGATCGTCACGTTGCCGCCGGTGAGGCGAATGCCGACGGTCTTCGCATTGCCGACGACGTCGATGTGGCGGATGGTGGTACCGGAGGCGGCGGCGATCACCACGCCGTCATCCGCGGTGATCACCGGGGCGGGATCGCCGGGAGCGCCGGTGAGTTTCTGCGACTCCTTCAGGGCGATCGGTCCGACGTACGGCTTCGCCGCGCGCGCGAGAACGATCTCGTCGCCGGCCGCGCTGCCGGAGAGCGCGGCGGCAAGTGTGCGCGCATCGCTGACCTGCCACACGGCAGCAGCGGCATTGCCGGCAATGAGAAGGAGGAGTGCGGTGGGGAGAATCGAACGGACGTTCAAGGGAATGAATGTGCGCGGCGGACGGCGAGCGCCCGCCGCGCGGAAGATCATCGGGCTGGGGTCGATGGGGAGCCAAGCTCCACGTTCAGGAGGAGGTAGTCGAAATCGGGAGCGCTGCGGCTGAAGAGATGCGACTGCGTCAGCGGACCGCTCCCCTTCAGCGACTCCGCGTCGGTGAGGTCGGCGACGTTGAGCGACGACCAGGCCGGCGCGCTGGCGCCTTTCTCCTGCAGAGCGACGATATAGACGCCGGGACGGAGCTTGCTGCCGCCGTCGAAGTTCAGCTTGAGCGCAACGAGCTCGCCCGCGCTCAGCGACTCGTCGTACGAGGCGAGAGGGAGCGTGTCGCGCTCGGCGATGCGATTGCCCGGCGTGTGGACGGGGCGGGCGGTGGCGTTGATGGAGAGCTCGAGCGCGCCGGTGGAATCGACCGGCACGACCAGGCGGGCGTGGCCGCCTCCGGACGTCCAGAGCACGACCGGTGTGCGGCCGACGCCGGCAACGTCGTGCCATACGCCGACGGAAACAGAGATCGGAGTACGCCGGCCCTCGCCGCGCCAGAATCCGAGAACGCTCACGCGTGCGCCGCCGCTGATGAAGCGCGGATCGCCCACCGGCAAAGCCTCGGCGGAGATCGGCGCGCGAAGCGAGGCCGGGGCGTTGGTGGCGCGGACCGGACCGTCCCAGAAACCGATCGAGAGCTGGGTGGCGTTTCCGCGTCCATCAACTGCACGGGCCACGGCGGCGGGCAGGTTCGTGGCCATCGCACCTACGACGGCGGTGGAGCCCAGCGTCAGAAACTCGCGCCGGCGCATGAGAAACCTGCGCGACGAAGCGTCGAACGACGGGCGGTCAGTGGTGCTCATTCGAATCTCCTCTCTCGATTCAAGGTCCTGCAGCGCACGTCGGGAACGGCCGCGCGCGGAATTCCGGGGGTTACATCATGGGGAGCGGGACAAGACGACTGCGGACGTCCGACGGGCGGACGTCCGCGACAAGGATACGCTGCTATCCGCGCGGAGGGAACACACCCTGCATCGCGATGCAGAAGTTGAGTGTCAGGTAGGGCTGCATGTTGTTGTGCGGGAAGCTGCTCCCGGTAACGCCGATGGCTCGGACCGGATCGAACTGCACGAAGTTGGAGATGGTCGTGGTGTAGCCGGGGCCGCCCGACGTGCGCGTCAGCGCGTATAGCGGATTCGGCGTGTTCAGGTTCGCGGGGTCGCCCTGGTCATAGGCCTGGGTGAGGTGACCGTGGAACGGCATCTCCGACTGGAGCAGGGTCACGGTCTCCGATCCCCCCGACTGACCGAGGAAGTATTCGGACGTACCGGGCGACTGCCCCTGCTCTACGGCAGCCCTGCCCTGGAGATCCGGGAGAGCGAAGGTCGACTTGCCGTCGCCTCCGTAGAACGTACCGAGGAGGGAGAAGAGCGCGGTGTTCTGGGAGATGGGGAGCAACTGGCCGTTGCAGAAGGCCCACCCCGTCGGAGCGAAATTGCAGGCAAAGATTCGAATCTCTGCGACGAATGGTGATGACATGATCGTCTTCTCCTCAGTTCTGCGTCGGGAAGATGCCGAAGAGCGAAATGATGTACGAGACCGCCAGGTACGGCATCAAGTTCTCGTGCGGCTGGCTCCCACCCGTCGGCAGCGGTCCTTCATTCGTGTTGAAGGTCTTGTTCAACGGGTCGCCTTGGGGATCGGTGTAGAGCGCGACCGTACCGTTCGCGGCGTAGAGGAGATTGGTCGGATTCGTGTCGGTGGCATTGGCAGTGGTGGCGATGAAGGCGTGGTTGTGGACCGGTATCTGCTGGGTGGTCAACGTCACCGACTCCACACCGCCGGTCTCACCAATCTGGTAGGCCTGGCCGTTCTGCGGGTTCGTGCCGGCATGGATGGGAATGCGGCCGCCGAGCGGCGGAAGAGCGAACGTTTCCTGCCCGTCTCCGCCGTAGGTGGTACCGATGAGATTGAACAGAGTGTCGTTCTGCGAGATTGGCATCAACTGCCCGTCACAGAACGCCCAGCCGGCCGGGGCAAAGCTTCCTCCGAACATGCGGATCTCGCCAACAAATGGGCTGCTCATCGTTCGTCTCCTTAGTTCTGCGACGGGAATGCGCCCTGGAGGGCGATGATGAAGTTCAGGACGAGGTAGGGCTGCATGTTCTCGTGCGGCTGACTGCCCCCGGCGTTGGTGATCGTCTGCGGCAGAAGAGTGGTCAGAGCGCCGGTCGCATAGAGCGAGACCGTACCGGCCCCCGCCATCGTCGTACTGGACGGCGCGACGAAATCCGCGACGTTCGAACTTCCCTGCAGGATGTGATTGTGCGCCGGCATTTCGGACAGGGTCAGGGTATGCGCGGTCTGGCCCCCAGCCTGCCCCTCGTCGAAGCCCCCGCCCATGTGAATGGGCACCTTCCCTCGCAGGTCGGGCAGGGCGAACGTCGTCTGACCATTACCACCGTACGTGGTTCCGAGAAGTGAGAAGAGGGCCTGATTCTGGTTGATGGGCAGGAACTGGCCGTTGCAAAGCGCCCAGCCCTTCGGCGCGAAGTTCCAAGAGATGATCTTGACCTCGCTCATGAACGGTGTACCCATTCAATACCTCCTTAAGTATTGTTCTTTGGCAGCTTCGGAGTCGGGTCGGGAACGGGAAAAATGGACCGGGGCTAGTATGGCACAAAGTAACTTAGGTGACGCCGTAATTTCGCAAAAAAAGACGGGGCCGAAGCCCCGTCTTTTTCAAATGCGTTCTTCACTGACTGCTAGGGGCAGGGCGTTCCGTCGTCGCTGATGGTATTGGTCGTGGAGACCGTCGCCGCCGAGCCGCTCATGTTGTTGACGGTCGGCAGATAAGCCGCCGCGGTGGCCGCTCCTTTTCCGGAGAGCTTCAGGGTCGACGTCGGATCCGACACGTTACGGAGGCGGATACCGGCCAGCCAGTTAGCGCCGGAGAGGGTGTTCTTCTGCGCCGCCGTGGCGCCGCCGATCACCGTGCAGACGAAGTTGGTGTCGCCTGCGCTGGCGCCCGACTCGATATGAATCGGCTGGACCGCCGAGCCGCCGACGTTGTCGGAGTCGGTGATGGTGTTCCCCTGGATGACCAGCGACAGATCGCCGGTACCGGCGTTGGCCAGCGCGAAGATGCCCGACTCCTGAACGCGGTGGATGAAGTTGTTGCTGACGGTGGCCTTGATCATGCCGGAGCTGGTCTGCTGCGTCAGTCGGATGCCGTCGCAGCCGGCCGTGGCGCAGCCGCTGCCCGCCACACCGGAGTTGCCGATTGTGTTCCCGGTGATCGAACCCTGCTGCGTACCGGTCGAACGGTTGAAGCAGTTCATGACCGTAGCCTGCGCGACGATGGCGCTCATGGTGTTGTTGGTGATGTTGAAGTTGTAGGCGCCGGTGTTGCCCGGCGTGCCGTTCGGCATGTCGAGGGCCGCGTTGCACGCGGTGAACGTGGCGCCGTTGACGTTGAGCGCGATCGTGTTGTTCGTGGCGTTCTGCACGGAGATGGCGTGGTTCAGGATGTTCTGGAACGTCGCGCCGGTCGCCGTGATGTCCTGCTGAACGGTCACAGTGCCGCTGGCGGTGTCGCTGTAGACCACCAGGATGCCCTGCTGGGCGTTGGCTCCGAAGGCGCTGTTGTCGCCGTACGTGCCGCCGCTCACGGTCATGTTCATCGCTCCGCTGAACGGCTCGGCGTAGACACCGCGCGCCTGGTTGAACCGGAACGTGCAGCGGTCGAGGGTCACGGTGCCGGAGATGCCGACCAGTTTGAGACCCTCCTCCCGGACCTCGGTGCCCGCCTTCTGTACGCTCACCTGCGTCAGCGACAGGTTCGTGACGTTGTTGCCGGCGATGCCCTGCCCCTGCGACGACTTGGTCGTGCCGTCGATGGTGGTGTTGGTCACGGAGACGCCGGTCACCGTGTCGAAGAACAGCACCGCCTGGCAGGTCGTGGCATTGCCGCCGCCGGCGTGCGTGCCGCAGGTGCCGCTGGTCAGCGTCGGCGAGGTCGCCGCCGAGACGTTGTTGTTGAACGTCATGTTCGTCAGAACGACCGAGTTGCCCGACGCCTTGTTGAATGAGATGAACTCCGCGCCACGGCCGGTGGTGTTCTGAATCGTTCCGCCCGAGCCGGCTGTCGTGCCGGTGCCGGTGATGCTGAACGTCCCCAGCGTGCCGGCGCCGTTGACCGTGATCGCCTTCGCGCCGCCGTTCTGCGAGACGCTCTTGAAGGTCACGCCGCTGGAGCCGATGGTGCAGGTGATGTTCACCGCCTGGGTCGTCGCGGCGTTCGTCGCGCCGATGGTGTTGTTGGTGCCGGTGGCGGTGACGGTCAGTCCGGCGCCGGTGGCGCTGAAGACGGAGTTGGCGTTGTTCAGCGTCATGTCGCCGCTGATGTTGACCGTGCCGCCGGTGCCGGCGACCGACACACCGTTGCCGCCGTTGCTGCCGATGGCACCGGAGAGGGCGATCGTGCCGCCGGTGATGCCGCTGATGTCGACCGCCTTCTGACCCGCGGTGTTCTGCGTGATCGTGCCGCCGTACGAGACCGACACGCTGCCGTTGGTGATGAGGAACGCCGAACCGGTATTGCCGGCGATCGTGCCGCCGGTGATGGTCAGCGTGCCGCCGGAGGTGCTCACCAGCTTGATGCCGTTGGCGCCGCCGCTCGAGTTGAGCGTCTGAATCGCGCTGGCACCGAGAACCTGACCGTTGAGATCGAGCGCGACGCTGCTGACGTCGATCGAGCTGTTGCCGCCGGTCGCGGTGATGGTCAGCGTGCCGTTGCCCACCATCGTCAGACCCTTGCCGGTGTGGCCCGTACCGGTGGCGCTCAGCACGAGGTGATTGAACGTGATGCTGCCGCCGGTGTTCGTGCCGGTGATGGCCACGAGCGTGTTGTTGAAGTTGTTGTTGCTCGAAGTCAGGTTGAGGTTGTTGATCACCACCGTGCCGGTGATGTTGTTCAGCGTGGAGATGACGCCGTTGATGCCGTTCACGTTGCCCTGCAGTGCGGTGCCCGATGCATTGCTCATCGTCAGCGTGCCGCCGCTGTAAGTGTCGATGTTCAGCAGCTTGCCAGCGTTGGAGTTCTGCGTGATCAGACCGCTGTAGGTGACGTTCACGCTCGAGTTGGTGACGACGAACGACGCCGCGGCGGTATTCGTCGTGGTGATGTTCGTGCCCGAGCTGAAGCTCACGCTGCCGCCGGTCTGCGCGTTGACGACGATGCCGCCGCCGCTGCCGGCGATGGTGTTCGTGGCACCGTTGAAGTTGTAGGTACCGGTGTTGGTAGTGAGGCTGATGCCGGTGCCGGTACCGCTGGTCTGGACGTTGCCGTTGAAGTTGATCGTGCGGTTATGGCCGCTGATCGAAACGACCAGAGCGCCGTTCGCCTGCGTGATGTTGCCGCCCCAGGTGATCTGGCTGCCTGCCGCGGCCGCGCCGGAGACGAGGAACGTCGTGCCGCTCGCGCCGGTGAGTGTGCCGGCGGTGGCCCCCCACGTACCGCTGACCGAGGTCAGCGAGGCGCCGTTCGTGCCGCCGCTCGACGTCACGTTGTTGAACGTGCCGCTGACGATACCGGTGTTGAGGTTGAGGGCCGAGACGCCGCTCACGTTCACCGTACCGCTGATGGTCAGCGTGCCGAAGTTCGTGCCGCTGATCGCGGTCGTCGGCGGCGTGACACCGCCGATGGTCAGGTTGTTCAGCGTGATGACCGACGTGCCGAGCGTCGACAGTGCGTAACCGGTCGTGCCGCCGTTGACGTTGCCGCCGTTGATCGTCACGTTGCCGTTGCCGAGCGAGGTGAGCGAAACGCCGGTCGTCGCGCCGGTGGTCGTCACGCTGGTGAACGTGATCCCGCTCGAGGTGACGCCGTTGAGGTTGAGGCCTGACGCCGCTGCGCCGGTGGTGATGTTCGCCGTACCGCTGACACCGACCGTGCCGCCGCCGGTCGCCGTGAAGCCGGTGCCGGTGGAGGTGGTGATGCCGAGCGTGCCGGTGAAGTTGACCGTGGCGCCGGTGTTCGTGGTCAGCGCTACCGCGGTATTCGTGGTCGTGGCCATCGTCTGCGTGCCGGTGAAGCCGATCGTGCCGGAGGCGTTGTTGTTGACCAGGATGCCCGTGCCGTTGTCGGTGATGCCGGCGCCGATAGTGATGTTGCCCGCGGCAGCCGGACGGTTCTGGATGCGAACCGAACGCTGACCCGCATTCGCTGTGATGCTGTTGGTGTTGTCGGCCGTGATCGCCGCGGTGCCGTTGTCGACGTCGAGTCCGATCGCGTTGCCGGTGAACGTGGTGTTCGTGATCGTCACCGTGCCGGTCATGCTGGTGAGGTGGAGGCCCGCGGTCACGTGATTCTGGATCGTGACCGTGTCGATGGTCAGGCCGGCGTGCGTGCTGCCGGCGATGCCGTCGCGCGTTGCGGCGGTGACGGTCAGACCCTTGATCGTGTTGCCGTCGTGCAGCGTGACCGCGTCGCTGGTCACGGCGGTATTCGTGATCAGCGGCTTGGCGCCGGCGGCCTGCAGCGTGTTGGTGTTGACGACGAGCGCGACGCCCTGGCCGATGAGCTGTTCGTTCTGCAGCAGCGTGATGCCGCTGGTGTGGTTCAGCGTCGTGCCGTCGCCGGTGTGGATGTAGATGATGTCGTTCGGCTTGTCGGGCGTGGCGCGCGCGCCGTTGGTGAAGTTCGCCGTTGAGTTGAACGGCGACTGCGACTGGCCATTGCCGTTCGCCACATTGTTCTTCACGTACCAGACGCGGCCCGCCAGCGTGAGGTTGACGGTGCCGGTGGCCTGCGTCGGCGTGCCGGTGCCGCCGGTATCGGAACTGATGGTGTAGGTGAACGAGTCGCTGGCGATCGCGCTGGCGGTCACCGGCGGCGTGTAGATGAACGAGCCGTCGGCAGCGATCGTGACGCTGCCGCTCTGCGTGGTGGCGAACGTCCCCGCAACCGCGGCGACGCCGCCGCTCGGCAGATCGTTGCTGATGATCACGCCGGTGAGCGCGACGAACGGCGTGGTCGGCGAGGTGGTGGTCCCGCCCGTGATGACCGCCTGCGTGTTGTTCACGAGGTTGGTGTAGGAGTCATTGAGGCATGCGGGGTTGATGGCGATGGAGAGCGTCGCCGAGTCGCCGGTGCATGAAGTGCTGGAGTCGGTCGCTCTCACCACGAAGGTGAACGTACCGGTCTGCGTCGGCGTACCGCTGATCGCGCCCGCCGCGGAGAGCGACAGACCGGTCGGCAGCGAGCCGGAGAAGATGGCGTAGGTGTACGTGCCGGATCCGCCCGCTGCGACGACGCTCTGGCCGACGTAGGCGGTGCTGATCGTGCCCGCGGGGAACGCGCCGCCGCCGGTGCGGGCGACGGTGATCGTCGGGCAGGTCACGGTCAGCGTGTAGCTCGAGGTCGTGAAGCAGCCATTCGTGTCCGTGACCTTGACGGTGATGGGGAACGTACCAACCTGATTGCTCGTGCCGGAGAGAACGCCGGTGCTGCTGAGCGTGATGCCGGTCGGCAGCGCGCCGGTCTCGGTCCATGTTCCCGTGCCGAGGATACCGGTGGCGGTGAAGGTGACGTTGAGAGCCACGCCCGCCTGGACGCTGGTCTGCGCCGGGTTGGTGATGGAGAGCGACTGGCAGGCGATCGTCAGGTTGTAGGTCGAGCTCGTGCCGGTGCAGCCGTTGCCATCGGTCGCCGTAACGGTGATCGGGAACGTGCCGGTTTCCGTCGTCGTGCCGGAGAGGATGCCGGTCGAGGAGTCGAGCGTGATGCCGACGGGCAGCGTGCTTCCGGTCGACCAGGTGATCGTGCCGTTACCGCCGGTCTGTGTGAACTGCTCGCTGAACGGCGTGCCGGCGGTGCCGTTCGTGTTCGCGGGATTCGTCACGTTGATGACGTTGCAGGTGACGACCAGCGGATAGACCACGCCTGTGCCGGTGCAGCCGTTGCCGTCGGTGACGACGACGGTGATGTTGAACGGTCCCGACTGGAGCGGCGTGCCGGAGAGGAGGCCGCTCGCGGAGAGCGTCAGGCCGGTCGGCAGCGTGCTGGCGGTGGTGAAGGTCGCGCCGCCGATCGCGCCGCTCTGCGTGAACTGCTCGCTGAACGGCGTGCCGACGGTGGCGTTGGTGTTGATCGGGTTGGTGACCGTGATGGTCTGGCAGTTGATCGTCAGGGTGTACGTCGCGCCGGTGCCGGTGCAGCCGTTCGAGTCGGTGACGGTGACGACGATCGGGAAGGTGCCGAACTGGTTCGTCGTGCCGGAGAGGACGCCGGCAGTCGACAGCGTGAAGCCGCTCGGCAGCGTGCTGGCGGTGGTGAACGTCGCGGTGCCGTGCGCACCGGTCTGCGTGAAGGTCTGGCTGAAGGCCTGACCGACCGTGCCGGTGTTGACGCCCGGGTTGGTGACGTTGATGGTCTGGCAGTTGATGGTCAGCGTGTAGGTCGCGCCGGTGCCGGTGCAGCCGTTGTCGTCAGTGACCGTGACGGTGATCGGGAACGAGCCGTTGACCGTTGGCGTGCCGGAGAGAACGCCGGCGGCGGACAGCGTCAGACCGGCCGGCAGCGTGCTCGCGGTGGTGAACGTCGCGGTGCCGTGCGCGCCGGTCTGCGTGAAGGTCTGGCTGAACGGTGCGTCGACCGTGCCGGTGTTGACGCCCGGATTCGTGACGTTGATGGTCTGGCAGTTGATGGTCAGCGTGTACGACGACGTTCCGAAGCAGCCGTTCGTGTCGGTCGCCTTCACCGTGATCGGGAAGACGCCGTTGACCGTCGGCGTGCCGGAGAGGACGCCGGTCGACGAGTCGAGCGTGATGCCGGCCGGCAGTACGCCGGTCTCGCTCCACGTGACGGCGCCGAGGATGCCGGTCACGGTGAACGTCTGGCTGAACGCCGCGTCGACGGTACCGGTGTTGACGCCCGGATTCGTGACGTTGATCGTCTGGCAGTTGATCGTCAGGTTGTACGTCGCGCCGGTGCCGGTGCAGCCGTTCTGGTCGGTCGCCGTGACGGTGATCGGGAAGACACCGACCTGCGAGGTCGTGCCGGAGAGAATGCCGGTCGAGGTGCTGAGCGTGATGCCGGTCGGCAGCGCGCCGGTGACCGACCAGGTGATCGTGCCGACGCCGCCGGTCTGCGTGAACTGCTCGCTGAACGCGACGCCCGCGGTGCCGGTGCTGTTCGCCGGATTGGTGACGGTGATCGTCGGGCAGGTGATGGTCAGCGTGTAGCCGGAGCTCGTGCCGGTGCAGCCGTTGCCGTCGGTCACGATGACGGTGATCGGGAAGACGCCTCCCTGGGACGGAGTGCCGGTGAGGACGCCGGCGGTGGTGAGGGTCACGCCGGTCGGAAGCGTCGACGCGGTGGTGAAGGTCGCCCCGCCGACCGCGCCGGTCTGCGTGAACGTGAAGTTCGCGGCCGGGAGCGGCGTGCCGGCCGGCCAGCTGCTCGTGTTCGGGTTACCGACGTTGATCGTCTGGCAGGCGATGACCAGGTTGTAGGTCGCGCTCGTGCCGGTGCAGCTGTTCGAGTCGGTGACGGTGACGACGATCGCGAACGGGCCGGGCTGCGTCGGCGTACCGCTGAGCACACCGTTCGTGGCGAGCGTGAGGCCGGTCGGGAGCGTGCTGGCGGTAGTAAACGTCGCAGTGCCGATCGCACCGGTCTGTGTGAACGTCTCGCTGAACGGTACGTTCACCGTGCCGTTCGTGTTGGCCGGGTTGGTAATGGTGATCGTCTGGCAGCCGATGACCAGCGTGTAGGTCGCGCTCGTGCCGGTGCAGCCGTTCGCGTCGGTGACGGTGACGACGATCGGGAACGAACCGGTCTGCGTCGGGGTGCCGCTGAGAACTCCCGCGGTGGAGAGCGTGAGGCCCGTCGGCAGCGTCGAGGCGGTGGTGAACGTCGCCGTGCCGTGCGCCCCTGTCTGGGTGAACGTCTCAATGAACGCCGCGTTCGCGGTACCGGTCGTGTTGGCCGGATTCGTGACGTTGATGGTCTGGCAGGCGATGGTCAGCGTGTAGGTCGCGCCGGTGCCGGTGCAGCCGTTCGAGTCGGTGACGGTGACGACGATCGGGAAGACACCGTTGACCGTCGGCGTGCCGGAGAGAAGACCGGAGCTCGACAGCGTCAGGCCGGCCGGCAGCGTGGAACCGGTGGTGAAGGTCGCAGTGCCGTGCGCGCCGCTCTGCGTGAACTGCTCGCTGAACGCGGCGTCGACCGTACCGGAGTTGTTCACCGGGTTGGTGACGGTGATGGTCTGGCAGTTGATGGTCAGCGTGTACGACGACGTGCCGAAGCAATTGTTCGTGTCGGTCGCCTTCACCGTGATCGGGAAGACGCCGTTGACCGTCGGCGTGCCGGAGAGGACGCCGGTGGACGAGTCGAGCGTGATGCCTGCCGGCAGTGCGCCGGTCTCGCTCCACGTCACGGTGCCGAGGATGCCGGTCACAGTGAAGGTCTGGCTGAACGCCGCGTCGACGGTGCCGGTGTTGACGCCCGGATTCGTGACGTTGATCGTCTGGCAGTTGATCGTCAGGTTGTAGGTCGCGCCGGTGCCGGCGCAGCCGTTCTGATCGGTCGCGGTGACGGTGATCGGGAAGGTGCCGGCGACGTTCGTCGTGCCGGCGAGGATGCCGGTCGAGCTGTCGAGCGTGATGCCGGCCGGCAGCGCGCCGGTCACCGACCAGGTGATCGTGCCGACGCCGCCGCTCTGCGTGAACTGCTCGCTGAACGCGACGCCCGCGGTGCCGGTGCTGTTCGCCGGATTCGTGACGGTGATGGTCGGGCAGACGATCGTCAGCGAGTAGCCGCTGCTCGTGCCGGTGCAGGCGTTGCCGTCGGTCACGGTGACGGTGATCGGGAAGACGCCTCCCTGCATCGGGGTGCCGGTGAGGACGCCCGCGGCAGTCAGCGTGACGCCGGTCGGCAGGGGCGAGGCGGTGGTGAACGTCGCGCCGCCGATCGCGCCGGTCTGGGTGAAGGTGAAGTTCGCGGCGGTCAGCGGAGTGCCGGCCGGCCAGCTGTTGGTGTTCGGGTTGCCGACGCTGATGGTCTGGCAGTTGATGACCAGGTTGTAGGTCGCGCTCGTGCCGGTGCAGCTGTTGCCGTCGGTCACGGTGACGACGATCGGGAACGTGCCCGGCTGCGTCGGCGTGCCGGAGAGCAGGCCCGCGGCCGACAGCGTGAGGCCGGTCGGGAGCGTCGAGGCAGTCGTGAACGTCGCACCGCCGATGGCGCCGCTCTGGGTGAAGGTCTGGCTGAACGGCGCGCTCACCGTGCCGGTGGTCGTCGCCGGATTCGTGACCGTGATGGTCTGGCAGTTGATGACCAGGTTGTAGGTCGCGCCGGTGCCGGTGCAGCCGTTGCCGTCGGTCACGGTGACGACGATCGGGAACGAACCGGTCTGCGTCGGCGTGCCGCTGAGGAGGCCCGCGGCCGACAACGTGAGGCCGGTCGGGAGCGTCGAGGCGGTGGTGAAGGTCGCGCCGTTGACCGCGCCGCTCTGGGTGAAGGTCTGGCTGAACGCCGAGCCGGCGGTGCCGGTCGTGGTGGCGGGGTTACCGACCGTGATGGTCGGGCAGCCGATGGTCAGCGTGTAGGTCGCGCCGGTGCCGGTGCAAGCGTTGCCGTCGGTCACGGTGACGGTGATCGGGAACGATCCGACCGCGGTCGGCGTGCCGCTGAGCACACCCGCGGCCGACAACGTCAGGCCGGCCGGAAGCGCGCTGGCGGTCGTGAACGTCGCGCCGCCGATGGCGCCGCTCTGGGTGAAGGTCTGGCTGAACGCCGTCCCCGCCGTGCCGGTGTTCGTCGCCGGGTTGGTGACATTGATGGTCTGGCAGCCGATGGTCAGCGTGTAGGTCGCGCCGCTGCCGGTGCAGCCGTTGCTGTCGGTCACGGTGACGACGATCGGGAACGTGCCGGTCTGCGTTGGCGTGCCGCTGAGCGTGCCGGTCGACGACAGCGTGAGGCCCGCCGGCAGCGTGCTGGCCGTGGTGAACGTCGCCGTTGGGACCGCGCCGCTCTGCGTGAAGGTCTGGCTGAACGCCGCGCCTGCCGTGCCGGTGGTGGTCGCCGGGTTGGTCACGGTGATGACGTTGCAGACCGTCAGCGTGAAGCCCTGCGAGGTGGAGCCGCAGGAGTTGGACGCGCCGATGGTGAGCGAATAGACGCCGCCGCTGCCGCCCGCGGGCGTGCCGGCGAGGGTCGCGGTGCCGTTGTTGTTGTCGGTGAAGGTGACGCCCGACGGAAGGGCGCCGGTCTCGTTGAGCGCCGGCGGCGGGAAGCCGGTGGTGGTGACGGTGAACGTCCCCGGCTGGCCGGCGGTGAAGTGCGCGTTGTTCGCGCTGGTGATGACCGGGCAGAGCGGGATGATGGTGATCGTCACCAGCGTGTTCGACGAGCTCAGCACGCCGTCGCTCGCGCGGTAGCTGAAGGTGTCCTGCGCGACCGGGTCGCCGTTGTGGTGGTAGACGAACGAGCCGTTGGACGCGAGGGTCAGCGTGCCGTGCTGCGGACCGCTGCCGCTGACCAGGTGCGCCGTCAGGTTGTCGCCGTCGGCGTCGGTGTCGTTCGCCAGGACGCCGGGCGCCGGAACGGTGAGCGTCCCACCGAACGCGACGCTGTAGGTGTCGGGGGTCGTATTCGGCTTGTGGTCGGGCGTCACGTTGATCGTGACGTTGGCGGTGTTCGAGACGCCGCTGGTGCTGGTGTCGTGGTAGGTGAAGGTGTCGACCGGCGCAGACGCGCCATTGTTGACGTAGATAAAGGAGCCCGACGGATCGAGCGACAGCGTGCCGTGCTGCGGCATGGTGACCACGGTCGGCGTCAGCGTCGCGCCGTTCGGGTCGCTGTCGTTGACGAGCACACCGGGAGCGGCGACGTTGAGCGTCTTCCCCTGCCGGACGCTGTAGCTGTCGTCAACGGCGGTCGGCGCGGAACCGCCGCCGAGTCTCGCGTCGAAGCGGAACCAGAGGTTCTCGGTGTCGGCGAAGAGATAGACGTTGGTGAACTTCGGCGAGGAGGGCCCGCCGGGACCGCCCGGAACGAACGGTCCGATGCCGCCCCAGTCGAGGATCTGTCCGTCGAGGACGATCAGCTGCGGCATGGCGCCGGGGTTGGTGGCGTGGCGGCGCTGGAAGCTGCTCGACGGCCAGATGAGGTCCGCCGCGCTGGGGGTCTGGGTGATGGAGTCGACCGAGGCGCCGGTCGCCACGAGGAAGGCGACGCGAATGACGGTCGGCGTGGGCGAGCCGAGAGCGGAGATCGGGATGACCGATTCGACGTAGGAGTTACCGCTGGCTCCGGCGGAGCCGACGGCATAGGGAATCGGAGCGGTGACGGGGATCGGCGCGCCGAGGGTGCCGAAGGTGCAGACCTGGCGTACGACCGAGGTGACGGTGCTGGCCGTAGCTGTGGAGTCGACCGTGGTGACGAGTATCTGGTCGACGCCGACGAAGGGCCCGGCCGGGGTGGTGACGGTGCACCCCGTTCCCGCGCTCATGTCGGTATCGAGCAAGACCCTGAATTCCGTCGTTGCTGCTTGCGTTAAAACAGGAAAGAATGCAAAGACGAAGGACAGCAGTAAATTGCTCGAACGCTTCATGTTTTAGGACCCCTCACTGCACGAATGACGAACGTGGAGAACTACCACTCGTGGAAACTTCGCACGAAACACCACCGCCCGCAGGAAACTCTGATGGACTAATAGATATTAGCAGCATATTCCGGATCGTGCGGAGCGAAATCCCACACGAACAGGACCGTTTGCGGATGGTAACAAAACGGCCGTTCGGTCGGAACTCTTCCATTCAACTCGTCGGCTGAAGGTTCAACTTACCTCCTCCTCGTAACTAGACCGTGACGTAGGACACGCCGCACAAAAAAATACCGGCGGCTTGCGCCGCCGGTTTCGCAGATGCCGCGTGGGCCGCCCGAACTACTTCCGCCCGCTCTCCCCACGCACTTCGATCTGCTCGGCAAGGAGGCTGTGGTCGTCGATTCTCGTGCCGCGCGTGTTCACGTAGTCGCCGCTCCGGATGTCGCCCGCGGCGATGTGCACGCCCTGTTTCTTGATGATGGTGTGGGAGTCGATCTTCACGGTGACGCTGCCGTGACTCTCGCTCTCCACCGTCAGCTCGGATGCACTGGCCGCGCTGACCTTCCCGTTGGCGGTCATCGTCGTGCCGCCGTGATGCTCTCCCCCGTCCTCCCCTTCGTCATCACTCCCCTGCACCCGCACCGACAGCGCGACGAGCGCGTCCCCCGACTTCTCCGCGCGCACATGAACGCGATCGCCGACGACCGGCGCCGCGGGCGTGAAGGTCGTCGACGCGTTGATCTGCAGCACGACGTCCCCGCCGCGCGAGTCGAGCGTCAGCGAGTCGGCGGTGATCGCCTTCACGATTCCCTCGAACTCCAACGTCTGGTGCTGCGCCACCGTGTTCTGCACGATGACGAGCAGCGCGAGGTAGCTGTTGTCGGCCTGCTTCGTCGCGCGGACATGCACGCGGTCGCCCGCGACGAGATCGGCCGGCGCGACGGTCACATCACCTTTGCGCACGACGGTGTTCGCGTCGAGCACGAACGTCACGTCGCCGCGATGGGAGTCGGTGATCACGAGCTCCGTGGCGCTGGCCGATTTGACGAGGCCTTCGAATTCGGAGTGCGGCGTCGATGGCGCGCTGCGCGAACGGCCGTGCGAGGTGGCGCTGTTCGCACCGAGCTCGATGACGACGGCGCTGCTCTTTCCAGCGGCGAAGGTGGCGTGAATCCCGTCGGCGCGCGTGAAGATGAGCTGCACGTCTTCCGGCACACTATTAAAGGAGAAGCGGCCGTCTTCGCCGAGGATCATGGTCTGGCCGGTACCGCGAACGGTGACCGAGACGCCGGCCGGTGTTCCGCCGGAAGTCATCACCACCTGTCCGCTGACCGACGACATGCCGTAACTCCCGGCCACGGTCTGCTCGTGACGGCATGCGACGAACAATGCGACTGCGACCGCCAGCGCTCCCCACTTCGCAAGTCTCATCGGATCCTCCGAAAACACGAAAGGGGCGATACGCCCCTTTTTGCAGAAAATGAAACGGGGGCGTTACGCCCCCGTTTTTGAACCGCTTCGATGTCAGTGCGGCGCATTTTACACCGCGCGCAAACGGAAAGTGTGAGGCAGGTCACGTTTCTTGCAGGAAGGCCTGACCATATTGTGACCACGCCCATGCACACGAGCCGGCAGCCGCTGCATGTCATCAGCGGCGCGCACGACCCGAATCAGGATCCGGAGATCGCGAGACTCCGTTCGGAGATCGATGCCCGCAACCGGCAGGAGCAGGCGATCGCCGAGCTCGGACAGGCGGCGCTCACCGGCGTCGATCCCTACATCCTCCTCGGCCAGGCATGCGCGCTGATCGAGATGACGCTCGGCGTCGGTCACTGCCGCGCGCTCGAGCTGACGGCCGCCGGACGAATGGTCGTCCGCGCGTCGATGGGGACGAACGCCTCCTTTCTTCATTGCGAACAGGACGCGGACGAGGACGAGTCGATCGGGATGTTCGTCACGCTCGGCGACGGACCGGTCGTCTTCTCCGATCTCACCGCCGACACCCGCTTCAAAACCTCGCATCTGAGCGGCTATCACGGCGTGCGCAGCGGCGCCGGAGTGATGATCCAGACGCAGCACGGTCCGTTCGGTGCGCTCCTCGCCTACTCAACCGACGAGCGGCAGTTCGAGGATTACGAGATCGCGTTCCTCAAGTCGACCGCGAACATCGTGGGCGAGGCGCTGGCCCGCGCACGCGCCGAGCAGGCGCTGCGCAAGTCGGAAGTGCGGCTCCGCCAGCTGATCGCCTCGACGCTCGACGCCGTCGTCACGCTCGATCGCGACGGCAACGTCATCGAGTGGAACCCGCAGGCGGAAGCGACGTTCGGCGTCAGCGCGCGAGAGGTGATCGGACGTCCGGTCCCGCCCGCGATCGTGCCGGAACGGATCCACGCGCTCATCCTGCGCATGCTCGATCGCTATCGCCGAGGGGGCAGCACCGGTCTGCTGCGCCGCCGCGTCGAATCGAGCGCGCGCCGCATCAGCGGCGAGCACTTCCCTGTCGAGATCACGATCGATCCGATCGGAAGCGGCACCGATCAGACCTTCACCGCATTCATCCGCGACATCTCCGATGCGAAGCGCGCGCAGCAGGAGCTCGAGTCGCGCGAGAAGCGATTCCGCACCATCGTCGAGAAGAGCTGGAGCGGCGTGATGCTGCTCAACGACGACCTGAACATGCAGTTCGCCGGCGCGTCGTCACACATCCTCGGCTACGACGACGAGAGCCTCCTGGGAAAATCGTTCGTCACGTACGTCCATCCGCACGACTTCGCCGGCTCGCATTCGTCGCTCCGCCAGCTCGTGCAACAGGAAGTGGCGGTGGTGCATCGCGAGATGCGCTTCCGCCATCGCAGCGGAAACTGGATCTGGCTCGAGATCTTCGCGCAGAACATGATCGACGACCCGAGCGTGTCGGCGATCGTCCTCAACTATCGCGACATCTCGCAGCGCAAAGAGGCCGAGCGCCAGCTCGAATACCAGGCCTACTACGACTCGCTCACCGGACTGCCGAATCGCCTGCTGTTCCGCGATCGCGTCGTCAACGCGCTGCCGGCCGCGCGCCGCAATCGCCTCGGCCTGGCGATCATGTATCTCGACCTCGATCACTTCAAACTGGTCAACGACGCCCTCGGACATTCGATCGGCGATCTCCTCCTCGCCGACGTCGCCTGGCGGTTGAAGGCATGCCTGCGCGCGTCGGACACCGTGTCGCGCATCGGCGGCGACGAGTTCGCGGTGCTGATCAACGAGCTCACCGCGACCGACGCCGTCGCCGGCATCGCGCGCAAAGTGCTCGACAGCCTCGCGGCGCCGTTCTCCATCGGCGGCCACGAGCTCTTCATCACCGCCAGCATCGGCGTCAGCTTCTATCCCGCCGACGGCGATGAAGTGGAGACGCTGCTCAAGTGCGCCGACTCGGCGATGTATCGCGCGAAGGAGCTGGGGCGCAATCGCGCGCAGATCTTCACGCAGAGCATGAACGAGCGCTACACGCGCCGTCTCACGCTCGAACAGAACCTGCATCACGCCATCGAGCGCGAAGAGCTCGAGGTCTTCTATCAGCCGGTCTACGACCGCGCGAAGCGGCGCATCACGTCGGTCGAAGCGCTGGTGCGCTGGAACGATCCGGTGCGCGGCCTCGTCGAGCCGTCGGAGTTCATCAGCCTGGCGGAAGAGACCGGGATGATCGTGCCGATCGGCGAGTTCGTCCTCCGCCGCACGTGCAAGCAGCTGCGCGAATGGCACGAGGCGGGACTGAGCTGGATGCACGCGGCGGTCAACATCTCCGCCGTGCAGTTGCAGCAGCACGGCTTCGTCGACATGGTGCTGAAGACGATCGAGGAGAGCGGCCTCACAGCGAACATGATCGAGCTCGAGGTGACGGAGACCGTCGCCATTCAGAACATCGACGTGTCGATGAAAGTGCTGCGCGTGCTGAAGGAGCGCGGCGTCGGCATCGCCATCGACGACTTCGGCACCGGCCAGTCATCGCTCGTCTATCTGAAGCAGTTCCCGATCGACACGATCAAGATCGACAAGGAGTTCCTCCGCGATCTCGCCACCGACGACACCGCCGCGGCGATCGTCTCCAGCGTGATCAACCTCGCCCACACGATGCGACTCTCCGTCGTGGCGGAAGGGGTGGAGACCGAGGAGCAGTACTCGCTGCTCCGCTACTACGCGTGCGATCGCATGCAGGGCTATCTCTTCAGCCGCCCCATGCCCGCCGCCGGAGTGCTCGCCTTCGTGCAGCAGGTCGCGCTCAAGCCGAAGACGCTCGAAGTGCGGCATCCGGAAGTGTGAACGGGCGTCGGAGCGCGGACGTTGCCGCCCGCGCTCCCCGTTTCGAACCTTTGTTTACGGCGTGACCGTGAACGTGATGGTGTTACTCCAGACGCCGCCCTGCAGGACCTGCGAGGCGCTGGTCGACGATCCGGCGATGACCGTCGCCACGACCTGAGTGTCGCTCCAGCTCACGATCGTCGCGTACTTGTTCGCCAGCCACACCTTGCCGCTTCCCTGCGTCGTGCCGAAGCCGGTGCCGGTGAAGGTGACCTGCGTTCCCACCGGGCCGCTGGTCGGCGAGATGCTCGACAGGACCGGCGTGATGACGGTGAACGTTCCGTAGTTGTTCCAGACGCCGCCCTGTTGCACCTGCGCCGTGCCGGTGACGGAGCCCGAGGCGACCGTGGCCACGATCTGCGTATCGCTCCAGCTCGTGATGCTTCCGGCCAGCTTGCTGCCGAGCCACACCTGCCCGCTCCCCTGCGTCGACCCGAAACCGGTGCCGCTGATGGTGATCGAATCGCCCGCCCGCGCCGTCGTCGGCGACACGCTGCTGATGACCGGCGTGATGACGGTGAAGGAGAGCGAGTTCCCCCACACGCTGTTCTGCTGCACCTGCACCGTCCCGCTGATCGAGCCCGAGGCGACGGTGGCGACGATCTGCGTGCTGCTCCAGCTGGTGATGCTTCCGGCGAGCTTGCTGCCGAGCCACACCTTCCCCGTCCCCTGCGTCGAGCCGAAGTTCGTCCCGTTGATGGTGATCGAATCGCCTGCCCGCGCCGTGCTCGGTGAAACGCTGGTGATGCTCGGCGAGGTGACGGTGAACGCGATCTGATTGCCCCACACGCCGCTCTGCTGCACCTGCGCGTTCCCGGAAACCGAGTTCGCGGCGACGGTGGCCACGATCTGCGTCGCGCTCCAGCTCACGATGCTCCCGGCGTACGTGCTGCCGAGCCACACCTGCCCGCTCCCCTGCGTCGAGCCGAAGTTCGTCCCGTTGATCGTCACCTGCGTTCCCGGCACGCCGCTGGTCGGGCTGATGCTGCTGATGGTCGGCGTGATGATGGTGAACGTCAGCGAGTTGCTCCACGTGCCGGCCTGCTGCACCGACGCGCTGCCGGATGCGACGTTCGAATCGACGGTGGCCACGACCTGCGTGTCGCTCCAGCTGACGATGCTGCCCGCCAGCTTGTTGCCGAGCCAGACGCTTCCCGTCCCCTGCACCGCGCCGAAGCCGGTGCCGGTGAGCGTGACCTGCGTGCCCGGCACGCCGCTGCTCGGACTGATGCTGCTCACCGACGGCGAGGCGCTGTTGGCGAGCTTCGCCACGAAGCCGTCGGTGCCGCCGCCGTACGTCGGCTGGATCGCGCTGCCGCTCGCGCCGGGGAACGGCGACGAGGTCCATCCCGTCAGGTAGATGTCGCCCGACGAGTCCATGGCGATGCCGTCGCCGATGTCATCGCCCGAGCCGCCGAGGAACGTCGAGTAGACGACCGCGGTGCCGGCGGCGTTGATCTTTGTGATGAACGCGTCGGCGCCGCCGCCGCTCGCCGGCTGCATGGATCCCGCGGTCACACCGGTCATCGTCGTCGACGCCGTCGCGCCGACGATGACCGCGTTGCCCGAGCTGTCGACGGCCAGGCCGTTGACCGAAATCTGGTCGTAGTCGCTGCCGCCGATGAACGTGGAGTAAACGATCGCCGAGCCGGCGGCGTTGATCTTCGTGACGAAGCCTTCGTTGCTGCCGGCGTTCGACGACTGGATGGAGCTGCCGGTCACGCCGGGGAAGCTCGTGCCGTCGGTATTGCCCGCCACATAGATGTTGTTGGAGGAGTCGAGGGCGATCGCGGTCGGAGTGTCGCTGCCGCTGTCTCCGAGGTAGGTCGCGTAGGTGATCGCCGTGCCGGACGAGTTCAGCTTCATGATGAAGGCGTCGCCTCCACCGCCGTTCGTCGACTGCAGCGAGCTGCCGTCGATGCCGGGAAGATCGGTGGAGCCGGTGCCGCCGGCGAGGTAGACATTGTTGGAGCTGTCGACCTTGACGCCCCACAGTCCGTCGCCGCCGCTGCCGCCGATGAACGTGGAGTAGATGGCGCCACCCGACGGATCGACCTTGGTCAGGAAGCCGTCGCCGTTGTTGTACGTCAGCTGCAGCGCGTTGACGGTGATCGGAAAGTCGCTGGAGCCGGTACCGCCGACGACGTACGCGTTGCCCGATGAGTCGGTGGTGACGCTCCATCCGAGGTCGTCGCCGCTGCCGCCGAGGTACGTCGAGTAAACGATGGCGCTCCCCGCCGCGTTGATCTTCGTCAGGAAGCCGTCGCGATACGACCCGCCGAACGACGACTGGATCGAGCTGCCCGTGACGCCGGGAAAGTTCGTCGAGTTCGTGCCGCCGGTGACGAAGGCATTGCCGGACGAATCGACGGCGATGCCGAGACCGTATTCGTTGCCGCCGTTGCCGCCGAGGTAGGTCGAATAGACGATGGCCGTGCCGGCGGCGTTGATCTTCGTCACGCAGGCGTCGTAGTCGAAGCCGTTGGTCGACTGGATCGCGTTGACGGTCGGATAGTCGAGCGACTCGATCAGTCCGGTGATGTAGGTGTTGCCGGAGCCGTCGACGGCGATGGCCAGCCCTTCGTCGACCAGGCTGCCGCCGAGGTATGTGGACCACGCGAGCACCGGATCGATGACCAGCGCCTTGTTCCGGTCGTAATGGCCGAGCACGAATCCGACGCGATTCTTCGACAGCAGCGCATAGCGGCCGTCGATGCGTTGCCTCTGTCCGTCGATGTCCTGATAGACGTCAGGGCGCGGCTGCACGAGATCGCCCGCCGCGGTGTGAATGATCAACTCGCCATTGGTGCCGATGGAAATCGACTCCGCCCCCTGGAACGCCATCCGGATCCGGTTCGGATTCGCGCGCGGCGCAATCACGAAGTCGTATTCGACCTGACGCTGATTTCCGCGGTAGACGACGTCGATGCCGGGATAAATCTCCTCATAGCGGACCTGTCCGTAATTCGCGACGCCGGTCTGCCAGTTCCGCGGATCGTTGCCGTGGAGGTAGTTGCTCGTTGCTGCGACCGGGTTCTCGCCCGTAATGCGCACATCGCGATTCGCGCCGGTCATCTGCCAGCGGACGACCGCTCGCTTCTGTTCTCCACCCTTGAGCGTGAGCACGGTCTCGGCCGGCGTGAGAAACATCGTGTACCGCTGGCCGCGCGTAAGGAAACGAACGGCCGAGTCGGCCTGGCCGCGATTGGCTTCGAACGTGAGGGGAATCCTGCCGTACGCGTCCGCCGCCGGGGCCGCCGCGGCGGCGAATGCACCGCACAGCAGCGCGAGGGCGAACAGCGCAAAGATCGATCGTCTGCATTGACTCATGAATGCCTCCTTGGGAAATCGGTTTTTGATTGGGACGTGGGGTCTTGCCAGAAGGATTTCAGGAACGTCGCCATTCCCGCCTTATGGTTGGGCGTCTGTCCGGACTCACTGAAGATAAGAGATCGCGGCGCGCGGCGATAGGGACAAAAAGTGATCTATGGCTTCACGGCCTGTCGACCGCGACGTTGGTGCCGCCGCTCGGATCGGACTGATACCTCACGCCGTATTCGACCTGTTTGCCGCAGCGATCAACGATCCAGCGCTCGGACCATTTCCCCTTCGCGCGCGCATCGTCGACGATCTTCGTGTCGACGACTTTCGGCGACGCGCAGTCGGGCGCCGCTTCCTTCTCAGCCTGCATGATCGTTCGCAGCGTGTCGCGCTGCAGCGAGCGATCGGCGAACGTCTCCCCCGGCATGGCGGGCGTTTCGCCGGCCGCCTTCTCCGCCGCGGCCTGCAGCGAGATGAGAATGAAGCGCCCGTCCTCGGGATGACTGAGCGGTTGAAATCCGAGCTGCTTCTTTTCTCCCGATTGCTCGTACGTGACGACGATCCAGGGCGCGGGGCCGCCTGAATCGAAGACGTTGGCGTCGCGGATCGCCGACGCGGGGATCGTCACGTTGCGCTTGCCGTCGGCGAAGTCGATCGACGAAGCGGAGATCTGCAGCTTCCCGTTCGCGTGCGGGACCATTCCTCGGAACATGCTGCCGACGCCCGGCTTGTCCGCCGAGTAAATCCCCTCGTACGTCACCGGCAGTTTCCGCGCTTTTGTGATCAGCGGCAGGAGCGTGATGTCGCGTTTCGAGAAGCGCATCGCGTCGCGCTGCGTGTCGAGCATCTGCGTGCGCGCCTCGTCGGCGAACACAGAGATCGCCACCGGCATGTTGCCCGGCTTGAGCTCGGCAACGTCGCACATGAACGTCGCCTTCTGCTTCGGCTCGATCTTCTGCGTCACCTCGCAGCCGGTCTTGCCTTCGCCCTGCCGCACCGTGACCCAGAGCGGCTGCTGCGAGGTGTTGACGACGAGCTGGATCAGCTGAAAGCCGCCTTTGTCGGCGGCGATCGATCCTCCGAATTCGACAGCGAACCATTTCGATCGGATGTCGCCCGATGCGGGCAGCGCGAGCAGAAACGCGGAGACAAGAAAGAGCGAGATGAAACGCTTCATGAGAAATGCTCCGGCATTGACTGTACTCCTTTTTCGACGTAAGTCAGGAATGAGGCAAATCGCCATGAAACAAATCATTTCTCTGCTCCTTGTGCTGAGCATGGCGACGGTCGGTTTCACGCAATCGCAGCCACAGGAGAAACCTCTCTTCGGCGTGTATGTGGACGGCAAGGAAGCGTTCATCGACGCGACCGGGCGGATCGTTCTCAGCGTGCCGTTCGAACATGTCGAGCCGTTCAGCGAAGGACTGGCCATGGCCTTCGACGCCGGCCGCTTCGGCTACATCGACACCACCGGCAAGGTCGTGATCCCGCTGCGGTTCGCCATCGCCAGCCGCTTCTCGGAAGGGCTCGCGGCGGTGAGCGTCGCGTCGCAGACCTGGCGTTGGGGCTTCATCGATCGCACCGGGCGGATGGTGATCGAGCCGCAGTTCGATCAGACCGGCGATTTCAGCGAGGGCCTCGCACTCGTGCGCGCCGGCGAGCTCCTTCGCTACATCGATCCGTCTGGCCGCGTGGCGCTCGATCTGCACGAGCGCCGCCTTCCGAACGAAGAGAACCTCCCGGATGCTCGTCATTTCTCGAACGACCGAGCCGCATTCAGAGCACCCGATACCGCGAAGTGGGGGTTCATCGACAAGAGCGGGAAGGTGGTGATTCCGCCGCGGTTCGATTCCGTCGACCGCTTCCACGAAGGCCTGGCGCAGGTCGCACTCGACGGGCGCCATGGCTACATCGACACCACCGGCGCCATGGTGCTGGAGATTCCGAACGGCCGCACCAGCGGTCCGTTCTCCCAGGGCCTGGCCGTCGTCAAGGTGGGCGACAAGTTCGGATACATGGATATCAAGGGAACGCTGGTGATCGCGCCGCGCTTCGACGAGGCAGAAGACTTCGCGAACGGACTCGCCCGGGTCAGCCCGGGCGCACGCTGCTCGGAGTACATCGACCGGGAGGGAAAAGTCGTCTGGCGGAACGGCGGCACCGGAAAAGGGATGCCGTGCGCCGAGCCGGTGGTCCTGAAACCGGGCGATCCATTCGTCGATCCACGCGACGGCCGGCACTATCCGACCGTGTTGATCGGCGAGAAAACGTGGCTCGGACGGAACCTCGCGTTCGTCGCGCCGCGGAGTTGGTGCTACAACGACGCGGCCACGTGCGATGACGATGGACGCCTCTACGCCTGGAGCGCGGCTCGCGACGCCTGCCCCGCGGGCTGGCACCTTCCTTCGGATGCCGAATGGCAGGAGCTCGAAACATTTGCCGGCATGCCGCCGAAACTCGTCGCGGAGACGCACGACCGTCCGACGGAGCTCGGCACCGAGCTGATGACCGGAGGATCGAGCGGCTTCGCGGCGCCGCCTGCCGGCAGCCGCGAGCCGAACAGCGCCTATTCGTACAAAGGCGATTCCGCCGAGTTCTGGACTTCGTCTGAAAACGATTCTGAGTCCGCCGTCTACCGGATGCTCAGCAAAGGCGGCATCCGGCGCAAACCGCTCGGCAAGAGTTACGCGCTCAGCGTTCGTTGCGTGCGCGGCGACATCGCGACGGCGAGCGCACCGGCCAAATCACCGCTCGAGCTGGCACGCGCCGCGGCAACCGAAGGAGAGTCCGCCGAGTCAGCGGGGCGCGTTCGTGATCTTCATCTCGAAGCGCTGAACGAAGCAGCCGCCGCGCTCGACACGTATCGAAAACTCCATCCCGACGACGTCGACACCCTGCTCCTGGCCGCGCGCCTCGGGCGACTCCAGGAGCTCGGCGTGCAGCTGTTCAGCGCGCCCCAACCCGAAATCGGCCGGCAGCGTGAAGCGGAAGAACATCAGCGCGCGCGTCTGCTCGAATTGCAGTCGCTCGTCGATCGGGTTCTGAAGCTCGATCCGAACAACGCCGCGGCGCATTACTGGAGTGCACGCCTCTTCGGCTTCTCAAATCGAACGGTCTACGGCGCCGGTCCGGAGCCCGGCGTGTGGGATGTCGACCGCGCCATCCTCTCCGCGAAAAAGGCGGTCGAGCTGGCGCCCAACGTCGTCGCATATCGCGAGACCCTCGCCTCCAGTCTCGTCATCGGGCAGAAGTTCGATGAGGCCGCGGCCGCACTCGCCGGCGTCGCCGGAGGACGTCATCCGATGAGCGTCCTGCTGCAGGACCTGGCGCAGGTTCCGGTGCCGAAAGGAGCGATTCCGCTGCGCGCGCTCGCAGGCAAGATGGCGGACACCGAAGCGGCGAAAGGCCGGCTCACCGACTACCCGGACCTTCGCGTCCGAGCCTATGCCGTCGGCGGATCGGCCGCACAGCTCGAGACCTTCTATCGCGACAAGTGGCCCGGCTTCCGTTTCTACAAAGCCGAGGGGGACGGCGATGACGGCGACGTCTCGATGAACATCTTCATGGAGCTCCTGCGACTCGAAGGCTCGAAGCTCGTGCCGTCCGGCGGCGGAGAGAAGGTGGCGAACGTATCGCCCGCGGAGCTGGCGTCATCGACGGCGGTGATGGTCATCGAGACGCGAAACATGCGCGAGCGGAAGCTCAACTGCGTGATCAACATCATCGACTACCGCGCCATCAACTAAAGAAGGATGTCCCCCAGCCAGCCGATGATCGTCTCCAGGCCGAGATCGATCAGCGTCGGCGGCGTATCGGCGTGGTGCGCGGTGAGGCGCGGAGGCGTGAGCTGGCGCGGCGGCGGGAGCTTCGTCGGCGCGAGCTCGGCGAGCTGCTTCACATCGAGGATCGAGATCGCCGCGCCGCAATGACCGCACACCGGGTCGTGCATCAGATCGATCGGCGCGCCGCAGCCGCCGCAGCGGATGATGCGGATCGTCCGCCGCAGCTCCGCCAGTTGCTGCGGCGTCGGCGCGCGGACGAAGTTCTTCTGCTTCAGGAACTCGACGAACGGCGTGAAGCGCCCGTCTCCGCGGTCGCATCGCCAGTAGACGAACGGCGTGTTTCGCTGCCGGTCGTGCGTCAGCTGCAGATGTGTCCCGCAGATCGAACAGCGCAGGATCGCCGGCAGCGGCGACGCGCCCGACGCCCCCTCCGCCATCATCTGAAAGAGGCGAATCGTCGCCGGCGGCGTGAGCTGCAGGTCCTCGTGCGGATCGAACCAGAACGCGCGGCAGCGGCGACAGACGTCGATTACGACGTCGCGGCCGAGCAGGCCCTCGATCGTCAACGGCGCCATCTCGCGCTGACATCCGGGACATTGCATGGAGATCAGTCTAGCAACCGCAGACACCCCCGTGACTGGAGCAGCACCCCTGCTTGTGCGCGCAACTCGTGCACGTCGGTGAAAAGGATCCGTCGCAGCATCGCAGGCCGGTAACCGGCGGCGGTGGTGGCGGCTGCGTCGAGGCCGTGACGCCGCCGGAGCGCGATCCCGTGTAGACGACATCCTGCGACGCGGTACCGAACGTCGGACTGAGCGGATTGCCGAGATTCGACGAGATCGACCACTGCGCGGTGTCGACCGCCGTCACGTGAAGCGTGGTCGAACTGTTCTGGGCGACCGTGCTCGCGCCGGTCAGCGCTCCGGTCGGCGCTCCACCCGCCGCCACCGTGGTCGTTCCGGTCGGACCCGCGCCGCAGGCAACGCTGGCGTGACCGGTGATCACGCGAGGCGCGGTCGCGAACGTGAGTGCTCCGCTCGCGCCGTACGTGCCGGCGAAGCCATCGAGCACGACGACCGCGCGCGGGTCCGATGCCTGCCAGCTGAGCGTCACGACTCCGCTCTGGCAGACACTGCGCGGTGTAGTCGTGAGATTCAACGTCACCGGCGGACAGACGGGATCGGATCGCGTGGGACGGCGATGGGCTCCGAGGACGAAGACAGAAAGAAACAGAAGGAGAAAGAAAACGATCGTTCGACGCATGCGCATATCTGAGTGACACCAGACCGGGAAATCCGAGGTGTGGGAAAAATCTGACTATGTCTGTTTGGAGATCACGCGGACGGCGTAGATGAGCGCGCGAGATGCGTATGCTTGTCAGAATGACTAGAAATCGACGATCAGGTGCAAGCACCGCTTCGCACGCCGGAAGATGGGCGCTTCAGGATGCGAAAGCTCGCTTCAGCGAGGTTGTGCGAAAGGCGAAGACCGAAGGACCGCAACGGATCACCGTGCACGGCCGGGAAGAAGTCGTCGTCGTATCCGTCGAGGAGTACCGCCGGATCAAAGGGCAACCAACCGGACAGGCACTGGTGAAGCTGCTGCACGACTTCCCTCTTCGCGACGTCAGCATCGAGCGGACGCGCACGCGCAGCCGCGTCCGCAACGTAGAGTTGTGACCGGCTGGCCTCCTCGAGACGAACGTCCTCTCGGAGCTGACGATCGTGTCGCGGGATACGAGTGACTACGAAGTCGCGAACGTCCCGATCCTGAATCCGTGGCTGGAGTGAAACCCCTCACCCCCGAAATCCCCGATCGCGCGCAAACACGATCGCCTGCGCCCGCGTCCAGACGCCGAGCTTGTCGAACAGATTCGACACGTGATTCCGCACCGTCTTCTCGCTGATCGACAACCGCGCCGCGATCTGCGCGTTGCCGAGGCCTTCGGCGAGCAACGCCAGCACCTCGCGCTCGCGCGGGGAGAGCGCCGCGAACACGTCGCCCTCTGATCGCGCGGCCGATCCCATGAACTCGAGGACGACGTCGCGGAATCGCGTCCATGCCGGCTCGTCGCGCAGCAGCACGTGATTCTCCGACTCCAGCTCCACGAACTCCGCGCCCGGAATCCCCTCGGCCAGGATTCGCCCTTCGCCGATCGGCGTCACGGCGTCGTTGCGCGCGTGAATGACGAGCGTCGGCACGCGCACCTGCGCCAGCAGCGGAACGACGTCGATGCTCGCGCGCACGGCGAGCAGCTTCGCCGCCATCTCCGGCGTCGTCGTTTTTCGACAGAGCTCGTTGAACCATTCGATCTGCTCGTCGCTGCCGCTCGGGATGAAGCGCGACGTGAAGACCTGGCGGAAGGCGGGATTGCTCCGCCCCCATCCCGCGCGCACCAGCTCGACGATCGCCTCGTATTCGCGCTGCCCCGCCGGATTGCCGCGGCGCGCCCAGCCGCGCGCGTAACCGCCGTAGAGGATCATCCGCGACACGCGCTCCGGATGCTCCACGGCGTACGCGATGGAGACCGACGATCCCTGCGAGACGCCGAGGAGCGCGAACGGCTCCGTGAGCTCCGCGGCGTCGATGACCCGCTCGAAATCGTCCAGCCATCGCTCGAACGACAGCTCGACGTCCCAGTCGCTCATCCCCGAGCCGCGCTCGTCGTAGCGGATGAGGCGGAAGTGATCGCTGAGGAACTCGAGCCAGTGGCGCCAGACCGGACTCTCGAGGTCGTATTCGAGGTGCGTCAGCCAGTTCGCCGCTTTGACCAGCACCGGACCGCTGCCGGCGTCGGACCAGGCGAGCCGTGCTCCGTCCGTGCTCCGCACGTACCGAATGCGCTGCCGGGACATTTTTCCCATGCGGTTCGAGCGATTCTAGCGGGATCGGGACATTGCGCCCATGGCCGCTTGCCGCGCGTCGCCGCATCGTGAGAAACGGGAGGACTATCCATGATCAGGCGCATCGCATTCTTCACGTACGGGCTCGTCTGCTACGCCATCTTCTTCGCGACGTTCCTTTACGCGATCGGCTTCATCGGCGGCTTCGGCGTGCCGCGGACGCTGGACGGCGAGCGGAACGGTCCGCTGCTGATCGCGGTCGCCATCAACGCCGGACTGCTCGCGCTCTTCGCGCTGCAGCACAGCATCATGGCGCGCGACTGGTTCAAGAAAGCCTGGACGCGCATCGTTCCACAGCCGCTCGAGCGCTCGACGTACGTGCTCTTCTCAAGCGCCGCGCTCATCTTCCTCTTCTGGCAGTGGCGTCCCCTCGGCGGAGTGATCTGGTCGGTCGACGACGGCGCCGCACGCATCGCACTGCGCGTGCTCTTCGCGTTCGGCTGGGCCCTGCTGCTCCTCTCGACGTTCCTCATCAACCACTTCGATCTCTTCGGACTCCGTCAGGTCTGGCTGGTTCTCGTCGACAAGCCGTACACGTCGCTGAAGTTCGCCACGCCCGGACCGTACAAGGTCGTGCGCCATCCGCTGTACGTCGGCTGGCTCTTCGCGTTCTGGATGACGCCGGTGATGTCGTCCGCGCATCTCCTCTTCGCCGCGCTGGCGACCGGCTACATCCTCGTGGCGATCCAGTTCGAGGAGCGCGACCTCGTGCGCCATCACGGCGAGTACGCCGATTACAGGAAGCGCGTGCCGATGCTCGTCCCCTTTACCAAGCGCTAGCCGGGCCGGTTCATGTGGTCGAGCACGTGCCTCGTCATCCCGAGCGCGAGCTCGTGCTCGCCCATGAAGACGATGCCGATGCGCTCCTGCCGCAGCATCGCCGCCTCCTCGTCGCTGTGCGTGCGGAGTACGATCTCGATCTCCGGATTGAGCATGCGCGCGGTCTCCGCCATCTTGCGCACGTGCAGCGTGTCGGGCGTGGCGATGACGAGCATCCGCGCGCGCGCCACGTGGCCCTGGATCAACACGTACGGATCGGATGCATCGCCTGAAACCGCCGGAATGCTCTGCTCGCGGAGTCGCTCGACCAACTCCCGGCTCTGTTCGATGACCACGCAGGAAATGGATGCTTTGCGCAGCGCCTCCGCGATGCGCCAGCCGACGCGCCCGTAGCCGACGACGACGACATGGCCGGTGAGCATCGACGCATCGACGCTCATCGGAAGCTCGGTCAGCGGATCGGGATTGCGCGCCAGCGTCCGCGCCACGACCGACCGCGCCTGAATCCAGCGCCGCAGCGGCTCGGCGGCGGCGAAGACGAGCGGGTTGACGGCGATCGAAATGAGCGCGCCGGCGAGAATCACGCTCTGCGCCTGCGGCGTGAGCAGACCGAGCGAAACGCCGAGCGCCGCGAGGATGAACGAGAACTCGCCGATCTGCGCGAGGCCGGCGCCGACGGTCAGCGCGGTGGTGAGCGGATAGCGAAAGCCGAGGATGACGGCCATCGCGGCGAGCGGATTGGCGAGCATCACGATCGCCGTCACCGCCGCGACCTCGAGCGGCCGGTGCATCACGACCGCGGGATCGAAGAGCATTCCGACGGAGACGAAGAAAAGCACGGCGAACGCATCGCGCAACGGCAACGACTCCGCCGCCGCGCGATGACTGAGCGCCGACTCGCGCATCATCATCCCGGCGAAGAACGCGCCGAGGGCGAAGGAGACGCCGAAGAGATGGGCCGAGCCGTAGGCGATGCCGACCGCGGCGGCGACGACGCACAGCGTGAACAGCTCGCGGGAGCCGGTCCGCGCCACGGCCCAGAGCAGGCGCGGAAAGAGACGCCGTCCGACGATGAGCATGAACGCCACGAAGGCGATCAGCTCGATGAAGGTGATGGCGAGCGTCGCCGGCAGTCCGCGTCCCGCCGCGCCGGGCGGAACGTTTCCGCCGAGGATGCCGGCGAGCGGCGGAAGGAGGACGAGCACGAGGACCATCACCAGGTCCTGCACGACGAGCCAGGCGACGGCGAGATGGCCGTTGAACGAATCGAGCAGCCGCCGCTCCTCGAGCGCGCGCAGCAGCACGACCGTGCTGGCGGCCGATAGCGAGATGCCGAAGACGAGCGCGCCGCCGATGCTCCAGCGCCAGGAGAGCGCGAGGGCGATGCCGATCGCGGCCGCGACGACGATCTGCGCGCAGGCGCCGAGCAGCGCGACGCGGCGGACGGCGGGGAAATCCTCGAACGAGAAATGGAGCCCGACGCCGAACATCAGCAGCATGACGCCGATGTCGGCGAGCTGGCCGGCGAGCGCCACGTCGCCGACGAAGCCGCGCGTGTACGGACCGATGAGAATGCCGGCGAAGAGATAGCCGACGAGCGGCGGCATCCGGAGCTTGTGCGCGACGAAGCCGAGGATCATCGCCGCGCCGAAGGCCGCCGCGACGGTGGCGATCAGCGTTGCTTCATGGGACATGGTGGTTCTCCTGAGAGCGGGCGAGCGAGTGCGGAGGCCGCGCTCAGATCAGGTAGACGAGAAAGAGGAGGTAGAGCGGCATGACCGACGCGGTCACTCCGCCGAACGTGAGCTCGCGGCAAGGTCTGCCGGTATGCGCACGCTGCGCCTCGGGCGGAACCGGCCGGTGACTGATCATCGGCACCGCACCGCGCTGCGGCGACCCGGCATCACCGGGACGTCCGACGAACGGCGTCGCGGTGACGGATTGCGTGAGGAGGGCGCCGGTCGAGACCGCGCAATCGGGCGCGTCGCGGAAAAGGGTCGGCGGCACGATCGCGAGCGACAAGGCGACGATCAACGCCATCGCACCGCAACGGGATCGAGCCATTAGTCGATGGTAGCGCTTCAGACGTCGGCTGTCGTCGCAGGAAGATCGCTACTGAGCGGACGCCAAAGATAGAGATACCAGTAGATCGGGCCCGCGATCAAACCTCCGAAGAGGAGAACGATCACCCAGAGAACGCGTCGATCCTCAGCAATGAGATCCGTTCGAAAGGCATGAATGACGTAAAGGGCGATGAGGACGAACATCAGGAGCATCGTCAGGAGATGGAGAGGGAAGATCAGCAGGAAACCAGCGGGCGGCCCCTTCCCGCCAGCCGCGCCGGAGATCGAGATGAAGGTAAAGAACATGAACGCAATGAAAAGGAAGAAGTAGATGAAGGGCCAAACGGTGAGGATGCCGATCAAAATCGTTGCGGGCCGTTTCGGCCGCCACGGCGTCGCTGTCATGAGCGCATGGTAACAGTGACAAAGTGAGATGCGGCAATCACTTATTTTGCCGCGTCTCCACAGCGATATGCCCGGCCGGAAACGGTATAGGAGCGACGCGCGGGTGTCATATCTCCCAAAACGACGTGCGTTGCGCCGAGTTTGGCCGCCTGATCTCGCGCACTATTGCGTGCACGTTCCATTGCCTGGGTCTGCGTGCGCGTCAGCGCGCTCGAACAGCCAACCAGGAGCAGAGCAGCGGCAAGTACTTTCACTTTCTCAAAAGTGTGCATATGTCACGTCATGTCAAGCCGCAGGCTCGAATAGCTCTATGGGGTTTGCATCCGGATCCAGCAATTGAATTTGCTTCCCGCCTGGACCGGTCTCCATTTTATTTCGAAGATGTAATCCCGCGGCTTTCATTGCTTCAATGCATTGGGCGAGATCCGCGACCCGAATGACGATTCGATTCCAACCGCCCGGCTCCTGACGTTCGCCGCTGTCGAGAGGTCGCGAGCCCGATGCGCCGGGTCCGCTGAGCAGCAGCGGAAGCCCGCCGAGCGAGAGAGCAGCGAATGCGGGAAGCTGTTTGTGCTCCAATTTGAACCCAAGGTGCTGGGTATAGAATTCTATTGATCGGCTGACGTCCTTTACCTGATAACGAACCCCATGAAAACCGCGAATCAGGTCTTTGACTGGAGCGACTTCTTCCTTGACGGTTACCGATGAGCCACTCATGTTTACCTCCCATCAGTCGAAAAGGCTGCAACCAGAATGCCTCGCTCCGCCAAACGGTCGCGTGCGCTCGCATCCTGGCACTCGCGATCGTCCTTGTGTCGACTGTGCACACGTCAGCGGGCATCACGTATCAGGTGCGTTCCGTGACGACGAAGGGCGTCTCCCTGACGTTCACCGTCTGGGCCTCCGGCGACTCGTATCGAACCGAGATGGAGCCCTCGGAGGATGCTCCTGAGATCAGCCGGCAATATCCGATCGTAATTTCGAACGATGGCGGCCACACGGAACGCGCCATTCGACCCTGGAACAGGACCTGGTACGAGCGATCGAACGACATTTCCAGGAGCAGGAGCATGCCGGCGATTGGCACGAATGCCCGGATCGTTCAACCCAGCATTACATTCGTTGAAGAGGCTTCGGACGAACAGTTCGCGAAGCTCAGGACGCGGAAGTTCGTGCTGAAGGTCTCCTACATCGTGGAGAGCGAGATCGACACTGAAAAGGTCAGGCTGCATAAGACGAGAACCGTGTTGTTCTGGGTAGCCGAGCTCGCATGCGCGCCGCGGAGCACTGTACGCCTGAGCTTTGGCGCGCCGGAAATCGACGAGGCGGTAGAGCGCAAGACAAACTCGATCGCAGGCTTGATCGTCCGCACTCTCGACTCCGAGACAGAACGATATGAGGGCGGGGCGATTAGAACTCTCCAGAGCACGGCGGAGGTGATTCACCCCAGGTGCTCGGAGATAGAGCCTTCGCTCTTTGCGATTCCGAAGGGCTACAGCTACCAGGAGCCCGTCATCGGCGCGCCTGGAGCGAGTATCCGATCGCGGCCCGAACAGCGACTGGTGCTGAGCCGGTAATCTCAAATTCTTGCGCGATCAAAAACACGTGATCGACGATCGGGTCGCCGGCGCGGCGGAGTTCTTCCGCCTTGAAGACAAGATTAGGGGCGCGGATTGCGTATTGAAATGCAGTATCTTCAAACTCCCGCCACTCGTAGCCTGCCGTGTATCTGACAATTGGATGACGTGGCAACTTGATCTTGATACCGAGCTCGGCTCCGGGCGCGGTCCATTGAGCGATCTTGAATACGATGACGTAAGAGCCCGGCGAAACGTCGGCAAACGTTACACCGCCGGCCGGTCCGGTCCGGGCTGTGGCGATCACATCGCCTGCGCGGCCGACGACGTTATTTTTACCCGCGGGCGTGACCTTACGTCTGGCGTTCAGTTTCACTTCGATTTCCGGTATTACCTGTGCCGGACCGAGACCATATTCCGCCGGGTCGTCACGATTGGGTAAGACGTGCGCGCTCGGTCTTTGCGCGGAGCTCACAATCGGCAGGATGGTGAGAATGAACGCTGCTCCCGCTATGGCGTATCGCGTTTGCATCGGCCACTATCCCGCGAACGAGCCCTTTTTGACCTCGCCTGCCGGCTCGTATGTAGCGATGATGACGCCGGTCGTGGTGATCCTGGAATCGGCGAGCTTCCACCCCGCGGCGGGCGCGCCGTCGGCGAAGAGGCGCTTGCCGGAGCCCAGTGTGACTGGATAGGTCCATAGATGCATCCGGTCGACGAGACTGTTTGCAAGAAGGGTCTGGATGAGGTTGCCGCTGCCCCACACCCAGAGGTCCGGAGCGTCGGCGTCTTTCAGCTTACGGAGCTGCGGCACGACGTCCCCTGTAATGAGCGTGGAATTCTGCCAGGTGAGCTCTCGCGGTGAATGGGACACGACGTACTTCCTCGTCGCGTTGAAGGGCTTCGCCACCTCGTGGTCCTTGTCCGCCGTCGGCCAGTACGAGGCGAAGATGTCGTAAGTGCGCCGCCCGAGGAGGAGCTCGAAAGGCTCGGCCATGAAGGCGCTTATGGTTTTATCGCCGATGTCGTCCGAATAACCGAAGGACCAGCCGCCGTGTGCGAAGCCGCCCGAGGTGTCCTCCTCCGGACCGCCGGGCGCCTGGTAGACGCCGTCGAGGGCGAGAAAGGTGGTGGTGATGATCTTGCGCATGCTTTGAACTATAGCGCCTGGCTGACGGACTATGCCGCCGTTTTCACCTTCACGGCGACGCCTGCCTTGGCGCAGAGTCCCACGAGGTAATCGAGCGACAGCTTGTCCACTTTATTGCGCGCGATCTCGGAGATGCGTGGCTGTGCCACGCCCAGACGCGCTGCTGCCTCTGCCTGCGTAATCCCCTCCCGGTCAATCCATTTGCGCAGCGCCTCCGCGAGCTCGCAGCGCAGAAGCATGACCGCGGCTTCATGGGGAGGAAAACCGAGATCGATAAAGATATTGCTGCTGCCTCGATCCGCAGACTTCCGCGTTTTTTTTCTCATGGCTTGACCCCGATCAACCGGTAGCGTCGTTTCGCGATCTCGATGTCCAGACGGGAAGTTCTCGCCGCCTTTTTCTGAAAAGCGTGGAGTACATGAATCGCGTCATCGAACTTCGCGACATAGATCACCCGAAAGGCCCCCGCCTGGTCGCGCACGCGGATCTCGTGTACGCCCGGACCAATGTCCGGCATTGGTTTGAAATCCGATGGTTCTCGTCCAACCTGCACCATGAACAGCTCGTAACCGGCAGTCCGTCGTACCGGCTCGGGGAAGGCAGCGAGATCTTCGCGAGCGTTCCGGCGCACCGCACGGGCTTCATTGCGCGATTATACGAGCATTCGTATGAGGGCGGGTTCGACTCATACTCGGCCTAGCCATTATCGCTGCACGATGGGTCCGGCGTTGCCGCGCTACGGCATCGGCCGAAGTATCAGGTGACGCCGATATCTACTCGCGGATCATCGCGTCCCGTGATTCATCCACTACAATCATTCCCACGCCGGGCCTCGATGAAGAAACCACAGTCACCCATGCTCGCCGTCCGCGTCGAATTCGCACGTTCGGACCGCGAAATCGCGCTTCATCTGGCGAGCCTCCTCGAATTACACGACATCGACGTCTCCTTCGACGACCGCGAACACTGCGACACGTTGATTCTCCTAATAACAGAGGCAGCACTAAAAACGGACTGGACGCGACTTGATGGCCTGGCGATACCCTATCGCGAGACGCTGGGCCGCGAGTCGCGGTTTGTTCCGATCGTCGCCGACGAATGCGAGCTGCCGCCGGCGCTTTCGCGGTTCCAAATCATCGACTGGCGCGATCGGTCCGACCGCATCGTCGAAACGATCGTCGACGTCATTGGCAAAAAGCCCGCCTCGGCACCGACGCCACTCCAGGAGCGCTTCGAATGGAAGACGCACCGCGGCGTCGTTGCGGCGATCACGATGCTCGAAGGCGGCCGGATCGCCTCCGTCTCCGGAGACACCGTTGTTTGGACTGACGTTACATCGTTCGTTTCGGACTCGCTCGTCATTCCCGATGCCGACCTGTATGCGGTCGCCGTAGACGAACGGGAAGTTTTCGTCGGCGGAGTCGACGGCATGCTGTACCGCATTGTTCCGGCGTTTGCATCTGCCCGAATCTCGAACAGTTACATCATTCGTCTGTGCTTTGACGACGAGGAACAGAACATTTTCGCCGGCTGCGGCGACGGCCGTGTACATAAGTGGGATCGGTCAAGCAGGGAGACTATTTTCACAATATGCGAGCCGGGCTTGCGAGATATTGCAGTCGTTCCTCGAGCGGACACCATCATCACGGCATCGCACGATGGGGTCCACGCATGGGACAGCGACACTGGGGAACGGATCAAAACGTACCGCACGACCGTGCCCGTTTTGACCGTTGCTGCTTCTCCCGACGGAATTACGTTCGCCACCGCGACGGCTGATCTCGCCGTTGCCATCTGGCGCACCGATCGCGAGAGCCGCCTCGCCACATTGGAGGGCCACGGTGGATTTGTAACGGCGCTCGCCTTTTCGCCAAACGGTCGCATCCTCGCATCGCTTGCCGGCGACGAGCTGGCAGTATGGAGTGTCGGCGAGCAGACGCTCATCGACATCATCGACCTTGAGAACGACGGCTCGACGATCGCGTTCTCGCCTAATGGAGAGCTCTTAGTCGGCGACGTAGACGGTAACGTTTCTCTGTGGACCATCGACAGCCGGGAGACGCGCGATGTTCGGCCCGTGATCCGTCATCGAACGGCCAAAGTCGTCTTCGTCGGGCCCGCCGCTTCCGGCAAGACGACACTCGCGCTAAGAGTCGTGCGTCACGCGTGGGTTGAAGGCGTCCCATCGACTCACGGCATTCAGACGTGGCCGATTCCAGCGCCGAACACGCCGAATGCGACGATCTGGATCTGGGATCTAGCCGGGCAAGAAGAGTATCGAATCATCCACCAGCTCTTCCTCCACGACACAGCTCTTGGAGTGGTCGTGTTCGATGGCAACTCATCATTGGACCTCACTCAGGAGATCGATCACTGGAACCATGCGTTCGATACGGCAATCGGGAAGCATCTTCCGCGATTCCTCATCCAGAACCAGATCGATCGAGGCGGGCGTTTCACCGCCAATGATCTGACGGCATTCTGCGTCGCCCACGAATTTCTTCGAGGTCTGCGCACGTCGGCAAAGACTGGGGAAGGGTGTTCAGAGTTGATTGCCGAAATCGACTCCGCAATTCGCTGGGAAGAACGCCCGTACACCACCACGATCGGACCAGCCCGCGCGGTTCGAGAGGCGATTGAAAAAGCTCTGACGGAGACTAGTATTCTTCGGATCAGCGAGTTGCGTCAGCGAGCCCAGTTGCAATCCGAGATGCGCCTCGCCGATGCCGAGGTTCGCCAGATCCTGCGGACGCTCGCCGATCAATCGGTCGTGTTACTTCTGCCGTTCGGCGATTTTGTTCTACTGACTCCGGCATTGCTTGACGCGTACGCGGCAGAGTTGATTAGCGCCGTCCGAGAGCACGAGGAGGGGCTGGGCTGTATCTCAGAGCGATGCGTGCTGGAAGGACAGTTTGCATTTCGGCGCCTCGAGCCGCTACCGGAGCACGACCATCTCGTTCTGCTCCGAAGTCTCGTTGATATTCTCTTGCGAGGCGAGATCTGCTTTCGGGAAACGACGTTGTCTGGTGACCAGCTCGTCTTTCCGCTGCTATCGAGAAGTGCGGCCACGACCTCATCGCCGAATGTCGCTGGCATTGTGTACGAGTTCACAGGAAATATGGACAGCGTGTACGCCTCGGTCGTTGTCCGTCTTCGTTATAGCCGCTTTTTCAGTGGGGTGACCCTGTCGGAGCATTGCGCCACGTTCCACGACGTCTCCGATCGCTCCGCCATGCTCGAATACCGCCGAACAGGACCCAATCACGCACAGATCGCGATTGGCGGAACTGTGCCGGCAGCGGAGGCGGCGCTTGTGTTCTTGGACTTCGTCGACGAACACATCACGCGACGTACCGCCTCAGTCATCCGGCGCTATCGATGTTTGGCTTGCGGTGCGATGTCCCGAGACGACGTGGTGGTCGGCGATCGCATCGCGATGCGTGATCCGTTTCGATGCGCGACCTGCACGACGGTCATCCATTATTTTGCACCTATCTGCAATACCGGCAATACCTCCGCAGAGAAGGTCTCCCGTCGCGTCGCACGCAAATCAAACAAACATCGTGAGACCGCGTTTCGCGCGCTCGACAACGACAGCAAGGAATTAATTCTGATCGGACACATGTACGAAATCGCGGGCGAGGCCGGACAGATCTGTCGACGCAAGGCAGAAAGCGACCACGGAATCGATATGGAGGTCGAGTTCCGCAACGACGACGGATCGGCAAGCGGAAAGATGATTTACCTGCAATTGAAAGCCGGCGACTCTTACCTTAGACAACGCCGAAAAGCGCCTGCAGGCATCTTCCACATTACCAAGGCTCGGCATGTGGAGTATTGGAAGGCGACGGCGTATCCCGTCTACCTCGTTCTCCAGTCGTCAAACGGAAGTATCCGATGGATGAACGTGACCAAATATCTCCGTGAACGCCCCGCTGGAAGCGAAGGACGCACCATTCCGTTCGCCGGAGAAAACCTCGATGCGACGGCGCTGATGCGAGTACGCGCAATCACCCTTCACGGAACCAACTCCTGAGGTTGCGGCGCTAGTTGAGCGCACCGCCTTCATGGCGCAATTTTATACGAACATTCGTATATGCACTAGGCTTGGCTTCGCTCACGGCCAGGACCCCTATCGCTGTATAAAGCCCTGCCAAGGAGTCATTCAATGAACGAGCTCGAACTTTTCATGCACATCTGGGAACGCGAATCCAACAAGACCCTCAAGCTCTTCGAAGCGTTGCCGGTCGACAACTACGACTACCGTCCCGATCCGGACGGGCGGTCGCTCGGGGAGATGGCGTGGCACATTCCCGAGGGGGAGGCGTACGGGACGTTCGGGATCGAGAATGGCGGGCTTTCGTCGCCGAGCGAGAAGCCGCCGGGGATTGAGCGGCCGCGGACGATTCAGGAGTTGAGCGCGGGCTACAGTCGTGTGCATGCCGACGCCGTGGCGCGCGTGCAGAAGCTGCAGCCCGGCGATCTCGATCGCACGATCTCGTTTTTCGGCGGACAGCCGCAGGCGATCCGCGACGTGCTGTGGGAGTTCGTGCTGCTGCATGCCATCCACCATCGCGGACAGCTCGGGTTGCTGGCGAGGCAGTCGGGCGGGCAGCCGACGCCGACCTTCGGGCCGACGCGCGAGACGATGCCGCTGCGAAAACAATCGACCTGATCCCGTTGTAATCTTCGCGGCCTATGCGCCGCGCGTCTGCACTCCTCTTTCTTTTCGCCGCCGTCTCGCTCTTCGCGCAACCGAAGAGCGACGACGCGATCCTCAATGAGCTCTTCGCCGTCCGCTCGTTCGAGCAGGTGGCGATCTCGCCCGACGGCAAGTCGGTCGCCTGGTCGGAAGAAGAGGCGGGGCTCTTCGTCGACGGGAAGCACGTCTCCGCCGCGATCGCGGAGAAGAAGGACCTTGACGAGCACGAATTCGCCTGGGCGCCCGACTCGAAGCGGCTCGCGTTTCTGTCCGACGCCGAGAAGCACGGGCAGCGGCAGCTCTACATCGTGACGCCCGGCAAGCTGGCGAAGAAGGTGACCAGTCTGCGCGGATACCTGTCCAATCCGCAGTGGTCGCCCGACGGCAACTCGATCGCGTTTCTCTTCATCGAGGACGCGGCGCGCGCGGCGGGACCGCTGGTGGCGATGAGCCGCGCGGTCGGCGAGATCGCGGAGCACATCGAGGAGCAGCGCGTGACGATCGTCGATGTGGCGGACGGAAAGATGCGCACCGTCACGCCCGACACCATGTACGTCTACGAATACGACTGGTCGCCCGACGGCAAGCAGCTCGCAACCGTCGCGGCCCCCGGCTCGGGCGACAACAACTGGTGGATCGCACAGCTGCACACGGTCGACGTCGAGGCCTCGACGATGACCTCGATCTACAAGCCGGAGCTGCAGATCGCGTCGCCGCGCTGGGCGCCCGACGGCAAGCGGATCGCGTTCATCGAAGGACTGATGAGCGATCAGGGCGTGACGGGCGGCGATCTCTTCGTGATCGATGCAGGCAGCGACGGTCAGTCGCGTGATCAAACGTCAGCGCAGCCGCGCAACATCACGCCGAGCGCGCCGTTCTCCGTCGCCTCCTTGCGCTGGAGCGGCGCGGACGAGCTGACGTTCGGCGCGAACATGACCGGCGACTCCGCGCTCGCCATCGTCCCGGCCTCGGGCGGCGACGCGGAGATCCTCTTCCGCGGACCCGAGTTCATCACCGAGGGAGGCGTGATCGGCGCGTCGTTCTCGAAGGATGGGACGCAGAGCGCGGTGATCCGCAGCTCGTTCTCGCAGCCGGCCGAGGTCTGGGCGGGGAAGACCGGCGCGTGGAAACAGGTCTCGCACTCGAACGCGAACGTCACGGCGCACGCCGGCGAAGTGAAGAAGATCGAATGGGTGAGCGATCAGTTCCGCCCCTACGGCTGGCTGCTCGCGCCGCGTGAATTCGATCCGGCGAAGAAGCATCCGCTGATCGTCTGGATCCACGGCGGACCGTCGAGCGCGGTCCTCCCCCGCTGGCCGCGCGAGGAAGCGCTGATGCTCGCGCGCCACGGCTACTTCATCTTCTTCCCCAACTTCCGCGGCAGCTACGGCGCGGGCGAGGCGTTCACCCGCGCGAACGTGAAGGACTTCGGCTACGGCGACCTGCGCGACATCCTCAGCGGCGTCGACGAGGTGGTGAAGAGCAATCCGATCGACAACGAGCGCGTCGGCATCTGGGGCTGGAGCTACGGCGGCTACATGACGATGTGGGCGGTGACGCAGACGGAGCGGTTCAAGGCCGCGGTGGCGGGCGCCGGCATCTCGAACTGGCAGAGCTACTACGGGCAGAACGACATCGACAGCTGGATGATCCCGTTCTTCGGCGCGTCGGTGTACGACGATCCGCAGGTCTACGCGAAGAGCTCGCCGATCACGTTCATCAAGAAGGTGAAGACGCCGACGCTGATCCTCGCAGGCGAGCGCGACGGCGAAGTCCCGGCGCCGCAATCTTTCGAGTTCTTCCACGCGTTAAAGACACTCGGCGTCCCCACCCGCCTCGTCGTGTACGAGGGCGAAGGACACCGCGTCGCGAAGCCGGAACATCGTCGCGACATCGTGCGCCGCCTCATCAACTGGTTCGACGACAACATGCAATGATCGCTACCTTCCTACTGCTCACCACTCTCACGTTCCAGGTGCCGGGCATCGACTGCTCCGGCTGTGCGAAGCCGATCGCGAAGACGCTCTCCGCGATCGCCGGCGTCAGTAACGTCCACGTCGACTGGAAAAAGAAAAGTGCGACGATCGATGTCCCGCCGGACTTCGACCGCGAGCGTCTGCGCAAGGCGATGCTGAACGTCGGCTACGAGGTGCAGTTCGCCGGCGAGAAGATCCCCGAGCTGCAGCCGGTCGCGCCCGCGGTCCTGAAAACGCTGGATATCAAGGCATTCGACGGCAGCAAGCCGATCGACTTCAAGGGCGTCGCGGTGCCGGGGAAGATCACCATCGTCGACTTCTACGCCGACTGGTGCGGCCCGTGTAAGGTCCTCGAGCTCCGCCTGCAGCACTTCATGCAGGGGAAGAACATCGCGGTGCGGCGCGTGAACGTCGGGAAGTTCGACAACGCGGCGGCGAAGCAGGCGACGCGCGATTTCCGGCTCGCCTCCCTGCCGTATCTCCGTGTCTACGATGCGAACGGAAAGTTCGTGTCCGAGGTGAAGGACGGCATGTGGGACGAACTGCTCGACACGGTGGAGAAAGCCTCGAAATGAAGCGCCTCCTCCTCCTGCTCCTCCTCTTCCTCGCGCCCGCCGCTTTCGCCTGACCGGCGTGAGCGAATCCAAACCTCTCCGGCGGAGCAGGTACGCAGACGATCATCGGACCGGGACAGTGGCGGCTCTCGCTGACGCTGTCGCGCGGGACGTTCAAGACCTCCCATGAAGCCGAGCCGCCGCCCCATCTGCATCACGTCTCGATCGGTATCACGCACGCCGACACGATGTTCGATTACGGACTGCGCGACGGCCTGCAGCTCTCGCTTCGCCTGCCGTACGACGTGAAGGCGCAGCGCGTCCGCTACACGACCCTGGACGGCGCGCCGTTCACGCCCGACTACGGCGACATCCATCACCGCACGGAGACGCTGCGCGGCATCAGCGATCCGTCGGTGATGCTCGACTGGTCGGCGGGCGACTGGGTGTTCGGCGCCGGGACGACGATCCCGCTCGGGCACACCGAGGAGGATCCGGTGCGGCTCGGCAACCTCGGGCTGAGGCACGAGCACCTCCAGTTCGGCAGCGGGACGTTCGAGCCGCGCGTGCTCGCGCAGTGGTCGAATGCGCGGCTGTTCGCGCGCGCCGAGGGAACGTTCGCGCTGTACGAAAGCAGCAAGGGGTACAAGGCGCCGCTGGTCATCGCGTGGTCGGCCGGACCGACGTTCCGCTGGGCGACGATCATGCTCGACGGGCAGCATCAGACCGTCGCGCACTGGCATGGCGAGAAGGACGAAGGGACCGGCTTCAACGCCGGCGGCGCGCGCGTGCAGGTGGCGATTCCGTTCCGCGGCGTGACGATCACGCCGGGCGTGTACCGCGAGCTCTGGTCGCATGGATTCGATGACGAGACGTTCCATCAGACGGTGACGGTTTCGCTGATGGTCAGTGCAACCGGACATCATTGAGCCCGTACAATCAATCAGTGGTCCGCGCACTCATCCCCACCCGCCTCTTCGCCCTCATCGCGCTGACGATCGTCATCGTCTGCACGGTCATCGTCCGCACGAGCGCGCACGCCGACATCGCGGCGTGGGGCGTCACGTTCGACCTCACGCTCACCATCCCGCTCGTCTGGTATTTCGTCGTCGTCCGGAGCGGCGCGGCGCGGCCGATGACGCTGGCGCCGGTGTTCGTCGTCTGCATGATGCTGGCGGCGCTGGTGGTGCCGCGCGGACAGCAGCAATTTCTGCACGACCTCCGCTATCTCTCCGCGCCGCTGGAGATCGTCACGCTGATCTTCCTCGGGCGGCGGCTGGCGAAAGCGCGCGACGTCGAGAGCGCGACGCGCGCGATGTTCGGCAACTCGCGCGTGGCCGACTTCGTGGCCTCGGAAGTCAGCATCCTCTGGTATGCGCTCTTCTGCTGGCGGAAAAAGGCCGAACAGACAGGAGTGTCTGTTCCACACTTCACCATCCACAAGCGCAACGGCTGGGGAACGATCGCCGCCTGCATCGTGGCGATGATCGGCTTCGAGTCGATCGGCGTGCATCTCCTCGTGCAGCAATGGAACACGACGGCGGCCTGGGTCGTCACCGCGCTCGACATCTACGGCGCGCTCTGGATCATCGGCGACTACCACGCGCTGCGGCTACGTCCGACGTACGCGGCCGAGGGCATCCTCCATCTCCGCTACGGCCTGCGCTGGAGCGCGGAGATCCCGCTGGCGGAGATCGAGTCGATCGACGACGCCGGCAGCGAGGCCGACTGGAAGCGGAAGAACGTGCTGAAGATGGCGATGCTCGACGAGCCGAAGTACCTCGTGAAGCTGCGCCGTCCTGTCACGGTGAACGGTTTGGCCGGAATCCGGCGTACCATCGACGCGATTGCCGTCCTGCCGGACGACATCGAGGCCTTCGATCGAACCTTACGCTAGAATGCGCCGCTTCCCGGCACTCGGATTGAATCGAGTGCCCTGACCGGATGGAATCCTCAACCCACCCACGCAGCCGACGCTATCTCTTCACGCTGTCACTCGCCGCGTTGGGCGTGGTCTACGGCGATATCGGCACCAGCCCCCTCTACGCGCTGCGCGAATGCTTCAACCCGAAGCACGGCGTGGCGGTCACGCCCGACAACATTCTCGGCATCCTCTCGCTGATCTTCTGGTCGCTGACGATCGTCATCTCCTTCAAATACCTGATCTTCGTCATGCGGGCCGACAACCGCGGCGAAGGGGGAATCCTGGCGCTGATGTCGCTCGTCCGCGCCCGCAGCGGCCCTCCCTCCCTCCGCCGTTCCACCCTGATCGCCCTCGGGATCTTCGGCGCCGCGCTGCTCTACGGCGACGGCATGATCACGCCCGCCATCTCCGTGCTGTCGGCGATCGAGGGTCTGGAGATCGCCACGCCGCTCTTCGCGCCGTACATCGTGCCGATCACCATCGCCGTCCTCGTCGTGCTCTTCGTCGTGCAGCGCGCCGGCACGGCGAAAGTGGGCGCGATCTTCGGTCCGGTGATGTTCCTCTGGTTCATCGTCATCTCCGTGATGGGGATCTCGCACATCATCCGCGAGCCGCACGTGCTGCTGGCGATCGATCCGACGAAGGCCGTGCAGTTCTTCATGCGTAATCACATTCACGGCTTCCTCGTCCTCGGCGCGGTCTTCCTCTGCGTCACCGGCGGCGAGGCGCTCTACGCCGACATGGGCCACTTCGGCGCGAAGCCGATCCGCATCGCCTGGTTCGTCATGGTCTTCCCTTCCCTGCTCCTCAATTACTTCGGCCAGGGGGCGATGCTGATGCACTCGCCGCAGGCGACGGAGCATCCGTTCTTCGAGATGGCCCCGCACTGGGCGCGCGTGCCGCTGGTGATCCTGGCGACGGTGGCGACGGTCATCGCATCGCAGGCGGTGATCAGCGGAGCGTTCTCGCTGACGCGCCAGGCGGTGCAGCTCGGCTACACGCCGCGCATCCAGATCCGCCACACGTCCGCGCGGCAGATCGGGCAGATCTACATCCCGTCGATCAACTGGCTGCTGATGGTCTGCGCCATCGGCCTGGTGATCGCGTTCAAGGAATCGGGCGCGCTCGCCGCGGCGTACGGCGTCGCGGTCACGGCGACGATGGGGATCACCACGCTCCTCCTCGCGGTCGTGGAGCGCGAGAAGTGGCGCTGGTCGATGGCGGCGATCCTGTCGCTGACGATCCCGATCCTGATCATCGACTTCGCCTTCTTCGGCGCGAACATCATCAAGGTGACGGAAGGGGGCTGGTTCCCGCTCGCCATCGGCCTCGCGGTCTTCACGATCATGACGACGTGGCGCGCGGGCCGCGAGCTGCTGTCGCAACGTCTCGCGGAGAGCGGCCTCTCCATCGAGGATTTCCTGCGCGAGCTGAGCAAGGGACAGATCCCGCGCGTCGCCGGCACCGCGGTCTTCATGTCCCGCTACCAGGCCGGCGTGCCGACGCAGCTGCTGCATAACCTGAAGCACAACAAGGTCGTGCATCAGGTCGTCGTGCTGCTGACGGTGCTGGTCGAAGAGACCGCGCGCCTCGCCACCGACGAGCGCTTCCACTGGGAAGACCTCGGCAGCGGCGTGTTCCGCCTGACGGTCCGCTACGGCTACATGGATGACACGAACATCCCCGAGACGCTCGCTCTCGCCGCCGGCCCGGTGAAGTTCAACGAGATGACGACCAGCTACTTCCTCGGGCGCGAGACGCTCATCCCGACGCGCCGCCCCGGCATGGCGCTCTGGCGGGAGAAGCTCTTCTCCTGGATGATGCGCAACTCCTCGAGCGCGTCGACGTTCTTCTGTCTGCCCGCGAACCAGGTCATCGAGCTCGGCGCGCAGATCGAATTGTGACGGCGGCCCATGGACTCCATCCTCCACTACCTCGACCTGCACGCGCGGACGCAGGGCGATCGAGAGTTCCTCGTCCTCGACGATGAACATCTGACGTTCGCGGAGCTCGCGACGCGCGTGCAGCGTCTGGCCGGCGTGTTGCGCGCACGCGGCGTGTCCCGAGGCGATCGAGTCGTGGTGTACGTCGCGCGGCGGACTCGCTATCTCACCGCCTACCTCGCGGCGATGGCGGCGGAGGCGATTCCGATCCATCTCTATCCGGAGCGGCCGGCGACCTTCGTCGAGTTCGCGGCCGCGCATACCGGCGCCGCGCTCGTGATCACCGATCAGGAGCGCGAGGAGTGGTCGTCGTTTCCGCATCCGCTGCTGCGCTATCCCGATCTCTCCGACACGATGCTGCCGAAGGTCTGGCCGGAGCAATGCTTCGACGCCGCCTACATGATGTTCACCAGCGGCACGACCGGTCAGCCGAAGGCGGTGGTGACGACGCAGCAGAACGTGCTGTTCGTGACGCGCACGTTGATCGGCATGGCCGGCATGACCGCGGACGACCGGGAAGTGATCGTGATGCCGCTCGGCTCGACCGGCGGCCTCGGTCACTTTCACGCCAATCTCATGCTCGGCAATCGCACCATCCTGCTGCCGTACTTTTTCGGCTCGATGACCGCGGCGGAGCTGGATCACATGCTCGAGGTCATCGGCGACGAAGCGATCACCGGCTTTCTCTCCACGCCCGGCATGCTGGGACGGCTGGCCACGCAGCACCGCGAGCTGTTTCGCGAGAAGGCCCGGAACGTTCGCTACATCCTGAGCAACGTCTGTCCCATCCGCCCCGACCTGGTGCACGACCTGATGGAGCTGCTCCCCAACACCCGCTTCCACACGTACTACGGCCTGACCGAAGCGAGCCGCAGCGTCTACCAGTGCTACAACGATCAGCCCGACCACCTCTCCGCCGCCGGCCGCCCGGCTCCCGGCGTGAGCATCAAGATCGACGGCGAGGACGAGGTCCTGATCAAGGGCGGCAACGTGATGTCCGGCTACTGGGGCCGCGGCCGCGACGGCTTCGACGACGACGGCTGGTTCCACTCCGGAGACCTCGGCAGCCTCGACGCGGACGGCTTCCTCGTCATCAAGGGGCGCGTGCGCGACAACATCAATGTCGATGGCCTGAAGTTCGTGCCGCGCGACGTCGAGGATGTGCTGCTCGAGCATCCGGCAGTCGCCGATTGCGCCGTGGTCGGATTGCCCGATCCGATTCGCTTTCAACGGGCGGGGGCGATGGTCGTGCTGAAGGCGCAGGTAGCCGCCGCGGAGCTGGAGACGTTCTGCCGCGAGCGGCTCGATTTCTACAAAGTGCCGGCCTGCTTCTACTTCGCCGAGGCCATTCCGCGCGGCGAGCTCGGAAAGATCGATCGGGATGCGTTGATCAAGATGATCGGAGAATCCCGAGCAGTCGATCCAACTCGCGGGGAAGGTTGAATCTCCGCGTATTTTCGATCGCCTTGGCCGAGAGCTCCTCGTAACGCAATCCCTGCAGCGCCGTCAGCCAGCGATCGGGATCGCGATAGTCGTCGATGAGTACTCCACCGTCGCCGACAGCCTCGGGCAGACCTCCGGTCCGGCTGGCGATTACCGGGATGCCGCTCGCCTGGGCCTCCACGACGACCCTGCCGAACGCCTCCTCCCATTGCGACGGCACAAGCAGCACGCGCGTCCTGCCGTACACCTTGCGCATGTCCATCTGCTTGTTTAGGTATGTGGCGTTGGGCAGCCGTGCAATCCGTTCGAGAATCGCCGGATCGGTCCCCCACCCTTCGACGAACAGAAACTCCTGTTCGGGAAGCCGTTCGGCGAGTTCCAGCGCGATCTCCACGCCCTTCACCGCAATCGGATTGATCATCGTCACGAATTCATCCGTGCGCGGCGTGACGTAGCGTTCGACGTCGAGGAGCGGATAGAGGACCTGCGACTCTTTGCCGAACCGTCTGCTCAATTCGCGGCGCGTGAAATCCGACACAGCAAAAATCAGCTCGGGCTCCGCGTCCAGAGCGCGGAAATTCTCCTTGTGCTCGAGGTCGAGCACATACAAGGCGGTTCTGCAGCCGTACCGTTTCGCCAGCGCGATCACCTCGCGCGCCTGGTCGAGTTGGGTAAACACGACGTCCGGCCTGAATTCGGCGATTGTCTTTTCGACGAGATCGGCGAATTGCTCGTCAAGGGCGAGCGTGACCGGATACGGCACGCAATAGCTCAACGACTCGGCGGTCAGAACATGGGGGATGGCGTCGAGCCGCCCGAGCTTTCTGACGACATAGTCGCCGAACGTACCGATATACCGGCAGTCGACGCCGATGCGATCGAGCCCGGTCAGCATCGTGTGCGCAATCGTCCCGTCGCCTCCGATGAAGAAGGGAAACGCGGGGCGGCCTACGGCATAGAGGAATCGCACTTCTCTAGAAATCCTGTCTCGTCGAGCTTTCTCAGACCCCAGCGAAAGAACGCGCTGCGCGACCCGTCATTGACGAAATGCTGGGAGACCGTGTCGTCGCTGATGAGCATGGACGAGATCTGATAACGATTGAGCTCGAGGATTCGTCCGCCGTTGCTTCGCGAGAACAGGTAAGCGAGCAGCGTCTGCTCCAGCCATCCTTTCCAGAACTCGAAGCGATGCGCGGGAGAGGCGTCGACCTGAGCCTGCAATAACGTCTCGACCAGCGTGAAATCGAAAGCGTCTCTGCGCAGACCGAACAGTCCCGAATTCAAACGCGGAATCAGTCCCGGCGCGTCGAAGTCGTAGGCCTCCTGATAGTCGGACGCCATGAACGGCGTCGACGCTTGCACGCATTCGAGAATCTCGATCGGCTTACGAAAGAAAAGAATGTCCGAATCGATGCCGACGATGAACGGCTCTGTCGCCAGACAAGGGAAATCGAACAGCTTCTTCGCCAGCTGGAACTCGCACCGGAAGCGCCACAAATCGCACAGAGGGAGCGAGCGCAATGACTCGTGCAGACGGGAGTCGGCGTCGGCCTGATCGGCGCGCACGACGGTGCTTCCGGGGAAATGGTGATCGAACAGACGAAACGATTCCGCGGTCAGCGAGCCGTCGTCATGCACGACCAGCGGGGGACGCTCGCCGAGATAGTGATAGAACGACTTCAAGGCCCAGAAGGCCATCGTCCTGTCCCGCTCGCAGGTGAGGATGTGCACCTCGTAACCGCGCGTGTCGCCGCAGGGTATCGGTTTTGTTTCATAGATGGCGAGCGGAAACTCGCCCGCGTAGTAGCGGTTGTCCTTCATTGTTGAACCAACGCGTTGTATCGCGATGCTGCCGAGGACACCGTGTCGGAATCGGCGTGATCGTTGGGGGACAACACGAGCGGCGGAATCACGATCAATGCCTGCAACAGGCCCTCCCGCGTTTTCCGGCTGATGGTCCCGTCAATGCTCGTCGCCGTCATCGGAAAACAGGCCTGAAGCAGGCGTCGCGCACCACGTCCGCTCACCGCATAACCACAAATGCCGTGGATGTCGAGCACGCGGGCGAGCAGCATTTCGCCCTGCGGCGGTTTATCCGGCCAAGAGATCGCAAATGGTGCTCCCGGCTCGACTGGACAGATCATCTGGATCTCCATCCGCGGACAATCGAGCTGAATCGTCAGCGGGGCGTCTGTATTGAATCCGAGATGCAGGATGTCCCACGGTTCCCGCTTTCCGGCGAATTCCAATGCTTGACGCAGCCGGGCTCCGAATTGCGGACTCACTTGTGCGTCATCTTCGAGAATCACCAGGACATCGTCGTCGCCAGACCGCGCCGCCTCTTCCCACAATGACCGGTGTGACAACGCGCAGCCCAGATGACCCCACGTATGCGGCTGATAATCGGGCCCCAAGCCATCGCGAAGAATGATCCCGCGCGCGATCAATTCTTCCGTCGAATTCGCGAGCTCGCTGCCGTCGATGCCGTCGACGCGGCGCCATGGAATTTCCGCGGCATCCAGCTCGGCGCGATTGTTCGCGAGAAATGTATCGCGCCGCTCAGTGCGGTTTTTCAGATTGATCCAGGCAATCTTCAGCATTGAGACACCATCAATGGAGAGAGTTTGTAAGACATGAACACGTCCCGCATGCGACGGTGAACGGAGAGATGCTCGCAGTCCTGACCTTCGTAATGCAGGCCATAGAGCACCTCGGGCTTGTACACGGCAATGCCGCCGAACGCCGAACGCACGCGCACAGGCGGATGGAATGCCGGACGGGCCATCGCAGCGACGGCAAGAGTGTCTGCGCCACACATGGTCTCCATCGCCGCGATGTCGTACAAGCGCACCGGCAGATCCCCGCGCGTCGGCACGACCCGCATGCTCGGTCCGAAAAAACCGAGATCGCGCTGACTCAGACCGGTGCCGCACAAGGCCTGCCATTCGGGATGGAGGCGGTCGATCTCCCGGATGGCGTCGTCGACGTACACCTGTTCGAAGTCCTCGAAGTCGATGTCGAGCACGATCGCGTAATCGACGTGCGGCGCGCGCCGTCGCGCCAGCTCGAGGCACTGATTGCGGCACGCGGCCATCCGTTCGTAGCGCGAGCGCGCATCGCGTCCATCCGCCATGGCCGGCCGGTATCCCCGCTCGGAGAGCAGCCGCACATCGTTGCGCCGCACGGAGAGCTCGCCGATCCATTCCGCGGTCCCGTCGGTCGAGTCGTTTTCATAAACGCAGTACACGACCTCGCCGAACGTGCGCTGCATGCGGTCGTCGAGCACCGCGAAGTTGCGCTCCAGCCGGTCCATGTTGTCATGCAGCAGAAACAACACGGCGGCGCTGCTCACGATCGCGTCCTGAAGAACTCGAGACACTCGTCGAGCACCTCGCGGTTTTTCTCGCCGAGGATCACGAGGTTGCGGTTCTGGGGATAGGCCCAGCGGTTCATGTGGGCGATGCTGAAGCCGGCCTGCTTCGCCTCTTCCAGCGGCGCCTTGCGCACCGCGTCCCACAACACCACCGCCGGTTTCGCCAGCGCCGTCGCGATGTGCGAGGGGCCGGTGTCGAAGCCGATGTAGAGATCGCTCGCCCAGATCAGCGCGATGATTTTCCGGATCGTCGTTCGCGGCGTGAAAACCGGCAGCGGCTTCTGCTCGAAGTTCTCGTTTCCCACCTGAAAAAGGCCCGCCGCGCCGTCGAGCGCCTCGACCAACTCGAGCCAACGATCGAGGTACCACGGCGAGCCGGGAATACTCGACGAGCGTCCGTACGGGCAGAGACAGATGACGGGACGCGGCAGCGCGGACAGCTCGCCGAGCGCCCACTGCATCTCCTCGCGCGAGAGGAACAGCGAGCCGCGCAGCGCGCGCGGACGGAGTCCGTACGGCGCGCAGAGGTTCTCGATCTCGTGGCGCGACTGGCAGAAGTTGTCCATCTCCGCGCTGAGCTGTTCGGAGATCGCGCGATCGACGAGATCGGCGTTCACGATCGTCTCGATGAACGGGTTGCCGTCCCAGAGCGGATAGTCCGACTCCCCTTCCGAGCGCCGGCCGTCCTCTGAACAATCAAACGGCACGGTCAGCAACCGGATCGGCCGCCCTGCGCGCAGCGCGAATTCTTCGACGAGTCGCGTGTAGCAGACGAGACTGCCGATGCCAATCGAGCCGGGAACGGCGAGATCGCATCCATGCTCCGCGGCGTAGCGCCGGGAGTGGACGAACGGCTCGGACTCGAGGAATCGCGGCGGCTCCATGAGTTCCCTCACACGATCACGACAGGCGTGATCTCGTCCCATCCGAGCGGATCGGTGTAGCCGTAGCTGCGCGCGCCGAACGCCTGACCGTCGACGAAGCCGACTCTCACGGAGTGCTGGTGCGTCCCCAGCTCCCCTTCCGCCGAGATGTACGGCCTGACGTCGCTCGGGAAATAGCGCTGCACGACGTACCGCTCCCGCTCCTCGGCGAACACGCGCTCGAGCTCCTCGGTCGACGGACGGATGAACACGCCCCTCGCGTGGTAGTCGTCGATCGGCTTCAGCACGACGTTCGACGGATCGCCGAAGTGCTCGACGACTTCGCCGCAATCGCGGAAGCGGGAGAGATGATGCGTCTCCAGCGTCGCGCTCTCGATCCACTCCCGGTCTTCCTGCGCGATCCCGAAGCTCTCGCTGCGCAGATTCGTGCAGACCGCCAGGAACGCCTTGGTAGCGAGCTTCCAGCCGAGCGGGTTCGGAAAGAAAAGCGCGGGATGTGCGCGGAACGCTTCCATGTATCGCTCGAACGGCTCCGGCTCGTATTGCATGTTGCGCGGAATGACGAGGTTGAAGATGCGGTCGAAGCGCTCGCCGTTCCATGACGGCCGCGAATCGGCGTCGAGCTCGACGTCCTTCGCGTACACCAACCTCGCGTCGACGCCATGCTCCGCGAAGACCCGCACGACGTACCGGTAGTGGGGAAAGTAGTTCTTGCTGCGGACGCCGTGATTTACGGCGATGGCCACGCGGTCGTGACGGCCATGGTCGGTGACGCGATCGACGAACGCCTGCTCGAACCCCTCGTTCATCCGCCGCGCCGCTCCGAGGTCGAACGCCTCGTGGAAGCGCTGCTCGAACATCTCGGTCAGACCGACATGTCCGGGCGGACAGAAGTTCACCTCGATGATCTTCTCTCCTTCGCTGCCGACGTGAAAATCGACGCAGCCGAAGTAGTCGGAACGCTGCAGCGGATACTGCGCCATGAACCACGGCGTGCGCGTGACCCGCTCCTGATAGCCCGGCGCGGCGAGCAACTTCACGACGGCGTTCGTGATCGCCACGAGCCTCGCGTACCGCTCCGCGGGGAGGAAGAGCGGCGTCGTCGCGAACCTGTAGATGTGCGGACCGATCGCCTCCTCCAGTCCCGACACGTACTGCTGGTGACGCTCCGGCGTGAACTGTCCGAAGAAGGCGTCGTAGTGCTGTTGGACGCGTTCGTTCATGCCGCCCCCGCGTGCAACGCCAGCTCCACGGGATCGACGACGTCGATGCGCGCGAGTCTTCGTTTGAGATCGTCGCTTCCCGTCCGCTTGAGGAGATCGAGGATCTCGGGGATCTCCGTGCACGCGGCGACGATGCATCCGGTCTCTTCGCCGAAGACCGCCTCCCCCGCGGCGGATGCCGTCTCCCAGTCGAGCGCCTTGAGCCCTTCGTAAATGGCGCGCGTCAACGTCTCCTGAGCGCGCGGGGACGGTTCGCGGAAGGCGATCCCCTCTTCGTCGAGCCGGCGCGCGAAGATCCGCGCGGTCCGCGTCCCGAGGCTGCCGAGGATCAGCGCCGGTCGCGAGCGTCGCAGTCGCAGCTCGTCGACGACACACTCCACGAGCGAGATCGACCGCACGACGTCGCGATTCATCCGCGCGAAGACCTCGGGAAGGAACACGTGAACCGCATTGCACAGCGCGATGACGTCGATCGGACGTCGCAGCGAAACGACGTGACCGATTGCCTCATGCAGCGCGGCTTCGAGCTCGCGGACGAGCGTCACCTGCTCCGGTGAGCGCACGCCGGCCAGGATGGCGCGCGTGCGATCGGGAATCGCGCAGGCCTGCAGGAGCACGATCTCGCGGCGCTCGCCGAAGATCGAGCAGGCGCGGGCAAAGCCTTTCGCGCCGGCCAGCGGTCCCATGCCTCCGAGCAGCACGAGCGGCGGAAGCGTCGTGCGAGCTGGGCGGAGTGCGAAGAGCTCGACCGGGAAGTCCTGGTCGCACACCTCCTCGCCCCGCAGCCGGCGCGCGGATGCATCCGTCGAGAGCCGGCCGAGGTACGCGTGAATGGCCTCGATCGCGGCGGCGCTATCGACGAGCTCCGTGCACGGAAGCGCTACGGACGCGGACGCCATGTCTCGATCTCGCTCTCCATCCGCAGTCGCAGCTCTCGCATCGCGGCTCCGAGGCGCTCGAGATATTCGGTGAAGAGCACTTCGGCCCGTTCGTAATCGATCTCGAGCTGCCGGGCCGCGTTGTACCGGTCGAGCGCGTCGACGACCACGAGGAAGTGACCGAGCTCCGTCTCGCCGGCGACATGCGCGCCGATGTAGCAGAGCGCCCGCGTCCTCTCTTCTTCGGTGAAGTGATAGTGCGCGGCGGCGTACTCGGTGAAGGCCTCGAGGGCCAGCGAGTATTCGGCGTGGTTGTAGATCTCCGAGAACATGTTCGTCAGCAAGCCGACCGGAATGTCGTCGACGACCATCCGTTCGTAGACCCAGCGCTTGAACGCGAGCGCGGCGGGGAGTCCGTTCGATTCCATCTGCCAGGCGTCGCTCGGGACGAACGAGCGCGCCATGTCGTCGTAGAGCGACGCGTGCGTCACGCCGTCGTAGTCGATGCCGAGGTCTTCGTAGCTCGTCTCGGCGTTGCGCGCGGCGGCGATCCAGAGCTGCTCCCGCGCCTCGCCTTCACTGCCCAGCGCCAGCCGTTGGATGCGGCACGACAGGCCGTAGATGGCGAGCATCTTCAGATGCGTCGATTTCCACGACTGCAGAAAGACGGCGAGCAGGTCGTCGGACCAGCGCCTCGCCGGCAGCAATTCAAAGCAGCGCTCGATCTCCTCGACCGAGGCCTCCGCCCGGGAGAAGCTCCGGGTGAGAGCGTCCCGCAAACGGCGATCCGTGACGAGATCCGCGACACGCGCTGCCGTCGCGGCAAGGGACTGCGCACTCACATTAGAGCTCATGGCTCTCCCCTCTCTCGCGCATGTCCCGAGAAAAAAATGGAGCACGTCACCGACGCCGGGCACGCAGCGCGAGACTTCAGATTGAAGGATAGAAAAATTGCTGGAGCTAAAAATGGAATGTTACCGCGAGGCGGAGATGGAGGTCAATAAATCGGGAGTTACCGGCGCACCACGCGAATCTTCTGCGATCCCTCGACGCGCAGCGCGCCGGTCAGCGTCGCCTCTTCGGTCGCACTGTTGCTCACCAGGATGACCGCCGATCCTGCAGGCGCGGCCGCGTCGATGATGAACGTCGCGGCGACGTAGTTGCCGGCGTAGCGGTAATCGGAGATGCGGTGGAAGTTCGGGCTGAGGACGTCGAACTTCGTCAGTCCGCCGATGAAGCCCTCACCCGCGACGGCGATGGTCAGCGTCTGGCCCGCGCGCACGTTCAGGGCGCGCGACGTGAGCGTGGCGTCGACGCCGTTCGCGGCGCAGAGGCCGATCCAGATTGGATTGAGGCGCGCGGTGCCGTTCGCGTTCAGCACGAGGTTGCCGTACACCTTCCCGTTTTCCACCTGCAGCGGAGGTCCGGGGAGGAACTGCGTCGGGAACGCTTTCAGTTTCGCCGAGCGGAAGACGCCGGAGAGATTGCTCACCTCCACCGGACCGTCGAGCGGCTCGGCGTAGATGCGATACGCGCCCGCGGGGACGCCGCGCAGGACGAAGTCGCCGTTCTCGTTCGTGAGGCCGCTGGCGACCGTCGAGCCGTGTGCGTCGACCGCCACCACGTGCGCCGCGAAGATCCCGCCGTCGTCGCCGGTGACGCGTCCCATCAGCGTCGCGGCGGTGATCGTCGGATCGAGCTTCGGATAGATCGTGGCGATGGCCACCCGCTCATCGCTGTCGAGCGGAGAGTTCGGGCCGTTGCTGACGTACGGGAACATGACCGACGAGAGGACCGCGGAATGATCGAGCCCGAGGAGATGGCCGATCTCGTGCGCCACGAGCTGCTGCGTGTTGTAGTTCTTCACTTCCGTGGCATCGATCTGGATGTCGGCCTCGGTCATGTGACCGGAGTCATCCCACCAGTTCGACGTCAGCGCGATGTAGTTCTGGTTCTTGAACAGGTCGTCGATCACGGAGATCGAGTTGTGTCCGTCGCGTCCCGCGCGGGCGTTGTCGACGATGCCGTCGTTCACGAAGCTGAGGCTCGTGTCCGGCACCTCGGCCCACTCGGCGAATGCGTTCCCGATCACCGTCGCCGGCTGCGGGATGACCGAGGCGACGCGCCGGTCGATCTGGTAATGCAGCGGAAACGCCTGCGCAGCCCATGAGACCGGCTGATCCCCGTTCGGCATCGTGTACGTGAGGGACGTGCCGGCGATCGCCGGAGCGGCGACCGCGAGGGAGAGAAGGAAGGGAGCGAGGCGTCGCATGACGCCTCAGAGTGCAAGGCGGTTGCCTACGTCAACGCGATCAGATCGATCTCCAGCAGACTTCCCTTCGGCAGCGCCGGCACCTGCACCGTGGTCCGCGCCGGGCGGTGATTGCCGAAACGTTCCGCGTAGATCGTGTTCAGGGTCTGGAAGTTGGCCAGGTCGGTCACGTAGACCGTCGCCTTCATCACACGGTCGAACCCGCTTCCCGCTTCCTTGAGGACGGCGGCGAGGTTGTCGAAGACGCGGTTGGCCTGCGCGGCGAAGTCGCCCGGCACGAGCTCGCCGGTCGCGGGGTCGAGGGAGATCTGTCCGGAGGTGTAGAGGACGCCGTTGGCGAGAACGGCCTGGGAGTATGGGCCGATCGCCTTCGGCGCGCCCTGCGTGGCGATGTAGTCCATGCGAGTAATCCTTTCTGGGCGCGCAGTATACGCGGAGGCGGTTGCTATAATCCGGGCGGGTTGAGAACCCGCCCCACGTCATCGGAGATCGACATTAATGCCTACTTACCTCGGCAATCCGTCGCTGTCGAACGCGGTGAAAGACCGCGTGATCAGCACATTTCAGCAGGCACTTTCGCTCTACAAACAGGGCCGCACCGACGAGGCGACGTCGGGCTGCAATCTGATGCTGCAGATGGATCCGATGTTCGAGCCGGCGCGGAAACTGGTCGAGAAGATGCGCAATCCGAATGCGCCGATCGACGTCGACACGCTCCTCCCCAACTCCGATGACGACGCCCTGCGCGAGGCACGCACGGCGATGGCCCAGCGCGACTTCCAGCGCGTGGTGCAGATCACGACCGAGATCCTGACCAACGACCTGATGAACGACGCCGCGCGCATCCTCGCGGACGAGGCGCGCGACAAGCTGGAAGCCGCCCCCTTCGTCGAGCAGTTCGTCACCAAGTGCGAGAAGAGCCTCAACGCCGGCGACATGCACGGCGCGAAGACGGCACTGGAGAAAGCGCGCGCCCTCGACGCGGAGCATCCGGCGATCGTGAAGATGTCGCAGATGATCAACGCGCGCGGGGCCGCTGCGCCCGCCCCGGCCGCTCCTGCCGCGCCCGCCGCGTCCGGTTTCGACTTCGGCACCTCGTTCGTCGTCGATGCGCCGCCACCGTCCGTCCCGGGACGCGGCACCGCGCAGGCGACCGACTTCGGCTTCACGTTCGAGGAGGAAAAACCGCAGCCCGCCGACAGCGGACTGACCGGCTTCTCGTTCGATGCGCCTGAGCCTGCACCGCCCCCTCCTGCACCGAAACCGGTACCACCACCGGCGCCGGCGCCCGCGCCTGCACCGCCGAAGTCGAACGACTTCTCGTTCGACGCCCCGTCGGCCGACGCGCCGTTCGCCGGCTTCTCGTTCGACAGTCCGAACCCCGCCCCCACTCCCGCCGCCGGCGGCTTCAACTTCGACGCCGGAGCCGCGGCGGCGAAGGCGCCGGTCAGCGGCGACTTCGATTTCGCCACCGCGTCGATCGAAACGAGCGCCGAGGATCAGCAGAAGATCGGGCAGTACATGAACGACGGCGATCGCGCGTTCGAAGCGGCCGATTACCAGAAAGCGATCGATCTCTGGTCGCGCATCTTCCTGATCGACGTCACGAACGAGCAGGCGTCGGAGCGGATCGAGCGGGCGAAGCAGAAGCGGAAAGAGATCGAGCAGCAGAACGAGTCGGTCCTCGCCGCCGGCATCTCGGCGTTCGATCGCAATGATCGCGAGACGGCGCGCGCGAAGTTCGCCGAGGTCCTGCGCAACGAGCCGAACAACATCACGGCGCAGGACTACATGGACCGCCTCTCCGACACCGTCACCGAGGGGGGAGCGGCCGCGTACGAGTCGTCGTACACGCCGCCCGACACCGAGAAGTTCGACATCTTCGCCGATGAGCCTCCCGCGTCGGGCGAGCTGCTGATCCCGCCCGATATGGTCGACGAGGAGGAGGAAGCCGCTCCCTCGCCGGCGAAGAAAGGGGCGGCGAAGAAGACCGGCGGCATCTCGAAGGCGAAGGCCGCGCCGGTCCGCAAGCCGCTCCCGCTCGGACTGATCGCCACGATCGTCGGCGTGATTGTCGTCGTCGCCGGCGGCTGGTTCGCGTGGCAGAAGTTCTCCAAGCCGGAAATCGACACGACGTCGACCGACCAGGTCATCAGCCGCGCGCAGGGCCTGGCGAGCAAGGGGAAGTACGACCAGGCGATCCTGATGCTGCAGGACATCAAGCCGGAAGATCCGCAGCACGACAAGGCGCTGCTGATGATCAACGACATCCAGAAGAAGAAGGCGCAGGCGTCGGAGATGATCAACGGCCGCCCCGCGGCGCTGGTCTATCAGGAAGAGCTGGCGAACGGAAAGTCGCTCTACGACAGCCACGACTACGACGGCGCGAAGAAAGCGTTCGAGGCGGCGATGCGCGTGAAAGCGCTCACGCCGGAGATGAAGACGCTCTACGACCAGGCGGCGCAGCAGGTGGCGAAGCTCGACAGCGCGAAGTCGCTGTTCAACGAACATCAGTACGCCGACGCGCTGGCCAACCTGCAGCAGCTCCAGCAGACCGACCCGGAAAACAAGAACATCCAGCGGCTCATCGAGGACGCCCACTTCAACCTCGGCGCCGTCGCCCTGCAGAACGAGAATCTCACCGACGCCGTCAAACAGTTCGACGAGGTGCTGAAGCTCGATCCGGCCGACGACCTGGCGAAGCGCAGCCGCGAGCTGGCCATGCGGTATCAGTCGGAGCCGAAAGATCTTTTGTATCGGATTTACGTAAAATATCTGCCGTTGAGAACAGCGGCGTAGGACAGACAGCGGACAGCAGACAGCGGACAGCAGACTTCGATCTCCTGCTGTCCGCTGTCCGCCGTCCGCTGTCCAGGAAGGGCGTGACGGGGGTGAGCAATGCGCTTCGATGAAGTGGAGCTCGACGCAGTACCGGAGATCGAAGATTCATCTTCGGAAGTGGCTGTAGAGCGCGGCGCTCCCTGGTACAAGCGGCTCCTCGCGCTCCTGACCGACCTTTCGCTCTTCGCCGCTCTCGTGCTGGCGCTCCTTCCTCTCCTCGAGCCGAATCACTGGCCGTCGATCGCGGCGCTGACCGGCTTCGTCATCGTCGTCTCGTTCCACTACTTCGTCGGGACGTGGCTGCTGTGGGGAAAGACGATCGGCGGGGCGATCTTCGACGTGCGCGTCGTCTCCACCGGCTCGGAGGCGATGGCGTTCAAGGCGGCGATGCAGCGCTGGCTCGGGCTCTACCTCTCGCTGCTGACCGGCGGGATCGGTTTCCTCTTCTCGCTCCCCGATCGGATGTCGTCGACGCGATCGGTCGCGGCCATCTAACCCCTTCTCCCCGCTGGGCGGGGAGAAGGTGCCCCTGAGCTTGTCGAAGGGGCGGATGAGGGGTCGAGTTCGAAGCGATGAGCGGCCCCCTCATCCGCCTGCGGCACCTTCTCCCCCGCGTGCGGGGGAGAAGGACAAGCGCGCGCTCTCCTTCCCCGCCGCCACCCACGCGAAACGCGTGATGAGCGAGCCGGCGAGCGAGATGAGCGCGGCGGCGCGGCGCACGCGTGACGAGCGTCCGCGGATGAGACGCAGCGCGAGCGGCACCGGTCCGGAGAGGATGCCGCCGAGGCGGATGAGCGGGTGCCTCGGAGCAACCATGACCGTCTCCACCGCGGCCGCGCCGAGCGCGAGGTAGTGCAGCGCCTTTTCGTCGTTCCCCATCAGCTCGAGCGTCGATGCGGCGGAGGCGACCGCCGACGCGCCGAAGTGAATCGGCAGGACACGCTTGTGCTCCGACCAGGCCGGGATCGCGGTCGCGCCGAGGAGCACGCCGGTGTAGGTCGACATGCCGAGGCCGAGCGCGGCGGAGGTGAAGGCAAAGACGTCGGCGAGGCGTCGCGGAAAGATGATCGCCGCCGTCGATGCGCCGCCGAAGGCCGCGACGATCCACGCGCCGACCGACATCGGCGATTGCGGCTTGAGGATCCGCAGCATGTTGAGAAAACGCGAGGGGCGCCCGAGGTCGGCGATGAGGAGCGGCGTGGAAACGTTCGCCGCGACGGCCGCCGCCCAGCGCGCATCGCGCACGAGCTTCGGATCGGCGCCGCTGATGCGCGCCATCGCCCCGATCACCGCCGCCGCCCCGCCCATCCCGCCGACGAAAAAGTACGTCGGGATCTCCCACGTCCAGACCGGCGGCTTGAGCAGCGGCAGGCCGTAGTAGCCGTTTTCGGATGTTGCTTGCGGGAAGGGCGAACCGGAGGGACGGATGCCGGCACGATTCACGCGGCCGTTGATCTCCGCCTGGCGACGCAGTTGCTCGAGCTGCGCTTCGGATGACGCGGTGGGGACTTTCATTTGCCACCTCGGAGCGCGGACGTCTCGTCCGCAGTCGCTGGCCGTCCCGGCCGGCGACCGGTCGACGAGCGAGACGCTCGCCGACTGCGGGCGGGACGCCCGCGCTCCGTCAGCGCGAACGCCACGAACGATCCGAGCGCGATCGCGCCCGCGGCGATCGCGGCCGAGGTCCACGCCGCGCGCAGGTGCGCCGTCGGCACCTCGGGGTTGCGCGGGAGGTTGTACGCCCGCTCGTCGCCGCGGATGATGAACATCGCGTGCGTGCCGCCGACGCTCGTGTCGCGCGCGTCGTAGAGCTTCGCGTCGCTCATCCCGTCGCCGTGCAGTTTCGCGATACGCGCGTCGGCCGCGTGTTGCATCGCCTCGAGATCGCCGAAGAGGATCGAGCCGGTGGGACACGCTTTCGCGCACGCCGGCTGCTCGCCGAATTTCTGGCGGTCGTAGCAGAACGTGCACTTGAACGCGCGCCCATCCTCGGGGCGGCGGTCGATCACGCCGAACGGACAGGTGACGACGCAGTAGCCGCAACCGTTGCACACATCCGGTTGCACGTACACGCCGCCGAATTCGGTGCGCACGATCGAGCCGGTGGGACACGCCTCGAGACATCCGGCGTTCTCGCAATGCTTGCAGACGTCGGACGAGAACTCCCACGTCACCTGCGCGCCGCTGTTGCCGCCGTGGCCGATGAGCGGCTCGCGCTCGACGAACTTCACGTGGCGCCAGGTCGAGTGCCCGAGGGCGACGGTGTTGTCGTAGGAGAGTCCGCTGAAGACGAAGCCGTCGGACGGGACGTCGTTCCACTCCTTGCACGCGACCTCGCACGCCTTGCATCCGATGCAGAGCGTCGAATCGGTGAGGAACCCGGTGATCGCCATGCGAGGCGAACAGCTTATCGCGCCCGGCGGCGCGGGGCGTAGCTCTCCAGGAACAGCGCCGAGCTCAGGTAGCCGTCGGGCTTCTCGTACGCGACCACGAGGCGCGAGCCGTCGAACAGGAAGTCGAAGCTGTTCGCGACGAGCGGCAGCACACCCCCCTGCTCGACGTTGCCGTGCAGGTCGATGAAGCGGGTGCGGATCGGCGAGCCTTCGAGCAGCGCGAAGCCGCCGGGGTAGCCGCGCACGCGCCATGGCTGATCGGGCGCGATGGAGACGACGAGGATGTCCGACGCGATCGTGCCGAGGTCGTTCGCCTCGTTCTGCACGCCGATGAGATACGTCCGTCCGCTGACCGCGAGTTGCAGCTGCTGGATCGCGCCGAGCGTCGACGCGAGACCGAGCACGCCGCCGGTTGCGTTGCCGGCGCTGCTCACGCCGATCGCCATCAACTGCGTCGCGGCCTGCTGCTCGCTCCAGGCGACGAGGTAGTCGCTGCCGCGCGAGGCGACCGCCGGATGCGATTGCGCGGAGACGGACGGCGCGAGCAGCGTGCCGCCGGTGGCGACGACCGTGCGATCGCGCGTGACGATCGTCGAGGCGATCTGCGACTTCGCTTCCCACACCACGAGCCACTGCTCGCCGTCGCTCGCGACGTCGGGAGCCGTGCCGTCGCCGACGATGAACGGCTCGTCCCAGCTGCCGTCGTCGCGGATGAACTGCGCCATGACGTGCTCGTCCTGCGACCAGACGGCGAGCGTTCCCTCCGCGGCGCGCGCGGTCCGCGCGGCACTTCCGGCCTGCGCCGTCTGGGCCACGGCGAGGACGTCGCCGCGCGAGGTGAGCGTCGCCGACATCAGCCGCGACGGCTCGGTCCAGCGCACTCCGAAACCGTCGCCTGTCTGCTCGATGCGCGGCGCGGTCTGCATGCCGGTGACGCTCGTGGCGACGTCCTGCCGCGCGATCGACGCCGGAGCATCGGATGCGTAGAAGCGGGTGAAGACGGAGTCGGTCCGCGTCCCGGCGATCGTCTCGCTCCAGGCGAGCAGCGCATTCGCGGTGCCGGAGGCGAGCGCGATGGCGCGCGGCGTCGACTGCCGCACCTCGCACTGCACCGCGTTGATCGACGTCAGCGTGAAGCGCTCGCTGCACAACTGATTGGGCAGTGCCCAGGCGGCGAGATACGAGCCGCCGCTGAACGTCACGGCGGGATGCGAGGCCGCGCCGTTGACCTGCAACGTCTGCCGGCCGCGCAGCGTGCCGTCGGTGGCGAGCAGCATCGACTCGACTGAATCAGGCGCAGCGATCAACAGCGCGTACTCGCTGCCGTTCGCCGTCGCCGCGATCGCCGCGCGCGGATCGATCTCGACGTCGGTGAGCATGAGCCCACTACGCGTGACGATCGCGACGTGATTCGTCTCGTCGAGCGTGAGGTAGGTCCCGCCCGCCGCGGCCAGCGGCCGCACGCGGAAGCGGAACGGACGCGGCGCGCTGAGGTCGGGGGCCGTGAGCACCGTCTCGCCGTTGCCGATCATCAGCTCGCTGCCGTTCGCGGCGATGCCGGTGGCGAGCAGCGGCGGCGTGCGCCCCGACAACACGACGATCTCGTTGCCGTTCGCGCCGCCATGCTCGGCGGCCCGCGCCGCGCGGATGTCGAGGCTGTGCGACGCCGCGATCACCCACTCCGAGCCGTTCCAGACGACCGCGGGAAACGAGCCGTTCACCGCGAGCAGCGGCACCGGCTGATTCGCCTGGCCGATGTCGTCGTACGTGCGGTAGAAGACCCGGCTCGCGCTCGCGACGTCTTCCCACGCCACGATGAACGTCCGCCCGTTCGACGCGACGGCGACCGCCGGACGAACCGTGTTCGACGTCGCGTCGGGAAGCGTCGAGCGCGGACTGATCTCGATCGGCGACGCCGCCGCGCTCATCGCGGCGAGCGCGATCGCGATCCCGAGCAGCCGTTTCATCGACGTCCCGTCACCCGCACGCGCGGGTCGTAGAGATCGAGCAGCACCTGCGAGCTCCAGCCGTCGGGCGCCACGCGTGCCAGCACGAGCCGCGGGCCGTCGTAGAGAAAGTCGAAGGCGTAGTACGAATCGAACGGCAGCACGCCGCCATCGGAATGATTGCCGAGGGCGTCGACGTACGTCGCATGGAGCGGCGAGCCGTGGAGGACGGCGAAGCCATCGGCGCGCGGCTTCACGCTGACCGGCATCTCCGGAACGCCCGCCACGAGGATGTCCGGAACGATCGAGGTGACGGGGAAGCCGATGTTCCCGGCGTGCACGACGATCAGGTAGAGCCGGCCGTTCGCCGCGATGCGGACCTCGCCGATCGGACCTCCGGCGAGCGTCATCGTGCCGCCGCTCGGCGTCCCGCTGCTCGACACGCCTATCGCCTTCAACAGTCCGCTCGTCGCTCCATCCTCGGTCCACCCGACGAGGTAACCGCTGCCGCGCGAGGCGACGGCGACGCTGTGCTGCGCGCTGTTCGAAGGCGCGAGCGGCGTTCCGTCGGGCGTGACCGCGATGCCCTGAGCCGTGATGAGCGTGGTGAGCACCTGCGGCTTCTGCTCGTCGCTCAGCCAGACGGCGAGCCAGTGATCGCCGTCCGAGGCGACTTCCGCGGTGCCTGCGTTCGGCAGCGTTAGGTTCACCTGCGGCGAGCCGTCGTCGGGGATGATCGCGACGCGCACTTCGAGCTTGCCGCTCGCCAGTTGCGCCGACCAGAGGACGAGCGTCGCGTTGCGCGAGCGCGACAGGCGGAGGTTGTACAGACGTTCGGTTTGCAGCATGACCGGCCGCGGCGCGCGCGCCTGCATCGCGCCGCGATCGAGTCCGCCGATGTACGGGATGCGGCCGTCGGTCCAGACCGCGGTCACGCCGTTGCGATCGATCGCGAGATGCGGATCGGTCTGCGGGCGCAGCATCGTCGCCGCATCCGCCGGCTGCGCGAGCTGCGGCAACACCGACGACGGTCCGAACGACGTGAAGAGGCGATCGGTCTCGTTGTACACGTTCGACGTCACCGACCAGGCGACGAGCGTCCCGCTGCCGTTGTCGGCGAGCGCGAGCGATTGCACGAGGCCTGTCTCATGACATTGCACCGCGCTCTTCGTCGAGGCGTTGAACGTGGCGAAGCAGAGGTTGCGGCCGCCGCTCACCCACGCCGCGAGGTACGAGCTGCCGCGGCGGATCACGGCTGGAGTCGTCGCGCTGATGTTCGTGTCGAGCGTCGCTCGATTGAGGATCGCGCCGTCGGTGCCGGCGATCAGCGCCTCGACCGACGTGCCGGTCGCGTAGACGATCGCGTATTCGTTACCGCCCGACGTGCCGGCGATGGCGTTGCTTGCGGCGATGTTCTGCAGCACCGCGCCGTCGCGCGAGAGGATGACCGCGCTGCCGCTCCCCTGCGCCAGGAACGTGCCGTCCGCCGCCGCGAGCGGCCGCAGCGGCTGCGCGAGCTTCACGCGCGGCTGCAGATCGGGCGAGGTCACGACGGCGTTGCCGAAGTTGCCGATAAAGAGCTCACTGCCGTTCGTCACCGCTCCGACAGATCCGCCGGCGCCGCGATCCTGCGACGCGAGCTCGATCCGCTCGCTCGATTCGGTCGCGTGCTCGCTGACGCGCGTGGCGTAGAGGCGCGCGACCGGAAACGAATCGAAGCGCGAGACGTAACCGACCGAGCCGACGACCCACTCGCTCCCGCTCCAGACCGCGGCGGGCGAGATCGCGCCGCTGATCCGTACCGGCAGCGGCTGCTCCTCCCGGCCGTTCGCGTCGAAGGTGCGGACGTAGATGTTGGCGGTCGAGTCGTAGATCGGAAAAACGCGGTCTTCCCACGCGAGCATGACGGTGTTGCCGTTGGTGGCGAGCGAAAGGACGGGACGGCCGTGTCCGGTAAAGATGTCGGCGGTGAGATCGCGCGGCGCGACCGGAATGGTCGAGGCCGGCGCGGCGAGGGAAAACAGGATCAGGGAAAGGGCAAGGAGGGACCGGGTCACGTTATTTGTACGGAACGTCCCCGCTGGTTGTCGCTCTTCCGCACGCTGCACGTCAGCGCTTTTGATTCGAAAATCTTTACATTCGGCTCCTCGGACATGGCGAGCAGATCATTGACGACGTCGCCGGTGACGAGCCCGTTCGAGCCGAAGTGGTACGGCATGCCGACCTGATGCACGCGTTTCCCCTGCACGTCGAGCGACGGCATGCGCGCGGTGACGAGCGCGCGCGCCTGGATCGACGCGCGCGCCGTGGAGACGGTGACCCACTCGCCGTTCTCGACGCCGATCTCCCGCGCCAGCTCGGGCGAGATCTCCGCAAAGAGTGCCGGCTGCAATTCCGCAAGGTGGGAAAGCGTGCGACTCATCCCTCCGGCCGTATGGTGCTCCGTCAAGCGGTAGGTCGTGAGGATGTACGGAAAACGCGCGTCGGGCGACTCGGCGTACTCGTTGTCGGGACGGCGCATCCAGTTGACCGCCGGATTCTTCGGCTGCTCGGGATAGAGGTCGTTCCCGAGGTTCGACTCCATCGGCTCGTAGTGCGCGGGGAGCGGACCGTCCTTCAATCCCGATGGCACCCAGATCCACCCCATGCCGTCGGGATGCATGATGAACGGCGCGTCGCCCGGCAGCGCGTCGTCACCCGACTTGTCGTCGCCGCCCGGATAGTCGGGACGCTTCTTCTTCGTGAAGTCGGGGACGTCGTCGCCGCCCCACTCCCCTTTCGCGTCGTCCCACCAGACCAGTTTCTTCCGCTCGCTCCACGGCGTGCCGTCGGGCGCAGCGGAGGCGCGGTTGTAGAGAATGCGCCGGTCCATCGGCCACGCGTATCCCCAGCCGTGGCCGTAGCGGCCGTGCGGCTCGCGCTTGTTCGCTTTGTTCTCGCCGTCGTAAACGCCGGAGTAGATCCAGCAGCCGGAGCTCGTGGTTCCGTCGCTCTTCAGCTCCGAGAAATTCTTCACGTTGCCGTTGATCTCGCGCAGCACGCCGTCGTTGTCGTCGTCGCCGTACTCCCAGGTCAGCGCCCGTAGTCCCGCATCGCGCGCGCGATCGGTGGCCATCGCCTTGAGCCGCCGCCCGAGCTGCACCATGAACCACGTCTCGCTGCGACAGTCGCGCTCCGGCTCGACCGCCTGCTCGCGCCACTGCAGCAGGCGCTGCGTGTTCGTGAAGGTCCCCGACTTCTCGACGTGCGACGCCGCGGGAAAGAAGAAGACCTCCGTCGCGACATCGGCGGGATCGAATTCATCGCGCCAGAACGTCGCGGTCTCCACTTCAACCATGTCGCGCACCACCATCCACTTCAGTCGCGCCAGCGCCTGCCGCTCGAGCTTCGCGTTCGGCGCGCCGACCGCGGGGTTCTGGCCCATCACGAAAAGCCCTTCGAGCTTTCCATCCTTCATGTCCATCCAGTAAGCGAAGTGCGAGTGGTCGCCGGTGAGTCGCGGCAGCCAGTCGAAGCCGAAGTCGTTCGCTTTCGTCGCGGCGTCGCCGTAGTACGCCTTCAGCAGCGAGACGATGTACTTGTCGAGGTTGAACCACCACCCCTTCGCCGACTTGTGCTTCTCGATGTACGACCCGAGGTCCTGCTCTTCGGACGTCGGCATCGGGAGATAGCCGGGGAGGATGTCGAAGAGCGTCGGGATGTCGGTCGAGCCCTGGATCGATGCGTGTCCGCGCAGCGCGAGGATGCCGCCGCCGGGACGTCCGATGTTGCCGAGGAGCAGTTGCAGGATCGCCGCGCAGCGGATCGTCTGCACGCCGCTGGAGTGTTGCGTCCAGCCGACGGCATAGCAGATGGCGGCGGTCTTCTCGCGTCCCGAGGCGCTGGTGAAGATGTCGGCGACGCGAAGGAAATCGTCTTTCGGAATTCCGCACGCGCGCTCGACGAGCTCCGGCGTGTAGCGCGCGAAATGGCGCTTGAGGACCTGGAAGACGCAGCGTGGATGCTGGAGCGTCTCGTCGCGACGCGGCTCGTGGATGTCCTGCGATTCGCCGCCGCGATCCTTGCCGTGACCGCCGCTGGTTTTCGGCACGTGCTTCGGCTCGGCGCCGGCGTAGAGCCACGACTCGGGGTCGTACTTCTTCCCGTCCCATCCGCTGAACAACCCCCCGAGGTCCTCGGTGTCCTTGAAATCCTCGCGCAGGATCGTCGCGGCGTTCGTGTAGTGCACGACGTACTCGCGGAAGTCGCGCTCGTTGACCAGGACGTAGTTGATCAGCGCGCCGAGGAAAACGATGTCGCTGCCGGCGCGGAGCGGGAGCCAGACGTCGGCCATGGCCGAGGTGCGGTTGAAGCGCGGGTCGACGTGGATGATCGTCGCGCCGTTTTTCTCACGCGCCTCGATGACCCACTGGAAGCCGACCGGATGGTTCTCCGCCATCGACGAGCCCATGATGAGGATGACGTCGGCGTTGGCCAGGTCCTGTTGCGCGGTGGTGGCGCCGCCGCGCCCGAACGAGGTGCCCAGACCGGGCACCGTGGAGCTGTGTCATATCCGGGCCTGGTTGCTGACGCAGACCATGCCCAGGCCTCCGGTGAAGAGTTTCTTGATCAGGTAGTTCTCTTCGTTGTCGAGCGTCGCCCCGCCGAGGTGCGCCATGCCGGTGGTGTGCTTCGCCGATTCGTCGAAGGTGCGCTCCCGCGTCTCCCACACGCGCGCCGCGACCATGTCGAGCGCCTGGTCGAGCGGCAGGTCGATCCATTCGCGCGAATGCGGCGCGCGATAACGGACCGTCTTCGCCCGCCCAGGATGCGTCACCAGCTCGTAGCTCGCGGACCCCTTGGGACAGAGATGCCCCCGCGAGATCGGCGACTCCGGATCGCCCTCGATGGAGACGACCTTCCCCTCGCGATGGTAAACAAGTTGACCACATCCGACGCCGCAGTACGGACAGATCGACCGCGCGACTTTCGCCCCCTCGTTCTTCGGCGCGAGCTCGATGGTGCGCGCGGTCATCGACTCGGGACCGGTGCCGTCGGAGCGATCGCGGAGCTGGCGGATGAGCGGCCATCGGAGGAGGAGCTCGGCGAGCATGATTGGAGTCTATGCAAAATCGGCGATCACGGCGCAACGCACCAGACCGCGTTGCCGACATCGTCCGCCACGAGCAACGCTCCCCGCTTGTCGACCGTCACGCCGACCGGGCGTCCGTACGCCTCGCCGTCATCGCTGACGAAACCGGTCAGCACGTCCTCCGGCGGTCCGCTGGGGCGGCCGTTCGCGAAGGGGATGAAGATCACTTTGTAGCCGCTGCGCGGGCGGCGGTTCCACGAGCCGTGCTGGCCGACGAACGCGCCGTGGCGATAGCGCGCGGGGAGGAGCGTGGCGTCGTAGAACGCGAGACCGAGGGAGCCGGTGTGGGGGCCGAGCGCGTAGTCGGGGACCGTGGCGTTGGCGACGAGGTCGGGACGCGGCGGCTGCACGCGCGTGTCGAGGTGTTGTCCGTAGTAGCTGTAGGGCCAGCCGTAGAACGCGCCGTCGGCGACGGAGGTCAGATAGTCGGGGACGAGATCGCTTCCCAACTCGTCGCGCTCGTTGACCACGGTCCACAGCGTGCCCGTCTCCGGCTGCCACGCCAGGCCGACCGGATTGCGAAGTCCCGTGGCGAAGAGGCGCGTGCGTCCCGTGGCGCGATCGACCTCGAGCACGGCGGCGCGATTCGTCTCCACCTCCATCCCCTTCTCCGCGACGTTGCTGTTCGAGCCGACGCCGGCGTAGAGCCGCGAGCCGTCGGCGCTGGCGATGAGGCTCTTGGTCCAGTGGTGATTGATCGGGCCGCCCGGCAGGTCGGCGACTCTCACCGGCGACGCGCTGATGTTCGTCGCGCCATCGATGTAGGGGAAGCGGACGATGGCGTCGGCGTTCGCGACGTAGAGCTGGTCATCGACGAGCGCCATTCCGAAGGGCGACATGAGGCCGGTCAGAAATGCGGCGCGCGTCTCGGCCACGCCGTCGCCGTCCGCATCGCGGAGGAGCGTGATGCGATTGGCGCTCGGCACCGAACCGCCGGCGCGCTTGAAGAACATCTTCATGAACCAGGCGCGGATGCCATGCTCCTCTTCGCGCGGCGGCGCGTTCGTCTCCGCCACCAGGACGTCGCCGTTCGGCAGGACGTGCAGCCAGCGCGGATGATCGAGCCCGGTGGCAAACGCGGTCACGCGAAAGCCGGGCGCGGGCACGGGAGTCCGTCCCGCCGGCCACCCTTTCGCGGGTGCGATGACGACGGTCGGGATCAGCGACTTCTGCGCCGGCGGAAGCTGCGGCGACGGCCCGATCCCCGCCTCGACCGGCAGCCGCGCCGATTCGCAGGAGGAGAGGATGGCGAGGAAGAGGAGAGCGGGCAGAACGTGAGCACGTGCGCGCATGCCGTTGCGCGAATCAAACTTCGCGCCGGATCGGGACCGACGAGAGGCCTCCGGCGGGCCGGCGCGGCCGGCAGCGTTTGAGGGCATAGCCTGAATTGCGCGATCACTAACGCTGCCGGCCGTGCCGGCCCGCCGGAGGCCTCTCGGTCGTCTGCGCGTCTGCGCTACTTCGCCCGCAGCCGATTGGCGAACAGAAGCAGATTGATCCCCACCACGAGCGCCGGCAGGAACAGCGCGAATAACGCGAAGGGCGCGGGCGCGCCGCGGAGGTTGCCCGCTTCATCGAGCTCCGGGCGCGACGGGAGGCTGTCGACCATGACCGCATTCGAAGGATCGAGCGGATCGTAGAGTAGCGGCTCTTCGTGCTCGTCCTCGAGGCGCTCTGTCCGATGAGAGCGTGCCGACGTCGTGAACTGCCTGCCGTCGTAGGAGTGGAACTCGAAGATCAGCTCGTAGACGCGCTGCTTGTTGATGGTCGCGCTCGTCCGGCGTTTGTCGACGAGCTTCCCGGTCGTCACCATGCCGAGGCGGAGGAGCTGGCAGCGGCGCAGTCCTGTGCGCACGCTGAGGATGACGAAGATCAGGCAGCCGGCGGGAAAGAGCGCGAGGAGCAGGATCCACGGACTCCAGAGGTCGCGGCGCATGCCGGCGATGCGCGATTTCCGCGGAGCATTCGGAAGGTACTCGACCGTCACCTGCTCGCCGACTTCCGGCGCGTGCCCGAGCCTGTACGAGGTTCCGTGGAGCTCCTCGCCGCCGACGCGATACGAGTAATCGACGCGGGCGATCTTCTGGCGGTCCTCGGATGCACCGGTTGCCTTGATCGCCCGGACGGTCCCCTGCGTTTCCTCATACGGCGGCCGGAAGGTCACGAACGAGAGGTCGGCGCGCGCGCAGAAGAGCCAGAAGAAGATGGACGAAAACGCGAGCAGGAGCCAGGCGATGATCGATCCGACGGCGGTCACCGCCGCGAGCGAGAACGGCACGCTGCGCGGCGGAGGCGATAAACGAAAATCGAAGGACATCGGATGGACGAGATTTTACGCGCCAACGCGCACGGTCGTGCCGTCCACTTCGATCGCCACGTCGATGAACTTGCGGATCACCTCGATGTTCGTCGTCGAGTGTCCGGTCAGCGGCGTGGTGGTGAAGACGCCTCCTTCGCCCACGGCCAGCGGCAGCAGGAGTTGATCGGCGAGGTGCTCACCGACCGCGGCGTTGCTGTCGAGGTAGCGCTTCGCCTGAGCCGCCGCGTTCTGCGCGACGCGCTCGGCCGCGACGCCGCGCTCGCCGAAGGCGGTGAAGACGTCGGTGACGTGCTCCGACTCGACGATCACGGAGATGGCGTTGCCCGGTCCGATCGAGCCGGTGAGCGTGTGCGCCTGCAGACACTCCTCGCCCCACCCGAGCTCCTGCGCGACGGCCTGCACCTCGCGCTGCGCGATGGCGTACGTAAGATTCGCCACCACCGCACGCGCGCAGCGGCTGACGATCGCGCCGCGCGACGCGAGCTCGAGACGCGCCAGCTTCTTCGCGGGCGCGATGCGCGCGCGGATCTTTCCGCCACCCGCGGGATAGAAGCCGGGACGCACGAGCTCGAGCTCGACGTCCGCGCCCATCCGCCGCAGCAGCGGCAGAAACGCGAGCTGCAGGAAGTCGAACGGCGGCGCGGCCGGGTTGTGCGTCCCTCCTTCGATCTCGATCGTCGACTCGTCGCCCGCGAGCGCGAGCGGCAGGAGGATGGTCTGCAGCACGAGCATCGTCGAGCCGGCAGTGCCGATCGCAAATGCGTACGCGCCGGCGCGGATCGATTGCGGAACGAAGGTCAGCGACGTCGATCCGATGCTCGCGCCGTCGACCGACGCGCCGCCCACCTCCGCCGCCGCGTTGACCGCGGTGAGGTGCTGGCGCAGCAGTCCCGGCGACTTCCGCTTCGCGCGGATGTTGTCGATCCGGAACGGCGAGCCGGTGATGAGTGAGAGGGCGAGCGAGGTCCGCAGGACCTGCCCGCCCCCTTCACCGCGACTTCCATCGATGACGATCAGCGCCATGTCATCCCTTCTCCCGTCATCCCGAGCGTGAGTCGAGGGACCCGGGTGTGCGGTGGCACGATCATCGCGCCGCCACCCGCCCAGCTCCCTCGACTACGCTCGGGATGACGGCACTTTTCATCCCTTCACACAAACGATCTGCCGCAGCGTATGCACGACGTCGACGAGATCGCTCTGCGCCTGCATCACGGCATCGATCGACTTGTACGCCGCGGGCGTCTCGTCGATCACGTCCGCGTCCTTGCGGCACTCGATCCCCTCGGTCGCGCGCGCGTGGTCTTCCAGCGTGAACCTCCGCTTCGCCTCGGCGCGCGACATCGCCCGCCCCGCGCCGTGGCTGCAGCTCTCGAAGCTCTCCGCGTTCCCCTTCCCCCGCACGATGAACGACTTCGCGCCCATGCTTCCCGGGATGATGCCGAGGTCGTCCTTGCCCGCGCGCACCGCCCCCTTGCGCGTGACGAAGACGCGCTCGCCGTAGTGCTCCTCGATGGCGACGTAGTTGTGGTGGCAGTTCACCACTTCCGCGTTCGCCTCGAACGGCGGCAGCAGCTCCGGCGCGCGCAGCGCGTCGATGATCGCCGCCATCATCAGCTCGCGATTCGTCATCGCGTACTTCTGCGCCCAGCTCACCGCCTTCACGTAATCGTTGAAGTGCTCCGTCCCCTCCGGCAGGTACGCCAGGTCCTGGTCCGGGAGGTTGATCATCCACTTGCGCATGTCCTGCTTCGCCAGCTCGATGAAGAACTGGCCGATGCGATTGCCGACGCCGCGCGACCCGCTGTGCAGGACGATCCAGACGTTCTCCGACTCGTCGAGGCAGATCTCGATGAAGTGGTTGCCGGTGCCGAGCGTGCCGAGATGGTTGAGGTCGTTCCCGCGCCCGAGACGCGGATGCTTCGTGACGATCTCGGCGTACTTCGGCTCGAGCTGCGACCAGATTTCGAGCTGCCGCTGCGGCGGATTGCGCCACGCGCCGCGGTCGTTCTTCCCGCCGTTGTCGGTGCGGCCGTGCGGGACCGCCTGCTCGATCGCATTGCGGAGCGGATGGAGGTCGTCCGGCAGATCGCGCGCGTTGAGCGAGGTGCGGACCGCCATCATCCCGCAGCCGATGTCGACGCCGACCGCGGCCGGGATGATCGCCTTCTGCGTCGGGATGACGCTGCCGACCGTCGCGCCCTTGCCGAGGTGGACGTCGGGCATGACCGCGATCCAGCGGTAGATGAACGGCAGCGCGGCGATGTTCATGAGCTGCTTCTTCGCCGCGTCCTCCACCGGGACGCCGCGCGTCCAGGCCTTGATCGGCGCGCCGTGCGGCGGGGCGAAGACTTCGTAGGTGTTGTCGTTAGCCATGTGCATTTTCTCCAAGTGAGGCCGACAAAGACTTCCTGTCGAGACGTTTTATTCGGTCCAGGAATGTAGTCCCGACGTGCATTCGGCCTCGCAATCGTTTCACGTGTTTTCAATCATCCGGATCCAGTGCTCGTCGCCGAGGCGGCCGGCCGCGAGCTCGCTCACGAGCTCGAAGACGGAGTCGCTGAAGCCTCCGACGTTCAGTACATCCTCACGCTCCTCCACCTGGGTCGTCGCGTACGGCTGGATGTCGATGCAGACCAGCCGCGCTTTTTTGTTCCGCGCGCGGAACGCTTCCCACTCCCTCATCATCTTCGTTCCGCGCCCGTTCTGCGGATCGGCCCACGACTCGTTGTCCGATACGAAGATCACGAGGTCGCCCTTCGCCTCCCACGCGTTGAGCCGCGCGAGCGGCGCACTGCATCGCGTTCCGCCTCCACAGATCGCCGCCAGCTTCGCGGCGTTCGTCATCACGCTATCGCGCCGATTCAGTTGCACCTCGTCGACCTGCGTCGAGAACGGCAGCACCTCGGCAGCGGAGTTTTTCCGCATGATCGACGCCGCCACCAGCGCCGCCACATCGACGCAGCGCACCGACGTCGTCGCGCCCTTCTGCACTCCCGTCACCGGCGAGGCCATCGATCCCGAGACGTCGGGACAGATGAACACCTTGCCGTCGATCGCCGGCACGTTCTCCGTCGCCACTTCCAGCGCATCCTGCAGCGCGTCGCGGACGATATCCGGCACCTCGCATCCCGTGTTCAGGTAGGCGGCGAGGAGCTGGTACGGGAAGACCCGCGACTTCCGGATCTGCGCCGCATCGGCGAGCCTCATCGCAACCGTCAACGTCACCTCCTCGTCCTCGAACACCCCGTGCCGCGCGAACGTGTTGAGGTTCATCCGCGTCATCTGCCACGGCGCGTTCCTGGCGATCTCCTTCCAGTCGCCGCGCGTCAGCGGCAGCGACGTCAGCATCTCGAACGGCACGTCCGGAACATCGAGCGACTCGCCGCGACGGAACGCCTCGAGCTCGCGCACGATCGACGGCAGCTTCGCGTGCTCGTGCGCGCGCCCGACGATCCAGGCGAAGAACGCTTCACGCTCCCCGTCCGCCGGCTTCGGATGCGCGAGGCGGATCACGTCGGCGAGCGACGGCGACTTGCCGACCGAAGCACGGAGCAGCACGTCATCGCACGCTTCCTCGATCCACTTGCGGACCATCCGCTTCGGCGCCGTGCCGAGCGACTTCCGCCCGACGGCTCCGGAACGGACGATCTGCACGAAGTTGCGCAGCATCTTTCCGTTGTTGATCACGCGGGGAAAGATCGACTGGAGCAGCGCGACGTCCTTGTTCGCCAGGACGGCGCAGAGCAGCGCCGGCATGTCCTTCATGAATCCGCGCTCGCGGCAGTAGACCGCGGTGCGGGCGATGAAGGCCGGCTCGATGCGCTCGCACAGCGCGAGCACATTCGCCAGCTGCTCGTGGGCCGTCGCGTAGAACGTCCCGTTCAGGCACCCGGTGGCCGCGTACTGCGCGAGCGCCTGCTTCGGCGCCAGCGCGTAGGCGTTTCCGCCGGCTTCGTTCCGCGTCTTCGATGCGAATAGGTTTTTGTTCGCCATGATGGTTCCTGCTAATGGCGAACGAAGTGCCAAGCGAGCTGTTGAGCGTTTAAGCTGTTGAGCTGTTTAGCTTAACCGCTCAAAAGCTCAATCGCTCAACAGCTGGGCGAAGCCAACTTTTTATCTGATGCGATAATCAGTTATATGAAAACCGTGGCGATCGGATTATTAGGCACCACCCTCGACGGTCCGGCGAAGGCCGGCGCGCGCTGGGAGAAGTGGCGCCCCTCGGTGTCGCTCTGTCAGCAGGAAGATCTGCTCATTTCGCGTTTCGAATTGCTCCATCCGGCGAATTCACGCGGGCTGGCCGAGGCGGTGGCGGCGGATATCGCGGCGGTCTCGCCGGAGACGAAAGTCGTGCTGCGTCCCGACGACGTCCGCGATCCGTGGGACTTCGGGCAGATGTACGCCGCGCTGCACGAATTCGCGCGGACGTATCCGTTCGACCTCGAGAACGAGGAGTACCTGATCCACATCACGACCGGCACGCACGTCGCGCAGATCTGCCTCTTCCTGCTGACCGAATCGCGCCGCCTGCCGGGGCGTCTCGTGCAGACCTCGCCCGGCCGCGACACGCGCCACGTGCAGGGCGAATATCAGATCGTCGACCTCGATCTATCGAAGTACGACGCCATCGCCTCGCGCTTCCGCGAGGAGCAGAAAGAGGCGGCGTCGTTTCTGAAGTCGGGGATCGCGACGCGCAACGCGGAGTTCAATCGCCTGATCGACCGGATCGAGCAGGTGGCGATTCATTCGCGCGAGCCGCTGCTCCTGATGGGACCGACCGGCGCGGGGAAGTCGCGCCTCGCGCGCCGCATCTTCGAGCTGAAGCGCTCGCGCCATCAGGTCGAAGGGGAGTTCGTGGAGGTGAACTGCGCGACGATCCGCGGCGAAGGGGCGATGTCGACATTGTTCGGCCACGTGAAGGGCTCGTTCACCGGCGCGCTGCGCGATCGTCCCGGTCTGCTGCGCGCGGCGAATCGCGGCGTGCTGTTCCTCGACGAGATCGGCGAGCTCGGACTCGACGAGCAGGCGATGCTGCTCCGCGCGCTGGAAGAGAAAGTCTTCCTCCCGCTCGGCAGCGATCGCGAGGTGAAGAGCGATTTCATGCTGATCGCCGGGACGAACCGCGACCTCGGCACGATGGTGCGCGAGCGCCGCTTCCGCGACGACCTGCTGGCGCGCATCAATCTCTGGACGTTCGTCCTTCCGGGCCTGCGCGATCGCGTCGAAGACCTCGAACCGAATCTCGATTTCGAGCTGGAGCAGTTCGCGCGGAAAAACGGCGCGAATGTCCGCTTCAATCGCGAGGCGCGCGAGCGCTTCCTCCGTTTCGCGACGTCACCCGAAGCGACGTGGGGCGGCAACTTCCGCGATCTCAACGGCGCGGTCGTGCGCATGGCGACGCTCGCGCGCGGCGGACGCATCACGACCGAGGTGGTGGACGAGGAGATCGCGCGCCTGCGCGGCGCGTGGCATCCGCACACCGCGCACGACACGCTGGTCCGCTACCTCGGCGAGGAGCGGCTCTCCGCGCTCGACATGTTCGATCGCGTACAGCTCGAGCATGTGATCGAGATCGCGCGGCGAACGCGATCGCTGTCCGATGCCGGGCGGCTGTTGTTCAACGCGTCGCGGCAGCAGAAGACGAGCGCGAATGACGCGGACCGGCTGCGCAAGTACCTCGCGCGGTTCGGTCTGGAGTGGAAGTCGCTGCGCGAAGACTAGAATCGCCGCAATGGAACAAAGCGTTCGCGTCGAAATTACCAGGGGAGCGGACGTCTCGTCCGCTCACGACGCCGTCGTCATCGAGGAGCCGCTCGAGATCCGCGTCGGCGACCGCGCGCTGTCGGTCACGCTCCGCACGCCCGGCGACGACATCGAGCTCGCCACCGGCTTCGTCATCACCGAGTCGGTGGTCAAACGCGCGGACGACATACGCGAGGTGCGGCACTGGGGATCGCCGAACGTGGTGCGCGTCGCACTCGCCGATGGAGTGCACGTCGACTGGCAGCGCCTGCAGCGGCACTTCTACTCGACGTCGTCGTGCGGCGTCTGCGGCAAGACGTCGATCGATGCGTTGCGCGTGAGCACGTCGCCGGTAACGAAGATCGACATCGACCCACGCGTGATGGTGCAGATGCCCGAGGCGTTGCGCGCGCAGCAGCGCACGTTCGAGGCAACCGGCGGGCTGCATGGCGCAGGCGCCTTCACCGCGAGCGGCGAGCTGATCGCGGTGCGCGAGGATGTCGGACGTCACAATGCGGTCGACAAGGTGATCGGCGCGACATTACGCGAACGGGTCGAGGTGCTCGTGCTGAGCGGACGCGCGGGATTCGAGCTGGTGCAGAAGGCGGTCGTGGCGAGGATTCCGGTGATCGTCGCGGTAGGCGCGCCGACGTCGCTCGCGGTGGAGCTCGCGCGGGAGATGAACGTCACGTTGTTCGGATTCGTGCGGGAAGGACGCTACAACCGGTACAGCTAGTTGTGGAGGAACGGCGAGGAGTCGAGCCAGTCCTTCTCGGGGTAGTACGCGAAGACGGCGCTGCCGCCGCGGATGGTGTCGATGATCTTCTGCGCGACTTCCTTCCGCACCGCCGGGCATCCCCAGCTGCGGCCGAGGCGTCCGAGGGCGCGGATCGCGGTCTTGCTGACGTACGCGGCGCCGTGCATCACGATGGCGCGGTCCCACGCCATGTCGTTGAAGCCGGCCTCCAGTCCGCGCAGCCGCAACGAGTATCCGTTGCTGCCGAAGTACGTGTCCTCGGTGACGTAAAGCCCGAGGCTCGTGGCGAGGCTGCCGGGGTCGTTGGAGAAGAAGCTCGTGCGGTTGTCGCCGCTGTTGCGGCCGTGCGCGACGAGCTCGCGGAAGAGGAGACGTTTCGACGCCAGATCGAAGACGAAGAGTCGCGGCTGCGTCGACGGGAGCGAGTAGTCGATGACGGTGAGGCGGTCGTCGCGTCGCACGAGGCCGCGCGACTCCGCGTTGTTGAGCGCGGTGAGCGCGAGGCTGAGCACGTTTGCGCGCAGTCCCGGCGCCTGCTTCAGGAGCGGCCTGAGCATGGACGTGGCGGGCGTCGCTGCCGATGCGTTCGGCACGATGACGAGCGCAAGCGCGGCCGTGAGCGTGAGGAAGAGTTTGTTAATCACTTGTTGGACGGGATGGTAACAAATAACAGGTGGAATCCAATCCCGCGCAGCTGGCGCAGCGTGTGAAATAGCCGAGGTTGATGCCGCGATCGCGCGCGCTGCTGGCCGCGCTGCTGCTCGCTCTACCGCTTCATGCGGACGTCATCCGCGTGCTCGACGACCCGCGCGATGCGGCGCAGGCGCGCGTCGACATCATCCAGCAGGCGACGAAAGAGATCGACGCGCTCTACTTCCTCGCGCGCAACGACCGCATCACGATGGCCGCGCTCTCGCTGCTGCGCGACGCGCGGCGGCGCGGCGTGGAGAACGTGCGCATGGTCGTCGACGCGAACTTCCAGCACATCCCGAAAGCGGTGCTGGCGCATCTGAGCGATGAAGGGGTGCAGGTGCGCGTCTATCACCCGATGACGCTGCGGCATCCGAGCTGGCTGTTCCGGCGGATGCACGAGAAGGTGGTCGTGGTCGACGGCGAGCGGTACATCACCGGCGGACGCAATCTGGCCGAGGCATACTTCGGACTGGCGAAGAAGAACTACGTCGATCGCGACGTGTACGTCGAAGGACCATCGGCCGCCGAGGCGGACCGGCATTTCGATGAGCTGTGGAAGAGCCGCGATGTGATCGCGCTGCACGTGAGCGTGTCGGAGAAAGAAAAACAGAAGGCGGCGCGCGTGCTCGATGAGGCGGCGTGCAAGCTCGAGGCGACCGGTCTCGTGACGTTCAACACGCGGAGCGACTGGTCGGAGAAACGGAAAGACATCGCCGAGGTGCATTTCGTCCACGATCCCCTGACCGGTGACGGGCCGCGGATCGGGGCGCGACTGGCCGACGCGATCGAAGGCGCGCGGTCGTCGGTCGTCATCGAGTCGCCGTATCTCGTCCCGCCTGCCGGACTGCTCGAGCTGCTGAAGAAGAAGATCGGCGAAGGCGTCCGCGTGCAGATCCTGACGAATTCATTTCGCTCGGGCGACGGACTCCTCCCCTACGTCGGCTACGTGAAGTACCGGCGGCGGTTGATCCGCGCGGGGATCGACGTGCGCGAGTACAAGGGACCGCAGATGCTGCACGCGAAGTCGATGGTGATCGACGGACGCACGGTGCTGGTCGGCTCGTACAACGTCGATCCGCGATCGCAGAACCTGAACGCGGAGGCGATGTGCATCGCCGAGGACGGAGAGGCAGCGCGGGAGCTGCTCGCGTCGATCGACGAGCATGTGCAGAACGCCTGGATCGTCGGCGGGCGCGAGCGGCGGGCGCGCGTCCCGCGCGTGGCGCGCTTGCGGGCGTGGGCGCTGCGGCTGCTGCTGCCGTTATTTGAGCGGCAGTTGTGACGGCCGGGCGTGCTGGTCGAACGAGTCGATGGCGCTCTGGAATGCGTCGGGCTTGACGTGGATGTCGCCGCTGAACGGCTCCTCCAGCGCACCGACCATGAGGATCGAATACGAGAGGAAGCCGGCGACGAACACGGTCAACGTGATCTGCAGCCCGCGATGCGGCGTTCCGAGGGAGAGGGCGAAGGCGACCATGAGGATGGCGCCGGCAATGAGCAGGAGCCACATCGGAAGCGGCAGGTCGGCGCTGCCGGAGAGAAGCCGCTGGCGCCGCAGCATGCCGAGGTCGTTCAGCTGGCGCAGTGCCTCCTGATAGAACGCCTGGTGTGCCGGATCGCCGTCGGCGGGGCGGAGCGCATAGAACGTGCGCCAGAGATCCTCGTAGACGACGTTGGTCTGCGGGCTGCCGGACTCGCCGCGCGCCATCGCCGGCCAGTCGTCGGCGACGACGGAGCGCGCGTAGAGCATGAGCTGCTTCTGCAGGACATCACCGCCGGGGATCATGTGCGCGTCGCGCCAGAGCGAGGAGAGATGCGTCGCCTCGTTCGTGGCGATGGTGTCGGCGTTGTCGAAGTTCTCCCAGACGACGATGACCATGAACGCGAGGTAGACGCCGTAGACGAGGCCGACGAAAGTCCAGGCGAAGCCGGTGAATTCGTTGTTCTCGCGCAGCTTCGCGGGATCGAACTTTCGCCGGACCAGCATCACGGCGCCGGCGGCCAGCAGCATCACGCAAGCGGAGATCAGATTTCGGTAAAGCGGCGAGTCCATCCTGATGGACGAATGTAACACGTCATTTCGCGTAGTCGACAGCGAGGACGGCGTAGCTGACCGGCGCGTTCGGGACGACGAAACGGTTGCCGTCGCGCACGAGCTCGAAGCGGCTCCAGTCGGGAGCGACGTCGTTCGCGTTCTCCCGCACGCCGACGACGTAGACGCCGCGCCGCAGCTTCGGGTCGCTCCTGCTCAGAAGCCCGAGGTTGAGGATCGACTCGGTCGACGCGGTGAGGTTCTTGACGGAGAACGAGACTCCGCTCGAAGCCGTCGGCTGAAGAACGATCGAGCCGCTCGCGGGTGCGCCGAAGCGGTTCGCGGACCAGAAGAAGATGGGGATGCCGGATGGAGAGATCGGGTCGATGGCCACGCCGCCCCGATCCTTCCGATACTTCTCCGCGCGCCCCCCGCCTCGAATCGACATGCGCATGTCGCGGCTGAGGAACGTCGGATCGGGCGAGAGGATGCGGCTGGCATTCGAGAGGCGCCCCGACGTCAGAGGCAGCTCCGGCAGGTATCCGACCGACAGCAGCGGTTCCAGTTTCGTCGGCTGCGCGCCGAAGAGGCTCGACTGCGACATCGCCGCGATGGCGAACCCGGCGGCGGCGGTCGAACTGTATTGGAGGAAAGTGCGGCGAGTTGATCTCATCTCAGGTACTCCTGGAGATGAGTCGTGTTGGAGGGCTGGAAAAATACAGTTGTTGGTTTTGGGGAGTTGTTGGGTTGTTGGGTTGTTGGGTTACTAGGTTGCTGGGTTGCTTGGGGGCTACCTAGCAACCAAGCAACCTAGTAACCCAACAACCCAACACCCAACACCCAACAACCCAACAACACAAAAACACAAAAACCACCCGGCACCCAGCAACCGCCTCACAGCAATTCCGGCCACTTCCGCGGATTGCTCTCCCGCATCAGCCCGTACACCGCGGCGAAGATCGACTCGCGGTTCGGCTTCGACCAGTAGTCGCCGTCGGAGCCGTACGAGGGGCGGTGGTCCTTCGCCGCGATGGTCAGAGGCTCGGAGTCGAGCCAGTCGTAGCCGTGGTCGCGCTCGAGGACCTGCTGGAGCATGTACGCGCTCGCGCCGCCGGGGACGTCTTCGTCGATGAACGCGACGCGGCTGGTCTTCTTCAGCGACTCGACGATCACGCCGCGGAGGTCGAACGGCAGCAGCGTCTGCACGTCGATGATCTCGGCGTCGATGCCGACCGTCGCCAGCAGCTCCGCCGCCTCCGCCACGATGCGGAGCGTCGCGCCGTACGACACCAGCGTCACGTCCTTCCCCTCGCGCACGACCTCGGGGACACCGAGGGGGAGCGTGTAGCGGTCGATGTTCGACGGCAATTTCTCTTTCGTGCGATAGCCGTTCAGCACTTCGACCACGATCGCCGGGTCGTCGCCCTGCAGCAGCGTGTTGTAGAAGCCGGCCGCCTGCGTCATGTTGCGCGGCACGCAGAAGTACATGCCGCGCACGAGGTTGAGGATGCCGGCCATCGGCGAGCCGGAGTGCCAGATCCCTTCGAGGCGATGGCCGCGCGTGCGGATGATGACCGGGCACTTCTGCCCGCCGGCCGAGCGCCAGCGCACCGTGGCCAGATCGTCCGACATGATCTGCAGCGCGTACAGCACGTAGTCGAGGTACTGGATCTCCGCGATCGGCCGCAGTCCGCGCAACGCGGCGCCGATCGCCTGGCCGATGATCGTCGTCTCGCGGATGCCGGTGTCGCTGACGCGGAGCAGGCCGTACTTTTCCTGCAGCCCGGCGCAGCCTTGGTTGACGTCGCCGAGCTTGCCGACGTCCTCGCCGAAGATGATGATCCGCGGATCGCGCGCGAGCGCGTGGTCGAAGCAGTTGTTGAGGATCTCGAAGCCGTTGAGGACCGGCGCGTCATCGCTGAACTCGGCCGGCACTTCGACGACTTTCATCGCCGCCTCGGCACCTTCGCTGTAGAGGTGCTCGTCGTAGCGGCGGTCGCCTTCTTTCTGTTTCTCGCGCAGCCACTCGCCTGCCTCGCTGCCCGCCTTCCCCTGGATCAGCGCCTGCGTCAGCGCGCGCATCGCGTCGCGGCGGAACGGCGCCTGCGTCCGCTGCAGCTCGCCGTGCATCGGCGATGACGGATCGATGAATCCGAGGGCTGTCTTCACGTCGGCGTCGATCGGCGCGCGATAGGCGTCCCACGCACGGCGCTGCGCGTCGCGCACGGCTTGCAGATCTTCGCGCTCGAGCTGATCGAGCTCCTCGCTGCTGGCAATCCCCTGCCCGATCATCCAGTCGCGCATCTTGCGGATGCAGTCGAACTCGAGCTCCCACTCCAGACGCTCCTTCGACTTGTAGCGCTCGTGCGAGCCGGAGGTGGAGTGACCCTGCGGCTGCGTGACCTCGATGCAGTGGATGATCGCCGGCACGTGCTCCATGCGGACGATCGACGCGGCGGCGAGGTACGTCTCGCAAAGCGCGGGATAGTCCCACGCCTTGACGGTGTAGATGTCGTAGCCGGCCTTCTGCCGCGGCTCGCGCTGAAATCCCTTGAGCAGCTCGGAGAGATTGCCTTTGGTGATCTGGAAATCGTTCGGGACGGAGATGCCGTAGCCGTCGTCCCAGATCGAGACGACCATCGGCACGGTGAGCACGCCCGCCGCGTTGATCGACTCCCAGAACATCCCCTCGGCGCAACTCGCGTTGCCGATCGTGCCCCAGGCGATCTCGTCGCCGTTGCGCGAGAAGTGGGTCGCGTCCTTGAGCTCCGGCACGTCGCGATAGAGCCGCGAGGCCCACGCGAGGCCGACGAGTCGCGGCATCTGCGAGCCGGTCGGCGAGACGTCGGCGGAGGAGTTGGGCATCGCGCTGAGCTCTTTCCACGTGCCGTCGGGGTTGAGCAGGCGGGTGGCGAAGTGCGCGTTCATCGAGCGCCCGCCGGACCACGGATCGTGCGTCACGTCGGCGTCGGCATAGAGCTGCGCGAAGAACTCGTCGAGCGTCGCCGCGCCGGCGGCGAGCATGAACGTCTGATCGCGGTAGTAGCCGGAGCTGAAGTCGCCCTTGCGGAACGCGCGCGCCATGGCGAGCTGGGCCACTTCCTTGCCGTCGCCGAAGATGCCGAATTTGGCCTTGCCGGTGAGGACTTCCTTGCGGCCGATGAGGCTCGCCTGGCGGCTGCGGTACGCCACGCGGTAGTCGTCGATGATGCTCTCGCGCGTGAACTGCGTACGGGTGTCTTGCGTCTGCTCAGGTGTGGGCACGTTCGAATCCTAACAAAAGTCCAATTCTCGCACCGCCGCGTCGAGCATCTCCTGCACGCGCCCCTTGTCGGGCGACTCGCAGTAGATGCGAATCATCGGCTCGGTGCCCGATTTGCGGAAGAGGATCCAGCCGCCGTCGTTGAAGTTCAGCTTCACGCCGTCCTTCTCCTCGCGCGAGGCGAAGCCGGGGCCGAAGGCCTGATCGAGCTCGCCGGCGCGCACGCGCTCGATGAGGCGGGCGTTCTGGTCCATCGGCCGGTGCAGATCGCGGCGGTCGTAGTGCAGCGCGCCGAACTCCTCCTCCATCGTGGCGACGATCTCCGACAGCTTCCGGCCGAAATGCGCGACGCATTCGGCGACGACGAGTCCGGAGAGGATGCCGTCGCGCTCGGGGAGAAAGTGTCCGAAGCCGATGCCGCCGCTCTCCTCGCCGCCCACGAGCACGTTGCGCGCGAGCATCAGGTCGGCGACGTACTTGAAGCCGATCGGCGTCTCGTGCAGCGTCGCGCCGAGGGATTTCGCGACCTTTTCGATGAGCCGCGTCGTGGAGAACGTCTTCACGATCTCGCCATCCATCTTCTTCTCGCGCACGAGGTAGAGGACGAGGAGGGAGATGATCTTGTGCGGCGAGACGAACTCGCCGTGCTCGTCGAGGATGCCGAGGCGATCGGCGTCGCCGTCGTTGCAGATGGCGAGGTCGTACTTGCCGCCGCGCATGACGTCGCGCGAGGCGATGAGGTTCTCCGGAATCGGCTCCGGGTTCGCGCCGCCGAACGAGGGATTGACGTCGCCGCGGATGGTGTCGACCGGCTGTCCGATCACCTGCGCCGGGATCCCCGCGGCGACGCCGTGAATCGGATCGTGGAGGACCGCAACCTTGCGGATCTTCGCCACGTCGAGCTTCATGCGGATCGCGTCGATGTAATCGCCGAGGATGTGCTCTTGCGCGATCGAGCCACCGCCGCGCGCATTGGATTGGCCGAGGGCGTCGACGATCCGCGCGTAGGTCTCGGGCAGCGCCGAGCCGCCGTACCAGGCCTTGAACTTCAGTCCGTTGTACTTCGCCGGATTGTGGCTGGCCGTCACCATGACGCCGCCGAGCGCTTGGCGATGAAACGCGGTGAACGAAATCGTCTGCGACGGCGTCGGCCGATCGGACAGCACGACGCGATAGCCCGCATCGCGCAGCACCTCGGCCACCACGTCCGCGAATTCACGCGAAAGGAAGCGCCGGTCGAAGCCGACGATCAGCGTGTTGCGATCGATCTCCGCAGGCGGCTCGAGTCCGCGTGCGGCGACCGCGATCGCCGCGGCGACGCGCCGCACGTTGTCGAAGGTGAATCCGTCTGCGATGACGGCGCGCCAGCCGTCGGTCCCGAAGGAGATGTCGGACATGCGGCCGGATTGTAGGACTCTATCGTCCGAATCCGCCGGCCAAGAGATGCTTCGGCGCCTTGACCACGATCACGCCGCTCGAATCGCCGCTCACCGCGACGCGACTCGCATCGGGCTGCTGCGCGACGACCGGTTGCTGCACCGCGAGGTACTGCGCTTCGCGCGCCGCGGGCGCGAGCAGCAGCGGATCGGCTGCCGCGTGATCCTCGACCGGCGCGGCTTCCGTGACGATCTCGACTTTGCGCGGAGCCATGCTCTCGGCCTTCGGGATCTGCTTGCCGTAGAGTCTGCCGTAATCATCCCGCTTCGGCCGGCGCGCCTCGGACAACAGGTTCGCGGCGATCAGGCAAACGATGGCCACGATCGCGGCTTTGCCGAAGTTCTTCAGGGTCACGATCCGGACGCGTTGGCGTCGTTCTGGTATGCGCTGCTCCATGCTGAATCAATGGCAATATCGCTGCCATGACAAAGATCGGAACGATCGGTAGCGGCTGGGCTTCACGAGTGCAGACCCCGCTTTTCCGCGAGGCGGGGTTCGACGTCGTCAACATCAAGGGACATGACTGGCGGACTCTGCTCGACAGCGACGTCGACGCCGTCACGATCACCACGCCTCCGTCTGAGCATCTCGAGATTGCGAGCGCGTTCCTCGCGCGCGGCAAGCACGTCATCAGCGAGAAGCCGACGGCGCTGAACGCGATGGAAGCGCAGGAGCTCGTCGTCGCCGCGGAGCAGCGGCCCGAGCTGATCGCGATCATCGATCACGAGCTCCGCTTCCTCCCCGCCTGGATCGCGGCGCGCGAACGGATCCGCGAGCTCGGCGGCGTCCGCTACGTCGAGGTGCGCTACTCCAGCCCCGCGCGCGGCGACCGCTCGCGCGAATGGAACTGGTGGAGTGACGCCGATCGCGGCGGCGGCATCCTCGGCGCGGTCGGCTCGCATTTCGCCGACGCCATCCGCTATCTCGTCGGCGAGATCGAGGAAGTGCAGGCGATGCTCGTGACGATGATCGACGAGCGCTCGGGAAAGAAAGTGACGGCGGACGATTTCGCCGAGGTGAACCTCAAGCTCGCCGGCGGCGCGCACGCGGTGATGACGCTGAACGCGGTGGCCTCGGGGCCCGATGAACAGGCGATGATGACGATCCACTGCGAGCGCGAAGCGATGCGGCTCATCGGCTCCGAGTTGCTGGTGGCGAAACGCGGCGAGCCATACGCGCTCGTCGCCGGCGAAGAGATGCCGAAGCTGCCGGGCAACTCGATGGGTGGCGCGTTCGGCAGCGGCACGAAGGAGCTGGCGCGTGCGCTCAAACGCGCGCTCGAGGATGGCGATCGCGGCGCGCTCGCTCCGGCCGCGACGTTCCACGACGGCCTCGTGCAGCAGCGTGTGCTCGATGCCGCGCGACGCTCGAGCGCGAACGGCGGGAAATGGGAGTCGATCGCCACATAGCAGAAGCGGCGCCTTTCGGCGCCGCTTCGACTGATTAGTGCTGTTCCCCTTCGCCGCCGCCGGTGCCACTACCGGGGCCGCCGCTGCCGCCACCTTCGCGGCGCGGCGGGCGAGGCCCGCGATCGTCGCGGCGCGGACCGCGATTGCGATCGCCGCCGCCATGTCCGCCGCCACCGTGGCGCGGACCGCCGCGGTCGTCGCGGCGCGGGCCGCGATCGCCGCCACCACCACGCTCTCCCCCGCCGTGACGCTCGCGCGATTCACGCGCGGCCGCCAGCTCCTCCTCGGTGGGAGGCGGAAGCAGAGGCTTGCGCGACAGGCGGATCTTGCCGGTGTCGGGCTCGATGCCGACGACCTGCACCTCGACCTCGTCGCCGATCTGGAAGAGATCGGTGACCTGACCGACGCGCGTGTGCGCCATCTCGGAGATGTGCAGCAGTCCGTCCTGACCCGGCAGGATCTCGACGAATGCTCCGTACGGCTCGATGCGCTTCACCGTGCCCTTGTAGTTCGTCCCGATCTCGGCCGAGGCGGTGAGGCCCTTGATGATCTCGATGGCACGGTTCGCCGAGGCGACGTCCATCGAGGCGATCGTGACCTTGCCGTCATCATCGACGTCGATCTTCGTCCCCGTCTCCTCGACGATCCAGCGGATGGTCTTGCCACCCGAACCGATGACGTCGCGGATGCGGTCCTTCGGAACCATGATCGTGTAGAGCCGCGGCGCGAACTCGGAAAGCTCGGTCTTCGGCTGCGCGATCATCTCGTCCATCTTGTCGAGGATGTGCATGCGGCCGGCGTTGGCCTGGGCCAGCGCCTGGGCCATCACTTCGCGCGAGAGGCCGGCGACCTTGATGTCCATCTGCAGCGCGGTGATGCCTTTGCGCGTGCCGGCGACCTTGAAGTCCATGTCGCCTTCGTGGTCTTCCATGCCGGCGATGTCGGAGAGGACCGCGGTCTTGTTGTCACCGGTGACGAGGCCCATGGCCACGCCGGCGACGGCGGCCTTCATCGGCACGCCCGCTTCCATCAGAGCCAGCGAACCGCCGCACACCGATGCCATCGACGACGAGCCGTTCGACTCGAGGATGTCGCTGACCACGCGGATCGTGTAGGCGAACTCGCTCTCCGGCGGCAGCATCGGCTGCAGCGCACGGCGGGCCAGGTTGCCGTGGCCGATCTCGCGGCGCGCGGGGCCGCGAAGGAACTTCACTTCACCGACCGAGAACGGCGGGAAGTTGTAGTGGAGCATGAAGCGCTGGAAGGTTTCGCCCTCGAAGTCTTCGATCTTCTGCGCTTCCTGCGGCGTGCCGAGGGTCACGGTGACGAGCGCCTGC